>ENA-ORSL01000001-ORSL01000001.1-human-gut-metagenome-genome-assembly--contig:-NODE-1-length-435788-cov-18.348470_pt1 | contig 435788 bp, 343 predicted proteins | sample MGYA00242190_ERZ509157 | MGnify/ENA primary metagenome ERZ509157 (study PRJEB26280, sample SAMEA2338664) | human gut metagenome | biome: human gut; feature: human-associated habitat; material: faeces... | reverse complement strand
AGCAGGAGAAGCAGGAGAAGCAGGAGAAGCAGGAGAAGCAGGAGAAGCAGGAGAAGCAGGAGAAGCAGGAGATTCCGGCATGGATGAGAAGGGGGTTTCCGTTTAGACTCCCTGATGCCGGGGAATGCTCAATGCGTCTGTGCCCAGGACATGGAAATTTTCCTCCTGCAGCCGGTTCAGATCAGGACAATCGCCATCAGCAGCATTCCGGCGATGATGCCCATGATGGAAATGTGATGGTGCCCCCAGCGTTCCGCCATGGGCAGCAGTTCGTCAAAGGAGATGAAAACCATAATGCCCGCGACGGAGGCAAAGAGAACCGCAAGTACGGTAGGTGTGAGGAAGTGGAACAGGAAGAACATGGCGATGGCTGCGCCCACCGGTTCAGCCAGACCGGAGAGAAAGGAATAAAAGAGGGCCTTTTTACGGCTGCCTGTGCCGTAGTAAAGAGGTACCGCCACGGCGATTCCTTCCGGAATGTTATGGACGGCTACGGCCAGGGCGATGGAGGTGCCCAAAGTCAGGGAGTCCAATCCGGCGGCAAAGGTGGCGATTCCTTCCGGGAAATTGTGGATGCCGATGGCCAGGGCGAACAGAATGCCGGACCTTTTAATTCGGGATGAGGAAAATTCACCGCTGGCCTGTCCATGGATGTCTTCCGGGCCGCGCGCTTCGTGCGGGTTTTCGTCTTCCGGAACCAGGTAATCAATCAGAGCCGCCACGGCAATTCCCCCGAAGAAGGAAGCAATGGCGATCCAGGAACCTGCCGTATGGCCTTCGAACTCTATCAACCTGTGCTGGGCTTCTCCCAGCAGTTCCACCAGGGAGATATACACCATGACTCCGCCGGATAATCCCAGGGCAAAAGTAAGTGTCTTTGTATCCGTCCTTTTCATGAAGAAGGCGATGAAGCCTCCTATGCCGGTAGCAAGACCAGCCAGCGTGGTGAGCAGGAAGACAACGAGGATGTGATCGGCGGAAAGGTCCATGCGTGCACCTGCCGGGCAGGGATGACCCCGGCAGTAAAGAAAGGGGTGTATTATTTTGCGGGAGCCGTGGGAACGATCATCTTCGTGGCCCGGATGGCGCCGGGGGGAAGGGGGGGCTCTTCCCCCGGCTTCAGGAGGCCCCGTTCCTTCTTGATTTCAGGCAGCTTGTCCAGAAGTTTGCTGAACGCTTTTCCTTCAAAACTTTTTGGGAGGAGCGCAACGCCTTCTTTGAGAGGCTGTTCCAATTCATTGACCCTGTTTTGCTGCATGAGCAGGTACACTTTTTGCATGAGAACAGCTTGTTTGACTTCCGGAAGAAGCCCGTTCTTTTTCAAGTAGCTGTCCATGATGGAAAGCGCTTCATCAGGATTTTGATCCGCCAGAATGTGGATGTTTTTCTTCCGGAACGTATCGGCCCATTCCAATTTCTGGGCATGGAGCAGATCGTCCCTGTGCAGTTTGGCGAGAATTCCGGAAGCGTCCTGCGGGTCCAGTTTTTCCAGTTCTGCCAGAGCCGGCTTATAGAAAGTGCGGATGCTGGATTGGGGAACCGTTTTCAGCAATTGAACCAGCGTGTCCCGCCGCTGCTGGTCAGTGAGCTTTTCCGCCAGATTGTTTGTCAGGGACTGCTGCGTGTTGAGTGCTTCCGCCGCTTTTTTTGTATCCTGCATGACCTGGGCAGGATTGGCGTAACCTACGACGGTGTGGACGGGCCGCCCCTGGGCATCCGCAAACACCAGCGTGGGGAATCCGGTGATGCCGTAGGATTTTTTATAGGTTTCCAGAGAAGTTTTTGTCTGCGCGTCCTGCTGCTTTTTACGTGGGTAGTCCAGTTCCACGGGAATAAAGGAACGGGAAATGGCTGTCTGGATTTCAGGAAGGGAAAGAGCCTGCTTTTTCTGCATGATGCAGGCTCCGCACCAGTCGGAACCGGTGAATTCCAGCATTACTCCCTTATTCTGTGCGGCGGCTTGCTGCATGGCTTCCGCAGGGCTGGTACTCCATGTTTCGGAGGCGCCGGCACTCCAGGCGAGGAGTATGGCTGCGAGGGGATGTATGATTGTTTTCATGGCAGGAATGTCATTATTGCATGGGGGGAAGCGGAGAATGGGCGGGGGGAACCCACATGTTTCCGGAAGAGGAGCTGCCGGAATCTCCGGTGTGGGTAGGTGTTTCAATTTTCGGTTTTCCGGCGGGCGGGTCCAGATCTTCCACCACCACTTTCTTTTTGGCGGGCTGGGGCACGGGGGCGGCAGCCGGGGCCGGTGAGGGCGCCCTGCGGATAACGGGGGATTTGAGGGAAGCATCCGTCTGGTTCATGGCCGTAATATTCAGCGGGTCGCCGTAGGCCAGCATTTCCCGGATGTCGTCAGGAAGATCTCCGGCAGGAATGGAGGTGCTTCCCTGTTCGTGCATGATACGCACGAATTCATTTTCCACGCGGGTGATTTCCACATTCAAATAAGTTTTGCCTGAATGGGATGTCTTCAGAATGTCGAACTTGCGGCCGCGTGCCTTGGCTCTGGCGTGTTGGCGGTAGCGTTCGAAGTAGGAGCGGATTTCTCCCCGGATGCCGGCTACGCGCATTTTCTCTTTCTCAATGGATTTTTGCGTCTCTTCCAGGTCGGAGGCCGTATGTTCAAAGATATCCAAAAGGCTGAGCAGCTGTTCCTTGGGAGCGGTCCTGTTCCGTATTTCCCTGAGCTGTTCCTGCTTCTTCAGCAGCTGGGCATGATTGTCCTCCAAAGCTTCCCGAGCATCTTTGACAGGGTCTGGAAGCTGGGAAAATTTTTCATAAACAATATAGCCGGCACTGATGACGATAAGGGCGAACAGCCCCAGGCAGAGGTTCCAGAAAAGAGCGTCTCCCCTGGCTTTCCGTTCGGAATCCTCCTGCCGGGCGGATTCTTCTTCCGCAGCGTGTTCCGAGACGACGTCCAGGGAGGTTTTCAGACGTTTTTTGGCTGCGGGGGCGGAGTTTTCATCCTTATGTTCTCCTCCGTTCTCCTTCGGAGCAAAGCGGGTTTCGTCTTCCGCAGGGGGGAGAGTTTCGCCGGACGGCTGTCTGGGAGCGGGGGCGTCGGTCATGGGATGCGCGGGAATGGAGGTTAGTCTACCGGGTGGGTTTGTTTGAATTCAGCCAGTTTGGCCGCATACGCGTTATATTGATATTGCAGGGCATGGAATTCCTGCTTGCGCTGCGCCAGCGTTTTGCGCATGTCTTCAATGTCAAAGCACAGGTGCTCGAAGTCGCGGCGTTTGGAAGGCAGGACATCTATATCCTTCACCGTGAAGGGCGTCGTGATTCTTCCCGGGTTGGAAAGCCTTTTCTGAAGATTGTAATTAACGCGGGCATCGTGGGATTCCGCCTGGCTTATTTCCTGTTCCGTCTGGGCCAGTGCGTTTTTCATTTGCTGGAGTTGGGCCTGGAGCTGCTGGTGTTCCTGGGATGAATTCCCCGTCAGGAAGGAGGTCAGGGCTTCATTCGTACTGCTGTCGCACGAAGTAAGGGCCAGCGTGAGGGCCAATGCCGGACAGGTACGCCTGGTGAATCTCACGATGTTGAACATGCCGGGGATTATGAACCTTAACGGAGGGGAAAGTCAAACTGTTCATGCGCCCTCCGGAACAATGATTTTTCTCGCATAAAACGCGTATGCGGCTACAATGCCCGCGGCATGATGCAATTATCGGAGATTGGAGGCCATCTGACGGCCAGAACGGGTATTGATGATTTGATGGAGGATTTATTCAAGGCCCTCCATTCGGGAGACGCAGGCTTGTGCCAGTTGAACGGCGGGAGCCCCGCCGTTATTCCTGAAGTGACGGAACTTTGGCGACGCAGCATGGAGGAACTGGTGCGAAATGGCAAATTTGACGTGCTGGTGGGCCATTATGCCCATCCGGGCGGGGATCCTGCCTTTATCCGTGCCCTGGTGTGTTTTCTCAATGAACGTTGCGGATGGAACCTGACGCCGGAAAATGTGGCGATTACCCAGGGCGGCCAGATGGCCTGCTTTACACTGTTCAACATGCTGGCGGGCCCGTGCCCGGACGGTGCTGTGCGTGAAATCCTTTTTCCCCTGTGCCCGGATTATGTGGGATACCAGTCCCAATCCCTGTGCGGCGGCGTCATGTTCCGGGGCATCCGGCCCGGCATCCGCATGCTGGACGGGCACACGTTCAAGTACGTGATTGATTTTGACCGTCTGGACATACGTCCGGAAACGGCCGCCGTCTGCATGTCCCGGCCTACGAATCCCACCGGGAACGTGGTGACGGATGAGGAATTGGGGCTTCTGCGGGAAATGACTTCCCGCGCCGGGGTTCCCCTGATGATTGACAATGCTTACGGGCCTCCGTTGCCCAATATTTGTTTTGTGCCCGTAACCCCGGCCTGGGATGAGAACATGATCCTGACCATGAGCCTGTCCAAGATCGGGTTGCCCGGAACGCGCACCGGCATTGTCATTGCGCGCCCGGAGATCATTCGTGCCGTCGTGAGCATGGTGACCACGTCATCCCTGTGTCCGAACAATCTGGGCCAGGCTCTGGTGACGCCCTATCTGGAAGACGGCACTCTGGAGAGAGTCTGCCGTGAAACCCTCACGCCGTTTTACCGTGGCCGGGCGGAATTCGCCCTGTCCCTGCTGCCGGAACTTTTCGGAGAATCCATCCCCTGGCGCGTTCATAAGAGTGAGGGCGCCATGTTTCTGTGGCTGTGGTTTGAGGGATTGCCCATCACGTGCCAGGAGCTTTACGAACGGTGCAAGTCACGGGGCTGTTTTGTAAATCCCGGCCATCACTTTTTCTTCGCCCTTCCGGAGGTGGGGGAACCCTGGCCGCACCGTCATGAATGCATCCGCATCAGCTTCACCCAGACGGAGGAACTCCTGCGCAAGGGGCTTTCCATCGTGGCGGATGAAGTGCGCAAGGCCTACTCCCGTTCTTAATCCAAACCTGACCCGTATCCATGAACAGCATGACCGGTTTCGGCAGAGACGCCGCCCAGACAGACCGTTATAATATCCTTGTTGAAATATCAGGCGTAAACCGCAAACAAACGGAAATTGCCGTCAATGTGCCGCGCGGCTATGCGGAATGGGACGCCTCCGTGCGTTCCATCGTGCAGGGGGCTGTTTCCCGCGGCCGTGTAGGCGTCTCCATTTCTGTGGAGCGTCTGGAGGAAGCGGATGGCTCCCTCCAGCTTGATGAGCAGAAACTGGCCTCCCTGGCGGAGCTGCTGAACCGTGCGTCTGACCTGACAGGTCAACCGTTGCCCCTCCAGGCGTCCGACCTGCTGAGGCTGGATATCGTTACTTCCGCAGCGGAAGCATCCCTTTCTCCGGAAGAAGCGTGGCCGATGGTGGAAAAGGCGCTCAAAGCCGCCCTGAAGGATTTTATTTCCATGCGTGCGGCGGAAGGCGCCAACCTGAAAGCGGACGTTCTTGGCAAGCTGGATGTCTTGGAGCAATTCCGCCTCCGTATTGCGGAACATGCCCCTTCCGTGCCTGTCAGGCTTCGGGAGGCCATGCTCAAGCGCTTGGCTGATGCCGACCTGTCCGTTTCCGCGGACGATGAACGCATCATCCGGGAAGTGGCCCTGTTTGCGGACAAGTGCGACATTTCCGAGGAAATTACCCGTCTCTCCTCCCATTTTGACCAGTTCCGCACCTTGTGCGGTTCCTCCGCTCCTGCGGGCAGGCCTCTGGATTTCCTTTGCCAGGAAATCTTCCGGGAATTCAACACCATCGGCTCCAAGGCGAACGATTCCACGCTGGCCCATCTGGTTGTGGCTGCCAAGACGGAGCTGGAGAAGATCAGGGAACAGGTTCAGAACATCGAATGACAGCCATGAAACAGCCATTGGGAACATTGCTGGTGGTATCCGGGCCTTCCGGTTCCGGGAAGACGACGTTGTGCCGCCGCGCGACGGAAAACGGTCTGTGCGTGTACAGCATTTCCTGCACGACGCGCCAGCCCAGACCCGGGGAAGTCAATGGGGTGGATTACCATTTCCTGACTCCCGCCGAATTTGACGCCAGGGTGGAGCGGGGGGACTTTCTGGAATATGCGGAGGTGCACGGCAACCGCTACGGTACGCTGAAAGCGGATATTTTGACTCTTCTGGAACAGGGGAAAAACGTGGTGATGGATATTGACGTGCAGGGGGCTGGGCAAGTCCGTTCCTGCCGGGAGGGCATTCTTCCCCTCTGCTATGCGGACGTTTACATTTATGTTCCGCAGGAGGAGCTTAAAAGCCGCCTTTGCGGACGGCAGACGGATGGCGCTGAAACCATCGCCCTGCGTCTTCGCAATGCGGAACAGGAAGACGCCTGCCTGCCGCAGTACCGGTACTGCCTGGTTTCCTCCGACCGCGAAACGGATTATGCTTCCTTTTGCGCCCTGCTCAAATGCCAGTCCATGCGGGTGGGACTGATGCGGTGATAAGGTCTTGCCTGTTTATCGAGAGGCTGCGTTCTCTCGTCTCGTCCCCCGTCGCATGGCATTCGGGATGGCGGCTCCAGTTCCGAGACATTTGGAATTGGTTCTCTTCCCGTGCCTATATGGTATGTGATTACCTTTCCTCTGATCCGGCCTACGTGAAAAAACGCGGGTTGAAATTCTTGACGTGCAGGGTACTCATAGGCTCTTTGAATAATTCAATGTTGAAATTATCTTCCAGGCAAAGAACCTCAAAAGAAGTGCCCTGGTAGGTCAGATACTGTCCCGTTTCCTTGTATCCGTTAATTGTCTTTTTTGGCTAAATTTTTGACTGTCAGTTGAATGTGGATGGATGAAACTACTGTTTTCCGTTGTTCTCTTCTTAAGGAGAAGGATAATGTAAAAGAAGAGCCCTGCTTTTAGACGAAACAGGGATATTGTTTTTTGTTCCCATGGGAATGATGGCGCCTTTGACCAGTCGCTTTGGTTTCCTTTCCGTTGACCGGGGCCTTCCAAAGCTATTATCGCTCTACTTGAGCGGATACAACCAGCCGATGGCGCAGGTAAAAATGACCCAGAGGAGCAGGTTGAGGGGGAGTCCCACTTTGACGAAGTCCTTAAATTTGTAACCGCCCGCATTGTACACGTAAGTGTTGGTCTGGTAGCCGATAGGGGTGGAGAAACTGGCGCTGGCGCCAAACATGACGGCCAGAATGAAGGGAACGGGGTTGGCGTCGAATTGCAGGGCCATTTCATAAGCCAGCGGCCCCATGACGGCGGCTACGGCATTGTTGGAGATCATCTCCGTCAGAATGGAGCAGAGCAGATACAGACCGGAGATGGCGACCAGGCACCCCAACGGGCCTATGTTATCCACTACGCCGAACGCGATGGCTTTGGCAAGCCCGGTTTTGCTCATGGCTTCCCCCACACACAGCATTCCCAGGATCAGGAAAATAATGCCCCAGTCCACCGACTGGTAGGCTTCCTTCGGCTTGATGCAGCCGGAGATGATGACGATGAGAGCTCCGATGAAAGCGAGATAGAAGGGATTGAAGCGCGCGAAGAATTTGAAGAATTCCCCGTATTGCTCAAAGGACCCCAGCAGGCCGATAAAAATGAACAGCCCCATGGCCAGGATGGCCCAGCCCTGTTTGCTGCGGTTGTGCGCTTCCGCGGGGCGCTGGCTCAGGGGGATGATGCGCTGCTTGGTCAGGATGCGGTTCATTCCTTCCTGCGGTCCTTCCAGAAGAAGCGTGTCCCCTGCCGCCAGCTTGGTATTCGGCCCCATGTCCGTAATGTTTTTGCCCTGCCTGTGGATGGCGAGCACGAAGATGTTGAATCGCTGGCGCAGCTTGAGTTCGGACAGGGACAGCCCGGCGAATTCGGAATTGTTGGCGATCATGCCTTCCACGATTTGCACATCGCGCTGTTCCAGCGTTTCCAGCCCGCGGCTGTCATCCCAGCCCAGGTCCACGCCTTTGGCTTCCCGCACCTGGTTGACTTTTCTGGCGTTGCACAGGAAAAGAATGCGGTCTCCTTCTTCCAGGTTGATGTGCTGCAACTCTTCCTGCATGGAGAACCCCCTGCGGCGCACTTCCACGATTTTGGTGCCCAGCAGTTCGGTTTGCATCAGGTTGATGGGAGTGGTGCCGATGTGGGGGGAATCCGCGGGAATTCTGACTTGGAGCAGGAAATCGCGCTGGATGCCGCCCGGAAGCATGGTGGACAAAGTGGGGCGGGATGGAAGCCATTTGCGGCCTAATGTCCAGAGGTAGAGCAGGCCTGCCGCCGCATAAATCAGGCCCATGGGTGTTACCGTGAACATCTGGATGCCGTCATAACCCAGTTTCTGCACCTGGCCGAGCACAACTACGTTGGTGGATGTTCCGACCACGGAGCAGGTGCCTCCCAGAATGGTGGCGTAGGAGAGGGGGATGAGCAGCTTGGAGGCCGCGATGTTATGGTCCCTGCAGAAGGCCAGCACGATAGGCATCAGGATGACGACCACCGGGGTGTTGTTGACGAAGGGGGAAACCATGAACGCTCCCAGAGTGATGACCAGCAGGGCGGTCAGTTCCCTTCCCTTGGCTACCTTGTTGAACAGTTTGGAAAGGTCTCCTATTAATCCTGTTCTTTCCAGGGAAGCGCTCAGAATGAACATGCACACTACTGTCAGCGGTCCGCTGTTGGCAAAGCTGGACAGCACATCACGCGTGCTCAGAATTCCCGTGAGCATGAGGACGGCGGTGCCTGTCAGGGCTGTGATTTCCACGGGCATCCATTCCTTGATGAAGCTGATGAATAACAGGACCAGCAAAATGCCTACAATCCATTGCTGGGCGGCCGCTGATTCCAGCCAGCCTATGACGGAGGCGGAGTTGATGTTGAGAAGAGGAAGCATGGCTTGAAAGTTGAAGGTGTGGGGAAAGGGTCCAACTCTCCTACTTTCCCGGCTTCTATCTGTCAAGCCGCAATAATTTTCCGGAAAGGGTTTGAAAAGGTTCCTGCGCTTTTTTATTGTTGGTGCGCCGCATGGATTCCCCCATAATAACAAGGTTCGCTCCCAGCCCTACAGGCAATCTCCATTTGGGGCACGCCCTGGCTGCGTGGGAAGCCCGTTCCCTGGCGAACCGTTTTTCCGGGAAGTGCGTGCTGAGGATAGAAGATATCGATCAGACGCGGTGCCGTCCGGAGTTTGTTCAGGGCATATTGAAAGATCTGGAGTGGCTGGGCATCCGCTTTGACGGTCCCATGATGGTTCAGTCTTCACGCTTCAGCGCTTATGAACACGCTCTTCAGACGCTGAAGGACCGGGGCGTGTTGTACCCCTGTTTCTGTACGCGCCGGGAGATTGCGGAGGAGGTGGCCGCCATGGGTGGGGCGCCGCAGGGGGGCTGCGTGGACGTATATCCGGGAACTTGCCGGCTGCTTGACAAGGGGCGCAGGAAAGAGCTTCTCAAATCCGGCAAACCTTTTTCCTGGCGGCTGGATTGCCGTGCTGCGGCGCGGATTACCGGTCCCCTGCTATGGAGGGACATGCGGTTCGGAGATCAGGTCTGCCGTCCGGAAGAACTGGGGGATGTGATTCTGGGCCGCAAGGACTGCGCCGCCAGCTACCATATTGCCGTGGTTGTGGACGACGCCGCCCAGGGAGTCACCCATGTAAGCCGTGGTGAGGATTTATTCCCTGTGACGGGCATCCACCGGACGCTCCAGGCCCTGTTGGGGCTTCCTGTTCCGCAGTGGTATCATCACCGGCTGGTGAAGGATGCTTCCGGCAAGCGGCTCGCCAAGAGGGACAGGAGCCTGAGCCTTCAGGAAATGCGTGCCGCCGGGATGCGGCCGGAAGATGTGTTCCGGCTGATGCGGGAGAGCTGAGGGATTTTCATTCCCTTATAGGCGGGGGTGCGTTGTTCCGCCGGGAAAGGCAGGGTTCAGGCTGTGGCTTGCGTTTTTCCAGCAGCCGGTCGGGTGGTTTTCTTTCCGATGCAGAGCAGGCATGCATAAGCCGCCGCCAGGGTCAGCAGGAGAAGGGAGCTCAGGATGGCCAGCAGATTCAGATGCCCCAGGGGGATGAGCCATGCATGCGGCATGGCTGCCGTTCCTGTCAGTATCTGGGGAAGCCAGATGAAGGCCGCCTGGGAAAACAGGCTGACGGCTGTGAAGGCCAGCCCCGCGGCCAGGGTGAGCCATACCGCCGGAAGTACCGGCAGGAATGTTTCATGGATGTTTTTTTTCATGGCCCGTGCCGTTCCTGCGAATATGGAAACGAGAAACAGGGGGGCCAGCAATGCGGAGGCAGGGAGGGTGTCCCAAAGGAGCCATGTGCAGAGGGGGGAGATGGCCGTCAGGAGGCCCGCGCTCTTAATCAGGAGGCCCCGGGGCGGCGGGGCTGGTGCCGCATCGTGGTTCATATCCGTTAATCGGGCCAGACATTGCCGGGAGTGCTTCCCTGGGTAATGACGACTTCCTGGCCTATTTTCAGGGTGAAGTTGGGCGTTACTTCCTGCTGTACTTCCACTAGTTCGTTCGTATCCTTGAGCTTGACGCGCACGCGGATCATTTTGACGGCTTCCACCCTGCCGTCCACGATGGAGCCTGTGGCGGAAGCCAGTTTTGAGGTCCCCATGCCGATGATACCGGGAGTCATGGCCTCCGCCGCCGTTCCGGCCATGTTGGCAAAGGTGCCGTCGTCCGTGGAGGTAAGGACGTTGATTTCCTTGATGCGGACCACGTTGCCCAGCTTGATGGTCGTCACTTTGCCGGTGGCGATTTCCAGATTGCTTTTTTGGGTGCAGGAGAAAAGGACAGGGAGAATAAGAAAAGCGGGAATTAATGGAAGCGGATTCATGATGAACGTAGTTAACTACGCTGGCAGGGTTAAGCGTTTTTCATCGTGTGGGAAGAATTGTGTAGGTAGCCAGATATAGGAGCAAATGGAGGGAGGAGAGTGCCAGTACCCTGTTCATGCGGCTGTCCGCAGGCGTTTTGCGGATTAGGAGCATCAGATACCCGCCGAAGAGGATGGAGGGTATCCACATCCACCACGTGTGGGACAGGTTCAGGTGAAGGGCCCGGCTGGATGTAGGCAGCGTGATGTAGGCAGCCAGGATGAAAGACTGGGCCATGGCGCGCGCCTTTCCTTCTCCCAGCCGCACGGCCAGCGTGCGCTTGCCCGTAGTGAGGTCTTCCTTTCTGTCGCGGATATTGTTGACGGATATCATGACGGCGCACAGGAGGCCGCATTGAATGCCTGTTACGATGCCGGCATTGTACACCGCAAGCGATTCCACCAACGTGCCGGGCACGACGGGTGCCGTGCCTATCTGTACCAGAATGGTTCCCAGTACGGCAACCAGTCCGAAGAAGAGGATGACGAATATTTCCCCCAGGCCCTTGTAGGCCAGCGGCCACGGCCCTCCCGTATATCCATAGGTGAAGTAGAGGGACGGGATGCCGATGGCGAGGATGGGCCAGCCGCGCAGTTCGATAAGGGGAAAGGCCAGCAGGCACGCTCCCAGCAGGAAGAAGAGGCCAATGAGCATGACTGTTCCGTGGGAGAGGGCTCCGCTGGCCGTCATGCGCACGGGTCCGGTCCGCTGTTCTGTATCGGCGTGCTTGGCATGGTCAATGGCGTCATTGAAAAAATTGCAGGCAATCTGGAGGCACAGGCAGGAAGCCAGCGTCAGGAGGGCCAGGGACGCATTCCAGCTGCCGGTCAGTTTCTGCACCACCATGCAGCCTGCCCATACTGGAATCAGGGAGGCGGTGAGCGTCTTGGGGCGTGCCGCCAGAAAGGCGGAAGTAATGATATTCATGTGAGGGAAGGCTCCGTAATCAGCGGAGAATGGGGCCGAGGCGGCGGAGGGTTTCCTTAATGAGTGAGACGTGCCATTGCCCGGGGGCCGTTTCCTCTTCTCCCAGGTAGCCGTATACCAGGCAGGAGCCCAGTTGAGAGTAAAGCAGGCGGGAGACGGGGCCCATGGGCCCCATTCCCATGACGGCGATCGGTCCCTTGGGCTTGGTGAAAAGCTGTACTCCTGTCTGGATGTCCGAGGCCAGGCAGGGCGTGAATGCAAATTTGACGATATCCGCCTTGTAGGAGCGCGCCTTTTTTTCCTGTTCGCGCAGGTAATCCACACCCGGCGTGATTTGGAAATCATGGGTGGAGCCGATGATGATGACGTCCCGATCCCGCGCTTCCATAATCAGTTCCCTGGCGTGGCGCATGGCCTTGATTTCAATGTCCATGGCGGCGGCATATGGCATATAGGCCCGGAGCAGGGCAAAGCGCTCTTCTTCCGGGATGCGGCGCAGTCCTCCTTCCTCATGGCAGCGCACGGTGACCAGCAGGGGCATCTCCGGCCGGAACTCCATAACCTGTTCAGTGGTGAGTTCCGGGGGAAGGGCATCCACGCGCAGTTCCACTAGATCGCACTGGTCTGTTAAATCTTTTCCTTTCAGCGTTTTCCATAGCTCCCACGAGGTAACGGACGCAACGATTTTCGGCGGATAGGCCTGATGTTCACGTACAATCTGCTGCATACATCCTACTATCCCAGCAAAGGAAGGAAGGTCAATCTTCTATTGATGAGTTCCACTTCATTTTGGGACCGAGTATGTCAGTTCGCCTGCCTTTTCCCTTTTGGAACTGTGTTTTTCTTCCTGTGCCAACCCTGTTGGCCGGTTTCCCGGCAGACGGATTGACGGATGTTGGCGCCGGCTGCCGTTCAGGATGTCGGCAGGGCTGTTTCGTATGGCCCGTTTCCTTGTTGTGGCGGAGGGCGTTATTTTCCTGCCTCTGCACGTTAAAAACATGTTGAGAATGGAGGTCCGGCTTGAAAAGGGAGTTCGGATGGAGCTAGGTGAAAGCCATGAATATGCTTTGGTCAAGGTTATTGCGGATGGGGCGGAATCCCTTTTGGGCGGCTTTGGATGCCGTGCTGGTGGTAAGGACGGAAAAAGATTCGTCCGGACATCCGGAATGGTCCTGGAAGGCGTATGTCCCTCATGGCGTTCCGGTTCATGAATTGCCTCCGGTGCCCGTTCCTCTTCCGGAAGGGGATTGGGATAAGGAGCGGTTTCGTAAGGAAAGACGGAAAGCTGCCCGGGTGCTGGGTCACCAGGCCGCTTTAACGCTGGCTTCTTCCCTCCATTTCTCCCGTTTCATGATTGTGGAGGAAGAGTGCCGTTTTAGGCTGCCGGTAATAGGTTCCACGGCGCGGATGCTTGGGCAGCTGCTGAAAGGCTGCCGGGAAAGAACTGCTCTGTTTTTAAGTGAGCCGCGTTTGTCTCCCCATACGGCCTGCTCCGTGGCGAAAGGGGAAAAATCCATCCTGTTGCGCGTAACGGATATGGCGGCATCATCTGCGTATGTGATGGACCTTTCCTTATGTGAACGCATTCTTTTATCTCTTCCGTCAGATCAGCGGGTCTGGCCATGGCTGAGGTATTATGGTTCTCTGGAGGAATGGTTTGCCCGGTATCTGGGACGTTATGGTGATTTATATGCTCTTTCCCCTGCGTTCGTTTCCTGCGGAGAGGGCGCTCCCATTCCCTCCCTCTGCAAATCCCTGGGCCATTTCAATAATGCACGCACCAAATATACGGATCTGTCTTATCTGGTGAATCCGGCGGTCAATTCATGGCGCTGGCTGAAAAACGTGAACATTTTTTCCGGCAGAAAAAGGCTTGGGTGAGAACCCCGGGGATGCGTTTTGCTCCGGCTTCGCCGGATTACCGTTTGCGGGGGATGAACGCCTGCATGGCTGGGGCTGCCGTCTTACGGCAGAGCTTGAAATAAGATGTTCCGTGCGCCCATCATCTCAAAAGCAAAACCCCGGACCGCAGGCGGTCCGGGGCGGCTCCCTTTTTCCGGAGGGAGGATGCCGTGATATTAGAGGGGTTAGCTGGCTCCTTCGTCGCACAGGATCTTGACAAAGCCTTCCTCCTGGAGGCGGGTGGCGCCGCAGGCGAACTTGGCCCGGATTTGCAGGGCTTCCTCCATATCGTCGCGCACGGAAAGCTTCACTTTGAAATCATTCCATATGCCAAACTGGGCCTTGCTCTTTACCCAGGCCAGGCAGGAACGGACTCCCTCTTCTGTTTTGGGAAGCCTCTGGGTGCGGATGAATTTGAATCCCATGAAGGTGTCTATTTTCCCTTCCACCAGGGCTTTTACATTGTTGAAGTCATAACTGCTGACCTCCGTTTCCCGCAGCAGGTTCATGATTTGGGAACTGGTTACCGCAATGACGAGCTGGTCTCCGAACTGCGGGGCATCCTGGTTCCAGGCTTCGTTTTCCTCAAAAAGCTGGAGGGCTGCGCGCAGCTTGGCCACGGTAAGGTTGCTGGCGGATTTGGTGCCGCTGTCCACGTGATCCACGGCTATTTGCTGGCTTTCCTTGAACGGAACGGCGGTCATGCCGTCTTCTCCCACGTAGTTCGTATCCAGAAAGCCGGAGATCATCACGTCGTCCATGCGGCGGCCTGCTGCGGCCTGGAGACCTTCAATCGTCTTGCTGACGGGAAGGTCCATGTCTCCCAGGCGGGTGGCGTCAAATTCATCGTAGCCAATGGCTTTGGTGAACGTGCGCGGCCGCATGGACCGGCGTGTGGTGGGAGCCTCGTTCAAAACGGTCTGCCCCACCCGCGTGGTTTTTTCCGTGAAGTCCAGAATGCCGAATTGATCCAGAAATACTACTTTGCCGCTCAAGTCGCGCATGACGCTGACATACTTGTCCAGCCGGGAGGCGTGCTGCTGGAGCAGGGTGCCCCATTTTCTGGTGTATTTTACCTGATAATTATCGCTGATAGTTACTGCCATGATTGCAAATATAATGATAGTTTGAATGCAGGAACGGCAATTTGGATTATCGGGTCCGGAATAACCGGAGCGGTCCTGCCGCAAGCGGGATGCGGCCATGTCCCCTGCGGGATTGCGGGCCGGTCCCATCCAGCGCTAACGTATATGGACTACAAGGCAGAAAAGCGCACCACGGCAGAATCGTGATGCGCTGTATAAGGAATGAAAGGCTTCGCCTTCCCGCTGTTAAAGAATAATCGCGTGCGTCCGCGTAGCGTGATCCGGGCCGAAAAGAGCCAGCATGCGGCCCGTTTGCCCTTTTTCCATGCGGTAGGAGTAAAAACGCTTGGTATCCGCCGCCGTGTCCAGCCCGGAATCATGAATCTGTTCTTCCGGTACCCCTGCTTCAATGAGCTGTGCCTTAATGGCTGTAGGAATGTCTTCCTCATAATGAGGCGGGCGGATACAGGGGGAAATGACGGCAATCAGGTTGGACGGTTCCACCCCAAGGCATTTTTTCATGGACTTGATGGTGTTGGAAACGATGTTGCCGGCGATTCCCGCCTTGCCTGAATGAATCAGGGAACGGTGGCAGTTTTCCTTGTCGTACAACCACACGGCGGCGCAGTCCGCCACGTAAATGGCAAGCACGCAGTCGGAAACTCCGGAACAAATCAGGCCGTCCGCGCCTTCCACAGGATAATTGGAGCCGATGTCCCCCACCAGGGCAACTTTCGTGCCGTGCACCTGTTCGGCGCGGCGCAGGTCTTTCCACCGCCAGCCCAGGGCTTCCACTTCCGCCTTATGGTACGGTTCCAGCCGTTCCAGCACGGTTTCGCGATCTCCGGCGACGTCTACTCCCGGAATTCTCTCAATGAATTGGACGATTTCTCCGGGATAGGACTGGATAGGCTTCAAGAATGCTGGCGTTTCCATAATTGATGGATCAATAAATGTCGTTGGGGACATCTTGTCGTTTTGTATTACCTAGTCGAGCAAAATTTGGCGTAAAATGTCACGGACGCCGCCCGGTGACTGAGAAAAGGTTTTTTTCCGCCTTTCCGGAGTGATATGAGCAATTCATGCTGCGCAGGTATTCTTTACTTTCCACTTTTTTTGCGGGAATGACCGCCGTGTTTTTTTCCTTTGCCGCCTCCTTGGCCCAGGAGGCTTCTCCGGATGCCGGGCAGCTGCTGAAAAGGGTGCGCCAGGGGGCAACTCTTCAGGAAAACAAGGACATTAAGGGGCAAATACGCAAACGCAGCGTCAAAATTCCCTTTTCCATGAGTCTGCGCGGCAATCTGATAGCCTTCCAGTACCAGCTCAATAATGTCTGGAACAGGTTCGATCTGAAATTCAAGGACCGCGGCCAGGAGATCCTTTCCTGGAAGGACGGGAAAGCCGGTGTTTTGCCGGTTGCCCAGTATACGGTGCCCATTGCGGGGACGGACGTAACGTACGAAGATCTTTCCATGCGCTACCTGTACTGGCCCCAGGCAAAAATTGTCCGGGATGATGCGGCGAGCACCGTCAAGGGGCGGGATTGCTGGATTGTCCAGATACCGAATCCTAATTCCGGGGTGGGGCAATATGCCTGGGTGCGCGTCTGGATTGATAAGGAGAACGGCGCCATGTGGCAGGTGGATGGCATTGACCGCCGCGGGGAGCTGGCTAAAAGGTTCATGATTGATTCCGTGATGAAATTGAAGGACGGATCCTGGTTTTTCAAACGGATGAAGGTGGAGGTCCGGGATCCTTCTAATCCGCGCAGAACGGTCTCCGTCAGCTACATAGATATGGACAGCCCGGAATAGCCTTCCGGTTCCCGTTCCATTCCCCGCGGAGCTTTCGGATTATTCTTTCCGGGGCATGGGGGCGGATTCCTTTTCATGCCGCACGGATGGATGATTTAGGACGTGACAAGAAGGCGGGATGGGCGTAAATCCTCCAAAAACCTGTTATGAAGAAACATTTATTCCTTGCATGTGCCCTGGCGTTCGGCATGTCCGCCTGTTCCCAGCACCAGGAGCAGCCGGCGGAGTCCGGTTCTCCGGTGAAAACGACCATTTCTCCCGTGACTGCTCCTGGGAAAAAGCCGGACCGGCCGGCCGTGAAATTGCCTCCCAAGTCCGTTCCGGTGCCTTCCGTAAGCCCGTCCTATAATAATACTCCTCTTTCCCCGCGCATTCCGGGGGTAACGGTCAACCGTGTGGCTGTGCCGGACAAGGTGGTGGCCCTCACCTTTGATGACGGTCCCCATGGAACGCTGACCCCCAGGGTGCTGGACATCCTGCGCGACAATAACGTCAAGGGTACTTTCTTCATGCAGGGCTGCAATGTGAAGGCTCATCCCCAGGTAGTGCGCCGCATGGTCAATGAGGGGCATGAAGTAGGCAACCATACATGGAATCACGTTTATCTGAGCAAAGTGCCCCGCGAAAAAGCGGAATCCCAGCTCCAGAGCACTAATGAAGCCATCCGCAACGCCTGCGGCGTTGTCCCCGTGGTCATGCGCCCCCCCGGCGGCTATACGAATGCAGGCGTGGCGTCCTGGGCCCGCCAGCGCTTCGGCTTCACCACGGTCATGTGGGATGTGGACACGAATGACTGGCGCAAGCCCGGCTCCTCCGTGGTGGCCGCCCGCGCCGTGAACGGCGCCAAACCCGGCTCCATCATTCTGGTGCATGACATTCACGCTTCCACGGTGGCGGCGGTGGACGCCATTGTGAAGGGATTGAAAAACCGCGGCTATGAACTGGTGACCGTTTCCGAACTTATCAGGAGAGGACGTGCCGCCGCCGGCCATGCTCCTTCCATGCCCGCGGCTCCTGCTGTCCCGGATTCTTCTCCTCTTGCCGTTCCCTCGATTGTGGCTCCCGCGGAGCCTGTTCCCGCTCCGGCGGAGACGGTGGCCGGCATGTAATCCCCGGTGTTTTTCCTTTTCCTTTCAACCCGGTTTCCCTGCGGAAACCGGGTTATTCATTGCCTTTCCGGAGCATTTTTCCCACCGCCCCGGAAAGGAGGCTTTCCCCTTAACGGGCACACGCACAGAAGGCTTGACCTGCTGGTGAATTTCTCCACAATCCTTTGCCGTATTATTCACACCCAATCCGGATTGAAATGTCTATGAATCTCCTGGCATCTGCCGATACTCTACCCGCACCTGGCGGAATGTCCGCTCCTCTCGCCTTCATCTACGATCTCTTCAATAACCCTCTTTTCATCTTCATTGGCGGTCTGGTGTTGCTGGGTGTGTTTTTCTGGTACCTGGGTTCCGACCAGGACAAGGTCAAGCGCAATGCCGGAACGATTTTCATTATCGGCATTGCGTCTTTTTCCCTGTTCTCCCTCTTCCAGCAGGGGTTGAAATACGGCATTGACATTGCCGGGGGCGTCTCCTTCACGTTGAGCGTGGAACCGAATATCGGAGACGACGGCAAGCCCATTCCCCTGACGGACCAGGCCATGGAACAGGCATGCGTGATCCTGACGGACCGCCTTAACAGTACCGGGGCCAATGACGTCATTATCCGCCCGAAGAAAAAAGACAACCTGAATCTTATAGAAGTTCAAATCCCCGCTGCGGATCCTGCCAAGCGCGAGGAAACCAAGGCCATCCTGACCAAAGTAGCCAAACTTCAGATTCTCCCTGTCCACCCGCGTAACAACGAACTGGTGGCGGAGGGGCGCATCCGCGTTCCCGGCTACAGGATGTATGAATATACCTTCAAAAACGGCAAGGGTGAGGACGTCACGGAAAAAATATTCCTGGAAAAGCGTGAATCGCTGACAGGCAGGGATATCGTGCGCGCCGGAGTGGATCTGGCCCGTCCCGGCCACGTCAACGTCACCCTGAGCAACGAAGGGGCGGACAAGATGTATAACCTGACTTCCCGCATGCAGCTGGGCCACGACCGCATGGCCATTGTGCTGGATGATGTGGTCAAGAGCGCTCCAACGGTCCAGGCCATTCTTTCGAAAAGTTTTGAAATCAGCGGGCTGGATGCTCCCGGAGAGGCTGAAGCCCTGACGAAGGTGCTTTCCAACCCCCTTACCAACAAGCTCAATTTTGAGTCCGCCAGTGAAATTTCCGCCTCTTTGGGGCATACGGCCCTCCTTCAGGGGGAATACGCTGGCATTACGGGATTGATCCTCTGCTTCATCATGATGATCATCTACTACCGCTTTGCCGGTTTGGTGGCTATCATGGGTCTGACGATCAATGCCCTGCTTCTTCTGGGAGCCATGTCTATCTTCGGGTTTGAGCTGACGCTGCCGGGTATTGCCGGTATTGTGCTGACTCTGGGCGTGGCGGTGGACTCGAACGTGTTGATTTATGAACGCCTGCGGGAAGAAAAGGAAATGGGGCGCCCCTTCCGCGTGGCTATCCGCAACTCCTTTGACAAGGCGTTCTCCGCCATCTTTGACTCCAATATCACCTCGCTCATTACCGCCGTCATCCTGTACTGGATGGCAACCGGCACCATCAAGGGGTTTGCCGTCACGTTGACAGTAGGCGTCATCACTTCCATGATTGGGGCGATTCTCGTTACCCGCGTCCTGTTCTACTGGGCGGATACCGTCGGCATGATGAAGGATCTTAAATTCCTCAACCTCTTCAAGAAAAAGACGAACATCGACTTCATGAGCCAGAAAATCTGGTCCTGCTCTCTTTCCGCCATTCTGCTGATGATATGCATTGTATTTGGCGCCGTAAAGGGCAAGGATTGCCTGGGCATGGACTTTACGGGCGGTTCTTCCATTTCCTATCTGGTGAACAAGGGTGACATCTCCTTCCGGGAAGTGGAAGGCGTGGTCAACAAGCTGTCCCTGACCCAGAAGGCTACGGTGCAGGAGGTGGCGGAGTCCACGGACAGCAGCAAAGTGAATATTCTGATTAATTTCTCCGACCATGCCCAGGACAAGGAGGCTATCACCACGGCATTGGACAAGGCGTTTCCGGTTCTGGACAACGCTCCGTTCAGTGAAGAAACCATCGGGCAGTCCATGGGGTACGATACGCTCATTACTTCCGCATGGGCCCTTTTCTTCGGCATTCTGGGAATCATGGTTTACCTGACGGTGCGGTTTGAATGGACCTTCGCCATTGGTGCGGTCATCGCCCTGACGCATGACGTCCTGCTGGTGCTTGGCCTGGTGATTGTCAGCGGAACGGAGCTGAATGTTATTCATATTGGCGCGTTGTTGACGGTGGCGGGGTACTCCATCAATGACAAAATTATCGTATTTGACCGCATCCGCGAATTCCTCCGCTTCTCCGACCCGAATGAAAGCGCTTCACAAATCATGAACGAAGCCATTAACCAGACGCTTTCCCGTACTATTTTGACCTCTCTTTCCACGCTGGCCGTGCTGGTGTGCCTGTACTTCTTTGGAGGTCCTTCCATGGAAGACTTCGCCTGGACGATTTCCGCAGGCATTTTGATTGGTACGTACTCCTCCATCTTCATCGCTTCTCCGGCGGCTCTTTTCTTCTCCCGGAAGCATGGGTTGCATGAAGAAGTCAGACAGGCCATGAAGGCCGGAGCCTGAGGTTTGGCGTTGAGCCGTTAAATCTCTGACCGGGGAAGGCTGAATGCCTTCCCCGGTCTGTTTCTTGGAAAGAGAGGGAAAGGCTCTGTATGGAATAACCTCCGTGTTCTTTTCCCGTCCGCCTCTTTCGCTTTTCCTGTTTCCACCATATGCGGCTACGGCTTCCGCATGGCTCTTCTGTCTCGCATTCCTCCCTCTTTTATTTCAGGCATAAGAAAACCCCGCCTGCCGTTAGGCAGACGGGGCCGTATCTCTGGTTTCCTGCTATGTATTTCTGCGGGTGAGATTATTCATCATCCCCTTCCTCCTGTGCCGGGGCGGGAGGGGGAGGCATGTCGTTGTTGCCGCGGGCTGCCTTTCTGGCTTCCCTGCGCGCTTCAAGAGCCTTGGAAGCGTCAGCGTTGAGCTGGGCCATTTCAGCCTCATTCAATTTTCCGTCCTTGTCGGCGTCATACTTTTCTTCAATCAGGATCCATCCGGCAGCCATGATCGGGGCGCGGTTGGGGTCAAGCTGGGGACGGGGACCGTTAGGGCGGTTGCCGTGGGGGCCCCGGTTACCGTCTTCCCGGCGTCCTTCACCGCCTCTGCGGCCTTCCGGTCCTCTGGGAGCGCGGGGGCCTTCAGCTCTGGGGCCTCCCGGACGCCTCGGACCGTCCATGTTGGGCATTCTCGGTCCTTTGGGGCCACCGGGAACGGCATGGTGCGGGCCGGGCTGGCCGTGATGAGGGGGAATGGACTGCAATTCTTCCGGGGAGAGCTTCCCGTCGCCGTCTTTGTCAAATTTTTTGATCATGGCGGCGGCGTGGGCTTCCTGGCGGGCTTTCATTTCTTCCATGCGCTTGGCAGCTTCCGGATGGTTTTTTGCCCAATCTTCCCGCATGGCTTTCTTTTCCTCGTCGGAAAGCTTGCCATCGCCATCCTTATCGTACTTCTTAAGAATTTCGGCTTTCCTGGCTTCCTGGCGGGCTTTCATTTCTTCCATGCGTTTGGCAGCTTCCGGATGGTCCTTAAGCCATTCTTCCTGCATAGCCTTTCTTTCCTCCTTGGAAAGCTTGCCGTCCCCATCCTTGTCAAATTTCTTCAGGATGGCGGCTTTCTTGGCTTCCTGGGCCTTCTTGACGTCGGCTTGCAGAACGGCTATTTCCTCGTCGGAAAGCTTTCCGTCCTTGTCGGTATCGTATTTGGCCAATACCAGTTCTTCTCCGACAATCATGATACCGGGATCGATTCTCTTCATCTGAACTCGTTTTGGCCCCTGGCGGTCTCTGCCTCCGGCATGGTGGCGATGACCTCCCCTTCTTTCAGGGGGGGGCTGCATTTCAGGAGCATCGGAAGGAGCCTCCGGAGCGGGAGGCGGCGGAGCGTCCTGAGCGAACGCGGAACATGCGGCGAAAGCCGCGGCGATAATCATTTGCTTGGTCATATCTTTGAATGGTGAGGTTTGATGCGTTTCGGAAAGGAGCGTGCGCTGCGGTGTTTCAAACAGGCGGAAACGTCTCCCTTTGCTAAAAGGAACCCCTGGAATTCATTCCGGTTGCAAAATAAAAAGGCAAATGCGTCGGAGAGGGGGTGCGCCGCTGTTTTTATGACACCTGTTTTCTTCCGGGGTAAAGAAGGGTGAACCCATTGAATATGAAGGAAATCAGTGAGGGGATACGCAATCGGGTGCGAGTGCGTGCCGCCCGTGTCATAGCGGAAAAAATTATTCGCCGGAAATAAAGCGGATGTAGGCCTGCCACCACTGGCTGCCGCCCAGCAGCCAGATCAGAGCGGCGCTGAGAAGAGCGGGGCCAAAGGGGAGGTTTCTGCCGAACCCCATGCGTGAGGCGGCAGCCTGTACAATCCCCAGCAGGGAGCCGAGGAAAAGGCTGAACAGGGCGCCCTGCCAGCCGCACGCGCATCCGGCCATCATCAGAATCCAGGCGTCGCCTGATCCCATGGCTTCCCTGCTGGCATGGATATCCGTCAGATTTCCCTCCACGCTTTCCAGTCTTTCCAGAAGAAAAACGTCCCCGTTTTCCATCTCTATCCTGTCGTACCGCAGCGTGACGGAGCAGGCAGGGTGCGTTTTGCCGTCAATGGTGACGGAACCTCCGGAAAGGACGGCCTTGTCCGTAGACCGGTGGAAAAGCATGGACCAGTCGTGAGGCTGGCCGTTGACGATGAGCTGAAGTTCCTCCCGCTCGGATTCCGGTTCCCTCAAACTCCACGGGGCGGGAACGTCAAAATGCTGTTTCCAGGTGCCGAACAGAAGCTTCCCCAATTCAATCACCAGCCTGATGACCGCATACCCTGCCGCTCCTCCCAGCACGGATGCCGTGAAGGCGTCCGTCCAGGTCATGACATGGCTGTCCGGCAGGAGGAAAGGGTAAAGGGCGCAGGCCCCCGTTCCGGCCAAGGCGCCGATAAATGCCTGAGAGCGGAAGACAATCAGATGTTCCGCGTCAATGAACATGATGACAATGGCCATGGCAGTCCACAGGCAGAGCAGGACGGCTGCTCCTGTGGAAGCGTCCGCGTATTTCCAGCCAATGGCCGCGAAGAGCAGGGCCGTGAGCAGCTCCACAAAGCAATATCGGAAGCTGATGCGCGTTCCGCAGCAGGCGGATTTACCCCGGAGAGCCAGCCAGCTCAGAACCGGAATATTCAGGAACCAGGGAATGGGTTTTCCGCATTCCGGGCAGAAAGAACGCGCCGGATCGTTGACGGAGACGCCCCGCGGCATACGGTAGATAACCACGTTCAGGAAGGAACCTATGCAGGCCCCCATCAGGCCGAAAACCACGGGAATCACCCATGCGGGAAAGGCGTCAGGCATGGGTGGGCGGGGAATAGGTTCGGCTGGGCGTCTGGTTGATGCGGTCAATCAGCAGCCTCAGCCTGCCGTAGTTGCCGCGTTTGATGGGGAAGACGAGCCGGGGCAGGCGGTCCAGGTGTGGTTCGTCCGCTTCATCCGGCAGGGGGCCGCTCTGGATCATTTTCCCCCCAGGCAGAATCAGGTCTGAAAAGTCCCGTTCCAGATGTTCCACCCACTGGGCGGGAAGCTGCGCATTCAGCCGGATGACGATGGAATCTCCGACAAAACGGTAGGAGTGGAAAATCCGGTAAAAACGGTCGATGTGTTCCATGGCTTCCGCCGGATTTTTAGTGACATGGATGAGATGAAGATCGTCTGCGGAAATCAGTCCGGAATCCACCAGTTCCACGCGAATGAAGGCCAGCCAGTTCAGCCAGAAGGTTTTGCCGGGGGAATCCAGAAGGACAATCGGGTAAATGGTCGCTTTTCCCGTCTGGATCAGAGTGAGCGTTTCAAACACTTCATCCATGGTTCCGAAGCCTCCGGGGAATGCCACCATGGCGTCGCTTTCCGCCACGAAGTTCAGTTTTCTGACGAAAAAGTAATAAAAATTGATGAGTTTGTCGCTGTGGGCCACCACATGGTTGGAGGTTTGTTCATACGGCAGGGTGATGTTCAGGCCGAAGGAGCGTTGTTCTCCCGCCCCTTCATTGGCTGCCTGCATGATGCCCGGTCCGCCTCCGGTAATGACCATGTAGCCGTGTTCGCTGGCTTCCCTGGCGAATTCCCTCGCCGTTTCATACGCCGGTTCGTCATTCCTGATGCGGGCGGAGCCGAAGACGGAAATCTTGCGGATGTGGCGGTACGGGGCGAAAACGCAGTTGGCGCGGTACATCTCCCGCCCGGAGCGGATCAGGACGGTAAAATCATGGTCCGAGGCGGCGGACTGGGCCATGTTGATTCCCGTTTTGATATACTCTTGGAGGTAGCGGGGATCGTGCCTGGTGGAGGCTATTTCGGAAAGCTTTTTAACGGCGCCTTCCAGAGCCTGGTAGCTGGAATCCATGGACATGGTGGAGGGACGTTTCTTGTCTTCACCTGTAAAATCCCTGTTGTCCAAAAAATCAGGATGCTTCATGAGTTGGTATGATAGGTTTGCCCTACTATGCCAGATGACGCACATTAAGTCACAGAAAATTTACCGGCGGGCATGAAAAGAGTTGATTGTTGAAAACAGATCGTTACATTGCTCCCCGCACGGGCGTTCCCACAACATGCCGTTGGTCCTTCAGGCGCATTGGCCGCCATGTCCGTGTTGAGGGGAAACCCGGTACATTACATACGATTATGTCGGAAAACGAAACCACTACTGCAGAAGAAACCGCCGTTACCACGCTGGCCCGTTTTGAGGTTCCCAGCCGTCTGGAAAAAATTGAAGATCCGAATGATGCGAATCATTTGACCTTTGTGGCGGAACCGTTTGAAAACGGTTACGGCCATACGCTTGGCAACTCCCTGCGCCGCGTTCTTCTGGGTTCTCTTGAAGGCGCCGCCATTACCTCCGTCCGCATCGCCGGTGCGCAGCATGAATTTTCCTCCCTGCCCGGTGTGGTGGAAGATGTGACGGAAATCGTGCTGAACCTGAAAAAGGTCAAATTCAAGCATAACGGCAAGGAACCGCGCCTGCTCTCTCTGCGCGTGCATAAGCAGGGCGTTGTGACTGCTGCCGATATTGCCGACGACACCGTTTACCAGGTGGTCAATCCCGATCAAATCATTTGCACTCTGGACCAGGACACCATGTTCGAATGCGAATTCCAGGTTCGCGTGGGCCGCGGTTTTGCCACCGGCGATGAAAACAAGGTGCCGGATATGCCCATCGGTGTGATTCCGATCGACTCCATTTTCTCTCCGGTTACCCGCGTGAAGTATTCTGTGCAGAATACCCGTGTGGGGCAGATGACTGACTACGACAAGCTGATCCTTGAAGTCTGGACGGACGGCCGCATCGCCCCCGCAGACGCCATGCTCCAGGCTTCCGCCATTCTGCGCCATCACCTGGACGTATTCGTCAACTATGACGACAAGCAGGTTAACTTTGAGGAAGCTCCTTCCGCCGTCCAGGACGAGGAAACGGCCCGCCTGCGCAAGTTGCTCAACATGAGCGTCAACGAAATCGAGCTTTCCGTGCGTGCCGCCAACTGCCTCAACAATGCCAATATCACGACCGTTGGCCAGCTTGCCATGAAGAGCGAAAGCGAAATGCTCAAGTACCGCAATTTCGGCAAAAAATCCCTCAACGAAATCAAGGACAAATTGCTGGAACTGGGGCTCTCCCTGGGCGTTCAGGTGGATCCCTCCCTGCTTACCGGTCCCGTGCCGCAGGCCAAGCCGCGCCTGGGTCTGGAAGAGGAAAGCCCCGTGGGCCTGGCAGACCTGATTGCCGCCAACATCGAAGACGACGACGACTAAATCTCACAAAACCAACACACATAGAAAAATATCATCATGAGACACGGTGTAAAAACCTCCAAGCTTCAGCGCAACGCTTCTCACCGCAGGGCTCTGCTCGCCAACCAGGCATGCAGCCTCATCCTCAATGGACGCATCACCACCACCCTGGCCAAGGCCAAGGCCCTGCGCCCCTATGTGGAAAAGCTGATTACGCTTGCCAAGCGCGGTGACGTGCATTCCCGCCGCCTGGCTACCGCCACCATTCATAATACGACCGCCGTTAAGCGGCTGTTTGATGAAATCGCTCCTCTTTGCGCGGAACGCAAGGGCGGCTATACCCGCATCGTCAAGCTGGGCCAGCGTCTGACTGATTCCGCCCTTGTGGCCATGATCGAAATTATCGATCTGCCCCGTGAGGCTGCCGAAAAGGAAGAAGCTCCCGCCACCACGGAAGCCACCGCCTAAAACGCACCTCTGGAACATCCTGTTAATACCCCGCTCCGGCCTTTTGTGAGGCCGGAGCGGATTTTTTATTGGCAATAAGGAAGTTATGGTGATGATATCGCTCTTGCTTCTTTCCTGCCGGAACGTTATAATCCAGCTTTAACTATGGACGCAGTATTATTGTTTTCCGGACAAGGTGCCCAAAAAGTAGGCATGGGCAAAGATTTGTATGACCAGTATCCCGTCGCCAAAGCCCTGATTGAACAGGCGGACAAGGCGCTTGGAGAATCCCTTTCTGCCGTCATGTTTGAAGGCCCCGGCGAAGAACTGACGCGTACCTGCAACTGTCAGCCTGCCCTCTACGTACATGGCCTTGCCTGCCTGGCCGTCTTGAAGGAGCTCGTTCCCTCCCTGAATCCCGTGGCTGCCGCCGGCCTTTCCCTGGGGGAATTCACGGCTCATGCCGCTGCCGGGACCTATTCTTTTGAAGAAGGCCTCCGCCTTGTCCAGAAGCGCGGCGCGTTTATGGAGGAAGCATGCAACGCCACGAAAGGCACTATGGCCGCCATGATCGGCGGCACGGATGAAAACGTCATTAAGCTGGCGCAGGAATGTGACGTGGATGTTGCCAATTTCAATTGCCCCGGCCAGACAGTCGTTTCCGGTACGGAGGAAGGTGTGGCCAAGGCTGTAGCAGGGGCGAAGGCCGCCGGCTGCAAGATTGCCAAGAAGCTCAATGTGGCGGGCGCCTACCATTCCCGTCTGATGCACAGCGCTATGGTAAAGCTGGCGGAAGAACTCAAGAATATTTCCTTCGGTACGCCGTCCATGCCTGTTTATTGCAATTATGAAGCCCGGGTAGTGGAAGGTCCGGACGACATCCGCAGCATGCTGGAACACCAGGTATGCGGATCCGTGCGCTGGACGGCTTCCATGCAGAAGCTGGTGGACCAGGGCCACCGCCTTTTCATTGAACTGGGGCCGGGCAAGACGCTGGCCGGCATGATGGCCCGCATCTGCAAGGAAGCTACGGTCATCTCCATTGAAGACGTGCCCAGCCTGGAAGCCGCCGTTGCGGAGCTGAACAAATAATTTCCCTGAATAAAAGGGGGTAAGCCGCCGGCCCGTTGGGGAGCCGGCGGTTTTTTGTTGGCGTGTTCATGGCGGGGTTCCGTCAAATAGGCAATATCCCATGGAACAGGGGAAATGCCTGCCTCCGTGCCAGCGGCCCTGCTCCTGCGCGGGCATTTTCCTCATGCCGCCGGTGGGAAGATGCATGAACATCAGCATCGTTCCCATGAAAACGCGATGGCGGGCACGAACAGCGGTTTCCATATAAGGAAAAGTGCGGGCATGATGGAATGCGCCGCTCCTCAGGTCAGAAGAATCAGGGCAATGAGGTAAAACAGGAGGCCGCTTTTAGGAGGCCGGCAGGAGAGCATGAAAGCCGAGGCTCTGAGCCGCGCCAGGCGTTCCTGGCGGCGCAGCCCCCTGCATCAGGCATGAAAGGAATTCCGTCAGGAAACAGGCGTTATGGAATAGAAATTCCTGATTTCTAAAGAAGTTCCGTCAGAGAGCGGATGATACTGGTCGCCAGGGAAAAATCCGCCTGCTCCGTTACCCTGTTTGGAACCGAGATGACTGGCATTCCTGCGCGGTGTGCGGCTGTAGTGCCGTTCTGGGAGTCTTCCAGCACCAGGCATTCAGACGGAGATTTACCCAGGTTTTCCGCGGCTTTCAGGAACAGGGCCGGATCCGGTTTGACGGGGAGGCCGTCGTCGCGGCAGACGACGGTTTGAAAATAGGGCATGATGCCCAATCTGTTCAGCCAGCCGTCCACCCAGCGGTGGGAAGAACTGGAGGCCACTCCCATAGGGGTTCCGGCTTCCCCCAGGTTCCGGATGAGTTCTCCGGCGCCGGGCAGGAGGCCGGCATGTTCCAGATCCCGGACGATTTCCTCCTGGCGGCGGCTGTTGACGGTTTCCCAGTCGAAAGTGCGCCCCGTCAATTTCTCCAGATGTTCTCCGGGATTCCAGTGGGTGTAGCCGCTGCCCAGGCATTGGTTGAACAAATCCAGGGGAAGAGGGTGGCCGCAGGACGCGAAAACCCGTTCCCAGGAGGAATAAATGGCATATTCCGTATCCACCAGCAATCCGTCAAAATCAAAAATGACGGCGTGTGCCCGCCGGAGCAGTTCACGGGCTTTCAGAACGGCTTCCCGGGAATCGGCAAAGTGATCAGGAATGGTCATGGACGGGAGTCTTTTTCAAGCCTCTCAATAATTCCGAGAAGCTTCTGTGAGCCAGCTTGGTTTGAAAAAGGCGGATGGCGATGATGGTGTAGATAATGTTGGGCATCCATGCTCCCAGCCAGGTGGGGAGGTAGCCTGCGGAGGCCAGGGTGGGGAAAAACTCATACAGGAACAGCATGGCTGCCGCCAGGAACAACGCAATGCCGATGCCGGACATGGCGGAGCGCCTCTGGAACGTGATGGCGGAGGGGATGGCAATAAATGTCAGGATAATGCAGGAAAATATGCGGGCGATCCTGACGTGCCATTCCGTCTGCAGGCTTCTGAGGTACCTGGCGTTTGTCGTGCCGGACTTGATGAGTTCCTGGAGAGCCGGGGTTCCCTGTGTATCCACGCGGACGTTGGGTGAAATCAGTTGCCAGGGTGTTTCGGGATAATGCTCTTTCAGCGTTTGGTATTCCTGTCCGGCAAAAACGGGAACATCATGGAGCTGGCGGGGTTCCTCCTGGGAATAATTTCTTTTGATGGCCTGCCGGAAGGTCCATGTCCTGGAGGCCGGATCCCAGGTGGCTTCATCGGCAAACAGCTCGTATTTCATCTTTCCGGGGGCGCTGAACTGTTCCACCCGCACCTGCCGGAAAGGATTGCCGGGGGAATCAATTCCGGGAGGATTGCCCAGATACCAGATGCGGGATTCCGCATCATTTTTGTAGATGGTGCTCTGGGAAGCATGGTTATTTTTGTTCTGGCTCAGGGAGGAGAACATCAGTTTCCTGTACAGGGCGGAGTTGGGTGCCCAGTGGAACCCGAAGATGCCGAAGTAGATGGAGGCAAAGACGGCACCGATGATGATGGGGGTGTTGATTCGGAGCAGGGACCGTCCGGACTGCAGCATGCCGGTGATTTCTGAGGATGAGGAAAGTTTGGTAAGCGCCCAGAGTGTTCCCAGGAGAAGGGTATAAGGCAGAATCAGGTTCAGGATCATGGGCAGCTGGCTCAGGTAAAAGCGGAACGTGCCCATGAGGGGTGCGTCCAGGTTCATCAGGTCTCCCACATTGTCCGCAAAATCTCCGATAATGTAAATCAGCGTCAGGATGGCCGTACACATGATGAAGGCCGTGAACCAGGTGCGCGCCACATACTTGTCCAGGATGCTCGAACGGTTGTACAGGAACATTCCCAGCGCGGGGAGAAAGCAGCCCAGAAGGATGAGCCAGGGCCGCAGGAGCTGGGAAAGGGGATATTCGGACGGCGTACCGGGAATTTCCCATTGCATCTGGGACCATTCCCGGGGCATCAGAAACCAGGCTGCCGCTCCTCCCAGCGCAAGCAGGAGGAGAAATACGGACCATTGGCGGAAATGTCGGGCCTGGATTGCCATGAAAAAAGAAGGTGGGGCAAGAATGCCAGATCGGGAGCGGGAAATAAAGCGTTATTTGGCCGCCGGACAGGGATAAAAGGCTGCCTGAACCGCATGTCCGTGCTTGCTTCGTGAACCTCAGTGCGGTTCCGCTCCTTAAAGGGAGGAAGTGGCTGCGGGAGATGTTCCGCCTGATAGAAGTTGGCTGTTGTCAACGTAAACTGGATGAGATAAAATCTTCCTGACAACTGTTTCCCGGCAACAGCCTTTCCATGTTCAAACGTCTTGTTCAATTGTTTCTTCTGTTTTTTCTGGCTGCTGCGGGTGTTCTGGCGTGGTTTGCTTGGTACGTCTCCACTCCCCTGCTCATTCCCGTGGGAGGGGAGGACCCCGCCTCTTCTCCCGTCGCGGGTTCCCTGGTGATGGAACCCGTGGAAGCCGTTTCATCCGATGGCACGGCTATTGAAGGTTATCTGGTGAGCCCGGGGCGTCCGGAGGCTCTGTCTCCGCGCCAGAGCCGCGTGCGGGATACTCTGAAATTGCGCGGGAAAATGCCGCATTTGGAGGCAAAACCAGAGCTGGTTGTGATAGCCGCCTCTTGGAATGAGGGAATGGAAAGTTCCCTCCCTCTGGCGGAAGGGCTGGCAGGAGCCGGTTACACGAGCCTGATATGGAATCCGCGCGGGAAGAACAATACCCGTCAATTCTGCACGTACGGATTAAGGGAATATGCGGATGTAACGGCGCTTTTGGACGCCGTATCCCGGAAGCAGGGCGGATTGCCTCCCGTGGCTGCCGTGGGGCAGGGATTTGGTGCGGCCGTGCTGTTGAAAGCCGCGTCTGAAGATCCCCGCATCCGCTGCATGGTCAGCATGGACTGCTTTCCTTCCCTGAAAACCGTGGCTGTCCGGGAGATGGAGCAGGATTGGGGCAAGCCTTTGTGCTATGCCGCTTATTGGCTGCTGGATGCCGGGGTGGATTGGCGTGCGGGGTTCAGTACGTTTGACGTGGCTCCCGTGGATGATGCCCTGAAATTGGATTATCCGGTCATGGTGGTTTGTACGAACCAATATTTTTTCTCCACGCTGGAAGATTGCCTGAGCATTTACGATTCCCTGAAAAATGAGAAAAAACAGCTTTATGAATCCATCCGGGAAGGGGAACCGTATGGCACCCGGGAACGGACTTTCCTGCATTCCATTGAAGGAAAGAAGGGGGAAAAATTTGAAAAGATTTATAAGGTCAACGTCTATGCGGGGGATGACGAGCTGCAGGCTGGCATTGCGGAATGGATTCATGAGAATACGCGCATGCCCATGCCCAGGGTGTTGCCTCATGAGTCTTACAGTGCGCCCGTTACGGGTACCGCTCCTTCCGGTTCATGAATTGTTCCTTTCCTTTTGCTGATGATCCCGTGAGTGCGAATCAGGACAACAACCGAGAACTCCGCGAAAACCGCCGCAGGCGCAGCCGTTTTATTCTGCCCGCGCCTCGCCATCTGGCAGCTGTGGCGGCAGGGGCTCTCCTTGCCGCCGTGCTGGTGCATTACCTGGGGTTTATCGTTCTGAGCTGGTTTGATCTGGGCATTCATGTGCACAAAGCCCCCACTGTCCAGGAGGACAGAAAGCCTCTGCCTGAAAAAATAGTTCTGAAGGCGGACGACCGTCCTGCTCCGGATGTAGCGGAAGCCGTTGAAAAACCGGATATTGAGCAACTTGAAGAGATTCCCCCGGAATTGCCGGATTTAGAGGATATGCTTCCGGAGCAGGTAGTGATTGCTCCGGGGGAAACCAGCTTTTCCGCGGATCCGGTAAGTCCTTCCCCCCCGGAATCCCTTTCCCCGAAAATGCCGCAGGTGAACATGAATGCCGTCGCAAAGGGGTTGCCCGAACCCTCTCCGCCTGAGATGCTGAAATCTTCCGCCAGTCCGGTTACAATCAAGACGGCTGAACCGGACATGGTGAATCCGGATGAATGGTATAACAATAAGCTCAAAGGGGCGGGCGGTCAGGATGATTCCCATTTGCCGGATGGGAGCAAATCTCTTTCCCAGCTCATGGCCCAGTCCTCCTTGGGCAAGGACAGCGGGTACAGCAGGCTGGGAGCGGATCTTCTTTTTGAATACAACAAGGCGGTGATGAAAAATTCCGCCAGGCTGAGCATGCTTCAGCTTGCGGGGCTGATGATGAAAAATCCGGATACGATTTTCATTGTGGAAGGTCATACGGACAGCTTTGGTTCCGAGGAATATAATGCCGTGCTTTCCCTGATGCGTGCTAATGCCGTCCGGCAGTGGCTGAAGGATAACGGCATAGCTCTGACGCGTCCGAATGGGGAATGCAGGTTGTACATACGCGCTTGCGGCGCTTCCCGTCCCGTCGTTTCCATCAGGGGGGACCGGGATGCCCAGGCCGCCAACCGGAGGGTGGAAATCCACATGCGCAAGCCGGGAGAAGAAATACCCGCCGGGAGCCTGCCCCTTACGTATGCGGTGGATATGAACACCCCTGTCGCCCGCCAGGTGCGGGCCGGCGTGGGTGCCCGCGCCGGAATCCCCGCCTCCCCGGCAGAAAGGAAAGCGCCCCCCGCAGTGCGTCCATCTTCTGCCGCCCCGGAACGCCGGGAAAATCCTGTGCCGCGTCAGGAAGTAATTCCTGAGGCGGAACCCATTCCGGAAACGATTCCTTCGGCAGAGCCTGTGGAGGAACGCATCCCTTCGGCAGAGCCGGTAGAGGATGACATCCCGCTGGCTGAACCCGTCGTGTGTGCGGGGAGCCGCGCCGTAGTGAAGGGAGGTGCCGGATTGAGATGGAATTGATGCGTTTCCTTCCGGTCCGGGCGCTGCCGAAACCCGAACGGCTCCGGTATCTTTTCTCCTTTGATTTTGACGATACTCTGTTCACTCTTGGCGGCCCTGCGGAAGAAAGGAGCATTTTTTTTAGAACCATGCGCATGCTCCGGTCGCAGTATGGTGTTCTCTGGGGCGTTAATACGGGGCGCGACCCTGTTTACCTGAGGGAAGGTCTGGCGGATATGTTCCGGGATGATGCGGAAGCGTTTGCCCCGGATTTCACGGTGACGATGGAACGGAATGTTCATCTGGCGGATGCGGAGGGCAGACTGATGCCCGGTGTCGCGTGGAACGATGACTGCGCTGTTGCCCATGACAGCTTGTTCACCCGTTACGGCGGCATGCTGGAATCATTGATGAGCCAGTTGGAATGCCGGTTTTCCGGGCTGGGACTACGCAGGCAGGACAATGACGCTTTTTCCCTGGTGGTGGATGATGCCTGCGGCCTGGATGAAGTTTCCTGCGTCATTCAGGATACGGTTGGTCCGTATGAGGAAATTGTCACGCAAAGGGCAGGTCCCTACCTGCGTTTCAGCCACCGTGATTACAATAAGGGAACATCCCTTTCCTTTGTTGCCTCCCGGTTCGGCATTCCGTCTTCCCATGTCGCCATTTTCGGCGACGGGCATAATGATCTGGACGCCATGCGGCACTTGCCGGAGGCATTCCGGTGCTGCCCTTCCAATGCGGCGCAGGAAGTGAAAGACATGGTTGCCCGCGGCCATGGATACATTAGCCCGGAACCGCGCACCCGGGGCGTTCTGGACGGCCTGGCGCATGGAGTGTTTCCCTATTTCGGGATGAAGGCGGAGGTTTTGAAGGAGGATATTTGAAAACGGGGGAGGGCCGGATGCTGACGGGAGATCGGCTTTCAACATGTTTCTTTCATCAAGGCGCTCCCGGAAGGGGAAGAATCGTATTGACAAGGAATGCCTTCAATGCAGAAATGGGAAAGATTCTTTCCCAATCCCGATTACATGAACATTCCCTCTTTTTCCCGTAGCGTTTCCAGAGGTTCCGCCGTGGGCTGGTTTTTAGTGTTGCTGCTGGTTTGCGGTGCCGGAGCCGGATATTATCTTTACCAGGATAACCTGGCAAAAAGAAAAGCGGCCCAGGAATTGACCGCTGAACGTAAATTGAAGGAGAAAAAGGCCAGGGAAGCTGCGGAGAAACAGCGAATAAAACGGGAACGGGAAATCAGGGAGAAGAAGGAAAAGGAACGGCTGGCGGCCCAGAAGGCTTATGAGGAAGCGCAGGAAGAGAAGGCGCGGCAGGCGGCGGAAGCGGCCCGTAAGCTTCAGGAGCAGGCCGAACGCGAAGAACGGGAAAAAAGGAGAAGGGAGGAGCTGGAACGGCGCGAACGTGAGGAAGAGGCCCGCAGGCAGGAGGAAGATATTCCTGTGGAGGAAGAGCCTGAACCGGAAGGGCGTTTTCCCCAACCCGTGAAAAACCGGATGCCGGAGCTTTCCGTTTATTCTATTCCTTGCAGGGATGAAATCCAGACGGAAAAAGATAAGCCGCTGGAAACATGGTCCTGGGACAAGGCGGAAAAAATGGAGGGGATGGAGGAATTCCCCACGAGTTCCTCTCCGTGGAAAAAAGGGAAAGACGCCGGACGCATGCAGGCGCTTCTGGAAAAATGCCGGGAATGGAAGGATGCCAAACTTGCCTCGCTGAAGGCGTGCCCGGCGGCGAAGGATTTTCCCGGCGTTCCGGAGAATGGGGCCCAGACGGTCAGGCGGACGGTGGAGATAGATTCCAATATTGGAGGCTGGCATAGTACGGGACTGTATGCGCCGCCCGGGGCGGAAATTTCGTGTTCCCTGTCCGGCGCTCCCAAAGACGGTTCGATCAGTGTCCGCATAGGATGCCATACGGACAGCCTTCATAAGCTGGATGAATGGAAAAGAGTGCCGGAAATAACCATGCAGGTTCCGGCTGGCCGTGGGCGCGTGAAAATGGTGAATCCGATGGGCGGCCTTGTTTATGTGAATGTAGGCCAGCGTCCCAGACGGGGGAAGGTCTTCAAGGTTCAGATTTCCGGAGCCGTGCCGTCACCTCTGTTCGTAATGGGGAAGACCACTCCGGAACAATGGGCCGAACAATTGGAAAATACCAAGGCCCCGTGGGGGGAAATCCGCATGCCCCGGCTTATTGTCACGATGCCCGTGGAACAGCTGAAACAGTGTCCGGATGTTCAGAAGACGGCGGAATTTCTGCAAAAAAACATGGCTCTTCAGGACTGGATTATGGGATGGGATACCAAGCCGGACCGCCTGCATCATCCGATGCGCTTTGTCGTGGACAGGCAGATATCCGCCGGGGCCGGGCATTCCGGTTATCCCGCCATGGCCACAAAGGACTGGACGAATTCCATCGCCACCGGTTCCATCATCCATTCCGGAAGCTGGGGTTTGTGGCATGAACTGGGGCATAACCACCAATCCCCTCCCTTTACGATGGAAGGCCAGACGGAGGTATCCGTCAACATATTCTCCATGGTGTGTGAAGTGATGGGAACTGGAAAAGACTTTGAATCCTGCTGGGGCGGCGGCATGGGGCCGTACGGCATGAGCGCGGAAATGAAAAAATATTTTTCAGGCACCCAGACTTACAATGAGGCTCCCAACAAGGTGCAGCTCTTCTTCTGGGTGGAGCTGATGTACTATCTGGGGTTTGACGCCTTCCGCCAGGTGGCTCTTCAATTCCATGACAAGCCTTATGACAACGGCGAACTGAGTGATGAAAAGAAATGGGAATGGGTCATGAACGCTTTTTCCAAGGTCACGGGAAAGAACATGGGGCCTTTCTTTAAGATTTGGCGTACGCCGGTTTCCGAACGCGCTGCGGGCAGAATGAAAGACCTTCCCGCCTGGCTTCCTTCCAAGGATTATCCGGCCTGTTATACCGCAGAGGAATAAGAAGGTTCCGGAACAGGGGGGAGGAGGCGTTGCCGCACTCGCTTCTGGACGGTTCCGCCGGCTGGGGCTAGGATGGCGGAGCTGTGAAATGGCTGAATGACTGGCTGGGCTTTTTCAAGCCCCTTCAGGTGCGGAACCTGCAAATATTCTGGTCAGGGCAGGCTTCGGCCCTGATTGGAATGTGGTTGCAGGTGACGGCCATGGGTATTCTTGTGTACGATATTTCCGGAGGCTCCGCCACGGCAGTGGGGGTGTTGGCTGCCTTGAACGCTCTTCCTTTCTTTCTGGGCGGCATGCTGCTTGCCGGGCTGGGGGACCGTTTTGACCGGAGGAAACTCCTCATAGCCGTGCAGTGCGTCCAGTGGCTGGTGGCTGTAGCCCTGTTTCTGCTGACTGTGCTGGATATGCTCCAGCTGTGGCACTTATACGCCGCCGGGCTGGTGATGGGCGTCAATCAGACGGTGGGTTTTCCCACACAGCAGGCTTTTGTGGGAGACCTGATACCGCGCCGGCAATTACAGGAGGCCGTGGGCATGTACTCTCTGGTATTTAATACGTGCCGGGCCATAGGGCCGGCGCTTGCCGGCTATATCATTGCGGAATGGGGCGCCGGAACCGCTTTTGGCGGCAATGTGGCGGCAAGCCTGCCTCTCGTTGGCTGCTTGGTTGCCTTAAAGGGATGCGTAGCGGATACCTCCGCTCCCAGAAAGCAGCGCGGCGCAGGAAGGAAAGCATCCGGCCTCAAGACGGTGCTTGCCACGCGCAGTCTGCTTTTTATTATGATCAGCGCTCTCATTCAGAATATCTGCGGGCAATCCCTCTATCAGATTGTTCCGGCATTGATGCACGGAAATCCCAGGAATACCGGCCTCATTCTGAGTGCGGTCGGAGCCGGGGCCATGGTGAGCATCCTCTTTGTTCTGCCGTTTGCACGCAAAAGCGACAGGGTGGGGGCCAAACTTTCCTCAGGTACCCTGTGGATGGGATGCGCACTGTGTGTGGCCGGTGTCGTCCCGGTGGTGGAAGTGCAGGCCCTCTGTTTCTTTTTTGCCGGTTTGGCCACTTCTTCCCTCTTCGTTACTTCTTCATCCGCTGTGCAGCTTCTGGCTCCCCCGGAACGCAAGTCGGCCATTCTGGGGCTGTTCAGCATTGTCACCATCGGTGTGCAGCCGCTGGCGGCCATGGGGTGGGGAGCTGTGGTGGATGCCTGGGGTGTTCAGACAACGATTGTCCTGGCGGGAGGGTTGGAAGCCTTGTTTTCCATTTGGATGCTGAGCGTTCCATCTTGGCGTCATTTCAAATTTTCTCCGGATGACTGTCCGGAGACGACATAGCGCCTTTCCTCCATTTACGGCAGGTGAAAAACGCCGGTCCGCATTCTGCGGAAAAGGGAGTGCATGGGGGCTTTCCCTCGTGGAAATTCCGGAATGCGGCCGGATGAGGGAAGAGGAAGCAGGTTGCAGAAACGTCAGGAACCGGCTGTTAACCGTCCGTTTTTGCTTCGTGTTCGGAATAGCTGATGCCCAGCATGCAGATATCGTCGGCCTGATTGGTGCAGCCGGTAAATTTGGCTACGCAGGTAAGGGCCTGATGAACGAAATCCTTGGTGCTGTGAGGGGAAGAATTGTTGAAATAGTCAATCAGTCTTTCCACGCCCATTTCTTCCCCGTCCTGGTTGGCGGCTTCCGTCAGGCCGTCCGTGTACATCAGGATGCGGGCCCCCGCCAGGAGCGAAAACTGGGCATTATGGTACGTAGCGTCATCCAGCAGTCCCAGGGCGATGCCTCTGGGCAGAGGCATTTTGCGGGCGACCCCGTCCGGCCCCAGAATGATGGGATGCGGATGTCCGGCTGTGGAGGCTGTCATGACCCCGGTTTCCAGATCCAGGTAAATATAAACGGCGGAGGCGAACATGGTGGTGTTCGCCCGTTGCAGGATTTTGGCGAGCTGGTGGTTGAGGGAAGTAAGGAAAGCCGCCGGATTATCCGCCAGGTGGGACAATTGTTCCATCAGGCCGCGGAGCATGGAGGCGATCAGGGCGGCGCGGATGCCGTGGCCCATCACGTCACAGACAATGGCGCCAACGCCGGAATTGCCTACGGGAAAAGCATCGAACCAGTCTCCTGCAACACCCTCCGAAGGAGTGAAAATATGGTGAAAATCCGCATGGCGGGTCAGGCCGTGTTCCGTATGGGAGCGGGAGGGAATTTCGTAGGGAAGCAGGGCGAACTGGATTTCCCTGGCCAAATCTATTTCCTTTTCCAGAGTTCTGTTGCGTTCCTCCAGGATGCGGGCCGTTTCCGTGGCCTTGATTTCTGTCTTCACCAGTTTGGTGACATCACTGGAAATACCTACAATTCCCTTTAGCTCTCCGTTGCGTCCGTACCACGGGAACTTGCTGATCTGGCTCCAGGAATCATCCTTGTGGAGCCATGTCTCATGATGAAGGCGGGCGCGGATGGGGCGTCCGGTAACCATGATGTCCATTTCCTCCTTGCGGGAAATATCGGACATCGTTTGGTCAAAAAAGTAATCGTCCGTGCGTCCGGTCAGGTCTGCCGGCGTCGGTACGCCCAGCTTATTGGCTGTGGCGGTATTCGCCAGGACGAAACGTGATTCCCGGTTCTTGAAATAGATGCTGTCGGGAATGTGTTCAATCAGGGTATGAAACAGGTCCCTGTCCTCCGCAGCGCGCAGTTCCGCCGTTTTCCGCCGGGTAATATTGACCCATACGCCCACCAGCATAACGGGCCGGCGCTGTTTGTCCCTGCGGGCGAGGCCGTTGACGCGGACCCAGCTCCAGCTTTTGGAGTTCAGCTTCTTCATCCGGATTTCAATGCGCATGGGCACATGGGAGTGGCCGTCCAGATAACGGCGCACTTCCTGGGAAAAAAAAGCCTGGTCTTCCTCGTGTATGGTAAGCTCCGGCTGGGTGAAGATATTGGGAGCTTTCTCCTTGCGGCTGGCCCCCATCATGGTCAGGCAGCGGTCCGTGTAATGAATGACGCCCGTTTTAATATTCCAGATGTAAAATCCTTCTTCCGCCGCCGCCAGGGCCATTTTGATTTTGTCCCAGGTAAAAACTCTCTGGGCGGAATGTCTGTTGCGTGAGGGCGGCATTGCAGTTGCCGTTAATCTAACGACAAAACCGCTGTCTTGGCAAGAGGCAAAATAAAGGAATCCTTTCTGAAAGGAGGTCTGGCCGGAGGGATGCGTATCAAGGACGCCGGCTGGTTTTTAAGATGGGCTCCTATTTTTCTTTTTCCTTTTCCTGGGATTGAAGAAATTGCAGCTCTTTCTTCAAAGCGCTTCCTACGCGGTGCTTTGCCAGATAAACTTGGGCAATCGTGACTCCGAGCTGCCGGCGGACCTTGGCCGCGTCCCACTCCCGCAGGACATAATAGTCAAAAATTTGGAACTGCTTGGGCGACACTTTTGCCTTGACGCGTTCCAGAGCCGCCTGAAGAAGGTTATTCTGCCATTCCCGTTCCCATACCTGGTCAAAATTATTCTTCCCTTCATCCGGGATTTTGTCGATGGGGTGTTCCAACGTGCCTGGGGCATCCGGATTCATCAGCATGGCCGTGTCCTTTTTCCTCTTGCGGAACTGGTCGTTGATGCGCCAGCGGGTCATGTTCCAGAGCCAGAGTTTGAAGGAGCCCTGTTCCGGTTTGTAAATATTTTTCCTGCTTTGCTTGGCGATGGAAAGAATGGTTTCCTGTACCACGTCCCAGGCCTCGTCTTCCCTCAATCCGGCCTTGAGGGCAACGGAATAGATAAGGCGCCAATACGTCCGGTAAAATTCATCCCAGGTGCGCTGATCTTCCCAGTTTTCCAAACGCGCGATCAGGCTTTTCCTGGTATGTTCCGCGTATTGGGAAAGTGTCTGTTCGTCAGGCTGGGATTCGTTATGGGGTTGCAATGGGGACACATTCATGGTTTATCATGAACTACGGATGGAAGTGAAGCGAAAGCCGAGTAATAGGCCGGAAAATTCCATACGGTCCGGCTTGTTCATTCACTACGTTCGCCATGGAGAAAATCTTTCAGGGAAACGGACATGATCAGGAAAACGTCAAAACGCAGGGGAACCTCCGTCATCGCGGCCCTGGTTGCGTTGTGCGCGGTGGTAGGGTACGGTTTGACGGAGTGGGCGCCGCTGGATAATGAACCGCAGGCGGTTCCTGCCCTCCAGAGGGAAGGGCGGCAGACGGTTCGGGAGAAGGTGGAAATCCCCGACAAGGGGGAGCCCGTTCGTCTTCTGACCATGAATGCCGGCAACTACTTTGTTCCTGAAGACCCCAGGAGAAGCAATTTTCAGGTAAAATACAAACCTGTGGAAGCCCGTGAAGCCGTGGCGGAGCTGGTTCGCCAATCGGGGGCGGAAATCGTGGGGCTGTGTGAAATGGGCGGGGAGGCTGCCGTTCGTGACTTGCAAATGCGGCTGAAAAGAAAAGGAGTTCATTTGCCGTACAAAGTTCTTGTCATGCGGGACGGGGAGGACCGTGGTTTGGCCCTTCTTTCCAAATACCGCATCGCGGATGACCGTTCCGTAGCGGACATGCCTGTATCCGGAGAGGCGAAACGGAAAAAGACGATGCTGCGGGGCATTCTGGACACCACGGTCAGCATGCCGGACGGACGGCTGTTCCGCCTGGTGGGCATTCACCTGAAATCGCGCCTCAGCCGTGACGGTTCCGCAGAGGATACGCGGCGAAGGGAAGCCTACGCCCTGCGGGACTACCTGAATGAAGCTCTTGCCTCTCAGGACGGCATGCCTCTGCTTCTGTACGGAGATTTTAATGACGGCCCGTCAGACAGCGCCGTGCAGGTCATCCAGGGACCTGCCAAAACGGAATACCGCCTGAACCGTTTGAAGCCCAGGGATTCTCGTGGTGAGACCTGGACCATTTACTACGAAGACGGTGACACCTACCATTCCTTCGATCATCTTTTCCTGAACAATACTCTGAAAAAGCGCCTCGGCCGCAAGCCTCCCATGGGCATCCTTGACTCTCCCCCCTCGCTCCAGGTCAGCGACCACCGCGGCGTGTGGGTGGAATTAAGATAAGCAGGGCCTGATGTTTTTTCAGCAGGGGAGATGGAAAGGGAAAAAATGAAGGCTTTGGAAAAGGAGGACAAAAAATTCTTTTCTTGTCGTTCCGGCCTTATCCTTCTTGAAATGCGGGAGTTGGACCGACCGGATGTTTTTCTTTTCCGGAAGGATGGCGGAAGCAGGGATTTCCGCATGGCGATTCCTTGCCGGAATTTTGTTGGACAGGAACATATCAGGCATTCCAGTTCCTCAAAAAATGATTGCCGTGTCCGTCTGAAACGGGTAGCATGCCAAAAATCGTTGTTCAATCCTGCATCATCTGTATGAGATATTTTTCCAAGCATTCCGGAATGGCTCCGCGCTGTTCCTCGCCGGGGAGCAAGGGGTTTACCCTGGTGGAATTGATTGTTGTCATTACCATTATGGTTGCCATGATGGCCTTGGCCGCCAGCATGTTAAGAGGCGGAGGCAGAGGGCAGGGCCTTCAGGCCGCCGTTGAAATGGTGGACGGCATGGTGCAGGAGGCGCGGCTGGATGCCATGGGCAAAGGAACGTGGAGCCGCCTGATTATTGTGAGCACTCCTGATGACGAAGCCCGCAATATGCGCACTTTGGGCGTGATGTCCAAAAATACCCGCACCGGGAAATGGCATCTGGTGAACCGTTTGCAGACTCTTCCCGCCGGTTTTTACGTCAGTCCGACCTACAGCACCCTTCTGGAAGGCGCGAAGAAAGCCAGGGGCGAGAAATCCACGGCCCGCGATTTTGCCAGTCGTGACGGGCAGGATACCGTCAACCTTCCCGGCAACAGAATGACGGATATTTACTTCATTGAATTTGACGAGGAAGGCCGCATGTCCCAGCCGAACGCCCCCACCCGCCTGGTGGTGGTTGCCGGTTCCGCCGGGAACGGCAAGGAGGAGAGGCCAACCCCGATGGTGGACGGCAAACCGGGCCTGGCAGGCGGCATTGTGATTTATCCCAAAGGCAATATCAGCCGTCTGAGGACGACGGAGCAGGTGATTCCCAATTAGTTTCTGTGATATAATACCGGATTTCCCATTTTATGTTGACCAAGTGTATGAAACAGTCTCGTTCCAAGGGGTTCACCCTGACGGAAGTGGTGCTTGCGATCGGCGTGGTGGCCGTGCTGATTGTAGTGTTCATGGCCATGTTTATTCCTGCCAGAAGGACGGTTCAGTCCGCCCTGACTATTCGTGAAGCGGACCGCATCGTCCACGCCCTGACGGCGGAACTGGGAGAACTCCGCAATTCCGAGCGTGCCGCGTCCAACGCCAGAAAGTCTTCCTCCTCCAAATATGTTTCTGCTTTTGACAAGGCGTTTTACTGGATGCAGTTCACGTCCAGGCCCGCTACGACCATTCTTGTTTACAATTACAGGGCGGATTTGACCAAGGGGGCCCGCAAAGACGGAACTCCCCAGCCCTGGCTGGAGGATGGCGGAAGCATTCCCGGCAAAAATACTGCGGTGGTGACAGGGGTCTGCCTGGCGAACAACAAAGAGCGTTGGGATGATTTCAAGGCCCTTGTCGGTCCCGTCTTCGCCGTGCGCATGACCCAGCTGGTAGTGGAACGTATGGATTCAAGCTCCTACGGGTACAAGCTGGCTCCCAAGTACGGAACGATTTATAATCCTTACAACCGCGGCAAGGTGATTAAGGAACCTTCCCTGTATGTTTATACGCCGGAGAAAGGCGGCGGCCTGAATTTGCCGTGGGGGGCGGAAGTCCTGTATCAGGCGGAGTTCTTCCAGCTGTTGAATACGGACCCTGAGCGTTTACAACATCTGACGTGGGAAAATTTAAAGACTCCCGTGTTTACGCGCAATCTCGCTTTCCGCCGTTAGCGGGCATTATCTGAAGACCTCTGAAAAAACATGAAGACATTTGCCAAAATCAAATCCGGCGCGTTCACCCTGATTGAGCTCCTGGCAGCCATGACCATCACTACCGTGCTGGTTCTGGTCATTGTGGCCCTGACTTCCCGCGGGGTAGATATCTGGAGATGGGTGCTGCAGGATGTGCGGACCACGACGCTTGCCCGCACGGCCATGGATACCATGACCAAGGATTTTGAAAGCATGCAGTTCCGTCCCGGGAATCCCTTTGAGTGGATGCTGGTGCAGCGGGACAGCGATTTGGTTTCCCGTGCGGAAAAGACCAAGGTTTCCAGGAAAAAGGGCCGCTCTTCCTCCCTGAATGAGGCCCGCGTGAACCTGATGACCATGGGGCCGGAAGGCGCCAAAATCACAAATGCCTCCCAATTGGTTTTCTTTACCACGGCTACGGACCGCAATCCGGCCAAGTCCAGCATGGACATGCGGAATGACCGCATCATTGGTGATGTGAATTGCGTAGGATACAAGCTTCTTTACCGTGACCAGATTCTGGACCAGGACGCTACGGCGGAGTCTGACGGTTTTCCCGTTTATTCCCTGTACCGCAACTTAATCAGCGCGGAGGATACCGTGCGGAATCTTCTGGGCCAGCAGGATCTATGGTCCGCTTATGCACGGTACCAGCAGGATGAAACCGTCCCTTCCAACTTCCTGGTGGAGAATATTGTGGAAATGACGCTGATTTTTGAAGTGGATTACCAGAAGAAGATCGGCAATTCCGGCAGCAACAAATCGGACAAGGATGCTTCGCAAAGAGCATCCGTGCTGGTTCCGGTCATGACTACGGGCGCCAACCGTCTCGGCTCCTGCACCCAGATGGATGTGTATGGCAATCGCCTGAACATCATAGGCAGCAGCGTGAATATTGATGATTTGAAATCCGGCCGCGTTACTGCCGTGACAATTTCCATGACGGTGGTGACGGATGAAGGCATGGCTCTTGTGGACCAGATCCGGCAGAAAAAGCGTCCCGCTCCCTCTCCTGAGGAATTTTTCGAACGTTATACCCGGTCTTTCACCCAGAGGATTGCATTGCCGATGAACCGTTAGGCTTGTATCCGGGAAACCGGGGAGGGCGGAATCGGCCGCTGTTGCTTTTTGTCTGGAGCGTTCCTGCCGTTAATTGTTCTGTAGTTGCCATATGTTGGGTTTCACAAATATCGTCGGCAATTTATCCCCTCTGCCGGAATTAGTGCTGTGGCGCGATCCTGTCGCCAGAAGCGGGGAGGAAGCCATGGCCGTGGACGAAGCTCTGCTGGAATGGGGCAGGAAGCCTGTGCTGAGGGCGTACCGCTGGGCGGAACCGACCGTGACTTACGGTTATTTTGATGAGGAAGCCACGGCGCGCGCCATTTTCCCAGGTGAGGAGCTTCATTTTGTCCGCCGCTGGACAGGGGGGGGGATTGTAGACCATCGGCAGGATATCCCCTTTACTCTGGCCATGCACCGCAAGGGAGAAAAAGAGCGTCCTTCCAGCGCGGTTTTGTACCGTTGGATTCATGGGGCGCTGGCCCGCGTCCTGAGGGATTGCGGGGTGGAGTGCGTGATGCTGGACGGGGATGCCCCGGACGGAGGGCGGGCCTGTTTTTCCAGCCCCGTAACGAGTGATCTTGTCTTTCCCGGCGGGGAAAAACTGGCTGGCGGCGGCCAGAGAAGAGTCCGCGGAGGCGTTCTTCACCAGGGGAGCATACAGAATTGTCTTCTCCCTTCCGGATGGGATGAATTGCTGGCTGCCCGCCTGGCGGAAAAGCATTCCCTGTGCGTGGACGCGGAATTGTTCCCCGGCATGAATGCCCGCGTGGAGGAACTGCTGGCTTCCAAATACCGTACGGAAGCATGGCGTTCCGGCGTACGGCATGGGCGTCCGTCTCAATCACGGTAATTTCCCTTTTTCCCGATGAACTATCTTCCAGATCCCGGCCGCTACAGCCACGCAGCCTACCGCCGTTGCGGGCGCAGCGGGCTGCTGCTTCCTCCCGTTTCCCTGGGTCTCTGGCACAATTTCGGCGCAGCGGATGATTTTGAGAACGCCCGCCGGCTTATTCACGGCGCGTTTGATGCCGGTATCACGTATTTTGACCTGGCGAATAATTACGGCCCTCCTCCCGGTTCGGCGGAAGAATGCTTTGGCCGTATTTTCATGCAGGATTTGTCCCGTTTCCGTGATGAACTTGTTATTGCAACCAAGGCGGGGCATTTGATGTGGCCCGGCCCGTACGGGGACTGGGGATCCCGCAAACACATGCTTGCCAGCCTGGACCAGTCCCTTTCCCGCATGAAGCTGGAGTATGTGGATATTTTTTACGCGCACCGGCATGATCCGGAAACTCCCCTTGAAGAAACGGCGGGAGCTCTCATTACGGCGGTTCGCTCCGGAAAGGCCCTGTATGCCGGTATTTCCAAATTCCCGGCGGAACAGGCCAGGCAGATGTGCTCCATGCTCGGGGAGGCCGGCGTTCCGTGCCTGGTGCATCAGGTTCGTTACAATATGTTTAGTCGGGAACCGGAAACATCCGTTTTTCAGGCTGTCCGGGAAACGGGTATCGGGTGCGTCGCTTTTTCTCCCCTGGCCCAGGGGATGCTGACGGACCGTTATCTGGAGGGTATTCCTGAAGATTCCCGCGCGGCGGGTTCCTCCGTCTTTTTAACAAAGGAGCGGGTTCTTCAGCATGGGGATAAGATTCGCCGTCTGGGCGCCCTGGCCCGGAGCCGGGGCCAGAGCCTTGCCCAGATGGCCCTGGCCTGGGTGCTGAAAGATCCCGTAGTGACCACGGCTCTGATTGGAGCCAGCCGCCCCTCGCAAATCAGGGATTGCCTGAAAGCTCTGGATAGTGCGCCGTTTACGCCGGAGGAGCTCTCTTTTATTGACGCAAATGCGGATAGATAGGCGCTGCTTTTCCCGTGGCGCTGGTCTTTCTGCAGGAAGGTGAATTTTCTCGTTCCGGACACAGGTTTTTTCTTGGAGTAAAGTAGAGCTGGTGTTATGTTTTTACCACTTTAATTTAAAGTGTACTGACAATGATAACCATCCAGGATTTATTTTGGCTCATCCCATCGGCTTCCGTGCTGGCCCTCATTTTTGCGGGCATCTTTTTTTACCGCATGAAAGCGCAGGATGAGGGGAACGAGGTCATGAAAATGATCGCCCGGCATGTCCGCAGCGGCGCCATGGCCTATCTGCGGCAGCAGTATAAGATTGTCGCCATTTTCTTTGTGCTCATTACTGTTGTTTTCGCTTTTCTGGCCTACTGCCTCCACATTCAGAACCCCTGGGTTCCCTTCGCTTTCATTTCAGGCGGCTTTTTCTCCGGTCTGGCCGGCTATATCGGCATGAAGACGGCTACGTACGCTTCCGGCCGCGTGGCGAATGCCTGCCGCCATTCCCTGGATGCCGGGCTGCAAATAGCTTTCCGCTCGGGCGCCGTGCTCGGCCTGACCGTCGTGGGCCTTGCCATGCTTGATATCGGCGCCTGGTACTGGGTGCTGAATTGGTTTTACGGGGACATGGAGCTTTCCATGCGCCTGGTCGTCATCACTACCACCATGTTGACGTTCGGCATGGGGGCTTCCCTACAGGCGCTGTTTGCCCGTGTGGGCGGCGGCATTTTCACCAAGGCGGCGGATGTGGGAGCCGACCTGGTGGGGAAGGTGGAGGCCGGCATTCCGGAGGACGATCCCCGCAACCCCGCCACCATTGCGGATAACGTGGGCGATAACGTTGGGGACGTGGCCGGCATGGGTGCGGACCTTTACGAATCTTACTGCGGTTCCATTCTGGCTTCCGCCGCTTTGGGCGCGGCTGCTTACATGGCCGTTCCTGAAATGGCGCTCAAGGCCGTCCTTACGCCCATGCTGATCGCCGCCCTCGGCACTATTCTTTCTCTGTTGGGCGTGTACGCGGTGCGCGTGAAGCGCGGCGCTTCCCAAACGGAGCTGATGGCAGCCCTGAACCGCGGCATCAACTTGAGTTCCTTCCTGATAGCCATTGCTTCCGCTTTCCTGCTCCAGCTCATCGGCCTGGATAACTGGGCCGGCATCTGGGGGGCTATCGTCACCGGCCTGGCGGTGGGCATCGTCATCGGCAAGAGCACGGAGCATTACACCTCCCATGATTCCTATCCCTGCCGTAAAATCGCCCACAGCGCGAAGACGGGGCCGGCCACCGTCATTATTTCCGGCATCGGCATCGGCATGATTTCCACCTGCATTCCCGTAATTACTGTCGTCGTGGGCACTGTGCTGGCTTACGGCCTGGCTTCCGGGGACTGGCATTTCACCGGGGCGGAAATGAGCAAGGGGCTGTATGGCATCGGCATTGCCGCCGTCGGCATGCTTTCCACGCTGGGCCTGACATTGGCGACGGACGCTTACGGCCCCATTTCCGACAACGCCGGGGGTAATGCGGAGATGAGCAAACTGGATCCGGAAGTGCGCCGCCGCACGGATGCCCTGGATGCCCTGGGCAACACGACTGCCGCCACGGGCAAGGGGTTCGCCATTGGTTCCGCCGCTCTGACGGCATTGGCGCTTCTGGCCTCCTATATTGAAGAATTGAAGATTTCCATCCTTCACTGGAGTGAGGCCACGGGCAATACCATTTACAAAATTAATGACGCCGTAAGCGTGGAGGTTTCCAAAATCGCCACTGCTTCCCTGTCTGATTTCATGGGCTATTTCCAGGTAACCCTGATGAACCCGAAGGTGCTCATGGGTCTCTTCGTGGGGGCCATGATGTCCTTCATGTTCTGCGGGCTGACCATGAATGCCGTCGGCCGCGCCGCGGAAAAAATGGTCAAGGAAGTGCGCCGCCAGTTTAAGGAAATCAAGGGAATCCTGACTGGGGAGGCGGAGCCGGATTACGTGCGCTGCGTGGAAATTTCCACGGCGGGAGCGCAGCATGAGATGATCTGGCCGTCCGTGCTGGCGGTCATCACCCCCATCTGCATGGGCATCGTCTTCGGCGTCCCCGGTGTGTTCGGCCTGCTGGCCGGCGGGCTGGCTTCCGGCTTTGTGCTGGCCGTATTCATGGCGAACTCCGGCGGCGCGTGGGACAATGCCAAGAAATACATTGAGCAGGGCCATGTGGGCGGCAAAGGCTCGGAAAGCCATAAGGCAGCCGTTATTGGCGATACGGTGGGCGACCCCTTCAAGGATACGTCCGGCCCGTCCCTGAACATCCTGATCAAGCTCATGAGCATGGTGGCCATCGTCACCGCCGGCGTGAATATCGCCGTGACCCTGTTTTAAGCAGGAAAAATTTTTTTACGGTTAACGAAGGGAGTCCGCAAAATTGGCGGGCTCCCTTTTTCCGGTTGGTGGGAATCGCCTACTGGTTGGGCGGCCTCCTTATGGACGCTTCTTTCAAAGGTTTCCCAGAAGACTGTTCCTAATCGGGATTGGTTGAGGCAAGCATGGTTTTTTTACCATATTTTTATTTGCATTAGGTTTTATTCTGGTTTATATGGAGAATAACAAACTGACTGACAGAATATGCAGGACCGATTTTTTCCGTTTCTTTCTTTCTTCCGGTTTTTATTATGCTGTCTGGCAATTTTTTCTGGCGTTGCTCCCTTGTTGGCATCAAATGGCCAGAATGATGACATGAAGGAGACGGAAGAGGAATCCTATGGCCCTCTCCGGATTAAATCCCAGACACGGCTATGTTCCGCAGATTATTACATCAAGGGAGGAAAAGAAGAGTCCAGGGAAGAAGACAGAAAGAGGAAAAACATAGGAATCGGGGAGAACATTTCTTTTCTTCTGATCGGCAAACCCAAGGGAAATATCAAGGAGCTTACCTGGAGTATCAAAGGAGACGGTTTCCAGCAGACAGATACTGAATCATTCAAAGGTTCGCAACAGATCACTTTGACTGCCAAGGAAGATTTAACCAAAGATGCCCGTGTCACCATTACAGCCAGAACCAGTGAAGACAAAGAAGCTAAAATCACCGTCAATATCAGAATCCCCAAGAAGATAACGAAGGAAAAATATGAGGGACAAATGGATCTGGGAGATGGCTTTTCCGCCAATACGGCTGATTTTAAAATACCCAAGGGGGAACACGGCGTCTTTGGATTTGTTAAGGTGACCATTTTCCCTACTGATGTCAGTTTTAAGGAAGTCAAGGTGATTGAGCGGGATGGGGGACTCATGTGGGAAGGAAAGAACGGGACTCCCCCGCGGCCTCAACCGGAACTGGCAGCCGAGCATGTAACCTGCAACATGGCCGCTCCCATTCAGGATAAAAATAATTTTTATGATATGGTAGGGGACAATCGCAATATTGAGGAAGTTCTTGAAACGATTCGCCGGTCCAAACATAATCCTCAACAATTTTGGTTTGTATGCAACTTCCATATTCATTGGGGAAAAGGAGGGAAAGGCAGCGAACAACAGGATTCCATCTTTTTAGGAACGACAAATCAGAAATACCATATTGAAGCCATTGATCAAAATACCACAAAAACGGTTGTTGAGAAATTCGGCATCACCTTTACAAGAACCAGCAATGAAGACTGAAAAATGATGAACCGGTTATTGACTATATGCATGGGCGCCATCTGCCTGATGATCGGGGGGGGAGGCAATGGGTTCTGTTCCGACGCATTTCTGGAGAGTCCGGCGTGTCTTGAGCAGTACAAACAGCCCTCTGCAACCATCCGGGAACTCTCCGGGTTTCTGAAGGACATGCGGCTCAAATCCTTCTATAATGAGGCCAGAGAACACACGCTCACTTTCGGTTTGACGACGGAGGATAATGCGGATACCGAACTGAAAGAAAAAATATGGCATTGTTATCTGGTTTCTTCGGCTCCCCTCTTTACCTACAAAACGTACCGGGAAATCGAACCGGATATTGATATGCGGGATATGGAAGATATCGACCGCAAATCCAGGGTATGCCTCCTCATGGAAAAATATATCGGCCTGGTCCGGGATACGCCCAAAATCAAGGAACCCGTTAAAAAGCAGATCATCCGTCGCCTGTTTCTTCCCTATTATGCGCGCATCCTGAAACAGTACAAAAACGCGCAGGAGCCCAATCCCTACCAACGGGATGCCGAAGGAAATCCTGTCCCCCCTCTTTCCGACAAGGAAAAGGAATTCCGGAAGCGTGAGATAGAAAGAATCAAACGCCTTCCCGTTCATGAAATTCTCAAGACTGTGCGGGAAGGATCGTTCCGCCGTTCCTTTATTGAGACAAGAAATGACGTATTTAAGGACGAAGTCAAAGGACTTGAAAAGTCCTTCATGAAGCTGCTTGTTTCCGAATTCCCCGGCCAATACGGCAAGGTAGAGAATTTCATTCTGGAAGCCGGATATTCAAAAGAAGACATTCCCGGTCTGATTGACCGCACCGTGGGCAGGGACGAAAAGACGGATTTCCTTTATAAAGGGAAACATCGTCAGAAACATGACAAGCTCTACAAGAAAAAGAAGTGATGGTATCCAGCCCCGAATGTTCAAGACGCTCTTTCTCCCTTTTCTTTTTGTGAAGAAATACGCCGGAACCGGGGGGAGCGAAGAAGGCTCGAGTCCGATGACAAGGCTTGCCATAACCGGTTTCTGGAAAGGGAATTCTGGATTCGTAAAGAAGGAAAAGAAAAACGTGCTGCGCCATGTTCGCAGCTCTGTTCCGCCGGTGGGAGTGGGGGCGGGCGGTTCCTGGGGAAGTTTGGATGCGCCGGAGAGGTGTCGTGTTTTCTCTGGGCCGATTGAGAAGCCAATACGGTTTTTTCGCCATTGACGGAAAGTTTTTTTGACAAAGAAGGGGCAGAGGAGTAATAAACGCGCAGATGCATTTCAGCACTGTACAGCCCTTTTTTAGCGAGAACCGTTATTACGGCAACGGCTATTGGTGGCGCGTACCCATGTCCGGACGGGGGAATCCCGAGGTGCAGTAATAGCATTCAGCTATGACCATTTTTCAAGAACTGCTTTGATTCCTCCGAGAGTCAAAGCAGTTTTTTTATTTTCAACTTACATCATCATCCATGCAAACACCATCCATGATCACTCTCCAACAGCGCAGCCGCCGCCTGAGCGCCGATCTGGAGACCCCTATCAGCCTGTTTCTGAGCCTGACTCAGAACAAAATTCCCGGACTTCTGCTGGAAAGCGCGGAAGTGGACGGCAGATGGGGGCGCTACAGCATCATCGCCTGCGATTATCTGATGACCGTTTCCTGTGTAGACGCCAGGCTGTCCCTTTCCATCAAAGACGACCGTCTGGCTTCCCTGAAGGAGCTGGAAGGCATGCCTTACCTGGATGGACTGCGCTCTCTGATGCAGCGTCTGGAGCTGGTGGGGGACGATATGAGGCAGGCTCCCATCACGCGGGCTCTGTACGGCTATTTCGGGTATGAAACCGCCGCTCTGTTCCAGCCCAGGCTGGCGCAGGCCATTCCGGCTTCTTCCGCAGAATCCTGCCTGGTGCTGGCCGGCACCGTGATTGTTTTTGACCATTTGTACAATCGCCTTACCCAGCTCAGCCTGGGTGAACACCGTGATTTGTCCCATGCCCCGCTCCATGGGGCGGAGGAACCTTCCATAGGGGAGGTTTCCCGCACGCCGGACCAGGCGGCTTACATGAAGGGGGTGGAGCATATCAAGGAGCTGCTGCATGACGGAGAAGCCATCCAGGTGGTGCTTTCCTCCCAGGCTTCCGCGGAGTTCCGCGGAGACGCTTTCATGCTGTACCGCCGCATGCGCAGCATTAATCCGTCCCCATACATGTTTTTCATGCGCCTGCCGGAGGTGACTTTGTTCGGATCTTCACCGGAACTGATGGTGCGCTGCACGGACGGAAAACTTCAGCTTTCCCCCATTGCCGGAACGCGCAGGCGCGGCAGGGATGATGAGGAAGACGCCGCCCTGGCCGCCGATCTTCTGAAAGATCCGAAGGAATGTTCGGAACATGTCATGCTGGTGGATCTGGGGCGCAACGACCTGGGCCGTGTCGCCAAGCCCGGTTCCGTGAAGCTGGAACGCCTGATGGAGATTGAACGTTTTTCCCATGTGATGCATATGACTTCCCGCGTGACCGCCCAGGTGAACGACGGGTTGGGCGTCTTGGACATTCTCGGCGCTGCTTTCCCTGCCGGGACGGTTAGCGGGGCCCCCAAGGTGCGCGCCATGGAAATCCTGGCGGAGGAAGAGCCTTTGCCCCGCGGTCCGTATGCCGGATGCATCGGGTGGCTGGGATTGGACAAAAACGGCGTTCACATGGATTCCGGCATTACCATCCGCAGCATGTGGGTGAAGGATGGGCGCATCCACTGGCAGACGGGAGCCGGCATCGTATACGATTCCGATCCGGCAGCCGAATGGCAGGAGTGCATGAACAAGGGCAAAATTATTGACGTTATTTTGAAAGGAGAAGACCATGTTTCTGTTCATTGATAATTACGATTCTTTTTCGTGGAATCTGGTGCAGGCGTTTTACGCCCTGGGACGCAAGCCCGTGGTGCATGCGAATGACGATCCGCGTATCTTGGAACTGGCGGCCAGCCCGGAGCTGGAAGCCGTGTGCATTTCTCCAGGCCCCAGCCATCCGCGCAACGCCGGGCTGTGCCTGGAGTTCCTGAAACGCCTCCCCGCTTCCGTTCCCGTGCTGGGCGTGTGCCTGGGGCACCAGCTCCTGGGCTATTTCGCCGGAGCGGAGGTTTCCCGCGCCCCTTATGTCATGCACGGCAAAAGCTCCGACATCATCCATGACGGCGCGGGGCTGTTTGCCGGACTTCCCAATCCCATGACCGTGGGCCGCTACCATTCCCTGGTGGTTCAGTCCAAGGAGGACGAGCCGAACCCCCGTTTTACCGTTACTTCCCGCGGTCCGGAAGGGGAAGTCATGGCTCTGCGCTACAATGACCGGCCGTGGGTGGGCATTCAGTTTCATCCGGAATCCATCCTGACGCCGGACGGGCTTCAGCTTCTGGGCAACTTCCCGGATAACGTCGTGCCCTCGGGGCAGAAGGAAAAGCGCATCAGCCGCATTCTGGACGCCCTGGCCGCCGGACAGGATCTGACGGCGGATATGGCCGCCGCAGGCTTTACGGACATCATGGATGGCCGCATGACTCCGGCCCAGGCGGGCTGCTTTTTGATGGGGCTCCGCATGAAAGGGGAAACCCCGCTGGAAATGGCCCACGCCGTGGGCATTGCCCTGGGCCGCGCCAACCGGGTGGAAGGATTGGAGGGTGACTGCATTGACGTGGTAGGCACGGGCGGGGACGGCCGCAACTCTTTCAATTGCTCCACGGCCACGGCTCTGACGCTGGCCGGAATGGGATACAGAGTGGTGAAGCACGGCAACCGCGCCGTGTCCTCCTCCTGCGGTTCTGCGGATGCTCTGGAAGGCCTGGGGTTCCCGCTGGACGTAGCTCCGGAGGATGTCCGGCGCCTGTTGGACGAGCGGAACTTCGCTTTCCTGTTCGCGCCTAATTTTCATCCTGCCTTCCGTAATGTAGGCCCCATCCGCCGGGAGCTGGGCATCCGCACCCTGTTCAATCTGCTGGGCCCCCTCATCAATCCGGCGCGCCCCACGCACATCCTGCTGGGTGTGGCCCGTCCGGAACTCGTTGAGCTGCTGGCGGAGACGCTCCGCCAGTCCCACATCCGCAAGGCTGCCGTAGTATATGGTGCCGGGGGATATGACGAGGTGACGCCGCTGGGGCCCACCAAGATGATGATCGTCCACAACGGCAACTTGACGCCCATGTCCCTGGATCCCTCGGATTACGGCATCCAGCCCTGCAATCCGGAGGAACTGGCCGTTCATTCCAAGTCGGAAGCCGTGGATGTGCTGAAGAACATCCTGGCGGGGAAAGGCCCGCGTGCCATGATGGATATGGTGATTCTGAATGTGGGGGTAGCCATGTTCCTGCTGGAGGAGCACATGGACCTGTCCGTCTGCATGGCGAAAGCGCGGGAAGCCGTCTGCGCCGGCATAGGAAGGAGAACGCTTCATGCTGCTTGACCGGTTCCGGGAAGCCAAGGCGGAGGAAATAGCCCTGCTTATGGACATGGCCTCCCGCCGGGAACTGCCGCGCCCGTGGAAGGGGCGCCGGCCGGATTTCCTGAAAGCCATTGCGGAACCGCCGGACGGCCAGCCGGTGGCGGTCATTGCGGAGTTCAAGCAATCCTCTCCGTCGCGCGGCGTCATCGCCTCCGGGTTGAAACCGGAGGAAGTGGCTGAACAGTACGCTGCGTCGGGAGCCTCCTGCATCTCCGTGTTGACGGAAGAACAGTTTTTCGGCGGCCGCATCGGCTATTTGGAACGCATGGGCCGCGCCGGGCTTCCGCTCCTCCGCAAGGATTTCATTTTTCATCAGCTTCAGGTGATGGAGACGGCTTCTACGCCGGCTTCCGCGTTGCTGCTCATTGTGCGTCTGACGCCGGACGCACGGACGCTCCGCGTTCTCAGGGAGCAGGCGGAGGCTTACGGCATGCACGCCGTTGTGGAAGTGTTTGACCCGGCGGACCTGGACATTGCCCGGGAATCCGGCGCGCGCATCATCCAGGTAAATGCCCGCGACCTGGATACCTTGAAGACGGACAGGCAGGCCTGCCTGGACATGGCGAAATTCCGCCGTGAGGGGGAGGTGTGGATAGCGGCCAGCGCCATGAGCGCCGGGGCGCATCTCAGGGAAGCCGCGGAAGCGGGCTTCCAGGCCGTACTGATGGGAACAGCCCTGATGGACGGAGGAAAGCCGGGTGAAAAACTGGCAGCAATTTTAGAAGAAACAATATGAAGAAGCATTCATTTGCAATCAAGGTGTGCGGAATTACCCGCCAGAGCGATTTATCAACCGCCATGGGGATGGGAGCCCATTTCTGCGGCTTCATCTTTCATCCCGGAAGTCCGCGTTACATTGCGCCGCCGCGCGCCGCGGCTCTGGATTCCGCCCTGATCCGCCGCGTGGGAGTTTTCGTGAATCAGAATGCGGAGGAAATCATGGATATCATGAAAACGGCCCGGCTGGAATTCGCCCAGCTCCATGGCGCCCATTCTCTGGACTGCGCGCGCCGCATCGGCCCGGAAAAGGTAATCCGCGTATTGTGGCCGGACCGGTATGAATCCGTGGATGCCCTGCAAAGGGAAATGGAACTATGGGCGGACAGCTGCGCCTGGTTTCTGCTGGATGCCGGCACCCAGGGCGGCGGCCACGGCGTTTCCCTTGACTGGACCTCCCTGGCATCTCTGAGTTCCCCCCGGCCCTGGTTTCTGGCGGGCGGCCTTTCTTCCGCCTCCCTGAACAGGGCGCTGGAACAATGCTCTCCGGACGGCATTGACCTGAACTCCGGCGTGGAAGCCATCCCCGGCCAGAAAAGCCCGCAGAAGCTGTTGGCGGCTCTCAAACCTCTCACCCCTTACACTCCTTACCACATCGCATGAAAAAAGAAGGATATTTCGGCAATTTCGGCGGCCGCTTCGTACCGGAAGCGCTGCGTCCCCCCCTCATGGAGCTGGAGGAAGCCATGAACTCCATCATGCCGTCCCGCGAGTACCGGGACGCGCTCCAGGATCTGCTGGTCCATTACGCTGGGCGTGAAACTCCCCTCACGTTCTGTCCCCGCCTTTCGGAAGAACTGGGCTTCCGCCTGTGGCTGAAACGGGAGGACCTGCTGCATACCGGAGCCCACAAAATCAACAACGCCCTTGGCCAGGCTCTTCTGGCCAAAATGATGGGGAAAACGCATCTGATTGCGGAAACCGGGGCGGGGCAGCACGGCGTGGCTACGGCTACGGCGGCCGCCCGGCTTAACATGGACTGCGCCATTTTTATGGGCGCAGAGGATGTAGAACGCCAGTCCATGAACGTCATGCGCATGAAACTGCTGGGAGCGACGGTTTTCCCGATTGAGAGCGGTTCCCGCACGTTGAAGGATGCCATCAATGAGGCTTTGCGCTACTGGATTTCCCATCAGGCGGATACCCTGTATTGTTTCGGTACGGCGGCTGGCCCCCATCCGTTCCCCACATTGGTCAGGCAGCTTCAATCCGTCATTGGGCGGGAGGCCCGCGCCCAGATGCTGGAGCGCGCAGGCAGGCTGCCGGATGTGGTGGTGGCATGCGTGGGCGGCGGCTCCAACGCCATCGGCATGCTTCACCCCTTTGTGGAGGATGAAGGCGTCCGTCTGGTGGGAGTTGAGGCAGGAGGCACCGGTGAGCCCGGCTGCTATAACTCCGCCCCCATCAATCTGGGCAGCCCCGGCGTGCTGCACGGCCATGTGACGATGCTTTTACAGGATGAAGACGGGCAAATACAGCCGTCCCATTCCATTTCCGCCGGGCTGGACTATCCCGGTGTAGGCCCGGAACATGCCTATCTGGCGGAAACGGGCCGTGTTCATTACGGTGTGATTTGCGACGCCTCTGCTTTAAACGCTTTCCAGACGCTCACCAGGGAGGAAGGAATCATTCCTGCGCTGGAATCCTCCCATGCCGTGGCCTGGGTGCTGGACCATGCGGAGGAACTGCCGCAGGGGGGGGACGTTCTGGTCAATCTCTCCGGCCGCGGAGACAAGGACCTGGGAATCGTTAAAAAATATTTGAATCTTTAAGCCGCATTCTTCCATGAATAATATGCAGAAATCACCGTTGCAGAAAGCCGTGGAGAGGGCCCATGCCCTCGGCAGGCGTGCCGTTATCCCTTTCATTACCGCCGGATTCCCGGACAAGGAATCCTTCTGGACGCACTTGTCCCGTATTGACGAAGCCGGAGCGGATATTATTGAGATAGGAGTTCCCTTCTCGGATCCCGTAGCGGACGGCCCGGTTATTGAACAGGCATCCCGGGATGCCCTGGCCCGCGGCGTCAGCCTGAAATGGATTCTGGACGGCCTGAAAGCCCGCAAGGGCGGTTTTTCAGCCGAACTGGTGCTGATGGGATACGTAAATCCCTTTTACCAGTATGGCCTGGAACAGCTTGCCCGGGATGCGGAGGAGGCAGGCGTCAGCGGTTTCATCGTACCGGATATGCCGTTGGAGGAATCTGGAATGTTCCGGGGGGCTTTCAGCCCCCATGGCCTGACGCTCGTCACTCTGGTGGCTCCCAATACTTCCGTGGAACGCATGCGGGAATACAAGCCTTATACTTCCGGCTTCGTTTATGTGGTCTCCGTGCTGGGAACCACCGGAGGGAAAGCCAACCTGGAGCGGAGCGTGACGGAAACCATGCGCCGTGCCCGGTCCGTTTTTGATGTGCCGCTGGCGCTGGGCTTCGGGCTTCAGACGCCGGACCAGCTGGAGACGCTGCCTGAAGATGCCCGTCCGGATGCCGCCGTGCTTGGAAGCGCTCTGCTCAGGCACATTGGAGAAGGGAAGGACGCCGGGGAATTTTTGGAAAAATGGACCAGAGGTTGAACTGCACGTTTTTCCGCGGCTTTTAAGGATGGGCCTGCACAACTTATTGTGCAGGCCCTTTTTATTTTATCTGGTAATGGACAACGAAAATACGGATTCGCAATCCGCTTCGCTTTTATTCATATATTATTCAATTTTTAACAGAATAATTACATTAATAATTAATATGTTACATATTTTTAACATAATCTGCTGGCGGGAATCCCGGATTTTTTTGACGGAGAGAACGTTCCGGGTATTCCGGAAAACCGTTGTAACTGATTCTTTTCCTTTGACAGCGGATTGCGAATTCCTTATTTATATTCACAATCATATTTCCCTTGCCGTGTTGTGGGAAAGAGCCTTATTTGTTTATTAAATACCTAATTATCAAACGTTTCATGAAATTACACCTCCCTTTGAATTTATTGGCTGCCCTGATGACCTCCTTTTCCGGAGTAACGCTTGGCACCGCCACGCTGGCAGGAGTTTCTGGTCTTCTGGTGACAGCATCACAGTCTTATGCGGCGGATGTTGCCTTTGACGGAACCCAGGTGAATGTGGCGGCGGGAGGCTCGGCCTCCTATGATGTCGGTACTGTTACGGCTTCTACTACCTTGAATTTTGCCGGAGCCGGTACGGCCGCTATCACCAATTTGAACGGGACGGCTCCGGAAGCCATCCTGACGGTAAACCGCGTGGCCAGCGGGGGCGCCAGCCTTTCCACCCTGACGTTGAACGGGGCAGGCACTTTCAACGGAATCATTTCCCTTTATTCCAACACGACGGGGGGATCTCAGAACAACATCCTGAACCTCAACCACGCACAGGCCGCCCAATACGCCACGATCAAACTGGGCGGCTACGGTTACACGACGGGCGCTTCCGTCCTGAAAGCCGGCGTGAACACTTCCATCAGCAAGCTGGAGCACAACAATGCCGCAGCTCTGATCACCGGGGAGGGAACCACGCTGACCATTACGGGGGATTCTTCCTCTTACGGCGGCAGTTTCGGCGGCACCGTAACGGTGGACTATACGGGGGGAGGCACCTTCACCCTGGGCAATTCCGACAAGAATACGGCGCTTACTCCCGCGGCATCTCCGAACGCCACCTTGAAAATCAGCAGAGGCACTCTTTCCCTGTTCTCCGGAAATGTCACCTGGTCCCAGAAACTGGTGATGGGTGACGGCACTACACTGAGTATCCAGGACGGTCCTTCCGTGACGGGGTATGCCGGCTATAACGCCACTTCCGTCAACAGCGGCGGTTTTAACTTTTCCGGAGCGGCGGTTTTCGGTACTGGCGTCAACCTGACATCCAGCTGGGGCAAGAATGTAAAGTTTTCCGGTGTACTCACGGCGGCAAGCGGTTTTTCCATCAGCGGCGGCGCGAATGAATATGCCTATTACAACCTGCTCAACACCGCCAATGAAATTGGGGGAACGATTGCCATTACGCGCAGCTCTGCCTCTCTGGGCATCGGGGCTTCCGGTTCCCTTGGGACTGCTGCCGTTACTACTTCGGCCAACTCCCAGTACCTGACCTATTACGGCACTGCGGGGGATGCGGCGGATGTCATTGACAATTCCATCACCGGGGCAGGCAACTTCGTCGCCCAGTCGGGCTGGGTGCATCTTTCCGAGAACGTGGCGCTTACGGGAACCTATACCGTCAATTCCGGCGCCGTCCTCTCCAGGACCGGTTCCATTAATGCCGCGCTTGCCGGAGGACGACTGGATGCCGGCTCCGGAACCATGACCGTGACGGGACTGTCGGGAAACGGCACCCTTTCCGCCTCTGCGGGAACCATGCATTTCCAGGACGCCTTCACGGTAGGGGAAACGATGGGTATCCTTGCCAACGGTTCCGGGGAGATCACGGGAGATGTTACGGTGGATGGGGGCCGTCTGTATTATACCTCCATGGACAATGTCGGCAGCGTGCTGCAGAACGTGACGCTGACTTCCGGCCTCATTGATTTCTCCGGTTTTCAGGAATTCCAGGACTTGTTCGGTTCTGAAGCCCTGGTGAACACCTCCTATAACCTGGGCGTTGATCTGGGGACTGGCTTTACTCTGGCGGATGTTGACGAATCCCTGTACACGATCAGCACTGTGGACGGAAAAACAGTCATCACGTTTACGGCTTCCGGCGCCCATGAGACCGTCTGGGACCCTGCCTGGGGGCTGGAAGAAGCTCCCTCTTCCGCAACAGGTACGCTGGCGAACCAGCAGTCTTTGTCCCTGTACGGTATCCGGTCTTCTTCCATGCAGGAGGGATTCGGTTCCGTGAATGCCGTCACCGGAACGGGAGACCTGACGGGAGTGACGCTGGCCGGCGGCTACTACAATACAGCCACCAATGCCACGGCTACGCAAATCACCACCGGCATCTGGACGGATGTGCTGGGGGGCAATTACAATTTGATTATCGGCGGCAGCTATGCCAATAACTGGAGCGGTTCCGGCAAGTGGAACGTTACGGGGGACGTTCATACCCAGATTCAGGGGGACACCTCCGTCAACTGGGTAGTGGGTGGCAATTACAAGGACGGCCAGGCGGCAGGCATTACGGGAGACGTTTACGTATCCGTGGACGGGAATGCCGTGATCAAAGGCAGTTTGATAGGCGGCGGCACGGCGGCCCATAATTCCGTAAACAACCTTGACGGCAGCACGCATGTCGTCGTGCGCAGCATGCAGAGCGTCACGGATGAAACCATTTCGCTCAACTCCGTTGTCCGGGGCTTCATCATCGGCGGCAGCGCTTATGAAGCCAATTCCGCGTCCCGCGCCGCCATTACCGGAAGCACCAATGTGACGATTGATTTGGGAGAGGCATCCGGCAATTTTGTCAAGAGCATCGTGGGCGGTTCCTATTCGGGCGGTTCCGGGGCATATACGATAGGAGGCGATTCCAACGTCAGCATCACCGCTGCCAGTGACGCCGTCTTTACCGGGGCTGTTTACGGCGGCGGGTACAGTTCTTCAGGAACATCCACCGTCAGCGGCAATTCCAGCCTGACGCTGGATGGGGGCGCTTACGCGGGCGCTCTTTATGCGGGCGGCGGGGGAACAGGATCCTCCGTAAACGGGGACGCTACCCTTACCGTTAAGAAAGCAGTATTCCGTACGGGCAGCACGCTGAATGCATCGGAGGGTACGGTAGGCGGCACCTCTTCCTTGCTTCTGGGCGGTTACGGCAATACGGCGGACCATGCCATTTCCTTCTCCAATACGGCTGTGACCGGTTTCGACATCGTGACCATGTTCCAGGATTCCTTCTTTACGGGGAATCTGAACATGACCGGTTCCAGCGTGCTGGCGCTGGCGGGAGGGGCAGGAACGGGAATCAATCTGGACGGCTCGTTCTCTCTTTCCGCTGAAGGAGAACTGACCCTGGATCTTTCCGGATTCGGCACCCTGACAGACGGCATGTCCGTCCTTTCAACTGCGGGCCTGTCCAATATATCTTCCATTAAGGCTTCCTTTGCTGACGGCGTGGCGGGATCCATCACCATTTCCGACAACGGCAAAGACCTTGTTTATACGGCGGGAACCCTCCTTTTGTGGGAGGGGGGTGAAAACGGCGTCTGGAGCGCGGAAAATGTCTGGACGGACGGCGGCGCTCCCGCCACATATGCGGATGGTATGGCGGTTTCCTTTGCAGACCAGGCTGGAGTCGCTAACTCTGTCGTACATCTGGATTCTGAGGTTTCTCCAAGCTCCATGCTTGTTCGCAACTCCACCACCCGTTATGAACTGACGGGGACGGGAGAAATTACCAATACGGCCATCACCAAGGAAGGCACGGGAACGTTGGTTCTCGGTACCTCTTCCATACTTGGCACGGGTACTACTGTGGCTGTATCGCAGGGTATTCTGGCATTCGGTTATGATACGGCCCTTCCCGGCACAGGAGTAACCTGGAATACCGGTTCCTTTTTGGGTGCGGCCAATGGAGCGACGGTGACGGTGGATTTGGGAACCGTCACTAACCCGGTATTCTCCCTTTCTCCGGATGCCAACTCTTTCATCACTCTGGCAACTCCGTCCGACATCGTTTTCGGCAATGCCATTACTGGGGAAGGAACTGTCCGGAAAACCGGCACGGGCTTGCTGAAACTGACAGGGAGCAACTCCGGTCACATCGTGGTGCAGGAGGGCAACCTCCAGGTAGGGAACGGAACCTCATCCATCCGCTGGGGAAGCGCAGGTTCTTCTGTCACCCTGGAAAACGGCACGTCGCTGATCATTGCCGGCAACAGTTCGGGAACCTCCCACCATACCATCAACTCCGATTTGATTTTGGGAACAAATGCGTCCGATGCCGTTTCCCTGAAATGGGTGGACGCCTCCCAGTCAAGCGCTACGGACTATCAGCATAGCTTCACCGGAACCGTTACCGTCAACGGGGCTGTCTCCCTGGTGGGCAGGGACAACTGGGCCAAGGAAATGGGCTTCACCGGGACGCTCACTGGAGCCGGCTCCCTGACGTACAGTCGCGGAGCGGGCGACGGCAGGTATAATTCCAACGGAAAACTCATCATCAGCGGAGACGCTTCCGGATTTACCGGAATGATCACCATGAATGCCTCCAACGGCTACAGCGCCGGGCTGGATTTGCGCACTTCCGTATCTCAGGGCGGCGTCACCCTGACATCCGGAACGGACACGACCGGATTCGCTTTCATGCGCGTGCTGGGGGATGTTGAAATTGCCTCTCTGGACGGAACGGAAAATTCCCAGGTGGGAGCCGTAGGCGGCGCGCGCACGCTGACGGTGGGGGCCGGCACGTATAACGGCACGCTCACAGACCGCGGTGTTGCTCTTGGGTACGGAGCCACTTCCATTTCGTATGACGAATCCGGCGTCCTGTCTCTGACCAAGGTCGGCGAGGAAACGCTGACGCTGGGAGGAACGGTCAGTTACACGGGGCTGACGGATATTCAGGGGGGAACGCTCGCTCTTACAGCTTCCGGGGCTACGTCCCTGCGGAACATCACGATGGCGGCCAATACGCGGATGACGACTGCGGGCGCCCTGAACCTGGCGGCCAACTCTACGCTGACTCTGGATATCAGCTCCTCGCTCGAAGTGGGCGGCGCTTTCGGGGCCGGAACGTTCAATCTTACGTTGAACGGACTTGAAGGCATCACGGATGCCGGGGAATATACCCTGATTTCCGCCGCCAGCGGTCTTGATGCCGCCAGCGCCGTCTTTAACTGGGCCGGATATACCGGGGACGAAACGCTGATTTATGAACTGGAGCAGACGGGAACATCCCTCAAGCTGGTAGTGACTTCCGCCGGGGACGTATGGATCTGGCAGGGAGCGGAAGGAGAGACCTGGAGCGATACGAACACGGGCGCCATGTGGGGCATTGAAGGTTCCACGGATACGGCTGCCGGGAAGAATCTGATCTTCAACAGTACCGGGGCGGGAACCGTCACCCTGTCCGGAGCGGTGAATCCTGCTTCCATCACAGTCAACAATGCTGCCGGCAGCGATTATGTCTTCGTTTCCGACGGCGCCGGAAAAATCGCTCAGGGAACGCTGACCAAGCGCGGCGAAGGGAAGTTGACCCTTAATTTGGATAACACGGGTTGGAACGGGGACATTTCCGTCCAGCAGGGCGAACTGGTGGCCCAGGTCGCCAACTCCCTGGGGTCCGGAGCCATTACCGTTACGGACGGCATGCTCACGCTGGCTACCGCGGAGGTTCAGCCGGGAATGGGCATGATCAACCTGCAGGGCGGCAGCCTCAATCTGGCTTCCGGCTCTTTTGCCACGGCGTTTACTGCAGACAACATGGCATGGACGGGCGGTTCCATGATACTGGGCGAGGAGGTGACCGCTACCGTCGCCAAGGCTCTGGTCAATGGAAAAACCGTGGAACTGGCGGACGGTTCCGTACTGACGGTCAGCGGGGCTAATGACAACTCGGCTCTGAACCTGAATGCCTCCGGCACCGGTACCGTTTCCGTAGGGCTGGGAACCAGTTATGGGGCCAATGTCCTGAACATGAGTACGGAATTCCAGGGCATCCTGTCCGTGACATCCGGCTATTTCCAATTGAATAACGTAACGATGGGTGCGGACGGCATCTTGAAACTGGCGGATTCCAACGTCCGTACGGAATGGAACGGAACAGCGGGAGGAACGTTTGCCAATGACGTTGTCTTTACGGGCAACCAGGTCTTTGCCACCAAGGATTTCACCTTCAGCGGCGATTTGAGCGGAACGGCGTTTTCTACCCAGGGCGCGGGCAATATTACCCTGGCGGGCGGCGTCAACCTAGACGGTCAGCTCAAGGTGCACCGCGGCACGGTTACCGTGAATTCCGCCAATGTGGCCAAGCTGGGGGACAGCATTGACATCCAGAACAACTCCACGCTGGCCTTTGCCCGCGATTTCTCCTACGGAGGCGTCATCAGCGGCACGGCCGGCAGCACGGTATCCGTAAACGCCGGAACGCTGGAACTCACCGGAGCGAACACCTTCCTGGGCGCACTCTCCATTGCGGACGGCGCTACGGCGCGGCTGGGTGACGGAAGTGCCTGGGCTGGGTCCCTCTCCGGAGCCGGTTCCCTGGTTATTGACACTGCCGGAGAGATAACGCTGGCGGCCGGCAACACCGGGTTCACCGGTTCCACGACGCTTTCCGGAACGGGCACCGTCACCTTGGCGGGGGCCGACTCCCTGGGGGCCGGACGGGTCACCGTCAATAACGGCGTTCTCAATCTGTCCTCTCTGGATGCGGCCAACGTTATTCTGATTACGAAGGGAAGCCTGGCAAACGCGGAAGCCAAAACCGCCGGAAACGTGGAAGTGGCCGCTTCCGCCGGAACGCAGGGAGCCCTGAATACCATCAATCTGGGCGGTCTGTCCGGCTCCATGGTCGGCTCCATCGTCATGGAGGATTACTCCCGGCTTACAGGCGTTTCCGGTGCTCTGGACATGACGGGCAAGACGGTGACGCTGAAACTGGATTCCGGCAGCCTTACAGCGGGCGGAACTACCGGACAGGGCGTTATTGATGCGGACAGCCTGACGCTTTCCGCCGCCGCCACAACCATCAACCTCAGCAACCAGGGCGTTCTGGACCTGCTTGCCGCCAACCGGGATTCCACTGACGGCGTAGGGCTTGTACTGACAACGGGAACCCTGGCTGTGGACAATTTCAAGCAAATCGGATTCTCTCCTCTCCTGGCTTCCCTCGGCTATACCGTGACGGAAGTCCTGGGTGCGGACGGGACGCTGATGGTCAGCGGCAATACGGACCTTGTCTATCTGGTGGACACCACCCCCAATTCAGACGACCCCAATATCAGCGATTACGCCGCACTGGATCCCTACAAGGCTGTCGGCATTAATGGCACCACGCTTCATGTGAGCTTGAATGGGGCTCCGGAAGCCTCCCGGAACGGGGACGGCCTGAAAGTCAGCAACCTGGTTGGCAGCGACGGTGCGCTGGTCGTGACGAATACGGCGGATGATGCGGCCTCCAACCACGCCGTGGTGGATCTGGTTCAGAACGTTGACGCCGGCGGCAACAGCTACGGCGGAACCATCAGCGGGGACCATGTGGATTTTGTCAAGAAAGGTGCGGAAACCCTCACCGTGGAAGGCAACTTCACCGGGAATGATTCCATGCTCAGTTCCGCGGAAGGAAACATCGTCCTGAACGGTGCAGGCAATAGCCTTACTGCGCTGGAACTCGCGGGCGGAGACATAACGCTGGGCGGACGGAATGACGGCGCCTCCCGTGTAACTACGGTGGAGACGCTGGCTGCCGGCGCGGGAGGGGGAACCCTGAATTTGGGTAACGGAGCTCAGATGGTTCTTACCGGCCAGCAGGCCGGCAGCCATGTCACGGAGGTGACTATCTCCGGGGACGGTACGCTGACCTTGGGAGGTACGGGAACGGACTCCTCCCTGACACTGGGCAACGGCTCTTCCCTGAACGGTGTCCTGCTGGATATCCGTGAAGGGTCCGCCCTGTCCGCCGCAACCGGTTCCGTGAATACCGTTTCCGGACTGGCGGGCGGCGGAGCTCTGAAGCTGAGCGGTGCGGAAATGACGATCAATTCTTCTGCCTCCCATGCCTTTACCGGTACGCTGGACGGGGCATCCGGAACGCTCAACGTCAAATCCGGCAACGGAAGCGTCCAGACTATCAAGGGTGCAGGCAATGCAGGTTATCACCTGAATGTGAGTGACGGCGGCGTGCTGACCCTGGCCGGAGCGGCAGGGGAGGGCGGCAATCCCGCCCAGGCTTCCTATCAGGGGATTACCGTGAATGGCGGCACGCTCAATATCGGCAGCGCGGACGATCCCAAAACCCAGCTGACGCTTGGCTCGGACGGCTTGAGCGTGACGGGGGACAGCACGGTCGCCATTACCACTTCCTCCACAACGGTGGACGGCCTGGGCAATCCCTTTGTCACCTCCAGCGGAAATATTACGCTGGGAGACGGGACGGGAGAAGTCACGCTGGTCATGAACAATCTGGATACCCTGGTTTCCGGGAGTTCGGAAACGCTGAATATGGAATTGTTCAAGACAACGGACGGCGCGCTTGTGTCCCTGGGTGACAATGTCACCCTCCAGGATATGATTCTTGGTTCCATGTATGAAAACCTGGAGCTGACCACCAATGACAGCATGACGGCCATCATCCTCACCGGTACGGCGCGCACGGAAAACATTTTCCGTGACTCTTCCCTGACGCGGAATGCCGCCACTGGAGCGGACATCCTTTGGAATTCCCGCTATCACATGGAAGAAGGCACTGCCTTGCGCGATTTCTATACCTCTGTTCTTCTTTCCCAGAATTCAGGCGACTATTCCGGCGCCGCCCGCAAACTGGCCGCCGCCGCCGGCAGCACGGTTACCAGCCTGGGCATCGCCCAGCGCGACTCCCTGCGCGACCAGATGGGCTGGATACGCAACCGCGTGGCGCAGATGGGCGTTAACCCTGCATATGTCCATGAAGACATGCCCTACTTCCATATGTGGATGCAGGGAACCGGGTCTTATGCCAAGCTGGACACCAGGGGGGATGAAAGCGGCTACGAACTCACCACCTGGGGAGGCACGGTAGGCATGGATGTGGATATCAACGACCGCTTCACTGCGGGAGCTGCGTTTACGGCCAATTACGGAAGTCTGACGGCCAGCGCGGCGGATACGGCGGACGGAGACCTGGACAGTTACTATGTCAATCTGTTCGCCCGCTACCAGTACCGTAAATGGTCCCATCTGCTGATTCTGACGGGCGGCTGGAATGATGCCTCGCTGACGCGCACGGTGGATTACGGTACGGGGTCTTACCAGGCCCGCGGCAATACGACGGGATCCGGTTTCGGCGCCATGTACGAGTTGGCGTATGACATCGCTCTCAATGAAGACAGGAGCGTGATTCTCCAGCCTTTGTTCAACGCTTCCATCGTGACGACCCGCATGGACGGCTATCGGGAAAGCGGTTCTGCAGGAAATGCCGGACTGAAGGTGGAAGACCAGGAACTGACTACGGCTGCTGTCGCTGTGGGCGCCCGGCTCTCCGGACTCATGGGGTCCAACGTCTTCGGGCGTGAAGCGCTGGGAGAAGTACGGGTGAACGTTTCCCAGGATATGGGAGACCGCCGCGGGCAGGCCAATGTGGGCTTCTTGGCGGATCCCTCCTATACGCGTCCGGTGTATGGCGCCAAGGTCGGAAGCACGGCCTTCCAGATTGGCGCGGGGCTGAGCGTTCCCGTGGGCACTCAGGGCGTCATTTTTGTGGACGGCAACGCGGATATCCGCAGCGGTTCCAGCTCCATCAACGGGAGTATCGGCTACCGCTACAACTTCTAAAGGAAAAAACGTCAGCCAATTGGAAAGCCGCTGCGGAATCATCCGCAGCGGCTTTTTTCATGAATGGACGGGATTTCTTTAAGGATAACTTCAAGCTTGGGTTGACTTCCCTGATGGCTGTTTACTTCCATTCCCATTCAATGGGCGTTTCCAGATCGGGCCGCAGCGCCTGGCGCACAGGGCAGGACAAGGCGGTTTTTTCCAGCATGGCGCGGAGAGGGTGGCTGCCTTCCAGGGGCATGATTGCCTTCAGTTCAATTTTTTCAATTCCCTTGGATGATTCCGCCGCACGCGCCAGAACGCGCATGCCTTTCAAATCCACTCCTTTTCTGGCCGCGACCACGGAAACCAGGCTCATCATGCAGGAGGCGAGCGTGGAACCGAGCAAAACTCCGGGGGAGGGGAATTCTGCGCGGCCTTCAAAAGAAGCGGGCAGGTCCGTGGCAAACGTAACGTTGGAAGGGATAAAGGTGGTTTCGCAGCGGAATTGTCCGACGTTTTCCGTTTCGGAGGTGTAATAATGATCAGTCATGAAGATGTGACAGCGAAAACCCTGTTCGGGTTCATCCGGCTCAGGTTATTGTCACGTTGAAGAGCCGTGAAGTTCCGCTTTGCAAGGAACCTGGCCGTTCCTTCATGACATGGTTGATTTTTCCCTCTCGCTTCCGGTTCCCGGCATCATTTCTTTTTAAGCGCTGCTCCGCCGTGTCTTCTTGCGGCGGAAAAAAGCTTACGCCGTCCCCTTCGGCTTCCTTGCGGCCAGAATGCGCCGGATGGGTTCCGCATAAAGCTCCGGCTCCAGCAGGAAGGAATCGTGTCCCTTGGTGGAAGCGATGGTATGGAACTCCGTGGGAATATGGGCGGCTTCAAGCTGCGCCGCGAAATCCTGCTGTTCCGCCGGGCGGAAACAGCAGTCTGTATCAATGGAAAAGATAAGCGCGGGAATCCCTGCGCGGCGGAAGCCTTCCAGGGCGGTTTGAAATGTTCCGTCCGGGGTGTGGTCGCGGATGTCGAACTCCGCCCACATATCCGCAATGCGGATATAGGAGTTGGCGTCAAAACGTTCCGCGAACTTGGTCCCCTGGTGAAGCATGTAGCTTTGCGTGCTGCGGGTGGGGGTCATCCACGTGAGCAGGCCGTAGTTGCCTCCCACGTCTTTTCTGGCGCGCTGTTCCAGCCCCGCCTGGTAGACAAATGATTTGTGGCCGATGATACGGGCGAATGCCAGCCCTTTTTTGGGCGCCGGCCCCCGGTAATAATCCCCGCCCTGGAAATCCGGGTCAAGCTCAATGGCCAGGATTTGTTCAAACAGGGACAGGCGGTGTTCAATGGAAGCCCGGTAACCGGAGCCGATGGAGATGAAGCTCCGGACGCGTTCCGGGAACTGGCACGCGAAGCTGAGGGCGATCAGGCCGCCCACGGAGGGGCCCACAAGATGAACGCGTTCTATGCCCAGGCTGTCCAGCAGAAGGGCCTGGAGGCGTGCCTGGTCTGCGATCTCCACGTGAGGGAAACGGGAAGCGTAGGGCCGGCCGTCCGCAGGGCAGGGGGTAGCGGGGCCTGTGGTGCCGTAGCACCCTCCCAGGTAATTGGCGCAGATGATACAGAAGCGGTCCGTGTCCAGCGGCTTGCCGGGGCCGATGATGCTGTTCCACCAGCCTTCGTGGTTTTCCGGTTTCCAGAGGGAGCCGGTGCCCGGGACTTCCGGATTGTAGCCGTAGGCGTGCTGGCTGCCGGAAAGGGCATGGAACAGCAGGATGGCGTTGTCTTTTTCCGGCGTCAGGGTTCCGTACTGTTCATAGGCGACGCATACCTTGTCAAGCGTAGCTCCATTTCTCAGGGAGAAGGAGTTGGGAAGATCCAGGAATTTGGTTTGGACGGCAGGAAGCTGCATGGATGTACGGAAAGGGGCTTGGTCAGCAAAAAAAGACCGGCACCCGGCGGGCGGCGGTCTTCTTGAAATCTGTGCTGGGCCAGGGATTACTTGACGCCCTTTTTAGAAAGGCGCGTGCCTGCCGTAGCGCCCTGGCGGGCCTTGAACTTGGGATTGCTCTTGCAGATCACATACAGCGTGCCCTTGCGCTTCACGATTTGGCAGTCTGCGTGGCGGCGCTTCATAGAGGCTAAGGAAGAAAGAACTTTCATGGTGTATAACTCCGGTTTGGTGTTCGGTTCGGGAGACGAAATATACCGTTTAGTTAAGAATTGTAAAGTCATTTCTTTGCCAAAAGTAAGATGCCGTCTCGGCAGAGATGCTTTTATGAGGAAGATGCAGTAAAGCATGGGATGGCTTTGGATTCCGCGCCGGCGGAAAAATTTAGGGAAGACGTCATTTATCCGAGAAAATAAAATGCGAGAAGGGAGCTCAGCCGGGGGAATAAAGGGTTTGTGGACCGGAGGGGATTCGTATAACATCTTTTCCGGTTTTCCTTATGACTGATTCTTCCTCTCCTGATTCCTCCCCGGCTTCCCGGAATACGTTTGCCCATCATTTGGGAATGAAAGGGTTTCTGCTCATGGAAGGGCTGTTGAAGCTCGTGGGCATGAAAACGCTGTACCGGCTGGGGCGCGCGGCAGGGGCCGTGGCGTGGTATCTGCTTCCCCAGCGCCGGAACATTGTGGAAAGGAATCTGCGCATCGTTTTGAATCCGGCCCTGCGCGGAAAGGAACTGCAGAAATTAAGCCGGGAAAATTTCAAAAGGACCATTGCCAATTTCCTGTGTTCCGCGAAGACGGCCACCCTGACGGATGAGCAGTTGAAGCATTGCGTGACGGTCGGAGGGCACGAACAGTTTGCCGCGCCTGTGCTGGAAGGGCGCGGGCAGGTTTGCGCCATAGCCCACTCCGGCAACTGGGAGGCGCTGGCGAGAATACGCGCATTTTACCCGGAGGTGGAGCGTTACGGGTCCATGTACCGCCAGTTTGACAATCCGCTGATGGAGGAATACGTGTACCAGCGGCGCACGGAACGTGGAACTCAGATGTTCTCCAAGGAGGGCGGCATCAAGGCTCCCATGAAAATGCTCAAGGAAGGGGGGGCCCTGGGCGTGCTGAGCGACCAGTTCGTATGGGAGGGGGTGTATGTCCCCTTTTTCGGCAAGGTGACCGGCACGACTCCGCTGCCCGCTCTGCTGCGAAAAAGGGCTGGCGCGGACATGGTGGCCATAGCGGTGCGTACGGATGCTCCCGGCCACTGGATAGCGGATATGGGGAATGTGGTGGATTTTTCCGGGTCGGACGGCTCTCTGGCGGGGGATACTATTGAAGTGAACAGGGGGCTGGAAACATTGATCCGGGAATCCGTGCTGGATGTGTTCTGGATGCACCACCGCTGGAAATCCGTTGACCGTTTTGCTCCGCAGGATAAAAAAACGGCTGCGCTTCTGGAAAATATGGAGCTGAAGCCGTACCGCATTCTTGTAGCCGTTCCCGGGGCGTTGGATGAAGCCCTGGCGACCGTTCCCCTGATTCGTGCCCTGAAAACCGTCCGGTGCGACATGCAGGTGAACGTTATCTGCCCGTCTGCCCAGATGGGAATATGGAAGACGGTGCCGGAGGTTACCCATGTGCTGCCGCACGATTCCCTGAAGCAGCTTCGGGAAGCTTTGGTGGCAGATGAATTTTACAATGACGGCCCGCTGGATATGGGCGTCATGCTGGATGGAGATATGGAAACCCTGAAAGCGCTGGAACCGTATGGCCCCATGATGTTCTCCGGGCTGGACACGCATCCCGGCGTCCGGAAATACAAATTCCGGGTAAAGGCCCCCGTCCTGCGCGCCGCCCCCCCGGCGCACCGGGTGCAGCTTTATCTGCAATTGGGGGGGCTGCATGGGCTGGACGTCGGTAAACCGTCTTTGTTCCCTGTGAAAAAAGCGGCCCCGGCGGAAGGCGCCCCCATTTTAATTGCTCCGTTTTCCCGTCTGGGAAGCGCCAGTGAATGGAGCCGGGAGCAGTGGACGGAACTGGTTTCCCTTTTGCCGGGACGGACGGTTCTGGTGGCTCTGGAAGAAGACCGGGAGCGCGCCGCCGCGCTGGCGGAACATTTGAATGTGGAACTGGCTGTGGGTGCGCCGGAGGCTCTGTTTTCCGTCATGGACGGCGCTTCGGTGGCGGTAGCCGTGGATGGCGATTTCCCGTCCCTCTGTTCCTTCCGCGGGCTTCCGGTGGTGACTCTGTTTTCCACCCGGCTTCCGGATGTGTACCGCCCTATGGGTACATTCAACCGTTCCCTTTACAGCCACCAGTGCTGTTCCCCCTGCTTCCGGAAGGATTGTGACCGGGATGTCCCCTGCAACCGCCACATTGCCGTGCGGGAAGTGCTGGATGCTTTGCGGGAAATTTCCGGAAAGGAATAATTTGGGAAAGGGGAGAAGGGCCTTTCATCCGGAAGATGAGGAGGGGAGATATCTGTATTCGGTTTGCTGCGGTTGATGGCGCCAAGGCGCGAAAATCCGGTTAATGCACGCAATCCGGAAAGCCTTCCCGCCGGAAAATGCCGCGGACCTGTTCCGCCAGTTTTGCGGACGCTTCCGGGGTGCCCTTCAAGGTATAATCCAGCTTCAATTCATCCCATTTGAATCTCCCCATCTGGTGGAAAGGGAGCACGTCCACGCGTTCCACGTTGCCCAGGAGCGCCGCATGGCGGGAGAGTCCCTCAATTTCTTCCAGATTATCCGTAACGCCGGGTACCAGCACATACCTCAGCCACACGGGCTTGCGGAGGGAGGCCAGGCGTTCCGCAAACTCCAGCGTAGGGCGCAGTTCCCCGCCTGTCAGGGAGCGGTACCGTTCCGGATTCCATGCCTTGATATCCAGCAGGACCAGGTCCGTATCCGCCAGCATTTCTTCGCCCGCATTCACGCCCAGATGGCCGGAGGTGTCCAGGCAGGTATGCAGTCCCAGTTTCCGGCAGCCTTTCAGCACGGCGCCGGTAAAATCAGGTTGGAAGAGGGGGTCCCCGCCGGAGAGGGTGACGCCGCCGCCCGCCGCCTGCAAAAAATCCCGGTAACGGGCTATTTCCCTGAGGACATCACCCGCGCTTCTGAGCCGGCCCCGCCGAACGTAGGAGGTATCCGGATTGTGGCAGTAGCGGCAGCGCAGGCTGCAGCCGGACAGGAAAAGGACAAAGCGGATGCCGGGACCGTCCACGGTGCCGCAGGATTCCACGGAATGAACCAAACCGGTGACGGAGCTTTCTCCGTCCGGATCATGGTTTTGTGGAAAAACCTGCGGCATCCGTGTGTCGTCCGGGTTAGCGGGTGTGGAAGGTGCGGTTGATGACCTCCTGCTGCTGTTCCCGGGTCAGCTTGATGAAATTCACGGCATAGCCGGAAACGCGGATGGTAAGCTGCGGGTATTTTTCCGGGTGATCCATGGCGTCGAGAAGCGTTTCCCGTTCCAGTACGTTCACATTAATGTGGTGACCTGTAGCGGCAAAGTAGGCGTCCAGCAGGGAGACGAGCTTGACGCGGCGTTCCCTTTCCTCCTTGCCCAGGGCCTGCGGAACGATGGAGAAGGTGTAGGAGATGCCGTCCAGGGAGTCGTCATAGGACAGCTTGGCTACGGAGAGCATGGACGCCACGGCTCCGTTCCTGTCCCTTCCGTGCATGGGGTTGGCGCCGGGGGCGAACGGTTCCCCGGCTCGGCGGCCGTCCGGCGTGTTGCCCGTCTTTTTGCCGTACACCACGTTGGAGGTGATCGTCAGGATGGACTGGGTGGGCAGGGAATTGCGGTAAGTGTGGAGCTTGCGCAGTTTTTCCATGAAATTGCTGACCAGGCTGCATGCTATGTCGTCCACGCGCGGGTCATTGTTCCCGTAACAGGGGAATTCCCCTTCCGTCTTGAAGTCCACAATCAGCCCCTCTTCATTGCGGATGGCTTTTACGGTGGCGTACTTGATGGCGGACAGGGAGTCCGCCGCCACGGAAAGCCCGGCGATTCCCGTGGCCATCGTGCGCAGGATTTCCGGATCATGCAGCGCCATTTCAATGCGTTCATAGCAGTATTTGTCGTGCATGTAGTGGATGATGTTCAGCGCGTCAATGTAAGTTTTGGCGAGCCAGTCCTGCATCTTGTCGTACAGGGCCATCACTTCATCATAGTTGAGAATTTCTTCCGTGTAGCGGGGGGAGGGCGGGGCCACCTGTTTGCCCTTGAGTTCATCCACGCCGCCGTTCAGGGCGTAGAGAAGGCACTTGGCGAGGTTGGCGCGCGCTCCGAAGAACTGCATCTGCTTGCCGATGCGCATGGCGGACACGCAGCATGCGATGCCGTAGTCGTCGCCCCAGTGCGGGCGCATCAGGTCGTCGTTCTCGTATTGGACGGAGGACGTTTCAATGGAAACCTTGGCGCAGAAGCTTTTGAAGGCTTCCGGCAGGTTCCGGGACCACAGAACGGTCAGGTTCGGTTCCGGAGCCGGCCCCAGGTTGTACAGGGTCTGCAGCATGCGGAAGGAACTGCGGGTGACGAGGGTGCGCCCGTCCTCTCCCATGCCGCCGATGGATTCCGTCACCCAGGTGGGGTCTCCGGAGAACAGGTTATTGTAATCAGGCGTGCGGATGAAACGGACGATGCGCAGCTTCATCACGAACTGGTCGATGATTTCCTGAACTTCCTCTTCCGTGATGAGCCCCTGTTCCAGGTCGCGGGTGAAATAAATGTCGAAGAAAGTGGAAACGCGGCCCAGGGACATGGCCGCTCCGTTCTGTTCCTTCACGGCGGCCAGGTAGCCCAGGTACGTCCATTGCACGGCTTCGCGGGCGTTTGCGGCGGGGCGAGTGAGGTCGCAGCCGTAGGAGGCGCCCAGCTGGGCGAGTTCTTCCAGGGCGCGTATTTGTTCGCTCATTTCTTCGCGCAGGCGGATCAGCTCATCCGTAAGGGGGGAATGTTCACGGTTTTTGAGGTCCTTGCGGCGTTCGGCAATCAGTCTGTCCGTGCCGTACAGGGCCACCCGGCGGTAGTCCCCGATGATGCGGCCGCGGCCATAGGCGTCCGGAAGGCCGGTAATAATGCCGGCGGAACGGGCCGCCCGGATATCGGAAGTGTAGGCGTCGAAAACGCCTTCATTGTGCGTCTTGCGTATCTTTTTGAAAATATCCGCGGTTTTCTCGCACATCTTGAACCCGTAGGATTCCAGGGCCTGCTGGGCCATGCGCAGGCCGCCAAAGGGCATCAGGGCCCGTTTCAGGGGGGCGTCCGTCTGGAGGCCTACGACCACTTCCAGTTCCTTGTCAATGTAGCCGGGCTTGTGGGAGGTGATGGAGGATACCACTTCTTCATCAGCATCCAGAACGCCGCCGTTGTCTATTTCCCTTTTCAGCAGGACTTTCAGTTCATCCCATAAACGGAGCGTGCGCTGGGAGGGGCCGGAAAGAAATTCTTCATTGCCGGAATAGGGCGTGTAGTTATGCTGGATGAAATCCCGTACGTCAATGGACTCCGTCCATGCTCCCGGCTTGAATCCCTGCCATTCCTTCGGAAGGGCGGTGGACTCCTTCAAGTCTTTTACTATGCTGATCATAAATAGGATGTAGTGAAGAAGACCGGAGAAAAACGTTCCGCAGCCGTTGAAAGGCCGGAAACGGCAAAACTCCGCGCCACGTAATTATATCGTGAATTCCGGGAGACAACAAGGCTAATTCTTTGCGAAGAGAACGCGGGTGCGCTGGCTTTGGCATGTTTCACCTGTCTGTCCGTTGCGGAGCGGAAAATGAGGGGAACATGCGATTGCGGAAAAGTGACGGAAGATTATTTCTCTTTACTTTCCTAATCTCTATTGCAGTATCTCAACGCTTACCGTTATGAAATCTTATGCATGCCTTTGTTTATTGCTGGCGGGAGTTTTTTGCGTTGCTTGTTTCTCCGGTGCCTGTGCTGATGAATTGCCGCCCACGCTGAAGCCCCAGGAGAACCAGCGGGCCGTGCATGACTGGAAAAACGCCATGAGGCAGTGATGGAACGGACCCGGACCGTCAAACGGGGGTATGTCGTTTTTGGTGAAAGCATTACCCTCCGTTGGGGAGTCGAGCTTTCCTGGGGCAACAGGGCTCTCGGAACAGGAAAGGCCGGATGCGGTGTTCGCCTGGCCGCTGTTGCGGCGGGATTTGCCGGACGGGCAGTGGTCTTTTTTACTCTGCCGGCAAAAGTGGCGCCTGCGATCTTGATGCACGGCAGGATTTGCTTAAACTGGAAACCGGTTTCACTTTTTTATCATGAATTTCTTCTCCTACATGCTCGCCATATTGCTGGGGGGGCCAGTGTGGCGTTTTCCGCACCTTCCATCCCTCCCTCCGCGTTGCCCGCAACCCTGAAGCCGGAGCCCCATCAGCGGGATCCGTATGATTGGAATGCCCGGCATGAAGCCGTTAAAAAAAGAAACCGGACCGTCAAGCCTGAATATGTGATGATAGGGGACAGCATTACCCACCACTGGGGAGGGGAGCCTTCCGGGGACGGAAAAAACACGGGAGCGGGTTCCTGGGAGAAATTATTCCGTCCGCATACTGCGACGAATATGGGCTTTGGATTTGATTATGTGGATAATGCCTATTACCGTGTGCAAAACGGGGAGCTGGACGGCATTTCTCCGCGGGTCATCATCGTGCTGCTGGGAACCAATAATCTGGGGCACCGCAAGGATACGCCGCAGGCATGTGCGGACAATATCAGGGCGTTTGTCCGCCTGGTGCGCCGGAAATGCCCCTCTTCCAAAATTCTGTTGCTGGGCGTTCTTCCAAGGAAGGAGAAAAACCTGGCGGAACCGGTGAAGCAGACGAACAGGCTGCTGGCGGAGCTGCATAACGGAAAGAACATTTTCTTTGCCGATCCGGGAAAGGCTCTTCTTTCCGCAGACGGTGCTTCTCCTCAGAATGAATTTATGAAGGATGTGGTGCATCCCAATGCCAGGGGATATGAGGTTTTGGAAAAGGAACTGGCCGTACTTTTGAAAAAGCTTGATGCAAAATACCGGGGAGGGAAGCAGGCGGGAAAGCATTCCTGATGATCGTCTTCTGATGGAAGGCAGGATTTTGCTTGAAGGGAAAGCCCCGGCTGAGGAAAATATACGGCATTTGATATTTAGTTTATGAAAAACCTGTTGTTTGCATTGTTGACCGGTTCCTTTTGTTGCTGTTATGCCCAACAGAAGGCAGCACCCGTTCCGGAGCCTGAAGTTGTCGCCACTCCGCCGGCTGATGCGGGGCGCGGCCTCATCCGTGTGGACTCCCGTGAAATACGCCATTATTCCGGTACCCGCAAGGGACCGGATTACCTGGTCAGCAGGGATAACGGAAAAATATGGGAAATGAAGGCCGCTCCGGCTGGCTACCCTCCCAACTACGGCGGCATTCCCAAGGAATCTCCGGCTATTGTGCGCAACCCCCTGACCAGGGAATTCATTCGTGTGCAGCCTATCGGAGGCTTTGTATTTCTTTCCAAGGGGGGGCTGGACGGCAAGTGGTTTGCCGTCACGAATGACGGCAAGCTGGAAGAAGACTGGAAAGATCCGGAAAAGAGGAAAAATCTGAAAAAACTGGGCGGCATCATGCGCACCCCTGTTTTTGTGAACAAGGGCCGCAGGGTGATTGTTCCGTTCCACAACATGGGCAGCGGTACCAAGTTTCATATTTCCGATGACGGGGGACTGACCTGGCATGTATCCAGGAACGGTGTTACTTCCCCCAAACATGAAGCCAGGCCCCCCCACCAGGGTGTCAGATGGTTCAACAATGCCGTGGAAGCCACGGTTTTGGAGATGAAGGACGGTTCGTTGTGGGCGCTTGTCCGTACTTCCCTGGACCAGGCGTGGCAGGCTTTCTCCAGGGATTACGGTGAAACATGGAGCAAACCGGAACCTTCCCGCTTTTTCGGCACCCTGACCATGAATACGTTGGGCCGCCTGGATGACGGAACCATCGTTTCCCTGTGGACGAATACGATGGCTCTGCCTGAAAACGCCACAGCCGGCAACGGAACGTGGGAAGACGTGTTCACGAACCGTGATTCCCACCACATTGCCATGTCCGGGGACGAGGGTAAAACCTGGTACGGATTCCGGGAGATTATCCTGGACGAACACCGCAACCATCCCGGCTATGCTACGCTGGATGGTCCGGAAGACCGCGGCAAACACCAGAGCGAAATGGTGCAGCTGGACAAAAACCGCATCCTTATTTCCCTGGGGCAGCATAAAAACCACCGCCGCCTGGTTATTGTGGACCGCCGCTGGGTAGGGGCCAAGACGCGTGCTACGCAGACGGGGAAAGATTCGGATTCCCAGTGGACCATTCATACTTATATTCCCCAGAAAAAGGGCCATTGCAGTTATAACCGCAAGCCTTCCGCAGAGCTGGTTCCGGATCCGTCCGGAAGTACGAAAAAGGTGCTGCAAATCAAGCGTCTGAATGATCCCGAACTGGTCAATGAAAAATCCAATGTGGATTACCGGAACGCTGGAGCTGCCTGGAACTTTCCGAACGGGACCACAGGGCTGGTCAAATTCCGCTTCCGTGCAGCGGACGGGGATCAGGCGGATGATTCCGGCCTTCAGGTCTCTCTGACGGATCGGCTTTTCAATGCCTGTGATTCCACTACGAAGGATTATGCCCTGTTTACCTTCCCGATCAGGCTGAGACCTGCGCCCCATCTGCTGCTGGGGATGAAAAAAGTGCCTTTCACGCCCGGCGCGTGGCATGAAATTTCCCTTCTGTGGCAGGGGGGGCAGGCTGTGGTGTCTTTGGACGGAAAGAAGGCCGGAACGTTGAAAATGGCTAATAAGTCCCCCAATGGAGCCAGTTATATTCATTTCATCAGCACCGGTTCCCAACCGGATGCCGGCATTCTGCTGGATACGGTGAATGCCCGTGTGAAATAAACGGCGGTATTCAACGGTTTTCCTTCTTCGGAAGCGGCGGAGCGCTCAATTCCGGCAGGTATTTCAGCACCATTTGGAGATGTTCGTTTGACCGGTTGCCTATCCGCTGGAGGGCTGTGCGTCCGTATTTGTCTCTCAGGGAGGGGTCTGCGCGGTGGTCCAGCAGAAGACGCGCAATACCCAGTTTCAGCCGGTCCAGGGAATCGTCTCCCAGCAACATTCCTCGGCAGCACGCCATGAGGGGAGTCTCTCCGGCGGCGTTTTGATGGTTGACGTCCGCTCCCTCGCTGATGAAGAGACTGACCAGCTCCCTGATTTGAGGGAGCTGGGACACATCAATGAAAGCCAGCTGGCGGCACAGGTTCAGCAGGGCCGTGTCCCCCGTGGTTTCCGGCAGGGTTGTGGACGCGGGCATGGCCGCATTCACGTCCGCACCGTATTCCAGCAGAATATGTGCGATTTGCAGTGCGGTGTTCGGAGTGTTCAGGTTCAGGGAAAGAAGGGGCGGGACCATTTCCCCGCGGAAATTGGGATCGTACCCGGCTTCGCAAAGCTTGCGGACCAGCAGGGGGTATCCGGCGGCCGTGGCCCATGTGAGCAGACTTGTTTTTTTACCTTTCAATTCAGGCTGGAGGGAAATATCCGCACCGCATTTCAGAAGAAACAGGGCTGATTCCTCATAGGGTGCTCCTCCAATACCGGCCACACAGGTGATGACGAGGGGCGGCCAGCCCAGCGGCCCCGGTTTATTCACATCCGCACCGTATTGAATCAGGAGATTAAGGCAGGAGATCCTGTTATGCACCGGCAGGGGCGTGGAGTCGTCCATGCCTGGCTGGCAGGCGTAAGTCAGGGGGGTATTTCCCTGTTCGGAGTCCGGAATGGAGGGAAAGGCCTGTTGCGGCAGGATGATCTGGACGTTCGGGTCCGCATGGCGCTGTAAAAGGCGGTTCAGCAACTGCACTTCTCCGAGCCCGGCGGCAAGATGCAGCAGGGTTTCATGGGATGGAGTGATGCAGCGTCCGTCTGCGCTTTCCGCCGTGTCCCGTATCATCTGAAGCCGTTCCCTGATTTCGTCCTTCATATATTGGCGCATGGAAACTTCGGAAAACATGTGCCAGTCAATATGGCGTGAATTGAGGGAAAGCCCGCGGTAAATGAAACGTTCCGGGCTTCGATGGGCTGTGAAATTCGCTACGGTAAGAATTTGTTCTTTTTCCGCTTTTGTCCAGATAGGGTTGAAATTCCATTCCGCGGGAGAAGAATCATTCCTGTTCAGCCAGAAAACGGCGAAAATCGCGGCAAGAGAGGCAAAAAAGCTCAAAGCTCCAAGAAACCAGAGAGTTTTCTTTCTTAAAGTCATGTGTATCATAAGCAGGGGTACTGCGAAAGGCCATGATGCAGGAATCCATAACTCCGGGCAATGAAAAAATAGTATGAGCAAAGAATGCCCGGGGCAAACCATGTGGGAATTCGGGTGGCGGATTGCAAATTCGGAGGAGAATTTTTTCCTCTTCATCTGGGAAAAAAGCTCGTAGATAAAGAGAATTACGAAGGAAACGGAAAATATGGTGTCATGGGCCGGACTTCACAAAAATTATGGAGTTTATGGCGTGGATCATTTAACTCCAATTATTTGAATTGTATCCGAATTTGCAATTCGGTGTGATACGCTAAATATTGCGGATGTGCGGATGGTTTCAAATTATTTGCATTTGCCGCTGCTGCACTCACGGTAGAATGAAGGAAGCTGAAACTTATGGAAGAAATGGAGATTCTCCCGTAAAATGATGGAGAGAACTGTATCCTTGCTGCTGGCCTCCTGGTCTTTCCTTTCGCTGTCCGCTCCATGCTGTCTGAAGCCGCTCTTGCCCTGGAAGTAAGGATAAACGATGATTCTGGCAGCGTTATGGATTCCGTCAAACTTATTGCGTCCGATATGGATGGGACGCTGCTTAATGGAAAAGGTGAATTGGACCCTGCGTTTTTTCCCTTGTTTAGGGAACTTGAGCTTCGCGGCATTCGTTTTGCGGCAGCAAGCGGCCGCCAGTATGACGGATTGCTCCGGACCTTTGCCCCCGTGGCGGACCGGATGCTGTTTATTGCCGAGAATGGCGCTTATGCGGCGGCGGGTAGAAAAGAATGGCTGCTTCTGGACATGGATCATGAAACGGTAGCCGGTTTGATTGCCGGGATCAGGTGCATTGAAGGAACCTGCATCGTCCTCGCAGGGCGGGATTCCGCATATATTGAGGACAAACAGCCGGAATTCGTCCGGGAGGCCCGCAAATATTACACACGCTGTCAAGAAGTGGGGGACCTGCTGGACGTGCGGGGAGACAAACTTTTGAAAATAGCAGTATATGACTTCCTGGGAGCCGGGGAAAACAGTTATCCCCGGCTGAAGCATTTGGAACATGGCTTCCAGGTGGCTGTCTCCGGAGAGAAATGGATGGATATCAGCCGGAAAGGGGCCAATAAGGGGGCCGCTCTGGAATTGATTCAGAGGAAACTGGGAATTTCTTCGGAGGAAACGATGGTTTTCGGAGATCAGATGAATGACGCTTCAATGATACGGCAGGCGCGTTTCAGTTATGCCATGGCGAATGCCGTGCCGGAAATCCGTTCCATGGCCGCATTTGAGGCGCCGTCCAATGAGGAAAACGGAGTGATGCAGGTGCTTGGAAAGATGTTGGACGCCCATTCTCCGCAGGGAAGGGCCGGGAATTGCAGGAAACCCCGTCTCTAATTGCCGGGTAATGGAATAAAATCAGGGTTATGTTGATGTTATTGTCAGATTTTTTTAATATGCTGGCGATGGCCGTGTTCGCTTGCATTGGCGGTGTTTTTCTGGGAATGGGCTTTCTGCTGCTTAAATTGGCGGGAATTTTTTTCGGAATATTGGCGGGGTGTATTATTCTGATGGAAGCGGCCGGAAGGTGGATTTCCCATTTGATGGGGGCGTGAGTCCGTTATTCCCGGCAATGAAGGGGATTCCTGTACGCTTTCCGTGAGGGGAGAGCTTTCTGATGGCTGGGCCATTGCCGGCTGCTGTTGTTGCCGGTTCATTGCCGAATGCTGAAGTGGAAGGCTGCATCCTGCCTGGATTCTGCGTGTTAAAACCGGATAGCGGAGTTTTGTGATAAACAGACGTTTGCCGTAAGATGCCCTGGAAGACAGAGCCCCGCAGAAAGGAAGTCCCAAGGATATGAAATGCCGGGCGTCCCCATGGAAGGGACTGTTGCCTTTGTACTATTTGACAGGGCGGGAGACGGAATTTTACCGTCCCTCCCGTCAGCATGAAAGCTGTTGTCCTTTTTAGTTTTGCTTTTCCGCAATGTCTGTGGTACACCCGTGCCAGACGTCATGAATCAGGAATTTTTTTCAGTGCTCGTGCAGGTGGCGGCCGCCCTGGGGCTGGCCGGCATGATCTTGTTGCTCAGTATCTTGATGGGCAAGCGTTCTTCCGTGCGTAAACCGGCGGACATTCCCTACGAATGCGGGATGATTCCCATGGGGGAAGGTGCCCCCATGTTCTCTGTAAAATTCTATATGGTGGCCATGCTCTTTGTCATTTTTGACTTGGAAGTGGTATTCCTCTACCCCTGGGCCGTCAATTTCCGGGACTATATTATGATGAATCCGGAATCGTTCACGGCCATGTGCATTTTCATTGGCATTTTGCTGGTGGCCTACCTGTATGCGCTGGGCAAGGGTGCCCTGAACTGGCACCACGATCCCCGTTGACCGTTTTTGTTCCCTTTTACCAACGCCGTGTTCCATGAGGAATACGGCGTTTTTTATGTGAAAGAAAAATTGCCTTGGAAAATGGCGGGGGAGAAATATCCGTAAATCCTGTCCTTTTTCCGGATGCCTGTTTGCGTGTAAAATCATATTGTACAAAAGATGATTTCTCTTGCCAGAAGAGTGGAATAGGGATAGCGTTTGCGCGATCAGGAAATTCATCATGAATATGCCTCTTCCTAAAACGACGCAAGGTGTTTATCGTCTGTCGGTCAGTACCTTTTATTTTCTTCAGGGTTTGGTGTTCGCCAGTTGGGCATCCCGCATCCCGGACATCAAAAGTGCATTGGGGTTGAACGATGCCGACTTGGGGTCCGTTCTCTTTGCCGTCCCGGTGGGGCAGATGTCCGCCATGGCGCTATCCGGTTACCTGGTTGGCCGTTGCGGCAGCCGGAAAATACTGATGGCGGCATCCGTCTTTTATCCTGCCGTGCTTGTATGCCTGGGTATGGCGGGGTCTTTCTGGGAACTGGCGGCCGGGTTATTTTTCTTTGGGGTAGCCGCAAATCTGACGAATATATCCGTCAATACGCAGGGAGTGGGAGTGGAACGGCTGTACCAGTGCAGCATCATGGCCCGGTTCCACGGTTTATGGAGCCTGGCGGGTTTTTTCGGAGCTTTGCTGGGAGCTGCCATGGTGGACTGGCATATTTCTGCGGAAACGCATTTCATCGCCATTTTCCTGATATGCATGATTATTCTGGCCGTTTTTTCCCCCTCTCTTCTGCCGAGGGATGCCCGGCGTTCCTCCTCCCAGGGAGGCGGCATGTTCCGGAGCATGGATGCTTATGTACTGGTCATCGGGCTGATCGCCTTCGGAAGCATGGTGAGCGAAGGAACCATGTTTGACTGGAGCGGCGTGTACTTTGAAAGCGTGGTAAAACCCGGTCCGGGGCTGGTGCAGATGGGATACGTGGCATTCATGAGCACCATGGCCCTGGGGCGTTTTACGGCAGACCGCCTGGTGATGCGCTTCGGGCCTGTGCGGGTTCTGCGCGCCAGCGGCATCCTTATTGCCTCCGGATTGCTCGTCTCCGTCCTGTTCCCGATGCTGTGGTCCGCCACGCTGGGCTTTCTGCTGGTGGGTTTTGGCACCTCTTCCATTGTCCCGCTCTGCTACAGCATGGCCGGGAAATCCCGGAAAATGATTCCCAGCATGGCGCTGGCTTCCGTCTCCACCATTGGCTTTCTGGGGTTCCTGATGGGCCCTCCGGTCATCGGGCATATCGCCCATGCTTCCTCCCTCCGGTGGTCTTTCTCCCTGATTGCCCTGATTGGACTGGGGACGGCTCTTATCGCTCCTTTACTCAAAAAATATAGGTAACCACTATTAATGATATGCCTCTATTATGAAATGGTGCGCCTGGCAGGACTCGAACCTGTACGCCTTTCGGCACCAGATCCTAAGTCTGAATCAGTATTTTAATTATCAATTAGTTAAATTTCTGTACACAGTTTGTACACACTTTCGATTTGTCAATGAAAATGAGCTATGGGATACTTTCAACCGTGAGGAGATCCCGGAAAAAACATTATGGTTCACATATCTCTCTTACCTGTAGAATGCACCGGGGAAAGAAAAAATGGCTGGTGCGCAATATGTCGGTACGTCCGCATATTCATCGGCTCTTTGATACCTATGAAAAGGCATGAGAAGCCTATCAACGGCTTCTGCATCAGTCCTTGGAGGATATGTTGCCGGAATACTTGCGAAAGCAGGAGTGGAGGGAACATGTTGATGAACATGATTACAATGCCATTCTTTTATGGCGGGAATTTAGGAACATCTATGATGAAGTGACCCAACAATCCTCCCTTCCTTTGTATTTGGTAGTACGGGAAGCCTTGAAAAACCTGAAGCAGGAAATAGCCAACGGTGCAAGTTATGGCCGGAAAGACGCTGATGGTAACTGGATTGTAACGCGAACGGACCAGGAAAATCTGGATCGACTGGAGGAACTGACAAATTTGTTTTCTCTGACCAGATTCCTTGCCAATAAAACAGAACAGGTTAAGGTCGATTTTAAAAGAAAGTTTGGTCTTCTTGCAGAACAATATCGAGAGGTTATCGACAAAAAACTTGAATCAAATCTGGTCAAGAAAGCCCATCATGACAGCATGGTCATGGAACTGCAAAAATGGGCACAGGGATGGGAAGACCTTCCGCTCAATCAGATTACATCGGACATGATCGAAGAAAAGCTGGCTTCTTCCGATATCGAAAACAACCGCTCAGCAACGCCACTAGACGACGTTACCGCACAACCCTGCATGGATTTTTTGTCTGGGCGCAGAGCAGGGACCTCATTGCATATAACCCGGTCAAAAGGACTCTTGCCCCGAGAGCTGAATCTGTCGAGATTGGCATTATCTCCCCGGGCGATCTGAAGAAACTTCTACAGGCAGCGCTTGATCATGACAAAGGCATGTTGTTTCGTTTGGTCTTGGCCGCCTTTTGTGGCCTGCGGCGCTCCGAATGTGTCAGAATAACGCCAGACGCCATTCTTGATGAAAAGGATGAAGTATTTGTCTCGGCATCTATAGCCAAAACTGGGAAGCAGCGTTTTGTACCACTTCCCACAGCAGCCAAAGCATGGCTCGCTTTGGCGAAATATGAACCACCTCCTGACGAAATTGACAGATTACATGAGAACCGCCATGGGCGTTGCCTCAAAAAACTGGCAGAAATTGCAGGAATTGTTCTGCCTCATAACGCCCTGCGCCATTCATTCGCTTCATATGCTGCCGCCAAGACACACGACATTCCCCGGGTGTCCATGTGGCTGGGACACACGAGCTCCAACATGACGGAGAAGCACTACCGGGAAGGTGTGCGAGCAGCCGAGGGCGAGGCATGGTTCAACATTTTTCCGGAAGAAGAAACGAAATAAATGCGATGTAGTCGACGACATAGGCTTGCTTTGCCTGCATGTCCAGGGCTTCATTAGCGGCTCCCTGAACTTTGTTGGCAATCGTCTCAACGCCGCCAGTGGGAGGGGCTCCGGCTTTCGCCGCCGCAGGAGCTATGCCTGGTGATGGCGGCAACGTAGGTCCTACGGGACGCCGGGCAAGTTGGTTTGGCGGCATCTTTGGTGGCTGCTGTGGAGGCATTGAAGCAGTTTTATTCCAAGGCTGTTGAGTTCCCCATACTAATCCGCCAGAAGAACGTGCGAGAGGCTGAGGCGAAGGCGCTCCTTGAATCTTGGGTTGTGCGTTTGCAGTCCTGTAAGATGACAAGTACTGCTGAGCCTCACGACGTTGTTGTACCTCTTGCTGATTGAATTGTTTAACCTTATTTACCGCAACCATGGGGCTAGCAAGAGCCGCACCGCCGGGAATCATGGTCGCCAAATTAGTAACAGCATTACTAGCCGCATCCTGCCACGACGCATACTTGTCGAGATCCTCGTCGCTGAAATCTTCATCCGGGTCAGCGGTATACCCGGCTGGAGCTGAACCTGTATTCGCGTATGAAGCTTGAGCTTGAGCTTTCGGATCTCCTTCGGTGACAGCAGGTGGTGCGACAACGTTTGCAGCAGAAGAACCGATTAGAACGCCTCCGAGGCCGCCAGCGCCCATTCCCAGAATGCCAGTCAGAGCTGTTGCTGTGTCCCCGGCTCCGAGATGGCGTGCTAGGTGAGCTGCACCTGCGCCGCCGCCCAGGGCACCTACGGTGCCTCCTACGCCAGCACCGAGAGCTTTTGCCAACAAATTGGCAAGACCGGGAGATGTGGATGCTGCTTTTGTCAAAGCGGGAAACTCGACAACATTGTCAGACTGTTGAGCCTTCGCCGTCTGCTGGGCCTTCCATTCCTCGTACGGAACAAGCTTGCCTGTTTCAGGGTCGCGCTTGAAGGAGTTGGCTCGTACGTTCTTCCGGGCCTGGAGACGTACGCCCCGGTTGAGTCCTTCGATGAGGGTGGGGCTCATTCCGGGCATGTCGATGGGCAGTTCGACTTCGGCGGCCGTGTTCGGATCTTTTTTGGAACCGGGCAGCTTGAGCTTGATTTTGCCCATGTCGGACTTGGGGTCTTTGCGGGTGAGGTACTTGCCGGTGGCAACGGCTCCCGTTGCGAGGGCTCCGGCTCCCAGGAGGCCAAGGAGAAGGTTGAGATTTCTGGAGTTGGAGGCTAAGACTAAGTTGGTCTTAGCTATAGAAGTGGCCCAAGTAGTGCGCTGTATCATAACGCTACGCGTATGATACAGCGCACTACTTGGTAATGGGAGAAAAATTATTTTGGGTTGGAATGAACTCTATATTTCTCATAATGACTCATATATTGTTCATATTTCTTGTTTTTGCTTACTATATGATACATATTTCTCTCATGAAAACCACATCCCCATTGCCGGGGCCAGTGAAAGTGGCACTCAAGAAGCTGGGAGCAGACATTAGCGATGCCCGTAAGAGGAGGCGTGTCCCCACGACGCTTATGGCAGAGAGAGCCTTTATCTCGCGTTCCACGCTTGGACGTATAGAAAAGGGCGATCCAAGTGTCTCCTTGGGCAACTATGCCGCTGTTTTGTTTGTGCTGGGGCTGACTGACCGTCTCAAAAACCTTGTCGATGCCAATAACGATCCTGTAGGCCGAGCTCTTGAAGAAGAACGTCTGCCCAAACGTATCCACCTTCCCAAGACCCATGAGTGATACTCCCATCGACGTATTTATTGACCTGCCTTCCTTCCCGGGGCCGGTACAAGCGGGCAGGTTATGGTCGCACTTTCGCAAAGGGCGTGAATCTGCCTCCTTCGAATACAACAAGGAATGGCTCGCAAATCCGCACAGATTTGCTCTTGAACCACTCCTCCCCCTGGCTGACGGCACTTTTCATACCAATCCCGGGCAAAGTGTATTCGGAGCGATTGGCGATTCCACTCCTGACAGGTGGGGGCGCATTCTGATGCGGCGGGCTGAACTGGCTCGTGCACGAACAGCCAATGAAAGCCCCCATACGCTCTCCGAACTGGACTACCTGCTCAGGGTAAACGACGAGGCAAGGCAGGGAGCGCTGCGCTTTTCACAGGATGGAGGACAATCGTTCTGCGCTCCTCCGGGATCAACACCAATTCCGCCTCTGGTCAACCTGTCCCGTCTGCTGCATGCTGCTGATCATTTCTGCCGGGACGATGAAAATGCAGAAGACCTGCGATTGCTCCTCGCTCCCGGTTCTTCTCTCGGAGGAGCTCGGCCGAAGGCATCGGTAAAAGATAAGAAGGGGAATCTCTGCATTGCCAAGTTTCCCCGGTACGATGATGAATACAACGTTGTTGCATGGGAAGCAGTCGCCTTGACTCTCGCCTCCAAAGCCGGGCTTCAAGTCCCGCGTTTCGAACTGGAGAAAATAACTGACAAGGATGTCCTGATCGTCTGGCGTTTTGATCGCACCCGGGAACAGCGAAGAATCTCCTACCTGTCGGCCATGAGCATGTTGGGAGCTAGGGATAACGAGCAACACAGTTATCTTGAAATCGTAGACGCCATACGCCAGTATGGTGCTGCGCCCAGACAAGACTTGCGCCAGCTATGGCAACGGGTCGCCTTCAGCGTCATGATTTCCAACACGGACGATCATTTGCGGAATCACGGATTTCTTCAGACGGGAGGAACAGGCTGGTCTTTATCGCCACTGTTTGACGTAAACCCGACTCCTGAAGATATACGCCCTCGCTACCTCAATACGGCTATCGACTGGGAAGATACATCCGCATCTCTGGATGTCCTTCTTAGCATCGCTCCCGAATGCGGGATTAAGACCTCTGAAACGAATGACCTGTTGGAACCGATTGCCCGGGCTGTCAGTCAGTGGCGTCAGGTTGCGGAATCATTCGGCATCAGCAAACAGGAGCAGGATCGCATGGCGTCTGCCTTTGAGCATGCAGATGGTTACTCTGCGGTATTAACGTAGGAATCTTGTCGGTATAATTGTCCCAGCCCCCGTGAATGTAGTATCAAGATGTATCAGGATTTCAGCGTAGATTTCGTTGCGATAGTTAACAGATTGTCCTTCTCAGGCTGGCAAGGGCATTGTAAAAATAAGTATGCTAATTACGGATAAATTTTCGTCCAATACAATTGAAGAGATCGCCAAAATATTGGGCGAAACTTTGACTGGAGGAGAAATTGCCCGGTTTCTTCGGGAAAGTAACATTACAGAGATTGATTGCTTGAGTACGACCAAGTGGCGCAGGTTAAATGCCAGTTTTCTTGGAAGTCAGATTTCCTTACAAAATGCCTCGGCTATTTGCAGCTGTATTGAGAATATTTTGAGTCCAATACGCTTTGTATCCAGACAGGATAATTTCGAGGAATACCAAAAAGCAATTAATGTTGTATTAGCTTTTGAAGGTCTCATGCTTTCTTTGGAAGGAAGGCTATCGCCAAGGCCAAAGGTAGCAACATTGACAGAAGCACAGAGACGAGAAAAAAGACTCCATGAAAAACTGGTTCAACGTGGGGCTCATGACAATATATTCAAGTATTGTCGTGCGGAGCTTCTTGAAGAAAACTATTTTCATTCAATTTTTGAAGCAGCCAAAAGCATTTTTGACCGCTTACGCGAATTGACAGGATTAGAACAAGATGGAGCGAAGCTTATAGACACTGTATTTAGCATTGATCGCCCTCTACTTGTGATCAATGGATTATGTACAGATAGCGAAAAATCCGAGCATAAAGGCTTTGCTACCCTTTTAAAGGGAATCTACGGAACATTCAGAAACCCTTTTGCCCATGCGGCAAAAATTAAATGGGCGACAAGCGAAACAGATGCTCTCGATATTCTGAGCACGATTTCTTTTGTTCATAGGAGATTGGATGAGGCACAGAAAACATGCTTTGCCTCCATCTCGTAAATCCGGAATCTTCATATGACAGATAAAAAACAGCTCTTCTTCATGATGAAGAAGAGTTGCTGAATGACGGCCTTATCCGTCCCTGGCTTCCAGCGTCCTGACGATCGCCTCGGCTCCACGCTTGTACACAGTTACCGCCAACAGCTCTCCGTCTCGAAAGACAGCCCAGAAGCGGGTGCCCTTGTACTTTTCAATCGTCAGCATCAGGCAAAGTCCTCCTTTCCTGGGTGATGGTGTGAGTCGAGCAGATGTCTCAGTACGGCCCCGATATTGGCTTCATACATGTCCCGTGTGTGCTTGTTGCAGGCGACAGCATAAAGGCACCGGGCATCAAGGATGTCGATGCCCTCACCACAGAGCCGGATGCAGCTTTCCAGTGTATCCAGTTCCGCATCCGGAATCGGCGAATCCAGCAGGATGCTTTCGTCTTCGTCCAGTGACTCTTGCTGTTCTTCCGTCAGTGCCGGGAGGTTCACCAGAGCCGTCATGGACGGGCCATGAATCGTCAGTTTGCTCAGACCCAGCGAAGAATCGTTCTGCTGGCTGTTGTAGAGCGACACCGCCTTTTCGATCCGTGCCAATAGTTCCGTGTCCACTTCCAGGTACACATACGGAGCATCCGTATCGTATTCGCTCGTGGAACACAGTTGAGCGATGATGGGTATCGTCTTCATGTTTCGTTCTCTTCCTTTCCTGTCAGAGTTACTTGCAGAAGAAGGCGATGACGCCCAGGATCAACAGCACGGCTAGCAGGTACGGAGCTACGGCCACCAGAGCCGACAGGATACCGACGACAATCGGCCCCACCAGACACAGCAGTACGAGCGCCGCCAGAGCAATGAGGAGGTCTTTCATGTTCATGGCCGTGCCTCATGCGGTAACTCTTGCCCGGGATGATCGACGAGCCGGAGCGGTAGCGGCCACCCATTGCCTGAGCGCCTGCCGTCCGGCATAGGTAATCAGCCAGCAGTCGGGACGAAGCAGGAATTCCTCTTCCTTCGTACGGATGATGAATTCCCGCCCTGCCAGACCACGGACGGCATGCCTGACGCTCTCTTGTTCGATGCCACGGCATTCCGCCATGATCTCCTCGTCACTGCGTTCGAAGTCGCCGTGAAGGTACAGGAGAATGGACAGTTCCAGTCCGGTCAGGGACGGAGTCCGTCTCATACGTTTCATTCTGAGATGATGTTTTCTTTTCATGATCGTCTCGGGTCAGTTGTTCAGGGTGTAGCTGTCGGCCAGATCCCAGAGCTCCCGGTTCAGTCGCGTGTTGCCGTCAATACCGTTGAGAGCCCTCAGGGAACGACGACGATAAGCACCTTCCTTCTGTGGCTTCAAGGGAACGCCTCCCCGGATCAGGTTTTCCTGAACCCGGTTGAAGCACTGCCAGACGGTAGCTGGGCCTCCCGCCGTAAAGCCGATGTCGTTCCATCGCCGGGGCGACAGAAGAGCTTCGGGACGTATCCTGTCTTCGTAGTCGTCTCCCAGGCGCAGCCGGGCCGCTTCATGAACGAAATCCACCTGACGCTTGTAGGGTAGTTCGACTCCCTGCATGCGGCGAATGTCGTCCATGATACGGGGCGTTTCTCCGGCCAGCCGGAGACTGGCTGCAATCACATCCTCCCCGGTATGGCCCATGTGGCGGATGTTGATGGCGGCGATGCGTGCTCCGACAATCAGGCCGTTGGTGCAGACCAGCCGGAAGATGCCTGCCATGAGCTGGTAGGAGCAGCTGCCGTTGTGACTGTTGATCATGACCACTTCGATGCGCTGGTCACGGTTGTGTTCCAGCACATCTCTATGGGCGAAGCGAATCAGGTGCTTGCGGGTAGGAGTTCCGTCCGGTTTCCGGGTACGCTGTTCCTGAGCCCCGACAACGAGGAACCCGGCTTCTTCCATCTGGTCAAGCAGGGAATCGGAGGAGACGAAGCGATATTTTCCCGAACGACTGTCGTCCTCGCGGCCGGCAAAGACGGAGGGGGCGACACGCCGGATCTGGAATTTGTCCAGAGGACTATTATCGCGATTGCGATAGAGTTCGCGTGTAGATGTACGAGTATTCATGTTCATTGATGGTTGGTTTGTTGCAACAAAAAGCCCGCCTCCCGGAACAAGGTCGGGAGGCGGGCACAGACAGGAAGCAGAGAATCTACTTCCTCAGGAATATATGACGCAGGGAGAGCGGGATTTTCAGAGTAAAGAGCTCAAAATTGGAGGCCTCTTTTATGATGCATTGATTTACTGATATATTCTCACAACGTAAATCATCACGGTCCGTCTTTTTGCCTGCAAATCCACTTGATTTCGGTTATCCATCAATGTAGTTTATGGGAGCCAGTTTAGTGACATTGTGTTCTGTTTTTTCAGTAATCTTCTGGCTCTTACTGAAAACATAATGATCGAAAAACAGCTGATAATCAATGCTATTTGAAAATATCCGAATGTGAGCAATAGACGATCTATAAGGGTATCGAACACCAAATAGTAAGGAGCTACTATGGCCGAACCAGTACATGAAAAAATCAAACGATCACTCCAAGCTGCCGAAGGTCTGTATCATCGCCTTGTGCTACTTGTAGGTGAGACAGGTTCCGGCAAGACCGATGTTCTTAGAGAGGTCGCCAATGAGTTCGCTTCGTCTGTCGTCAATGTCAATTTGACTCTTTCCAGAGAATTGCTTGAACTGTCAGCAAGGCAACGATCGCTTCGGTTGCCGGGCATCCTTGATCAAATAGTGAGCCAGTCACAATCACCCGTGATACTGGATAATCTTGAGATTCTTTTTGACAAGGACCTCCAACAGGACCCTTTGCGCCTGCTACAGTCGATTTCAAGAAACCGATCCGTAGTCGCTTCTTGGAATGGGACCTCCCATTCGGGGAAACTTTTATACGCCGAACATGGACATCCCGAGTACCGCTGCTATGACTCGGTTGATGCGCTGATCGTAAGTATGGATGGCACGGCAACGATCGACTCGGCAATAAATAAAAAAGAATCAGAACAAGCATGAAATACGGAGATCTTATTCAATTCGACCCGATTGAATCGGTCGTTCAGTTACGTGACGCGGACAAATCAAACGCCGCACACACTCTCGTGAGCACTTATGTCATTTCCGACGAAATGGCAGAACGGCTCACGCAGCTTGTCATCCCTCAGATGCAGTTTGACCAGCCTGTCGACAACAAGGGCCTGCTGGTCGTCGGTAACTACGGCACCGGCAAGTCGCACTTGATGTCGGTTGTTTCCAGCCTTGCCGCTGACGCTTCCCTGCTGGCGGACCTGAACCATGTTGGCGTTCGCGACGTTGCCTCTCAGATAGCAGGGCGTTTCAAGGTCATCCGTACCGAAATCGGAGCCACCACCATGTCCCTGCGTGATATCCTGGTCTCGGAGTTGGAAGAACACCTTGAGAAACTCGGCGTGGACTATGTGTTCCCAGAAGCCGGCACCATCACCAGTCACAAACGAGCCTTCGAAGATATGATGGCCAAGTTTGGAGAGGTCTTCCCGGAGCATGGACTGTTGCTGGTTGTCGACGAGCTGCTCGACTACCTGCGCACTCGCAAGGACCAGGAGTTGATCCTTGACCTCAACTTTCTTCGCGAGATTGGCGAGGTCTGCAAGGATCTGCGTTTTCGCTTCATGGCTGGTGTTCAGGAAGCCATTTTCGACAGCCCGCGCTTCGCCTTTGTCGCCGACAGCATCCGCAGGGTAAAGGATCGCTTCGAGCAGATTCTCATTGCTCGTAACGATGTGAAATTTGTCGTGGCCGAGCGCCTGCTCAAGAAGACGGCCGAGCAACAGGCCAAGATCCGAGACTACCTGATGCCCTTTGCCAAATACTATGGAGGGCTCAATGAGCGGATGGACGAGTTTGTCCGGCTTTTCCCGGTACATCCCGATTATATCGATACCTTCGAACGTGTCACCGTGGTGGAAAAACGCGAAGTGCTCAAAACCCTGTCCCTGGGCATGAAAGGCATTCTCGACAAGGATGTACCTCAAGACGAACCCGGCCTGATCGCCTTCGACAGCTACTGGAACACGCTCAAGCAAAATCCCTCTTTCCGAGCTATCCCTGAGATCAGGGAGGTCATCGATTGCAGCCAGGTACTGGAATCTCGCATTGAAAATGCCATCACCCGCAAGCAATACAAACCGATGGCTCTGCGACTGATCCATGCGCTGTCCGTTCATCGTCTCACCACCGGCGACATCTATGCCCCCATGGGCGCATCTGCCGAGGAGCTGCGTGACCGTCTCTGCCTCTTCGATCCGTTGATCGCCGAACTAGGGAGCGATGAGCCAGACAAGGATCTCCAAACCCATGTGGAAACAGTTCTGCGTGAGATCCACAAAACAGTCAGTGGGCAATTCATCTCTTTCAATGCCGACAACCGCCAGTTCTATCTTGATTTGAAGAAGACCGACGACTTTGATGCTTTGATCGAAAAACGGGCTGAAAGCCTGGGCCACGCTCAACTCGACCGGTTCTATTATGAAGCCCTCAAACGGGTGATGGAATGCCAGGATGCCACCTACGTGACCGGCTACAAGATCTGGCAGCACGAACTAGTTTGGCAGGAACACAAAGCGGCTCGCGCTGGGTACCTCTTTTTCGGCGCGCCCAACGAGCGCTCTACCGTCGTGCCGCAGCGGGATTTTTATCTTTATTTTATCCAGCCCAACGACCCGCCACGTTTCAAGGACGACAAGGCTAACGACGAGATCTTCTTCCGCCTGAAAGGTATCGACGAAGAATTTCAAACCTCGCTAAAGAACTATGCCGCTGCACTGGATCTTGCAGCCACTTCATCCGGGCACGCCAAGGCCACTTATGAATCGAAGGCCAACGGCTTTTTGAGAAAACTGGTTCAATGGTTGCAGACGCACATGAGCGAGGCTTTCGAGGTGACCTATCAAGGCAGATCCAAGTCCATGACCGAATGGGCCAAGGGGAAATCGATCCGCGACCTGTCTGGTTTATCACCACAGGAGACCATCAACTTCCGCGACCTGGTTAACACCATTGCCGGACTTTGCCTGGCGCCGAACTTCGCGGACCAGGCTCCGGACTATCCGTTCTTCTCAGTCCTGATCACCGGCAACAACCGCGCACAGGCCGCGCAGGACGCTCTGCGAGCCATCGCCGGGCAGAACCGCACCAAGCAGGCCACGGCAGTACTGGACGCTTTGGAACTGCTTGATGGGGAGAAAATTGCTCCCTCCAAATCGAAGTACACCAAGTTCATCCTTGATGCCTTTAAGGGCAAGGGGCACGGCCAAGTGGTCAACCGTAGCGAAATCATTCAGGATGACCACGGGGTGGAATACATGAATCCGGGCGGTTCGCGTCTGGAACCTGAATGGGGGATCGTCCTGATGGCTTCTCTGGTTTATTCCGGCGACATCGTGATTTCCATTCCGGGCAAAAAATTCGACGCCACCGGGCTACAACAGCTCGCCGCGACCGACATGGATGAGTTGGTCCGATTCAAGCACCTCGAACAGCCCAGGGAATGGAACCTGCCTGCGCTCATGGCTCTGTTCGAGTTACTCGGCATGACGCCGGGCATGGCCCAGCTTGTCACTCAGGGCAAGGACGAACCGGTGCAGAACCTGTTGCAGGCGGTGAATAAGGTAGTCAAACGCATCGTCATGGCCCGGCAAACCCTGCGTGAAGGGCTTTCCTTCTGGGGGCTGGATCTACTTGCGAGTACCGACTTGACAAGCCAGGCTAGCGGATGGGACGAAGCCAAGGAATTCTTTGAATCCCTCCAAGCTTACTCTTCTCCTGGTAAATTGAAAAACTTCCGTTACAGCGCTTCCGAAGTGCTGGCCCACAAAAAGGCCGTAAAAGCCTTGGATGAGCTGGATGCTCTGCGTGAGTTCATCATGGATCACGGCCCGACGGCATCCTGGCTCTCCTCCGCTGAAGCAGCGTTGCCTGAGGATCATGATTGGGTAAACCGTATAAAAGCCACCCGGCAGGATGTGTTGGATACCCTCAGGCAGGCGGACCTGACGAAGTTGGCGGGTCTGTCCCAGTCAATCGGCGCTAATCTGCAAAAGCTGAAGAAAGATTATATCATTGCCTACATGGGGCTGCACACCAAGGCCCGGTTGGGAGTGAACGATGATAGACGCAAAGCATCTCTGCTTAACGACCGGCGCCTGCAAATTCTGCTCAAACTGGCAGTCATCGACCTGATGCCCCGGCAGCAGCTCACCGATTACCAAAATCACTTGGCAGACTTGAAGAGCTGCTTTGAGCTGACCGAACAAAATCTCGAAGTTTCCCCCATTTGTTCGCATTGCCGATTTCGTCCTATGGAGAAAATTGTGGGCTCTGCTTCACAACAGATCGACTTGATGGATGAGCAGTTGGATCATCTTGTGGAACAGTGGACCAAGACTCTGCTCAACAACCTTGATGATCCGATGACCCAGGCTAATGTGAAGGAACTGTTGCACGAGGGCGACAGGCTGATCATTCAATCATTCATAGATTCGAAAGAACTGCCCGACCCTGTTGATGGTCATTTTGTGCAGACACTAAAGACTGTTCTTTCCGGTCTGCAGAAGATGCCAATCAAAAAAGAAGAATTTTTGAAAATCATTTCAATCCTTGGGCCATCTACTCCAAATGAAATCAAACAAGCAGTCAATGACTACATCGATAAACTGACCAAAGGCACAGATCAGGCCAAGGTAAGGATTGTGATAGAATGATAGCAGAAGAAGTTAATTGAAAATGAAAGAACAAGCCACAATAGACTTCCCTGATGAGTCAAATACGCATCCCCCGCAAGAGCCTGTTACTTGTCTGGGATTAACGTTTGAAAATGACGAAGCCCGCCGCACCCACTTTACCGAGCAACTGCGTAAGAAACTTCAGGATCCAGAGTTCCGTAAAATCGAAGGCTTTCCTATCGGTAGTGACGACGACATCCTGAACCTGAGTGATCCGCCGTACTACACCGCCTGCCCGAACCCGTGGATCGCCGACTTCATCGCTGAATGGGAAACCCAGAAGCCGGAACTGCCCAAAGGCTACCACTACCACCGTGAACCCTTTGCGGCTGACGTAAGCGAAGGGAAAAACGACCCTATTTACAACGCCCACTCATACCACACCAAGGTGCCGCATAAGGCCATCATGCGGTACATTCTCCATTACACGCAGCCGGGGGATATCGTGTTCGACGGTTTCTGCGGAACCGGTATGACAGGCGTGGCCGCGCAGATGTGTGGCAATCGTGAAGTAGTTATGTCTCTTGGCTATCAGGTGAAGCCGGATGGTACCATTTTGCAGGAAGAGACGAATGAAGATGGAGAAAGGGTTTGGCGACCGTTCTCGAGGTTGGGCGTTCGCAAAGCAGTTCTGAACGACCTTGCGCCTGCTGCGACTTTTATTGCCTACAACTACAACACGCCTGTCGATGTTGTTGCATTCGAGAAAGAGGCCCAGCGCATTCTCAAGGAGGTAGAAGATGAATGCGGCTGGATGTACGAAACGAAACACTCTGACGGTCGAATTGGAAAGATCAGTTACACGGTTTGGTCGGATGTATTTGTCTGTCCGGAATGTGCAGGAGAGGTTGTTTTCTGGGATGAAGCAGTCGACGCCGAAAATGGAAAAGTTCACGACGACTTTCCGTGCCCCCATTGTTCTTCTATTTTAACGAAACGTAGAATGGATAGGGCATGGGTAACCCAATATGACCCAGCCCTTCAGCAGACCATTCGTCAAGTTAAACAGATTCCCGTACTAATCAATTACTCAGTATCTGGTAAAAAATTCGAAAAAAGACCGGATGCATTTGATATCGCTTTGATCGAAAAGATTGACGACAAAGAAATACCTTACCATTATCCATGTATCAGGATGATTGATGGAAAGGAGACAAGGCGTAACGATCCTGCCGGGATAACGCATGTTCATCATTTTTATACGAAAAGAAATTTATGGATATTAGCTGCTATAAAGAATAGAATAACTTATCCGCAGATGCTTTTATGGTTTAACTCCCAACTTGTCAATATTAGTAAATTAAATCGCTACAGACCAGGAGTTTCGTTTCCTTATAATCCTCTAAGTGGGACATTGTATATTGGATCACAAGTATCCGAATCTTCGGTTTTCATTGCTTATAAAAATAAGTTAAAAAAACTAATTACAGCTTTTAAAGAAATTAGTAAACAAACAACAAGTATAATCGAAACAAAATCTTCAAGTTGTTTAAATTCAACATTTGTTGATTATATTTTTATAGATCCACCATTTGGAGCTAATCTTAATTATTCGGAATTGAACTTTCTCTGGGAGTCCTGGTTAAAAGTTTTCACAAATAATGAACAAGAAGCTATTGAAAACAATATACAAGGTAAAGGACTGAATGAATATCGTCAATTAATGACAAAATGCTTTATAGAGGCGTACCGTATATTAAAGCCCGGGCGTTGGATGACAGTCGAATTTTCCAATACCAAGGCGTCGGTATGGAACAGTATTCAAACAGCCCTGACTGAAGCTGGCTTCATCGTAGCAAACGTATCTGCTCTCGACAAGAAGCAAGGCAGCTTTAAAGCAGTAACTACACCCACAGCGGTTAAGCAAGATCTCGTTATCTCAGCCTACAAACCCAATGGAGGTTTTGAAGAGCGCTTTCTGAAAGAGGCGCAAACCGAAGAAGGCGTGTGGGATTTTGTCCGCACGCATTTGAAGTATCTGCCAGTCACAAAGCAGCAGGGTGCTTCGTTGCAGTTCGTTGCGGAGCGTGATCCCCGTATCCTGTTCGACCAGATGGTGGCCTACTACGTGCGAAAGGGCTACCCCGTACCGATCTCCAGCCAGGAGTTTCAGAACGGGCTATCGCAACGTTTCATTGAGCGTGACGGCATGTATTTCCTGCCGGATCAGGTGGCAGAATACGACCGCAAGAAGATGACCTCGGGTGAACTCAAGCAGATGTCTATGTTTGTCTCCGACGAGGCATCTGCCATTCAATGGCTTCGTCAGCTCATCAAGGAAAAGCCCCAGACCTTTTCCGACATCAACCCGCAGTTCATGCAGCAGCTTGGCGGCTGGAGCAAGAACGAGGCCCAGCTCGACTTGCGCGAACTGTTGTGCCAGAACTTCCTCTGTTACGAAGGCAAAGGCCCCGTGCCTGAGCAGATCCACTCTTATTTGTCCACCAACTGGAAAGAGCTGCGCAACTTACCTAAGGATGATCCAACTCTAGTAGCCAAAGCCTGCGACCGCTGGTACGTACCCGATCCCAACAAGGCGGGCGACCTGGAGAAGTTGCGCGAGAAGGCGCTGCTCAAAGAGTTTGAGGAATACAAGGAGGTCAAAAAGAAGCTCAAGGTCTTCCGCCTGGAAGCCGTCCGCGCCGGGTTCAAGAAAGCCTGGCAGGAACGCGACTACGCTGTCATCGTCGCCGTCGCCGACAAGATCCCCAACAACGTCCTGGAAGAGGACCCCAAACTGCTCATGTGGTACGATCAAGCAGTAACAAGAATAGGAGAGGCATAAAATGGTTGCTACAGTTGACCTTAGTCATTATTCGGAGCAAATCCCTGCCGCAGAGGACCGTCCTTTATTCGATGAAGCAGTCGATACAGGAAAAGCGGGTGCTCTCCGTGCTACTTTCGTGATGATATGGCTGGCCTGTGCTGAATCGTTGAAACGGCGCTTCCGTGAAGCTCAAAAACGGGATAGTACTGCGGGTAAAATCGTTGGTGGGATCGCAACCAAGGAAAAAGCGCATCAAGCCGTGGATAAATTTGTTTTAACGAAGGCTTGCGAGTATGGTTTCATTTCCGATTCTGAGTATACCGTTCTCAACCATATCTATGAAATGCGCTGTTTATATGGTCACCCTTATGAGGAGGCACCCTCAGAGGAACAGGTCATACATGCTGCTGCCATGGTTGTTGAACATGTCCTATCTAGGCCTGTTAAGCTACGACATGGTTTTGGAAAGCAACTACTCACAAATCTCTTGGGAAGCCCCAATTTCCTCGATGATCAACAAACCGCTGTCTTGGCGTTTACCAAAGATATTCTTCCAAGACTTGATGATGACATATATGGTTGGCTGCTCGATAATTATTGGGGGGAGCTGGAAAAAATTTCCGACGATTCATCTATGGCAATCTTCTTTCGCCGAGGGACTTGGTTCTCTTGCACCATGTTAACCGAAATAGGTATCGATGTTTTTTCCCACGATGATTGGCATGACAGGCTCAGTAAATTTCCGAAGATACTGATGCGGGTATGCAGCATCGCTGACATATTCAAAGAGATAGGTGATCGAGCACAGGACTCGTTAGTTGGTTTGATTATCGCCGAGTCCGCTACGCGTGCCAGTGTCCTTACTTACCTCGAACAACTCATTATTAATGGTGCGTTGACTAAGCGACAACGGGAACGGTTTGTTGAATGCGTCTCGGAAATGTCATTGGACCTGCTCATGTCCGCAGGACTTAGTACAAAGACCTGTTACAGGAAACTGATCGATGCTATGAAATCTCACAACTGGTATCTGCAGAATCCCGCTATAGATATCATTGTTTCTAATGGACCAGAACAAGCTGCTGACCTCGATGAGAAGCAACAGGAAAATTTGGGACGAAATTTGCTTCAAGCAGGTGAAGGTTCGGCTGCGTCTGCCGATGAATTTCTCGAGAAGCTTTCACAAGATAAAATATCTTGGCCGTTTCCTGTTATTAGTGGGATTGCCATGGAATCATTCACCAACGAGAATAACCAAATCCGATTTAAGAAACGGCATTGGGAGCGAGTCCTGTCTATTATCGATCATTTGCCACAAGAACTACAGGGGCGACTCATACACCAGATTTCTGAGTCCGTTGACGCAGGTGCCCCAAAATATTTGGGGGGTCGGGACAATTTTAGAAACGTTATCGATTCTTTGAATGCTTACTCATGGGCTACTCCATTATTAGAGAGCCTCGAAGCGAAATCAGCAGAGATTTTGACCGAGGAGGAAGAAGTATGGCCTCTCAAATCCTGAAGTTCGATAGGAAATGGACTAAGTTGGCAACGTTGCATTCAAAATTCAGCAGACAACAGATCAAGCTAGAAGATAATTAGCGGATGGAATCGCTTTGGCAATACAGCACCGTTCATAACAGCGCCTGCAAGGTCATCGAAGAACAGACCTTGTGGGGGCAGACGGTGTGTCGTGTCTGGTTGCCGAACCAAGACGCGGTTGTGCACATACCCCACTCCACCTTGCGCCCGCTGAGCGCCGGTTTGCAGCCGCAGATCGAGGCTGGACGCATTGCCTATGTGGCCGCCGCAGCCAAGGTAGCCGAGGTGCTCGAAGGCTCCACCAGTGTTACCGGTGATCATGTATTGCTGGCTCCCATGGAGTCCAACGTTATTCCGCTGCCGCACCAGATCCACGCCTTGTCCCGGGCCATCTCTGGTGACCGCGTGCGCTACCTGCTGGCCGACGAGGTAGGGCTTGGCAAGACCATCGAGGCTGGCCTGGTCATGCGCGAGCTGAAGCTGCGCGGACTGGTTCGTAGAATTCTGGTCGTCGCGCCCAAAGGCATCGCTACCCAGTGGGTGTCGGAAATGCAGACCCACTTTAACGAGACGTTTCAGCTCGTCCTGGGCGATGATCTCGGTACTTTGCAGCGTCTTGTTCCGGGTGGCGATCGGAGAAGTTCTGCATGGTCTCTATTCGATCAAGTCATTGTGTCTCTCGATTCAGTAAAACCCATGGACAAACGGCGGGGCTGGACTGCCGAACGCATCGCCGAATACAACCGCAGCCGGTTCGAGGATCTGATTACTGCCGGTTGGGATCTGGTGGTAGTGGACGAAGCTCACCGCCTGGGGGGAAGCTCTGATCAAGTCGCCCGCTACAAACTAGGCAAAGGACTGGCGGAGGCCGCCCCCTATGTGCTGCTCCTCTCGGCTACGCCCCACCAGGGGAAGACCGATGCCTTCCATCGCCTCATGAACTTGCTGGATGACGACGCCTTCCCTGATATGGACAGCGTTTCTCGCGAGCGGGTTGCTCCGTACGTTATCCGTACGGAGAAGCGCAAGGCCATCGACTCCGAGGGCAAGCCGCTCTTTAAACCCCGGCGCACACAGATGGCCCCGATTGCCTGGGAGAGCCCGCACCATTTACAGAAACTTCTCTACGAAGCGGTGACCGACTATGTGCGTGAGGGGTACAACCAGGCCATGCGCGAACAGAAGCGTCACATCGGTTTTTTGATGATCCTGATGCAGCGCCTGGTTGTCTCCAGTACCCGGGCGATCAGAAGCACGTTGGAACGACGGCTCGCGGCGCTCAAGGAAGGCGAGCAACAAATCAGACAACGCCTGGGGGTACGTCAAAATGACGTTGAGGAATCAGAAGGAACTGACGATGAAAGTTTTGAACCTTATGACATGGACGGACAGGAGTTGCTCGATGAGCTGTTAAAATCCCATGTGTCGGCTTTGCAAAGCGAAAGTAGCCATGTTGAGATTCTGCTGGACGCGGCAATTCGTTGTGAACAGGCTGGTCCGGATGCCAAGACTGAAGCACTGATCGAGTGGATCTATAAGCTACAGTCTGAGGAAAACGAACCGGATTTGAAAGTATTGATCTTCACCGAATTCGTACCTACCCAGCAGATGCTGAAAGAGTTTTTGGAAGTCCGGGGCATTTCTGTCGTTACCTTGAATGGCTCCATGGATATGGAGGAACGCAAGCAGGCTCAGGATGCTTTCCGGAAAACGCATCGCGTACTCGTCTCTACTGACGCCGGCGGCGAGGGATTGAACTTGCAGTTTGCTCACGTCGTCATCAACTACGACATCCCCTGGAACCCGATGCGGCTGGAACAGCGAATCGGCCGAGTGGATCGGATAGGACAGCCCAAAACGGTGCGGGCGATCAATTTCGTGTTTGAGGATTCGGTCGAGTTTCGTGTCCGCGAAGTGCTGGAACAGAAACTCTCGGTGATCTTCGATGAGTTCGGCATCGATAAGACGAGCGACATTCTCGATTCCTCCCAGGCAGGCGAGTTGTTCGAGGATATGTTTGCCTCGGCTATCCTTGATCCTGACGGTATCGAAACCTCTGTTGAGCAAAAAGTGGCCCAGATCCGTGGGGAAATCCAGCGTGTGCGGGAATCCTCGGCTATCTACGGTATCTCGGAAGAACCTGATGTACAGACAGCTGAACGTCTGCGCTCCCATCCTCTGCCTTACTGGGTGGAACGGATGACGGTAAGTTATCTCACCTCCCACGGCGGTTTAGCCAAACGCAAACGTTCCTGGTGGGATCTGAATTGGCCGGACGGGCAGGAACATCGTAAAGTTGTCTTCCACACTCGGGAAGCTGATCGTCTCGCCGGCACTACCCTGCTGAATCTTGAAAATAGCCGCATCCGAGGGTTGGCACTGAATCTGCCCCATATCGTACCAGGTCAACCACTGCCTTGCGTCACCGTGAACGGGCTGCCCACTGGCATTTCCGGACTCTGGGGACTCTTCGAGATCCGACTTCAGGCAGGAATGCACCAGAAAACACAGCTTCTGCGCATCCCCATGGTGCGGCGTGGTTATGTCAGTGTATTCTTGAGCGAGGAAGGTAAACTGTTTCTACCCACAGCCCGGCATATCTGGGATGCGTTGCAGACAGCGGAAGTCAGAATACAGTCAACACTTGGTCAGGATGATTCCATGAAAGCCTATCAATGTTTGCAGGAAGCAGCAGAACACGCCGGGCAGGAATTGTTCAACTCCTTACAGCATGCTCACCTCGCCTCTGTAGCTCACGAAGAGGAACGTGGGATCACCTCCTTTGCCTCACGCCGTAAGGCGATTGAGCGCGTGGGCTTGCCGGAAGTTCGCCAGTTCAGGTTATCCCGTTGCAATGCGGACGAAAGCGAATGGCGGCAAGAATTGCAGGCCGCGAAGCAGATTGTACCGGAAATCAGACCGTTACTCATGCTACGAATGATGAACGGATGTATTCTATGAACAGTTGGCGAGACACCATATTAAAAGATTTTGTACCCAACGTCAGCAAGCTGACACTGGTTGCCGATCCGGATTGCCTGCTGAGCGAAGAGAAGCTGGCCTTGAAGCTTCGTGAACGTGGATTTGATCTGATTGAGTTCCATGATCCTGTCGAATTCAGATATGCCTATGAATCCAAGTACCGCTTGATATGGGACCGGGGTGAACACACCGATTTGGTTGTTATCCTTCGTTTGCAGGATACAGAACTGGATTCTCTGCCTTATGATCTGCTCGGAGCTGGTCGAAAACTCTCTTTCAATATGGGAGATCTTTTTCCCAACATGAGCTATCCGGTCATTGAACAGCTTGACAGAAGCTTGCTGGACTCTCTCTTTGAAGCCCAATGCAAATCGTTGCCTGATCGAATGGGCGACAATGCCACCAAGGATTACATTCTCCGCCATGTGTTTGGTATTGCAGCTGAGTTGATCGTCAACGATGTAGAATTACTTCGCACCTTGCTTCGTTTGCACTATGGCAATCTTCAACTTCCGTTGATGCTGTCTGAACGACTCATTCATGTTCTTAAAGACCACCAGGGATTTAAAGACTGGCCGCTTTCAGAGATCATTCCGGACGCTGAAGCCTTTTTCGATTTCTTGCAGGAACGCTGGCCTCTCTTTCTTTCCAGACAGGGCAAAGAGAATCTGGTGCAGGAGGGAACATCAGGATACGGTCTCAAGTATCCGGGTTTGGAGTGCCTGCCATTTGACCATCAAGACATCAAGGTCTACATCGATAACTTGTTCCTGGAAGGGAAACTCACTCCTATCGAAGTCCAAGACTTTGAAGTAGATGCCAACTCTTGGATTCGAAGCGGTATCTCCACATCTGGCGGGGATGATAAGTTACGGGTTTCCCGCCTGTTTGACCTTATCAAGAAAGGACTGCCCACCCGGGACGCCCGTTACTCGGATTGGACCTCCTTTGCCTTGAAATGGGCCGAATTGTCTTCTCTGGTTTATTGTGGAGAGCACGCAGTGTATCAGGCTCGTCTCAGAGAAATGGGTGATACGTTGAATACAGCATTTGCAGCCTGGCTGGCGGATCACTATTCCAGCCTGATGAACTTGCCTCCAACCAATCCGGCCATGTTGCACCATGTACCGCGCCGTTTGGTTCGAGATAGGGAAGACTCAGCTAATGGACTGGTAGCATTGATCGTAGTTGATGGTCTCTCCCTTGATCAGTGGGTGACTGTCCGTCAGATTCTGCAAAAACAGAACGCCCATTTAATGATGCGAGAATCTGCGACCTTCGCGTGGATTCCTACGCTGACATCAGTATCACGGCAATCGATTTTTTCGGGCAAGCCGCCTCTCTATTTTCCATCATCAATTAACTCTACCAACAGTGAAGGGAAACTCTGGACACAGTTCTGGGAAGGCCAAGGTCTGTCTCGGCTGGATGTTGCCTATCAGCGAGGTTTGGGTGATGGCGATGCGGTCGACATCCTCGATTCCGTAATACATCCAGGGAAAACCAAGGCGGTGGGGCTTGTTGTGGACAAGATTGACAAGATTATGCACGGCATGCAACTGGGCTCCGCCGGAATGCACAACCAGATTAAGCAGTGGTGCCAGGGAGGGTTCTTAACTTCGCTCGTTGCTCAACTGTTGGCATACGGTTACGATGTCTGGCTGACGGCCGATCATGGAAATATTCAATGTAACGGCAAAGGGCGTCCATTAGAGGGGGTGATTGCTGAAACCCGTGGAGAAAGAGTTCGTATCTATCCTTCGTCTAAACTCCGTTCTCAGGTAGCAGCATCTTTCCCGTTTGCTCATGAATGGTCGCCTATCGGATTGCCTGCTGATTATTTCCCCCTAGTAGCTAGTGGTCACGATGCATTCGTGAATCAAGGAGTTACCATCGTAGGACACGGCGGTATAGCCATTGAAGAAGTCATAGTCCCTCTTGTGAAATTTGAAAGGAGAACACCGTAATGGGTAAGAGGCACGAAACAATAGGAATCAAGCAGGCTATTCGTTTCGAGTGGATGCAAAAAGCAGCCAATTTGTTACTGGCAGGGCTTGATGCCAAAACTATCCGGCAGGAATTACATGAGTTCCTGGCAGACAGAAAGGTCAGTAACCCAGAATACGAGCAAAGCGTCCAGACTCGAACTTTTGTTGTTAACAATCTAATGAAGATCTGGGTATCTCCAGATCCGGAACTGATTCCATTCCGGGATGCCTCGCTTGAGTTTTTACGGAGAAATCCGTCTAAGGCCATTGCAATTCATTGGGGACTTATCGCAGCTACTTATCCTTTCTGGTTCAATGTGGCACGCCAAACAGGGCGTCTTCTGGCCTTACAGGATCGGGTAACCCAGATGCAGATCATTAACCGCCTCAAGGAACAATATGGTGACCGGCAGACAGTGAGTCGGTATGCCAGGTATGTAATCCGTTCCTTTGTAACCTGGGGTGTATTACAGGATTCCGAAGTCAAAGGGTGTTATGAGAAATCAACGTTAGTGAGCAATACAGAGCCAAACTTAGCTATCTTAATGTTCGAGTCTGCGCTCTTGGCTACACCTGAGGCCAAAAGCGTGTTAGGGTTTCTTCTAAACAATCCGGCGTTCTTTCCCTTCCAACTCCCGGTGATGACTGGTGATTTTATAGCCCAGCGTAGCGAACGAATCGAAGTAGTGCGCTATGGATTGGACGACGTGCTATTGAAATTGACAGCGAAGAGTAGCTGAAAATAGCTATCGACAAAAGATCGAGTCTTGGCATTTCTCTTATCAGAGAGATATACTTGATAAATTGTACTCCAGTAATCTAGCAATACTTTCTGCATGTAATTTTGAAACTTTGTATGCAAAAAGTATAAATTGCATCATCCCCAAGTTAAAAAGAAGCCTACCGTATGGTTGGCTTCTGAATAGACTGCATTCCTTTACTGCCTGCACCATCCGGAGCATTCCTTCCTGTACTGGCACCAGGAGCACTGTATCTCGGGTTGAGGATGGAAACGTTCGGTAGTGATGCCTTCGTAGGCAATCCTGTACAGGTCGGTGATGCGCTGCTTGCGCTGATCGTCAGCGGGTGGAATCTTGACCCGGATCACTTGGGGAGTCTTCGTCTTGACCAGGTAGATCAAATCCAGTGATGGAGGAGCGTCTCCCGTGGCTTCTTCGACCATCATCTGGTAGGTGACCAGTTGAAGCTCGTGATCAAAGGCTGCATGCCCGGTGTCCGGTTTGGCGGCAGCAGACTTGTAGTCCACTGCCGTCAGGTCGTGCTGGACGAGGTCGATGACGCCTCGTACGGGAACCGGCAGACCGGGGATGGTAGCCGACAGTCCTACTTCCACTCCCAGAGGCATCTGTGAAGTAACCTCGTCGGAGGCCATGTAGGCCTTGACGGTGTTCCAGGCGCAGGAACGGACTTTTTGTCTCGTTTCTTCGTCGGCGTAGTCCACCGGACCTTCCGTCTTCTCCAACTCCAGAAAGTGGGTGGAGAAGGCTTCTTCCATGGCCGTCTCACTACTGTCCTCTCCCCGCCACCGGGCGAGGTTGAAGGACTGGAGTGTTGCATGGATGGTCTTGCCGACATGCAGGGCGACTGTCGTCGGCTTCCGTATCTGCGCTACCCTCTCGAAGAAGAAATGAAGGGAACATAACAGGTACGATTTGACCGACGAGGGAGACAGGTAGTCCGGGCGTATGGCAGGGGGAGAAGAAGCCTCCGAAGGGAACTTCTTCACCAATGCGATAGCCGGGTGCAGGGAGGATGAACGTATTGGCCGGGTTACGGGAGCAATCATAGGTCAGTACGGGTTGGAGTTGCCGGCATAAGTCGCAGCGGGACGGCGGGTGTAGTTGTTCCTGCCTGATGCCGAGCGTTTGGATGTCGCACCGGAGCGGTTCATCAGCTCGTCGATCAGCCCGGAGGCTTCCATGCGGTTGAGCATGGCAACGACCTTGTTGAATCTCCGGGTAGCCAGTTCGTTCAGGGCAGTGTCATCCAGCCCGACCTTCCCGGCCAGTTCCAGGATGAGCGCCTGTTGCTTTTCCGAGCACTTCCATGCGGGAACGGTTGCAACAGAGGTCTCGGGAGCGCTTGCAGGCGGAGTTTGTCTTATGGATGATGTGGATATCATCTGTAAGCAGGAAGCCCCGGGAGCAGACATTTGAGCAGTTTGTGTGCCGTAATGTTCGTCTGGGACGAATCCGACTTGTTGGATTTGAGCATCGACGGCAGCCTGAAGGGAGCCGTAGAGTCGTTCCGTTTCCGCAGCCAGTTCGGATATGTGGGTGATTTCCGTTTCGATAGAAACTTCGAACTGGTGGGAGGAATACCCCGGCAGTCCGAGGCGTTTGCTGTAGTTGGCGATGAGTTTGATAGCCATGATGGTAGTTCTTTCGTTGTTGATGGGTGGATACAGAAAAGCCGCCATGCCCCGGGATGGGAGCATAGCGGCTTTGTGAAGAATGACAGGCAGGTAAATCCCTGTGTCTGATATATATGACGGGAGGGAAGGAGTTATTTCAGATGAGAATGACTCAAAATACTCACCAATAGCTATTTAGATGAAATGAAATCCTTCATCCAGACAGTTGACAATCTGTATACTTCCTCATACCCGGTTCCACCAAGAGGTCATTCTCCGGGAGTTCTGCAAACAACATTCCGGTTACATCTCCTCCGGTGTACATTCCGACAGGCAGGATAAACCTGATTGATTCACTCAAACAAATCCTGGATGGCAGGCAGTATTATGACAAGGTGGCTGTCCTGTAAGTAATACGGGGGGATGGTATAAGAGCTACGACAGCAGCCTGTTTCCCATAGGAAGAAACCGACTGTTCTTATTTTCCCCAGCGCTGTCTTCTTTCACCGCATTCTTCTGAGGGGATACGACCACCAGCCTCAAGAATAGCTTCTAGGGCATTCAATGCACGTTGTGGAATCAATAGCTTCCTCTCTACAATCATATCCAGAACCCATAAAATCCCTTTGACTTCGATCCCGGCTTCAGCAGATTTTGTCCGTAGCCTTTTATCACCGGAAAGCAAAATACCACCATGCCTTTTGGCCAGATGGGCTACCGATACATCCTGCAAGCTTACTTTCCACTCTTTCGCTTGCGCATTAAGAGCAGGAAGATCTGATTCATCAATGGATTCCAAAATCAATTTGTCAGCATCCACATAGGTTTGAAGCAAAGAAAACTGTTCCTCTTCCAGAATCTCCTGATAGACAAGGTGTGTCGTCCGGGTCTCAAACCCCAGCTGAAACCATAAATCAAGGAGATCGCCTTCTATCAAGTCTAGGAGCACGCAGGCGTCATGAATATAGATCCTATCCACGGATAACAGTTAGATAAGAGTTGCAACAAGTCTGCGCAGTTCGGAAAGAGAATGTCCCCATAAGCTCGCGCCCTTGGACATGCTGATTTCACCATCTATAACAGCAGTGGAAATTAATTGCTCAAAACGTCCGCTGCTTTCCGTTCCGCAATAATCTCCGGGTTCATCCTTCTTGTACCCCATTTTATTATAATAAATGAAAAAGCGCTGTTTGAGATTATTGCCTATCAAATGCAGGCGATGAGCCCTCATGACGATTGCCGGCAAAGAGACGCCAAAATACGATTTGATCGGGAACAGATTACGAATAAGGATCCTATCCCGTTTGCCGCCAAACATTTCAGAAAATGGTGCTTCAGGCATCAGAAACGCGCTCGCGAAGACATTAGCGCAATCTTCATGTTCCTTTTCCGACAGGTCTTCCGGAAGGTCTAAAACCAGATGGGCCAACTCGTGGGCAAGGGTCATTCTCATTCTGGGCAAATTACCTTCTAACCATGAAGCAATGACAACCATGGCAATCTTGGAGTAGACCGCAGAAAATCCGTCAAAAGCTTCATTGGCCGTATTGTAAATGAAGATTTTGATACCCTTGTTTTCCATAAGTTGGAGAAGGTTGACTACGGGATCTTCTCCCATGTTCCACATGTCGCGTAATTTGTATGCAGCCTGTTCCGCTTCATCGACCGTTGACGCCTGTATCCGGGTATCAAAGAAAATCGTATTGTTCGTAATGTCTTCAATCTCCATGAATCTGGCAAAATAGTCCTTTGCTCGTTCTTCAATCGCTTCACGAGCGGATTTGGACAACTTGGAGCGCTTGCGAAAATGAATACCGTCCAGAGACACGGAGGAGGCGCTGTAGAAAAAGTCAGGAGATACTTCCAATATATGAGCCAGACGAGCCAGCATTTCAGAATTGGGCGCTGCAATTCCTTTTTCATATCTCGCCAGAATGGTATGTGACGGAGTATTACCCAACTTTTCAGACAAGGCCCTCAATGAGAGCCCTGACATCTTACGTGCCTGGGTCAGGCGCTGGGGAATAAAGGGCATGGTCGCGGACATGTTTACAAAATAGTTCTTTACATTCCGGATGTAAACAGTAAAAGTCGTCTTAGCCAAAAAAAGGATGAGAGTCTGATTCACTCTCATCCTTTCAAACCCGGTCACACACCACAGGGGGAGACAATCAGGTCATTTGCATAGTTGCTAATGACCTTGTGAGGCAAGGGGCTTCTTTTGTCAAGGCGAAGTGGTGTCTATTCCAAATAGAATGAATAGAAAGAACATACATGTAGTGCCTTCTCCAAGTGGAGGATGGCAGGGCAAGAGAGAAGGAGCAACTCGTCCTTCTTTCACAACTTCGACGAAACAGGAAGCCATTGATAAAGGAAGAGGGTTATCCAAACGTGAAGGAGGAGAGCTCTTCAGTCACGGAAAAGATGGCAAAATCCAATGGAGAGACAGTCATGGAAACGATCCTTATCCACCCAGAGGTTAATTCGTGATTTCATCTCAATCCATCGCCCCTTTGCTTATTGGTGAAGGGGCGTTTTTTGTCGAGGATCAAGAGAGAAAACATGGGAAATCTGTTATTCCAAGTCACTCGCGTTTGCCACAGACCCGGCGAATTTTGGATCTTTCTCGACTTGAGGAATCTGCCCAATATAAGTTCCGCTCAGATTACTGGAAGCAGTGGATGCAAGCTTTCTGAAATAATTTATGTCCATATTTTATGAGTGATCATACGGACACTCAAGAGATAAAATAGAAGGCTACTCTCGGCCTCTGCGTGAGACCGGGAGTAGTGTTTATTTGCTGAGAAAACCGTAACGCCAGGGATTTGACGTTGCGGCTTTATACCTTTGCATGTGTGCCTCCAGCAAATCAGCTCCATTTTCCGTAAGAAGCCTCCCACGGTACACCATACTTCCATTGCGAGTTATGGCTATACGGTCCCCATTAGGCAACTTCCGAAACCTTACCGGTGATACTGTCATACGACACTCAGGTCCGTATACAAATATCTTCTTCTCAAGTTCAGGACGCATGCGAGTCATGAACGCTTCTAGGAATACGGACTCAAGCTGCCATTCCAAGGTTAAGGTATGTGTTTTCACAGGAATGTCCTCCTCTTTTGGCAGTTCTTCTATCGGCAAGTATTTTACCGAATCACACTTGTCAGACCACTTCTGATATGGCCCATACCATTGCGAAATAGTAATGATATTAACAATAGCAGAAGCGGCGATAATGATACCTAACACCCACACAGTGATCTTCGCACTCCGGGGCCACGGTTGTTTAGCTTCTTTCATGATAATAGAGTAGAAATTATTCCAACGCTACTCTTTGGCCCCGGCTTCCCGTAGCAATTTCTCGCATTTCGTACAGTTATGTCTGGTAGCCAGCATGAGAGCCGTGTTCCCTTCCTTATCTTTCATATTCACATTTACCCCAGCCGCTAACAACTCTTTCATGCATTCTCCACGGTCATGGCCAGAATAAGGACCAATCGCATACATGAGAGCCGTACGCCCGTCATTATCCTTAACATTCACGTTTGCTCCCGCTCCCAGCAATGCTTTCACACTGTCTGTAAGCTCATTATAAGTAGACCTCATTAAAGCCGTTTTTCCATCTTTATCCTTCACGTTTACGTCTGCACCAGCTTCCAGTAATGTTTTCACACAGTCCGGATACTTATCCTCAGTAGCCCACATGAGAGCTGTTCTTCCATCCTTATCCTGGGCATTCACGTTTGCTCCTGCTTCCAGCAATGCTTTCACACTGTCTGTACGTCCATTATAGGCAGCTTCCGTGAGAGGCATTTCTCCTTTTTTATTCTTTCCGTTTACATCTGCCCCGGCTTTCAGCAATACTTTTACACAATCTGTATATCCTCTATTAGCAGCCAATATGAGAGCCGTATCCCCATTCTTAGCTTCCATGTTGAGGTCTGCCCCGGCGTCTATCAATGCTTTCACGCATTCCGTATGCCTGCTATCAACAGCCCATATTAGAGCCGTCTTCCCATCTTCTCCCTTCGCATCTACACGCGCTCCGTCCTTGATCAATTTCGTCACCCAATCGATGTTCCCCTCTTTGACTGCCTTCATGAGAACCGTATTTCCTTTCGAATCTCTTTTATTGGCTTCGGGATTATCGGTTTTCCCACATGAGAGAAAAAGTAAGGTGGGAATCAACGCAAGAACGGCAATGCGATCGATTCGATATATCTTAGAATTCATATTTATGTATTAATTCGTATTATCAAATACATATCTACTACTTCATCGGAGCAGGCGGTGTCTCATTGTACTTTAGATTGTATTTCTGTACGTTTGTTAAGTACATGATTCCTTCGATGATAGAAGATATGACAATTATCCAGTGTAATAATACAAAAGGAAGAGCGATGAGTCCTAGTGGAGCAAAATCGCTATTCGAACTAATTAAGACATTGCCGACGAATGAGACAATTAGAAATATAATACACAATGCCAAATAAATAATGCCTAGCCCCCAGCTTCCATTGTAAAATTTATGAACACCTAGCGGTCCTAATACTATTGCGAACACACCTGCTGTCACATTGCTTCTTTTATTGGTAGGATTTGGAACGGGAGGAATAGCGGCAGGAAGAGGAGGTGTATTCGGTTTGCAATCGGTAATTCTCCTCTCATCATTTGTTATTCTCTCTACGTTCTGCATCATTGTTTCAATGAGTATCCAGCTATCCATTCCCTCATGCCATACAAGCGTGCCTTTTGGGTATTTACCCGCTTGATACCGGGTAATGAGATCTTTTTCATCATATGGCCCTTTCTGTGTTTGATCCGGGAGGGTGATATAATATTGTTTACTATCCATATATTTCGATGATTGTTATGCGATTAGTATGTAAAAAGAGGATGCGAAAGGTATCATTTGGAGTTAGAAGCAATACCTTTCTCACTAATGCCTCTTAAAGAGGCATACCGTTCGACTTGAGAATGCCACGGCCCTTACAGCGCTGGCATTTCTGCCCTCCGATATTACCCTTGCCCTGGCACCCCGGACAAACGATCACTCCCTGATTCTGCTGATGGCAAATGGCGTCCCCCACAGATTGCTGATGGGAGGAGGTCTGTGACTGACCAGTCATCATGCAAATAGCCGTCAACGTAATAAGTGCAGCAATGCCGCCTGTAATGTATTTCTTCATGTTGTTTCCTTTCGTTTATGTAGCTGTTGAACCGGAGCCACAAAATCCGGCTTACTCCAGAATGGACGAAGATGGTTGCAGAACATACTTTTTGACCCGCTTCCAGTTGCGGCAGGCCAATGTTCGAATACCGGAGTCCGACTGACTGATCAGGATGCCATGGGTGGCCCGTTCTCGTTCCAGTACAAATCGGCGCTCCTTCTCGCTGAGAGATCCGGGATGAGAGACCTCGACGATCACCGGGATCATCTTCCCGTCGGGGAAACAAACCATGCACCGGTGCTCTACCGTCTCCATCCCGCCCGGCCAGACAATGGCCCCGGCGCTTTGCACCTCTTCCAGAGAATACCATTGAAACCCTTCCGATGAATCATGATTATGGCAATCCGGGTGTCGACAGTCCGCACAGCGATACCCCAGCGGCTCCCCGCACAAATCGTCCACCAGAACCTTGTGCCCGACAACCAGTCCTCCCTGCCTGTCAGTCTCCAGACTCTGGACGACATAACGATGCATGGCCCGTTCGACGAGCATCAGTTGGTGACCTCCGCATTGAGGGCAGGTGAACTGGATGATACTTTTCATTGCTGGCATCTCGTTTACATTGCCTGTATATCTCCTTTTTACGATTTTAGTCAACGTAAAAATCTCACTTTAATCTCAAAAAGAGGAATGTTGTATAACCATATTGCCATTACTGAGCGATAGTGATACATTCCGAAGCATGGCAGGAGTGAATCAGGATGAGCTGAAAATGAACGTCAAGCTGTGGCTCAAGGCCAACAACTTCGACTACGCATGGCTCGCCGAACGATGTTTCGTGACGGAAGCGACCGTCCGTAACTGGATGGCTCAGAAACCCATTCCCGCCGCCAAGGAACACATCATCCGGGAATTGATCAAACAGCTCCCGCTGACTCTCCCAAGCCGGGTGCAGGTGGAAGAGGAAACGTTGATTACCCTGAAGCTTGATCCGGATACCCGCAAGGTTCTTGAGAAGAAGGCTTTCTCCCAGGGCAAGACCTTGAAGGAATTTCTGGCCGACGAAGTGCCGAGGCTCGGCAATCCCCCGCTTGCCTGAGCTTATGGAAGCTCCCGACTTTGCTCTCCCTCCGGGAACCTTGCTCGGTAATTACAAACTTCTCAAGGTACTGGGCCGGGGAGGTTTCGGCATCACCTACATTGCCTGGGACAATCAGCTCAGACGCAATATCGTTCTCAAGGAATGCTTCCCTCTGGGGCTGTGCAGCCGGGATTCGAATACGGGAGAGATTATCCCGTTACCGCACGCACCCCGGCACACCTACCGGGCAGCCATGGATTCCCTCCGCAAGGAAGCACAGACCCTGGCTTCCCTGAACCACGAACGAATCGTCCGGGTCTACGATGTCTTCGAATCCCATGGCAGTATCTTCTATGTGATGCCGTGGCTGGAAGGAGGTTCCCTGCGGGAGCGTATGGACGAAGCCGCCACAGGAGGAAAAACCATTTCTGCGGATCAAGCCCGGGAGTGGCTACTTATGGTGCTGGATGGCCTGGATTATCTGCATGGCAGGGGGATCTACCACCGCGATATCAAGCCCGGCAACATCCTCTTTGACGAACGGGAGCTGCCTGTGTTGATCGACTTTGGTGCGGCGCTCAACAAGCCGGAAGTGACCTGCACAGTTACACAGGGAGAGTTCTCGTACGCCTACGCCTCCCCGGAACAAATCACGGGAAAGGGAGAGATTGGCCCATGGACGGATCTCTACGCCCTGGCCGCTACCTGGTATGGACTGATCTCCAGCATCCCGGTAGAGCCAGCTGATCGGCGACTGATGCAGGATGATGTCGTCCCCTTTCCAGGCATGACGCTTCCCCTGCCATGTCCTCGGGAACTACTGACATCCATCGACCGGAATCTGCGGCTCAAGCCTCAAGAACGTTGCCAGGCCGCCGGGGAGTGGAAAGAATGGCTGCAACAGGGGAAGCCGCTCAGAACATCACCCAGATTGGTTCTTCTCACACGCTTGCTAATCGCAGCTGTCGTTGTCTTACTGGTTGGCGTTGCCGCCTGGGGAATATGGGGGACCATACAATCCTCCCAGCCAATAAACGCCTTGCCGAAGACGCACGAAGCAGCCATGGGAAAAACAGATCCAGCCTCAAAGTCGCCAAAGGAACTCAAGGATGCACTTTACTAAAAAGTACGTGCCCATTATAAGCTGGATGATTATCTCTCCCGGTTCCCTGAATTTACACAAAAGGCTCATACTATTCAATCCGAGTGCTTTAAGGAATTAGATGAGTTAAAACAAGAGTTGGAAAAGAAAATTCCAACTATTGCCACACATCATGAGGCCTCTTCCTATTCAGTCGCCATCAGCAAACGATATGAGGCTTTGTGTAATAAATGGGCCACAGCACACCAGACACTATCCACCAAATTCCTCAATGAGCTCATCCTCCCTCTGGCTCAAATAACCGGTCACGTCATCGAAACCTATCCTGCCGCCAACATGGAAGAAGAAGCCCTCCTTCCCGCCATGGAAGACCGAATTTACAAAGAATGTAATGATCCTCTCGTGGAAATGAATATTCTTTTGGACGGCTTGAACGAAAAGATCCATGACAAACGCACCGAACAGGAGCTTTCCCTGTTGGATCAAGTGCAAAAGCGATCCAATGAGTTACTCCAAAAGGAGGAAGAAAAAGCGTCTGTAGCTAGCCCTCCCTCGATTGAAAAGGAAATCCATCCTTCCTTCTCCGATAATGGTTTTGCTTCATATTCCACTAAAAGCCTCAAGCCTGGCGCCATCCTTCAATTCGATGGGTTAAAAGTCATCTACACAGTCAATATCGGTCACAACATGACGATAGATGACAAAGAGGTCAACGATTGGCTAACTGCGCGAGCCCATCTTTTACCTATTTCACAATGGAAATATCCTAAAAAAATAACCAATGAGACGAACCTGTCGTTTCTCTGGCTGAGTCAGGACGAAAACTATTTCACCCCATCAAAAGGAAGCAATTACCAGTACGATGGACAATCCATGTTGAAACAGTATTATCAACATGTTTCTGCCTATACTTACCATGATAAGAAAGCTACGAGATTCCTCATGTTACTGGGTATGCTCAAAGGATTCTACGTCGATCAAAACAGCCAACAGGCCTTCCCTGGATTTTGGTTGCCGTTAAGCCAGGGGATTTATTCCAAATGGACAACACTACCCAACGGTCTCCCCTGTAACTTTCTTAATGACTTCCCCATAGCTCTGTTGGAATACCTATGGGAACCTACCCATCGGATCAACTATTGCAAGGGATTCCCCAAAGGGGCCTTTAGCAAAGAGGATATGAACCTCAACTACGAATTTGACATCAAGTGGCAAGATGATTTCCCTACAAAGGTAACTATCACACTGGATCTCACCCCTCTCGAAAAAAAGTTGTATCCGGTGACTCAAAAAAAAGAAACAATTGAGCTATAAAGCCATCGAGTTGTAGGGTTTTCCATAAGATAATCACGGCAAAAAGAAAGCCCTCCAAGGAACGGGTAAACGAGAAACTGTTTTGTCCAGGAGCGTTTCTTCTCTATTGGCGGGAGGCCTGGAGGGGAGTCAAATGGAGAGAACGACATGCAGTCAATACCCTGGAGAAAAAACTAGAGCATATCCAAAAACTTTTAACGACCTGGATTTGAAGATGGCTTGTGTCCCTTCTTGTTCTCCAGCTTTTTGATATCTCGCTCCAGTTCTTTCACATAGTCCTGTTCCGCCTGACGTTCCGTTTTCAGCCTGCGGCGTTCCTCATAAAGTCGGTATTGTCCCCGGACATGCTCTTGAGCCTGCTTCTTTGACCGTTGCCCCTTGCCTTTCAGTACACGCCTTCCCATGAGACGAAGCAGTTCGTTAAGCTTGTCTTCCCACTCATGCAGGAATATCTCACGGCGGTTCTTTGCCTGATCCTCGACAAAGTCCAGGCACAGGGAGGTCAAACGATTGAAATCGCTGATTTCTTCCTCATTAAGGTAGTTCTTTGCGACCGTAACGTCGCTGATATGGATTCGGTCGCCAGCCCAGTTGGTCAACCCCATGTTGGGCGCTGATGCGTTAGCCCGCATCATCATCAATTCTGCGGCACTATGACCGGTAATGGCATAGTGCAGTTTGTTCTGAATCGAGCTGAAAAACTCCGTCGTTTCCTTTCCGGACGGTATATAGTCAGCCGCCATGGCAAAAACATCCTTGATGCGCAGGTACATGCGCCGTTCGCTGGCACGAATGTCCCGAATACGCTCGAGCAATTCATCAAAGTAGTCCGGCAACGGTGTTGTTCCAGGAATCGACGGATTCTTCAAGCGTTCGTCATCAATGGCAAACCCCTTGATCATGTATTCCTTCAGACGCTGGGTCGCCCATATGCGAAATTGAGTGCCCCGTATGCTATTTACCCGGTAACCGACGGAAATGATCATGTCGAGGTTGTAGAAGATGACAGAACGTTTCACCTGTCGTTCCCCCTCCAATCGAACTGTAAAGAATTTCTTTACAGTTCCATCCTCTTGAAGCTCACCTTCTTGCAGGATATTCGCAATATGTTGTCCGATGTTCTGTTTACTTGTCTGAAACAGCTCGGCCATCATCTGCTGGGTCATCCACAACGTCTCATCATGGATGCGAAGATCCAGACGGATGTTGCCATCCGGAGAAGTATACAATAACAGCTCTCCGGGAACCGGGGTTTCATCTTCTGTCGGCAGATGGGTCATACCTTGTCTTCTTTTCGATCAATCCATATTGCAACCCGAATAACAGCAGTCATTCTGGAACAACAAGCCCAATGGAGCATAGCAAAACCGGCATGCATGCAAAGCTCAAAGCTCACATCGTCCGACGACTTTCATCAAGAGGCATCATTCCGATGAGAAGATTTCTTGAAATAACTACAGCCGCTATTTTATGAAAACGCATAAACTTGAAATAGACAAGCAGGTTATTTTAGGTTAATCATAGCCATATGAAAAGGGAGCATACGGGAGACTACGAGATTACGGCGGTAGCGGGAGAACAGGTGAAGGCGTTTATTCCTTCGCCGTTGCCGCCCGTCCCGGGAATAGATATCAGTCCCGAATTGCAGCAATCGCATGACCAGGCTCTGATTGCGGTCGGTGAACTCAATTCCCTGACCTCTCTTTTGCCGGACTATTCACTTCTGTTGTATTCCTACGTCCGCAAGGAAGCCGTCTTGTCGTCAAGAATTGAAGGCACCCAGTCTTCACTGTCGGACTTGTTGGTGTCGGAAATGGATGGGATTCCCGGAGTTCCCCTGGAAGATGTCACGGAAGTCAGCAATTACGTTGCCGCCATGCAGTACGGCCTGGACAAGATCCGGGAAGGCCTGCCCCTGTCGTTGCGGTTGATCAGGGAGATGCACGAAGTCTTGCTAAGAAAGGGCCGGGGAGAAGGCAAGAATCCGGGAGAGTTTCGTACAAGCCAGAACTGGATCGGCGGAACAAGGCCGGGCAATGCCGTTTTTGTGCCGCCTCCTCCTCACCGGGTTATGGAATGCATGGGTAAGCTGGAACTGTTTATTCATGATCCCGCGCACCCATTGCCCGTTCTCATCAAGGCGGCGTTGGTGCATGTGCAGTTCGAGACCATTCACCCATTCCTTGACGGAAATGGTCGCTTGGGACGTTTGCTGATCACCCTGATGCTTTGTGATTCCGGCATCCTGAAAGCCCCAATTCTATACCTCAGCCTGTTCTTCAAAGTCCACCGCCAGGAATACTACCGTCTTCTCAGCGACGTAAGATCAACAGGGGACTGGGAAGCGTGGCTCTCCTATTTCCTCGAAGCCGTAACACTGACATCCCGGCAGGCCGTGACGACCGCCAGACAGATTGCCCGGCAAATATCCGATGACCGGAAGATCATCGAACAAACAGGCCGTTCCTCGGCAACGACATTGCTTATTTTCGAATGTTTTACACGAAAGCTGATTGCCGACAGCAAATACATTGTTGCGGAAACCGGCCTGAGCCCCGCCACCGTTAACAGCGGTTTGGCTCGTCTTCAGGAGCTGTACATCGTTTCGGAAATAACAGGAAAGAAGCGGGACAAGATTTACAGCTATGCCCGATGCATGGAGGTGTTGAACCAGGAACTTGATTACGATACGGAATAGTAATATTCATTTTCCGGCAAACGTTACGGAAAATGTAGTTACCTCATATGCGAGAAAGGAGAATTGTTACTCGCTATGATCAAAGATAGTATCGAAAAGAATACAAGACACTAGAACAAAAAATTTATTTATGAATATTAAAGATATAATATATTATGAGTTAGATTGAATTATTTTTTAAAAAATGAAAAACACTTACAAATCAATTAAAGAATCAAAAGAAATACTTAGTGCTTTATTGAAAAATAATACAACATTAGCTATTCATTATGCGTGCTTAAGTTTTACTAGCGAAAATAGTACGAAGACTCCAAATGTTATTGCTATTTCAATAAGAAATGTAAAAACAGGAAGTAATCGAATATTTTCCTTATTGCATTCCGCAGAAAAACTTCATCGAGATCCAACATTGGATTTAAATTGTATTGAAGAATTTGAAAAACATATGCTTCGTTCATTTTTTAGATATATAAAAAAATTCCCAGAACATGATTGGCTTCATTGGAATATGAATAGCGATACATATGGATTTTATGCCTTAGAGCACCGAGCGCAAACTCTTAATATTACGCCGACAGTAATAAAAGATAACCATAAATATAATCTTGTTGGTATTCTTTGTGGCATATATGGAGACAAATTTTCTCCACATAAATTACATACAGAAAATGATATTATAATTTACGGACAGTTATCAACCCTTCTACTTTTGAATAAAGATATAAGTACAAAAGATCTGATTCCGGGAGCATTGGAACCGCAGAAATTTCAAAACCTACAGTGGAAAGAAATAAATCTTTCTGTACAAAGAAAAACTGCATGTATCGGTGCTATCGCGAAGCAGGCAGAATTAGATAAACTACATACACAAGCTTCTTACTGGCGTAAACATGGAGGTTTCTTTTATGGCATCAGAAATTTATTATCTAATTTTTGGTTTAGGCTTATAGGTTTGATCATAGGGATAATTTCGGGAATATTAACTATATATCAGTATCTCAACTAAAAGAAAGCCCCTCATGGGAGAGACTTCCTGATGTTGCCAGTCCTACACCTGCCACATGTCATCCGGGAGAGGAGTCAACGATACCCCGTCTCCCGGCATGGACATACTGGCCATGCGGACGCTCCGGCTCAGCCATGCGAACAGTTCCGGGAACTTCTGATCATTGACCCGCATGGGAGGACGCCCCGGGCTGATGCTGCAAAGCTCCGACAGATCGGCACGGCCGATACCGAAGACGAACACACTGAGCTTGCGGGCAGCCATCAGTTCCTTCAATCGTCCCTCCAGCTCCCGGTGCCGGGCGCTGGTCGGAACCCCGTCCGTCATCACGACGAGCCAGGGTTGGTAGTATTCCACCCCGTGTGCCCGATAGGTACGTTTACGACTGTCAAGTTCAGACAAAGCCAGTTCGACGGCTTCGCCAAGGAACGTTTCATTCTCCTGTGACGTGGAGATCTTCAGGCCTGTGTCAGATTCCCGGATCGGACCGAACTCCTTCACCGTCGCCACCGTCCGGGCGAATGTGATCACCGCTACGTCGGCGGCCAGCTTGGCCAGAGGATCGGCAAGAATGTCGCTGACGAACCGCTGAAGACCAGTATTGAGCTCATCCATCCGGGTGACCATGTTATCTCCCGTGACGATATTCCAGTTGATCCCGTCAGCGTATTCCTGACGGACGATGTGTTGGTTGTCGCCCCGGATAATACCGTTCATACTGCTGCTGGTATCCAGCAGGAAGAGAACGGGAAGCCGGGCGTTGGTGTTGTTGCTGAACTCGCGCATGGCGGCGAGTTGTTCCTGTCTGGTTGGGTGTGTTGATGATGTAGACATTATGGTTTTTGTTAATGGTTGATGGTAGGATTCCGGGATGACTGATTCAATGCGCTACGACGCCTGATGCAGAGCCTGCACAGGGGACGGGCATGAGATTGCCGTAAACGCCGTGCGACATCGTCAGGAGCCTCCCGGAAGCGAATACCGCAGTCTGAGCAGATGTTGGGTGTCATCTTCTCCAGCAAACTGGGGGGTGGGCAGGAACTGTCGTGCAGAAGATCCCGATACATGGGATGATTCCTCCTACCACCCGGTTCCATATCCCTGAGGTATTGCTGCAAACAACGCGCCAGATACCCCGGCATGACGCGTGGACGCAAATCGCGACGCTGGACACAGGTAAGATTGTGACCGAGATCATCGCGGAGCTTGCGTGGGAGATACGACCAGACATAGCGTCCGGGGGTATCGGGCGGGTAGATTCCCGCAGGTGGCTTGTACGAAGCAAACGCATACGGCGGTTCTCCCTTTCTGGCGGATTCCCGCATGTCTCCTTCTTCCCCTTGTCGGGAGAACGGAGACAGACCGAGCGTCAGCGTCATGAAGAGCAGGACGGACAGGGCGTAGGCATCGTGACTGCAGGTGCGGAGGAAACCTCCGTAATTGCCGTGGAGCTCCGGAGCCCGGAACCGTTCCGTGCCGACAGTACAGGGATAGTCTTCGATCTGCATACTGTCGACATCTACCCAGCAGACGGAGTCATTGTCTGACACTATCACATTGCCTGGATGTAGATCACCCAGGATAACGCCATGACGGTGCAGCGTGTGGACTGATTCAGCCAAATGCAGGCACAGTTTGATGAGGTCGTATCGAGTCCATAATGGAAACTGTTTCTTCAGCAGTTCCGCATGAGAAGTAAATGCCCCGAGAGGAACACCGTCCACCCGGGGAATCAGTACGCCGACAAAGCGTCGTAGTTCGTCGTACAGCATAGCACGAGGCCACGCCACGCACGGAGAACGAATAGGCCGGGAACATATCAACCGAAGCTTCTGCTCTCGCCAACGCATCCGTTGCGCTGGATGATAGAGCTTGGCAACGAGAGTTGTTTCTGATGGCAGATGAACGGTAAAGACCGATCCTTCGCCGCCTTCCGCAATAGGGGTATGCAGAACGATTCGTTTCCCCTGGCCTGAGAATAAAACATCTCCAGTCGAATACTTCCCGCCATTGCCGCAGAACGTTTTATCCAGTTGCCTCACCTGACGGTGGAGTGTATAGATAGACATAAATTAACGCAATATATTGGCATTGCATCGATTATATATAACTCACAAGATTTCCGTTTTACAAAGCGGCCAAATGTGCCGTTCATTGTGTGAATCGTATGACAGAAATAGCTTATGAAATAAGGCTATAAACAGCCTGAAAGTGTACACACTTTGTACACAGATTGGGGGCGTTTTATGAAATTTGCATCTATTGCAACACTCAAAAGAAACCCTCTTCAAACTATTCGTTTAAAGAGGATTATGAAATGGTGCGCCTGGCAGGACTCGAACCTGTACGCCTTTCGGCACCAGATCCTAAGTCTGGCGCGTCTACCAATTTCGCCACAGGCGCAACGAATGGGCGGACGCACTCTGCCATACCAGGCTCTGGCGTTCAAGATTAAACAGGAGTTTTTACCTTTGACGCGCTTATGGGAAGCACCTGTGGTGAGAACCCATAGGAAAGTTAGCTGTCCTGTTGGGTGTCTGCTTTCTGGCGGCATTTTCCATTCATGGGCGGATGTCTGGTTCCCCAAAGGCACATTTACTCCGGATTAGAAGGGGGGCATTGAATACGTCTTGGTTTGTCTGCCGGTAAAGAATGGAATATCCCAGATATTTTCCCGGGCAGGCTTATCCCATGATTTGTGCCGGAAAAGGAAATAGTTTCACGAACAGAAAGTCCAGCATCCCCAGGCACAGGGCGATGCAGACGGCTTTTTTAGGGGACAGGAGAGGCGTTGTTTTCAGCCAGGCGACGATGCCGGCATGAACCGCCAGAGAGATGCCCACAGACCACCAGAAGAACGGAATGCCCGTCATGGCGAAGAGGGCCGCCAGCGGGTAGGTAAATGCCAGAAAGAGTTTCATGACAGCTTCCCATTCATGCCCGCGTACCATCATCAGCTGCTTGGACAAAAGAGAGACATACAGGCAGGAAGGGACTACAACGCACAGGATGAGGGAAACAACCCCTTTTTTTGCATACCGTTCTTCCTGTGTGGGAATGTACATGCCGCATATACTGGGTCAGGAGGGGAAAATTGTCAAACATTGTCCTAGCCCGGCGGGGCGGGAGCAATATACTGACGGCATTGCGTATGTCGTCTTTTGAGTTGAATTCCTCCTTCAAGCCTTCCGGAGACCAGGAGCAGGCCATCGGCAAGCTGCTCAAGTCTCTGGAGGCGGGTAACAAGCACCAGGGGCTCCTGGGAGTGACCGGGAGCGGCAAGACATTCACCATGGCGAATTTGATTGCCCGGATGAACAGGCCCACGCTGGTGATTTCCCACAACAAGACGCTTGCCGCACAGCTTCATTCGGAGCTGAAGAGTTTTTTCCCGAATAACGCGGTGGATTACTACGTTTCCTATTTCGATTATTACCAACCGGAGGCGTATATCGCCAGTTCCGACACCTACATTGAAAAGGATTCCGCCATTAATGACGAGTTGGACCGCCTGAGCCTGAATGCCATGAATTCCCTGATGACACGGAGGGATGTGATTGTGGTGGCATCCGTTTCCTGCATTTACGGCCTGTCCACTCCGGAGGATTACAGGAACCTGACGCTGCGCATGCGCGAGGGGGATGTCATGGACCGGGACGTGTTTTTGAAGCAACTGGTGGAACGCCTGTTCGAGCGGCAGGATTTTGATTTTACCCGCGGCACGTTCCGCGTGCGCGGTGAGGTGGTGGAGGTGTTTCCCGCTTATTCGGAAGGTGAAGCAATCCGCGTAGAGTTTTTCGGCGACGAGGTGGAACGGGTTTCTTTGATTGACTCCGCCACCGGGCGTGTGAGGGAACGGCTTGGGAGCTACACTTTTTTCCCGGCCAAGCAGTATGTGGCCGCTCCGGAGAAAAGGGCGGCGGCGTTAAAGGCTATCCGGGAAGAGCTGGAGGACCGCGTAGGCTGGTTTGAGAAGCATGGGCGCCTGCTGGAAGCGCAGCGGCTTAAATTGCGCACGGATTATGATTTGGAACTGATTGAAGAGCTGGGTTTCTGCAAGGGGATTGAAAATTATTCCCGCCATTTGTCCGGCCGCCTGCCCGGAAGCGCCCCATCCACCCTGCTGGATTTCTTTCCCAAGGATTCATTGACCCTGATTGATGAAAGTCATGTGGCGGTGCCGCAGCTGGGAGGCATGTACGAGGGGGACCGAAGCCGCAAAAATATTCTGGTGGAGCATGGGTTCCGCCTGCCCAGCGCTCTGGATAACAGGCCTTTGAAATTCCATGAGTTTATGGAAAGGCAGAACCAGATTGTGTATGCTTCCGCTACTCCGGGGCCATTTGAACTGGTAAATTGCCGTGCGGATAATAAGACGTATATTCCCGTGCGCCGTGCCGCCAGATCCGGAGAAAAGGCTCCGGAAGGGTTCAAAGGAATTTTGTTTACCTCTCCCAAGGACATTCGCGTTGCTCCCAGCCCATCCACGGAACCGGTAGAAAAATTTGACCCAACCAGGCGTTCTACACCCCTGATTGTAGAGCAGATTATCCGGCCTACCGGGCTGCTGGAGCCGAAGATTACCATCCGTCCATTGAAAGGGCAGATTGACGAGACGATCGCCATGTGCAATGAACGCGTTGCCAAAAATGAACGCGTGCTGGTCACGACGCTGACCAAGAAGACGGCGGAAGATTTGACGGAGTACCTGAAAGGGGTAGGATTGAAGGTGTCCTATATTCACGCGGATGTGGATGCGATTGAGCGTGTGGAGATTTTACGTGCTTTGAGAGCCAGGAAGATAGACGTTCTGGTAGGCATTAACCTGCTTAGGGAAGGTTTGGATTTGCCGGAGGTTTCCCTGGTGTGCATTCTGGATGCGGACAAGGAGGGGTTTTTGCGCAATGAGACATCCCTGGTGCAGACGGCGGGCCGCGCCGCGCGGCATTTGAATGGAGAGTGCGTCTTGTTTGCGGATGTGATGACGGATTCCATCAAACGGCTGGTTGAGCTGACGGATTACCGCCGGGGTATTCAGGAAAAATACAACAGGGAACACGGTATTGTCCCCCAGACGGTGAGCCGTTCCGAACAGGGGCAGTTGAAGTTGTACGCAGAGGATGATGAAGAGTCCTTCCGCGTAGCGGAGGATGAAGCCGGGTATGGTTTGGAAGAGCGCATTGCCAGGCTGGAGGCGGAAATGAAGGAGGCTGCTTCCCATTTGGAATTTGAACGCGCCGCCTTGATTCGGGATGAAATCAGGCAGATGCGTGGAGAATATGGAAAAGGCAGGGGATAATATCCGGCGTGATGAATTGGGGATGAGCTTTCTGGTAGGATGGCATGCTGTTTTTTCGTGATATTTGTCCATCTTATTCTTGGCCGTCATTTGACGGTGATTTGGATATTGGGTTTAACAGTTAATTGCTTAAAGAATTCTGCTGATGTGACGTCAGTGTTCCGGACCGGAGTCCGCTGTCAACGTGAAATATTCTAAGAAGGCCTTACACCGATGGGGAAGTATATGAAGGGCTCTTTGTTCCAGTCTTTTCTTATATATAAGAATTTCTCATGATAAGCACTTGCCGAAGTGGCAAAGGGTATGGCGGATGACAGAGGATTCCCAGGCTGGCAGCAGTAGCTGTCTGATTATCCTTTGCCGGTTATGTTCCCCATTTTATTTCTTGATGCAGCCGGCTGCGTCAAAGGCGCCGGGCAATGTATGGTCAGGAAGGGCCCATTTGCCATCGTCTGAAGAAAAGATTTGCATAAAAAATACTTGCGTATTTGGAAAAAGCCTGTAATCTCCTTCCACCATGACCCGCAAAGGTGGTATCAATAAAACCCGCAAGGCAGTCGCCAAGCGTTTCAAGGTAACCGGCACGGGCAAGGTACTGCGCCGTAAACAGGGCAAGCGCCACATCCTCCAGAAGAAGTCCAGCAAGCGCAAGCGCCAGCTTGGCAAGGTGGCTCTGGTGGACGAGACGCAAGTCTGGGCAGTCAAGCAGAACCTGCCTTTCGCCTAAACCGCGGAAACGCTCGACTAATGCCGAGCTTTCCCCCCGCTGAACGGGGGGCCTTCATGCAGCCTTCTTCCGATGAGAAGATAAGAACAGGCGAGACTGCAGGGAGGTGAGGAAGAACAGTCTGTTCAAGATAGAAATAGAAATAAGCTATGCCACGTGCCACTAATGGACCGGCCTCTCGCAAGCGTCGTAAGCGCATTCTCTTGCGTGCCAAGGGTTTCCGCGGTTTCCGCAGCAAACTCTTCCGCTACGCCAAGGATGCTGTTTACAAGGCTTGGCAGTATGAATACCGCGACCGTAAGCGTCGGAAGGGACAATTCCGCCGTCTTTGGATCGCCCGTATTTCCGCTGCCGTCCGCGACCGCGGTCTGACCTATTCCCGCTTTATGGAAGGCTTGAAAGCCGCCAATATCGATTTGGACCGCAAGGTTCTTGCCGATTTGGCCGTCTCTGACGAAAAGGCTTTTGACGCTATCTTCGCTCAAGCGAAGAAGGCCATTGAAGCCAAGGATGGCGCCGCTCTCCGCGCCTGAATGTGCGGGAGTTTCCATCTGTTCAGTAAACGTTAACCGACAGCCTCCGGAAATAATTTTCCGGAGGCTGTTTTCATGTCCGGATATGACAGTTCCGGCCGTTGGCATTTTCCTGTAAATGCCTTATGGAGCAGGTGTTCGCACGTTCATCATTTAGTGCGCCAGCCAGTTTCTCTTATTGCAGCGTCGATTTTCCCATGCCGGCTGGGAAAAATCCTGTTTCCGCCAGTGCGCATTTTTGTTAAGAACACAATGGCTCTTTAATCATTGCTTCCAATTCCGGAGGCATTTATTGCAAAGGCTGTTCAGGGATTCGGACAGAAAAGCGGGCTGCGGCGTTTGATGCCCCGCCGGTTTTTCTCCTGGTAAAAAAGGCGCTTTTATTCGTCCAGGTTCCGGGGCGGGATGATGCCGCCTCTCCCAGAGGCACCGCTCGAAAAAAGGGGACGCGGTCTTTTACTTGCGGCTTCAGAATTCCCGGAAGGTAAAGGCTGTTTTCTGGGCTGTCAGGCACCTTTTGAAATCCATTTGGAATATCAGCATCCACTTTGTCATTAGGACATCTTTGAAGCTTGTTCTCCGGAGAGGCCCGTGGTAAGTTAGACGGCAAAAACTACCATGGATAGCATTCTTTCCGTCCTTGCCACCATCGCCATTATTTTCGGCGTGGTGATGTTGTTTAACTTCATGATTTTTATTCATGAACTTGGTCATTTTTTCGCTGCCCGCTGGCGTGGTCTGTATGTGGACAGGTTTCAAATCTGGTTTGGCCGTCCCATCTGGAAAAAAACGGTTAACGGCGTGCAGTGGGGGCTGGGGTGGATTCCGGCCGGAGGTTTTGTATCCCTGCCGCAGATGGCTCCTATGGAGGCCATTGAAGGACGTGCGGAGCTTCCCAAGGATTTGAAGCCGGTTACTCCCTTGGACAAGATTATCGTGGCCGCCGCCGGGCCTGCCGCTTCTTTTCTGCTGGCTGTGTTGTTTGCCGTGGCTGTCTGGATGGTGGGCAAGCCGGATGTGGAGATGGGGGTGACTACGGTCGGTTTTGTTGCTCCGGACAGCCCTGCGGCTCAGGCCGGCATTCTTCCCGGCGACAAGATTGTGAAAGTGGACGGCCATCCTGTGGACAAGTGGGCGGGCAATATGGAAGGCGTGCGGGAATTGATCATGCTGGGCGAGCATGACCGGGTGGTTTTTACGGTGCAGAGACCTGGACATGAAGGAGAGATGGAAATTTCCTGCGGATTCCGGATTCCGGAAACGTCCTGGTGGCAGCGCTCCGGCATGCGTCAGGTGGGGTTGATGCAGGCCATGCCCTGCGTGATTGGGGAAGTGATCCCCAATTCTCCTGCCGCCCTGGCCGGATTGAACCCGGGCGATAAGATTACGGCCGCCAATGGAGAACGCCTCTGGAACCCTGCCGCACTGGATGTTCTGCTGAAGAAGAATGAACCGCTCTTGCTGGATGTGACGGACGGGGCCGGAGTTGCAAGGCAGGTGAATATCCAGGGGAAACTTCCGGAGAATTGGCACAATGGTGCGGACGGTTCCCTGCTCAAAGGGGCCCAGCCTATTCTGGGCGTGAGCTGGGACCTGAGTTCCGTGGGCCGTGACGTCACCGTCCATCCTTCTCCGTGGGCGCAGATCAAGCAGAGTCTGAAATGGATGGGGGATACCCTGGCGAAGGTGGTAGCTCCCGGCAGCAGCGTGGGAGTGGAGCATCTTTCCGGACCTGTGGGCATTGCCAATCAGTTTTATAAGATGTTCTCTCTGGATGAAGGGTGGAAGCTGGCCCTGTGGTTTTCCGTGGTGTTGAACGTGAACCTGGCAGTTCTGAATATTCTGCCTCTTCCGGTGGTGGATGGCGGCCATGTGGTCATGAATGCCGTTGAATTGATTTTCCGGCGGCCCCTGAATACAAAAGTCCTGGAATTCGTCCAGTTCGGCTTTGTGTTCCTGCTGATGGGGTTCTTCCTGTTCGTGACATTCAAGGATGTGGGGGATTTCTTTGGCAAGAAGCCGGACAAGCTGCCCACCCCGGTATTCAAGGCCGTCGCGGATTAGTTGCGGACGGCGTTTTTATTCCGGCCTGTTCCATGAAGCAGTCACTGGCGGCGCGTTTCCTGTTCCGGGTGGTGGTGCTGGCGTTTCTTGTGTATGCCATGCTGCTTACCTGGTGGACTCCTTTCACCGGGGACAGCTTGATGCATTCCGTGTTCGGGGCGGACCACCGCCTTGCCTTTCAGCCCGTGCTGGAGCGGTGCTGGTGGTCATACATGCACTGGAATCCCCGGCTGGGGGAATTCCTCGCTATTTTTACGGCTACGGCGGGAAAATGGCTTTTTCTGGCCGTCAATCCCTTCGTGCTTCTTTCCCTGGCGTTGATGATGTTTTTCCTGGCGCAGGGAAGAAGGGTCAATTCCGGAAACTGGCGGGATGTGCTGCTGTTTGCCGCAGGGGCGCTTCTTTTGCTTACGTCTTCATCCAGGCCGGGCATCACGATGTTCTGGCTGTCCGGAGGGACCAATTACGCATGGTCGGCCGCCATCTGGCTGGGTTTCCTGTGCCTGTACCGCTCCTTATGGGCAGGAACTTCCCGGATTCGGGACACTCCTTTTTCCTGGTTCTGGATAGGCGTCACGGCGTTTGCCGCCGGCATGACGAATGAGAACCAGATTCCCGCTTCCCTGGGCATGCTGTTCGTGTACTGGTTTTACGCTCGCAGCCGGGGAATGGTTCTCCCCCGCTGGTTCTTCATTGGCTGGGGATTCCATGCGTTGGGAGGGGCCTTTCTTCTGCTGGCTCCGGGCAATGCCGCCCGCCTTCATTCGGAAACGGCGGGCGGCGCTGCCGTCCTTCATTCCTGGGGAGAGCGTTTCGGCGCTATTCCAGAACTGGTAAACGCCTTTTATGAATTCATGCCGATTCCTAAAATGTTGCTGGCCGTTGCCACCGCCGCTCTGATCCTGCTGACTGTGAAAGCGGGGATGAAAATCTGGCGGGGGGAGGCCGGGCGGCGCATGTGCGCCTCCCTGCTGTTTATTCTGGTGGCTCATGCCATGGCAATCAGCTTTTTTGTACGTGTGATTCCGGCATGGCACGCCATGTTTTCCGCTACGGTGTTGATGATGACGGGCATTCTGGGGTTGTACGGAGTATGGATGGAGGCTGTGCAAAGGCGCTGGATTCCATTCTGCGTGCTGCTGGCGGCGGCTGGCGCGGCCCTGTGGATATGCTCCGGATATCTGAAGGCTTTTCCCCGTATCCACCGCCAGTGCGAGGAACGGAACATGTTCATCCGCCGTGAATTGGAACAAGGCAAGAAAAACATTACGGTTCCTCCTTATGATTCCGTGCCGTTGGCTCCTTATGTTTCCGTGATGTGGCGCATGAGCAGCGGGGATCCGGATGAATTTATCAATCGTTCCATGGCCCGGTATTTGGGGATTGAAAGCATCCGGGTGGCTGTTCCTGAACCTTGACGGCTTATTTTTTGCCGTTTTACTGATCCGTTTCCGGGCGGCCTTTTTTATTTAGATACCGGCTAATGTCCGCGGATCAACAATCCGGTGAGTGCCGGGTTGTCTCAATAAAAATCCATTTTATTCTCATTAAACATGTTATATATTTCTATCATCTTGATGGAAGATGACTGATGCCATAAAAAATAAATGTAGTATATGATTAAGTTTTCATGATTTCCATTGACACCGGATTGTTGAACCGGTTTACTCTCTTTTGTCATGAAGAAATCCTTATTTTCTTTAGCTTTGATCGCGAGTTCCCTGCTTGCAGTACAGGCGGCGACGGTACAGATTGATTTCGGACGCAGTGACGCCACGACGGAAGGCGCTCTCAATATGAATTATGATAACGCCTCCGCCTCTTTGGGCAGCATGCCGGGAAGCGTTTCTTTGGCGTGGAGCACGGCCGGAGGATATGTATCGGAAAACGGTTATACCACCACCAAGACGGCTGAGGAAGAAGCAGATTGGAAAAATCCTTTCAACGGCAGCATGCCTTTCAGTCTGGGGGACACCTTTCGTGACGGTCTTTTAACGCAAACGGCCGATGGTTCCGGTTATTTCACCGTAACGTTCAGTGGTCTTGCCGCCGGGGAATATGCCTTGTCCATCTTTGGAGGTTTCACAGGCAAGGACGTGTTTGCCGGTCAGACTTGGACGATCGGAAACGCCGATGCTTCCAATGCCGTGTGGACAAGCTTCGGTACAGATGCCAGCGGGAACTGGGCCGAAATTTCTTCCGTGACGGGAGATAATTCCGGCGTTCTGACTCCGGGAAATGCTGGAACTTCCAGCGCTACCGCCAATAAAGGGCTTTATTCCTCGGTGGAGAACATTGTCGTGGGGGAAGACGGAACGCTTACCCTTACGATTCAGGGGAATGGTTCCAGCTCTTACGGCCGGACGGCCCTCAATTATCTTGCCCTGACGCAGGTTCCGGAACCCGCTACGGCAGCATTGAGCCTGCTGGGCGCTGCTGCTCTGTTCCTGCGCCGCCGCAGGGCCTGATCCGGAAAGCAACAAAGCCTTGTTATCAACGCCGCTCCTAATTCACACGGAGCGGTTTTTTTATTTGGCGTTTTTCCTCTTCCTGTCTGTGCGGCAGGGCATTTCTATTCCAGCCTGTTTTCCGGGTTCCCCTTTCCCATACTGGAAATGAGCAGGAATAGGAGTGAAGCGCGGGAAAATACAGGGAAACGGATTTGTCCGGAAAGAAAGGCTTATTGGATGGGAACGGTTTCCTTTAAGCAAGTGGAAACAATGATGCGCGTTATGCGTTCCAGCGGTATTCCGGTGATTCTGGACACAATGCGGGCATAAGCATTCAATTGGTTTGAGTGGCGCTCGCGCAGTTGTTCCGGGGATTCGGCATGATCCGTCTTGAAGTCCACGATGACGGCGGCTCCGTCATCAAGAATCAGCCTGTCAATGATGCCGGAAATCCAGTTGTTCCCGTCAATGGCTTCAATACGCTGTTCCTTCATGATGCGCGCCGTTTCCGGAGACGTGAAAAGTCCGCGGATGGATGGGATTTCCATACACTCCGCTACGATGCGTTCCGCCTCCGTAGCAGGGTGGAGAGCCCACTCCGGCTTGTTTTCATCATCCCAGCGGGTAATCCGTTCAAACACGGCATGGACGGCGGAACCAAGCGCGGCGGCCTTCCCTGCGCCCGCGTGTTTTTCTCCCCGGAGCGGGGAGGCTTCCTCCGACAGGCCGGAGGGGGATATCCGTTCTCTGGCCAACGGTTTTTGCGTCGGCCATTCCAGCGCGCTTTCCTCCGCGCGTTTGTGTATGATTTCCGGGAATTCCGCGTACCACCCTTCAAGACCGCGGGAGTACAGGCATGACGCTCCGGATTCCGGAAGTATGTCTTCCGTTCCCCGGTTGAGGGACCGGATAGAGGAACGGACCACTTTCCACATGGAATCTGCCGTCTCTTCTCCCTTGTCTTCCCGGTACGGGAGGATAACGTAGGTAGCCCGCTTGGCCCGGGTAAGCGCCACATACAGCTTGCAGAATCCGTCAAATTGCTGTCGGGCGCGCCATTCCCGGTAAAGTTCCCGGAATTGCGGAATTTCTTGATAGATTTCTTTGGGCGGTTTGATGACGATTCCTTCTATTCCACCATCCCTGTTTTTTTTGACGAAGTGAGTCAAATGCGTGGCGTTTGCGAAAGGAGTATCCCTGCCGATCTGGGGCAGGATGACGATGTCAAATCCCAGCCCTTTGGATTTGTGGATGGTCATGATGCGGACAATTCCCGCGGCGGGATCTTCCCGCCGGGTCAGGTCCTCCATGCGCCTGATCCATTCATCCAGGGAAACGCTCTGTTCGTCCACCTGTTCCGCCTCATTCTGCCAGACGGCCAGTCGGTCGCGGTGGAAGTCCGTCAGTTCCGTTCCTCCCCGGAGCAGACGCCGTTCCAGTTCCTCCATGACGGCGGCGTAACCGTCCCGTTCCAGCAGGAAGCGCCATTCTTTCCACTCCATGCTTTCCGGGCATCCCGGCGTGATGAGAGGCCGGAGAGGGGAGTGGGTGAGCAGGCCGACGACAAAGGGATCTCCCGGCATCAGCAGCCAGCGGAAGAAGTACAGCAGGTTTTTCCCCAGCGGAGAGTCCACGCCTACCGGAACGTCGTCACACACTTCTGCGGGGATGCCGTGATCCGTCAGCCATCCCTTGATGACAAGAGCCTGGTTCTTCGTACTGACCAGTATCGCTGTTTCCAGGCCGCGACGCAGGGCTCCTGTACGCTCCAGAATATCAGCCGCCGCCTGGCATACCAGGTCATTGGCAGAGACGTTTTCCGTCTTGGGCGCCTGCCAGATTTGGGAGGCGCCGGGGCGGCCTTCCAGATGGGGGGCGCACCGGTGCTCCGGATATTCCCCCCATTGTTCCAGGGCGGCGGGTTCGCACCCGGGCGCTGTCCGGGCATAGTCGCAAATATCGTTGACCAGATCCAGCACAGGCTGGACGGAGCGGTAGGAAGTGGACATGCCGCGTTGTTCCAGTTGAAGCTGTGAAGAAACGGAGCGGAACAGCTCCGGGTCTCCGCCGCGCCACTGGTACACGCTCTGCTTGATGTCCCCCACCACGAAAATGCTGCCTTCATTTCCGGCCTTGGATTCCGCCAGATCATCCAGGAAAGGCTTGATGACGCGCCATTGGGGCTGGGACGTATCCTGGAATTCATCCAGCATCCAATGGTCGTAACGGCAGTACATGCGGTATTGCAGATCCCGTTTAAGTTCCGGCGTAATGGTGCCCCCTCCCAGCATGCGCGTAACGTCGTGGAACAGGAACCTCCCCCTGTTGCGGACCAGGGAGGAGTATTTGCCCTCAAACAGGAGCATCAGTCCGTGCGTGGCGCGTGTGCGGCGCAGCGTGTGCAGGGCTTCCATGCGCAGCCAGCTTTGGATGAGTTTTTCCAGAGCAGGCGTCCAGAAATCCCGGAATTTTTCCCGCGCCTCTTCCACGGTAATGGCCCAGGGGGAACCTCCCTCTGTGCGGAAGCGCACGCGGCCCAGCCTGGCGTATTGGGAAAATCCGTTCAGGAAGCGCAGGAACAGTTCTTTGTTTTTTACGCCGTTTTTCCCTTCCGGCGCAGGAGTTTGCTGAACCTGGAAAACCAGGGAATGCAGTACGGAGTCAAATTGTTCCAGGGGAACGGGAGGCGCTAGCTCCTCCAGTGTGAAGCCCAGTGTGACGGGGTTTCCCCACATCCCGGCATCCGGCACATCCAGAAAAAGTTCGTGATAGGTGCTCAGGCGGCGCATCATGGAATTCTCCGCGTCCGCGGCTTCCGCGTCAGAATCCGCCCCGGAAAGGAAGGCATCTTCAAAGTCCTTCCTTCGCTCCCTGTTTACGGAGCATTCCCGGTACAGGGAGAGCAGGGCTTCACGGCGCGCCAGTTTCTCCGCCGTGGGGTCAATCATGCTGAAGCCGCTGACTCCCAGTTCAAAGGCGCTGGCGGAGGCAATCTGGGCAAACAGGCTGTCAATGGTGCAGAGGTTGAGCCGCGCCAAATTCTGCACCAGAATGTGCAGTAAATGGAGGAAGCGTTCCCGATGCAGGTTTTCCTCCTTCCATGCCTCCGGAGCGCCGGGCCAGAGACCGGGTTCCCCGTCCGTTCCTTTGATAACCGCCCATAGCCGTTCTTTCAGCCGCGCCGCGCCTGCCTCATCCGTGGCCCCCGCGGCCAGGTCTGTCAGAATGCGGTCCTTGAATTCTCCCGCCGCTTTTCGGGTGAACGTAATGGCGATGAGGCGTTCGGGGTGGTTGCCGCCGTTCAGCGCCAGCAACCCCAGGAAACGCAGGGAGAGCTGGTAGGTTTTTCCCGTTCCGGCGGAAGCGGAGATCAGCATGTTGGTCAGGGGCGGCATCTTAGAAAGGCAGGTGGGGGGTGAGGCGGAGGCCCAAAAGATCCTGCAGGCTTTCCCTCCGGGAAGTCATCAGGTCCTTGAATACGTCATAAGAGGGCGGTGGCCAGCCCAGTTCCTCCGCGGTGATGAGCCCGCGGCCTTCATAAAGAAGCTTCATCAGTTCCACCGCCCAGGAACGGGCGCTGTCCAGCGCGCATTCCTCATATCCGGGCATGGTGTCGTGGAGGGTGTCCCAGGAGGAGATTCCGATATCCATGGGATTGGCGGGAAGGTTGTAATAGGCCGCTGAGGGAGCGCCGCCGTAGGTTTCCGAGGCCCACAGCACATAAACGGGAAGCTGCAGGTCTTTCCAGCGCGCGTGCGCCAGCTTCCCGTTTTTCCGTCGTTTGGTGTAGGGATGCAGGGCTGGGGAAAGCAGGGACAGGGCGTCCGGCCGTCCGAGCGGTTCTAGATGCTTTTTTTCACAGGAGGAGGCCGCTCCGGTTTTGTAGTCAATGACCCGTATGCGCCCGTCCGCATGGCGGTCAATACGGTCAATACGGAATTTCATGGGGAAGCCGCCCAGTGTCCAGTTCTCTACCTGACGCTCAAAGGCAATGCAGGACCATCCTTCCTGAAGGGCCTGCAAGTGCTGAACGGCGTAAACGGAAAGCCTCTGTTCCATGGAGCGTTTTTGCAGCAGCAGGGGCATGAGGGGGGAGGGGCCGTATTGTTTCCGGAAGGTTTGTTCCAGTATTTCCGTGATGGCGGCCTGAAGGGAAGCTGCGTTCATGCCGTCTTTCAGGACGGCGTGTTCCCGGCAGAAGCATTCCAGCACGTCGTGCAGCATGGTGCCCAGTTCATTGGCGGCCATATCTTCTTTGTCCGGCAGGAATTCTTCCTCATTCATGTGCAGAGCCTCCTGCGTCCAGAAACGCATGGGGCAGGACAGGAACCTTTTGAGGACGGAGGGGGAGAAGGGCTTCCCTCTTTCCTTCCACGGGTTTTTGTAGCCGGGCGCCATCGCGCCGATGTCCGCAGCGGTCTTCCAGCCTTCCTCGGGTTGGAGGTGCCAGTTTCCTCGCTGGTAGGGCAGGGGTGCGGGCGCATCGCTGATTTCCTGGAAAAGCAGTTCTACGCGGTGCGGCAGCTCCGCCTCCGGGCAGCGCATGAGCAGGGAGGATGGGGTCAGAGGATCATTCCTGCTGCTGGTCCGGGAGAGAAGGATGGTGAGGCTGCCTTCCCGTTCGCGGGAATGGAGCAGGGCGGTCAGCAGAAAACTGTCCCGGGCTTTCTTCCGGTTAAAGGAATCAATGCCCAGGGTTTCCCGTAGTTCCTCCGGCATGAACTGGTCGGAAACGCCTCCTTCCGGTACGGTCCCTTCGTTTAGTCCCGTGAGAATGAGGTTTTTTTCCGGGCGGAAGTGAACTTCCATCCAGCCCAGGGAATCCAGCGCCGCATGAGCTTTTCTCCTGTTTCTGACGCGCAGCGGCTGGAGGCATTTCATCAGGAGCAGGAGAGCCGTCTCCGGGCTGGAAAACGCGGTGGAGCGCTGTTGCAGACGCATGAGTCCGGAAAGGCAGGAATGGAACATTTCCATGGCTTCCGTCTCCGGGCCATAGATGGCTGCCAGGGCCGGGAACCATTCCATCAGCCGTTCCCCCAGCATTCCCGGTTCCGCCATCCGGTTCCGCCATTCCAGAATGGCCTGGATGGAAGGAAAGGCTTCGGGATAAGCCTCTTTCAGCCTGGAAAGCAGGTATTCTTCCGTTTCCGGAAGGTATTTCTGCTGGATTTTGTCCAGCGCGGCGCAGCAACTCTGCTGATTCCTTATCCCTAGGGAGGCGCAGAGCAGGGAGGAGCGCGCCAGGGAATAGACGGGGCGCGCCGTCCCTTTTTCCTCCAGCGCCCGCTGGAGATTGCGGAGCAGGTCCATGACGCCGCTTCCGGCAAAAGGCTTCCCTTCCGGATTGTGGAGGCCCCAACCGTATTGGCGCAGGGCTGCGTCCAGGGCGACGTTCATGTCAGGATCGCAAACGCCCAGGGCGATGTCCGGCGTTTCTCCTTCCGCTGTGCGGGCGATGATGCGGCACGTTTCTTCAGCCAGCCGTGCCGGATTGGCCGCAATTTTGATTTGGTCGTCGCGGATTTTGATGGGGCGCCGGGACCACTCTTCCGGCAGAGGGCATCCCCAGGAATCAAAGGAGGCGGCTTCTTCCTCCGGCGCGTGGATCCATATCTGGACGGGTACGCCATTGCTTTCCGCATGCCGGAGGGCATGGCGCAGAGGGGCCGGAACCTCCGCTGCGCAGGCCAGAATAATATTTCCACCTGTTTCCCTCAGGGAGTTCAGTAGCCGGGGCGGGGCTTCCGCCTTCATGGAGGTTCTGTTTTCAAGCTTCCAGCTTTCCAGTTGTTGCGTGCATTGTTCTTCCAGCCTTTCCATGTCCGTCCAGCGTTCGTCTCTGCCCGCACAGGCATGGTGGGCCATGATGCAGGAGACGCCCTGGTTCGCCATGGCGTGCCTCAGGTTTTGCAGGCTGCCGGCCATTTCCAGCATGCTGGAAAAATCCTCCGGCATGGGGCGGGGAAACAGGCGGGGATAAAGGCGATGGGGAGAGTCCCCCAGAGCCAGGAGCCACCCGGCCAGTTCTTCCGGAGCGGACGCCGTTTCTTCCTTTTCTTCCATCCGGGGAAACTGGTCTGCCGGAATGACCTGGGGAGCGAAGATTGCCTGTGTACGGGAAATGGAGGCGAGGAATTCCCTCAGCTGCCTCCCGGATTCCCGTGTGGGAACCAGCACCAGATGCCGGTGGAAGTCATTTCCCAGGGAAAGCAGGCGTTCCGCCACGGCCCGGCAGGCCGGTTTGTCCCAGGATAGAAAGAATCGGTTCATGGCAGGGAAGCAGGAATCCCCGGAAAGGGGAAAAGTTGAGGGCTACATGGGAATGCTATATCAGAATGGCTGAATTTCCCATCTATTTTTTCATGATTAACGGGGCGGCGCATAGCGGGCCGTGAGGTGAGCGGGCTTTGGCCGCATGTTGGCGGAGAAGGGAGGAACTTTTTTGCCTTTCCGGTAGGGCGTGGCGGCGGAAATCCGGAGGAATGGCGTGTTTATTGTTCCTGGACGGCCCGTTTTCCCCCGGTTCCGGTGACCAGAAGCACGCCTGTAAAGACCAGCAGGACGGAGAGGACTTTCATCCATCCGAAGTGGTCCATGCCCCACATCACCGCCACGGATGAGGCAATCACCGGCTGGCAGTAATTGTACATGCTGACGGCGGTGGGTTTCAGCCGCTGCTGGGCGAAAGACAGGCAGATATAGCTGACAAAGGTAGCCAGAGCCACCACGTAGGCAATGCCCAGCCATGTTTGTGCGGGGAGGGCGGAATAGTGGATGGACCCCACTTCCCGGAAGGTGAAGGGGAGGCAGACGGCGGCGGCATACGTAAACATCCATTTCAGCAGGGTGACGGGCGAGTATCTGCCAATCAGGTTCTTAAAGAAGACAAAGTAAACGGCTACGCTGCACTGGGAAGCCAGGCAGAGAATGTCCCCCAGCAGGTTGTTGTCTCCCGGGAGGGCCGCCGCATGCCCTCCGCTGCCGGAAACCAGCAGAATGGCTCCGATGGCGCTGGCGCAGACCCCGATGATTTTTTCCCCGTGACCATTTCCCGGAGGACGAACGCCGCCAGAATCATGGTCAATACCGGCGTAATGGTGATGATGATGGCCGCATCCGCCGGGGAAGTGAACCCTACGCCCACCGTGAAAGCCATCTGATTGAAAATGATTCCGAACAGGGAGGCGTAAAACAGGGGCAGGCGGTGCTTCCTCTCTATGGGTTCCCCTGGCACGAAAGCGGAGGCCAGCCAGAACAGGATGGCCGCTCCCAGCAGGCGGAATGTGGCGAGAGAAGCGGAACTTACTTCTCCCTGCTGCATGACCAGTTTACTGACGGGAGACATGAGGCCCCAGATGACGGCCGCCGCTCCCATCGCGATATGTCCTTTCAGCGTTTCTGACGGCATGGTGCGGCCCGCTGCGCGGCGGGCCGCATATTCTCCGCTTCCGCAAGCGGATTGCAAGAGTTTTATGGGTGTTCCCGGCAAAGATAAAAAACGGAAGATGGTTTCTCTGTCCGTCAGATAATTCTGCGCCTGGAATGAATATGGGAGTCAACGCGGCAGGCATGGTTCCGGCTTCAGGCGATGCCGGGAACTGTTCCCTCTTTTTCCGGGGAGCCGGATGAAGAAGGCCCGATGAAGAGAGCGTTGTGGTTTAATTGCCAGAAGGCTGCGGATTCCCGGCGTGAAATCCCCTCCATATTGAGATAACGCGTGCGGAGCAGAGACAGGCTGGAGTGCCCCATGTCCATTTGCAGGGAGGAAAAATCCCTGAATTGCCTGGCGTGGTAGCTGGCGAAGGTGTGGCGGAGCACGTCCGCCTGCCATGGCCTGCCGGTCAGGGCGGAGAAACGCGCCCTGACCTGTCGCCATTTTTGTTTCCAGTTGGCGGGGGTGACGGGCATGTCTGCGGGCCTCCTGACGCGTTTCAGGATGCTGGACAGCGCGGGCTGGAGGCTGACATGGCGCGCCCCGCCCGTTTTGGAGTGTTGCGGCGGGATGGAGATTACCTTGTCTTCCAGGCAGACGTGTTTCCAGCGGAGCCGCTCCACTTCCGCCGGGCGGATTCCCGCAAACAGCATGATGCCTGCCGCCGCCAGACATTCCCCGTGGTGCATGTCCCCGGCCAGGCGCAGCAGCAGGGAGCATGCCTGCACGGGCAGGGCGGCAATGCGGCGTTCCTTGATGACGGGGATATCCACCCCCGCCGTTGGGTTGCGTTCCGCCCAGCCGCGGCGTATGGCGTGGGAGCAGACCGCGCTGAGGGCCGCCCGGCCATTCAGAAAGCGTCGCGGCGTGCGGAAACTGCCGTTGAGCCATTCCCGGCAACTGGCGGCATCCAGCCCGCGCACCTGCCGCCGGGCCAGATCCGGCCTGTCCCGGAGCAGTTTGCCCGTCAGAGTGCGCAGCCCTTTTAAGCTGACTGGGCGCAGACGGTCTTTTTTACTCTCCAGCATATCCTGCGCCGCCTGGGCTACGCTGACGCTTTGTTCCATTTCTTCCAGGTTTTTTGCCCCCAGCAGGATAATGCGGCGCGCTCTTTTCAGGGTTCCCCTGCCTCCGCGCAGGCTTCCCGCGGTTTCCAGAGCCTGCATGCCCAGCATGAAAACTTCCGCCGGGCTGACCTTTCCGCCCGTCAGCAGGGCGCAAACCTGTTCCCATGGTTCCTGATGATGTTCCATACGGGATGAAATAATGGATGTTGGCGCAACATGTGCATCAAGCTCGAAATGTTGAAAATGAAAGGAAAAAAGAATGAGTGGAATGAACAATATTGCTGCTATTTTGTTGGATGGCTTCTGTATATAATTTATAATAAATGCATACGGAAATAAGGTAGCATGTTGCGCCAACATACTCTGAACGGGTGCTGACTCCTCTTCAGATAGAACAGGCCGTTGCGGAAGCATGGGAAACGTGGAAGCATGCGGACGGGGATTCCCTGATTTTTGACTTTCTCCTGGCCTATGGGCTTCCCAAATCCAGCGTCAGCCGCCTGAAAAGCGGCGCCTTAAATGCGGCCGCCCGTCCGGGGGATCTGCTGTGGAAAAAAAAGCTTTTTTACAAAAGGGCGGAGCCGGGGCTGCTGATGAGCGCGGTTGACGCCTGCCGCCGGGATCCGGAGGTATTGAAGTACGCTCCCCGGTTCATCATCGTCTGTGATGGCGGTTCCTGGGCCGCGGCGGACATGAAAACCGGGGAAGCCCTGGAATTCCCCCTGAAGGATCTGCCCCGGCATTATGACTTTTTTCTTCCCTGGGCGGGGCTGGAGAAGACGGTCATCACGCTGGAGAATCCAGCCGACGTTCGCGCCGCGGAGAAGATGGGGAAAATATTTGACTCCCTGAAAAAAGATAACCCGGGGCTGGACAGCCACGCCATGAATGTGTTTATGGCGCGCCTGCTGTTCTGTTTTTTCGCGGAAGACAGCGGAATTTTTGAGGAAGAACGGCTTTTTACGGATTTCATTGAACGCGCTACGGCTTCGGATGGATCCGACCTGCGGGAACAGCTGAAACGGGCATTTGCCGTCATGAATCTTCCGCCGGGCAGCCCGGAACGCGCCGCCGTCCCGGTTTCCGCGGCGCGTTTCCCTTACGTCAACGGCGGCCTGTTCCAGGGGGTGCACGCCGTGCCGCGCTTTTCCTCCCGTTCCCGGAAAGCGCTCATTGACGCGGGGAATCTGGATTGGTCAGACATCAATACGGATATTTTCGGCAACATGTTCCAGGCCTGCGTGGCACCGGACAAACGCTCCTGCCTGGGGGAGCATTACACTTCCGTTCCCAACATCATGAAGGTGCTGCGCCCTTTGTTCCTGGAAGAGCTGGAAAACGCCGCCCGGCAGGCCCGGGGCCATGAAGCCCGGGCCAGGAAGTTTATTGAGAGGCTCAGCAACATCCGTTTTTTTGACCCCGCCTGCGGCTCCGGCAACTTCCTGATTGTGGCGTTCAAAGAAGTGCGCCGGCTGGAAATGGAGGTGCTGGAAAGCGTGCCCGCTCTGCTGCCCATGCCCTCCGTTTCCATCAGCCAGTTTTACGGCATTGAAGTAGATGACTTTGCCCATGAAATCGCCATGCTTTCCCTCTGGCTGGCGGAACACCAGATGAATCAGGAGTTTTTTGAACGCCTGGGCAAACGGGTGCCTACCCTGCCGCTCCGCCCCAATGAGCACATCGTGCTGGGCAACGCCCTGCGCCTAGACTGGGAAACCGTGTGCCCGAAGACGGCTCCCGCTCAGGCTGCGCCCCTTTGGACGGTGGAACCCCTGCTTCAGCGCGCCGCGCCAGACGTCAGAGAGCCGGAGATTTATATCTTCGGCAACCCGCCGTATCTGGGTGGTAAAAAGGAGAATGAAGAGCAAAAACAGGAACAGGAAAATATATTTTCCAAATACGGCAATAATTATCGAGATTTGGATTATGTTTCCTGCTGGTTGATGCTGGCTGCCGAGTATATGCAGCATTCTTCCGCCAGATCGGGGTTTGTGTGTACCAATTCCATCACTCAGGGTACACAGGTGCCGAATTTATGGAAGCCCATCTTGGGATTGGGTGTGGAAATTGGTTTTGCTTACGCATCGTTCAAATGGAGCAACAACGCGAAATATCAGGCAGGGGTTTCTTGTGTGATCCTCGGCCTTTCCCACAGGGATGAATGTCCTGATAAAACGTTTTACCAAGAGAATAAAAAAATGAGCGTTTCTAATATTACGCCTTATTTGACCATCGGGAAAACGGTTTTTGTGGAACAGCGCAATAAATGCCTGAATAAGAATTTTCCCGCTATTCTGATAGGAAATGCTCCGGTAGATGGTGGCCATCTGATTTTGACGGAGACGCAAAAAGATGAATTGGTGGAATTATATCCTGAATCCATATGTCTTATGAAGAAGTATATGGGGGCTGATGAATTGATTAAAGGGAAAAAAAGATATTGTTTATGGATAGAAAATGATCAATATCAATATGCTTTGAGTATTGATAAAGTATGTCAGAGAATAGATGCCGTGAAGTCATTTCGTTTGCAAAGTAAAAAAAATGCAACAAAAAGACAGGCGTTAAATCCTCATCTATTTATGCAACGGACTTATAAACCAACTGAAGCTATCATTATTCCTGGGGTTTCAAGTGAAAAACGAGGGAGAATACCTATGGGTTATGTAAACGATAATGTAATTATCTCTCATCCAGCATATGCTGTTTATGATGCTAAGCCGTGGGTATTTGGCATTCTATCATCTAAAATGCATATGGTGTGGGCATTAATGACTTGTGGACGTTTAGGGACAGGACTTCGTTATTCCGCCACGCTTTGCTACAACACTTTTCCATTGAGGGAACTGACGGAGGGAGAAAAGGCGCGGGTGACGGAAGCGGCGCTGAGGGTACTGGACGCGCGGGAGGCGCATCCGGAAAAGACGCCGGCGGAGTTGTATGATCCGGACAGGATGCCGGAGAACCTGAGGAAGGCGCATGACCGGCTGGATGCGGAGGTGGACCGGCTTTACCGGGTGAAGGGCTTTAAGGATGACGGGGAACGGCTGGAATGCCTGTTTGAGCTGTACCGGGAAATGACGCAGGGGCAACAAACGGAATAAGAAACATGAACATGATGCAGGTCAACTACGGGGCCACGGGGACCAGCACGGCGGTGGACGCGCTGGGGATGCGCGATATGCAGGCGCGCGCGTACGCCAAAAGGCGTGAGCGGTATCTGCTGCTAAAGGCGCCGCCGGCATCCGGCAAGAGCCGTGCGCTGATGTATCTGGCTCTGGATAAGCTGGAACGGCAGGGGCTGCGCAAGGTGATTGTGGCTGTGCCGGAACGGACGATTGGCGGTTCTTTCGCGCCCGTACGGCTGACGGAAAGCGGATTTTTCGCGGACTGGACGCCGGACTTGCGCTACAACCTGTGCACGCCCGGAGCGGATGCCGGCAAGGTGGCCCGTTTTGTGGAGTTTATGGAGAGCGAGGCCCGCATCCTGATTTGCACGCATGCCACGCTACGCTTCGCGTTTGAAAAGCTGGCTACGGAAGCGTTCAGCGGCTGCCTGCTGGGGATAGATGAATTTCACCATGTGTCCGCGGACCGTGAAAGCAGCCGGCTGGGCGCTCTTCTGCATGACGTGATGAGGGAAACGGACGCCCATGTGCTGGCCATGACGGGCTCCTACTTCCGCGGGGACAATGTGCCCATTCTGCTGCCGGAAGATGAAGCCAGGTTCAGCCGGGTAGTGTATACGTATTATGACCAGCTGAACGGGTACAGGCATTTGAAATCCCTGGGGATAGGCTATCATTTTTACCAGGGCCGTTATCTGGACGCCCTGCCGGAGGTTCTGGATACGGACAGGAAGACCATCCTGCACATTCCCCATGTGAACAGCGGGGAATCCACCAAAGAAAAGTATGATGAAGTAGGCCATATTCTGGATATCATGGGCACGGTGGAGGGAGAAGACCCGGAGAATGGCCTCCTTTACGTGCGCCGCCGCGCGGACGGGCGCGTGCTGAAAGTGGCGGATTTGGTGAATGATGAGGCCGCCCACCGCAACAGGCTGGTGGCTTATCTGCGTAAAGTGAAACAGAAGGATGAACTGGATATTATCATTGCCCTGGGCATGGCCAAGGAAGGCTTTGACTGGCCCTGGTGCGAACATGCCCTGACGGTGGGTTACCGGGGGTCTTTGACGGAGATCATCCAGATTATCGGCCGCGCCACGCGCGACTGCCCGGGCAAGACCCATGCCCAGTTCACCAATCTGGTGGCCGCCCCGGCGGCGAAGGATGAGGAAGTGACGCTGGCGGTGAATAATATGTTGAAAGCGGTGACGGCCTCCCTGCTGATGGAGCAGGTGCTGACCCCGGAATTCAAATTCCGGGCCCGTGCGGAGAGCGAGGACGAACGCAGGCCGGGGACGATTCACATCCGCGGATTCAAAGAACCGGGCACCGGGCGTGTGAGGGATATCGTGGAGAATGACCTGGCGGATTTGAAAGCCCGCATCATGCAGGATGATACGGTCAGAAAGCTGATTGCCCATCCGGATGCGGACCCCCGCATCGTCAATAAGGTGCTGGTGCCTAAAATCATTGCGGAACGCTATCCCGGATTGACGGAAGAGGAACGGGAAGAAGTGCGTCAGGCCGTGGTGACGGATTGCGCCATCAGGAGCGGGGAAATCAGGGAAGAGAAGGATTCCGTGAGCGGTCAGAGCCGGGAATTTATTAAGATGGGTGAAAAATTTGTTAATGTTAATGATTTGGATATCAACCTGATAGACGGAATTAATCCCTTCCGCGGGGCATTTGAGATTATGTCCAAGCAACTGACAGCCCCCGTTTTGCGGCTGATACGGGATGCCATTGCGGAAACGCGCATCACCCTGGGGCTGCAAGAGGCCGTTCTGCTGTGGGAATCTGTGCTGGCTTTCAACAAGGCGCGCGGCAGGGAACCTGACCCGAACGCGGAGGATGCCAATGAAGCCACTTTGGGGCAGGCCCTGGTGCTGATACGCAGGGAAAAACGGAGGAGGGCGCGGCATGGATAAGGAAGCGCTGGAAAGAAGGCTTGCTGCCATTTTTGAGGAGGCGGAGGAAGCCGGGATCCACCTGGACAGCAAGCCGGAGCGAGTCCCTGTGAGCAGGGGGGACAGGCTGGCGGAGTCTTTTGAGGAGATCTCCCGTTTTGTGGATGAATGCGGGAGGGAACCGGTCAAGGGGCTATCCATGAATGAACGCAGGCTGGCCGCCCGGCTGGAACAAATCCGTCAGGATCCCGTCAGGGCGGCCCAGCTGCGCCCCATTGACCGGCACGGGCTGCTGCCCCAGCCGCCTGCCACGGTGGAGGAGGTGTTCCATGATAAGAGCATGGAGGCTCTGCTGGAGGATGAAGACGCTGCGGATATTTTTGACGTGAGCGCTCTGCCCCGGCGGGAGCTGCCGGAATATATTGCCAAACGCGTGCCATGCCGGAATTTTGAGCTGTTCCGGGAACTTTTTGCGCGGTGCCAGCGTGAACTGAATGAGGGTAAACGCCATACTTCACGTGTGGCCAATGGGCAGAAAAATGTGCTGGAACAGGGAAATTTTGTTCTGTTGAAAGGGATGCTGGCCTATATAGCCGATAAGGGAGAGACTACGTATAACCGCCGCAAAGAACGGAATAACCGTTTGCGCGTGATTTTTGAAAATGGAACGGAGGCCGATCTGCTGATGCGCTCCCTGTTTTGTGCCTTGTATGACGGCGGCCGCCTGGTCAGCGAGCCGGATGAAACGGAATTGAAGCTGGAAGGCCCCGTAAATGAAGATGACTGCCTTACCGGCTGCGTGTATGTGCTGAAATCCGCCAGCAGGCTCCCGGAAGTGCGGGCCATTCCTCATCTGTACAAAATAGGGGTAAGTTCCGTGCCTCTGGAAGAACGTATTGCCCATGCTCGCCATGAGGCGACGTATCTGATGGCGGATGTCATTCCCGTGAGGAAGTGGGATTGTTACAATCTGGATGCCCGCAAGGCGGAAAACCTGCTTCACCATTTCTTTGCCGCCGCCTGCCTGGATTTGGAAATCAGGGATGGGAGCGGGCGGCTGTGTCGTCCGCGGGAATGGTTTTCCGTTCCTCTGGGGATTATTGAACAGGTGATTCCTCTGTTGCTGGACGGCAGCATTATTCATTACCGGTATGATCCGGAGTCCATGACGTTGGAAAAACGGGCGGGAGACGGAAAAGGAAGGTGAGGGGGAAGGCAGACAGGCCGCTCTTCACCTGACCGGCCTGCTTCCAGAGGCGCCCGGCGGAATATCCGCCGGGGCCATCATGGAATGACGGATATTTCCAGAAGGTCTTATGGCATGGAGATGCCGATTTTGTGTTCCCGGCTGTTGCCGCGGAGTTCCGGGGCGTACATGGCCTCAATGACGGCCGGAAGGGCGCTGAAGCGTCCCGGACGTTCCGCGCGCAGGCGGTGGCTGATCTGGTACTGGCCCATGGGAAGGGAGGAAAGGAAGAGGCGTATTTCCTCATCCCCTATTTCCCTGTAGCCGAAGACGGTTCCCAGCCGGGCGTAGCCGCTGGCGGTTTCCCGGGATTCGCAGCCTGCGGGCTTGGGGTCCAGGAGCATGAGGTATTCCACGTCGTTCTTCGTTTTCACGGTCATCACCACTTCAATGATGTCGCCGCTGGCAATGACGTCCCCGTTTTTCAACAGCGTGCGCCGTGTCAGGTCTCTGCCCTGGGAGACGAGCTCCCCTGCATCCGTCTGGGTGTCCTTCACGGAACCGTCTTTCACCGTTTCCTTCCGGATGCGGTAGTAGGAGCGTTCCACGGTGACGGCATTCCCCGCGGCGGGAATGGGATCTTCCAGGGAGAAGTAGCTGAGGGTGGCATTGGCATAAATGTTCCCTCTGCCCTTTTTCCTGCGGATGGTGATGACATGGCTGCCGTCCGTCAGGTCTTTCCCGCTCATGCGGAAGGCGTTGTCAAAGGTGAACAGGGTTTCTTTCGTACTGGCGATTGTTTTAACCGGAACGCCGTCGTACAGGATTTCCGCTTCCATGTCCTCCATGCCTTCCCTGGTCTGGAGAAGGTAGGCGGACAAGGCTTCCAGACAATCCGCCGTATCTTTGGTGGAGTCCCAGTAGGAACCGTTGGCGCGGTTGTCGAGCAGCCATTTTGCCAGGCGCGCCGTGACGGGATTGCCGGGGGCGCTCTTGGCCATCAGTTTCAGGTAGGCCGCCTGCGTGGCTGCGCTGCTGCCGTACCAGCGCCACCAGTATCCTGCATTGGGAAGGCGCAGCCAGGCGGTTTGCAGGGAATCGTCCTGCTGGAGGAATTGGGAGATGACGGGCATTATCTTGTTGAAGTCGTCCATGCGGTGGGCGTCCAGCAGGATTTCCGCCAGTTGAATCTGGCTGATGACGGGAAGTTCCAGCCTGTCACGGAACAGGTAGCGTTCCATAGGCAGGTTTTTCACGCCGCATTCCGCCAGGACGGAGTAGACCAGGGTATCCGTCGCGGAGGCCGTCAGGCGGTAATTCCCCAGTTTGCGGAGAGCTTCCTTCTTTTCAGGTCCGTCCGGCAGTTGTTCCAGTTTCCGGAATTTGTCTCCTTGTTCAAGAAGAGCTGTCTGGCGTTCCTGATAGTTTTTCAGCCAGCGGACAGCTCCGGAAATCATGCCTTCCGGCACGTTGACCGTGTTTGAAGCAATTTTCAGGCCGTGAGCCACGTGGGCCGTCATGACGGGATCTCCCTCTTCCGCCCCTCCGAACCATCCCCAGGAGCCGTTGGAGAGCTGTTTTTCCCGGAGGGAGGAGATTCCCCTGGCAGCCATCTTTTTCAGCGCGGCTTCATCATAAACGGGGTTGCGTTCCAGTTTTTTCATGACGCTGTCATGGAAGGCCTTGTTCTTGATGTCCCGGGGATTCAGGCTGCGATGGCTTTTCAGCGCCGCTCCGGGATTCAGGCCGAGTTGCTTGAGCGTGTCCGTCACGACGAGGGCGGGGAGGAAGCGGTTGAGCGTCTGTTCCACGCAGCCATAGGGGTATTCCGCCAGATAGGGCAGGGCCTCCACCATGCTGAGGGCGATGCTGGGGGAGACCTTGACGACCAGTTCGCTTTCCTCCCTGCGCCGCTGCTGCGGCAGGGAAATGGAAAGTGTCTTTTCCTGTTCTCCGGAGAGCACTGCGGCGCTTTCCGCGTGGAGCTGCTTCATGCCGTGCACCAGTACGGGGAAGTTCATCTGCATGGCGTCTCCGGTAGAGCCAGCCGACGCTTCCATGGCGACGGCGGCGGTTCCCTCCCTGACGGCGGCAGCCCACCAGTTGACGACTGCCTGCCCCTGGGCAGGAACGTCCACTTCCCGCACGGCGGAATTATCCGTATCTGCGGAAAGCCCCTTCACGGCCGGATCGTCAGCCGGGAGAAGTTCCAGGCACCCGTCTTTCAGGGAAATGGAAACGCGGGCGCGGACAGCCTTTCCCGTCCGGTTGCGGACCAGGGCGCTGAGCATCACGATGTCTTTTTCCACAAAGAAGCGCGGGGCCTGCATGCTGACCATGAAGTCCTTCGTGGTCAGGAATTCTGCGGAAGCCTGCCCAACCTGCAATCCGGGGGTGATGACCCAGGCTGAGGCCTTCCATGTGGTCAGGTTGTCCGGCATTTCCACGGGTACGGCAACGTTTCCTTCTTCATCCGTTTTGAGCGTGCCGCACCACTTGATGCAGTCCGCAAAATTGGTGCGCAGTTGAATGTGCGGGGAACCGTTTTCCTGTGCGTCCGCATTTCCCTGTCCGTTTGCAAGGGACTCGCTTTCTGCACTTTCTTTGTCCGCGGCCATGGCCATGACCGGAACGGCGGCGGGGGCGGCCGCTCCTGTAGCCAATGCGCGGCTTGCGGCAGCATCTGCACCGGAATCGAACACTGCCTCCGCAAAGCCGTTAACGATCCCTTTGGCCTTTCTCGCCATAGGTCCGTAATTTCTGTAGAGCAGGGATTGGAAAGAGGGCTGGCCCGGACCGCGATCCTGCTGCGTGCCGGAAGCCGTCATTTTTTTCAGGCTGAGGAAGCCGGTTTCGTTCAGTCTGCCCCATACGGTTTTGGAGATGTCCGTAATATTGGGGCGTGCGATGTATTCCAGAGCCTTGTCATAAACGGCCAGGGCGACGATGCCGTTACTGACGGGTTTGCCGTCAGGCCCCTTGACCTGAATGGTGACGTTGCCTTGTTCACCGGGCCGGTATTGGGATTTGCCCGGCACTATGGAAGGAGCCAGAAGCTGTCCGGCGGGCGGAATCAGAAGTTCGGCGGAAGCCTCATGAAGTTCTCCGTTTCTGACGGTGAAGGCGTTGACTCCCATATTGGGCATATCTTCCCGGGTCAGGCGGCATTCCACAAGGGCTGTCTGCCGGTCCAGGGAAACCAGACGGCGGGATTCGTTTTTCCAGGAGTTGCGCAGGAAGGTCCAGACGCGGGCGTCCGGATAATCAGAGGTGACGAGCAGCCTGGCCGTATCTCCCGGAGCGTATTCCTTTTTGTCCGGATGGATGGAAAGAGGATTGATTTTAAAAGGATTCTGTTTGCCCTTGCCGTAGGAAAGGAACTGGAAGGATTCTTCCACCTTGTTGCCGTGCCCGTCCTCCAGGGTTGTGGAAAGGGCATACAGGCCGGATTCCCCGGTCTGGAAGGACAGGGAGGCTTCCCCATCTTTCCCGGTGGCGATATCCCAGGTTTCCAGCGTTTCCCGTCTGCCGTCCGCACGGATATGCTGCAGGACGCAGGTTCCCCTAGCATGGGCAATTTTGGCGCCATCCGCCGTGGCTGCGGTAATGGATGCCCGGACCGGCGTTCCGGCGGGGGCATAGCCGCAGTTCAGGGTGGTGAAGATATTAAACGGACGGAAAGTGGCAATGACCTGTCCGGAAGCGGAAACTTCCCGCAGGGAGGCGTCCGTCACGCTGACGGAAACGCGGTAGGTGACGTTGCTGGAGGGGAAATCCCGGGCATCCTGCGCCGTGGGTAATTCTACGGATGCTTTTCCGTCCTTGTCCAGCGGCACCGTCTTTTCCAGGACGGTCAGAGGCGCATCCGGGAAAAAGGGAATGTAGTACGGGCTGAAAGACCTGTCGTACAGCCAGCTCCATTTCCAGTAAGGCGTCCAGATGTTCGCCCCCAGCGTCCGGGTGATGGTGATGGTTGCCTTCCCCCCGCTTACGGGGCCGCCCGCGTAATAATCCGCCTGAATGGCGACGGGAATGGGTTGTCCCAGCCGGATAGGTTTGGCGGGGGCATCCATTCTGACGGAGAATTCCGGCTTTTTATACTCTTCCATCCGGAAAAGGGGGGCATACAGCCGGAAATCCGGATCTGCGGAGTCATGCAGTTTCAGCTTGGCCCCATACTGGCCCAGCGGGGCGTCCGCAGGAATGAGCAGTTCCAGTTCAAAGCTGCCTGTGGAATCCGTCGTGACGGTCTTTGGAGGGAAAATGCTCTCATCCCCTGTTGGAGAGGCAATGGTCAGCGTCAGTTTTTTTCCGGCGCAGTCTTTTGTTCCGGGATTCGCGATGTCCGGGCGGAAGAGGACGCCTTTGAAACGGGCCGTCTGTCCGGGGCGGTACACGGGCTGGCTTTCCAGGAAAAAGCAGGAATAGGAGTCGGAGGCCTTGTTGGCCGTATCCATGAGGTAATTGCCGGATTCCCAGCCGTAGTCAGATATTCCCGCCAGCACATAACTGTCCCCCTTGGAAGCGATGCCCAGGAACATGTTGTAGGGAGGGGCGCTGGAATGGCGGTGAGGGATTGTTTCTATCATGGCTCCGTCCTTGTCCGTGATTCCCTTTACCTGGCGTTTTTGGAGCGTTTTATCCTGCCGGTAGCGGAGGAGCCGCAGGCTGCCTCCTTCCACGGGCATTCCCGTTCCGGCGTCCGCCAGGAACCAGAGATTGCCTTCCGGAACGGAACGGCGTACCAGCACCATGTCTGACAGAGTAAGAAAGCGATGGAACCGGTAGCCGTTTTCCAGTGTGACGGTGAGCAGGTACCAGCCGGGTTTGCGGGTGGGTACGGGAATGTGAGCGATGTGGTTCAGGTACCGGTTCCCGGGAGTCAGGGTTATCTCATCCCCCTTGATTTCCTCCCCCAGATAGCGGGCATAGGATGAGTCATGCAACAGGCTGAAGAGCAGGTTCCCCAGGTTGGAATACCTGTCTTTGTAAGCTTTTCCCAGCGTTTTGGAGGTTTGGACCTTGTCCATGCGTTCTTCCTGCCACCGTTTCATATCCACGGGGCGGACCGCTACGCAGGCCCGGGAAGCGTTGCGGTAGGAGAAGGAAACAGTCACCGGTTCTCCCGCCAGCAGCGTTCTTTTATCCGTATCAAATGTTCCGTTGGGTTCCGTGATGGAGGCGATGCGTTTCTTCAGATTGTCCGCCACGTCCAGAAATTCCTCCTTGTCCTTTTTGTTCCAGGATTGTGCGTTCCAGGTTTGAAGGATTTTTCCTAAAAACTGAGCGGCAGCGGGCCTTTGGTTGCGGGCCAGGAATTCGTCCGCTGCCAGATTGGCGGCGTTAACGTAGTAATCCGGCTCCGGCGTTATTCGGACGGCGGAAGCAATCCGGATGAAGTCATAATCCGGGGGAAGGTTGGTGAGCAGGAATTTACCGTTGCCCGTCCGGTCGGTTTTAACGATGGTCTGGTCCGTTTTTAATTCCGCCGGGTTGATGCCCGCCACCATGCCCGCGTTGCCGGGGCCGTACACGAATTCTTGGTCCGGCGCCGTATTGGCATAAGAGAACAGCCGGCGGCACCAGGAGGCGGTGAAATAATTGACCTGGTTGGCCAGTTCCGGATTCACCTGAATGGCGGCGTCCAGCAGCCAGCGCATGCGTTCCCCGTCGTTTTTAGCTGTTTCCCAGGAGGAAGAGGCATGGTAAAAGATAACTTCCGGCTTTCCTGTTCTGGCATTGACCATGACGGGAACGGTGGCGACGTTTCGAAAAGGGGATGCTTCCTCTCTGGAGACGTAATCCGGCAATTCCTTCAGGTTGGTCAGGTTCCCCAGGGCTGCGTAAGACTGGAAGGCGGAAAGGGGAGCGTAGCGGTTTCCTTTGACCGGCAACGCCTGTGCCGTGATGAAGCGCAGTTGTCCCAGAAGTTTCATGTTGTTGCCCTTCTCCGCAAGCTGCATGGCTTTGACAAGGCACCGCAGGGCTTCCACACGGTCCCTTGCTTCTCCGGAATATTCTCCATCCCATGGCCCGGCGCCGCGGATATAGGCGCCGTCCACCAGTTTGAACGTATGGCAGGCACTCTGGTACAGGAGTGCGGCGTCCCTCAGGAAATGGGGATTGGCGCCGTGGAGCTTCATCTGTTCCTGCAGAATGGAATCCAAATTGATGGAATCATCCAGGGCATTGAGACGGGTAAGAGCCTGGTAGTAAAGAAGCAGATCTGCCCCGCTGTATTGGTCGTCATATTCATGGAGTTGTTTCAGGGCCTGTTCCGCCGCTTTCTTGAACAGCCTTTTGCCCAGAAGCTTTTCAAGGTTTTCAACAGCTTGCTTCCTTTGCTGCGGGGAAACAGGGGAATTTTTACCCTCCGCAAGGGCATGTTGTTGCGGAGGGGTGGATGCGTCCGCCGGGGACGGCATTCCGGAGGCCAGCAATCCTGCCGCCAGAAAAAGAGCGGAAAAGAATCTGTTCATTCCGCCAGACTACTTCCAAGTAAAATCTTTGGCAAGTTGCAAGTAGGCTGCGGGAAAAGGGAGATTGTCTTAACGCTGTCAACAAGGCCGGGAGTGAGGGAAGGGGTATTCCATGATCAGACGTTTTTCCCCTTTCGTCATGCGTGCTGCAGATTACTGCAACCCAGTCGGTAGATGGCCTGGATGTCCCGGACATCCAGCTTTTCCAGTCCGCCGACGGGGCCGCGCACACTGACGGCCTGTTCCGCCATCAGGGGGAAATCCCCGGGAAGGATGTTCAGTTCTTCCATAGTCGTCGGAAGCCCTAATTCCCGGTAAAAACGTTCCAGACGGGAAATACCTTCCCGGATGATGGCTGACGGTTCCCGGAAGGAACCTTCCACTCCCATCACATTGACGGCGAACTGCACGAATATTTCCTGGTGTTTGGGGGAAACATACTTCATCCAGGCCGGGGTGACGACGGCCAGGCCTGCGCCGTGGTCCACATGGTACAGTGCGCTCAATTCGTGTTCCATGGCGTGGCAGCCCCAGTCCTGTTCGCGGCCTACCCCCAACAGGTTGTTGTGGGCGATGTTGCCGGAAAACGCGATTTCCGCCCAGGCGTTGTAATCATTCAGGTTCCCGTTCAGGATGCGGGCGTTTTTCATGATGGTGCGCAGGGTGGCCTCACAAAGGCTGTCGGAAAGGTCCGTATGCAGGGTTTTGGTGAAATAGCGCTCAAAAATGTGGCTCATCATGTCGCTGATGCCATTGGCCATCTGGCGGTGCGGGAGCGTAAAGAACAATTCCGGGTTGATAATGCTGAATACGGGGCGCAGTTTGGGGGAACCGTACCCCAGTTTTCTTCTGGTCTCTTCATTGGTGATGACCGTATTCGGGCTGCTCTCGCTGCCCGCGGCTGGAATGGTCAGCACGGTTGCGACGGGCAGAGGGTCGGACTGAGGCTGTTTTTTGGAAAGGTATAGTTCCCATACGTCCCCTTCATGGGGAACGCCCAGCGCAATCGCTTTGGCAGAGTCAATCACGCTGCCTCCTCCCACGGCCAGCACGAGGCCCAGGCCGTGTTCCCGGCAGAGGCGGATGCCTTCATACACCAGGGGCAGCGTAGGGTTTGCCTGGACGCCTCCCAGTTCCTCATACTCCACGCCGGCGGCTTTTAAGGATGCCGTGACGGCATCGTAAAGACCGGAACGTCTGATGCTGCCGCTACCGTAATGAAGCAGGATTTTTTTGCCTAACGGCTTGAGAAGGGTTCCCGTTTCATGGTGGGTGCCTTTTCCGAAAATAAGAGTGGTTTTGTTATCGTAAACGAAGTTGAGCATGGCGGGAATGATACGGCAACGCTACGGTCCTTCCGCCCCCTTCTCAAGATTTTTGTATGGCCTGTTCCCCTTTCCAGGGGGGGATGCTGTTCCGGAGGATATTCTCTCATGCAGGGGTTCTGTTCTTCTCTGTTTTTTCATCATTGGCTCATCTGGACGGAGCTTTCTGGGGGATTGTTTTCTTTCCGTTGTTTTTTGGCGATAAGATTCAGCGGAAATGACTCTCTGCGGGAGTGGCGGCGCCTTCCGGCCCCGAGGGGCCAGCGGAAGACGGTTATTTCATTATTCTGGGCCGCTTCCGGCAGGTAATCGGAACAATGGCCGTATTCGGCCAGGGATGCGCGGAGAAAGGAGGGGAAACGGGAAGTTTCAGAAATCCGTAAAAATTATCCTGGTGAATACTGTTCAAAATCACGATGCATGGCATACTCCTCCTGCTTTTTGCTTGAGCGCGGAGGCCTTCCCGTTTATTGTCATGCACGGGCCATGTCCGGTCCCCGTAGTTCAATGGATAGAACGGGTCTCTCCTAAAGACTAGATGCAGGTTCGATTCCTGCCGGGGACGCCACCCAATATTATTCAGGGCTTTGCATCAGCATTAAAAACGCAGGGATTTTGCCTCTCTTGTGCGAGGTATCGTCGTGATTGATTGAATGGGGAATGATTCAAGGGAAAAGCAGGTATCCGGATTATCGGTGTCCGGCCGGAGAGGGCGAATAACTTGGGATTCATGTCCGATTGGAAACAAAAAGCAAATGCGGAAGAAAGATTGCAGATAGCAAGGAAATGTGCTAAAGGCTGCCGGAGAAGAGCCTTTGGGGCGGAACATTGTGCTTCGGGACATGAACAGGCAGGCATGGAGCAATGTTTCCCAGCCGTACAGGGGATGGATGAAAGAGCGTTATGCAATAACAAGGACAAGAAGATGGAGGCAATTAAAATAATCCGTTATCTGTCGCCCGTTGGAGAAATGATGATTGGCTCATATGGCGGCAATCTTTGCATTTGCGACTGGGCAAAGGAAAAACGCCGCGGCACGATAGACCGCCGCATTTGCCGGCATCTCAACGCTGAATATGAAGAAGGAACTTCCGAGGTTATTGAACAGGCGGTAAGCCAGCTCCGTGAATATTTCCAGGGGGAACGCAGAGACTTTGATATACCCATTGTATTTGCCGGATCGGAATTTCAAAACTCAGTCTGGCATGAACTGATGAAAGTTCCTTACGGTTCCACCATTTCTTATGCAGAGCTGGCGCGCCGCATTCATCATCCGAGGGCTGTCCGGGCTGTAGCGTCCGCTAATGCCACCAACCCCATCTCCATTTTCGTGCCCTGCCACCGCGTTATTGGCAGCAATCAGAAACTGACAGGTTATGGCGGGGGGCTTGATGCGAAACGGGAATTGCTTGCCCTGGAGGCGCGGGTAAGCGGAAGTGTGCTGGCCTTATGACCCGTGATGTGAGGAAGACAGGCAAGGACGTGTCAGGTAAGGCTGTTTTGGGAGGCTGCTCTTCCGGGGCAGCCCGGCAGGGGGGGGCGTTAAGAAGCTTCCGCGGTTGCGGCTGAATTTCCGGCTGTCTTCGTTTGAATGGAGGTGCCTTGTGAGGCACTTCACCATTTGAGGAGGGTATTTCCTCCCTGGGCGAATCCGGAGAGCAGGGTGCCCATTGCTGAGGTTTTCTGGGCTCTCGCATTGGAGCGGCCCATGTATTGCTCCGTGTTGGCGCGGTTGTACAGGGATTGGGCGTTCCTCATGGCTTCCGCCGCTTCATCCTGAATCCTGGTTTGCAGACGCGTCGCCAAAGCCTGTTCCCTGATTGGAACGGAGCCTTCCCGGAGCAGGGAAGATTGGGCGGCGTCCAGTCGGGCTTCTCCCATTTGGCGCGCAGCGTCCTGCTGCATGCGTTTGGCATTTTCCATCCCTGTCTGTTTTTGGAGGTCTGCCTCGTTTCTGAGGGTGGCAGCATTTGCGTCCGCCGCCTGTCTGGTGGCTTCCGCGCTTTTTTTCTGTGCAGACGCGGATGCCGCACCTGCTGCCGCTGAAGTAGCGGCCAGTGTTATCATTCCCAATGATGCTGGATCAAATCCCATGCGCGCATTCTGATATGAAAAACGGTTCAGGCGCAAAACGCCTGAACCGTTTGACATGAATCAGGGTTTGGCACAGAAGGGGTTACTCAATCACGATGCTTTCAATGTTCAGCACCGGATGTTCTGGAGTGGAATGGGGATCAATGGTTCCGGTAATGATGACGGCGTCTTGTTCTTTCAGCCCGTTCACACCTTTGGCGGAGTGCTTGATGGGTTGCCCCTGTTCATCCACGAACTGGACGGTCATCGTGTTATTTTTCCGTATTTCCACCGGTACCGTACCGGCGGCCCAGACTCCCTTCTCCTTCATATTGACCAGGAGCTGAGCCGGGTCTCCGATGGTGAAGGAAGCAATGTTTTTTGAAAAGACGGGGTCATCTCCGATTACCGCTCCCTTGACGGTGACTTTGTCGCCCGGAGCCGCTTTTCTGGCATCTGAAACGACCAGAGCGCGTGGCAGGCCAACCATATTTTCCGCGAATCTTACGGCCATCTTCTGGGTAACGTTCTGGTCGGAAGTGAGGGCGTTTACAGTTTCCTTGGGATTGCAGCCCATCAGGGAAACTGCGGCCATTGTCAGAATGATCAAGTGTGTGGTGCGCATGGAAACTCCTTTCTGTTGAAAGGTTGGATTCCTTTTCCCCTTCTGCCGTTCATCATTCCGTGTAAGGAAAAGAATATTTTTTACAGGAACAGCCCGGCAGCCAGCATGGCGAGATCCCTGAGAACGTCCCACAATTTTTCCGCATTGTGGATGCAATCCGCCAGAAAGCGGTGAAGGCTTACGGCATTGAACAGGCGCAGGAGCGCCAGGAAGAGAAGAAGATTGGCAAAATATACGAGAATCAGGGAGAAGAAGGTGCCGTTGTCCGCCAGGTCCGGCTGGTCCTTGGGAATGATCCATGCCGTCCAGAACAGGTGGAAGCACCACCAGAAGCCCAGGCCGGAGTAAAGAAGGGCCTGGCAGGTGACTGTAGGCCAGAAGAGGTACGTTACGCCCCATACCAATCCCCACAGCATGGCCCAGAGAGGAAGGAAGTAGGGGGAAAGGGAGATAAAGATGTTGTTTTTATCCGTCTGGATGTAACCTCCGTCCAGATCCGCTTTGAAAGCATGGATGGAGCCGCGGCTGCAAATGACCGCCAGAGCGTGCGTCAGTTCATGCCCCAATACGTACAGGTACAGCAGGGAGGATGTGAACAGCCTGCTGCTGCCCAGCACCACCCACACGGCAGCGCCCATCAGGGCGTACCATACGGGAATGGAGAAGAGGATATTGAGGCTGCCGGAGGCATGGGTCAGCTGGTCGCACAGGGACATGGCCGTGATCAGGGCCAGCGGAAGCAGGATAAGGGTGGCTACGGTATGCCTGATGAACCGGGTTCTGCGCGGGAGATCCATGAAGGAAAATTCCTGGCATTCGTCCTCCCAGTATTCGGAGGATACCTGGGCGCGGTAAGTTTTGTCCCAGGCGTCCCGGTTGCATCGCCGCATCATGTCGCCGAGGCTTGCCGCGGATCTTGGTTTCCGGGCGGTTTCTGCATACCGGCGCCAGTCCTGGCGCGGCGGTGTGTGTCTGGGGGCCTTGGGCATGCGGTGTGAGGTCTGGAACCAGCATAAAGGGACTTGAGGAGAAATGCGAACCAAATTTGCCTCTTCCGGAAACCGGAGGAAAAAATGTTTTATCCACGCCGGCTGTTCCTGTATAATCCGCCGCATGCAAGATGTCCTGCTGGTTCTGGAAACTTCCTGTGTGCAGTCTTCCGTTGCGGCTTGGAGCGGGGAAAGTCTGCTGTGCCAGGCGGCATGGAGAGCGGAGCGCAACCATTCCTCCGCTATTTTCAAGGCGGTGCGGCAGGTTCTGGATGCTTTGGAAGGGCGGCGTTTGAAGGAAATCGTGGTAGGTTCCGGTCCGGGCGCTTACAGCGGAATCCGCGTAGCGCTGGCCGTGGCGGACGGACTTTCCCTGGTGCACGGTTCCCGCGTGGCGGCTTTTTCCTCCTGGAACGGACTTGGTCTGCATCATGGTGAGGCCTGCGTAATGTCAGATGCCCGGCGTGGCGGCTGGACGTGGGGGAGGCTGGAAAACGGCGTTCTGACGGATGTGCCGGCAGTGCTTCCTGCGGAGCAGGCCCGCGTCAGCGTGGCGGAGTGCATGGGAAAAGGCGTGCCCGTTTTTTCCACGGAAACGGCGGATCATCTGGCCGCCCGGGAAATGTCGGGGATTGTCCCCGTGTATCCTTCTGCAGAGGCGCTCGGGGCCGTGTGGCTGTCCCTGGCGGAGGCCCGCAGAGAAGAACTTCTGGAAAGTCCGGCGGAACCGCTGTATGTGAGGGCTCCGCACATCACCCGCGCCAAACGTCCCGCATGGGCCGTGAAGGCGTAATTAAGGTTTGACTTTTTGGAAGATTGTTAGACTTTTAACCGGTAATATTCACCACCAGTAGCATTTTTTAACATGAGCAATGACACTTTTTCCGAGCGCCTCGCATATCCCAAAGGTTTAAAAGGAATCATCGCCAATGAATCCGCTTTGAGTGACGTGCGCGGCGAGGAAGGGCGTCTGTTGTATCTGGGCTACGATATCGATGATCTGGTGGAGATGTGCTGTTTTGAAGAAGTGGTTTATCTGCTTCTCAACAAGCGTCTTCCCAACCGGGAGGAATTGGAGGGCATCAAGAAGCGCCTCCGTTCCGACCGCGACCTGCCCCAGCCCATTCTGGATTTCTTCAAAACGGCCACTAAGTCCGCCCGGCCCATGTCCGCCCTCCGGACGGCTGTTTCCATGCTCGGCATGTATGACGACCGGACGAAGGATGCCGGGCAGTTGAAGGAAATAGGCCTCAGCCTCATAGCCAAGGTTCCCGTGATGGTGGCGTATTACTACCGTTTGTGCCAGGGTCTGGAGCTTCCCCCCGTTCGGGAGGACCTGAGCGAGGCGGAACATTTCCTGTGGTTGCTGAAGGGTGAGGAACCGGATCAGTATGAAGCCCATATTCTGGAGGTAGCCTACATTCTGCACGCAGACCACGGCATGAATGCCTCCACCTTTGCGGCGCGCGTCTGCATCGCCACGCTTTCGGACATGTATTCCGCCATCACCGCGGCCATCGGCACGCTGAAGGGGCCGCTTCATGGGGGCGCCAATGAGGGCGTGATTGAAATGCTCAAGGAAATAGGCACAGAGGACCGGGTGGACTCCTACATTGAGGACAAGCTGGCGCGGAAGGAAAAAATCATGGGTATGGGCCACCGCGTGTACCGCGTGTTGGATCCCCGCGCCCCGCATTTGCGACGCATGGCCATCCGCCTTTCCTCCCGAATCGGGGAACCCAAGTGGATCCGCATGTCGGAACGCATCGCGAAACTTGTCCGGGAGCGCAAGGGCTTGAATGCCAATGTGGATTTTTATTCCGCCACGGTTTATTACAGCATCGGGATCCCCACCAGGCTGTTTACCGCCATTTTCTCCATTGCCCGCTGTAGCGGCTGGGTGGCCCAGGTTCTGGAACAAATGGAGGATAACACGTTGTACAGGCCGCTGACTCTTTACACAGGACCCAAGGACCGCATTCCGGTTCCTACGATCGACATGCGGTGACAGGTTTTAATCAGGAAAGGCGCCGGATATTACTTCCGGCGCCTTTTCTGTAAGTGTCTACCGCTTCTCCGTAATGTTTGTTTATTGCCTTGGGCATTTCCTTCCTTCTCTCCGTTCCGTCTGGCTGGGGAAATGATTCCCGTAGTACTGGCGGTGAGCCTTTGGGCTGCGGGATTCCGGAGATTCTATATTAGCGGTTAGTTCTAGACGTTGATGTTCTTTTGACTGTCCTTCCATATAGTGGAGCACATGGCACTTTTGCAGAGACGCCTTTCAAGTGATTCCGGGGGGCTGATGGGAGCCCCCCCTCCCCCCCGCAACCCGTCTGACCGGGTGGCCCGTGTTACGGTGGAGTTTTATGCCTTTCCCGTAGAAGAATATTTGATGCGCAGGAAATATGCCGGAAAAGAGCCGGCTGGGATTTTCAGATCTCTTTTTCCCGTGATGGCCGCGGCGGCTTCGTCAAATGCCTGTCTGGCGCAGTCCTTCATAAAGAACAACAGCTACGGCTGTGGATAGATTCAGGCTGCGGGCTCCTTCCCCGGGCATCGGAATCGTCAGGGCGGTATCTGCGTGCTCTCTCAGCATGCTTTCCGGCAGTCCTCGGGATTCCGGTCCAAAAACCAGATAGTCCCCCGCATGAAAAACCGCATCCCAATGGGAACGTGGCGCCTTGGTGCTCAGGTACCAGAACTGCGCGCCGGGGGCTGCCGCCTGCTTCAATTCCTCCAGGCTGTCCCAGACATGCAGATCCACTTTGGCCCAATAGTCCAGCCCCGTACGGCGCACATGCTTTTCATCCAGGCTGAACCCCAAAGGTTTGATCAGATGGAGCCTGGAACCCGTTGCCAAAGCCAACCGTCCGGCAGCTCCCGTATTATGCGGAATTTCCGGATGAAACATGACGATGTGGAAACGGGGCTGCATGTGCTTATTCTCATCACAAACATGCCTCCCGTTCAAGTGGGACTTGTCCAAAAGTGGCAAATAATGTACGTTTTCACCCGATGAGAGACATCGTGTATTTTGATTTGGAAACCCGTCATTCCGCGGCGGAGGTGGGCGGCTGGCACAATACGGCCGAGATGCGCCTTTCCGTGGGCGTGACTTATTCCACGGCTTCCGGAAAATATACGATTTATTCCGAGGAAATGGTGGATGATCTCATCCGGCAGCTTTCCCAGGCCGACCTGGTGGTGGGTTACAACCACGAGCATTTTGACTATGGCGTGCTCCAGCGTTATACGATGTGGAACATGATTGATATCACGAACAACCTTGATTTGTGCAAGGACATCGAACAGCGCGGGGGCGTGCGCGTCAAGCTGGATTCCGTGGCGGCTGCCTCCATCGGTTCTTCAAAAACGGCCGTGGGCACCCAGGCTCTCAAATGGTGGGCGGAATACGTGCAGACGGGCAATACGGAGCTTTTAATGGATATAGCCCGTTATTGCTGTTTTGACGTGAAGGTGACGCGGGATGTGCACTGGTACGGAGCGGAACACGGTTTCATCCGTTATGATGATAAAAAGGGCGGCCAGGTGGAATTGCCCGTAGATTGGAAATTGTAACTTTTTCTGCGGGCATGCCTGGCCGGTTCTTTTCCCGGGCGCTGGAGTGAGGCTGGTTTCCCTCCTTTGGCGGCGTTGCCGTTTATCCCGGGCAGATACCGGTTATCAGGGAATGGCTGGGACAGAGAAAGGCTTCCGGGAAGAAGCGGACGGCAACTGCGCGGTTGCCGCCTGACTTACCGGCGGTTGATGCGGGCCACTTCCCGCTGGGCTTCGCGCATTTCCACGCGGGCTTTCAAATCGTAGCGCTGGTCGCGGTGGGTTTTGCCCTTGCCCAGGCCTAGAGCCAGTTTCACCTTGCCGTTTTTCCAATACAGCTTGAGAGCTACCAGGGAGCAGCCTTTCTGGGAAGTCTGCTGTTCCAGTTTGAAAATTTCCCGTTTATGGAGAAGAAGGCGGCGGGGCCGGCGCGCCTGGTGCTGGAAGAATTCTCCCGCCGTCTCCCAGGGCTGGATGTCGCAGCCGTACAGGAGCATCTGGCCGTTTTCCACCCTGGCGAAGGAATCGGCAATATTCACCTTGCCGGCGCGGATGGACTTGACTTCCGTTCCCTTGAGTTCCATGCCGCATTCGTAGGTGTCCAGAATTTCGTAATCCCGGCGGGCTTTTTTGTTGGTGGAGATGTCGGAGCTCATGGCACGAAGGGGAGAAGGATGAAAAGGCCCCGGGCTGGGAGACCGGGGCCTGGCCGGATAGCGAGGATTCCGTACGGAATTCCGGTCCGGAACGGCAATAAAGGGAATGTATTATTACTGGTTGTCTTCCTGGAGGCTGCCGGATTCCGTATGATAGACGAGTTTGCCTTCAATGATTTCCGTCAGGGCAATGTTCGCATTGCCCATATGGGGCGTGGTAGGCACCAGCGGGGCGCGGCCATTATTAAGCTGGGCTACGCGGCGGGAAACCACGTTGATCAGCATTTGGGGCTCGGGAATGATTTTGGAGGCTTGTTCGACGAGTTCGGCTTTCATGTAAAAAGGTCTAGGTAGATATCCTGATGCGGAGAGAGATATAAAAACGGTTCCTGCTCGGAATCAAGCCTATATTACGGCATGAGCTGCCTTCGCTCGCGGGAATCCAGTTCTTTCCATGCGCCGGGTTTCAGTCCCGCCAGGGAGAAATTTCCGATTCTGGCACGAAGAAGCCGGAGCGTGGGAAAGCCGATGGCGGCGGTCATGCGCCGCACCTGGCGGTTTTTCCCTTCCACCAGCGTCAATTCCAGCCATGATGTGGGAATGGAGGCGCGGTAGCGGACGGGAGGGATGCGGGGCGGTACGTCAGGCTCCCTGCGCATGAGGCGTGCCCGGCAAGGCAGCGTGCAGTACCCGCGGATGCGGAGGTCCCCGAGTTCCAGAGGGCGAAGGTCCGTTTCGGAAGGAGTGCCTTCCACCTGGCTCCAATAGGTTCTGGGATGCCTGCCGGAGGGGTTCAGGAGACGGTCCGCCAGGCCCTTCTCATCGGATAAAAGAAGCAGCCCTTCCGAATCCGCATCCAGCCTTCCTACAGGATACACGCCGGGAGGAAAACCGAATTCAGCCAGTGTCCGGTGGTGGGGAGCCTCCTTCGTAAATTGGGAGAGAATGCCGTAAGGTTTATTGAACGCCAGAATCATGCCGTGCACGGCAAGGGTAGCATGAACCGCCGGCTTTGGCACGGGAAATTGAAGCGGCTTGACTTGTCTGCGTTGGGAAAGGAAAGTATCTGCATGCATGGAAAAACGGCAGGTTGCGTCCTGATGCTTGCGTGTTGCGTGCCCGTCTGGGTTCAGGCGGCGCCGGATGCGGGGGAAGTGAAGGCAAAAATTGCGCGGAAAATCTGGCAAAACGAATGTGCCGGGACAATAAGGGGGCTGGTTTCCTGGAACCGGGGAGAAGCGTTTCCTTCCCTGGGCATCGGACATTTCATCTGGTTTCCTGCCGGAGTCACAGAAAGGTTTGAGGAAAGTTTCCCTGCTTTCATTCAGTTCTGCCGCAGGAAGGGAATCCGGGTTCCGGAATGGTTTTCCGGTGCGGCTCCGTGGCAGACCAGAAAGGAATTTGAAGCGGCGGACGTTCGCGGCGGTCTTCCTGAACGGATGCGCCGGTGGTTGTCCAGTCCGACGGCCCTGCAAATGCAGGCGGATTTCATTATTGCCAGGTCTGTGGCCGCTCTGGAGCGTATCAAGGGCCAGTCCCGCCGCCCGGAAGAGATGGCGGCCCGCTATTACGCCGTGGCGTCGGTTCCCAACGGCATGTATGCCCTGATTGACTACGTGAATTTCAAGGGAGAAGGAACCAATCCGGCGGAACATTACCGGGGGATAGGCTGGGGGCTCAGGCAGGTGCTGGAGGAAATGCGCTCCGTTTCTCCCGGACAGCCTGCGGCGGTTGAATTTGCGGAAGCGGCCAAAAGGGTGCTTCAGCGCCGCGTGGACAACAGCCCGCCGGGCCGCGGAGAAGCGCGCTGGCTTGCCGGATGGTGGAACCGGTGCGATTCCTATAAGAGGAATTTGTGACGAATTTCTTTCCCAACAGAAAAGACCAGTTGTGCAATTATCCTTGACCTGACGGGGATTAGGGTGTAATTCCCTCACTCCATCCTGAAACTTCGCTGATTTTATGCCAAACACTCAAGAAGAAACAACGCTGATTTTGCTGAAGCCCGACTGTGTGCGGAAAAACCTTTCCGGCACCATTTTGAAACGTTTTTTGTCCGAAGGGTTTCGCCTGCGCGGCATAAAGATGATCCAGCTTGATGAACCGGTGCTCCGGGAACATTACGCCCATATTCTGGACCTGGTCATCAATGGGGAACCGCTTTTCCCGAAGCTGCTTGATTTCATGACCAGTTCTCCGGTCATTGCCATTGCCCTGAAAGGGCCCGGCGTTATTGTGCGCGTACGCGAACTGCTGGGGCCCACCAATTCCCAGAAGGCAGAGAAAGGCACAATCCGCGGTGATTTCGGAACAGACAGCATGATGAACATCTGCCATGCGTCCGACAGCCGTGAATCCGCCGCCGTGGAGCTGGCAAGATTTTTCCGGGAAGAAGAACTGTTTGACGGCCTTAATTAAGGGAAGGTCGCCTTTTTCCCATCAGGTTAATTGAGGGCCGCAGCTGTAATAACGGCTGTGGCCCTTGCCGTAGCGAGGCTGTACCTCCCATGGGAGGATGAAGGGGGGAGGCAGCGGCTTTTCCGGGAGAAGCAGGAAAGAACGGGTTACTTTTCCCAGGGAGTGGTTAAATAAAGGAAGGCCTTTTTCATACGGTAGGCCTCACGCATGAAGCCGTCCATGATATTGTTGCAGCTGTGTTTGGAAAAGGAATGGCCGTAAATGCGCTTGATGGCGGCATCCTCTCCGTGCTGCTTCTGGCGCTTTAACTCAGCGTCCATGTCCCGGCGTTCGATATTGGGGGCGCTCAGATTGTCGCCATGCCAGCGAAAATCCGCCAGCAGCCTGTTGTAATGCACGAACTTCTTCCCCGCCCGGCCCAGGCGCGCGTAATATTCCCCGTCCATGTCGTAGTGGAAACGTTCGTCCAGCAGGAACCCCTCTTCAATAGTAGTGCTCCGGCGCAGGAACAATGCGGTGGAAGCCAGATAGGTGCCGTACCAGATGTGCATGTTCAGACTGTAGGGCAGGGCCTTCATGGCGCGTTGGATCTCTCCATCCGGTCCGATGAAATTCCATGCTCCATACACAATGTCCGCATCTGGGCGGGAATCCGCAAAGGCCTTGACCGCCGCCAGAGCCCCCGGCAACAGCCGGTCGTCCGTATTCAGCCACATAACCCATTTCCCGCGCGCCTTGCGGAAGCCGCGGTTAATGCCTTCCGACATGCCGGAATCCTTTTCCACATGCAGTTTCAGGTGAGGGTAGGAGTGCAGGATATCCAGGGTGCCGTCCGTGGACCCGGCGTCCTGGATAATGTGTTCAAATGTAACCCCTTCCTGGTTTTTGACGCTCTCTATGCATTCCCTTACGTAGCGGGCGTAATTATAGCTGGGCGTAATAATGCTGAAATCCGGTTCTGTGTCCATAGGCAAGGTTAGTTGAAAGGCTTGATGGAACGTTCCCTGGCGATGTAAATAGGGCGCTTTTTAACTTCCGTATAGGTTTTGGCCAGATATTGGCCCAAAATGCCCAGGCACAGCAGCACGATGCCGCCCATCATGCAGAAGACGCATACCAGGGAAGTCCATCCGTAAGCGGAATGGGGCCAGATCAATTCGCGGACCGTCAAGATAATGATGGAAAGGAATGAGATGAAGGAAAGAAGTACCCCCATGATGGAGGCCAGCGCCAGGGGGGCGGTGGAAAAGGCCACGATACCTTCAATGGAGTACAGGAACAGCTTGAAGAAAGACCACTTGGTTTCTCCTGCCACCCGTTCCACATTTTCATATTCAAACCATTTGGTCCGGAACCCCACCCATTCGTACAGCCCCTTGGAAAATCGGTTGTACTCCTTCAGGGAAAGCAGGGCTTCCAGTACGGGACGGGTCATCAGCTTGTAGTCCCGGGCTCCGTCCACGATGCGGGTGTCCGATATCTGATGAATCGTCTTATAAAAGGCGCGGGCGAAAAAGGACCGCAGCAGCGGTTCCCCCTGCCGGGTGACGCGGCGCGTCCCCGCACAGTCATATCCTTCCTTCTCAATGGCTTTCAGCATATCCGGGAGCAGGGAAGGAGGATCCTGAAGGTCCACATCCATGACGGCGGCATAATCCCCTGTGGCCGCTTCCAGGCCCGCATAGATGGCGGCTTCCTTCCCGAAATTGCGGGAGAAGGAAATGAATTTTACTTCAGGGGAGTGTTCCGCCATTTTCTTAATCATTTCCAGGGAGCGGTCCGTGGAACCGTCGTCCACGAAGATAAGTTCCGGGGCGTAGCCCTCCAGGCATTCCTTGAAGACCCGGTCTATTTCTTGCTTGAACGCCGGAATGGCTTCTTCTTCATTCAGGCAGGGAACGATCAGGGAAATGCGTTTCATGTCAGTGCCCAAATCATACTTCAGAAGCCGTGCGGATGCCAGAAAATAGTCCCTCCATGCACAAAGCCTTCCTCCACTGGAAGGGGAGGAAGGCTGCCGGAAAAGAAGCCGTGCACGGAAAAATACCGGTAAGGTCAGAACTTCGGCAGGTTGCCGATGTCATCTTCGTTTTCAGGGGCGTGCGGATCTTTCAAATCACTATCCCCGTCTTTTCCGAAAGACCAGAAATCATAATCCGGATTCAGGCCGTTGCCCATTTTCAGGTTTTTGGCCCTGTCGGTTCTGGTGGGGATGGACTGCTCGCTGCCCAGGCGGTAGCGGTAGGGGGAACCCCATGGATCCGCAAGAATATAAAGGGTAACCGGCCTGCCGTCCTTGCTTTTCACATGGACTTCCCGGACAGTCGGGTTGCTTTTGGGCTGCGTAGAGGGGTTCAACTCATCATTGTAAATGGTTGTATCCCTGGAAGGAACACCCTCATTCTTATGGTCGCCGAACAGAGCCATGTAAACCACGTTGGAACTGTATTCCTCCCCGTTGGCCACGGCTACGCCGTGATTATTGAAGGGAGCTTCCGTGCCGTAGGGGTAGCGGTCATGGTCGCTGTGGTAGCTCTCCAACCCCATTTCAATTTTGCGGACAATGGATTCCGTAGCCTGTTCGTTCTTTCTGGTTTCAAGCCAGGTGTAAATGGAGATGGTCAGCGTGGCCAGCACCACGATGATCACCATCACTACCAGGATTTCCATGAGGGTGAACCCCTTTGTTTCCCGGAGCCGACGGTATGCGGAATGATTTTTCATCTGATTCTGCTTGAGGGGTTACCCCATCTTTTCAATAACCTGCAGGAGGGGCAGGAACATGGCGAACACGATGCCGCCCACGACCACGGCCAGGAATACGATCATGATGGGTTCCAGCATGGAGGTCATAGCTCCCACGGCATTGTCCACTTCATCATCATACACGTCCGCGATTTTCAGGAGCATGTCCGGCAGCTGGCCGGTTTCTTCCCCTACGTCCACCATGGAGATTACCATGGGCGGGAAAAGCTTGGAGGAGGACATGGGCGTAACTACGGATTCGCCCTCCTTGACGGAGTCATGGATGAGGCCGATGGCGTCTCCCACGATCATATTGCCGGCGGTATCCTTCGTGATGGTAAGCGCCTGGAGGATGGGAACGCCGGAAGTCACCAGCGTGCCGAAGGTTCGGGCGAAGCGGGCAATGGCGCTTTTGCTCTGCACATTGCCGATGACCGGCATGGTCAGCAGAGCGGAGTCAATCTTGCGGCGTCCGTTGGGCGTCTTGCTCATGGCCGTGAAAACAGCGTACAGGATGGCGACCACAGCGGCCAGAATGACGGCATTGGGCACAAAGAAGGGGGCGGCCATGAACCAGTCGCTGATGCCGAACACAAACTCGGAAATACCGGGAAGTTCCTGATTCTGCTCTGCGAACATCGCCTTGAATTTGGGCACGATGACCAGCATCAGGAAGATCACGATGCCTACGGCGATAAACAGGACGATGGAGGGATACACCATGGCGGAGATCACCTTGCTTTTCAGCTTTTGAGCCTTTTCCTGGTATTCCGCCAGACGGTTCAGCACGACTTCCAGCACACCGCCCAGTTCCCCGGCCTTTACCATGTTGACAAACAGGCGGTCAAAGATTCTGGGGTGTTGGGCCAGGGCTTCCGAGAAGGTGGAGCCGCCCTGAACGGAATCTCCCAGAGCTTCGATAGTTACGCGCAGGTTGGGGTTTGCCTCCTGTTTGGCCAGCACGTTCAGACTCTGGAGCAGGGGAAGCCCTGCGTCAATCAGAGTAGCAAGCTGGCGGGTGAAAATCATCAGAGCCTTGGCCTTGATTTTGCCTCCCAGCTTGCCTTTTTGCTTCTTAGCCCCCTTGGCCTTTTTCTTGGCGGCAGGCGTCTGTTGAATCTTGCCCTTGCCCGCTTCTACGATCTGGGTGGGGTACAGGCCATGCGCCCGGATGGCTTCCATGGCCTCCGCTTCGGAGTTGGCCTCCAGGGAGCCTGTTTTCTGGTCGCCTTTATGGTCAAGTGCTGTGTATTGATATTTAGGCATATATGTTGTTTCTTAAGTGTTTTTTCTTGGTGATTGAAATAAGTGGGGAAGCAATGGCGTCCGGCTGTCCATTAAGTATATTTCAGCACTTCTTCAATAGTAGTGTTGCCGTCATAAATATTTCTCAGCCCGTCTTCTCTCAGCGTGGACATGCCCATTTCAATAGCCTTCTGTTTCAGCACCACGGAGGGAGCGCGATCCGTAATCATGTCACGCAGGGTGTCGTTAATATCCAGAAGCTCATAAATCCCCTTGCGGCCCCTGTAGCCGGAATTGGAGCATTTATCACAGCCGCGGCCAGTGAAAAAGTGCTTGTCCCCCAATTCATAGGGAGATACGCCAAGCTGGGAGAGGATGGTGGATGAGGGTTCATACGGCGTGCGGCAGTCCGGACAGATGGTGCGCACCAGGCGCTGTGCAAGCACCCCTTCCAGGGAGGCCGCTACCAGGAAAGGTTCGCACCCCATGTCCACCAGTCGCGTAATGGCTCCGGCAGAGTCGTTCGTGTGCAGGGTGGAGAGAACCAGGTGGCCCGTCAGGGATGCCTGGATGGCGATCTGTGCTGTTGCCATGTCTCGCATTTCCCCTACCAGAATACGGTCCGGGTCCTGTCGCAGGAAGGCGCGGAGAACCATTGGGAAATCCAGGCCGATGGCTTCATTGATAGGAATCTGGATGATGCCGTCAATATCGTATTCAACAGGGTCTTCTGCCGTCAGCACCTTGGAATCAATGGTATTGATTTCACGCAGGGCGGCATACAGCGTAGTTGTCTTGCCGGCGCCGGTGGGGCCGGTAACGATGAAAATGCCGTTGGGCTTGTGGACCGTATCCAGAATATATTCGTGGATATGCGCGGGAAGCCCCAGGTTGTCCATGTTCAAGTTGACGGAAGAGCGGTCCAGAACGCGGAGCACCACGGATTCTCCGTACTGAGTGGGAAGGGAGGAAACGCGCATGTCCACGGAACGGTTTCCTATCTGCTTGACGATGCGGCCGTCCTGCGGAATGCGGCGTTCCGCAATGTTCATGTTTGCCATGACCTTGACGCGGGAAATGACCGGTACGGACAGGTGGACGGGGGGAGGCTGCATTTCATACAGGGCGCCGTCCACACGGTAGCGGATTTTGAATTCCTTCTCAAAAGGTTCGAAGTGAATGTCGGAGGCCTTTTCCTTGATGGCCTGTGTAATGACGAGGTCCACAAAGCGGATGACGGGAGCGGCGGCGGAATCCTCCGTCTCATTGTTGACCTGCATGTTGTTCAGTTCCTGCATCAGGTCGGACATGGCGGCGGATTCGCCTCCATAAAGCTCATTGATGCGTTCGGAAATCTGGTAATCCGGCGCTACCAGAACATGGATGTCCTGGCCGAGGGCGAAGCGCAGGTCTTCCACCGTCTGAGGATTCAGGGGATCCACCAGGCAGACGTACAGGCCTTCCGGACCGTGCCGCACAGGGAGCGCCCCGTGCAGGCGCACGAGCGTGGCCGGCATCATGTTCTGCACGTTCGGATCCGGCTGGAAGTTGTCCAGTGTAATGAATTCCGTACCCAGGTCGCTGGCAATCATCTGCCAGATATCATCCTTGCTGCCGATGATGCCGAAGTCTGCAAGCACTTCCGGCAGTTCCTTGCCGGAGGCGATCATTTCCTCCTTGATGTCCTTTGCCAGGGATTTGTCAATCATTCCCCGGCCGATGAAAAGTTCCAGTGTGAGGTTGGTGTCCATAATAAGCAGAATGAATAGCGGGGAAAAATCAGTTGGCGTCTCCCATGGTGACGTTTAGCACTTCTTCCGGAGAAGTAAGGCCGGCCAGCACTTTGCGTACGCCGTCTTCCCTCAAGGTTCTCATGCCCAGTTCCCGGGCGCGCTGGCGCAGCTGGGGGGAAGTCAGGTTTTCGTTAATCATGCGGCGCACCTCGTCGTCGATTTCGAAAATCTCAAACAGCCCCATCCGGCCCTTGAATCCGCCGCCGCGGCAAAAGTCGCAGCCGTGGGGTGCCTTGATTTGGCCCTGGGCAAGGCGGGACATGTCAATGTTCAGCGTATGTGCCTGCTTTTCCGTCAGAGTGCCGTCCACCTTGCAGCGGTCACACAGCTTGCGGACAAGACGCTGAGCCATGATGGCGCGGACGGAGGAGGCGATCAGGAAGCGTTTGATGCCGATGTCCGCCAGACGAGCCACGGCGCTGGGAGCGTCATTGGTGTGGAGGGTGGAGAATACGAGGTGCCCCGTCAGGGAGGCGTTGATGGCGATGCTGGCTGTTTCCATGTCTCGAATTTCCCCGATCATGATGATGTTGGGAGCCTGGCGGAGCATGGCGCGCAGGGCGGCGGCGAAGGTCATGCCGATATCCGCCTTTACCATGACCTGATTGATGCCGGAGAGTTCGTATTCCACAGGGTCTTCCACCGTGATGATTTTTTTATCCGGGCGGTTGATGTGGTTCAGGCACGCGTAAAGGGTCGTGGTTTTACCGGAACCGGTAGGACCCGTCACCAGGATAATGCCGTCCGGCAGCGTGATGAGGCGGTCGAACACAGCTTCATCATCTGAGAAAAATCCGAGCTGGGGAAGGCCCAACACCAGGGCGGATTTGTCCAGGATACGCATGACGATGCTTTCCCCGTGGTTGCTGGGGACGGATGAAACACGGAGGTCGATTTGCTTGCCGCCGATGCTCATCTGGATTCGCCCGTCCTGGGGCATGCGTTTTTCCGCAATGCTCATGGTGGTACTCATTACCTTGAGGCGAGCGATGATGGGGCTGAGCAGTTTTTTTGGATGGGTGGCCACCTCCACCAGCTTGCCGTCCACGCGGTAGCGGATGCGGAGCCTGTTTTCCATGGGCTCAATGTGGATGTCGGAAGCCCTCATTTTGAAAGCGTCCGTCAGCATCTGCTGCACCAGACGGATAATGGGAGCATCCTCCCCTTCCAGCCCGTCGGTTTCTTCCGGAACGCTCAGATCCCGGTAAAATTCATTCAACCGGCTTTCCACCGCGCTGCGGGTGGCGACGCTGAAAATCACGTCCCGCCCCATCAACTGGGGCAGGCTGTCCATGGTTTCCAGATTCAGGGGGTCGTCAATGGCAATGTTGATGGAAAAACCGTCGTCGGAAATGGGGATGGCCCGGAAGCGCCTGGCAAGTTCCGGCGTAATGAGTTCGCGCACCTCCTGGGGGATGTGCATGGAGCCCAGGTCCACGACGGGGAGCAGGGAGTTTGACGCCGCCACCTGAGCGATGACGTCTTCCGTAAGATAGTTGGCCTGAATCAGAAAATCGACCAGGTCCTGGGTGGGAGATTTTTGACTGCGCGCGTACTGAAGAATTTCTTCATTCAGATATCCGGCCTGCGTAAGAAGTTCGATGAGATATGATTCGTTGGAGTACACGTCGATCTCTGGATGCTATTGTTGGAAGTCTGCCGAAATGGAGCGGCAGGATACTCCCCTATTTCTGACAGGTTCGGAACGTAAAGTCAACTTAGCTTCCCTCAAAATGGCATTTTTTTTCAGGCGTGTCCGGAGGCGGGAAGAACCTCCTCCTCTTTCCGCCGCTTTCCAAACCTGCGAAATCTCCCGGAAAGCGGGATTTTTCCTGTTCTCAGGGCTTTTGGCGGGGGAGCTTGGAAAGCAGGTCTTCCAGCTCCGGCATGCTGGATACGCGCACCAGGCGGGAACGCATTTCCTTGGCGCCGGGAAATCCCTTCGTATAAGCCAGGATTCGTGACCTCATATGGCGCATCGTGTGAAGTTCATCCCCATAATGGCGGGACTCCAGGGCCATCCGGGCATGCCGCAAAATCAGGGCTGCCTTTTCCTGCGGGTCTCTGGCCGGCGGCATGGCTCCGTGCAGCAGATAATACTTGGCGTCTCCGAAAATCCATGGGTTTTCCATGGCCGCACGGCCAATCATGACGCCGCTGACGGCCGTATTTTCTTTTACATAAGCTACAGCCTGCGGGGTGGAAATATCCCCGTTCCCAATGACCGGCACGGACATGGCCCGCGCGCATTCGTCAATAATGTCCCAGTTGGCCGTTCCGGAATACTGCTGGGAGCGGGTGCGCCCGTGAATGGTGATCATGGAAATTCCCTCATTCTCCAGCAGGCGGCACGCGTCCATGGCGCACAGGCTCTGAAAATCCCAGCCAATGCGTATTTTGGCCGTGACGGGGATTCTCTCTCCTACGGCTTTCACGACGCCTCCGGCAACGGAAGCCAGCAGGGGAAGATCTTTCAGGAGGGAGGAACCTCCATTTTTGCCAACCACCTTGGGAACCGGGCAGCCGAAGTTGATATCGATAAAATCCGGCTTCTCATGGTCCAGGATAATTCTGGCCGCCTCTCCCATGTGGTTCCCGTCCGCTCCGAAGAGCTGGATACCTATGGGACGGTGGGCATTTTCTATCTTTGTGTACCTGCGGTTTCTCTCCCATGCCTGGAGAATTCCTTCCGCAGAGACGAATTCCGTCACCATCACATCCACTCCAAGCTCCTTGCAGATAGTGCGGAAAATGGGGTCCGTCACTCCAGCCATTGGAGCCAAGAACAGCGGGAAATCCGTTTTGAAGAACGGGAGGGGAGCGGGACGGTTGGAAAAAGTCATGATTCCTTAGGATGAGGCTAGCACGGGTTCCCGTCCCATTCAAGCATCTTGCCTGTTCTGGCGAAGAAGGGAAGGTGCAAGATGCCGGTGCTGTGCAAACATCGGGGCGTCGAAAATATGGCGCTCAATAAAGAGGTGCAGTAGTCCGCCCGGTTTTCCGGAGGAAATTGCAGGCGCGCTGGACAGTATCGTTTGTTTTCGGGAAGAAAAAACGGCTTCACTTTTTGAGTGAAGCCGTTTGGCAAAAGTTGAAAGATTGTCTTAATGGTTGCCGCAGCCGCAACCGCCGTCCTTATGGTCGTGGTCGCACTTGCCGTCGCAATCGCAATTTTCCTTGTCGCACTGGCCGCCGCAGGAGCAGGAGGACTGGGCGCTCATGGCGCGCTGGCGGGCTTCCTCTATTTCTTCAGGAGTGGGAGCGCGGCCAAGGTCAATGGACATGCCCAGATAATGATTGATGGTGTTCAGGAGTTCGTCAATGGTCTGGCGGGCTTCCAAAAAGCCGCGGGCCGCATCATTCTTGATGACGTTTTCACGCAGGGCGTCGAATTTGGAAATTTCCTCTTCGGTAGGAGGCATTCCGGCCAGGTGCTTGTTGCGCAGTTCTTCTCCGTAAGCGTTTACTTCTTCAAAAAGCTTGGTTGCTTCCGGATTTTGGAAAAAGAGACCTATTTTTGCCTTGGAGGCCACAACCTTGTCTTCCTTGGCGAGCAGATTGCAAAGGGCTTCCGTGGCGGCGCGCAGGTTGTCGTTGAGAACGGGGGTATTCATATGAGATTTATTTAATCATGCCTTTTCGTGCGGGGCAATCCGGTTGCGAGGCATGGCGCGCATTTCCTTGCCGCAGGGTTGCTGTAGGCGGGAAATCCGGAAGTAAAAAGGCGTTCCGCTTGACGTGGAACGCCTTTTTATGGTGATCAACGTTTTTTAATGCGCCTTGCAGAATTCTTCAAAGCGGTCCAGAGCTTCCTTCAGAATGTCCAGCGTGGTGCAGTAGCTGATGCGGATGGCCTTGTCATTGCCGAAGGCGATGCCGGGGACGGCCGCGACCTTGTAGCGTTCCAGAAGCTTGTCGCACAGATTCAGGGAGGTGAGTCCCAGCCTGCTTGTGTCCACAAAGAAGTAGAAAGCGCCCTGCGGCTCCACAACACTGATATTCGGGATGGCGCTGAGGCGGGAGTAAACGTACTGGCGGCGCATGTCATATTCGTCGCGCATGTCGCTGATGAAGCTCTGGTCTCCCGTAAGGGCCTCAATGCCTCCATACTGGGCGAACGTGCAGACGTTGGAAGTGGTGTGGTCCTGAATCATCTGGATGGCCTTGGCAATGGCAGCCGGGGCTGCGGAATAGCCCAGGCGCCATCCGGTCATGGCGTAACCCTTGGAAAAGCCGTTGATGGTGATGGTCAGGTCGTACAGTTCCGGACTGAGGGAGGCGATGCTGACGTGCTTGGTGTCCCCGTATACGAGGTGTTCGTAAATTTCATCAGCTAGGATGAGGATATCTTCGCTCAGGGCCACTTCTCCCAGGGCGCGCAGTTCTTCTTCGGAATAAACGGACCCGGTCGGATTGTTCGGGGTAGTGAGGATGACCATCTTGGTGCGGGGGGTCATGGCTTCCTCAAATTGTTCGGCGGTAAGCTTCCATCCGTTTTCCGCCGTGGTTTCCACGATGACGGGGATGCCTCCGCACATGCGGACCATTTCCGGATAGCTGACCCAGTAAGGTGCGGGGATGATGACTTCATCCCCCTCGGATACGGTCGCCATGATGGCGTTGAAACAGGCGTGCTTGGCGCCGGCTCCCACGGTGATCTGGGTGAAATCGTATTCCAGGTTGTTTTCCCTCTTGAGCTTTTCTGCGATGGCCTGGCGGAGTGCGGGAAGACCGGCGGAAGGCGTATATTTGGTGGCTCCGTTGTTCAGGGCCGCGATGGCTGCCTGCTTGATGTTTTCCGGGGTGTCCATTTCAGGTTCACCGCCTGCCAAACCGTAAACTTCTTCACCGGAAGCTTTCATAGCCTTGGCCCGGTTGGTCACCTTGAGAGTCAGGGAAGGGGTCAATGCCGCAATGCTGGGGGAAATCATGTCCATTGTTGTGGTGCAGTCGTAGATTTTGATGCCTTGGCGGAAAACAGGCTGTTCTCCGCATAGGCGGAAAAACTTTACTCATTGAGCGCACCCCTGGCAAGGAGAATGCTTGCGGCGGCCATTCTTTTTCTTGCGGAGGGCGTTCCTCCCTCTATGGAAGGGATTTTTCCCGTCAGCATTTCAGGAATTTGGCGCGCACCGCTTCCAGCTCCGGCGTCTTCAGCAGGAAAGCCGCCGCCAGGTAGACGATGCCGGCGCAACCGCAGACCAGGGATATCCCCAGCACCCTGGCCGGGAAGGTCCAGTTCAGGAAGCCCTGGAGGAACCATGCCTTGCCTGCCCAGCACACGGCCCCCAGCAATATTCCCGCCGCCATGATCCTGGCCAGTCCGGAAAGCAGCGTCCGTCCGTCTACGCCGCCCAGCTGGCGTCGCAGGTAAAAGAAGTAAAAGAGAAAATTGAAGGTAGTGACCACGGAGGTGGTCAGTGCCAGCCACGCCGCGTTTTTATGCAGGATGTAGACGAAACAGTAGTTGAGGCCGATGCTGATAGCCAGAGCCACGGCGGCGGCAATCAGGGGAACCCAGCGTTTTTCAAGAGCCAGGAAGACGGGCTGCACCACCTTGGTCCCGGCATAGCCCAGCAGGCCCAGGGAATAGGCTCCCAGCACTTCCCCCGTGTAACGCACGGCCTCCTGGTTGAAGCGGCCCCACTGGTATACGGCGGAGACGAATTCCGTTCCCAGGATGGAGAGGATGAGAAAAGCGGGTACCGCAAAGAATGCCACCAGCCGCAACCCCTTGGCGATGTGGACCGCCACCTCTTTTCTGCCGTCTCCCACCATCATGCGGGAAACAGCGGGCAGCACCACCATGCCCGTCGCGACTCCGAAGAGCCCCACGGGAAGCTGCCAGAGGCGGAACGCCGTGGTCAGGGCGGTGACGGAGCCTTTTTGGAGATCCAGAGCGAACCCCGTATTGATGAAGATGGTGAACTGCGTCACGCCTGAAGCCAGCACGGAGGGAAGCATCAGCCCCCAGATTTTGCGCACGCGGGGATCGTCCCATTGGAAATTGGGTTTCCAGCGGAAGCCGGTTTTGCTGAGTTTGGGGAGCTGCACGGCAATCTGGGCCATGCCCCCGATGGTGACGCCGCAGGCAAAACCGTACAAAGCTTTGGGGCCGAAGGATGGATCAATGAAATATCCAATCAGCAGGCCAAGCAGGATGGAAGTAACATTGAAAGCGGCGGAGGCCAGCATGGGCAATCCGAAAACCCCCACCATGTTCAGCGCCCCCATGATGAGGGCGGACAGGGAGGCGAATCCGATGAAAGGCCACATGATGCGGCTCAGGTCCGTGGCGAACAATTGCTCCGTCAGAGAGTGATCTCCGCTGTAGAGGGCTTCCATGACGGGCCCTGCAAATAGAATCCCCAGCGTTACAATGGCGATCATCAGGGAGGAAAGCTGGGTAGCTGCCTTGTTGGTCAGTTCCCACGCGGCCGCTTCTCCCTGCGCTTCCCGCGTTTTGGAGGCTACGCTGGTATAGGATTGGGAAAGAGCCCCTTCCGCAAACAGATCTCTTAACAGGTTGGGGATACGGAAAGCCGTGTAAAAGGCGTCCAGGGCTCCCGTAGCCCCGAACAGGGAGGTGTACACAATTTCCCTGGCCATGCCTGTCAGGCGGCAGGCGAAGATGGCGCCGGAGGCAACCAGGCTGTTCCGCATCAGGGACATGAAAGGGGGGAATTTACTTGAACAGCTGGCGGCAATACGGCTCCACCCGTTTCATTGCCGGATTGTCCTTGACAGCCTGGTCGCGATCATCCCGGCAGGGGAAAAGGTACAGGGCGTATCCCCCGTAGCCGCCTCCCAGATATTTTTTTGCAAGGGCATTGGGAATATCCGGCAGGGGGCGCATTCCTTCGTCAAGCTGCACACTGTAATACAGGGCTACGCCTGCCGCCAGTGTATTGATGTTGCGTTCCAGAACTCCGGTGCGGGCAATGAGGGAGGATTGGGAGATGCGTACGTAGTCCCGTTGTTCATCCGCCATCTTTGGGGTATCGTGTTCTTCACCCGTATATAGAATGGCCATTCTTCCTTCCAGGAAGTCACCCGTGCCTTTGACATCCAGCACCGGAGAACTGCCGGAGCGCCATACGCACAACCCCGTTTCCGCAATGACGGCAGGATCCTGCCAACCGACGCCCAGAGCGAGTTCGGACGCGACCGGATCGCGCCCTTCCAGCATGGCCCACGCGCCGCTGCCTCCCAGCCCGGAGCGTTTTTCATACGGCCATTCGCAGAGGGAAACCATGGGGGTGATGGCGCAGTTGACCACATAGGAGCCTTTTCTGGCGTAGCGGGGCACGTCCAGCCATCCCCCGGCAAAGTCCACGCGAAGCGGTACGGCGGACGGAGTCTTGATGCGGTTCACCAGCATGGTGGTGGAGACGGGAGTGAATTTGGGGGGCGTCTTGGGGAGCACCAAGTAATTGGCTCCGACGCGGGCGCACAGCTCCTTCTTGATATCGCTGTAAAGGTCATCTTCCGTCACAGCCAGGATATCCGGTTTTTCCTGAAGAAACTCTTCTTCAAAATCCAGGCCCTTTTTCATGCCGGTACCCAGGATAACCTTGTCAACCATGCGCAGGCTTTCCAGCAGAACTTTTTTGTGTTCGTCCGGAATGGACGGCTTGCGCTGCTTGTGGTGCCACAGCACGGGTTCCGAAGCGAAAGAGACGATTAGATAGTCGCCCAGAGCGCGGGCTTCTTCAAAGAACTGGATATGGCCGGCGTGGACGATATCATAGCAGCCGGAGACGAAAACTTTTTTCATGCGTGTAATGATAGATAATTAGTCTGCAACAGTATGCCCTATTGCCGTGCCGGATGCAAGAGCGAGATGAAAATACGTTAAAAAACGGCGCGGACTACAGAAAGCCCGTGCCGTTTGGGGATAGGAAAAATCAACTTCTGCAAAAACGGTCAGGAAGCCATAGCCTCCTGGTAGCGGCGTTCCACATCGTCCCAGTTGATCAGGCGGCAGAAGTCTTCAATATAGTCCGCCCGGAGGTTCTGGTGCTTCAGATAATAGGCGTGTTCCCAAACGTCACAGACGAGAATGGGGACAAGGCCGGGAATTTCCAGATTCTGATGTTTTTCCGCCCCGCAGATTACCAGCGTCTTGCTGATGGGGTCCACGCCCAGAATACCCCAGCCGGAACCTTCCACGCCCTGGGAAGCCGCCTTGAATTCCTTCATCATAGCTTCCAGAGAACCGAATTTTTCCTTGATGGCATCTACCAGAGGACCTTGCGGCTCTTTTTTGGGATCAGGCGTCATGTTGGTCCAGTAAATGGTATGGAGAACATGGCCGGAAGCATTGAAGGACAAATTACGCACCCAGTTGGTGGTGGCGGAAGCGTCCAGTTTCCCGTCCGCAATTTCACGGAGCTTTTCAGCCGCGGCATTGGCGCCGGCGACATAGGCCGCATGATGCTTGTCGTGGTGGATGCGCACGGTCTTTTCATCCAGCATGGGTTCAAGCGCGTCGTAGGCGTACGGAAGGGGTGGCAGTACATATTTGCCGTCGGCATAGCCGATCGTGGAGGGATCTTGCTGTTTAGTCATCTTGTGCTGTGGTTGTATGGATGGCCCTGTTGCCCGGGCCTGGCTGATTGTTCCCAGCGCCGCCAATGAGGAAAGAGCAATAAAACGCCTTCTGTTCATGTCCGCGCCATGGGAATGCATGGGTGTTTGGACATGGGTTGTTTTTGAGTTGTTCAAAAAACAGGAACCTCGGGGTTCTATTTTTCTTCTTGTAGAGGCAGCTGGGAAAAAGCTTTTCTACCTTCTGGCTGCTGCTGCCGGGCCCTGGGCCCCATAGACGCTGACGCCCCTGACGGCGACAGATCCCGCATCCCCCAGGAAGGATTTGGGCAGGGTTACGCGGGTCTGGTTGCCCGGAAGGAGGATGCGCGTGGCCCACTGGCTGCCGTAGCGCGCCTGGACGGCCCATTTCCGCGAAGGATTGCCGGACGGTTGCCATGAGAGGGTTACGGTGGAACCATTGTCCGCCACGTAAAAATTCTGCGGTTGTCCGGGGGTGCCGGTTCCGCACCAGGGCATGGCGGGCGGAACGGCCATGGATGGGTACAATCTGTTCAGGTATTTCTGGATGCCTCCGGCATTCCGCATGATGGATTTGATGCTCCAGAAGCATTGCCCGGGGGCGGTTCTGGCAAGGCTGCGGGAGTAGTTGACCTGCGCCGCTATTTCAGAGGCGGGGCGGCCCGGGTCTTCGCTGCTCATGATACGTGCCGTGGCGATGCCGGGCCACACCGGGCGTCTGGAGTTCTGGGCGGCCCACCATTGCATCAATGCGGGAAAGCTCTGCTTGGCCGGGCTGCAGCGCCAGTAAAGCTGGGGGGCCAGGTAATCCACCCATCCGCGGGAAAGCCACTTGCGGGCGTCGCACGCCAGATGCTCGTAGGCGTCCACACCCGCTTCAATGCCGCCGGGAACGCCCGGCCTCCAGATGCCGAACGGGCTGACGCCCACCCGCACCCAGGGTTTGGAAGATTTGACGGATTTGTACATGTCCTGCACGAAGTCGTCAATGTAGCCCCGGCGCTGGGAGGGGGATTTCCCGTCTCCAAAGCTGGCGGGAGACCAGGTGCGGCCGGGAGTGGGATAGGGGTAGAAATAGTCGTCCAGGTGCACCCCGTCAATGTCGTAGCGGCGCACGACGTCCATGATAACCTTCAGCGCGTGGTCACGGGAGGCGGAGGCGCTGGGGTTCATCAGCAGCACGGAGCCGTTTCGCTTCATCAAATCAGGGCGTGTGAGGGAAATATGGTTGCGGCCTACGGCATGCTTGACGTTGGCCTTTGCCCGGAATGGGTTGAACCAGGCGTGCAGTTCAATGCCGCGGCGGTGAGCCTCCTGAATGGCGAAAGCCAGAGGATCATACCCAGGATTGACGCCCGGGCCGGAAAGCCATTGGCTCCACGGCTCCAGAGAAGAGCGGTACAGGGCGTCGGCATTCGGGCGCACTTGGAGAAACACGGCGTTCAGCTTCAACTGGGCGCAGGTATTCAGGATGTTCAGCAGCTCCGCGCGCTGGGCTGCTCCGGAGAGGCCGGAACGGGAGGGCCAGTCAATATTATGAACGGTGGATATCCATGCCGCGCGGAATTCCTGGGGGACAGCGGGAACGGATTCTCCGGAGATCTGCCACCCAAGAGACTGGGAAGCCAGGGCCAGCAGGGAGCAGGAGAAGGCATGGAACAGGGGAAATCTGGTCATGACGGGAATGGAGAGGGATGTTTCCGGAACATTTAACGCCTATTCGGAGGATCTGTCCATGACGGATGCCGGAGGTTCCGTCATGGACAGGCGGCCCTCAGCTGGGCCGGGATGCCAGGCTGTTGATCAGGTGGGCGTTGAAACCGGCCCCGAAGCCGTTGTCTATGTTGACGACGGAAACACCGTTGGCGCAGGAATTCATCATGGCGAGCAGGGTGGTTACCCCGCGGAAATTGGCTCCATAGCCCACGCTGGTAGGCACGGCTATCACAGGAACCTTTACCAGGCCTGCCAGCACGCTGGGGAGAGCTCCTTCCATGCCCGCCACGGCCACCAGCGCAGTAGCTTGGCGGATGGAGTCCAGATGGGAAACCAGGCGGTGCAGGCCGGCCACGCCGCAGTCCCGGTACCGGACTACCCGGCTGCCCAGAAATTCCGCCGTCAGGGCGGCCTCCTCCGCTACGTATTGGTCCGAGGTCCCCGCGCTGACGATGCCGACGAAGCCCGCCGTCCGCGGAACGGGATTCGGAACAATGCGCATGAGACGGGCTTCCGGGTGCATGTCCGCCGCCGGAAAGGCGCGGTTCAGGTAGTCCAGAGCTTCCCCGCTCAGACGCGTGGCCAGAACATTTTGTCCGGCGGCAAGCAGGCTGCGGGCTATCTCTTCAATCTGGTCCGGCGTTTTTCCTGCGCCGTAAATGACTTCCGGGCACCCGGTGCGTTCCAGGCGGCTGTAATCAATGTCCGTATGGGAAGGAGCGGATACGGTGCCGGCTCTGATTTTTTCCTCCGCTTCTTCCGCAGAAAGGAGGCCTTTTTTAAACTGATGCAGAATGGAGGTGATGTCGTTCATGAGGGTTCGTTCATGCTCCCTCTGGAATATCCTTCCAGATCCAGGGTGATGTGCCGGAAGCCCAGTTCCCGCAGCCGGCGTGCTGCAGTGGAGGCAAGCTGTCCGTCCCAGAACAGTTTACGTTCCTTTTCCGGCAATTCAATGCGGGCTAGGCTGTCTCCGTGAACACGGACACGGCAGCCTTTCAGCCCCAGGGTTCTCAGGAAAGATTCCGCTGCGTCCACGCGTCTCAGCAGAACTTCCGTTACGGGGCGGTTGTGTTCCAGGCGGGTCAGCAGGCATGCGTAGGCCGGTTTGCCGCTGACTGATTCCGGAAGACCCAGCCGGCAGGCCAGCCGGCGGATATCCGCCTTATCCATGGAAGCTTCCAGAAAGGGACTCGGGATGCCGAGTTCCTGCAAAGCTTTGCGGCCTGGCCGGTAATCGTCCAGGTCGTCAAGATTGGATCCGTCCGCCAGCAGGGGGAACCCCATCTCAGCCGCTCTGGCTGCCAGGGAGGAAAACAGGGCATGCTTGCACAGGTAGCAGCGCAGGGGAGGATTATTCGCAAGGGCGGGAAGGATGGGAAACGCCAGTTTTTCCTGCCGGACGCCCAGGCGGCGGCACAACGCCGTGCTGTCCCGCACTTCCTCCTCCATCACGTAGGGCGTTCGCGCAGTCAGTGCCAGGCAGTGATCCGCTCCCAGGATACGGACGGCGGCGGCAAGCAACACGCTGCTGTCCAGCCCCCCGGACAAGGCGACAGCAATGCGTTTCCTGGGGAGAAGGACGGCGCGAAGCCGTTCAAACGGAGTCTGTGGCGTCGTTGTCATGGGAAGATGTGGGAAAAAGCCCCATCAGCTGGCATTGTCCCAGCGGCAATCCGGTTTTTTCCGCCAGGATTCTGCAATCATCAAATTCCGCTTTCCGGTAATGGGGGCGGCCGTGCATAAAAGAAGTTTTTACATGAACCGTTCCATGGGGCGTAGGGACAGGAGCGCTTTCCCGGCGCAAAAGATGGCGGAGCATGCCATGCTGCCTGATGCCCGGTGTGCTGCTGTGCCGGAAGAAGGCTTCCCGCACGCGGTCCGTCTGTTCCGGCTGGCACAGGGCGCAAACCTTGACTGCCAGACGGCCTTTCTTCATGCAGACGGACTCCTGCCAGGTATCCAGAGCGCCTGCCTCCATCAGCTTTTCCGCCAGGTAGGCTGTCTGTTCCGGCGTCATATCGTCTATATTGGCGCACAGCTCCGTCAGCAGTTCCGGGGAAGTTTCCTCTTCTTCCGTTTCTACCAGCATCACCCGCAGAATATTCGGTACGGGAAGTCCCTGGCGGTGGCCGATTCCATAGCCGGTTGCGGTAATACGGCCTGCCAGCGGAGCGGGGACGGGCTGCGCCAGGGCGGCAATATAGGCGGCTCCGGTGGGTGTAGTGGCCTCATGGGTGGTTCCATTCAAGGTGGCCCGGAAATGTTTCGCCAGCAAAGCCGTTGCCGGCGCAGGAACGGGCATTGTTCCGTGCTGGCAGGTTACGGTGCCAGACCCCAGCTCCACCGGTCCGGTGAAGACGGCGTCCACCCGGAGCATTTCCAGGCAGATGGCAGCTCCCGCGATATCGATGATGGAATCCACCGCGCCCACCTCATGGAAATGTACTTCTTCAGGAGTAGTGCCGTGTACGCGGGCCTCCGCCTCCGCCAGCAGGGTGAAAATAGAAAGGGCCGTCCGCTTTACGGTATTGGAAAGGGCGCTTGTCTCAATAAGTGTTCGTATATCCGCCATAGTCCGGTGATGGTGCGCATGGCTGCTGCCGGAGTGCCCTTCTTCCTCCGTCAGTACGTCAATCCGTGTTCCCCGGATGCCGTGCTGCTGCGCCCGGCGGCATTCCAGCTTCCACTCCCCGTGCACATGCAATTTGGACAGTTCCCGTTCCAGGTTTTCCCGGTCCGCTCCCAAATCAATCAGGGCGGCCAGATTCATATCTCCGCTGATGCCCGCGCTGCAATCATAGACCAAGGCTCTCATGATGGCTCAGTGTAGAAGGAAAAACTCCTGGCTCAAGGTCAAAATGAGCCTTATCCCGGGAGGGGGCCCGGTGCCTGGCGGACCGGGTTTGGCGGATTGCCGTCCGGTTATGAAAAAGATGCCCTGTGAAATACATTGCTAGGGAACTTTAAATATGCCACAATCCCTGCGGCGCTGACCAGCGCCGCCCCCGTTCTATATCATGTCCATTCCGTTCTTTTCGAAATTACGATCCCAGAAGCATTATCTTCAACTGGTTAAGCCGGAATTGAAGCAGGTTTCCGAGTTTGTTGAAGCGCAATCATCATGTTTTGACCCGGAAGTGGCCGATTACATGGAAACGGTATGCCAGTCCAAGGGTAAAATGCTTCGTCCGGCCCTGGTTCTGCTGGTTGCCGGTGCTACGGGCGGCATCAAGCCTGCCCATATCCGCCTGGGTGCTTTGCTGGAAATGGTGCATCTGGCTTCCCTTGTGCATGATGACGTGATTGACGAGGCCGACAAACGCCGGGACGAGGCTACGGCGAATGCCCTCTGGGGCAACAGCCTCGCCGTACTGTTGGGGGATGTCCTCTTTTCTCATGCCATGGTGCTGGGTACGGAATTCGGCAGCACGGAATTCTGCCGCAGGCTGGCGAATACCGTCAGGAACGTATGCCAGGGGGAGGTAGCCCAGTCCAGCCGCCTGTATGATCTGAGCATGACCCGCGAGGAATATTTTGAAATCATCCGGAAAAAAACCGCTTCCCTTTTCTCCGCAGCTACGGGGGGGGCTGGCTGGATTTCCGGAGTAACCCCGGAAGTGGAGGAATCCCTTTACCAGCTGGGGGATCTGCTGGGTGTGGCTTACCAGATTTACGACGACTGCCTGGACATGGTGGGAGATGAAGACGATGCCGGAAAGACGCTTCATACGGACGCCACCAAGGGCAAGCTGACTCTTCCCATCTTCAATTTGCTGGAATGCGGTGACAGGAATGTGGAAGCTACCCTGCGGGACGCCATTGAAAACCGTGAAGTAGTGGATTACTCCGCCTTTCAGGACAATCCCGTTTTTGCAGAGGCTCTGGACAAGGCGATTCAGGTAGCTCTGGAGAAAAACGAGGCGGCCCGCGAAATTCTGTGGCTCCTTCCCCAAACGGAATATCGTGAAGCTTTGGCGGAAATGACCTTTTACATGGACGAGCTGCTTAACGACTGCCGTATCTCCTGACCTGCTTCAAGGAGTTTTTGTCCGGTCATGTCCTCCTTATGTAATTTGTGTCTTCCGGCATTTTCCCAAAAAGAAACCTGCCGGAGGGAATGGGAGGAGCGCATGCTGGTTACGGTCTGATTGTTTTTTCAAAACATGGTTAACCCGGCCACGCGCCCGGGGAACGGCAGTGCTTTCTTTATTCCGTTTTTCCGTACCTGCGCGCCCGGAAGGAGTAGGCGACCGCCACTACGGCGGCGAGCACGGCGTACAGGATGAAGCGGTCCGTGGAAATGGCGTTGGCTGATTCTCCGTTGGACAGGAAAAAAGTAATTGCGGCCACCAGCATGTTGCCTGCAAAGATAGTGAGGTTCCAGAAACTGGTGATGAGGCTTTTTAAATGCGCCGGGGCTTGCGTATAGGCGAATTCCAGGCCGGTGGTGCTGACCAGGATCTCAGAGATGGTGAGTACGCAGTAAGGAATCAGCTGCCATGCGATGGACATGGAGGTTCCTTCCTCCAGCCGGTATTGCAGGAAAGCGACAATCAGGAATGTAGCGGAGCTGAGGGCCAATCCCGTTCCGAGGCGCACCAGGGGCCTTGCCAGCGTTGCCACCCTGGGATAAACAAATACGGTGATGAGGGGGATGAACACCATGACGAAAATGGGATTGGCCGCCTGGATTTGGGCCGGCCCGATGGACCAGGAACCGCCCGGGAGCGGGATGGAAAGAGGAATCATCCTGCTGCCCTGGGATACCCAGGAAGAAGCCGTCTGTTCGAAAATGGACCAGAATGGAATGATAAAGGCGAAGATGGAAAGGATTTTCAGGATGTGCCGGGTGTCTTCCACGGCGGAAGTTCCGCAGCGCTGTTCCGCGTTTTTCCAGCCTCCGTGGAACAGGATGATGAAAAGGACTTTCCAGAAGCCGGGCTGCCCGCTGTTCCGGGCCGGAGGCGTTTTGTGGTAGTTTTTGCGGCCCAGCCAGAAGACGAAGGTGGCAACTCCCATGAAGAGGCCCGGGACGGCAAACGCCCAACTGTACCCGTAACGCTGTTCCATGGCCGGAATGACCAGAAAGGAGAAGAAGGAGCCAAGGTTGATAGCCCAGTAGAAGGCATTGAAAGCCTTGGTCATTAACTGCGGGGACTTATTGGGAATCTGGTCTCCCATAAAGGCGGAGACACATGGCTTGATGCCTCCGGCTCCCAGCGCGATGATGAACAGGCCCGCCATGAGAATGTAACGGCGCGCTTCAATGGTGTGGGAAAGATCCGCCGTCGCCAGAACTCCGTGTCCTACGCAGTAAAGCAGGGAAATATAAAGAATGGTTTTATATCGGCCCCAGACCTTGTCCGCCAGCCAGGCCCCCGCCAGGGGAAGCAGATATACCATTGCCACAAAAATATGAAGGGTGGAGGTGGACCAGTTGTCGCTCATCAGCAGATGACCCGTCATGTACAGCATGAGGATGGACTTCATGCCGTAGAAGCTGAAACGTTCACAGGCTTCCGTTCCGATGATGTATCTGGACTGGGAGGGCAGGGCGCTCATTGGATGATGAAAAGGAGGGAGATGGAGAAGGAGTAATAAAAATGATGGCCTCCGGGCGGAGGCCATCATGGCGAATGCGTTCAGACGGCGTTCAGGGCCTGTGGGAAGGAGACGGGCTCGCTGACGGTTGTCATGAAAAGGAAAACGTTAGCGTTCCTGGTTCAGGATGGGAGCGATTTCCACCTTATATTGGGTGATGCACGCTTTCAGCCAGTCCAGCATGATCATGGATTTTGCCTGGGCAGTCAGAGCCGGAGCAATTTGCTGGGTAGCTTTGATTTGGAATTCCGGTGTATCCTCCAGTTCGCGCTTGACGAGCTGGGTCAGCAGGATGCCGTCCCCCGTGTTGATGGGCTGAGCCATCTGGCCGGGGTTGATGACGGAAGCCGCCTGGAATACTTCTTCAGGGGACGGGAGCTCTTTGGGAGGGGCCAGGCGGGAATTCATGGCCCGTTCCAGAATAGACTGGAGCTCTTCCTGTGTTTTGGCGTTTTGCAGGTTGACGCTGCTCAAGAGTACGTTTGGATTGACAAAGGGACCGTAAGAGGCAGTTTTGGCACCGGCTTTTCCGGCAATGGCATTGAACTGTTCTACGGGTTTTTCCGCCTTCTGCAATTCCGTATTGAGTTCCGTGGCGGCCTTATTCATGGATTCAACGGTCATGCTTTCCAGCAGGTCGGCGCGGGCGCTGTTGCGGGCGGTCTCGTAAGGCAGGGCTTTGACCGGGGTAATGCCTTCCAGACGGATCAGGACGACTTGTCCGTTTTCCAGCACCTGCATGGTGCTGATCTGTTCGGCTCCGGTCTTGGCGCGCGCTTCTTCAACGGCCTTGGCATCCGCATCCGCATTCAGGGCCGGGGCTCCCGCCAGGGAGAAAGCCACATCCAGCAGATTGGCGCTGCGTCCGTCGGAAGCGGATTGGTTGATTGCCTGGTTGATTTCCTGAGGCGCGTTTTTACGCGTTACGGCCATGTAGGACTTTTTTTCCATTTTGCAGACGCCGGGAGTCTTGGCCAGGGCTTCGCTGATGGCCTGGTCCATATTCCTGCCGTTGGTGGCGTTCAGCGGTTCCCATATGTCATTTTCCACCAGATTCATAGTCTCCATGGTGGCGTTGGAAATGTCTCCGGGCTTGGGTGCCTGAGCATCGCCTGCGGGGATGAAAGTGTAAACAGTGAAGAAGCGTGCTTCCTCATTTTTGTAATTTTCCTTGTGCTTGTCCCAGAAGGTTTTTATTTCCTCTTCTCCGGGATCCGTCTTGGGGCGGAAGGCGCTTTTTTCCAGGAAGGCGGTGTTGATTGTAATTTGCTGGCTGTTGGATTCCGCTACAGCCTCGGCAAAACCGGGCTCCACGGAGATACCCCCGGCCAGCACGTCCTTGATGCGCTCCAGGCTGATGGTGTCTTCCATCAGACCGCGCAGCAGTTCCTCCTGAAGCTTTTTACCCATGTTGCCACGCATGGAAATGAAATTATCGTATTTTTGGGGGTCGAAAACGCCTTTATCGTCCTGGAACTCTGGAATATTGCAAATGGCATCGTCAATTTCCGCGGTGCTGGGAGTCAAGCCCAGGCGCCCCGCCTCCCGGCGGATAATGCCGCGGTAGGCCAGGAAAGCCGCGTTGGGATTATTTGTTTTCAGCAGATGGCAGAATTCGCGCAGGTTTTCTTCCGAGCTGAAATTGTCCTGAAGCAGCGGACCGAAGGTGGAAGGGAAAGAGAAAGCCACGGACAGGCCGGTCCTGCCCATATTGTTATAATCCTTTTCCCCGTAAGATTTCCCGTCCACGGAAACGAAAGTCTGCTTGAACATGCCGGTCAGGGAGCCGCCGCTTACGTCCCCGCCGACGAACATGAGGCCCACAAACACTAGGGCCATGGCTGCCATGATGACGATTGTATGTTTACGTAAGTAATCTAGCATGGAATGTCAGGTTGAAAATGTACGTGTAGCCGACCATGAGCTGACGGCAGCCCGGGCAGCCCGAACCTTTTACACTTTTTCCCTCCGCTAGGCAAGAACGAAGCTCTCCGCTTCCGGCGGCTTCTCCAGAATATGGCGGCATGCTCTTTCCTGTCATGAAGGGCTTTTCCGGCCGGGGCTGAACAATTTTTGACCTCGACGGTGATGCAAATACGCCTTATGTTGCTCCTGCACGGAAGATCCCGGGAACCATGGGTCGGTTCTGCCCCATGGCATTCGGAAGGCCTCCGGTGCATGTCCTTAGCCGGATATTCCTTTAATTGCAAGGATTTATGCTGAACCAGGTAGTAGAACTCAAAAGAGAAGTGACGGCGGTCCAGATCCCCAGCGGGGATGTGCTCACCCTGCCGGAAGGGGAACGCGTGTATATCACCCAGATACTGGGCGGCTCCTATACCGTGGCTACGGACCACGGCCTGGCCCGTATCTCCAGGGAGAACGCGGACGCCCTTGGCGCTGGAGCGGAGGAACCTTCTCCGGAAGCAGCTGCGCTGGATGAGAACGCCACACTGGAAGAAAGGGTATGGGATACGCTGAAATGTGTGTATGACCCGGAAATTCCCGTGGACATCGTTAACTTGGGTCTGATTTACGATGTGGCCGTCATTGAGCTGGAGAACGGCCTTCATCATGTGGCGGTAAAAATGACTCTCACGGCACCCGGTTGCGGTATGGGCCCCCATCTGGTCATGGAAGCCAAGGACCGCATTGAAGCGTTGGAAGGGGTGGAGGCTGCGGATGTGGAAATGGTGTGGGATCCCCCCTGGAACCAGGACATGGTCAGCGAGGAGGGCAGAATGAAACTCGGATTGATTTGATTTCCCATGCCGGTGACGTTGAAATTGTCCGACGAGGAAGCGCGTGATTTGGCGGAAATGCTTTCCACTGCCGCCACGGTGGCTGCCTCCAATCAGCAGGACGGGGCGGAGGCGCGTCTGGCGGCGTGGGGGAATTTGGTTTCCCGGCTGATGAAAGAGCTTTCCGTCACCTCCAAATTGAAAGGGCGCATTGCCTATGCGGATGAGCTGGGCGGCTATGCCTTCACCCGGGAATATGAAGAAAGCGCCTTTTTCCAGGATTGTCTGGATGAATACCGGGACAACTCTTTTTGGGCGGATCTCGTGACGCGTATGGCGGACAAGGCCATCAGCGAACACCTGGGGCCGGAATATTTTGAAAACATGCCGGAGGATGAACGCCGCCGTACTGCGGAAGCCCTGGAAAAATCCCTGTGGCAGGAATGCGCCAGATACGGCATTGACCGGCTGGGCTTCATCTTGCCTCCGTCAGACGGATAAGGAGAAGAACCGTTTAAAAATCCTGTGGACCGGTGCGGCCCGAATGATTCGGGCGCGATTCGCGTGCATATCCCCGGAGAATACCGGTCTATGTTGCCTGTCTGCCGGGAAATACTCCCTTATATCCGCCCTGTTTCAGGTATCGGGACGACATGCGCTCTCTCTGGATGCGGCAAGATGATTTTGGGGGAGTTGTTCAGTCCGGAGTGCAGCGGTTCACCGGGTCGGGGCCTTATTCCTCCGCATTTTCCGGCAGTGGCGGGGTGGGGCTGCCCAGATATTCCGTTTCCTTGGGGGTGGAGAGTACTTTGTAATACGCCCAAGCGGCGGCGGCCAGTACGCCGCCGATGGAAACAATCATGGTTAGCCAGCCGGTGGGGGACATAATCAGTTAATGTTCTCCTGAACAAGACTGGTAACGGCCTTGTCAGGCAGGACCAGCTTGATATTCTGGGGCAGGGGACGATTTTGGAACAGCTTGAAATCCGTCATTTTCGTAGTTCCCCCCGTCTGAAGCAGCACGGAACCATCAGGCTGGATATTCGCCATGACGTTGGTGGAGGGGGTTGGGTCGCCGGTGAACGTTACGCTGGTATTGGGATGCCATTTGCCGTCCTTGTACGCGAAGCTGGGGCCAAAGAAGGCTCCGCGGGCCTTCTTGGCTGATTCAAAATTACGCATGAAATCTTCCACGAATCCGACGGAGAAGGAAAGTTCCTTTTCCGAGGAATGCGTTTTCCATTTGGAAATAAGATCCCAGGACCTGCTTTTATTATTAAAGTAATAACCGCTGATTTCCTTGAATTTCCCCATTTTTTTGACGCAGACGAGGAAGCGCATGTTCTCCCCGATTGCCCAGGGATAGTCCACGAAGCTTTGTCCGCCTGTTCCTTCACCGCCAAAACGTCCGGAGCGCGCATCTTTGCCCAGTTTTACCAGCTTGGTGCATTCTTCTTCCGGCACATCATTGGGGTTGTCTCCGTGTGCCACCGGATCCCAGATGGAGAAGATGATTACTTTTTTACCGTTGGATTGTTCCTGAAAACCGATATAGCCGTCGTCAAAATTCATGGCGCAAAAGTAGGTGCCGGGAACGGATGTTTTGGCTTTCACTACATTGTACAGGGCGCTTGCCTGGGAGGGATGCCCCTGCTGGTTGATATGGACGGAACGGCACTGGCGCTTGGCCAGCAGTTCCGGGTCCTGCGCATGAAGGATGGTTCCGGAGAACAGGGCGGCGCAAATGACGGCGGCGGAGGATAAAAGACGCATGGTTTTGAATGATTGATGGTTGTCTGATTTGATGCCCGGAGGGTGGGGGACAGGCAAATAATTAGGACAGGCTAATTACGTTTGGCCTGGGGGAAATCTCGCAGGCAGGCCGCACTTTTTTCAAAATTTTTCCGGCATGAATGTGATAAAAGAAATACTTGGCTCAGGCTGGTTGCTCAAGATTCTGAAACGGCTGAAACCGTAAGTCCGGAAGGCCGGGCAGCCGCACTCTCTCCTTCCCCTTCCCGCTTTCAGCCAGACGACGCGGAACATACAGCTTTGCTTGAATGGGGAAGGCCGTTCTGCGAAAAATTCGGGAAACGGCCTTCGGAAGAATGGGGGAAAAGGACGCGTTTGTTACCGGATGGGGTTCAGGAACAGGGGCATCAGGCCCCCCAGCACGATGAAGATGGAAAACGCGGCCAGCATGACTCCGGAAATGGCCGGTACCTGCACGGGTTCTGCGTTTTCTGCGGGCTTGTCCCAGTACATGGAGCGGATGACCTTGAAGTAATAGTAAAACCCGGATGCTGCGCAGACGATCATGACGGGGAGCATCCAATCCAGATACAGACCCGTATTGATGACGTGCACGAAAGAAATCATTTTGGCGAAAAATCCGGCCGTCAGCGGCACGCCCGCCAGGGAGGCGAACATGATGGTGACCGCCAGCGCCAGCCGGGGATTGGTTTTGCCCAGACCGCGGAACGCGGAAATTTCCTCGCTCCCGCGCTGGATGCGGATCATGGCAAGGGCGAAAAAGGCGCCGAAGGTCATGACCAGGTACACAGCCAGGTAGAACGGGGCGTTCGGAGCCAACTGGCCGTCCACAGTACCGATAAACAGGGGCAGAATGAAGCCTGCCTGTGCAATGGAAGAATACCCCATCATGCGTTTCAGGTTCGTCTGGGGAATGGCGCCCAGGTTGCCCACCAGCAGGGTGGCGGCGGCCATCAGGGCTACGACGAATTCGACGGGAGGCAGCACGGCGAATGGGGCCAGGATGATGCCGAGCAGGGCGAATCCGGCTACCTTGGAGGCTACGGAAAGGAAAGCTGTCACCGGAGTGGGAGCTCCCTGGTACACATCCGGAATCCACAGCTGCATGGGAACTGCGCCGATTTTGAATGCTGTACCGAGCAGCAGCATGGCGAGGGCCAGGTACATGGCGGGGGCTGTCTGGCCGGCCAGGGCGTGGCTGACGATCGTTTCATTATAAATGAATGTTCCCGTAATGCCGAAATACCAGGCCAGGCCGAAAACGAGAAACCCCGTGCTGACGGCGCCCAGAATCAGGTACTTGATGCCCGCTTCCGTGGAACCCAGGTTCCGCCGGAAGTAGCCTACCATGATGAAGGAACTCAGGGTGAGCACTTCCAGGGAGACGAACAGTTCCACTAGGTTGGATGCCTTGCACAGGGAGGTGATGCCTACGCAGGCCAGCAGGGGCAGGATGTAGAATTCCCCCGTTCCGTCCTGGGATTTGGAATCATTGGAGGAAAGGTTGATGACGGCCCGGAAATCTACGGAAAGCAACAGGGTGACTGCTGTGGCGACGAGCGCCAGGATGATGTAGATGTTGTCATAGAGCCCTTCCATGTAGAAGGGAAGCATCGCCAGGGTTCCCGCCGCGCCAATCAGCCCGAAAATAAATTTGGGCGTTTTTTTGCAGAAGGTCTCCGCCAGAAGCAAAAGCATTGCCAGGCCGGCCAGGATGAATTCCGGAATATACGCTTGCATGGGTAAAAGAGAATCAGGTTAGACTAGGATTGTATTCGGAAGGGAGGAAATCAGGAGAAAAACTGGAGCACCAGCGTGGGGAAGAAGCCGAAGACCGCCAGGGCGATGACCAGGAAGCAGTTGGCCGCCCGTTCGGAGGGCTGCAGTCCCGTGGCGTAGGCGGAGGCTTTGGACAAATCTCCCTGGAAAATATTGCGGTAGGCCCTCAGCATGTATACCGCGCCGATGACCAGTCCCCAGAGGCACAGGATGGTGGCGATTTGAACGGGGCCGAAGCCGTTGCTGAAACCGGCGAAACCGGAGAAGAAGACCATGAATTCCCCCGGGAAATTGGCGAGGCCGGGGAGGCCGATGGAAGCCATGCCCGCTAGGCCGAAAACGAAAGCCATGCGCGGCAGCCTGGTGCTCAGTCCGCCCAGAGAGTTGATTTCCAATGTGCCTGTTTGCTTTTCAATCTGCCCGCAGAGCAGAAAGAGAAGGGCGATTGTCAGGCCATGGGCCAGCATCAGCAGAGCAGCCCCTTTCAGCGCCCAGGGATTGGCTTCCGCGGAACCGGAAACTACCAGGGCGGCGAAAGCCAGGAAGATATAGCCCATGTGCATCACGGAAGAGTTGCCCAGCAGCAGGTCCAGCCTTTTCTGGTTGACGGTCACGTACCCCACCCAAATGACATTGCAGACGAGCAGGACCAGCAGGATATTCGTCCAGGGAAGGAATCCTGTTTCCATCAGCGGCTGGAACATGAAGAGCCCGTACAGGCCAAATTTCTTAAGCACTCCGGCATGCATCATCGCTACCGGAGCGGGAGCGGATGCGTATGCGGGGGCTGCCCAGGAATGGAAGGGGAAGAGGGAAATCAGCGTGCCGAATCCGGCGATGAGCAGGGCCCCGATGAGTTCCGCGTGGGCAAGTTCGCGCCCGCTGGCCATGAAGTCTTTCAGGCCGGAGAAGGTGAAGCCAGCCTGCGTGCCGATCATCAGCAGGGCTGCCAGCAGCACCATGGAGGCAAGCCCCAGGTAAAGCGTGGCGCGCCAGGCCGTGGTGCGGCGGTCGCCGCGTCCATACAGGCCGATCATCACGAAGGTGGGGATAAGAGCCAGTTCATGGAAGGCGAAGAAGGAGATTATGTTGTCGGACAGGAACGCCCCGGTGGCGCCTGCGGAAATCAGAAGGGCGGAGTTGTACCAGGAAGCTTCCCCCCCCTGGGGCGGGTTGGTGCCCAACACGGTGGCGAAGGTAACCAGGATGGTCAGCAGCAGCATTACTTTGGACAGGGCCGGGGCCAACGTGAGCTGGAGGTCCATCCCTTCAAAGCGGGACCAGCAGGAAGAACAGCCGTCAAAGCTAACCAGGGCCCAGATGCCGAGGGCCAGCGTCAGGGAGGCGCTGAGCAGGGCTGTCGGGCGTGCGGACGCCTTGCACAGACCGATGAGGGCCGCGGCAATCAGAGGAATGAGAACAAGCCAGATAAGCATGGTATGTGATTGGTTGGTTAGGTTAGCAGGAATAGAAGACGGTAAAGTAGATGACCAGGAGCAGGCCAATGCCGAAGAGGGCCGTATAGGCGGCCATGTTGCCGGACTGCAGGCGGCGCAGCAGGGAGCCTATGGCGGCGGTCAACCGCGCCAGTCCGCCAACGATGAGGCCGGAGATGATGAACTGGTCCATAAAGTCGATGATGGCGGCCAGAACGCCCTGGACTCCCCTGACCAGCACTTTATCATAGAACAGATCAATATAAAGGCGGTTGGCGAGAGCCCGGGAAACGGCATTGCCGGAGAGTTTGTCAGAAGCCGGGGATCCTGCGTAGAAGGCAGCCGCCAGCAGGATTCCGAGCACCAGCGCCCCCATGGAGACGTAGAAGGGCATGCCCATGTGGAAGCTTTCGGAAACGAATCCGTTGAAAGGAACCAGCCTGTCTGCGATGAACCCGTAGCCGGAGATGAGAGCCAGGACAGCCAGAATCAGCAGGGGCACCAGCATGAGGCCGCCAACTTCCGAGGCGTGTTCCGAACTGTGGCTGCGGCTCTTGCCGAAGAAGACCACAAAGATGACACGCATCATATAGAAGGTTGTCAGCAGGGCTACGCCCGCGCCGATCCAGAAGAAGATCGGGTTTTTGCGAAGGGCTGCTTCCAGAATGGCTTCCTTGGAGAAGAAGCCGGACGTGAACGGAATGGCAATCAGCGCCATGGTGGCAATGATGAAGGTGAGGGAAGTCAGCTTCATGCGCTTCATGATGCCGCCCATTTTCCAGATGTCCTGTTCATGGTGGCAGGCGAAGATGATGGCACCGGCGCCCAGGAAGAGCAGAGCCTTGAACCATGCGTGGGTGAAGAGGTGGAACATGGCTGCCTCCCCGGCCAGAAGTCCCAGGGCCATGACCATATAGCCGAGCTGGGAGAGGGTGGAGTAGGCCAGGACGCGTTTGATGTCATTCTGCTGGGTGGCCATGAAGGCGGCGATGACGGCCGTAATGGCTCCGATGCCGGCAATGACATTGCAGGCCAGGGCGGGGAAGGCCTCAATGCCGATGGAGTATTGGACGCGCACCATCATGTAAACGCCGGCGGCTACCATGGTGGCCGCATGGATCAGGGCGGAGACGGGGGTGGGGCCTTCCATGGCGTCCGGAAGCCAGACGTGCAGCGGGAATTGGGCGGATTTGCCCACCGCTCCGCAGAAGAGGCACAGTACCGTAATGTTCAGCAGGTTTTCACTGATTCCTGCGGGTATTTCCATCAGGCTGAAATCCAGCGTGTTGGTCAGCGCCCAGAGAGTCAGAATGCCGATCAGGAAGCCGAAGTCCCCGACGCGGTTGCAGATGAAGGCTTTTTTGGCGGCGTTGGCGGCAGTGTCCCGTGTGTACCAGTGGCCGATAAGCAGATAGGAGGAGAGGCCCACCAATTCCCAGAAGATAAAGGTCATGGCGATGTTGTTCGCCAGGACGATGCCCGTCATGGAGAACATGAAAAGGCTCAGGCATGCGAAGTAGCGTGTTTTGGCCTTGTCGTCCGCCATGTAAGCCAGAGAGAAAACATGGACCAGCAGGCCGATGCCCGTGACCACCAGCATCATACGGGAGGAAAGGGGATCCAGCACGAAACCCAGGTCCACGGAAAAGATGTCGGAAATCGGGAGCCAGGAGAAGGAATCGGATCCGGTCCGGTCCAGCAGACCCAGGGAAAGGACGAAGGTCACCAGGCAGGAGAAGGTGGAGGTAAGCGCCGCGACGTCAGGACGTTTGGTCAGCAGGAACCAGTCAAAGGCGGCTACGACCAGCGGCAGGAAGAGCAGAAGCCAGGTGTATTGAATATCAATATTGAACATGTTCGTGGAGTAGTGTGTTGCTCTTAGTCTTTCAGCGTGTTGAGATCTTGCGTGCTGGCCGTGCGCCTGGCCCTGTACAGGGAGACGATGAGGGCCAGGCCGATAGCCACTTCCGCTGCGGCGATGGTCAGGATAAAGATGGAGAGGGCCTGGCCGTCATAGTTGGGCAGGCCCATAGTGCCCTGGGCGCGGGAAAACGCTACCAGGGACAGGTTGGCAGCACTGAGCATCATTTCCAGGCACATGAAGATGACGATGATGTCGCGCCGGACAATCACCCCCATCAGGCCGATGGCGAACAGGACGCCGGAGAGGATCAGATAATGCGTAAGAGGTATCATGGTGATGGCTGTGGTAAGGGGTTCTTTATTTTCCGGAAGGGCGGCGGCTCAGCACGACGACGCCGATGGAAGCCACCAGCAGGGCCAGACCGGCGATGACCAGGCTCCGGTTGTATTTGTCAAACAGGGTACGGCCCAGCAGGGCGGTGTCCGGGAATTCTCCGTTGTCTATCTCCTCACGGATGGTGGTGCCTTCCGGATAGAGGTGGGCGGAACATTGGGGGGAGAGGGGGGGGAGAATGACGGAAGGGGCGCCGTCGTTGCGAAGGCTACAGGCGGGAGTTTCCATTCCGGTTTTGGAGGGGGCTGCGTCCTCCTGCCCGATTTTCAAATCGTTCCAGGCCTGTTCCGCGCTGGCCATCGGGCAGCGGTGCGTTTCTTTGGCGCCGGGCAAAGAATAGATGATGCCAATAAGCTGGCCGAGGAAGAGGCAGGCGATGATGACACCGATAGCGACGGAGAAAGGCCTGCTGAAGGGGGATGTTTCCTGCTTCACATTCAGCAGCATGATGATGAACGCGAAGAGCACCATAATGGCCCCGGCGTATACAAGGATTTGGAGAATGCCCAGGAAGTGGGCTCCCAGCCCGATCATGACGGCGGCGGTGGCTCCAAAGGAAAGAGCCATCATCATGGCGGAGGAGACGGGGTTGCGCATGAAGACGACCATCAGGGACAGGACCACGGCCAGGGCCCCGAAAACGTAAAAAAGTATGTCGCTGGCAAAGATGTTCATAACGTACGGGAAATGGAGTGTTCGGGGGTTATTTGTATTGGTTCCACTTGTTGACCAGCCCCTTGCGGGTGCCGCCCAGTTCGTAGAGCTTGGCCTTGTTGTGGATGGCCTGGGTTTTATCCGTGGGGGTGAACAGGTAGTTATGGCTCATGAAGATGGCCTGTTCCGGGCAGGCTTCCTCGCACATGCCGCAGTAGATGCAGCGCAGCATGTCAATCTGAAATTCCCTGGGGGCTTTTTCCACTTTGCCCCACGGTCCTTCCTGTATGGGGCCGGGGGTGATGGTGATGGCGCGGGCCGGGCAGATGAATTCGCAGAGCTGGCAGGAAACGCAGCGTTCACGGCCGTCTTCGCCTTTCACCAGCACGGGAGCTCCGCGGTAATATTTCGGCAGATGTTTGTCCCATCTGGCTTCCGGATATTGCATCGTAACGCCGATGCCGGAACCGGCCAGTTCTTTTTTGTTGCGGGATTTGCCCAGCAGAGCCAGAACGAGGTGCCTGATAGTGAGCCAAAGACCGCCAAGAATGGATTGCAGATAGAACCGCTCTCCAAGGGAAATCTTCGGACGCTTGATCGTTTTGAAGGCCATAATAGTAATGTTGTCGGAATGAAGAAGGGGGGGATTACTTGACGAAGTACAGGATGGCGGCTGTAAGGAAGATGTTGATGACGGCCAGTTCAAAGAAGACCATCCAGCCGAGCTTCATCACCTGGTCATAGCGGAAGCGGGGGAGCGTCCACCGCACCCAGACGAAGAAGAAGGCGAAGAAGAGAAGCTTGAGCACATATGCGATGAGCTGGCAGATGACCGCCACCCAGTTGGCTACGTTTTCATTGAGCCAGCCGTCCAGGCCGAAGCCGATGGACCAGCCCCCCAGGAACAGCGTGATGACAAGGGAGGATCCCACCACCATGGCGGCATATTCCCCCATGAAGAATTGGGCGAATTTCATGGAGGAGTATTCCGTATGGTAGCCGCCCACGAGGTCCGTTTCACATTCGGACATGTCAAACGGCGTACGGTTGGCTTCCGCAAAAATGGAGGTGAGGAATATGATGAAACTGATAGCTACGGGCACCAGCAGTATCCAGCGCTGCCAGCTCAGGCCCTCGCCCCACACGGGAAGCAGGAGCCAGCCGTTGGCGGCCTGGTATTCCACGATGTTGGACAGGTCCAGCGTGCTGTAAATCATCAGCACAGGGATGATGGACAGACCCATGCTGATTTCATAGGAAATCATCTGGGCTGAGGAGCGCACGCCGCCCAGGAAGGGGAATTTGGAGTTGGATGACCATCCGGCCAGCACCAGTCCGTACACGGAGAGGGAGGAGATGGCGAACATCCAGAGGGGGCCTACGCTGAGGTTGGCCACCGCCATGTTGACGTTTCCGTAAGAGGTTTGAAGGTCTCCGGCGAAGGGAACCACGGCCGCCGTCATCAGCGGTGGCGCAAGCACTAGGATGGGAGCGATCCAGAAGTATACGCGGCGTACGAAGGGGGGCGTGAAATCCTGTTTCAGGAACAGTTTGCCGCCGTCCACCATGGGCTGCACGAGACCGAAGATGGGGATGTCGCGGTCCAGGCGGAAAAAACGGCACAGGTTGGCGATTTTGCCGTCATGGGGCAACCCGAAGTAGTCCAGCGTCTTTTTGAACGGCAGGTCGGATTTCATGCCGAAGCGGCGGAAGATGCTTAACGGAATGCCGGCGCGGTTGGGGCCTACGCGGTCCTGGATCCAGGCGGCCACCCGGCGTTCAATGTACACGCAGACCGGAATGAACAGAATGGTGATGGCAAAGCAGATGACGATTTTGATCAGCAGAGTGATGATATAAAACCACACAGGGTTGCTGAGCACCTCGTCGCAAAAGGTTAGAATCGAATCAATCATGGCGGATTAACAGGTTGTATGCGTGTGAAGTGTGATTAGCGGCCCTGGTTTTTTTCGCGTTCCACCACGGGAATGGTGACGCCGGTTTCCAGAATGGGCTGGCCCCCGTCTCCGATGGAACCCCAGGAGACTCCATTGAGTGCGCCGTATTCCGTGCTCATGGCGGTGAGGATGTCCAGGGCGGAGTTGAAGTCTTTCAGAGCAGGATTGCCTCCCAGCAGAAGGGTGATGTCTCTGAAAATCTGCCAGTCGTCCCGGGCGTATCCTATGGGCTGGATAGCGCGGTTCAGGCGTTGAATACGGCCCGTGACATTAATCATGGTGCCGAATTTTTCAGCGTAGGTGACGCCCGGCAGAACCAGGTCCGCATGGCGCGCCGTTTCATTGGCGCTGTGGGCGGTCATGAACAGGTAGTCCAGCTTGTCCAGATCTTCCGCCGTGAAGCCTGCTTCCGGGGAGATGAGGTCTTCCCCCAGGGAGAGGATGCCCTTGACGGAGCCGCTGCGCACTCCTTCGCGAATGGCGTCCAGCCTGGAACCGGGTTCGATATCCAGCACCAGCCTGGCCCCGTTCGTGTTCGGGTTGCGATCCGCAGAAATAAGCATGCCGTCGCTTTCTCCCATGCGGGGAACGATGTCCACCATATCCGTGCCGATTTGGGCGGCCAGATGGCGGACCATGTAAAGCTCTTCATTGGTCATGCGCCCGGAGGCAATGATGGCGAGCTGGTTCGGAGCAATGCGCTTGACGGCTTCCGCGGCGGAAGCCAGAGCCGGTTCCCAGGTGGAGGGGCGGTGGGGCGCTTCCGCATCCGTACGGATGACGGGCTGGGGAATGCGGGTTTCCGCATTGATGTATTTGTAGTTAAGGCGGTGAGAGTCCGGCATCCAGCAGGAGTTTACGGCATCATTCTGGCGCGGGGTAATGCGGTATACCTTGTCTTCTCTTGTCCAGAGGGTGATATTGGTGCCCGTTCCGCAGTCCACGTCAATGGTCTTTGTTTCCTTCAGGAACCAGACGCGCATTTTAAAGCGGAAATCCTTGGAAGTAAGGGCTCCTACCGGGCAGAGGTCCACGGTGTTCATGGAGTAGTTGCTGTCCAGCTCGCGGCCGGGGTAAACCGTGATGGCGTTGAAGGTGCCGCGTTGGGACATGGTGAGCACCTCATCGTGCATGATGTCGCGCATGAAGCGCACGCAGCGGCCGCAGAGCACGCAGCGTTCCTGGTCCAGGTTCACGCGCGGACCAATGCTCAGGTTTTTTCCTTTTTTGGTCTTTTTCTCTTCAAAACGGCCTTCCACCTGGCCGTAGTCGTTGGAGTATTCCTGAAGCTTGCATTCCCCGGCCTGGTCGCAGATGGGGCAGTCCAGAGGGTGGCTGGTGAGCAGGAATTCCATTACGCCGCGGCGCGCTTCACTGGCCAGGGGGCTGTCCGTGCGGATGCCCATGTTTTCCGCCACCGTGTTTGCGCAGGAGATGATGGGGCGGGGCATCCACTGGATGCGCTGATAGCCGTTTTCATCATAGGAGGGTGTCTGTCCCGGAGCGAGCCTGGGCGGCATCCCCTGTTCCACCATGCACATGCGGCAGGAGCCGGCGACAGCCAGCTTGGGGTGGTAGCAGAAGCACGGAATGGGCACGCCCACGGAACGGCAGGCGTCTGCAATCCGCGTGCCGCGCGGGAACCGGTGCCACGTTCCGTTGATTTGGACGTTCACCTTGCCTTCCGCGGCGGCAATGTCTTTGGGGAGTTTGGAAGCTTCTTCACTCATGATGACGGATGGGAGAGGGATGGTTTTGAGAACTGGTGTTGCGTGCTGCTGTTTAGCGGGTGAGGAAACGGTTTTGCTCCCTGCCTTCCTCCGTGTGGGGCAGACAGGCGTTGAATGGATCCGTCAGGGCTACGAATTCCTCCTTGAATTTGGAGACCATGGCCTGGGTGGGCCAGGAGGCGGCTTCACCAAAGGCGCAGACCGTTTTTCCTTCAATCTGGTTGGCCACTTCAATGAGCAGATCCACATCCGACGGGGCGGCTTTTCCTTCCAGGATGCGGGTGCTGAGTTTCATCATCCACGGACAGCCTTCCCGGCAGGGAGTGCACTGCCCGCAGGATTCATGGGCGTAGAAACGGTTGATGTTGTTCATGGCCCAGGGCATGGAGCGGGAGTCGTCCATGACGATGACCGCGCCGGAACCGGACATGGAGCCGTGCCGGGCGATGCTGTCCAGATCCAGCGGAATGTCGAAGAAGGTGATTTTTCCCATGGTGCCGTCCGGATTCTGCACTTTGTATTCCGCATCCGTGCGCATGACCTTGGAGGAGGAGCCTCCGGGTATCACGGCCTTGAACTGGCGCCCGTCCCGCGGGCCGCCGCAGACGTCATACAGCAGTTCGCCGAAGGTCATGGAGCCGGAGACGATTTCATAGAACCCAGGACGTTTGACGTCGCCGGAAACCCCGATGATGCGGGTGCCGGGGGAACGTTTGGCTCCTTCCTGGCTGTAGGCTTCTCCTCCCATGGCCATGATGTGTTTCACCTGGCAGAGGGATTCCACGTTGTTGACAATGGTGGGGCATCCGTACAGGCCGATGGCGGCCGGGAAGTAGGGGGGCTTGATGCGGGGATAGGGGCGATCCCCTTCAAGGGAGTTGAGCAGGGCCGTTTCCTCACCGCAAATGTACGCTCCCGCTCCGCGGTGCAGGTGGATTTCCAGATTATAGCCGGACCCCTGGATATTGCTGCCCAGGAAGCCGCGTTCGCGAGCTTCCTGAAGGGCTTTGAGCATGATTTCCGCGGCGATGGGAAATTCTTCGCGCATGTAGATGTAAGCCTGATGCGCTCCCACCGCGTAGCTGGAGATGACCATTCCTTCAATGAGCTGGTGGGGATCCTGATGGACAATGTAGCGGTCCTTGAACGTGCCTGGTTCGGATTCGTCACAGTTGCAAACCAGGTAAACAGGCTTCGTGTTGTTCGGCGGAATGAAGGTCCATTTCACGCCGGTGGGGAACCCCGCGCCGCCACGGCCGCGAAGACCGGATTTTTTCACCTCGTCAATGACGGCCCTGGGCTCCATGCCGAGCGCCTTTTTCAGTTCTTCATAACCGCCGTCGGCCAGATAGCAGTCAATGGAGGTATTCCAGCCCTCGCGGTTGACGTTTTTCAGAATGCGGCGCGTTTCCCTGGGGTGGGGTTCTTTACCGGGAAGATAGGTGATGCTCATGGCGAAAATCTGGTGCGTGGGAAATGGAAAGGGTTAGGCTGTCTGATATTTGGCAATCACTTCTTCCAGCACTTCCGGAGTGACTTTTTCGTACAGGAGATCGTTGACCATCATGTTGGGGCCAAAGCCGCAGTTGGCCAGGCATTCCACTCCTTCCACGCTCCACAGGCCGTCCGGGCTGACTCCAATGGGGTGGTGGTGGTCGATGCCGTTTTTGTCAATGCCCAGACGCGTGCAGATGGCGTCGAACAGGCTGTCCGCCCCCGCCATGGCGCAGGAAAGAGTGCGGCATACGCGGATGTGGTTTTTTCCAGGGCACATCTGGCGCAGACCGGGATAGAAAGTCACCACGCCCAGAACATGGGCGGCGGAGATATTCAGTTTTTCTCCCACCCAGGCAATGGCGTCGCCGCTGATGAAGCCGAATTTTTTCTGTATTTCATGCAGGATGGGCAACACGGCGGATTTTTGCTTGCCTTCCGGGTAATGCGTAACGTATTCGCTGGCGGCGGCGTCAAGTTCCGGCGTTACTTCAAAGGCCGGGTAAAACCGTTCGCCCGGGCTGGGCTGGTGGGCGATAGTCGCGTCGATGGCGTTTTCAGCGTAATCGGACATGGGGAGAAAGTTTGGTGTTTGCGTTGAAGTGGATGAAAGTGGCGGGTGTTTAACGGTCGCATTCGCCCATCACGAAGTCGAAGGAGCCGAGAATGGCCGGAACGTCGGAAACCAGGTGGCCTTTCATCAGTTCCGGCAGGATGGACAGGTTGCAGAAGGAGGGGGAGCGCATGCGCAGGCGGTTGGGAAGCCCGCCCCCCTTGGAGTCCAGGAAGAAACCCAGCTCTCCCTTCGGGTTTTCCGCGGCAAAGTAAACCTGCCCGGCAGGGGCGTTCACCCCCATGGTCGTCGTCATGAACTGGCGAATCAGGGATTCCATGTCCGTCAGGACTTTTTTCTTTTCAGGCAGCGTGCCTTTGGTGTCCACCATGTTGATGGGGCCGTCCGGCATGGTTTCAATGACTTGGCGGATGATGCGCAGGGACTGGCGCATTTCTTCAATGCGCACGGTAAAACGGTCGTAGCAGTCTCCGTGTTCGCCTACGGGGACGTCGAATTCGTAATTTTCATATCCCAGATAGGGGGTGAGTTTGCGCAGGTCCCGCTTAATGCCGCTGGCTCGCAGGTTGGCCCCCGTAATACCCCAGGAAAGCGCTTTTTCACGGCTGATGACGCCTACGCCCTGAAGACGGTCAATGAAGATTTTGTTTTTGAGCAGGAGGGCTTCCGTTTCATCAAGGGTTTTGGCCGCTTCATCGCAGAAGACGAGCACTTCCTTGAGCATTTCATTGGGAACATCACGTGTCTGTCCGCCGATGCGGGTATAGGAGGAAGTGAAGCGCGCCCCAGTGAGCTGTTCGTAAAAATTATGGATTTTTTCACGTTCCTCATAACAGTACAGGAAAACGGTCATGGCGCCTACGTCCATGCCGTACACGCCTACGCCCAGGATGTGGGAGGAAAAGCGGGAAAGCTCCAGGGCCAGTACGCGCAGGGCCTGTCCGCGGGGCGGCAGTTCCCATCCCAGCAGTTTTTCCACCGCGCAGGCATAGGCGATGTTGTTGGACAGGGGGGCCAGGTAGTCAAAGCGGTCGGTGTAGGGAACAAACTGGTTGTACTGGATGGTTTCGCCTATTTTTTCCATCCCGCGGTGCAGATGGCCAACCACCGGATCACAGCTGATGATTTCTTCACCATCAAGTTCCAGCACCAGGCGCAGCACGCCGTGAGTGGCGGGGTGGGAGGGGCCCACATTCAGGGTCATCGTTTCTCCGAGCGGTTCGGATGTATTGGTGAGATAGTCTGCGTTAGCGGCTGTATCTGCAATGGCGAAAGTTTTGGTGCTCGTCTTCATGTGGATGTCCGTGCCTGGCTGAACCTGATAATGGTGCCGGATGATTATGCCACTTCACACCATGCGGGCAAGCCAAATGTCAGTTTTTTTGGCATTCCGGGGAGGTGGTGCGGGAGTCTCCTCAATTGATGAATGTTAGTCTTTTCTAACAATAAGCTTTTATATGGAACCTGCCGAATATGGGAAAAAGCGGATTAGGAATCCGCATATAACGTGAATCCCGAAAAGGACTACGCAGGGAGGCCGGATACAAAGGAAGAAGGTTCTCCTCCGCTGCGTTCGGACACATCCAGCCATAAGGCCCGGCAGTCCTGTTTTCCCGGCACCCTCCATTCGGAAATAACTGAGCAAATTTGCATTAAATTATTTTTTCTCAAATTTGTAGGTTGACTCCGGATTCCTAATCCGTTAGGAAAAAAATATGTTGAAGCCGAGGAGAATTTTTGTCTTTCCCATTGCTGTAACATTTTCAGTATTATTTATTTTATATATTATTTCATGGTTTTCCCCTATTGCCGGGGATTCCTTTATTCACGACAGGACGGGGTACCTTGGGCAGTTTCATATCCGCCATGTCTGGAAGGCCTGCGTGGACAGTTACCTGTATTGGAATCCCAGGCTGGGGGAAATGGCTGCGTTTTTTATTACTTCTGCTCCCCGGCTGGTCTGGACGGTCTTGAATCCCGTGTTTGTGCTTGCCCTTGTTCTTGGTCTTTATGTGCTCGCTCTGGGGAGAATGCCCAATCTCCGGCGGGAGTGCGGCGCATGGACATGGTTGTTTACTTTAAGCATGTTCGTCTCAGCCGGGGTAACCGTTTATTATGTCTGCCTGACACGCGCAGGCTCCATGAATTATGTGTGGACCGGATGCCTGATCGTATGGTTCATGAATATTTACAGAACCAGGTGGGGGAAGCGGATAACCTCCTCTCGCTGGGGCCTGTCCTCAGGATGTCTGATTTATGGGATTTTCTGCGGCGCCTGTAATGAGGGAGCGACGATAGGAATGGTGGCGGCGTTTTGCATCATGGCCGCGGTTGGCATGTTCCGGGACCGCAGGGTGGGCGCTTATGTATGGTGCGGGTTTGCCGGAGTTGCGTTGGGAGGCCTGTTTCTATTTGCCGCCCCCGGGTTGTACTCGCGGCTTGGCCATGATTTGGGAGCGAGTGAAGTTTTGAGGAAGGGCGGTTTTTGCGCCTATGCGGAGTCTTTCGGGATATTGCTTTATTACCACGCGAGGATGCTGTGTAAAATATATGCCGTTTCCGCAGTATTAACGGGATTTTTGTTGTCCAGCGGCACGGAGCGGTGCCGGGAAGTAATCAGGAAGGAAAAGGAATCCTTCTTTTATATTCTTTTTTTATTGTTGCTGGGGTTCATCATGTCCGTTTGTTATTTTCCGGTGTGCATTCCCGCCCATCATGTCCAGTTCGTGTCGTCCCTGCCTGTTTTGGCGGCGTCAACCGTGTTGTTTTCCGTATTGTACCGGAATGAGATCATGGTGCGCGGATTGCGCGCGGTGACTGTTTGCCTTGCCGGAGCTACTTTGTTTTTCGGGGTGGTGTTCACCCTGGAGTATTATCATGTAGGCTCTCAGGCTTTCCAGAGAGAGGAGCTGATTCATAAGGCCTTCCAGGAGGGGAATCTGGAACCGGAAGTTCCTTCCATCTCTCCTCTTTTCTTTGAAGGAAAAGTGTCCGGAACGGATGGAAATTGGGGAGGGCCGGATACCAACCGCCGGTTTGGCATCCGCAAGCTGGTGGTGAAAAAGTCCTGAGGGAAAATGGCTATTTGACTATGTTCCGGGGAGTGAAGTGCATTTCCTGTTCCTCGATGCCGAATTGCCAGGTGGCCGTTTGCCACATGTTGACAGCAGGATTTTTCCAACGGACCTGGACGGTTACGGGGCTGAGCCGCAGGGGACGGGAGGGAGTCCATTTCAAAATTTTTTCCTTGGCGTCGTACCGGGCGTTTACCAGGCCGAAGCCGGAGACGCGCATTTCCATTTGCCTGGGATCCAGGGAGGGTTCCCCTGTCAGGGAAATGGATATATCGGGAGTCTGTTTTTTTACCACGGTATTGGCAGCCGGATAAACGGGCTGGGCCGGGGCCGGGTAGGAATTCAGCTTTTTCCCGCTGCTGTTGCCAGGGGGGGCCGCCGGAGTTTCCGGAGTGGAGGGAACGTTGAAATTCAGGGCTCTGGTAAATGTCTTAGGGTCTTTGCCGAAGACCATGTAGCGGTGAATCCGCCAGCGGTCCGTGTCCTTGGTCACTTTTTTGGGGATTACTGTAAAGGCCGCCTGGAATCCGGCTTCTTCCGCCTTGGAGATCATTTCCGGCAGGATGAAGCCGCCAGGATAGCAATAGGCCTCCACGGAAGAACCGGGGAATTTTTCCTGAAGGATTTTCCGGGAATTGCCTATTTCCGCCGTTGCCAGCTCCAGAACCGCTTGTGTACCTTTCCGCTGGGCAGCCCTCCAGGATCTTGGGTACAGGTGGCTGACGGAGTGGCTGCCCAGGGTGGCACCGTTATTCAGCATTTCCTGAATCTGGGCGGGGCTCATGGCTGAACCGCGGCCCGTGATGAATTTGGTGTATGGGAAAATGGTAAAGGGGAACCCTGTTTCTTTCAGGATGGGATAGGCGTCCGTGTAGACGCTCTCCCAGCCGTCGTCGATGGTGATCATGACGCATTTGGCCGGAAGCTGCCTGTCCCCCAGTTTCCATTCCAGGAATTCCTTCATGGAGATGACGGGCACTCCGGACGCCTTCAGCGCCTGCATCTGGGAGCGGAATACATCCGTATTCATGCGCATTTCCGTAGCGGGAAGGGTGCGGCTGAAATCATGGTAGCCCAGAATGGCTACGCGGGTTTCATGCTGAGGAACCGGAACGGGGGAAAAAGCCGTGGAGGGAATGGCAAGGGGTGCCTCCGCAGGTTGTGCCGGGGCATGCAGGTTCGTTTCTCCGGGAATGGGTTCCGCGTTAGGGATGGACTCCGCCAGGGGAGCGGAAGAGCCTGTCTCTCCGGGAATGGGTTCCGCCATGGGGATGTATTCATCCTTGCGGTTGGCTTCAATCAGGTCTTTGACGGGAACGATGCCGGCGGCCGGGTCTCCCTTGATGGTTCCCCCGATGACCGGGCCGGGAGTCAAGGGAAGGGGAGATGCCGGCGGCAGGTCGGGCGGAAGCTCCGCACATGCGACACCGGCTGCGATCAAGAAAACGGAAAGGAGGCCTGGGACGGAGCGCATATCTGCAACTACTATTTTTAAGTTTTCTGTTCAATCTTAAACTCAGGCAGGCATGACAGCCTGTTCCGTGCCGCGCGCGTTTTTTCCGGGGCATGTCTGGATTTTCCCGTTTGAATGCGTTATCACTAAAAAGCATGCAGACTCATTTTCCGCTCGCGGAAGAAAGGAGAGGCGTTTAGTCTGTCTGCAGACATGAGCTGTATTTGTCATTTCTTCAAAGTTCTGGCGCGCCGTGCAGGTCTGCTCACTGCCGTAGTTGCCGCCGTTTTTTTCCTGGGGGCTCCCGCCGGTGAAGCTTCGGCCCGCACGGCGGCTCCCGCTTATCCGGCCGCGGAAGTGGGGGGGGAATCCCAGTACAGCCATTTTCCCATTCCTCTCAATCAGTACAATCCGGTGCCGCCGGATGCCAGCCTGTACCAGGTGCTTAGTGAACGCAACAAACAGTCCGGCGGTTTCAACCTGGCAGTGACGCTCGTTTTCTTCGGCGCTATTATCCATACGTTTCTGGCCGGCCGCTTTGAGCGTTATTCCCATAAGCTGGCCCTGCGCTACAAGGAAAAGCTCAAGGAAACCAACTTCCGCGTGATGCATCCGGAAGAGCGCCTCCCGGTTTCCTTCGCGTCCGCCATTTTCCATTTTCTGGGAGAAGTGGAAGCCGTGTTTGGAATCTGGCTTATCCCTTTCATGTTCGTGTGCTGGAAGTATTATTCCTTTGAGGATTTTTCCGCCTATTTGAATTATGACTGTTCCTTCACGGAGCCGATGTTCGTGATGATTATCATGATTATCGCTTCTTCCCGCCCTATTTTCAAGCTGGCGGAATATGTCGTGAACTGCGGCGCCAGGCTTGGGAAGGCCACGCCGGGCGCGTGGTGGATTTCCGTGATGTGTCTGGCTCCCCTGCTGGGTTCTCTGATTACGGAACCCGCCGCCATGACGATCGGAGCCCTGATCCTAAGCAAGAAATTTTACGACCTCAAGCCGAAGAAAACCTTGATGTACGCCACTCTGGGGCTTCTCTTCGTGAATATCTCCATCGGGGGCACCCTGACGCACTTTGCAGCTCCACCCGTAGTGATGGTGGCGGAAAAGTGGGACTGGGGGCTGGCTCACATGATCCAGCATTTCGGATGGAAGGCCGTTTCCGCTATCGTCATTTCCAATTTGGCGTATTTTCTCCTTTTCCGCAGGGAGTTCGCCCGCCTGGCTTCCCAGCAGAGGGTGTTCGACGAGTTTGACGACGCCGTTCCCCAGTCCTGGGAAGACCGCAATGACAAGATACCGTTGTGGGTGACCCTGGCGCATGTCTGCTTCCTGGTCTGGACGGTTCTTTTTGCCCATGAGCCGGTCATGTTCATCGGCAGTTTCCTGTTCTTTATCGGTTTCACACTGGCTACGCCGCAATACCAGAACCAAATGTCTCTGCGTGTGCCCATCATGGTGGGGTTCTTCCTGGCGGGGCTGGTCATTCTGGGCGGCGTGCAGGCCTGGTGGCTGGAGCCGGTGCTGACGCGGCTGGGGGACTACGCCATGGTCGGGGCTACGCTGCTGACGGCATTTAATGACAATGCCGCCGTCACTTTCCTGGCGTCTACGGTTCCCAACCTGCCGGAAGCCGTCAAATATTCCGTGGTGGCGGGTGCTGTGACGGGCGGCGGCCTGACGGTCATCGCCAACGCCCCCAATCCGGCCGGGCAGGCCATTCTGGGTAAATATTTCAAAGGCATCAATCCCCTGTGGCTGTTTGCCTGGGCGGCTTTTCCCACTGCCATCGTGTTTATTTTCTTCACCTGCTTCGGCCATTAATGGCCGGAGCGTGCTATCATTCTTATGTTTACCGGACTCGTTGAAACAACAGGAACTGTGGAAGGGTTTACGCCTATTAACGGCGGAGCCAGGCTGACGCTGACCATTCCGTTCGGCCGTGAACTTTCCCTGGGGGATTCCGTTGCCGTCAACGGATGCTGCCTGACGGTGGATGCCCTGGAGGGTGAACGCATCTCCTTTGATCTGCTTTCCCAGACTCTCCGCGTCACCAGTCTGGGAACCCTCAAGCCGGGGATGCTGGTTAATCTGGAACGCGCCATGTCCGCCATGGACCGTTTCGGAGGCCACTTCGTGATGGGGCATGTGGACCATACCGGTACGATTGCCGCTCTGGAGCCTGTAGGGCAGGACCACCGTTTGGAGGTGCGCATTCCGGAGGAACTCACCCGCTATTGTATTGACAAGGGTTCCATCACCATTGACGGCATTTCCCTGACCATAGCCAATTTGAGCGGCTCTCTGCTGGAGTTCTGGATTACTCCCCATACTTTCGGCCGCACGAATCTGCAGAATGCCGTTCCCGGCCAGCCTGTCAATCTGGAAGTGGATATGCTGGCCAAGTATGTAGAGAGACTGTTTTCTGCCCGTGAACAACGTGCGGAGGGATAGTCCTGCCCGTAAGGAGAATCACATGCCGGGCATGCGGGCTGGTTTTTCCTGCCGGACAATGAGAGTGCATTCCCGTTTTCTGCAGCAGAGAGGCCGGGATGCGGAGATTTTTGAACTGGAAGCCGGGTATTGCTGTTCCGATGAAGGAAGGGCCGTGAGGGCGGAACAAAAATGCGGAGCGGGTTTATTTGCTACCGGGCCATTCCTCCCTTTGCCGTAATCCATTTCCCGCGTTTGACGACCCGTTCAAAGAACAGACCGTGACGTTCCGCTGCCGTTTTCGTTTCTTCCCACTGGGAAGCCAGAATGCCGGAGATGACCAAAGCGGCATCCTTCTTCATGGCGGCGATGATTTGTGGAAAAGCTTTTTGCAGTATGGTTGAAAACAGGTTGGCGACGACAAGGTCACCCTGCTGGGATTCCGAAGGCTTCCATTTGAAGACGTCTTCCACAAATAAGTCCAGCTGTTCCTCCGTAACGGCGTTGCGGACCATGTTGTGCCGGGCCACTTCAATGGCCATGGGGTCAAAATCGAAAGCCGTGGCGTGCTTCGCCCCCAGCTTAAGCGCCGCCATAGCCAGCACGGCAGTTCCGCAGCCTATGTCCGTCATGCTCCATGATGTTTTTCTGCGGGATTTGGCAGCGTCGCAGATGAAACGCAGGCAGGTGGATGTGGTAGCGTGGTCTCCTGTTCCGAAAGCCATTTCGGCGGGGACGCTCAGGATGCAGCGCGAGGGGAACTGTTTCCGCAGGGCGGCCAGATTCTCCGGAGAACTCTGCTCCGTAATGACCAGTGCGTCCCTTATTTTGAGCGGAGGGCGTTTTTCCCGCTTCTGGGTCGCTACCCAGTCCTGCGTCTTGATTTCCCTGACAGTTCCTCCAAAATATTTTTTCAAGGCCAGGGCGTCTTCTTCATCATCGCAGTAAACGGTGATTCGAACCGTTTTCCCCCCTTTGATTTTTGTAATAACGGCGTTCGGATTTCCGGCGATGCGTTCGCTCCAGGCGTCTTCCCATTTGGCGGCGGAAAGTTTGTTCCAACTCCATGTCATGCAGAAAGTATGGGATTTTTCCGGCAGGGAGGCAAGAATGGATTGATTGTAACTGCATTCCCTCTGTTTTTGGGGCGTGGGGCTCTATTGTTGAAAATTTGATTTATTTAAAGAAGAATATAAAACATCAACTATCAAACCATTTTATTTTCAGTATGGTTGCGAATTTGGAATCCGGAGTAAAGATTATTTTTTTATATTCAATGGCCAACCTGTGAGAAGAGGAAGGAATCTTGTTCTATTCCAATCTTTTTTCTAATAATAATTCATTGATTGTTATTTTGTTGTTTTGAGTTTCGAATAACAACGGATTCCAAATTCGTACATTAAAAGGAGCGCGTTTGATATGCAAAAAACATCCAAATGTACAGATTATCATGAAATTATTTGCTTTTGCCATGTTGTCCTTGGTTCCTTCAGTTACTGTCTGTTCCGTTTTTTCCAAGGAAGTGGATATTTATTCAGGAACATATGGAAACGATGATGTGGAAGTATTCCAGCCGGAGGAAGTGATGTATCATCTGGCCGGAAGGGATGGCGTCTTTTATGAAGGTGCGTTTACGTTTGACAATTATAATCCGGACAAGGGCGGCGCTGGAAACAGGCAGGGTGTTTTCTCCGGCTATAGTACACATTTTTCCAGCACGGAAGGAACGTCTCTCGGCTTTCACTGCACCGGGCTTAATCCCGGAAAGAACAGTTCCGCTTCCAAATCTTTTATTTTTGTCATGGGGCCATGGGAAAGCGGGGAGGAGTTTGTCGCTCCTCAGGTTACTTTTCAGAATTTGGGCGATTTGAGCTTCATTGCGGATAATATGGACATGATCGGCATTACCGATGGCGCCACGGCCGGAACCGGTGGCGGGAGGTACGGGAAAGCTGATATTGTTTCTTTCAACAATGTAGGAAATATCGAATTCCGGGGGCTGAATCATGGGGGTATAGGCTTCAGCCGTTTGAATTCCTTGGCTTTTACCAATACCGGGGATATTTCTTTTACGGATATGAAGATGGGATATTCTTCCAATGGCGGTGCCATTTTTATTAACCAGGGGGGGAATTCTTCCCTTTACTCCAATCCTGGAGATGGGAATATTTCTTTTGACCATACGGGAAGTATTATCTTCAGGAATCTTGTTAAAACTTCTTATTACATGAGTTCTGCGGGGATTTTTACCAATGAAGGGAGTATTTCATTTAATGATACGGAAAATATCCTGTTTGAAAATAACACGTCCACCGGAGGACCTGCGGCGATAGGCATTGGATCCATATTCTTACCGGATAACCAGCCGTCTTTGTCGTTTAGCAACATCCGGGGAGATATTATTTTTAGAAATAATAAGGCTTCCGGAGGGAGCATGCCGGGGATGGCGGGCGCTATCACTATTTATGGATCTTTTAAGCTGGTGCAAACGGGTGATGTCCTGTTTGAAAATAATGTGACTGATAAAAATACGGCCGGAGCCATTTATTGCGGCAATAATGAAGGGAAAAGGTTTGGAGGGCAATGGCTTTTGTCTGCGGATGGCGGGAATATCGTTTTCCGAGGCAACTTGGTTAAAGGAAGTTCGGGGGTCTTTGCCCGCGCCCTGGCGATTTTTGTTTATGCTCCCGAAAACGATTATACGGGCATGTCTCAGCCCAATGGGAATTTAACCATGGATTTCCGCGCCCAGGCCGGACGAGAAATTGTATTTTATGATGGTATTGATATTGAAAGTATTACTGTAGCCATGCCTACCCTGCATATTAACAGAATTCCGGCCGATTGGGCAGATTATGGAGGTATTCCTGTGGAGTTTGGAGGAACCGTGCGTTTTTCCGGTGCATTGACGGAGTCGTTTCTAGTTCGCAATGACGGGGAAAGTGATGGTGATTACGCGGAACGGGTGGAGACCTCCCGCAGGGTGAAACTTGAATCAAATATTATTGTGGAAGGGGGACGGCTGGTTCTTGAATACGGCATGAACCTGGCGAATGAGAGTGGGGATGTATGGCAGGGAAGTTCAAGAGTGGAGCAGGACAAACCGGTGTTTAACCTGGCCGGCGGAGTGCTGGAAATGACGTCCGGTTCATCCATCAGCGCCCAGCAGGTGATTGTTTCCGGCCATGGCAGCGGCGCTATCCTGCGGGTGGGAGCCGCTCCCATCGGTTCCGACAGTTGGGAGGGGAAGACCTATGAACTGCCTTCCCTTTCCGCTGTCACCATTGACATGTCCCACGGGTTTGACTGGGATCTCATGCCTTTCTCGGAACGGGGGGACAGCGGTATCAACATCACCGCCTCCGGGGAATTTTTACTGGGGGGAACCATTGGAATTGCGGATACGCTGGATGATTACGCCTCCGCCGCCTGGGGAAGGGACCGGGAGTTTGTCATTTTTAATATGGATTCTTCCAGCAAACGGCCGCAAGGAGAGCTGAAAGGGGTTATTTCCAATACGACCCAGTCATCCACGGTTGATTCTCCCTATACCTACGGCGGTACCTGGGAATATGAATGGCGCGACATGGATGGAGATGGAGAAGATGACCAGCTGTTGGCAATTTGGAAACATGAAGCCGGATGCCGCCCGGATCAGGTCCGTCCGGAGCAGGCTGGAGAACTTGCTCTCAATTCCCTTTGGAGTTCCGCTTCAAACGCGGCTTCTCTTGGGAATACTGCGTTGGCGCAGTTAACCCCGGTGCGGTTGTATCAGCGGTATGCACGCAATGTATGGGGAATGGGGCTGGGGGATTTCGCCCGCCAGCGTTCCCGGGGCAGCGTAGATGGTTATGACTATGACGGGGGCGGATATTCCGTTGGCATGGATTCCGATTTTGGAGGAAAGAGCGGGATATGGGGGATAGCGTTCGGACAAATGCACGGTTTCAGCAGGAGCCGGGATTTTAATGGGAGGATTACCCAGGATTCCCTGATGGGGAGCATTTATTGGGGGCGGATATTCCGCTCCGGCGAGCGTTCCCTGTGGACGGTGAAAGCCGATCTTACTTGGGGAATGACTGATAACTGCATGAAAAGCCGGTTCAGCAACGGTATGGACGCTCATGGGGAATGGAACAATAGAACGTGGCTGGTCCAGGCGGAAGTTTCCAGAAGCATTCAGTATGCAGGAGGATGGACTGTGTCTCCGTTTTTGAGGATGGAGTTTACACATGGCACGGAGGCTTCTTTTCTTGAAGACGGCAGCTATGCCAGAAAATTTGAAGGAGCGGTTTTGCGCCGGTTGTCCATCCCGGCAGGTGTGAGTGTTGAGAGAAGTGGTGACTGGAAAGGCAGGCACTGGACGCAGGTGCTCCGCCTTTCCTATGTGGGAGATGCTATTCAGGATGTGCCGGAGGCTTCCGTTTACAGCATATACAGCGACATTTTCTGGAGGGCCCGTGGTGTCCAACCAGCCCGCCATGCCGTACGCGTGGAGTATGATGCCGCCTTGCAGTGGAATGACCGCTGGACGGTTTATGCCGGTTATGGCATGGAAGCCCGGGGAAGCTCCGTGTACCACCGCGTAAATGCGGGTGTATCCAGGGCGTTTTAGGAAACATCAGCACGGATAGAAAAAAGGGCACGTTTTCGAAGGAAACGCGCCCTTTTTTGATACTGCGGGGGGGATGTTCCGGCAGGGGGGGACAGCTACAATGTTTTGCCGTTCGGCCACATCAGCATCCGTTTCAGGAAGCGTTCGTTGTTGACGGTGATCTTCGGGAAGAGGCGTTTGCTGGATTCCTTGAGCGCCCTGATGGCGTCTTCACCCTGCAGCGGCGTGCGGCCGGATTCGTCGATGACGGTACGCAGCCATGCGGTCTGCGGCATGCCGCATGCTTCCACGGCCTTGAAGGGCATGCGTTCCCTCCAGTTGGTCCCTCCCGTAGTGCCGGGAATATTGAGCCGTTTGTTGATGCCGAAGAGAGCAGGCCAGAGAATGGCCGCATAACGGGAACGGGAACGGAACAGGGCGTTGTACATGGCCGTCTTGATTTCCTGGTTCCAGTAGGAAAGACAGGTTTCAGGCTGCATGCCGGAGAAATCCGCAAACCATTTCAGAAGGCTCGCTCCGTCCTCCGCCTGGCGCACGATGTTTTCCTGTTCCGGGCTGGACGGCGTTTTGGGGGAGCCGTTCTCCCACAGGCCCAGCTTGCGGGCGCGTTCGATTTTCGCGTAGCTGTCGTTCCATGTCTGCATGATGGTTTCGAAATCATGCGTTCCGAACGCCGCAAAGGAGCATTCGTGATACTCTTTTCCGGACGTAATGGTTCCGTCCGCCTTGATTTCCCAGTGGGGAATTTTGAAACCGGGGATATCCAGCTGGCGCATGTTCGGGCGCACGTAGTCCGGAACGCAGCCCAGGTCTTCCCCCACCACGCTGACGCCGGGAGCGGCGGAAAGCAGAAGGCGCAGGTACAGGTCCCCATCCGCCAGGTTCATGTTGCGGTCCGCAGCATTGTCATCCCCGCGCGGCTTGAAGCCGGGCAGCCTTCCGCCCGTTCTCTGGGCCGCCTGATCGGTGGAAAGCGGCAGGAATACCCCGTTTTCCGTGGGTTTCCACGGGAAGGAGTAAATGCGGTAAAAGCCCAGGATGTGGTCGATCCTGTACATGCTGAAAATCTTGGTGCAGTATTTTACCCGGCGGCGCCACCAGGCGAAGTTGTCCTGCGCCATGACATCCCATCTATACAGCGGAATGCCCCAGTTTTGCCCCCATTTGACCGTGAATGGGTCTTCCGCATAGCTGCCTTCCGCCGGGGCTCCTCCGCACCATTCCGTGTCAAACAGGTGGCGCTCAAAAAAGACGTCGGCGCTGGAAAGGGAAACGCCAATGGGGATATCCCCCATCAGCTTCACATTGCGTTCGTCCGCATAAATACGGATGAATTCCCACTGTTTTTCACAGAGCCACTGGAGCCAGCGGGCAAAATCCTTTTCCTCTTCGTAATCGGAGGCAATGGCCTTGGCCCGCGCCGGATCCTGTTCCGGCCAGTGCCACCAGATTTCCGTACCGAACAGGTCGCAGAGAATCTGGAAACAGACAAAGTCTTCCAGCCAGCTTCCCTGTTCTTTCACCCATTCCCTGAATTTGGGCATAATGCACTCATATTCCGGCTTGGTTTTGAAATTGTTCCAGGCTCCCCGCAGAATCCACATTTTCCAGAATCTGACCTTGGGGTAGTCCACCAGATCCGGGCCGGAGGGCTGTTCCCACGGCAGCGTGTCCCCCGTTTCATTGAATACGCGTTCTTCCAGGCCGGGTATGGTCCAGGGTTCCAGGGAAAGGTACAGGGGTTCCAAAGCTACGGAGCTGATGGCGGAATAGGGGGAGGGGCATTCGTCCCTGCCCAGGGCATTGACGGGGAGCAGCTGGAGGAACCCCACATGGGCATCCGCCGCCCAGTCAATCCATTGGCGCAAGGCCGTCAGGTCCCCGATTCCGTGGTCATTGTTACGGCGCAGGGAGAACAATGGCAGAACTACGCCGGCTAATCTTTTCTCATCCATATCAGAACGCATTACTTGAGCGGTTCCCCCGGATGGACCTGCGTCAGCCGTTGGAACAGTAAGCTCCAGAATAGCATTTCCGGCAGGAAGGCGGCAAGCTTAATACGTTGTCTCCGCGCCATGCTTTGCGGTTTTTCCTGGGAAGTGGAGCAGGGGGACGGTAAGACAGGCTGTTTTTTCCCGCCGCAGGAATAGACGCCTTACCGGGAATCCGATTATTTGTCCGGGATGCAGTTCGGAAGCGGCATGGTTTTCTCTGCGGGAAACAGCATGAACCGGAGGGAAAGGCGGAATTTTTCTTTTAGAAACAGTCTCTGGCGGAAACAGGCGCAAATTCTGCTTCCATCCGTAATCCCCGGCAATTAAGATAATCTGCAAATGAAATTGCTTTTTCTCCCTTCCGCTTTGCTGGTGCTGCTGGCCTCCTGCGGTCCGAACAAGCATGTGAATGCCTGGGACCGTCAGAGTTCTGCGTTGGATCCCGTGGGAATCACTTCCAAGAAAATGGCGGCTAAAAACAAGGCGGAGCAGGCATTTTACAAACCTGGGGAAGCCGTTACGTTCAAGAAGGACAGAATGATGGTGTTTGAACAGAATCCGGAAAGTAATTTTTCCACAAGCGGAACCGTCAGGGGTGGGGTGAAAACCGGGAAAGTGCTGGTCTGCGGGGATTTGTTCGCCAAAGTCGAGTTTGAAGACGGCAGCCAGGGTTACGTAAGCCTCTCGGAGATTGTTAATCCGCAGGAAATGATGGGTTTTTATCCTGTTTCCGCTTCTGATTTAATTGGTCCGGGCGGAGCTTTGCTTCCTTTGCCCTCAAACATGGGCGCCGTCAGCCCGGAAGCCGCCGCCGCTTCCCGTGAGCTGGATATATCCCGGATGAATACCTCTCTGGTTCCTGTTCCGAATTCCGTTTCTCCGTCGGGAGCTGCGTCTCAGGAAGCTCCTCCGGAAAACGTTCCCCTGCCTGAATCCAGCGTGAAGCAGTAGGGCCTTTGCAGAAAATCCGGAAAGTCGGGCGGAAAACAGGAGGCAATATACGTCGGCCTGCGCTTCGCCTGTATTTTTGTTCCCGGGTTCTTTCCGACAGGAACGGAAGCAATTTTATTCCGCCGTCAATTCATACGCAACGGCATCCGTTACGGTGACAGTAGCGAATTGCCCGACGGGCAGCGTCAGAGGAACGGAAACGGTCCCGTCAATGTCCGGAGCATCCCATTCCGTTCTGGCGACTCCGGGAGCATCCACCAGCACGCGTATTTGCCTGCCGATTTGCTCCTGGCCCGTTTCCGAAGCGAGACGCGCCAGCAACAGGGTGGCTTCATTGTAGCGGCGAGCCTTGGTGCGGTGGTGCACCTGATTGGGCATCTTGTAGGCTTTTGTCCCTTCCTCCCGTGAGAAGGTGAAAATGCCGGCGCGTTCAAAACGGAATTCCTCGATAAACTCCATCAGTTCCTGATGGTCGTCTTCCGTTTCTCCGGGGAATCCGGTGATGAAGGTGGTGCGGATGGCGATGCCCGGAACGGCCTTCCGGATATTCCGGAGCAACGTGCGGATATAGTCTCCGTCCGTTACGCGCTGCATGGCGTCCAGCATATTATCGGAAATATGCTGGAGGGGAATGTCTACATAGCGGGCCACTTTGGGGCATTCCGCGATGGCTGCGGTCAGTTCGTCGCTCCAGTGGGCGGGGTGGGTGTAGAGCAGCCTGATCCAGAATTCTCCCTCAATGGCGTTCAGAGCGCGGAGCAGGGAAGCCAGGGATTCTCCGCGGGAGGAATCCACCGCGCTGCGGCGGTTTGGGCGCGCATCCGTCCATTTATCCATGCCGTAATAGGTGATGTCCTGCGCGATGAGGCAGATTTCCTTCACGCCGGACCGGATAAGGGTTTCCGCTTCACGCACTACGTCCTGCTGGGAACGGCTGCGGTGGCGTCCGCGGATCATGGGAATGATGCAGTAGGCGCAGCCGTGGTTGCAGCCTTCCGCTATCTTGATGTAGGCCGTGTGCGGCGGGGTAAGGCGGTAGCGCGGTGTGTTCCAGTCAGGAACGTACCTGCATTTTCCTTCAATGAAGTTCCGGTTCTGTATGGTCCGGTCCATCACTTGAGTGATGATTTCCGGCAGTTTGGTGATTTGGTCCGGACCGATAAAGGCGTCCACCTCCGGAAGCAGGGCGGGCAGTTCCTTCCGGAAGCGCTGGGACAGGCAGCCCGCCACGATGAGTTTCTGGTTTTCCGGATAAGCCCCGTTTTCCCGGGCACGCACGATGTCCAGAATGGCATCGATGGCTTCCTGCTTGGCCTGGTCAATGAAAGCGCAGGTATTGACCACCATTACGTCCGCGAGTTCCGGTTCCGGAGTCATGGTCATGCCGGCTTTTTGCAGGTGGCCGATCATGATTTCAGAGTCAACCAGATTCTTGGGGCAGCCCAGGGAAATGAGTCCAACGGTGAGAGGCATGGCAGTAGATAAGAAGCGTGATGGCGTCAATCCCCGGAGGGGGAGTCGTCCTTGACGACGACGAGGTCGAATGGCCGGATGTCCACGACGCGCACAGGGGTACCCTTAATCAGTATGCCTTGTCGAGAGAAAACCTCGCATATTTCGCCATGAATCATGGCTTTTCCATTGGGTTTTAGCTCCGTGACGGCGTTCCCGCGGTCTCCTACCTGAACGCGCGCGATATTGACCGCTTCCCCGGCGGAACCTCCGCTGACCGTGGCGTTGGTAACGCGGCGCATCAGGATGGAATCCGGGAGGTATTTCATCAGCAGGGCAATCAGAAGGGAGCCTCCGGTCAGGCCCAGGGCCAGTTTCAGGAGGGGGATGCCCAGGACTGCCGCCAGCGTGTTGACGTCATCCCACTGTCCGTCCCGGATGATATGGTCCCATTCCCAGGAGCTGACCATGCCGCCGAACAGGGCCAGAAAGATGCAGACGCCGCCCGCAATGGCCGCAATGAATGTGCCCGGGATAACGAAGAATTCCACGCAAAGAAGGACTATGCCCAGAACGAGCAGGGCCGCCGTCTCATAGCCGGCCAGATTCCCGGCAATGTTGTTGCCGAAGAAGAACAGGGCAAACGCGGCAATGGCCACAATGCCGCCGATGCCGAATCCCGGCGTTTTAAATTCCATGTAAATGCCGCCGATGCCCAGCAGGATCAGGATGGGGGAAGCCCATGCAATCCAGAGGCCGATGCGCTCAAAGGCCGTAGGTTCCGCCGTGACTACGGGGGCATTTACTTTCTCCTGGGCCAGCAGGTCCGTGACGGAGGAGGCTGTGCCCTGGGCCAGCAGGGGCCTGCCGTCTTCCAGACGCGCGGCGGCTTCCTTGCCCGTCAGGGTCAGGAGCGCGCCTTTTTCCAGTTTGACGGGGCCGAACTGCTGTTCCTGGTCGGACGGGATCATCATGGCTTTTACCACTTCCGGGCGGTAACCCTTTTCCGTCACGACGGAGCGGGTAAAGGCCCAGAAGGCGCTTTCCGCTTTCTTGCGCATGACGGGATCCATTTCCTCTCCGGATGAGGTGATGATGCCCGCTGCGCCGATGGAGGAGACGGGAGCCATGTAGATTTTGTCGCACGCCGCGGAGATGAGCGCCCCGGCGGACATGGCCCTGGGGTTTACGTAGGCGTAGGTGGGAATGGTGAGCGGCTGGATGCTTTTCATCATCATCTCGCTGGTCTCCCAGGCCAGGCCGCCGGGCGTGTTCAAATCGAATATTACCGCGCGCGCCTGCTCCTCCTGCGCTCTTTTCAGGATGCGGTTCATGAAGCCGAAGCTTTGTTTGCTGGTCAGGGAGTCCTCCCCTACGGGGATGACGACTACCCTGTCGCGGAAGGTTTCCTCCGCGGCCGCCCGGAAGGGGGCGCCGGCAAACAGGGCCAGCAAAGCCAGCAACAGAAGGTGAATGCGCTTCATGCGGACAGGCTAGCATGTTCCGCTCCCGCGCTCAATGGGGAAATGTGTTCCTCCGGGGCGGGAAGCCGCCGGTGCTGCGCCGTCTTTTCCCTGCCTGTGGAGGCCTTGTTTCCTCGCATGGCGTTCCGATTCTGTCTTCTTGTGCACCCGTACCCCTTGTGATAGACTGGTTCCGCCTTATGGGAAGGATTGATGAAGACAGTATCCGGCGCGTTCTGGAGGCCACTGACATTGTAGATGTGGTGGGGGCCTATCTTCCCCTGAAAAGGGCCGGTTCCCGGTGGAAGGCATGCTGCCCGTTCCACAATGAAAAGACGCCTTCCTTTATTGTGGACCAGAGTCGGCAGAATTTTAAATGCTTTGGCTGCGGGGAAGGAGGGTCTGCCATCACTTTTGTGATGAAGATGGAGAACCTGGGATTTGCGGATACCGTGCGAAGGCTGGCGGAAAAAGCCGGAATCTCCATTGTGGAGGAGGTCTATGACGCAGCGGAGGAAAGGCGGCGCAAGACACGCACGGCTTTGCTGGTGGCCCACAAGAAGGCAGCTGGGTTTTTCCACAGGCTCCTGCTTTGTTCCCCGAAGGCGGCGGAGGCCAGGGCTTACCTGAATTCCCGCGGATACGGGGCAGACATGGCGAAACGCTGGCAGGTAGGGTGGGCTCCTGACTCCTCGCGGGAGTTTCTGGCCTGGGCCCGCAGGGAGGGTATCCCGGACCAGGTGCTGATAGATTCCGGTCTCGCCAACCGCGGAGAACGGGGAGATTTGTACGCCCGCTTCCGGGACAGGCTGATGTTCCCCATCAACAATGTGTACGGAGAATGTGTGGCGTTTTCCGGCCGCATTCTGCGGCCTCAGGAAAACGTAGGCAAGTACGTTAATTCCCCGGAGACGGCCATTTTCAAAAAGGGGGACGTGGTGTTTGCCCTGGACAAGGCGCGCGGCCCTATGGGAAAAAGCGGCAAAGCCCTGTTGTGCGAGGGACAGATAGACGTTATTGCCTGCCACGAGGCGGGTATTTCTTTTGCCGTAGCCCCTTTGGGGACGGCGTTTACTCCGGAGCATGCCCGGATTCTTTCACGCTATGCTTCACGGATAGTATTGTGTTTTGACGCGGACAAGGCGGGCATGGTTGCGGCGGACCGGGCTTTCCGTGAACTGGCCCCTTTTGGCAAGGATATTTACCTGGTGAACCTTCCTGCCGGGGACGATCCGGATTCTTTCATGAAGAGGGAGGGGAAAGAGGCTTTTTCTGGGATGGTGGAGCGGGCCCGTTCCTTCTTTGAGGTTCGCATTGAACGGGCCAGGGAGAGCGGTTTGTTGGATGATGCCGCTTCCAGCGCCGCTTTTGCCCGTGAGATGACGGCCCTGCTGGCCTGCATGAGCGACCCGGTGGCCCGGGACCTGGCTACGGCTGACGTAGCCACGCGCATGCGCATGGCTGCGGATAATTTGCGCGGCGCCGTCAGAATGGCCGGACGCCGGAAGGGGCAGGAACAGGCCCAGTCCGCAGAGCGTAAGACGGCTGAGGAGGTTCCGCAGCATCCTCCTGTGAAAATGGATCGCGCCGTGGCCGTGCTCTGTGAACTGGCCCTTCAGAATTCCCGTGCCCAGGGGCTTATCGTGGACCGCATTGAAGAATTGCTGGAGCCGATGCGGCTGCTGCAGGGCGGAGGCATCTTAAAAAAAATTCTGGCCAGGCTGCCTTCTCCGGACAGCCCCGCGGCCGTTCAGGCTTTTTTGGCGTCCCTGCCTCAGCCGGAACGGGATGCCCTGGGTATGCTGAATCTGGAGCCCATACCTATTCCCGATGTGGACAGGAGTGTACAGGAAGCCTGCTCCGGCATTGCGAAGGCCGCTTTGGAGAGGCACATCGCTTCCCTGATGGCGGAACTGGCGGATCCCTCCACGGATGCTGCCAGAAGGCTGGAATTGTCCAAACTTAGTGTTGACTTGAAGCGTTTGCTGGGTACAATGTAGTGCCTCGATACCTCCGGGTATTGATATAATGGTGAATTGTGCCCTCTTCTTTTCAAGATATGTCCAAATCCGGTGACCCATCCCCCTCTTCTCCCAAGAAGACTTCCGCCAACAAAAAAGCTTCTGAATCCAAGGAAAAAATAACGGCCCGGCCCGCCGCAAAAAATTCCAAAACCGCTCCGAAGGCGGCTCCAGCCAAAAAAAACTCCGCCAGGGTTGCCGCTCCGGCTACGGAAAAGGCCGCCGCCAAACCCGTTGCGGAAAAAAAGGCCCCGGCAAAAAAAGCGTCTCCGGCTTCTGCCTCCAAGAAGGCGGCGCCGGCCGCCAAAAAGACTCCGGCAAAGGCGCCTGAAGCTGTTCCTGCCAAGAAAGCTCCAGCCAAGGCTGCGGAGAAGAAGCCGGCTGAGAAGAAGGCTGCCAAACCTGCTGCGAAGGAGGAAACGCCCAAAAAGTTAAGCGAAATATTGGAAGAGGAACGCAAGAGGGCTGCCAGCCGCAAGGTCACGAATCCGATTGACGCTCCGGAGATTCAGGAAAAAATCCGTGAACTTATCAAGCTCGCCAAGGAACAGGGGTATCTGACTTTTGACGATATTAATGACTCCCTTCCCAACGACATTGTCGATCAGCAGGATTACGAGGCCATCATGGACCGCCTGCGCAGCATGGCGTTTGACATCATTGACGCGTCTGATGTGGACAGCTACACGGACCGCACCCGCATCAGCACGGAAGAAGAGGACGAAGAGGAAAAGCTCGAAGCCAAGATGGACATTCTGGATGATCCCGTCCGCATGTACCTGAAACAAATGGGCCAGGTTTCCCTGCTTACCCGTGAAGAGGAAGTGGCCATTTCCAAGAGAATTGAGGACGCGGAACAGAACGTCCAGCGCTGTGTGCACCGCTTCGGTTTCATCGCGAATGCCTATCTGGACGTAGCCTATCGCCTGCTCGACAATGAGGAACGCTTTGACCGCGTTATCCTTGACAAAAAGATAGACTCCCGTGAGCGCTATATGAAAGGGCTGGCCCAGCTCTGCGCCCAGATACAGCAGACCCATCAGGACGCATCCGGTTCCTTCCGCAAGCTGTACCGCAGCAAGGAGGCGGCCAAGTCCGTCAAGGCCCGCCAGGCCGAATTCGACAAAGTTGCCGGCGTTTTGGTGAAGTTCTTCGGTCGCCTGTATTTCAAGCACAAGGTGATTGAGGATTTCTGTTCCATGATTGACGAGGCCCGCGACCGCGTGCTCCGCATGCAGAAGAAGGTTGCCCTGGATCCGGACAACAAGGAACTCAAGGAACATCTGGCAGAGCTGGAGCTTCGCATGTGGATGACTGCGGATGAGATGGGAGAAGCCTACCAGGAACTCCGCAAATGGCTTCGCGAAGCCCGCAGGGCCAAGGATGAAATGGTAGAGGCCAACCTGCGCCTGGTCATTTCCATTGCCAAAAAATATACCAACCGCGGCCTCTCCTTCCTGGATCTGATTCAGGAAGGCAACATGGGCCTGATGAAGGCGGTGGAAAAATTTGAATACCGCCGCGGCTACAAATTCTCCACCTATGCCACCTGGTGGATCCGCCAGGCCATCACCCGCTCCATTGCAGACCAGGCCCGCACCATCCGCATTCCCGTGCACATGATTGAAACCATCAACAAATTGATGCGCGTGCAAAAGCAGCTGGTGCAGGAGTACGGTAGGGAACCCACTCCGGAAGAAATCGCGGAAGAAATCCATCTGCCTGTGGAACGCGTGCGTTCCGTTTTGAAAATGGCCCAGCAGCCCATTTCCCTGCAAGCCCCCGTGGGGGATTCCGACGATACCTCCTTCGGTGACTTTATTGAAGACAAGGCGGCGGAAAATCCCATGGAGGAAGCCTCCTTCTCTTTCCTGAAAGAAAAAATCAAGGATGTTCTGGACACCCTCACGGACCGTGAACGCGAAGTTATTGAACAGCGCTTCGGCCTCCGGGACGGCAGTCCCCGCACTCTGGAGGAAGTGGGCCGCCAGTTCAGCGTCACCCGCGAACGCATTCGCCAGATTGAAGCCAAAGCCCTCCGCAAGCTGCGCCATCCCACGCGCATCAGCAAGATCAAGGGATTCCTGGAAATGACGGAATCCTGACCGGATTTGCGCCGCATGCCGTGCTACGCTTCGTGGTCATGAAGACTTGCGTAGCTGCGGTATGCGGCATGTTCATGTTACTGGTTTCCTGTTCCGGCAGCAGGGAATTCAAACCGGCGTTCAATCAGCCCCTTCAGCCCGTGATGCAGCCGGGCTTTGTGTATGTGGACCAGGTGGCACCCCTGGTAAAGACTAATTTGAAATATGCCGGATATGACAATTTTGTAGGGCGTCCGCTGGACGGTTACCACGGTCGGCGCGCCATCCTGCGCACCCAGGCGGCGCAGGCGTTGAAAAAAGTCTCGGAAGATTTGTATCGTCAGGGTTACCTGCTGGAAATTTATGACGCCTACCGTCCCCATACCGCCGTGCTGGACATTTGCAAATGGGGAGCTGACGAAGGGGACCAGAAGATGAAGTCCCGGTATTATCCCCATATTGACAAGGCCAAGGTGTTCGGAGACCACTATGTGCGCGATTTCTCGGAACATTCCCGGGGCGTGGCTGTGGATGTTTCCCTGCTGTACGCCAGGACCGGAAAGCCGGTGGATATGGGCGGCCATCATGACCTGCTGGATCCCAGTTCCGCCACGGACTCCACATTAGTGACTCCGTCCCAACGCAGAAACAGGATGATTTTGAAAAAGGCTTTTGAAAAACAGGGTTTTGCCAATTATGCTCCGGAATGGTGGCATTACCGCCTGTTGAATGAGCCTGAACCTACCCTGCATTATTACTTTCCCGCGTGGGACGGCATGACTTCCGCAGGCAGGCCATAAAAGAATTTTACATATCAAATTTTTGTAAAAATTTGTTTGTTAGTTGAGTGGCCGACCCCGTGCTGATTCCTATCAAGCAGAATGTAGAAGATCGTACTGACACCTGGAAAAGATACATTAGAGTAGAAAAAGCAGAACGGCATTATTTCCGCATCGACGGAGACGATGTTCTGACTCTCTAATGGTGTGAGCCATCTATGCGGAAGCCGATACGAAGGGTGCCGAGATGAGGGCGATTGCATTGGTGATGTTGAATCGTCTCGGCAACACGAAAGGGAATGCCTATCGAAATCCATTGTTGAGTATGTTGACGGAATTTGGAGAAATCAAAGACGGTAAGAATCCTAATTGGGCATCTGTAACAAATCAGCAATATGCCAAGGTTGAAGGGGAGAAGTACAGGGATATTGACAGGCTGAGTTGTGAAAAACCGGAAGAAGCCAGAAAGGCGCTTCTTGAGGTTCTGAGCGGTGGCGTAACCGTTCCTTATGATGGATTTAGAACGGCAGGCACTACTCCCAAGCCTCATGTTACTATTGGAGGAACTGACTTTTTGACTGAAAAACAGTACCGGACCTGCACCGTCAAACCAGACGGATGGGATAATTTGTCTGTCTGGCCCGGTGGCCCTTTGGATAGATAAATCATTCTGAAGCATCATCAGGCGGATCAGGTGATTGAGACTTGAGCCGTCTTTTTGATGAAGTAATATCCGGAAGATGAATGCCTCCTTGAAAACGTTTTTTTTCTCTTGCTGCACGGTTCCCCTTGTTGTGGCTTCTGGTGCGCCTTCTCCTCTTGTCGATCATCCTCCGGTAGATGGCGCCGCCTTGCGTTTTCACAAGCAGGAGATGGCTTTTCTGGAAAACTGTTTCCGGGACAATCCGGATAACAAAGTAATCTGGCAGGCGGACCATGAAGCCGCTTTAGTGTGGAGAACGCCTAGGGGCGCCAATTTCAACAGTTATGAATTTAAAGCTTTTCTGCGCCAGCAGGACGGTTCATTTAGAGAAATAGGAAGATATTCTGTTATGTCCGGTTATGGATATTGGGATGAAAAAAATATCCGGTTTTCCAATGAAGGTTTTAAGATTATTTTAATTGCGGATGGAGGGGCAACCCGTGCAAGCCATCAGTTCCATTATTCCCAACCTGCCGCTACCTTTGTTTTCCGGTTGGGCCGGGAAGAGGGCAAATGTTCCAGCGAGGACGTGAGGATGAATAATGATTGTTAATTTCCAAACCGGTTTGTCCGCAATATAGGAGAGGGAAAGCGCAGTTTGGACAATTCTTGGCTATTCCTTGACGAAGAGTTTTTTTGTTGCGGGCGTCTTGGCCGTCCGTATTGGGAGACCGTGAATACGGATTTTTAATTAAAAGGCCGTTCCGCGGAAACGGCGGAACGGCCTGAAAAGCGTTTATGCGCAGGAGATGTTAATGAGGCAGGCGGAAGTTGCGGTTAAACGCGGAAACTTCTTCCTTAAGCTGGGAGAAGCCGTCCGGATTCGGGCATACCTGGTCACCTACGTACAAGGCCAGCGCACGGGCAATGAATTCGGCCACCTGTTCCACGTCTTTTTCTTTCATGCCGCGAGTGGTTACGGCAGGCGTGCCGATGCGGATGCCGGAGGGTTTCATGGGAGAGCCCGTGTCAAACGGGATGGCGTTCTTGTTTACGGTGATGCCTACGCGGTCCAGGGCTTCCTGCGCGTCTGCGCCGTTAATGCCCTTGTTGCGGAGGTCTACCATGAAGACGTGGTTGTCCGTACCGTTGGAGACGACGCGGAAGCCGAGTTCTGCCATTTTGGCCGCCATGGCCTTGGCGTTTTTGACAACCTGGGCCGCATAGTCCTTGAATTCGGGCTTCAGAGCTTCCCCGAAACAGGCCGCCTTAGCGGCAATGATGTGCATGAGGGGACCTCCCTGCATTCCGGGGAAGACGGCGGCATCCAGTTTTTTGGCGTATTCCTCCTTGCAGATGACGAAGCCGCCGCGGGGGCCGCGCAGGGATTTATGCGTGGTGGAGGAGACGAAGTCCGCATAGGGAACCGGATTCGGGTGCTGCCCCCCTGCCACCAGGCCCGCGATGTGGGCCATGTCCACGAACAGGTAGGCACCGCAGGCCCTGGCAATCTGTCCCATGCGTTCAAAGTCGATTGTGCGTGAGTAGGCGCTTGCTCCCGCCGTGATCATTTGCGGCTTTACCTCCAGAGCCAGTTTTTCCAAAGCATCATAGTCAATAGCTTCCGTTTCCTGGGATACGCCGTAGTGAACCACATTGTACAGTTTGCCGGAGAAGTTGGCCCGGTGACCGTGGGTGAGGTGGCCGCCGTGGGAGAGATCCATCGTGAGAATGGTGTCGCCCGGCTTCAGAACAGAGAAGTAAACGGCCATGTTGGCCTGGGAACCGGAGTGGGGCTGCACATTGGCATGATCCCCGCCGAAAATTTCCAGTACGCGGTCAATGGCGATCTGTTCCACTTTGTCCACCACCTCGCAGCCGCCATACCAGCGTTTGCCGGGATAGCCTTCCGCGTATTTGTTGGTCAGCAGGGAGCCCTGGGCTTCCCGGACGGAGGGGGAAGTGAAGTTTTCAGAGGCAATCAGTTCAATGTTGTTGCTTTCCCGGCGTCCTTCTTCCTGAATGAGGGCCGCCAGTTCCGGATCCGTCCATTGCAGGGGGCTGCCGGAGGATTTGACGACGCGGCGTTCATGGCGCCCGCCTTCAAAGTCAGCATGCAGCCAGGCGTCCAGGACATCTTCCACACTTTCATTGTCCACATAGGCGGAAGCCAGGCAGAGCAGGTTGGAATCATTGTGCTGGCGGGAGAGGGCCGCAGCAGGGGCCGTGCGGCAGAGGGCGGCGCGGACGCCTACCCAGCGGTTGGCGGCAATGCTCATGCCGATGCCGGACCGGCAGATAAGGATGCCGCGGTCGTTGGTGCCGTCAGCAATGCTGCTTGCGACTGCATTGGCATAGTCGGAATAATCACAGGAATTTTTGGTCATGGTTCCCATGTCGGTCACTTCATGACCCCATGCCTTGAGGAGTTCTGCTACGGTTTCCTTGAGATCGACTCCGGCGTGATCCGCGCCGATGGCAATTTTGTATGTCGTATTCATGGTGGTGCTCATTGCTGACGGGCAAAAATACTGCCTTATTTCCCTCCGGCTGGCAAGCCCCGGATTCATTTCGGGCTGTTCGGGAGGCACGGCTCCCGGAATTGCCTCCGTGAAAAAGAACCCCGGTCCCCTGAATGGGGCCGGGGCGGCAAGGAGGTTCGCGAGGAGCGAGCCGTTATTTTCCGGAGGATTCCAGCTTCAGCATATCCTGGACGATGTTGATGCCTTCACGGAGTTCCGGATCAAGGCCGGAGGGGTATTCCGGGGAGTCGTCCAGTTCTGCCGTGGGGTCTTCCGCCAGGTGCATGAATTGTTCATTGTCTTTTTCCGGATCCGCCAGGGGCAGCTCCTTGGCGTTGACGTCGTCCAGCGTCAGGCGGTAAATTTTGTATTTGGTAGCGTCTTCCTTGGCCATTTCCGCGAAGCGGATTTTGCGTTCCTTGTTGATGGATTTGCGGCGTTCTTCCAGGGCGGAGTTTTCCTGTTCCCGGATTTTCTTGTTCAGGGAAAGCTTGTTGTCCTTGATGCGCTGTTTCATCATGGCGATATCTTCCCTGGCAATCTGGAGATCGCGGTCTTTTTCCACGCGCTTCGCGCTGGCATCTTTCAGCACGGGCAGCATGGCCGCGATGGAGGAGTCCTTTTTGTAGTTGGTGCAGGGCGTAATCTGGTCATAGGGCATCGCGTAGTCCAGAATGTCTTCTCCCAGCTCGAATGCCGCCGTAGCGGTGGGAAGCTGGATATCGCTTTCCACGCCTTTGAGCTGGGTGGAGCCGCCCGCCACACGGTAAAATTTCTGGGTAGTGACTTTCAGCAGGCCCGCACGGTCTCTGGCCGCGAAGAAAGGCAGGTATTGGCCGATGTCCACAGGCTGCTGCACAGACCCCTTCCCGAAGGTGGATTCATCCCCCACAATCACGGCGCGGCCGTAATCCTGAAGGGCCGCGGCCAGAATTTCAGAGGCGGATGCGCTGAGTTTATTAATGAGCACCACAATGGGGCCATTGAAGAGTTTCTGGCGGTTGTGAGCGGATTTGATATCCACGTTGCCGCGGGTGTCCTTGATTTGCACCACGGGGCCGTTTCCGGTAAAGAAGCCCGTCATCAGGCGCACTTCCTCCAGGGAACCGCCGCCGTTGCTGCGCAGGTCAATTACCAGGCCATCCACATTTTCCTTGTTCATCCGTTCCAGGATTTTTTTGACATCCTTGGCACAGCGGCGGTCTCCGCCTTCCATGTCTGCGTAGAAGGAGGGAAGGCTCAGCACGCCAATGCGGTTCCTGCCTTCCGGAGCTCCGGTAAGTTCAATGATTTCACCTTTGGCAAGTTCATCCTTCAGAGGTACCTTGGAGCGGGTCAGCGTAATGATTTTGGCCTGTCCGGGGGCGTCTGCCGGCTCTACTTTCAGGCGCATCTGGGTATTTTCGGCTCCGCGGATCATATCCACCACTTTGTCCAGCTTCATGAACAGGATATCCACCATTTCTCCGGAGTTGTCGGAGTCAATGGCAACGATGCGGTCGTTCAGCTTCAATTCTCCGGATTTGTCAGCCGGTCCTCCCACAACGATACCGGTAATTTTGGTGGAACCGTCGTCTTCACTGCCCAACAGGGCGCCGATGCCGGTGAGTTCCGTACCCATGGAGATTTTGAAACGGTCCACCTGGCGCGCACCCATGTAATCCGTATGCGGGTCATACGTCAAGGCTACGGCGCTGAGCAGTGTTTCCGCTACGTCTTCCAGATCCGTTTCCTGAATATTGCGCTGAATGCGTTCATAACGCATAAGCAGTTTTTCCTCCGCTGGTTTCTCATTGGCCAGGGGATCGGGCTTGTTCTGTTCCTTGGCCAGGCGCGCTACGGTTTCACGGCGCAGGATTTCGGACAGGAGCTGTTCCTCCACCATGTCTTTCCAGACCTGCTGCATTTCCGCCTCATCCTTGGGCCACGCGGCTGTTTTGCGGCGGGAACGTTCGATAGACTTGTCTTTGTCAAAGGTGAAGCCTCCCTTTTTCAGCAAATCCCGCGCATAGGAGATGCGCTGCATGGCGCGCTGGCGGTAAAGGGAGTGCATGGCCTGGGCCGCATCCATCATCTGGCCGGACATAAGGTAGTCGTCCAGCTCCTTACCGTATTTTCTTTTGAGGGCGTCTACGTCCTGCTGGGTGAAGAATATTTTGTTGGGGTCTACCTTGCGCAGGTAGGTTTCCAGGAATTTGGCGGATAGTTCATCGCTGAATTCTTTGCGGGAGAAGTGGAAATTCTGGAGCAGCAGGGACATTTGCTTGCCCACCTGGTTGAAGTCCGTAGCCGCAGAGGCGCAGGAAGTAATGGCGGCTGCGGCTAGGGCCGAGAATGCGGTGAGTCTAATCCAACGGAATGAGTGCATGTTCATAACGGAAAAGGGTGCGTTTTTTTCCATTTGGGGAAAAAGCTGACGCCGGGATGTAAGTGTTACTGATTTGCAGGTGATTGTCTATCTTATAAAACGTCCACATGACGCTATTTTGCTCTCCTTGTTTCCGGAAGAGGACAAGAGTAAATGGAAGCCGGTTCATCCGGAAATATCCGGCGGCGGCAGGGGGAGGAAAGAAGAGAATTCATGGGTGGATAAATCCACCATAAAGTTTGAAATTTTGTGCGGAAGTCCGGCATTTGTCATATTGGAGCTGCATGGAAATGGATTTCATTTTACGGATGTTTTTTCCGCTTTTTGTTGTTGCGTGCTTTCTTTGGTTTTCCGTTGCTGCATCCTTCCCGGAGAGGGAAAAGTGGCGGGATGACTGCTTTCCTGTTTGCAGCGGAGAGGGTGAGGATGGGGAGAACGGACGTTTTCCGAAGAGACGCCGCAGGAAAGGAAGCATTTCAGGATTGAGGTTGCAACGGTTTTCTGTACACTTCGCGTGATGATGAGCATACCGAATCGGGACAAGAGTTTTTCCGGAAGCAAGATGGGTGTTCTGGTGCAGCGTTCATTCAGCACCGTGGTTTTGCTTGGGTTGCTGGCCGGGGCTTTGTGGTGGGACTGCGAACTTGGGTATTACGGTCTGGTCTGCATTTTCTGTATTTTGGCCGCTTGGGAATGGCGGCACATGCTGCTGCGTTCCGGAAAAGCCTCCCAGCCGAACTTGAGCTTTCTTTTCGGAGTGGCGTACCCCGTATTGCTGTCCTGGTCATGCTGCATCACTAAATTCCGGGAAAGCGCCCTTGCGGAACAGGTTTCTTTCCTCATCCCCCTTCCTCTTCTGGTGGCGCTTGCCGCTCCGGTCCTCCTGGTAGTGGTTGCCTTCATCCGTGAGATGAAGTACCCGGTGGATGGAAGCAGGGCTCTCCGTTCCGTGGGTACTACGCTGCTTTCCTTTATTTATCCCGTCTGGCTGTTCTCTTTTGCCATTCTGGCCCTGCATCTGGCGTATATGAGGGCGGGGTATGTTTATCCGGCCATTGTCATGTGTGTGCTGTGGGTCGTTCTGGTAACGAAGATGGCGGACATTTTTGCCTACGTGAGCGGGTTCCTGCTGGGCGGCCGCCTTTTTTCCCGCAGGCTCATTCCCCACATCAGCCCCAAGAAAACGTGGGAGGGCCTCCTCGGTTCCTGGGTGCTGACGAATGCGGCGGCCATAGGGCTGGTTTTCCCGATGTTCGGAATTTCCGTCTTGTCCATAACCCAGGTATTGGTACTGATGGGATGCACATCCCTCATTTTCCTGCTTTCCGTTTACGGGGATCTGGCCGGGTCCCTGGTTAAACGCAGCCTGGCCATCAAGGATTCCGGTTCCCTGCTGCCGGGGATAGGAGGAATTTTTGATTTGATTGACAGCCCTTCCTTTACCGTGCCGTTTTTCTGGTTTCTGCTGGCCTGCATCGGCTGAATGTCCCCGGCACGAACGGATTCCCTGTAACCCGTTATGGTTTTTTCTTCTCTTCCCATTGAGGAAATCCGCGGAGAATTGATGGAGGCTCTGCGGGTTCCTTCTCCGCGCATTTTGTTGAAAGCTCCTACCGGCTCCGGCAAGTCCACCGGCGTTCCTCCGATGATGGATGACGCCGGTCTGGGAGACCGTGGCCTGATTGTCGTTGTACAGCCCCGGCGGATGGCCGCTCGCCTGCTGGCGCGGCATGTGGCCCGGCTGCGCGGGGTGGAGCTGGGAAAAGAAGTGGGGTATGCGGTGCGTTTTGAACGGTACATTTCCTCCCGCACCCGTATCGCGTACGTGACGGACGGCATGTTGGAGCGCTGGCTGACGGAACGGCCCTCCCTGGAAGGGGTGAGCGCCGTGGTGTTTGATGAGTTCCATGAACGCAGCCTTTCCGGGGATTTATCCCTGGGGCGTGTGCTGGATCTGCAGGAAGGGCCGCGCCGGGATCTGGCCGTGGTCGTGATGTCCGCCACACTGGAGATATCAGGGCTGCGGGAATATATGGGAGGTTCCTGCCGGGTTCTGGAAGCGCAAGGCAGGCAGTATCCCGTGGAAGTCGTTTACCGGGCTCCCCGCTTGGTCAGTGACGGACGCGGCAGGGTGGCTCCTCCCCCCATATGGGAGCAGGCGGCGGATGTTGTGCGGGAGGCGGTGAGGGAGGATGACTGCGGGGATGTGCTGGTATTTATGCCGGGCGTGTATGAGATACGGAAAACGGTGGAGTTGCTGGCAGGAAAGCCGTGGATGAGCGGCCGGGACGTTTTTCCCCTTTACGGGTCTCTGGCGCCGGAGCAGCAGAATTGCGCCGTGGAGCGGGGGGATATCCCCCGTGTCATTGTTTCCACTAATGTGGCGGAAACTTCCCTGACGATTGAGGGAGTGCGTACGGTGGTTGATTCCGGGCTGGTCCGCCGGTCCGGATGGGATCCGTACCGGGGGATGGATACGCTGCATCTGGTGAAGATTTCCAAGGCGTCCGCCGCTCAGCGCGCGGGCCGTGCCGGGCGCGTGGCTCCGGGGCGCTGTTTCCGGCTGTGGAGTGAGGCGGAACAGGCCCGGAAGGAGGATTTTGACCCGCCCGAATGTTTCCGGGTGGATCTGGCCGGAGCCGTTTTGAATTTGGCTGCCTGGGGCGTCACCGTACCGGAAAATTTCCGTTGGCTGGATGTTCCTGCCCCCCTGGTGATGCAGCGGGCCGTGAATTTGTTGGCTGCCCTGGGTGCGACGGAAGAGGATGGAAGCCTGACGGATACGGGAAAAAGGATGACCGCTTTTCCCCTGCCGCCCCGGCTGGCCCGTCTGATGGTGGCCGGCCAAGATGAACAGTGTGCCGTGGAGCTGGCCGCCGTTGCAGCCCTGATGCAGGGAGAAGGTGTTGCGGTAAAGGGGGGGCTGAACGATCATTTGCGCGATTCTGCGGATTACACGGATTTCCAGGCGGAGTGGCGCGCGGTGGAGAAGGCTGTGGATGCCGGTTTTGGGGCGGCGGCGTGTACCCGCTGGGGCATCTCTTCCCGCGGGGCGCGGGAGGCATGGATGGCATACCGGCAGCTTCTGTCCGTCGGCAGCCGGGGAAAAGCCCGGGAAACGCCGGGACCGGATTTTACGGCGGCGCGCCCTGCCGTAGTCCGTGCAATGATTGAGAGTTTTGCGGACCATGTGGGTGTGCGAAATGGCGTGGCAGCCAATACATGCCGCATGGCCGGCGGGGTGGGCGGCAGGCTGGCGGAAGGAAGCGTGGTGTTTCAAGGAGAGCATTTCGTAGCCGCAGAGGTGGCGGAATTGTCCGGAAAGGCGGTGGAAACCCGTGTGGGACGCTGTACGCTTATTGCGCCGGAAGATTTGCGTTCCATTTGGCCGGAGCGTTTTTCCTGCGGGGAGGAAGCTGTCTTCGATGCCGCTTTGCGGCGCGTGCGTCTGCACCGGAAGCTGATGTATGGAGATCTGGTGCTGGAGGATCGTGACCGCGGGGATGCCCCTACGGAGCTGGCCGCCCCGGTTTTGGCTGAAAAAGTAGTGGACGGAACCCTGAAGCTGGTGAAATGGAATGATGCCGTGGAACAGTGGATACGCCGTCTTAATGGTTTGAGCGTTTGGATGCCGGAACTGGGGCTGCCCCGGTTTTCGGAGGAGGACAAGCTGGTCGCCATTTCTCTGGTCTGTGAAGGGGCCGTGGGTTATAAGGACATCAAGGAAAGGGAAATTATTCCCGTGCTGAGGGATTGGCTTTCCGGCTGGCAGGCGAAGGCGCTGGACGATTATGCCCCGGTAAGCCTCACGTTGCCCAACGGCCAGCACGCCAAGGTCAGGTACGGGGAGGATTCCTCCCCGGTGATCAGTCTGACGGTGCAGCGCCTGTTCGGCGTGGCGGTTTCCCCACGCATTGCCAACGGGGCCGTACCCGTGATTGTGGAGGTGCTGGCCCCCAGCCAGAGGCCGTGGCAGGTAACGGGATCTCTGGAAAGTTTTTGGCGGAACGGATACGGGCAAATGAAAAAGGACCTGGCGGGGCGTTATCCCCGTCACCGTTGGCCCGACCCCGGGGAACTGGATTTCCTTCCCCGTTCCCGGTGATAAGGAGAAAGGATTTTTCTGTAACAAAACAGTAGCAAAATCGACCGTTTCCGTGTAAAGAGGCGGTGGTGCAGCTCGCGGATGCCCTCCGCCCACCATTCACAAGAGACAGTTATGGACTCAATTTACTGGATTATCATCACAGCCCTGCTGCTTCTGGCGGCATTTGACTTGATCAACGGCGTAGCGAATGACGCCGTCAACTTCCTCAATTCCGCCATCGGTTCCAAGGCTGCACCCGTGCGGGTGATCCTGACCGTAGCTTCCATCGGCGTGCTGGTGGGGGCCTGTTTCTCCGGAGGCATGATGGAAGTAGCCCGCAACGGCATTTTTCACCCGGACATGTTCAGTTATCATGAAGTGATGCTGCTTTTCCTGGGGGTAATGATCAGCGAAGTGATTCTGCTGGATACCTTCAATACGTTCGGATTGCCTACGTCCACCACCGTTTCCCTGGTATTCGGTATTTTGGGGTCTGCCGTAGCGACGGCCCTGTTCAAGATTTCCAAGCTCCGCCTGGTTCAGTCCGTGTGGGATTTCATTAATACGGACAAGGCTTTTGAGATTGTCACCAGCATTCTTCTTTCCGTAGCCATCGCCTTTACGGTGGGCACCATCGTCATGTGGATTTCCCGTCTGGCGTTCACGTTTAAATACCAGTCCCGGTTCAAATGGTTCGGCTGCTTCTGGTGCGGCATTGCCATGACGGCGATAGCCTATTTTGCCGTTTTCAAGGGCTTGAAGGAGTCTACCCTGATGGAGCCCTCGTTCATCCAATACATTGACCAGAATCTGGGCATGGCCCTGCTCACGGCCTTCGGCGGTTTTTCCGTGCTCATGTTCCTGCTTCAGCATTTGTTCATGACGAATATTCTGCGCCTGACCGTTCTGGCGGGCACTTTTTCCCTGGCTCTGGCCTTTGCGGGCAACGACCTGGTGAATTTCATCGGCGTTTTCATGGGTGGTCTGGATTCCTTCCAGTACGCCAGCGGCGTGGCGGCGGCCGGTGGCTCTCCCTCATCCATCACCTCCATGGAGTGTCTGATGCCGGGGCAGGGCATGCCGGTAAACCATTATATTTTGTTCGCCGCGGGCTGTATGATGATTTTTGCCTTGTGGTTCTCCAAAAAGGCAAAAACGGTGATCGCCACCGGCGTGGAACTTTCCAGGCAGGGTGAAGGCGGTATTGAGCGTTTCGGCTCCGTCCCCCCCGCCCGCGCCATCGTTCGCAGCGCCATCGCCCTGGGACGCGGGGTGAAAAGGCTTATTCCCGCCCGCATGCTGGTGCGCATGAACCACCAGTGGGATCCCGCCCCCCAGCCCTTGAATCCCAAGGACCGGGTGGCATTTGACCTGATTCGCGCCACGGTGAACCTGACGGTTGCTTCCCTGTTGATTGCATGGGCTACTGGCAGGCAGCTCCCTCTTTCCACCACGTACGTGACGTTCATGGTGGCGATGGGCTCCTCCCTGGCGGACAAGGCATGGGGAAGGGAGAGCGCGGTTTACCGTGTAACCGGCGTGCTGACGGTGATTTCCGGCTGGTTCATGACCGGGCTGGCTGCCTTTACGCTGGCCGCCGTCATGGCTACCATCCTGCATTACGGACAGGTGTACGCCATCTTCGGTCTGCTGGCCCTGGTGGTTGTCATTCTGGTAAAGTCCACCATCATGCACCGCAAGCGGGAAAGCAAGCTTTCCGTAGAGCGTTTTGACCAGATTACGGAAGAAAATATCCTGGATGTATGCAGCCACCAGATTGTGGACAGCACGCTCAAGCTGCGGGAAATTTACAATGACACCGTGGAAAACTTTTTCCAGGGGGACAGGAAGGCCCTGAAAGAACTGGCGGATGCCGCAGAACGGCTGGCCATGACCAGCAGCGAACATCACAAGTACGATATTCTCCCTATTCTGTACAAGATGCAGTCCCGTTCCCTGGATATGGGCTACCACTTTGTGCAGGCCCTGGAGCATCTGAATGAAGCTACGCAGAGCCTGTCGCAGTTTTCCGAGTCCATCTTCACGTATGTGGATAATAACCACACGCCGTTTACGATTGACCAGGTGGACGATTTGAAGGAGGTGCATACCGCCCTCATCAAGCTGCTGGATGAATATTGCAAAATGCTCCAGACGGGGACGTACATTCAGTTCGACTATACGATGGTGGCCCAGGAACAGCTTCTTCAACTGGTGGCAAAGGCCACCAAGCGCCAGATCAAGCGGGCCCAGCGCAACCAGACGCGCACCCGTTCCTCCCTGCTTTATCTGAACATGCTTAATGAAATGAGGTTTATGGCCGTGCAGGTGCGGGCCCTGACCAATGACGAACGAAACTTTGTAGCAGCCTGAAGCGGCGGTTCTCTGTTTTTTTCACGTAAGGAAAAAAATTCTTGAGCGTTTAATTCGTGAAGGTATCCTGAATGAACAGGGATGTTCGATAAGGGAGGAACGAGAGCTTCCCTTGTCACCAGGAATAACCCTGATTTCATAGGTAGTTAGTTGGAGCGGCTACGGGAGAAATTCCGTAGCCGCTTTTTTGTCTTCCCGGGCCTTGTGTCATACAAAAGAAATAATGTTTGAACATATTTGCCGTGCGTTTGTCTCACCCATAACGGTTATGATCCGGATGCAGTGAAAGAGAGAGCGCTTCATCCACTTAAGGACTCGACCGTCTTCATAGGTAGTTAGTTGAACAGCAGCCCCGGCGAAGGGATTCGCCGGGGTTTGTTCATTTCCGGAAGATGTATTCCGCGCTGTAAACAGCTGGAAGGGAGGGGAAAAGAAAAAATAGGCTGCGTTTTGCCACGGGGTTTGATTGACGTGTGGGATGCGTCAGGGCATAGTGGCAGGGTATGAAGAGAGCGTTTTGCGTGATAGCCGGTGCATGCAGCCTGCTTGGATGGGCTCCGGCGGACGAGACGGGCATGAACAATGTGCTGGAGGATTGGCGGATGAGGCAGTCCGACTGGGAATCCGCATTGAAAACGGCTGAAAGCGGGGAAAAAAGGGCGGAATTGATGAAAAACCGTCCAGATGCCGTTCCGGTGGCTCGGGAATTATGGAGGCTGGTAGGGCGCGACCTTCAGAAACCCGAGACTCAAAAATCCTGCCTTCTTCCGGCTGTCGTCTGGTTTCTGGATCATCCCCAGGCTGTAGCGCAGGCGTTCCCCAATGGAGACATGGCCAGGAAAATTGTCGTGTTCTGCCTGGATTCCCTGGAAAATACGCTGTTCCGGGAACAGGGGGCGGGAAAGGCGGCGTATGCCCTGAGCAATTCCCGTGACCTGCGCTGCCGCGTTATTCTGGAACAGATCAAGGATTACAACCAGTTCCCTGAGGACCAGGGCCTGGCTTCCCTGGGCCTGGCCATGGTGATGAAGGAAACGACAGGGATGCTTCAGGATGACGTCAGGCTGGTGGCGGCCCGCGGAAAATTGCTGAAAGACGCCATTATCAAATGCTATGATTCCAGTTTCGGCCCTATTCCGGTTCAAAATATTGTGAAGGAGGAACTGTATGAAATACGCAATCTCAATATCGGGCAGACCGGGCCTGAAATCAGCCTTCCCTCTACCGCGGCGGCCGGAAAAGTGACGCTCCCCTCCGGGAATAAGCCCGTGCTGGTGGTTTTTTGGGATCCGCAGGATATGCGTTCCGTTCAGTTTTTGCAAAAAGCCGCGTCTCTCCGGAAAGAATTTCCCGGTTTGACGGTGATGCCGGTGGCTCCCGGAAAGAGAGAGAACATAGAAAAGGCCCTATTGAACTTGAAAATGGATATGCCCTCCCTGGTGGATGAAAAAGCGGTGGCGTTTAAGGATTACCGGGTGAGGCTCACCCCGCGGGTGTATCTGCTGGACCCTGCGGGGAAAATCCTGATGCGCGGCACGCCGGATATGCTGTTTGACGCCAACCTGTACGCGGTCATGGGCAAACTTGAGGGAAAAAAGAAAGAAAAGCCGGATGGGAAAAAGTCTCCCTCCTCCCCTGCTTCCTCCAAGCCTGTTTCTCCGCCGGCCAGGATTAATTCCCCGGATACGCGCGTTCCCTCTGTTTCCCGGCCTGATAGGCCGCGGCCCGCGTTCCCTTCCGCCCCCTCCGGTGCGGAGGACCATTCTCTTTCCGCTCCTCCTTTGAGGCCCATGCCTGAATGATCCGTTTCATGGAGGGGATTCTGTTGAGAAAGGCCGCGGAGGACGTGGCCCGGGTTCTTTCCGGAGCAGGACACACCGTATATTTTGTGGGCGGCTGTGTTCGGGACAGATTGCTGGGATATTCCGTGAAGGATATCGATATTGCTACTTCCGCCCGCCCGGATGAAGTGTTGCGCCTGTTTCCGGATGCCTGGGAAGTGGGCGCCGCCTTCGGCGTGATGCTGGTACGCCGCGAAGGTTTTTCCTTTGAGGTGGCGACCTTCCGCAGAGACGGAAGCTACAGGGATGGCCGGAGGCCGGAGGCCGTCTGTTTCACGGATGCGGAAGAAGATGCCCGGCGGCGTGATTTTACCATGAACGGCCTCTTTGAAGATCCGTTTTCTTTGCCTCCGGGCCGTGTGGTGGATTATGTAGGCGGAGTGGAGGATATCCGGGCCCGCGTATTGAGGTGCATCGGGGAGCCGGACCGTCGTTTTGAAGAAGATTCCCTGCGGCTGATGCGCGCCGTACGTTTTGCCGTTACCAGGGAAGTTCAGGTGGAGAAGGAGACTTGCTCCTCCATTTTCAGGAACGCTCCGCTGCTGGCCCGGATTTCCCCGGAACGCATCCGGGAGGAACTGGACAGGATTTTATTGTCTCCCGGAAGGAAACGGGGTGTGGAAATGCTGGTGGAAACGGGGTTGATGAAGCATGTCATTCCGGAAATATACGATATGATAGGCTGTACGCAACCTCCCCAATGGCATCCGGAAGGAGACGTATACACCCATACGCTGATGATGCTGGATGCGCTGGGAAGGGACGGCTCCCCCGTGTCTTTGGAGCTGGCCCTGGGGGTTCTGCTGCATGACATCGGGAAACCTCCCTGCCGTCAGGTGGATGAAACGGGGCGCATCCGTTTTTCCGGTCATGACAAGGAAGGCTCTTCCATGGCCAGGGTCATTTTAAGAAGGCTGAAATATTCCAATGCCGTGGTGGATGCGGTGTGTTCCATGGTGGAGCGCCATATGCGCTTCATCAACGTGAGGCAGATGAGGAAATCTACGCTGCGAATGTTCATGAACGCTCCTCATTTCCGGGATGAACTGGAACTCCACCGCCTGGATTGCCTTTCCTCCAACGGACTGATGGACAACTGGCAATTTGTCAGGGACTTCATGGATTCCTACCGGAATGCCCCTCTGGTGCCTCCTCCTCTGGTGACCGGGCGTGATCTGGTGAATCTGGGGCTGTCCCCGGGGCCTGATTTCGGGAAATGGCTGTCCCGTCTGCAGGAGCTTCAGTTGGAGGGAACGCTCCGGACCAGGGAGGAAGCCCTGCTGCAGCTGGAACAAATTGCCCCGGTGGAACAGAATGCGCTTGCAGAATACCTGAAAAAGTTAGCATTATAAGCGTCAAAATTTGATTATTTCAACTCATGCGTCCTGTCATTTATCAACTATTTGTTCGTCATTTTTCCAATATGGAGACCCATGGAGTTGACTGGGGGAGCCGGGAAACGAACGGGTGCGGAACTTTTAATGGAGTGACGGATAAAGCCTTACGTGAAATAGCACGGATGGGTTTCACACACATCTGGCTGACCGGGGTGCTGAGGCACGCTACGCAGACGTCCCATCCCGGGCTAGCCGCCCAGCCGAAATCCATCGTAAAAGGCCTGGCAGGAAGTCCCTATGCCGTGGTGGATTATTTTGACGTGGATCCGGATCTGGCCTCCTCCCCGGAGAAGAGAATGGATGAGTTCAAGGCTCTGGTAAAGCGTTGCCGGACGGTGGGGCTGCTGCCGATGATGGATTTTATTCCCAACCATGTTTCCCGAGCCTACCTGGCGGACTGGGACGGGCATGACGATTTTGGAGAAGGAGATGATCCCCATACGTTTTTTTCTCCGGAGCAGGGGTACTTTTACCTGACCTCCAACAGCCCTGGGGACGGTCCACCCCTGCGTCTGCCGGACGGCCTGTTTGAAGGGGAAATGACGTTCGGACGTGTGACGGGCAACAATGCCGTTACATGGAATCCCGGCAAGTACGACTGGTATGAAACGGTCAAGCTCAACTACGGCTATAACTTTATGGCCGGTCTTCCTGCCCTCCGCCTGCTGCCGGGGTGGACCAGCCCCAAGCAGCATGTGCCCAAGACATGGCGCATCATGGACGATATCCTTTCCTTCTGGCAAAGCCTGGGCATCGGCGGTTTCAGGTGCGACATGGCCCAAATGATCCCCATGGCTTTCTGGAAATGGGCCATTTCCCGTTCCCGGGTGCGTCTGCCGGACGTGTTTTTCATGGCGGAGGCATACAACGACCACATGAAAACCACACCCGGCGATCCGTGCGCCGCCCTTCTGGATGCCGGATTTAATGCCGTTTACGATTCCGACTGCTATCATCTGGCGCTCCATATGTACACGGAAAATAACTGGGCCAATGACTTCGACCGGCTTTTCCGAAGCAATCCCATATACATGACCCACGGCGTCCGCTACGTGGAAAACCATGATGAAACGCGCGTGTGCTCCCCTCTTTCCTGGGGCGGCGTGGGACGCGTTGTTCTGCCGGCGGTCATGACGCTGGTGTATGCCTCCGGGAGCGGTCCCGTGCTGGTGTACAACGGGCAGGAAGTGGGGGAACGGGCGGAGGGGCCCGGCGGTTTCGGCGGACATGACGGACGTACCAGCATTTTTGACTATACCTGCCTCCCCCGGCTCCAGCCCTGGGTGGCGAATGGCCGGTTTGACTCTTCCCTGTTGCCGGAAGAGTCCGCAGAACTGAGAAATTTTCATCGGAAGCTTCTTCCTCTGATGCAGCATCCGGCGCTGGACCGGGGAGATTTTTACGGCCTGAACTGGGCTAATATGAAAAACACCACTTTCGGCAGGGAACCGGCGGAAGACACTTCCGGCCACTGGGTATATGCCATGCTCCGGCATGATGCCCGCGCCAGGGCCACCGTGCTTGTGGTGGGGAACCTTTCTCCAAATATCAATTTCTACAACCTGCGCATTTCCATTCCCCAGCACGCTTTCGGCTGGTGCGGCATCCAGACGGATCGGGTACGCGTCAGAAACCTGATGGACGCCGAGGGTGAGGACAGGATTTTTGAGCGGCGGGAATTGATGGACTGCGGTCTGTCCCATCCCCTGAAACCGGGACATGTGGGCGTGCTGGAACTGTCTGCCGTTTAGAGAAGCGTTCCCTCCGGAGGGAAGCTGCAGCCTTTGCCGATATTTTTTACTCTGCTGGGCGTTTTTATGATGACGGGCGGTTTTTAATTCGGTATAGTCCCGGAAATTCCTATGACTAGACGTTTCCCTCACTCCATGTCTGCCATTCAGCAAATTGCCATGGCGCTTGCCGTTGCCGGTATTGGAGCCGGCCAGGGGCTGGCCCAGGAGGGGGCAGGGGCCGCACGCCGGGCAGCAGCCCGGATGGAAGAGCAGGCTCAGGCTTCCATGCTGCTGTTAGGGCAGGCGCGTCAGCAATATTCCGAGGGCAAGTACCAGGAAGCTCTGGACAATTACCGCAGAAGCCTGACTGCGCTGCCCAAATCCCCCAATATGGAGAAGCGCCGCCGTTTCCTGGAAACCAGCATCGCGGATGCCAGTGTGGCCGTGGCCCAGGAATATATCAAGGCGGGGCGTTACGATGAGGCCGTCAAGTTGCTGGAAGATGCCCTGAAATCCACTCCGGACCATGCCCTGGCCAGGCGCACGTTGGAAATAGCCCGCGACCCGGTGCGTACGAATCCGGCATTGTCTCCGGAACACGTAAAAAATGTAGAGGAAGTCAACCGTCTGCTTCACCTGGCTTTCGGCTATTATGAACTGGGCCAGTATGATGCGGCCCTGAAGGAATTTACGTCCGTCCTTAAGACGGACCCTTACAATACGGCGGCGCGGCGCGGCATGGAACTGGTTAACCGCGCCAGAACCGCCTATTTTAGCGCTGCCAGGGATGAAACCCGCAGCAGTGCCCTGGCGGATGTTTCCAGACAGTGGGAGATGCCCGTTCCTTTGACGGAAACACCGGAAGAACCCGCTTCATTTTCCCGTCCCCTGGATAACCCGGTGGTGAATGTGGACCAGAAACTGGGCATGATCCGTCTGCCCCGTGTGCAGCTGGATGGAGCGACGGTGCAGGAAGCCGTGGACTATCTGCGCAGCCAGGCCAGGACGCATGATGCCACGGCCATGACTGCGGCGGAACGCGGCGTGAATATTTCCGTGGATCCCGGTCCTGCAGACAGCGTTTCCGCCAGGGACGCCGCCGCCAAGAGAATTACGCTTAATCTTCAGAATGTACCTCTTCGTGAGGCTCTGGAATACGTGGCGCGCGCATCCGGCCTTATTCTGCGGACAAATGCCTTTGGTGCGGAACTGGTATCCAGTTCAGACGGAACTTCCTACATGGTCACCAAGTCCATTACCCTTCCGCCGGGCTTCTTTTCCGGATTGTCGGAGGACTCCAGCGCCGAAAATTCAGACCCCTTCAGTTCCGGTGATTCCGGTTCTTCCGGCATGACCCTGAAACGGGTGGATCCGCAAAAGGCGCTGGCTTCCATGGGGGTGAAATTCCCGGAAGGCAGTTTCATTAAATACAACTCGGGCAACTCCACTCTTCTTTTCCATGGCACGCCCAGAGATTTGAGCATGCTGGAGGAGCTGGTAGCGGCCAGGACTGCGGAACAGCCCCTCCAGGTGGTGGTCAGCGCGACCTTTCTGGAAGTCAATCAGACGGACTTGGAGGAATTGGGCTTTAACTGGATCGTCAATCTGAACCTGGACCCTACCAAGTGGTTCATGGGCGGCGCGGGAACCGATAAAAATGACTATAACAATTCCGTGCTGGACAGTGCCGCCAATGTGGCCGGGGCCGTCGCTCCCGCAGGAGTGGTGGGCGGGCTGCGTTCCGGCAACCAGGTTTTTACGGAAGATAGCATTGACAGCATGATAGAACGCGGCACTTCCGCCAGAAGTTCTGATGCGACCTATGTTCCCGGCGGCGCTCCCAGCATCGTCACTCTGCGCGGCATGTGGAGTCACGCGGATATCACGATGATTATGCGCGGCCTGAGCCAGAAAAAAGGCACAGACATTATGCAGCATCCTTCCGTGATTGTGCGCCCCGGTGAAAAAGCCACCTTTTTCAGCGGCAGGGAACTGATTTACCCTACGGAATATGATCCGCCTGAAGTTCCCAACAGCACGGGCAATAATAATGACTGGGGCGACAATGACAATAACGGCGGCGGTATTCCGGTCATGCCCATGACTCCCGCCCATCCCACTGCCTTTGAAACCAGGCAGCTCGGCACGATCTTCAATGTGGAAGTGACCGGCATCAGCGATGACAAATCCATCGTGGAAATGACCGTAGTGCCGGAAATCGTGGATTTTGACGGTTTCATCAATTACGGTACGTCGCTTTTCGTTCCCATGGTCTCCCAGGAAAAGGACGCAAAGGAAGATGTCGTCATGGTGAAAACTTCAGACAACTTCATCCTTCAGCCCGTGTTTTCCACGCGGCGCCTGACCGCTCCGGTGCGCATAGCCACCGGCAATACGCTCGTCATCGGCGCCTTGAAAAAATCCACTTCCATTACGTATGAGGATAAAATTCCCGTTCTGGGGGATATTCCCTGGGTGGGGCGCCTTTTCCGTTCCAAGGGGTCCAAGGAACAGCGCAAGGCCATCATCATCATGGTAAAGGCGGAAGTGGTGGATCCGGGCGGCAAGAAGCTTTATACGCCGGATACTTCCATTCCGGACGAGGAGGTCCCGGCAGGGGACGCTTCTCTCCCCGCCCTCAGCAATGTCCAGTAACCTTTAACCGGATCAAGACCATTGAAAAACAGCGGTTCCGATTTTGAGTCTTCTCCTTCCCAGGGGGCTGATAATATCATGCGTCAGCTGCATGCGTCGGATTCCCACGGAGTAGAACGGAGAAGGGAAGTAGTAGTGCGCCCGGACGGCAGCAAGGTGATCCGGGTGGAAAAGCGCCGGCGGACTTACAGTGACGACCAGCGGGAGCCAAACAGGGCCATGTTGAAAAACAAGCGTTTTTTAATAGGCCTTTGCATTCTGGTTCTGCTGGTTGCCGGTGCGCTGGCGGGGACGTATATGTACCGCCTTACTTCTTTCAATACGGAGGAATTTGCCGGCCGTCTGCAAGCTGATCTTTCCGCCGCCTGGGGCGGAGATGTGAAAATTTCCGGAATGGCGGTGGATGGCCTTACCATGAAGGCTTCACGCATCAGGGTATCCTTTCCGGAAGATTCCTGCCTGTCCTTTGTGGCGATGGAAGGCATCTCCGGGGAAATTTCCGCCGTGCCCTTGTTCATGGGGAAAATCAAGGGGGAAAGCCTTAATGTGTCCAGGGCGGTAGTCGGTTTGCGGCCCGGATTCGTCAAATTTGCCGTACCGCAGACGAACCGGGAACTGCCGTTCGTTTTCCGGCGATACACAGCGCCGCGTCTGGAAGTGGGGTATGCCCATGGGGCGGAAGAATTTACTCTGGAGAGGAATGGCGCTCCCTTTTATATGACGGCGGAAGCCTACATCCGCACGTCCGGAAACGGACCTGAACCGGAATACGTGCTGGATCTGTCACAGCAAAAATTGAAAATCAAGGGCTGGCCGCTGATGGGGGTTGATTCCGGTTCCGTTATTCTAAACGGGAGCGGTGTCAAGCAGCTTACTTTTTCCGGTTTTCTGGACAAAGGGCGCCTGCTCAATAAGCCTACGGATCTCAGCCCCTTCATGATTACGGGGAATTTCCTTCTGGGTACGGATTTCCGTCACCAGGCGTGGACGTTGACAGGAAAAAATTTCGATCTCGCTTCCCTGCTGGGAGATGATTTCTCTTCCCTTCTTAAGGTGCAGACGGGAGAACAGGAAGGGGATGAAAAGCATGAATTGAAGCTGGATTTTGCTTTGCCTGTAACAACTGAACAGAAGAGGCCCTCCCTAAAAGGATACAGTGGTTCCGTTATCAAGGCGACCATGATCAGGCTGCCTGTTTTGCGCCTGCTGGCGGCCATGACTGCCCGGAATACGGAAATAAGGCTGCCGTACTCTTCTCCCGTCTTTACGTCCGGTTCTTTCCTGCTGGAAAGCGATGGAACGGGACGTTCCGCCTCCCTGAAGGAAATTTCCCTGTTTGAGCAGGGCTTTCTGGGAGTGACCGGGGTTTTGTACAGCAACGGCACTTCCTTGACGGGGAAGCTGGTTTTTAAAATTCCTTCCTACATGGTGGACGGCCGGAAACTGCCTTCCGGCGTGACGCAGGAAGGGCATGAAATGATTCTTCCTGTGAAAATTTCCGGTACTCCGGAGTCTCCACAGGACAACTCTGCCGGAATGTTCCGGGAAGAGGCGCCGCGCACGGGCCGTCCGGAAATGCATACCGCTCCTTCCCGTGGAATAGATCTTCCAGTTCCGTCAACTTCCTCCCCTTCCCGGATTACGGTAGACGGATTCATGTGATATTGCCAGGACTCCATGTTGTTGCTCAATCCTATTGTTCGGAAAACCTCTGAAAAGCGTTCCCGCTGGTGGACCAGGCTGGCCGGATTTGGCCTGTGGTCCGTACTCCAGCCCATTTGCATGAGCCTGAATATCCGTTCCATCAAGGAGGAGCATGATGATGTTTATACGGCGCCTTTTCTGGTAGCCCTCTGGCACAACCGCACGATGGTGCCGGGTTATGCGTGGTCCCTGGCCCAGAAGCCGCTCAAGATGAGTGTGCTTACCAGCGCCAGCAAGGACGGCGCCCTGGTGGAGGCCGTATGCAGGCATTTTGGCCTGGGTGCCGTCCGGGGATCTTCCGGACGGCGGGGGGCTCTGGCCTACATGGAAATGATGCGAAAGGTCCAGGAAGGGGACGTCTGCTTCTGTTTTACTCCAGATGGTCCGCGAGGCCCTATTTACGAAGTGCATCACGGTATTGTCAAGCTGGCCTCCCAGTCAGGGCTGCCCATCGTTCCCGTATGCATCGAATATGAAAGCTGCTGGCGTTTGAACAAGACCTGGGACCGCTATGCCATTCCCAAACCGTGTTCCAACGTAAATATTCTATGGAAAAAGCGCCTGTTCATTCCTCCGGACGCAACGGATGAACAGGTGGCGGATTATGCCCGTCTTCTGGCCGGGCTGCTTGGCGAGGGGCTTCCGGACTTCCCGCCTCTTAACCAATCATTATTATGCAAATCATCGATGGAAAACAGGTAGCTTCCCAGGTGCTGGAAGAGGTTGAAAGGGATATTGCCAGGCTCAGGGAACAGGGAATAACGCCCGGCTTGGCCGTGGTTCTGGTAGGGGAAGATCCCGCTTCCCAGGTATATGTAAATTCCAAGGTGAAAAAGTGTGCGGAGCTGGGGATGAATTCCCGTAAAATAGTTCTCCCTTCCGACGCCTCCCAGGAAGAACTGCTCCAGGTTGTCCGTGAATTGAATGTGGATCCTGCCGTCCACGGCATACTGGTGCAAAGCCCACCTCCCCCCCATATCGACGAGGCGGCCGTGGTCCTGGAAATAGACCCCGCCAAGGATGTGGACGGCTTCCATCCGGAGAATGTCGCCAAGCTGGTGCTGGAAGATGAGACCGGTTTTGTACCCTGTACCCCTCTGGGCTGTATGAGGTTGTTAAAGGCCGCCGGAATTGAAACGGCGGGAGCGAATGCCGTGGTCATTGGACGCAGCATGATTGTGGGCAAACCGATGGCGCATCTTTTGATGTCCAAACAGGCAAACGCTACCGTAACCGTGGCTCATTCCCGTACGAAAAACCTGCCGGAACTTTGCCGTTCCGCTGATATCATCGTGGCAGCCATAGGCCGGCCCGCTTTTGTGACGGCTGATTTTGTAAAAGACGGCGCCGTAGTGGTGGATGTGGGCATCAACCGCGTGGAAGATGCCTCCGCCAAGCGCGGCTACAGGATTGTGGGGGACGTAGCCTATGACGAGGTGGCTCCCAAGTGCCGGGCCATTACTCCCGTGCCTGGCGGCGTGGGGCCGATGACTATCGCCATGTTGATGGCTAATACGGTCAAAGCGTGCCGCCAGCAGACGGGAGCCTGACGAAAATGCCGTGACGTCCGTTTTTCTTGTCAAATGAAAGAAAGTAAGGCAGTATTCAGTTACCATTATGTCAAGTAAATTACTCGAAGGCAAAGTTGGTGTCGTAGTCGGCGTAGCGAATAAGCGCAGTATCGCGTTCGCAATTGCCAAGGCGTGGCATGAAGCGGGCGCAAAGCTCATCTTCAATTATCAGGGAGAACGTCTCAAGGACGGAGTTCTCAAGCTGATCCATGAGAACTTCGGAGAGGATGTTCCCGTTTATGATTTGGATGTCAGCAGTGATGAATCTGTTAACGCTTTCTTTGAAAGGGTTCGCCAACATACGGATAAAGTAGATTGTCTGCTGCATTCCGTGGCTTTTGCCCCGAAGGAGGCTCTTGGCGGCAGTTTCCTGGAAACGGGCCGCGAGGCGTTCAAGATTTCCCTGGATATCTCCGCTTATTCCCTGGTAGCTCTTTCCCGCGCCGTGGAACCCATGATGTCCGACAACGGCAGCATTTTGGCGATGTCCTATCTGGGATCCGAAAAAGTGGTTCCTAACTACAATCTGATGGGAGTTTCCAAAGCTGCCCTGGAAGCCTGCACCCGTTATCTGGCTTATGATTTGGGCCGTTCCCGCGGTATCCGTGTCAATTGCATCAGTGCAGGCCCCATGCAGACGCTTGCTGCTCGCGGCGTTTCCGGTTTTAACACCATGTTCAAGGTGTATGAGGAGCATGCCCCTCTGGGCCGTTCCTGCACGGGTGAGGAATTGGGAGCCACCGGCGTTTTCCTGGCCAGTGACGGCGCAGCCGCAATCACCGGGCAGGTGATTTACGTGGACGGCGGTTATCAGATTATGGGAATGTAACGCATTCCCTGCGGAAGCTTTCTTCCTGTTCACAAGCCGTACCGGTTTTTCCGGTACGGCTTGTTTACGGTTTCATGGAGAAGGTAAGGGGGGGCTGGGGGCTTCCTGGCTTCTGTCAAAAAGGCCCTGTTTTCCCGCTGCGTTTCAGGGAACGAACACTTTCAGCGAACCGGGGCGGGTGATGCGGACCGGAGCGTTTCCTGCATAATCGCCGTCCAGTTCGCAGGCGGCCTGTCCGGCGGAGGTGACGGTTCCCCCCGTCATCCGGATGTATTCAAAACTGCCGCTCCTCCGGGAATGAAAGCCCCCATGAACTGCGGCCATCAGGAATTCCCCGATGATGGAAGTAATGGAATGCCTGAATACTACTGCGTCCAGAAGGCCGTCACTGTTGTCCGCTTCAGCAAAGAAGTTAAGCGGGCCGCCATACTTGCGTCCATTGCCGAAGATGATGGAACGGCCTTCCAATATCCGGCCTTCATCTGTGGTCAGGGTGAGGCGCGGCTGTTTTTCCGTACAGACGCGTGCGCCGGCAATTACGTAGGCAAGGGATTTCCATTTTTTTTTCATTTCCCATGTGGTCAGTTCTACAGCTCGGGCATCCGCGCCAATGCCCGCCATTTGGAGAAAAACTTGCCCGTTGAATGCGAACAGGTCCACATTTTTGGAACGCCCCGTGTTCAGAATGTGCAGGGCGTGGTCGAAATCCGGGCGGATTCCTATTTCCCGTGAAAAAACATTCATGGTACCCGCAGGGAAGGGGGCCAGCACCGTTTCCGTATTGCAGAGAGCCCTTGCCGCGATTCCCAGCGTGCCGTCCCCGCCTGCCACAGCAACGGCAGGCGCTCCGGAATTAGCCTGAGAAACCAAATGGTTCAACATGTCTTCCCTGCTTTCCGGTTCAATGACGTCAAAAAAATCCCGGTGCCGATCCAGCCAGCGGCGGAATCGTCCGACTCTGGCGCTGCGCGCCGTGTTATTGAAAAACAGGGGAATTTTCATGGAGCGGACACGAAGAAGTTCAAAATCTGAACCGGGGCTTCCGTGTGTGCCACAGGTTCATGGCGCACGGTTCCGTCAGGCAGCTTGAACTCCAGCATGCCGCGGGAAATATTGTCCGGCAGGAGTACCTCAAGAAACTTCCTCATGTCGTCGGACGGTCCGGGTGTAATGCCTTCTGCCAGAACTTTCCCTTCTTCCGATTTGAGGACGACGTGCAAGGGAAGCCTTCTGGCACCGTTTTTTCTCTCTTCCCTGATGTCCAGCATCAGCCGGCTGCCGGGCACATATTCCGGTTGGGCCGCCACCCATTCATTCGCCAGTTTCATGTAGCGGTCCGTGATATTGACGGCGGGGACGGTACGGCTTTCCGGAGGGAAAGCCAGCGCGTGCCGTTTTTCGTCGTAGCGGGCTTCCCATATCATAGGAAAAAAGGCTCCTGAAGGTTCTTTTTTCCAGGAGGTGGCATAAATGGCGTTCTCCGGTTTGCGGGGATCCAGCATGCTGATGGCGGACATCACCCACGGGGTGTTGAAGTCCTTTTCATTGTATTCCAGCATTTTCCATTCTCCGTCACACCAGGCTTCCACCCAGTTGTGGTTGCCGCGCACGTGGTTCCAGGTAAGAACGCCCGCCATGCGGGCCGGAATGCCCACGGAGCGAAGAGCGCAGATTAGCAGGATGCTTTGGCCCGTACAGGAGACCTTGCCGGATTGCAGGGATTCCTTGACTCCCTGGTGGGGAACTCTTCTCTCCGTGGAATAGCGTACATTCAGGGTTTTCTGGATGAGGGAGGCGATGGCGAGGGCGGCTTCCCGCCCCGTCTTGCATGGGGAAACAAGCGGTGCGAAGAGGTGATGGAACTGCTCCCTCCATTCGTCTCGCGGTTCGTTGACCACGGCATAAGGGAGAACATTATTTTCATAAAGTTCCCACGGAACCTGGGCAGCCCAGGGGAATTGGCTCCGTGCAGCCAGGGCGAGGCGGACTTCCCGGACCAGCCTTTCTTGCGTAACCGTTCCCCTGTCCTGCGCGGGCATGTGGGCACGCAGAAACTCCACCCCGTCCTGAATGGCGTCATGGGCGGCGCAAATAGCGGCGGTCAGGCCCGGGAGAAGGGCGAAAGGCAGCAGATTCATGAACGTTGAAATTCATACCTGAATTCCGGGAGGGAGACAAGCTTCCTCTTGCGCAAGAAGGGTATGGAAATGGGCAAAGAGATGCGTGTCTTCCGGCGGAGTGGGGGCAAAGGGTGCGTCGTTATCCAGAATATCCTCGCAAATGCGCATGAAATCGCGGGCGGTTTTCGCCCTTTTCATGTAATGGTCAAAAGTGTCGGGAAGTCCCCGAGCGGTATAAACCAGATATTTTTTCATGCGGTGGATGTGTTTTTCCTCCACATAATGTTCCTGCATTTCCCGCGTGCGTTCATAAAGGCGGCGAATATAGTGCAGCACGTTCCGGAAAGTAAGGTCTGCTGCAGGATGGCCCTGAAAGCGGGAATGAAGCTGTGAAAATATCCAGGGATTGCGCAGGGCTGCCCGTCCAATCATCAGCCCAGCTGGCCGGGCCAGCCGCACCCATGCCTCCGCTGTGGCTGCATCCACAATATTTCCGTTGGCGACTACTGGGCATTTCAGCATTCCTGCGGCCCATTTCACCCATTCCGGGTGTACCGGGGAGCGGTAGCCCTCACGGACGGTGCGGGCGTGGATGCACACCCTGTCCGGGGAATGGGAGGCAATTACCGGAAGAATCCGTTCAAACTCGTCCGGCGTTTCGTATCCCAGGCGGCATTTGACGGTGAAGGCTCCGGGGGGCAATACGTCCCGAAGCGCTCCCAGGGCCGCGTCCATGGCCTTCAGGGACCGCAGCATGCCTCCGCCCGCATTTCTCCGGCATACGATGGGAGCGGGGCAGCCCATGTTCAGATCCACGCCTGCACAGGCGTGTTCCATCAGGACCTGCGCATCCCTTGCCAGGTATTCCGGTTCATGGCCCACGAGCTGTCCGTAAATGGGGCGGCCTGTAGGATTTTCATCAATGGAGCGCAGAATGTATGGCGACATCTTTTTATGATGGGCCACCGTCCGGAAATACTCCGTGATGAAATAATCCGGCAGGGAATTCAAGTCCTTCAATGTGTTGAGGAAAGCCAGATCCGTCACATCTTTCATGGGGGCCAGGGCCAGGAGCATGGGTCTGTGCATACCGTGAAAAGCTCCGGTTGGCAAGCTGTGATTGTCTTGACGAAAGAAGGAAAGTGTGGAAGCTGGGAGCATGAATCAGGACTCAACCCGCAAAGCCAGAGTGAATGTGAGACGGGCCGAAGTAATGGAGCAGGTGGAAAAGGAAATCCAGCAGCATTACCAGAGTGAATTGATTTCCCACATCCGTTCTGCGGGCAATGTGTACAATCTGGGCCATACGGAATTTTTTCTCGCCCGGGAGTTCGGGTTCTGCAACGGCGTGCGCCGTGCTATTGATATAGCATATGCGGCACGCAGAGTGTTTCCTGACCGGCGGATTTTTCTGATTGGGGACATTATTCACAATCCGGAAGTGAACCGGCAGCTGGAGGAAATGGGCATTCGAAAACTTCCCTGGAAGCAGTTGGATTCCTCCTATGACCGGGTTGCTCCGGACGATGTGGTGATTATTCCCGCGTTCGGTGTTCCCACTCCTTTCATGGATGCGCTGGAGGAGAAGGGCGTGCAGATTGTGGATACGACATGCGGAGACGTGATGAAGGTCTGGAAAAGAGTGAAGAATTACGCCGCCATGGGGATTACCTCCATTATCCACGGTAAGGCTACCCATGAGGAAACCAGCGCTACGGCTTCCCGGGCTCTTGGGGAACGGGGAAGGGGTAAATACCTGGTGGTTTACGATTTGGAGGATGCCCGTATCCTGTGCGACTACATCATGGGCCGCGGAGACCGCGAGGCATTCCTGAAACGGTTTGAAGGATGCTGTTCCCCGGGATTCGATCCCGACCGGGATCTGGAGGAGGTTGGCATCGCCAACCAGACCACCATGTTGAAAACGGAGACGCAGACGCTCCAGAAGATGGTGAAGGATGCCATTGTTCAGAGGGACGGGGACGATGATAATTTTTATGTGTTTGACACCATTTGCGGTGCTACCCAGGATCGCCAAGATGCCCTGTATGAACTGCTGAAAAATCCTCTGGACGTCATGTTTGTGGTGGGTGGCTACAACAGTTCCAACACAACGCATCTGGTGGATATTGCCAGGGAGCATGTGCCCACGTACTTCATTGAGTCCGCAGAATGCATCAAGTCCATCCAGTATGTGGATGCTTTTGATACGAAGACGCGGGAAGTGCGCCGCATGACTACGGAACCGGTAGTGCAGAACCTGGGCAAATCCCTGAAGGTGGGAATTACGGCGGGCGCCTCATGCCCGGCCAACCTGATTGAGGCCACCATCCTCCGCATTGCGGATCTGCGCAAGTAGCAAAACGCCTCCGGTTTGGTGAATGAGAAAAAAGAGTTCTCTTTCAACGGCGGCACGGCCGTTTTTTCCGTAACACGGCGCAGTTGCCTGGGCCGCGGAAGAAAGCATAGGGAAAACTGCGCGGGAGCGTTTCCTAAATTTCCAAATCTTCCGGTGTAACGGAACGTTGTTCCCGGGATGCAAGCAGTACAGCTTGTTCCACGACATATTCCGTATTGGAGTCAAAACGGTAGGCGTTGCAGTTGGGACACACTGCCGTAGTCAGGGATACGATGGAACCGCAGGCTTCGCAAACCTTGAAGTCCCCGGGACGGTCAATAATCAGTTTGGCTTTATCCAGGCGGGATTGCTGCATGGGAGTAGAAAATAAAACAAGCCGCTCAGCAGAACAGAGCGGCTTGCCATAAAGAATCGTCAGAAAACCGAAGTGAAAACTCAGGCGATTTTTGCGATGGCCTTGGCGGCCTTGCTCTTGTAGTTGGCTGCACGATTGGCGGGGATGATGCCAACCTTGGCGGCTTTGTCAACGGCTGAGGAGAAAGTGTTGTAGGCAGCAGCAGCGGCTTCCTTGTCGGACGTTTCCACCGCAGCGGCAACTTTCTTGCGGAGGGTCTTCAACTTGGAGGTCACGGCGCGGTTGCGGGCGGTGCGGGTTGCTGTCTGGCGGATGCGCTTGAGTGCGGATTTGGTATTGGCCATGTTTAAAAAAGGTTCGGTTTCCGTTTCGAGGTGGCAAAAACATTAGAATAACAGGACAAAATGTCAAGCTCTTGATGTATTTTTTAAGGCATTCCTTTCCTGCACGGGCTGACTGTGGGCTTTACCGGAAAAGGAGTTTGTGGCACTATATTCTCCCGTTATGAAGAAACGCGTGGATTTGCCTGAAAAAAAATATGAAGGATATATTTTTGATTTGGACGGCACCCTGGTGGACAGTATGCCGCTCCATTACAGGGCATGGCGTGAAGCCCTGGCTCGAGCGGGGGCTCCGGACCATGTGTTCCGGGCGGATGAATTTTATTCCTGCGGCGGAAAATCCGCCAATGATGTGGTGCGTTTTTTAAATGAACGGTACGGCATGCACATGGATGCGGCGTCCACAGCTGCGGACAAGCGCCGCATTTATTTGGAAATGCTGGAAAAGGAAGGCATGCAGCCTATCCGGGAAGTGGTGGAATTCGTGCATTCCCTGGGAGACGCCCCCAAGGCGATAGCTACCGGGAGCGCCATGCCGGGAGCGTCCCGGACTCTGGCTGCTGCCGGACTTTCAGGCCTTTTTGATGTGATTTTGACGCCGGATGAGGTGGAGCATGGCAAACCTGCTCCGGACATGTTTTTGAAGGCGGCGGAACTCCTGGGGGCATCCCCGGACCGTTGCGTGGTTTTTGAGGATGCCGAACCCGGCATGAAAGCTGCCGCGGCCGCAGGAATGGACTGCGTACAGGTCCGGCGGCCATCCCTGTCCTGATTCCTCTTTCCGGATTTGGTACGGAAGGGGATTCCGGGATTTTCCTCCTTTCTCCATGCCCTTCTTCCTTTTAAGGAAAAGGCTTCACATTGCGCCCGGAATGCGTTAGAACCTTTTTTCCTATTGAACAAATAAAATATTATTTGCACATGAGCACAAACGACAAAACATCATCCGCCCCGACGAAAACCCGCATGACAGGAGCTGAAGTGCTCGTGGAATGCCTCGTGCGTGAAGGTGTAGACGTCGTCTTTGCCTATCCTGGCGGCGCCAGCATGCCGATTCATCAGGCCCTGAGCCATCAGCCCAAGATACGGACCATCCTGCCCCGCCATGAACAGGGCGGGGCATTCGGCGCGGAAGGCTATGGCCGCGTTACGGGCAAGGTGGGCGTTTGCATTTCCACTTCCGGCCCCGGCGCCACCAACATGATTACCTCTATTGCGGATGCTTATCTGGACTCCACGCCTCTGGTGGCGATTACGGCTCAGGTCATGCGCTCCTTGATTGGACGCGGCGCCTTCCAGGAAACGGACGTATTCGGCATGACCGCCCCTATCGTGAAGCACAGCTATCTGGTGACGGAACCGGAAGAACTGCCCCGTATCATCAAGGAAGCCTTCTACATCGCCTCTACGGGCCGTCCGGGCCCTGTGCTGATTGACATGCCCAAGGACGTGCAGGAGGCCGTGTTTACACCGGACTTTGACATGGAGATGGATATTCCCGGCTACAACCCCGTGCTGCCCGTCCCTGCGGATAAGCTGGAAGAACTCATCCCGTTGATTGAAAACGCCAGGCGGCCTGTCATTTACGCCGGCGGCGGCATCATTTCTGCGGAAGCTTCCGGGGATCTTCTGGAATTTGCGGAACGTTCCCAGATTCCTGTGGCGACCACCCTGATGGGCATTGGCGCCATGCCGGAAACCCCCCCTCTTTCCCTGCGTTGGCTGGGCATGCACGGAGCCGTGTTTGCGAATAACGCCGTGAATGAAGCGGATCTGGTTATTGCCCTGGGCGCCCGGTTTGACGACCGCGTGACAGGCGCCGTCAATATGTTCTGTCCGGAATCCACGATCGTTCACATTGATATCGACGCCAGCGAGATCAATAAAAACAAGAAGGTGGCGTATCCCATCCGCGCAAACGTGAAGGACGCCCTCCGGGTGCTCAACTCCGCTCTGGCCGCAAAAGGCTGGGAGCGCAAATCCTCCGTCTACACCCGCACTCCTGAATGGTTCGGCGTGATTGACGGCTGGAAAAAACAGTACCCCTTCTCCTATGAGGACCGCAAAGGGTATATCGCCCCGCAGGCTGTCATTGAGGAGCTCTACCGCCAGACGGCGGACAAGGACCCCATCATCTGCACGGGGGTGGGCCAGCATCAGATGTTTGCCGCTCAATTCTTCAAATTTGACAAGCCCCGCCGTCTGGCCACTTCCGGCGGTTTGGGAACCATGGGCTATGGACTTCCCGCCTCCATGGGAGCGTGCCTGGCTTATCCGGACAGACTGGTTGTGAATATTGACGGGGACGGTTCCATGCTCATGAATATTCAGGAGCTGGCAACCATTCATGTGGAGCGTCTGCCCGTCAAATGCATTATTCTGAACAACCAGCACCTGGGCATGGTGGTCCAATGGGAAGATTTGAAGTATGATTCCAACCGGGCCCAAACCTTCCTGGCGGACCCGCACGACAATTATGATCCTACCCATAAAACGGAAGATGTCATCTACCCGAATTATCCGCTTATTTGTGCCGGGTTCGGCGTCAAGTGCGAGCGTGTGCTTCGCATAGAGGAGCTTCCGGCGGCTATCACTCGGATGATTGAATCCCCTGAGGCCTATGTCCTGGACGTCATGGTTCCCCATGATGTGCATGTGCTGCCGATGATTCTGGGGGGCATGAGCTACAAGGATGTGATTCTGGAACGTATTGCCGGGGATGGTTCCGCCAAAAAGGCGTCTGAACTGGGCAAGGAAATCCCGACTGCCCTGTAAGAGCGAGGCAAGCTTCTTCTATTGAGCCTTAAACAGGAGCCGTCCGTAAGGGCGGCTCCTGTTGCATGGCGGCGCAAGTGGAATGCAGGTCAGTTGACTGCCATTAGGGTGGCAGCAAGGCATGTATATAGATCCGGATATTCCTGTTTTCCGGTAGGTGAATTCCTGGTTTTGTGAAGGAATGAGGAAGATGTTTCTGGACGCAGTAAAAAAGAACGGTTAGCATCAATGAGCCAAATTGAGTGCAAGCTGGCTCGGACGTGAAGTAACTGAGGTTTTCTAAGATGATGCCACATCGGATGCTGCGCTTGCGCCAACCTCAAGCTCACAGAAAATTTCCGGGAATCCGGCGCATGCTGTAAGCGATTGAGAAATGTAGCTTGACAGAAAAATTCCCTTTGATCAGGCCTGACCGCATCTGGTTCTTGCATCAGGTTGGCGCAAGACCTTTGTTGCATGTTTGATACTCAAACCGTATTCGTCAGGCCGTCGCACCCACACGGGTGCGTGAATTGAAACTAATTGTTTCAACGCTCTAACAAATGATGAAAGTGTCGCACCCACACGGGTGCGTGAATTGAAACGGTAGTGCTAATGTATTGATTCACGAACCATAGCGTCGCACCCACACGGGTGCGTGAATTGAAACATTGATAAAAATACGGTAAGAATACGAATCTGACGTCGCACCCACACGGGTGCGTGAATTGAAACCGGCACCGTTTTCGTAGAGGCTCCATGTCAGCGTGTCGCACCCACACGGGTGCGTGAATTGAAACCCATGGCGCGGATGCGGCCCGGACGTTTGCCGAAGTCGCACCCACACGGGTGCGTGAATTGAAACCCTGAACTTAAAAACAACGTTCATTATTGGGGTTGTCGCACCCACACGGGTGCGTGAATTGAAACATAGGCTATTGGATATTCAAGTCCGTTGTCTGCTGTCGCACCCACACGGGTGCGTGAATTGAAACTTTGCGACAACATATTTGAGGTGTGACAGGGATCATGGAAAAGGGGTGAATTTGGGGTGAAGAGGGGTGAAAGCTTGATGAATTAAAGGCTCGCAGGGTGGACAACGTGCAGGAAGAAAGAAGGTGAAAAATTCCGCGATAGAAATGAATTTGACAGAAAGATGGTGAATTTTTTTCGTTGAGTGCAATGTCGTTGCAAGAAGAGTGCAAACTAAGAGAAATAGCGGCCATGTCTGAATCAAATACACCTCTTGTTATAACGCCGATCCCAGTGTACGGATCAGTTACTGTCATATCTCCGCAGGACCAGGGTAATGCCCATCCCCAGACCTATCATCTGCGGGAGTCGGCCATTGTGCTAATATGGGCCACTCGTCAGGGTCATGAGATAACAGCATGGGTACGGGACGTGCTCAATAACGTGTGGGTGATTATCCACGAAGACGAGTGAAACAGGAAAACAAAAAGGCCGCCAGGAGCAACCTGACGGCCTTAATTGTATCATAGCCTAGTCATCACAACATAAAGCACGGACAAAAGGTGTCATTTCCTCGCCCTGATGATCCTCCAGCAGTTGCTCTATCCTTTCGTCAATGATGCACAGGACAGTAGAATAGAGACTATCAGCATACAGTGACTGCTTGGTGGTGACAACAAGCGCTTGGATGGCTAGATTGGACTGTTGGCCATTGCGATCAATAACGTAGCAATTAAGCTTATCGCCCGGCTCTAAGGTTTTCATGATAGTTTTTCTGTTATTTCAATCCGCGCATCCACAGGAGGCATGCACCAGGCGGGGGCGTCCGGTCTGGCATCGGAATTGATGATACATCTCTTGCCTAAGATATCGGTATCCCTGAGGAGCTGGAAGCATCCAAAGTCCGGTAGGGTACTCATAGACATTGCCGAGGCGGTATGCGATAGCTATCTCCTGATCCTGGTAGTATAGATCGTACTGCTTGCGCGTAATACCGCAGCCATCCTTGACGACATCCCATACATCATTGACATAGCCGACATGGGTACTAATCAGGTCAACCTCGCCAACGATCCGTGATACCGGGGCAGTAGCGTAGATGATCAATCCATCCACCCCTCTGGGTGAGTGGGAGATCTTGCGCAGCTCCCATATCTTGGAGCCATCCCGGTACATATCCCAGTACTGAGGACGCAAGGGTATCAGAGCAAGCCTCCTGCTCATGGCTGCCCCTCCTCACTATCTGGTGAGACAATACGCCAGGGAGCAGCGATGTCAGCTGCGTCCGGAGTCAAAACCCAGTCCGTCCATATCCAATCCACTAGGACATGGTTGATTGGATCGTATATGGCCGTGATATTACCATATTCAGGATTGCAGGCGGAGCACTCAATGACGGCCCCATCCTTGGCAGCCATGAGCGCCTCCGGCCATGTGAGCGGATAAGTAGGATCATTCATGGCTGCACCTCCTGATCTGGCATCCATATATTACTACGGAATCCCCGCTCAGTGGCCTTATGCGGCCCAGGAGTGGGAACAATACGTACAGCCCCGACATGATCAGCCAGCTTGCCGGGCGGCATAGTGCACGGATCAGCGTGCGGTTCGTAGGTCTCCTGCCCGGTTTCAGCGACCATCTTGCGAGTCTCCGCCCGTCCCCGGTTGATGACGGTGTACATCAGGTGCCGGACGTGTTCCACGGCGGCCCAGTTGCGCAATGCCTGGTACACATCCCGGCCCGTGCAAGGCAGGTGCAGCTGGTCGCGCACAATCTCGGCCAGATAGTCCGGAGTTATCTCATAGCGCTGCATGGCATCACGCAGATTGTGGATGGCCTTGTCCATCTCCGACCAGGTACGGTCCTTGACAGGCGCACAGCCAAGATAGGATGCCAGCCTATTATAGATAGGTACGTAGTGCTCCTGGGTGGCTTTGGTCAATGACTCGGTGATCCCTGTGGCTGCCCAGACCTCGTCGTGCCTCCAATCTCTCAGAGACGGGAGGGGGCATCCCTGGGACTGGATACGCTTGTAGGCCTTGCCGGCCATAATGGACAGTACGGCGATCTGTCGCTTGGTAAGTGGCTTATTGTTCATGACCGGGATTTTGTAGAGCCTTGATCAGTTGTTGCCGCTGCTTGGGCGTCAGATAGACAAGAGTGGCTGTTGCTCCTCCTCTATCAGTGCCCGTCCAGATAGTCAGCAGGGTCTGGAATCCATAGTCTTTAACCTCAATCTTAGTCATCCCTGGTACTCCTCTCTACGTAAAAAGTCTCCACCTGTTTGATCTCCAAACCCAGCTTGGCGAGCTTGTGAGGCTTGACATGCTGGCGGATTGCATCCTTGTCAGGAGTCACCTTGGTGACCAGGTACGCCTTGCGGCGCGTAGTCTTGAGCAGGGCGACAATCTTGTCCCACGTCCAGCCCTTGGCGGGCTTGAGGGAGGGCTGCCCCAGACGATAACCGTAGGTGGTCAAAGCGGTGGTGCCGGATTTGCGGCCCTTGGAAAACAGCTCGTCCCTGCGGGGGGATGCCCATTGCTCGGCCATCTTGGTGAGCCGGTCAATCTCCCTGGTCAGCTCGCTGATTTTAGGGTCGTGATCCGTGAGCACTTGCTGCATGGCGGTTTCCTTGGCGGCTTGCAAGGTATCCAGCTCGACGCCTTTGCGGGCGATGTCGTCCAGGGTCTGACAAAATTCAGCCTTGTCCTTAATAATCTGCTGGTCGGTTGCTTTAGTGGTTGTGCGTATTTTACCCATTGTTGCGTGTGTGTTGTTTGTTGAGTTGTTTTCTCTTTTTGGCCAGCATGTTTACGACATGCTGCCAGGTAAGGTCTGGCGTGGCGCTGAGCCACTCCAGAAATCGCTCTCCATCTACAGGGACGTAGTACTGTCCGAGCTGCTCCAGCCGGATGGCGATCATGCCCGGCCAGCGGGGGTCACAGACTTCCCAGTGGTCACACGCGCCGGGGAAGCGGGAGAGTTGCAGGCCGATGAGATAGGCCAGTGTATTGGGATCGTAGGTCATGGCTGGTCAATGTAGATGTAGACGGGAGGGATGGGATTAACAGGCTCGGCTCTGTTGATCAGCTTGTGTACCAGGTCATCGGATGAAAGATGATTGCCGTGATTGGCGCGGTTCAACTCTGAGCGGATGCCCTCGGTCATGATTCTTCGGCACTCCGGGCAGACCGCATAGGTCTGCCCATGGCGCTGGATGATCTCCAGGCGCGCGTGCCGGTGGTAATAGCAGTAGATATCCTCATTCATGACGGCAGTCCTCTTTGGAAGCATCAAAAAAGCGAGGCAGGAAACGCTTATTCAGCTCTCCCGTGGCTGTGTTAATGTGAGAGCTGATACCGTAAATATCGTGCATCAGGCTGAAATGGTCACCTGATGCCATATCCTCCAGCCGCAGGGGGCAGCCGTTGCAATGGCAGGCCTCCAGATACATCATGATGTCATCCTCACCCATCCGACGATCTGGCGAGATGAATCTGCGCATGATATCTGCAGCCCTCTTGGCGATGCGTTCAATGATCTCACGCTCCGCAGGTGTGGCGGTAAACAGATCTTTCATTGTTGGCCCTCCCGGTTGCGATTGATGGCATCGGCCATTACTTCGCCGATAGCGTTCGTGTTGCTGGCAATGACTGTCTTGAGCAGCGTGTCGACACGTGATGCCGGCGTCTCGTGGTCCGCATCCCGGAGGGTCTCGTTGTAAATAGACAGCCCTTGCTTGCCCGTGTCCGTGATAACATCCTCAATATGGATGATATAATGGCCTCTCTTGGGGTCCGGTTTGACATTGGGGGCTTGCCGCCCCCTGTCCTGTTGATTGTTAGTGTTGGTGCTGTACATGATGGTGGTGTTATTGGTTGGAAGTTGAGTCAGGCTGGTCGGCCTCGGTGGGGCCGACGGTGATGCTGGCCAGGCGGATATTGCCCAGCAGGGCGTGCAGATGGGATATGGCCAGATTGAGGGAGTCATAGTCCGTCTTGGTCAGGAGGGCCACCTTGCAATGGCTGACCCGATCAACATGGATATGCTGGGTGATGTAAAGCAGCTGCCGGTGCCGTTCCCACTGCGCCTCGCTCAATACCGGGATAAGTTCCAGGGCAAGGCTGTGATGCGTGGTGATGAGGGCGTCGAGGTCAGCCAGGCGGAGGACCACATAGCGGGTCGCTCCCAGGTCAACGATGCTGTACTTGATGGTCTTCTTGCGCATGAGATAAGGGTGGAGTGAATGGTTAAAGGCCCTTGGCAAGCACCTCAATCATATCAGCAGCGCGCTGGAAGTGGTGCCAGCCGTAAGGCTCGCCGGCTTTGGAGGCCAGAGTGTAGCCAATAGAAAGGAGCTTGGTATAACGTCCCAGGCCGACGTCGTTGGCTACTGCTTTTACATAGCCGATGATGTCCGCGCCCGGTTCCGGCAAACCGTAGTGCTGCCAAAGTTGTTTCAGGTCGCGCAGGGGCAGCGTGTCTTTAAGAGCCACGGTCATGCCTCGTTTGACGATTTGTTCCAGAACGCCCTTCCAGGACATGTCCTTATTGAGCGCGTCACACCATACTTTAGTGCCGATAAGCAGCATTCCGCAGTTGCACTCGTCGGCAATTTCGCGGAGCGTTTCCACGGTGCGGATGCCAAGCTTTCGCTCCTGGAGGATCACCTGGTGTATTTCGTCCACCACAATGAGGTGCTGGGGCGTGATGGTCCGGTACAGGTAATCCATGTACATGTCCATGTTTCCCGTGCCGGTATTGCCCAGGGCCTGGGCCATGCGCCGGATCATCTTGCCGGGAGAGGGAGATACCGGGCAGCGCACCAGAACCGTGGCTCCCTTGGCGGCGGCATATTCGCGGATGGCCGTTGTCTTGCCCCGCTGGGTCATTCCGATAACGGATACAATCTGCTGCCGCACGCGGGCATAGTCCGCCGCGTCCCATATCCGTTGCGCCATGCTAGTCTGTACATACGGGGGCTTGTCCCCTGCTTCCAGCCGGGCCTCGTGAAGGGATTTATAGCGGTAAATGCTCGTGATCACCTTGTCCACACCAGCGCCATACGTGCCGGAAAGCACGCGCTGCACCACGGTGGGACTGTAGTTGATGGCATCTCCCAGGGAGGCAAGAGTCATGTTTTCCTGCCGTCCGAGGTTATTGAGCCACAGCACGGCATCGCGCTGGGCGGCCGTATAGGTGGAGCATTCCTTGATGGCTGCTTCGTACTGATCCCACTGCGTTGCAACCGCAGTGCAATCCTGTTGTTTTGTTGTTTCGTCCATATTTTAGGGTTGGTTAGAAAAGGTCTGAAATATTCACTTCCACGGCGCTTTCGTCGTTATTCGCAGGTGGCGGAGTATCGGAAAGGAGGGCGGACATGTCTTCTTTGCGTACCATGCGCCGCCCTCTGGCGGTGCCGGGAACGGAAGGGGTGATCAGGCCCAGGTCGGATTGGTCCGCCTCGTGCATCACGTCCTTGTTGGCCTGGTGGCGGCTCGCGTTGAAATTGTTTTCCGCCTGCCAGCGTGCTTTCTGCCGGGCCATGTCTGCGGCTTTGCGCGCCTCCACCTTGCCGATGGTCTTGTACAAGTCTTCGCTGAGCGGGTTGACGCGGACATACTGCGGAGCGCGTCCCAGGATGCGGCCTTGATCATCCAGCACAATCAGCTCGTGCAGGGCATAGGGGTTGATTACCACGCGGTATTCCTTCCGGTCGATCAGCCGGACGGGCGCCTGCCCGTCATTGGAAATTTCAGCCAGATAGATAATCGGTTCGCCGTTGTTGCAGAATTTGTCCTGTACCCTGATCAAGCCGTCGATCACGCGCACCGTGCGTCCAAAGTCACGGTCATCCCCGATCAGGTCCACATAAGCCGCCAGGGGCAGCCTGACCAGACGGCCCTTGCCACGTTCCCATACGTCTGCCGGGCTGAGGTCCGTTTCCCTCACCAGGTCCGGATGCTGGCCCACCAGTGCCTGGAGCATCATCTTTTGTTCCGGGGACTGTCTGAGGTCGTGTTCATTTACCCAGCAGCCGTTGCCGATGCAGTACTGTATGGTCTTGTTGCGGCCCCAGCCGCTGATTTTGTGGTCTGTGCGGCCATTGATCAGGGCGTACTTGATAGTGAGGTATTCCGTGAAGTCCTCAAAGTTCATGACCGGCATATCAATTTTGTCGGCCAGGTCGTCGCGCCCCTTGGCGCGCAGGGCTGCCTGCCAGAAGGCCACCTGTTCTGCCTCGCGCCTCATGCCCCAGGTGATTGCCGGCTCATTGCGTCCTGTCCAGCCCACCTGCAAGGGCAGATTGCCCTGCACGTTGTGAATCAGGTTGTGCGATCCTTCGATGCCGGCTTTGGCCTGCGGGTTGCCCTTGCCGCGCGCCGCCCGTCCTCCGATCGCCTTTTGAGCCGCTCCCTTGATGCCGCCCTTGCGGACCTTGAGCACGCCGCCCGTGGCGGTTTCCAGCAGTTTGATCTTATCTTCGGAAAGAGTCGCCGTCCGGTGCTCCATCATGATCACGCACGCCTCCGGATGGTAGCCGATATAGCGCAGCACATAGGCCAGGAACATGAGGGCCATTTTGCGGTCCAGGGCTTGCCGCCTGTCATCGGACATGCGGCGGAAATTGGGAATATGCCCCCAATGGATGCGGCATGCGCTGGCATAGTCGAACATGCCGAATTCGGAGACGCGCACCGCCTGCCCCCGGTACATGACTTCCGCATCGTGCATCACGTCGTCCATTTCATACCACTGCCCCGGCTCCAGCACGGAGCGGTCACGCAGCACGGGCAATTCCCGGACGGCTCCCATGCCAAACCGGGCGCGGTGGATTTCCTTTTCATGGTCGGCAAAAATGCGGTACAAAGCGCGTTCGTTGACTTCTTGCGGAATGGTGCCTGGAACGTGGCGTTCATAGCCGTCAATAGTCATGCCTCCGTACAGGAAGATGGTAAATATTTTGCGGATGGCCTCACGGCTGGATCGGCATTCATGTTCGGCAAACCGTACGGCCCAGGCGCGGAAACGAGGGGTTTTGATGCCGTAGTCCTCTACCGGCTTGTTGTTGCGCACGCGGCCATCCAGCAGAACATGCCAGTCCTGCGTGGCCTGCCAGCGTTTGATGATGCGGGACACCTGGGTAACGCTCAGTCCCATGTGCCGGGCCATCTGGCTATACAGGCCGCATGGCCCGGTGAGACGCTTGCCCTGTTTAAGCGCGCGCTCCATCCACTCAAGCTCATGCGCCCACTTGGTCACACGGTCGCGATGCTTTTCAGGCAGGGATTCAAATTCCTTGTCCGTCGCGGCGGCGGCATAAATGGCAAGAGTTTCCGTCATCGTTATGCGTTGGTTAAGGCGTTGATGATCCTGAGGGCGTTATTGAGAATGTCTTTACCTTCTGCCAAGGCATCCTGGTTCACCAGCGGCAAGCGTCCGGTATCCAGCATGGCTTCAAGGTCCACCATGATGCGGGCAAATTCATCACATGCTGATTTTTGCCGGGCGGCCAGTGCTTCCTCCGGGTCCGCAATGGGCTGGGGTTTGCCTGTTCCCCGGTTGTCATCAATGGTGCTGGTGCCGTGAGATTTGGGCGGAGTGACCACGCCAAAGTCAAAGTAGGCTTGCCGGAGGCTGTCAGCGTCGGAAAGCTTGCCGATCTCTTCCAGCGTGCGGGCGTCTCGGCGTCCGCTTTCTATAAGCGCCACATCCACCGTGCCCAGCTTCCGGGCGCGCTTGAGCACTTCCCGGTAGAGTTTCATGTAGCGTGCAGCCGTGCGATATTCAAAAGTGACACATGTGTCACTTTTGCCAAATAAGGCTTTCCATTCCCCATGCTGGGCTGCCGCTTTCATGCGTGCGAGCAATCCACCCAGCACAACCGCAGTCATCCAGCGTTTTTGCTCAAGGGTTTGAATTTGATTTGTCAATCCGGTGATTTGGCCGTGCAGAGCGTTGGCCCGGACGATTGCAATTTCCCAATCCCGGTTGGTAGTTGTCACCTCATTTTGAGGCATGATCTGAATCTCATATTTCATCTTTGAATTTTCTGAAAGCGATTTTGATTTTGCGCATGGCGGCGCGCTCAATGCTGAAAACCCGTTGCCGGGTTAGGCCCAGATAGAGGCCAATTTCCCGTTGTGTCAGGCTGCCGGCATGATCCAGGCCATAATGGCGGCGGAATTCCGGCACCCGCCAGAGGGCCTGCCAAATGGCCCATTCTTCCTCCGTCATGGGGATGTCCATGTTCACGGCGTCCTCAGGTTGCATGGCGTTATTTGGTGAGGGGTACAGGCAACACGGCGGTGCGGGCATCCTTGAGGCCCTCGCGCACCTGAGCGGCTTCTTTGTCCAGGCAATACACCACCGCCCAGGCGGCCAGCCAGCCCATCAGGGCCATAACGGCCACGGCTCCAGCAAATTCTGCAATATCCCGCATAATGATATTGATGTTAATGGTGGCGGCGTTTAGGAAGCTTGCTAATCCTGTCCAGCAGAGCTTTACTCTGCCTTATCCCTGTGAGGACGCTGGCCAGGTGCTGGTAACAGACACCTAATTCCGGAGCGGCTGTTCTATAGCTCCAGCCCTTGTCCTTGAGTTCTTGCCGTGCCCTCACCAGATTCCCGGTCAGGGCTTTGGCCTTGTGTTTCTCTTGTGCTCGTGCGAACATACCAATCGGAATATACCGAACCGTATGAACAAGCAAGAAGAAAATATGCAAAACAGTATATTTTCATTGCGACTTCTTGAAGCAATGAAATCAAATGGACTAACACAGAAGGAATTAGCGGATTCAGCAGGAATTACTCAAGCTGCTGTATCAAGGTATTTGAGAGAGGAAAATACTCCAAGAGCATCCGAATTAGGGGCACTCGCAATAGCTCTTGGGGTAAGCATGGATTGGCTTTGGGGACGAAGCGGAAACAAAGAAGAGCAACATGAGCATTATCACGATCTCGAAAATTGGAAGGTGAGAGCCATTAAGTCTGAAGAGAAGCTGAAGATGCTGAAATCAGCCATGCAGGGGTGGCTGAAAAAAATTTAGCAAAAATGTTCGCGGGAGAACAATTAACTTGTTAAAAAGATACGGAACTATGCAAGAATAGTCTTTCTGTAGGATTTTCACCATCATTCAAATGTTGGATACCCGGCAACATATCCGGAGAAAGATAGAGAAGATGGCTGGAACAAGACTAAAGTAAATAATTCCGAAAAGATATAATACACAGTAAAATATTACCATGGACAACACAAAATACTACTATCAATTTAATAGTAAGGCTCGCGGTCCAATCTCCGCAGACAAGATCAAAGCCTTACTGGACTCCGGTCTGATTACCATGGATACCATGGTAGCCAAAGAGGGTGATCAACAATGGACGCCGTTAAACCAGGCAGATATCATTTACTCCCCTAAACAAGCTGAGGAAACTACTCCAGCTGAGGAAGTCAAAAAAAAGAATCCTGTCAGCATGCAACGCCTCATCTACGCTTCTATGGTGTTAATTGCATGCTTGATATTAATCTCCGGAATCAATACATGGCTACTCTGGCAACACAATGTTGTTCTTACAAAAACCGTAAAACCGCAACAATGGGAGTATGATAAAAAATTTATTAGTCTAATCCATGAATACACGGGAAAAGGATCCTTCGTGGATCGTAACAAAGATTCTGACTGGATCAAAGGAGGATGGGAGCCAATCATGATCATTAACAAAGATGGAATGGGATTTGACTGCTTGATGCGTCGCCCCAAACCAGCTCAATAGCATGAAAGTGGCAGCCCAGCACGGAGAATGGGGAAAGCTTTTCAATCCAAATTCGAACAATTGTGCGAATTTCAATTTTGGGCAGCGGGAAGCTAATAAAGTTATGAAGCTTTACCGGGAACCATGATTCCCATTTCAAATTCAGTAAGGAACCAAAAGCGACACATGTGTCGTTTTTGAATATCAGCAAAGGGGGGAGTTATTCATCAAAACGGAAACATGTTTCCGTTTTGATGCCAGGGATGGGAGAAGATGTCTGAAATTCTGTCGCGGGGAATGATCAGGCGAAGGGGAGAGGCGCAAGGGCTTTTGCATGGCCTGAAATGTCGGAACAAGGCTGATGCCCGTGTGTTATATTATGCACATGGACGCAAATATCACTCGCTGGGTGAAGGGGGGAACTTGTGGAGTGACGGAGGCCGCCCGAATCCTTGGTTACAGCCAGGACACCGTGCGCCGGATGATTGAGGACGGCGAATTGATCGGTTGGCGTGCCAGGCGCGGAGGCCGTAAATTTTTGATGTACAGGGCGCAAGTAAAAGATGTCGCATCCAGGGCACAGGCTCAGGCGGTGCAGTATGCGCGGGACATGCAGCAACTGACGCTGCCCCTTTAATTTTGCCGCAAATGCCGCAAATACAGCTTTTGCGGCAAACGCCGCATTTGCCGCAAACGCCGCAGCGCCATCCGGGAAATGGGCTAAACTGCCCACATGAACGACGCGCAAAAACAAGATTTTGGAGCTGCTACGGATAGTGGAACGCATGACGGACAAACCCTCACGTTGGGAAACGTCGGGGTGAGCGAGCCGAAGGCGAACAAATCAAACGCCGGGGCAGCTGCCACGCAGCAAACGGCAAAGAATAATACGCCTTGGTATTTGAGCCGGACATTTTGGATCAACGCTGCCGCCCTGGCCTCTTTATTGGTGCCGGCAGTGAGGGATTGGCTTGAATCCAACCCTGTGGAATTTACAGCCGCTCTTGGGGCGGTCAACGTATTGCTCCGGTTTGTGACCGTGGGCAAATATCAATTTGCGGAGCCGACCGGTGATCAGGATGGAGGCGTTGACGAGTCAGCGCCGAGAGCGTCCAACACGTCCGGCGCCGGCGGCTCCGCCCTCCTGCTGATGATCGGCATGTCCCTGGTCATGACGACCTGGGCTTGCAGCAGCGCGGATAAGCAGACCGCCGCCAGCGTGGCTCTTACGGATGGCCAGGTGGTGGTCATCCGTGGCGGCTCGTCCCTGGTGGTGGACCGTGACAATCACAGCGTTTCCTGGTCCCAGTCCACCCCGGACGTGGTTGTGGTGCCGCCCGTGGTGCAGGCAACGGGTAAATGATAGCAGGCCTTTAGTCTTTAACAGGTAAATATGATGAAAGTAGCACTGGACATAGGGCATTGCTCCACGGGCGACCAGGGCGCAGTGAGCCACGACGGCCTGGCAGAGCATCCTTTTTGGGCGCAGTACACGCCGGCAATCGTCCGAGAACTGGAAAAGCTGGGGCACCAGGTGCGCGTCTTCCGCCGCGAGGATTACAGCCGCAGCATCAAGAATGAATGCGTAGCCATCAACGCCTGGGGAGCCGATGTAGCCGTGAGCCTGCATTTCAACTCCGCCGACAGCCCAGCCTGTAAGGGGGGGCATGAAGTGGTGCACTACGACGGCAGCAAGAAAGGCATTGCCCTGGCCAAAGCGATAGACGCGCAATTTGACCTGATTGCGGAGCTGGCCGACCGCAACATACGGACGCCTTATGCCAACCGTGGCGACGTGTTTTTACAGGGCACCGTGTGCCCGGCGGTGATTGTGGAAGGGGCGTTTTTGTCCGTGGATTCCGATGTGGAATTCTTGCATGAAAAGGGTGAGGTACTGGCTCAGGCCGTTGCTCACGGCATCCATGCTTACGCAGTGCAATGTGGGGCGTAATTGCAGAGGCGGCGGCCACCATGGACGCCGGATCGGTGGGCCAGATGCTGGCCTACTTAATGGGAGCCGGCGTGATCGGCGGGGGTGGGTACGCGATGGGCAAAGCGCGTAAGTCACCCCAGCAATCAGAGGATGCCCAACGCGTTTATCTGGAAGATAAATTCGCCACCCGTGAAGAAGTTGCCGAAATCAAGCAACAACACCGGGCGGAGGTGTCCGACCTCCACGCTCGCCTAACCGGCATCACGGTCAAGCTCAATGAGATGTACGGACAGCAAAACATGATGATTGAAATTCTTAAATCACGGAAATCACTATGAACCAACATGCCAAGGTTAAAATCGCCATCCTGCGCAGTCTCAAGCGGATGCCCAAGACCTACACGATGCGCGACGAAGCATTGCGCGCGGAGGTCTGTCTGGACGTGCAGCCGCGCCCCACGCTGCTGGAACTGGAAGACGCTCTTACGGACCTGGAACAATCTTCCTGCATTATCGGCACCCGCAACGAGCTGACCGGGGAACGCAAGTGGATGATCACGGATGCCGGAATACTACAGCTTGGACAGATATGACCATCCCGGACGCCATTGTTACCATTGCTTCCATGGCCTTTAGCTTAACCGCTTTATATTTATTCATTAAATACCGATGAAGAAACTCCGTCAGGACAGCGTAGCCGCCAATCTGCCGCCCTACCTCCGGGATGCGGTGGACGAGATGTTTTTCTCCGGCACGACTTACAAGGCCGTGCAGGAACGGGTGGCGGAAGACGGCATCACCTGGAGCCTGACGAGCATCGCGCAGTATTACCACAACCACGTCCAGCCGCTGATGGCGACACGCCGCAAGGACATAGCCGCCAAGCTCAACAAGATGGACGCCTCCGACCTGGACGAGGCTACCTTGCAGGCGGTGCGCTCCACGGTGTTTGACCTGGCAACCTCACCAGGCAGCGACCCCAAAACCCTGAAAACTCTGTTCGGCATCGTGCAGAGTTACGCCAAGGGAAAGATGGAATCCACCCGCCTGCAACTGGACATCGACAAATGGCAGACGATGGCCGCCCAGGCTCTGCTGGACAAGGCGCTTTCGCCGGAGGTCCAGGCAATCGTCAATGGCGAGGGCAGTGACGCCCAGAAGGTGGCCATGCTGCGTCCGCTGCTGTTTGGCAAGGCACAAACAATCACACCGGAATTTATCAATGGATAAAGGCAACTCCCAGCCCCTGATCAATCTGCTTACCTTCCAGGAAGTGGCCTTTTGGCTGCGGCTGCGCACCATGTTTTTTTTGTGGGCTCGGCAGCGCGGCAAGTCCTACCTTATTGCTGCCAAGGCGATAGACCGCATGCTGGAACGTGCCGGACGGAGTTGTTATTTTGTCAGCGCATCCATCGCCACGGGCAAGGAAATCGTGGAAAAGGAGGCCCAAATCTGGCACGACGCGCTGGCCAAACTGCGGGCAAAACAGGAAGCCCTGGGCAAGGAACTGGGCGGCAATGTGGTGGACAAGCGTTCTCACAAGCTGCTGGCCGTGGATGATCTGGCGGAACTGATGGACAAGCAGACGGCCCAGGTGCGCATCTACCATACGCGCACCTCTTACAGCCGCACCAAGATTCTGGCCCCCAACCCGGACACGGCGCGCGGCTGGACCGGAGATGTGTTTGGGGATGAAGTCGGGTTCTGGCCAGACTTCCGGGCGGTCCTGGACGCTGTGGAGCCGATCATCTCCCGCAACCCTGATTTTCTGATGTGGATGTTCACGACGCCGCCGGAGGACGACAAGCATTTCACCTATGATTTTCTCAACCCCGGCCCGTTGGAATTCACGCCCAACGCCCAGGGGAATTTTTACAAGACGGAGGCCGGCTATCCGGTCCACCGTGTGGACATTTTTGACAGCGAGCTGGCGGGACTGTCCCTGTTCGATCCGCTCTCCGGCAAGCCGGTGGCGTTTGAAGAATACCGCGCCCACGCCATGGACAAGGCATCTGCCGATCGCAACTATGCGCTCAAGTTTGTTCAGGGCGGGCAATCCGCCGTGCAGCTGGCGTGGCTCAACAACGCCATGTACAAGGGAGCGCAGTGCTGCACGGGCATTGATCTTAGCAAGGAGGTACTGGCAGCATGAGCAACTATGAGACATTGATACCGTCCACATGGGCGGAACACTTGAAAGGCGGCAAGGTATGCCTGGGCCTGGATGTGGCGTCCACCATTGAGGACAAGTCCAACCCGAGCTCGCTGACAGTGATGGAGCAATGGGAAGGCGTCTATTATGAACGGCTGGTTGTGCGATGGAAGACGGAAGACCTGGACGTGATGGAATCCATCATCCGGCACGTACTCAAACCCATCGCCAAATCATATCGCAAGGCCTTGGTGGTCGATAAATCCAATGAAAAATTTGCGGCTAACAAACTGCGACAAAGACTGTCCGGCGAAATTCGCGTAATCGGATTTGCTGGGAACAACAATGTCATCTACGAGGGAGAAAAGACCGACGCCAAAACGGCCATGGGGTCCGCGTACTGTGGCGCGTTGGAAGATGGCCTGATCGCCATGCCCTCCGGCAAATGGCTGAGGGATGATCATCGGCTGGTCAAGCGCAACGGGGCCAAGTTTGAGTGCAAGCCGGACAAGGACGGCAACCATGCCGACACGTTTGACAGCGGCAAGCTGGCCTACTGGGGATTTATCGGCAAAAGCTTTGTAGTAGTTCCCCCGGAACCGGGACGGCGCGACGTGAACAACGCCTACTCAGAGGCGGCTGTCCAGGCAACCCTGGCCAATAACATCAACCTAGATGAAAGACCGTTTGCATGAGCCGGAACAATAAATTCAGAAAGGGAGGAACTCTGGGCAATCTCACGCTGACACCAGCACAGGCTGCCCGCCTGAAAAGCGACAGCAAGCCGGTGGTATTTACCGAGCAGGACTTGCGCGACATCCTGGGCGACCAATCCCGGCATCTGTCCTATACGCCTCCCCTAGACTTTTTGAACATTTCCACCGTGCGCTCCTGTATGAATGAAGCCCTGCGCGGAGCGTACGCACAAGTACAGTGGATATGGGAACAGCTGGAACCGGCTGATGCCGTGCTGGCCAGTTGCGTGGAAAAGAGGGACACCGCCCTGAAAAAGCTACCCTGGCGCATTGTCAAAAAGAAAGGACTGAGTGATCTGGAAGATGCCATTGCGGACGCCCAACTCAGAACGGCCAAGGACTTTTGCAATGCCATATCCAACATGGATGAAGCAATCGCTGCATTCGGACAGGCATCTTTCAGGCATTTCCGCCGGTTGCAAATGGTGGAGACTTCCCGTGAATTTATCCTGCAAGTTACCGATAACTGGAATTGGAGCCGTGACGGCTATGGCGGCCCTTGGCAATGGAACCCACGCGCGACGTTTGGGACAGCGCGGGCGGAAGAGGTACCCGTGCCGGAATGGTCCATCCTGACGCGGCTCTGCCCGCGTCCCATTGACCAGGTGGCCATGATGCTGTGCCTGGACCGCAAGAACGCCAAGGCACAGTGGATGACCTGCAACGGACGTTACGGCACGCCGCCGTTTTTTGTGATCATGCCGGAAGGAACGGATGAAGACACCAAGACGCTTTATCTGAAAATGGCCATGCAGTGCATCAGTAACAGCTGCGGCACACTGCCTCCCGGTGCTGATGTCAAGGCCGTGAGCGTACCGGCCAGCACGCCGGACATGTTTCTCAAACTGATCGACCTGTCCACCCAGGAACTGGTGCTGCGCTCCACCAACGGCCAGATGACCATGCTGACCGCTCCTGGGGCAGGCACCAACACGGAAACCGGCTCAACGCACGAAGACGGCTTTGACGATTTGGCTGCGGCCGAAGGCAAGGACATTGCCGGCGTCCTCAACCGGGGTATGGTGCGGCCCATCATCGAACAATGGCACCCCGGCCAGGAAATTTACGTGGAACTGGAAATCAAGCACCCGGAAGCGGACGACACGGTGGCCAGCGTCACCAACATATCCCAGCTGGCCGGAGCAGGCTACCGAACTCCCGACGACCAGGTGCAGGAATTGACCGGGTACAACGTCACCACCCAGGCCATGCCGGGAGCCGACGGGCTGGGCTTGCAATCTCCCCTGCTGCGGGAGATGCACACCCGTTATGCGCCAACCATGCTGTGGCCGGCAGCGCGTGAAGCGTTTGACCAGTCCTGCATGCGAAAAGACTGCAACAGCCGCACCCAGGAACCGGCATTGAGCAAGGATGAACTCGATACCCTGCGCCGTATGGCGGAGGTGCCGGGAATAGGAGAAGTGGCCAAATTGGCGGAAACGCTACAGGACCCCTTAAAAGCCGCCATGGACACCGAGATGCAAAACGGCCCGCAAGAGCCGGGAACCCCCGTTGCAACCCCGTTGCAAATCGCAAATTTGGAGGATGACGACGAAAGGAAGGACACCAACGGGAAGATGAGCCGGTCGGAAGCGGCCAGACACGCCGCCAGAGTGCGCTGGGGGCAGGAAGGAAGAACCGGCCGGAACCGTGGCGTCGGGCGTGAAGGGGAAACCAGATCCGGCAGGAGCAACACGCCATTGAAAGCCGGCCAAAATGCCACAGTCACCGAAAAAGTGGATGCGGTGGAAAAGGCTATCCGGAAGACGGCGGCCAAAGGAGGCCGCGTGCAGGGCGTGGCAAAAATCGGAAGCAGCAGCCTGACGGTGGAACATGGCAGCCCCGGTCAAGGGAAGAAAGGCACCAAAGGGCACGGCAGCAGCCACGCCGCCGCCAAACACTTTGCTGACCCGCAGGACACAGATGCCAGGAAAGCGGCCAGGGCAGCCGTTGTGGGTAAGAAGTCGAAGGATGCCAAGAGCGGAAACGTTCGCTCAGAACATCAGGGAACCAACACCGTGCTGGGACAAACCGGGAAAAAGAGAGCCATCAAGATGATCACGGCCCACAAAAAGAAATAGAAAAGCCCCGGTCAGGAACCGAGGCCACAGTCAGGTGATACGGGGCCGCTCCCAACCCCCAATCTACGGAAGGAGCCCCACTGGTTGACGCTGACAGGCTTCCTCCCGGTGCACGACCGGACATTCACCTTAACAAGCAAGACCCAAATAACAAGAGCGAATTTGAGACATGAAAGTAATACCGTTTAATGACGCGCCCCATGCGCCCTATGAACTGGGGAAAGTGCCGGCTGCCGGATGGTTTGCGGTGGAGCCAACCTGCGAGTGGACGCCCAAAATGCAGGATGAACTGCGGCGAGCCCTGAACGATCCTTCCGACACGGTATACCAGGCCCGGCTGGATGCCCAGGGATTGATGATCCTGGAAGACAATTTTTCCCTGGAAGATACCGACGGGCGCGGTCTGCCCACTTCCGAGCAGCACAAATTTGAAAAGGCGTTCGGCTGGGTGAAGGCGCTGCACGCGGAAGGGGATATGCTCTGGGCCTGGATTGAATGGACGCCCAGGGGACACCAGGCCGTGAATGAAGGGGAATATGTGTTCTTCAGCACGGAATACGATTACCCGGATTTTGAAGTGATTGACAACCGCGTGGTGGCTCCGGTCCGGCTGGCCGGCCTGAGCGTAACCAACTACCCCAACCACAAGGGACAACTCCCGATGACCAATTCTCGCAAACAAGCAAACCGAGATAACCAACAAGACAAAGACATGAAACCGACCAACAAGACCCGCACGGCCATCACCAAGCCGAAGCGCGACAAGAACAGCGAGCTGGACCAGACGCCGGATGAACCGACCGAGGAAAAGACGCCTCCCACCCCTCCGGCCCAGGAGGACAACAAACCCGCCGACATGAATTCGGACACTGACCCGGATGACCCGGAAAAGGACACCAACGACGACGGAAGCGCTGCCGTAAACATCCTGATGCAACTCGCGGAAGAGATGGACCTGGACGAATCCGCCAACGCGGAGGACGTGCTGGCCGCCGTCCAAGGCCTCAAGTCCAAGGTGGAGGAACTGACCGCCGCTCTGGCTGCCGCCAACGCATCCGGAGGGCCGGACACCAACAGCCGCAAACGGCGTTACCCGAACCTGGCTCCCCTGCGCGACGTCAACACGCGGATGCAGGGCCAGAAACCCAACCGGGATGTGAGCGTGCGCATCAACGGAATGAGGCGCGACGTGAACACCCAGGAGAAAGCCATGACGGACTACTGCCAGGGCCGCGTGGATAAGGAAGAACACAAGCTGGGGCGTCAACTCAACTCCGCCGAATATGCCCGCGTCTGGCGCGATGCCCGCCAGGACTACCAGGACGGCCTGCGCTAAGGCATCCGGCAACAACCAACACACCAACATACGAAAGGAAACCAACCATGATCGTCTATGACAAGCCGGTGCTGCGCCGGCAATACACGGAGGAAGCCAGCAAGCAGGGCCACCTCCATGAAGGCAAATTTGCCTCCATCAATGCTGCCGGGGAAATCGCCCTGGAAGACAACGACACAATGCCCCATGGCGTGATCAGCGAGCCGGACGGCCAGCTGCGCTCCATGCTGGGCAATCGGACCGGGGCATCCATCATCCTGTGGTCCAGCCAGTCCATCGTGCAGGCCCAGCTGGGCACAGACCCCGGCACCATCAAGATGAACACCCCGCTCAAGCGTAACGCTGACGGTACCGTTTCCGCATCCTCGGAAACTGCCGGCGACCTGATTGTGGGTTACGCTGTTCAGGACGTGGCCACCACCAAGGCCGGGCAGCTGATCAACGTGATCATGTGCAAGCCCTACAAAGTGGAGGCAGCCTCCGAATAACATCATTATTAACTTTTAACCATTAACTGATATGAGCACAAATTACACTTACTGTTACTCGTTGCACCAGATGGTGGTGGGCTGGTTCCGCCGTTCTCCGGTCAATCCATTGTCCTTTATCGCGCCGTCCGTGAAGGTGGACGGAGACAGCGGGACGTATGACTATTTTCCCCAGGGATATGCGTTCCGTCGCGTGGACACCTCGCGCGGACGCCATCAATCCGCCCGCAGCCTGGACCTGGTTTGCACACCACGTCCATTTGCCCTGGAGGACCACAGTCTGCGCATCGGCATCGACGATCAGGATTTGCATTTGTCCAGGGAAGAACTGGACGCCCGCCGCTCCGAAGTGGCCGCCCTTAAAGCGGAGGCCAGGACGGGAACGCTTCTGGGCGTCTGGCAAAGGTCCATGATTGCCGACGGGTTTGACCATTTCCGCAGCCAGGTTCAGGCGCGTTCCGGCGTGGGCAACTGGTCGTCTTCCTCCGCCGATCCAATGAAGGAACTCAAGGACGAGATTGACCGCATGGAAACCCAGGCCGGCATCAAGCCCAACCGCATTCTGATTCCGAGCAAGAAGTGGGATGTGCTGGGGGCCTCCCCCGCCATCCTGGATGCCATCACCTACAACAGCGCCAGGGAACTGACCGTTGACTTGTTCAAGCAACTGCTGGGCGTCCATGCCGCCGACGATCTCCAGGTAATGGTGGCCAATGTCTCCGTTGGCAAGGATGAAGCAGGACCATCCGTGGAGTTTGAAGGAACCAACTTGCTGGGTGACGACGTATGGCTGACCTATGCCCAGGAGGGAATGGCCGTCGGGGACTTCTCCGGCCTCAAGGTGCTGAGCGCCGGCGGCGACGCCTACGCGGAAAACGTAGAAAGCTACTACGAGCGCGGCATCCATACCACCTGGTACGAAATCAATATGAAGCATACGTACGCCGTAACGGCTCCGCCCTGCGTGAGCCGCCTGACGATCAGCTGATCATGGCCTCCCGCTTCCGTTGCGGAAGCGGGAGGCAAAGACTAACAACAACTAAAAGACCAAATCATGATGACAAAACTTAATACCAGCAAGACCAAAACATCCGCCCCCATGGCTGAACCCCAGGGCGACAACACCAAACCGGCAGACGGAGAACCCACCGACCCCAACATGACCAAGCAAGAATATGACGCCTTGACCGGCACGGCATCCCAAGAAGAGGATCCTCCTAAAACGGAAAACAGAGAAATTAAAGGACAGGAACCTGTATCATCCGCCGCCACCTTGCGAACAGCTGAACCTTCCCGCGTGGAAATTGCCGCGACTATTGCCTCCGGCCTGGTGGCTCACGGACGCTATGCAGCACTGCTGCGCGACGAGCGCATGATCCGCGAGCTGGCGCTCAACTCCCTGCGGGTGGCCGATGCCCTGATCTCCGCCGCTAACCCCCAAGCCTGACCGCTTCATGAAAGCCTGGATCAAGCTGACGACGGATGACCTGGCCCTGGTATTCAACGCCAAGGAATTGGCCGTTGTGGCACCGTCCGGCCCGGACTCCGCCAATCCCTGGACGCTGGACACCCTGGACGACGTGACAGCCATGGTCAGGGAATCCATCGCCAGCAATCCGGCCAACGCGCTGGACGATGACCAGGCAACCATACCGCGCACGCTGCGCGCTGCCGCGATGGACATTGCGGCGGTGCGCCTGCTCAAGCGTTTCAGCATGGCCATCACCGACGAGCGGCGCAAGGCGGCGGATGATGCCGCCGCACTGCTGGCCTCCATTGCCAGGGCGGAACGCAAGGTGATGGGGCCGGACGGCAAGGTGCATGTGCCCGCATCGCACAAGCCTGCCATTATCGCCCCGTCTCCGGCCTACGGCAACGACGGCACAGGCTGGTACCCGGAGCCATGATCGAGGCATCATGGCAGTTAATAGTGAATAGTTATCAGGTAATAGCATGCCCGCTCCCGGTCAGTTTATCCTTAACAAGCAAGTCATCCCGTCCGAGCTGCGCAGCCGGGAATGGGAAGCTGCGCGCGTGGATTACTGGCGTATGGAGCGGGCCTTTGTGATGGCGGGCAAGGTGCGATTTGAGGATGCCCAGGCTTGCCGGAATGCTGCGGCTGCTCTGGCCAACGGGAAAGTGTCTCTGATTGAAGCGCGCCGGGCGGTCCGGGAAGAACTGGAACGCGCCGGCTACCGTCCCACGCCGGGAACCACCGGAACGATTAAAGACATCTACACCCCGCGCCGCCTGGATGTAACCTTGAAAACCAATGTCAACATGGCGCGCGGCTATGCGGAAAAGAACCGGCTCACGGGCAATGCCATGTACCCGGCAAGCGAGCTGCACCGCAACCGTCAATCCCGCGAGCCCAGGGACTGGCAAATGCGCTGGAACGAGGCGGCCGCCTCCGTCAACTACGAAGGTGTAGCCAGGGATGGATCTTTCATTGCTCTGAATGATTCCCCCATTTGGGCGGCGCTGTCCCGGTGGCGGACGCCTTACCCGCCTTTTGACTACGGCAGCGGCATGTGGTGGCGTCCGGTGAAATGGCGTGTTGCCGAGCAAAAGGGCCTGGTAACGGACGAAGATATGGAACGCATCGAATCCCAGCGGCCGGAGTCGTTCAACCATGATGTTGCCTTGGACGCCAATGTCCGGGATGAAGACTTGGGCGCAGCCCTGGCCGAACAGATGAAGGGCATTGCAGAATGGGACGGTTCCTCCCTGCGCCTGGTGGACCGCAACGGCACACGTCCCTATGATGCCGGAGAGATTGGCCGGGTGATCACCACCCAACCACGCGAGGACGTGCCGGCATCTCTGCGCACCAACTACCAGGCCGACGCCCTGGATGAATTTTTAAGCAACCCCGACGGCTTCCGGGCCGATGCGCCAGAGAACCGCGCGGGACTGGATATGATTGAAGACGTGGCGCGCCTGTTTGGCCGGATTCTTCCGGACGCAGCCCCGGAACTGGAAACGTCCCTCACGCTGACAGCGCAGGATCTGGCAGCCCTGCAATCCGGCGTTTATCGCGTGCCGCTCACGGTGGCGGCGTTGCCGGCTGTGCCCGTCGGGAGTGCGCCCCCTGCCTCCGGCAACGTGCGCCTGGTGGTGCAAGGCGGTAGCAGCGCTAGGCGCATTGACTTGGCGGCGGCTGCCATCGGCCGCCAGGTGGCGCCCGGCAGCCGGGTATTGTTGGGCGGTACGGCGTACCGCGTCACCGGCATCGACACGGCCACCAGGCCGGCAACCATCACTGTGCGCGAATTATGATCAGTCTGAATGTGACCATCACGGGCGGCATTGCTTTGAAACTTGGGCGCAAAGAACAGGCCCAGGTGAATGAAGCCATTGCCCTGGACCTTCAGGACAATCTGCGCACCCGCTTTGAGGATCGCGGCGGCCGGTCTTTTTGGGCGGACGCTGCCCGCGCCACCGTCGTGGAACCGGACGGCAATGACCGGCTGGCCGTGCGTGTGTACAAGCGCGGCGTCCGGCACCAGTGGCTTGGCTCTATTAAGGCCCTGGGCGGTCCGCTGCGCGCCAGCGGCCGACCGTCCGAAGTGACGGGAGAACCGACCAAAAATCTGGCCATCCCGACAGAGTATGCCCCGTATGGGTTGAGCATCCAGCAGGCAGGGCTGGGGGGAAGCCTGGTGTTTGTGCCTTGCAAGGGGCCTGCAACGGGGGTGCTGGTTGGCGGCAAAGACGTTCCCATCACGAGGGGACCGCGCAAGGGACAGACCCGGCGTGTGGCAGATCCGCAAAGCCCGATTTTCTACATCCTGATGCGGGAGGTCACCATACCGGAACACCCGGATGTGATGCCCGATGAAGACGAAGTGCGCAGCGTGGCCGAGGAAGCCGTACATGATGCCCTGGATTTTTTAAGCAGAAAGAAGAAATCATGAAGAAAGCGCCCAGTTACCTTTATGCCCGCAAACTGATGGGACATTTACAGGGGGACACAGATCTTGCCCCGCTGGTGATGCCGGGCCTGTTTGACCGCGTGAGCCAGTGTGACCTGCTCCTGATGACGGCCAATTCCCAGTATTGCTGCGTGGCCGTCACACCGGGCGATCCAACCAACACGGACCAGGCGCAGCGCACGCGCACCACACGGATGGATTGCCCGATGGTAGTCGGCATCTACATGCAGCAGGAATCCCTGTTGCCGCCAGGGTATGAATCCGTGGATGAATATCTGGCCGACGTCGCGGCTACCATTATTGCGCGTGTCCAGAACTGGATGCGTGATGAAGAGGACAACCAGGAAGAACCGGTCGTTATTGGCGTAACGCCGCTGGATTTGAGCAAGCTGGAAAAAATCAAGAACCTGGTAGGCAAGGCCGTCGTGCTGGCTCCGAGACTTTTTTATTAACCCTGAACCATAAATTAAACCATGGCAAAAGCAGAAACCAAACAGGAACAGGCCCCGGCAGCAGCCGTGGGGGAAGCAACGCGGGAACCCGCCGTCAAGGTGCGCATCCTCAAGACGGGAACCGAGATTGACGGCTGGCGCTTTGCCGCCGGCGCGCTGGTGACGGTAACGGCCAAACAGGCTGCCGCTCTGGAAGCCGACAAGGCCGCCAGGCGCGTGTATTAACATCAGGCTCAACTATTAAAGAAGAAAGACTAAACATCATGAGTGAAGCAACAAGACGAGTGAACTACCTGATTGGCGGCATGCCGATCAGGATTGCCAAATTTGGAACCACGGACGGCAGCAAGACAGTGGGCGCGGACGCATGTCCGGCAATCCCCACCTCCGAAGCTCCCGGCCCCTGGCTGTACCTGGGCAAAATCAAGAGCGGCCAGGTGGAGCAGGTCAAGAAGAACGTCCAGATTGAGGGCGTGAATGACGCCACCGGCATGTATGAGACGGAGGATGTAACTATGGTGCAGCAGTACAAACTTAAATTCACCACGCAGTACATTGCGCCGGAAGTGATTCAACTTGCCTTTGGCGTGGCTGATGAACTGGCGGACAATCAGGAAGCCGTGCCGTTTGTGTCTAACGGAGAAATCAAGGTTTGGCTATATGGCCGCCTGACGGATCACGCCGAAAACGGCAAGGAACTGATGGAGTGGTGCGTCATGGGGAGATTGCGGCTGACGAATACTCCGAATTTCGCATCCGACCCGGCAACCGCTGAATGGGAATTGAGCATTGAATACAGCCCGTTGCAAAAGCTGACGCCCAAGGCATTGGCATCTCCGGCGACGGCCTGATGAAAACCCGGAGCGGCGGGGGCAGGCAGCCTCCGCCCTCCGCAACCCTAATCACGAGACATGGAACTGGTAATTGATGGCAGAACAATGGCGCTCCGCTGGCCCTCCGGGGTGCCGGTGACGGATGTGTCCCTGGTGCTGGGCGATACGGTGCCGGTGCGCATCCGTGTGGAGCATGCCCTGGATAATTGCACACCGGCGCTGGCGGTCAAGCAGACGATAGGCAGCCCTGACCTGATCATGACCGTGACCGGGTTTGTCCGTGAAGATGACTGGCAGACGGCTGACTGGGTGGTCAATACGGCGCCGCTCCAGGAGGCGCTTGACAGTGCGGACAGCGTGGCCCTGGTGGCCGAGGTGGTGCTGGTGGCCCCTGATGGAGCGCAACACACGTCTCGCCCGATCCGGGTGACGGTGCGCCGGGACATCCTGCCGGCAAATTATGCGCCGCCCGCAGAGGTGCTTGCCGACTGGTCCGAACTGGTAGCCGACGCCCTGACCGCACAACTGCCGGACGCGCTCAAGGAGGCGGGCGTGGAATTGGCCGCGGCAACCGGGCAATCCACCTTGTCCAGCGGGGACGCCGCCGACACCTGGACCATCGTCGGAGGCTACGCGATGACCTGGGGAGACGAGATACTGGCGGGGCATCTGCCCGACAGCTGCCGCCTGACGAGTATTTCCACCGTGTATTTTTTCGAGAATCCGGCCGCTAATCAATATTGCCTGCGGATTTGGCGGCTGACGGACGGCGCTTACAGCCTGATTGGCACCTCCGCCTATGTGTCCAACCTGTCCAGCGGCCAGACGGCCACGTGGGTATTTACGCCGGGCATTCCCCTGACGCGCGGGGATGTCATTATCATCCAGGTGTGTGAGGGGACCGAGATAACGCCCTACGCACTGGGCATGCACGCCGTCCTGACCCCTTCCGTCCCCGGACGCGGTTTGATCACGGAGGTGTCCAACCCGCCCACCGTGAATGGTACGATGGCTCCCTTGATGACCGTGGTGGTGGACTATGACGACGGCATCACCCTGGGAGGGATGGAGCTGGCCACCGCGCGGCAACTGGATAGCCTGGGGCGGGATGTGCGCCAATCTTCCGCGACCGCCGAGGCTGCGGCGCGGACGGCTGGCCAATCCGCCACCACCGCGTCCACGGCTGCCGATAATGCCGCAACATCTGCCACCAGCGCGGCCAACTCCGCCACAGAAGCCCAGCAGGCCCTTGAGGCCATACCGCAGGTGGATGCATCCGGCAACATGACGCTGGCCGGAGGTCTGACGGCGGCGGGGGCTATTAACGCCAATGGCGGCATCAACATTCCGCTTGCCGTGGGGGCAGTAACGGACACGACGGCGGTTAATCGCTTTTATACGTTAGGATTGGCCGGTGCTGTATCAGCGTTGGTTCAGCCTATATACCTTAATTCCAGTTCGATCACAGTCGCGGGTTCCATTTCTAAATCTTCCAACGGTACTCTTGCCGGGTTGACGCAGCGTTTTTCGGTGGGCGCAGCTTCTGCCGGGTCCAATGCGTACGGGTCAGCGGTTATTCCCCTGATAGGGCCTAACGGTCAATTTAATTACAGTTCCGTGTGCGGATTTTCCCTTGCGGTCAACGCGACAGCCTTCGCTAAATTTACTTTTGGCATAGGCCGCGGCTCAAAAACCAACAGAACCGGGTTGACGATGGATTCTTATTCTATGATTCCGGGGAACGAGCTGGCCGTCAACCATGGGGAAATCATCGATGTTACCATCAATACGCCTTACGATACTGTCCGCAAGGGGTATGAAATCAGAGTAAGGGAAATCTTTTATGTATCGTCCGTTGGACACTGGCAGGTGAAGACGACAACCGTATTTCTTCCGGTAGGCCATAATGAGCTGATGCCAAACGGGCTGAACAGGCTTATTTACATGCAGAGAGGGCTGCCGAGTACAGCAGTGCGGGAGGAAAAGGCGGCTCTTTATATGGAGCTGGGAGGCGGCAGTACCAATACCCTGTTCAAGATAGCTTCTCTCCGCGGCTTCATCGCTTTCGAGGCAGGAACAGGCGTAAGCACCCTGATTATCGACGCGCGCAATGAGAAAACATATGCCCTTTCAGCCGACGCGGGCACAGGCACCAGGCACCTTTATTCCAATGGATTGACCAATCCAACCTATCACGCATTGGAAGCAATGGCCATTAACGCCATTGAATCCGAGGAAACGGCGGATTTTGAAGATATTAACGTACCTATAGAATGAACAACGCAGAAATACAAATTCAGTTTCCGCAGCCCGGCGAATGGCAGGAGTTCACCCTGATGCCCATTTATCAGGACAAGGGCGGTTATAGACCTCCGGCGCGCTATACGCAGGACGAAATTCCAGCGGATCAGGCCCTGGCCATGGAGGCCGTAGTTGCCGCGCTGGTGGGCATGGGTGAGGACTGGCAGGCGGTGCAGGTGTGGGCGCGGCTGAAAGAGTTTTACGCTCCGGAGGAGGATGACCCCATGCGGACGGCGGAAACCGTAGATTTGACCGTTGAGGCCGTCAATCCGCAGGGCGGGCGCAGGGTGTTTACTTCCCGCGACTACCCGGCTTTTGTGATCACGGAATCCGCCGCCGTGGCGTTTTTCAGGTTTTTCACGACCAGCAATCTTTGACTGATTATGGACGCCTATCGTTCGCAAGATACAGTGATCTACCGCCCAATCGGAGACGATGCCCCGGAGGCGGTGGCCTTGTGCAGTTACGGGGATGTGATGCCGTCCCTGGTAACTGTGTTTCCCTCCGTCCAGGTGCAGCGCGAGGCCGTGATCGGCAGCCGCTGGATGCACCAGGCGGCACGCGGCAATGCCGGGTTGCAGATGTCTTTTTCCCTGGCGCGGGCTTTCAGCACTTACGCCGCCGCCAGGGCATGGGGATTGGACATAGCGGAATTGCTGGCGCTGTACCCGGAGGGCATGGTCACCTGGATGACCGCCTATCATGCCGGCATCCCGCAGCGCACGCGGGAATACCACGCCACCCTTGACCATGTGCAGCCTTTGCCGCCGACCAATGATCAACGATATGGGGCCGCAGCGTTTTGGGGGGTGCTGGAAATTCAACTTTTTTTAACAGGAGACATTGATTGACCTATGGATTATGACGTAAGCATCAGCATCGGGACCACGGCCAACCTGGGAGACCTGACCAAAGCCAACAAGGCGGTGCAGGATTTGGCCAAGGCTGCCAAGCAGGTGCCGGATAGTTTACTTTCCGGAGGCGTGGGCGGTACCGCTGCCCCGGCTTATACCGGGGCAGCCACCGGAGGCGGCATGACCTGGCGGCTGGAGGGAGCGGCCGAGCTGACCGGGGCCATTAAGCAGGTGGACAAGACGATCGGCACCGCCGCCCAAGGGTTAAAGACAAATTCTTCCTGGCTATCCCGCAGCATCAATACCATGACGGCGTTGCCCGGCAAGCTTAGGGGATGGGTTGACCAGCAGATGAACGACTGGCGCAAATTTGATGGAGGGCTGCAAAACCTCAAAAATGTTGCCCAGCTTGGTCGTGAATGGTGGGACTATGGCTGGAAAGCCGGTCAAATGTTGTCCGATGCGTTTGGTGTGGGCGTGAATAAAATCCAGTCCCATATGACTACGGCCTTGGATGCGGCCAAGACCAAAATGGCCGCTTGGCAGGCTTCTCTTTCTGAAACTCTCTCCCGCCAGAAAGAGGAAAAATGGCTGAAGAAGGAAGAAGCCGGCGTCAAGCAGATCAATGCGGCCTATGAAGCCCGCAGGAAAGTGATTGAAGACCTGGACCGCAAGGCCCAGGCGCGGCTGGATTTGCAGAACAAGCTGTTGCAGATCGAAACCGAGAAGAACCGCAGCATCATCCGGCAGCGGCAACTCAGAGGGGACATTTCCGATGCCCAGGCACGCGACGAACTGGCCAAGCTGGACGCCAAGGATGCCGAAGACCGCCGCCGCATGGAACAGCAGCAGGCGGAACAAGCCCTCAAGACCGCCCAGCAGCTGGCCGAAGCTAAGGAAGAACAGGCGCGCCGTCTCCGGGAATTCCAGCGGATGCCAAATAAGGCCGATGTGGAAAACTTAAGCAAGGAAGATTTGTTCGGGCAAGTGGATGATCTCAAGACAGCAGAAGCCGCCCTCCGGGAATGGCAACGTATAGCGCAACGCAAAGCAGAGCTTGAAAAAGAGCTATCTAAATCCAATGGTAACATGATCATGGCGGCTGCGTTGCCCGTGGTCAACACGTCATTGATCGCCGCCCTGCATCAGAAAAAAGCTCAGGACGAAGAAAGCCTCAAGTCTGTGCTGACCGAACAACAGACCATAGCCGGACAGTACGGCATGCAGGGGAAGGATTTTGGACAGGTAGCAGCCCTGCTGGCCAGGCGAGCCCAAGAGGCCCGCGCCACCCTGGACAAGTCCATGGATCTGATCAAGGGCACGGGGCTGGTGGGAGATTTGCGCGGCAAGTCCGGGGATGCGGTTTATCTGGAATACGCACGAGTGCTGGATGTAGTGAAGAATTTCTTAACGCATAATGTAACGGATATAGAAACCGCTCTCAAGGAATCCGCCGCCGCCCAGGAAGACGTTGACCGGGCCACGGAACGCCTGCGTGATTTGCTGGCTCTGCACGCCGCCCAGCGCGCGGCCGAGGCCCAGGTAACCGCCGAAACGGACAAGACTAACGCCCGGCAGGACGACCGGCAGCATGCGGCGACATTGGCCGGCGGCATGGCGGATCGTCTGGCCAGGGCCGCCGAGGCCCGGCACAAGGAGGCCGAACGGCAATCCAAAACCGCCGAGGATGCCAAAACGCGGCTGGGGTATGCGGTGGACAGCCTGAACCGCTATGCGGAAAAGTACGAGGACAAGCCGATGGCCGGACAAATTGAGCGGATCTTACAGGCCATTACCAAGCTACAGGGGAAACCCGTCAACGAACGGACCAAAGAAGAAGAGCAGGAATTAGTCAGTCTGCGGAAACTGATTGCCCTGATAAAAGACACGGGAAAATATGACGGTGTAGTTAAGGCGGCAACCGCGGCCCTGGATAACATGGATGCTGCGCTGGCGGCGGAGAAAAAACGGAAGGAAGCAGAAGCCAGGGCCAAAACCCTGGAAGAACGATCCCGCAAATTGGCCGATCTGGACGGACAGATGGACCGTAAGAATAAGGAGGTTCTCACCCTGGATGACTGGCTGGACAAAGAACGCGGACGGATCACCGGGCGCATGGGCGAGCTGGGGCGCTCGGACATGTCCGGGCGCCTCCCGGAAGTGGAGGCGCTGGTGCGCAAGGTTTTGTCCGACCAGAGCGACGGCGGCAAGGGAATTTCACGCCGTGAATCCGGCGAACTCGCCAGGATGCTGCGGCAGATGGAAGCCATTTCCCCCCGTGACAGCACGCCGGAACTGGAAGCGGCTATGTCCCTGATCCGGGACATGCTGACCAGCTACAGAACTACGTCGGCCAACCAGGCCAGGACCCTAGCGGAACTCAACAAGCTGCGCCAGGAAGTGGCCCGCATCAAGAGTCAATCACAATTCGGCCCACGCAGATGAAGACTGTTGAACTTACGGACAAGGCCCTGGAAGACGCGTCTTACAGCTGGCAGAATTTTACTCCGATGTGCGTTTCCTGGCGGCAGATAATCCGCCACAATGATGAGCCGCCCCCCTATGACTACAAAGAGCCGGCGCGCATTGTCTGGAACGGCTCCACCATCATGGAAGGAACGGTCAGGCGTTGCCGACCTTCCTTTTCCGGCAACAGCTGGGCATGGCAAATAGATGTGCATGACATCCTCAAACCGCTGGAAGGGACGCTTTGCTTTAACGCCTCCGGCAGCCTGAAAGGCGCTCTGTATGCCGCTGTGGAGGGCGGCAGCGGTGCGGATGCTCCGCGCAAAGTGTCTATTGCCGGGACGCTGAACCGCATCCTGAAAGATGCCCGCAAGCATGGATTGCTGGGGGCGGAGGTAGGAATTCAGGTGGACGTTTCCCCCGCGGCCTGGGTGTGGAACACGGCCCTGGCATGCGATACTTACGCGGGCGTGTTGCGCAAGCTGCTGGGGGCACGCCCCGGCATGGTGTGCTGGGTTGATTATTCCGGTTCTTCTCCCGTGATCAGGGTTGCGGATGGTGCCGCCCTTCCTGCGGTCACGCTGGATCGCGCCGGGGATTTGCTGACGGCCATCGATTTGGACCCGCGCCATGACCTGGTTCCCCCTGCGGTGGGCGTGGTGCTGACGGCCGGGCACATGGCCCGTCAATCCCAGGTTTGGCCGCGCGGGGCCTCCCTGCGCCAGGAGGGATGCGTAACCGTGCAGCTGGCCATGCCCGGAACCACACCGGAAACGGAAGACGAACCGCCCAGCTCCGAATCTCCCATCTGGTCTTTCTTAAAGCCCGAGATACTGGTGCTTGGAGACAAGCTGCCCACCGGACCTGATGACGCGGCCGAGTGGTGGCAGGGGAAAGTTCCCAAGCTGGCGGAAGTTCCGGGGGCGCGTTTCGGGGCTGTGAAGAAAACTGTTCTGAAAAACAAGGCCAGCGACGCCAGCAATTACAGCACGGCGGAAAGCGCCCAGGTTTATGAGTTGTTCAAAGGGGATTTGTCTCCGGCATGCAAACTGATCAAGTGGTGTTATGTATCACTGACGCAGGAAGTTTATATCACGGTGCCGCCCCGTCCGGGGTTTGAATTGCTTTTTGGCAAGCAGAAGATCGTGAACGGCCAGAAACGCTGGTACAGCAAACTGACATGGAGGGGGCGCACGGTCAACACTCCCAGGCGTTGGTACAGGGCCGACAAGTCCGGGACAACGGGGCCGGAAGATGGTTCCTCAATACCGGATAAGCCGGACACAGGGGAAACAGAGCAGGAATGGCCGGATTATACCGGCGTCCTGCGGGATTATTATGAGATTACCCGGCAGCTTCCCTGGGAGGGGACGTTGCAGTCCTTGCGGGCCTTGTCTCCTGCCGGGTTGGTAGGCCGTCAATTATCCATTACAGGCGGCCGCACGGAATGGGTGGATATGTCCACCGTGGTGCAAGGTGTAAGCGTGGATTTGGCCGGCAGCCGCACGTCTGTCAACACAGGGGTGCCGGCGCATTTATCGTTGCAGGATATGATGGACCGCGCCAAGTCCCTGCAATCCGGACAGAATGATCTGGATCAGGATGACCAGCAGGACAACCCGGTCCAGACTCTCCAATATGACGATGATGCCCGTAAATCTCCGGAGGCTCCCACTTTTGGGCCGGAAGGGGAAGTTGTCTGGACCGAGGCGCCCGACCGTCCAGCGGGTTTTGGGTTCCAGGTTGTCCTGGATTGGGATGACGATAATACCACCGTCACCGGCTATCGGCTGCGGCCGGGCCTGCTGCTGCTCAACGGGACGACGTTCTGCAACGCCGCCCCGGAACCTACCGAGGGAGACTGGTACAAGGGGGCCGTCACCAGCGGGGAAATTTGGCTCAATGTGCGGTTCAACGGCAAAGGAAAGTACCAGGGCAGCACGGTAGCGTATTCACAAGGGCCTGTTAATCCCCTACGCCTCCAACCGGAGGAACCGGATGGGGAAGAGTTTTATTACTCCTTCCACCTGGCCACGATCACCCCTGACCATGAAGTCATCCAGTATGAACTGGGTTCCATCCAGATTCCCGTTCATGGCGGTTCCAATTATCCCTACGGCCCGGCCTAAAATATAGAACAACGATGATCAGAATTACCATTTTAACTTTTAGTCGTGATGCGGCGCTGTCCCTGGCGGCGTTGCGTTGCGTGCGCCGGCGTTTGCCGGATGCCGCCGTGACGGTGGCCGATGATGGGCACGATCCGGTCACAGCAGAGGTGGCCGCCCAAATGCAAGCCCTGGGCGCCAGGTATGTGCAGACGGATTTTCCGCGGCGCGGCAACCTCAACGGCAGTTCCTGCGTGCGTGGCATCCTGGAAACATTGCTGGACGGCACAGCCGATGACGATGTTGCCATCAAGCTGGATGCCGACACGGTATTGCGTTCTGACGGACCTGTGCGCCGGATGCTGGCAGCGGGCGCGGAAGGGTTCGGCAGCTGCTGCGACGGACGGATCATGTGCGGCCTGTGCTACGGGTTCACGGGTGCCGCGTTGCGCCGGATGCTGGCGGTTCTGGACCGGCTGCCCATTGGGAGTGACGATCCGGAGGATATAGCAACGGGACGCCTGGCCATGGCCGCAGGGGTTCCTCTTCACATTGAGCGTCCCTGGTCGGCATCACGACCGGAGGGACGCTGGGCGGCCTACCGCTGGCCAACGATGCCGGCAGTAGCCAAATATGACCGGCTGGACGTGGTGACGCTGGGCACTCTTCACATGCCCCGGCAGCAGATGGACGCAGCAGAGTTCATCCGCGTATTTGACGAGTTGGCCGCCAGGAACGTGATCGGGGAGTAGGGGGGGCCAGTTCAAGCCGTTTTCAAGGGAGGGGCAACCAGGTTGCAATGGGGATGCAACGGGGTGGCGTTCAAAGGTGAATTCGCCATCTTTCTGTCAATTTTCACCATATTCGCCGTCACGTTACATATTTCAGGTCATTACCGCGTTGTCGCACCCACACGGGTGCGTGAATTGAAACCCGCTTGGAAGCAATGAAGATAGCCATGCAGAAGTCGCACCCACACGGGTGCGTGAATTGAAACTTTGTATGCTCAAGTGTTTGGAGGAAAGAACAAGTCGCACCCACACGGGTGCGTGAATTGAAACCCCTTGACCGTGTAAACGCGTCGGTCAGGGTGCTGTCGCACCCACACGGGTGCGTGAATTGAAACTGAATGGCTACGCCAAGGCTACCGTAGGCCTGACGTCGCACCCACACGGGTGCGTGAATTGAAACGATAAGACAAGAACTGAAAAAACAAGGGAAGAATAGTCGCACCCACACGGGTGCGTGAATTGAAACCTCCAGCATCACCGGGACGTCCTCGCCGCGGATGGTCGCACCCACACGGGTGCGTGAATTGAAGTTTTTATGTATGTTTGACATATTTAAATACGAATCGTTGTTTTATTAAGGGAGGGAGATATATTGAAATAAGGGTATTTGTTGCTGAAGAATGAAAGATGGATTTTTGTGTTTTTTGTTGAATGCAATATTTTGACGGAGGAAGTTGGTTTTTGGCTGATAGAGGAGAAATGACGGGAAGTATTATTGGACGAATATGAAAAGATATTGTCTGGTTTCCGGGTTATGTTTGTGCCTGTTCATGGGGATATTTTCATGTATTCCGGAAGCTCCGGAGCATAAGACGGAAAAAGATGCCTCAGCCATTGTTCTGGATGAGGATTCGGATATAATCTGGAGGAATTTTTCTTTGGGCTGCGTTTCATTCGATGATAAGGCTCCGCATAGTAAAGGTTCCCGCATTTTTCACCGATTGATTCCAGATACGGAGGTTTATATCCGTCAGTTGTCCCGTATTGTTCTCCATACGTTGTATGAGAGTCCTGAAGAATGTATTGTTCCTGTCCACCATTTGCGTTTCATGCTGGAGGATACCGATGGAGTTGCCTGCAAATGGGGAGGAAATGGAGAGGTTGCCATTTCCTGCAGCACGCGCCATATTGAGGGGTTGTTTAAAGATGATGATGCGGCGAAGGTTTATTTTGAAATTCGAGGAGTCTTGTTGTATGAGCTAACCCATGTTTACCAACAGGAACCCCAGGGGATAGGTTCCTATGGAACGAACAGGGAATTTAGAGCATTTATCGAGGGGATGGCTGACGCCGTTCGTATAGCTAACGGGAGATTCCATAGAGGAGCTTACCGTCCTACAGGCGGCAGTTATATGGATGGCTACCTCCATGCAGGTTATTTTTTTGTGTGGCTGCGGGATTATAAAGACCCTGAATTTCTACGCAAATTGAACCGTAGTGCTCTTGAGGTCGTTCCATGGTCGTTTGGATGGCGCCGTTAAATATGCTTTGGGCAGCGAGTATCATATTGATGAGTTGTGGCGGGAGTATCAAAGGGTAATGGAAGAGGAGAAATAGGGGCGCTTCATAGTTCAGGAGTTTTGATGGGATATCTAGACAGGAGGCTGGAATAGAAGGAATGGCCGTGGAGAGTGTTCTTAAGGCGTGGGTATTTCTCGTTTACCATTTTTGAAAAGCAAGGTCTGAGTGGCCCGGCAGAAAGACAGGATGCCTCATGCTTCGCAGTATTGGAATCCTGGGCGGGACAGGGTGCCTTGGACAGAGGGATGGGAAACGGTGAGGAGGAGCGAAGCCCCCATGCTGCATGCTGGAAACGGGAGGCAGGGATATTCTTTCGGCTGGACAAACGGAGGGACGGAAGACATTCTAGGCGTTCCATGGAGGGCATACGCTATTACAACCGATATACGGGCAGGGAGGAACGGGAGCAGGTACCGGGGGAGAAGTATATGCAATGGATTTACGGCACTGCTTCGGGGAAGGCGGCACTGCATGTCCTGATAAAACGAGGCGTTTTTTCCCGTTTGCTGGGTTGGTTGAAGAATCGCCCTTCCAGCGCCCGCTCCATTCCCTCCTTTGTGGAGGAGTACGGCATTAATATGGAAGATTCTCTCAAGGGAGTGGGGGAGTTCAGGCATTTCAACGATTTTTTCTACCGCCGCCTGAAACCGGGAGCTCGCCCTTTGGCCGGCGGGGAGGATACGGCCGTTTTTCCCGCGGATGCCCGGCACATGGGCTGGGAACGCGCCGACCGAATTAAGAACGTTTTCGTGAAAGGGCAGCGTTTTGACCTGCCTTCTCTTCTGGGGAGCGACACCCTGGCTGAGCGGTATGCGGCCGGCGCCGTCGTCTTGTCGCGCCTGTGCCCTACGGACTACCACCGTTTTCATTTTCCCGTGTCCGGGGTGCCCGGCCCCTGGACGAAGCTGGGAGGCCCGCTGGCAAGCGTGTCTCCATATTGCCTGCGCGGCCGTCTGGCATGGCTATGGACTAATAAAAGGAATTTGACCCTGATCCGGTCAGAGTTGTGGGGAGAGGTCGCCATGCTGGAGGTGGGAGCTACCGGAGTTGGGTTGATTGAAGAGACGTATGTTCCGGGCGCTTTCTCCGCAAGAGGGGAGGAGAAAGGGTATTTTGCCTTTGGGGGCTCCACGGTAATGTGCTTTTTTGAACCGGGCAGGGTCAGGCTGGCTTCCGATTTGTTGGAAAAGACGGAGGAAGGCCTGGAGTTGTTTGCCCGGCAGGGCGATATGATGGGCACGGCTGCGACATAGCGTTGAGGCTGGCGTGCCTGTTCCTCAATATTTTGAATAGGGCTTTTCCTTAAAGCCTGATGACAGGATGCCGGAGATGGAACTCCGGCGTTTCAGGGCGGATGTTCGGATTTTTGATTTTCCGAATGTCAGGCGGGTTATTTCATTTCCGCAATGGCTTGGGCCATATCCGGAGCTTTGAAAGTAGAGGAGCCTGCCACCAGCACGTCCGCCCCGGCCAGAGCGCACTGGGCTGCGTTGTTTTTGCCAATTCCTCCGTCCATTTGAATGAGGAAGGAGGCGCGGTTTTCCGTACGCCATTCGGCGGCTTTTTCCACCTTGTCCAATACGGAGGGCATGAAGGACTGGCCGCCGAAGCCCGGCACTACGGACATGACCAGCAGCAGGTCTATTTCCGCCAGGTAGGGTTCTACAGTTTCAAAGGGAGTGGCCGGGTTGAGAGCCAGGCCGTTTTTTACTCCGGCTTTCCGGATTCGCCCGAGTGTGTTGCGAATGTAGTAGGGGTCGCCTAATTCCACGTGAAAGCAGATGAGGTTCACGCCAGCCCTGACGAAGCGGTCAAAGTAGTGGTCCGGCCGTTCTATCATCAGGTGGGCATCCAGAAAGCGGTCCGGCCCCACCGCTTTTCTGACGGCGGCGCAGATTTCCGGGCCAAAGGAGATGTTGTCCACAAAGTGGCCGTCCATGATGTCCAGATGCAGCCAGTCGGCGCCGGAGTCAAAGGCCCGTCGCGCTTCCTCCCCAATGCGGGAGAAATCAGCGGCCAGCAGGGACGGGGAGATCATGGTCATGGCTGAAGAGAAGCTTTTCGGGATGTCAGTTGGCTACAATGTTGACCAGGCGGCCGGGCACGACAATTACCTTGCGCACGGTGACGCCGTCCAGGAAGATGTTCACCTTGGCGGAGGCCAGGGCCAGCTTTTCCAGTTCTTCCCGGGAGATGTCCTTGGGCACTTCCAGCTTGTCTCTCAGCTTGCCGTTCACCTGGATGACCATGGGAACGGTGTTTTCCTCCAGCAGGGCTTCCTCCCATTCAGGCCAGCTTTTCTGGCAAAGCTGCGTCTGGGCCAGAGCCGGGAAGGCTGTTTGCAGGCGGCTGTGTATTTCTTCCGTAAGGTGGGGGGCAAAGGGATTCAGCAGGGTCAGGAAAATATCATAGTCCTGAACGTCCACCACATCCGCGGAGGTCATGGCATTGGTGCATTCCATCATTTTCGCGATGGCGGTGTTGAAGGACATGCTATTGATGTCTTCCGTCACTTTTTTAATGGTTTTGTGCAATTCCTTGCGTACGGCAAGCACCCCGGCTTCCGGAGCGTTCTCCACCAGTTTGGAGTTGATTTCCCATTCTCCTTCCTGATTTTCCCGGAAGGCCACGCGCCAGACGCGGGCCAGAAAGCGGGAAATGCCTTCCACGCCTTTGGTTGCCCAGGGTTTCACGTCCTTAAGAGGGCCCATGAACATTTCATATAACCGCAGGGAGTCCGCGCCATATTCGCGGACGATGTCGTCCGGATTGACGACGTTGCCGCGGGATTTGGACATTTTCTGGCCGTCTTCCCCCAGGATGAGCCCCTGGTTGACGAGTTTCTGGAAGGGTTCATTGGTGCTGAGGTAGCCTAGATCAAAGAGTACCTTGTGCCAGAAGCGGGCATAGAGAAGGTGGAGCACGGCGTGTTCCGTGCCGCCCACGTACAGGTCCACGCCTCCGGGGGAGCCGGCGGAACCCATCCAGTATTGTTCCGCTTCCCGGCTGACGAAGCGTTCCGTGTTGGCCGGATCCAGGTAACGCAGGTAGTACCAGCAGGAGCCGGCCCATTGGGGCATGGTGTTTGTTTCCCGGTGGGCTGTGGGCGTGTAGGCTATCCATTCCGCAGCCTTGACCAGCGGGCCGCGGGGGTCTCCCGTGGGGGCGAAGTCGTCCAGATCCGGCTGGAGTACGGGGAGTTCGCTTTCCGGCAGGGCGCGGTGGCGACCGTTTTCCCATACGATGGGGAATGGTTCCCCCCAGTAACGCTGGCGAGAGAAGAGCCAGTCGCGCAGCTTGTAGTTTACTTTGCGGCGTCCCTTGCCGTTTTCTTCCAGCCAGAGGATCATTTTTTCCTTGGCTTCCGGAGTAGGCAGCCCGGTCAGGAAGCCGGAGTTCACGCTGGAACCTTCATAACCGCAGAAGCCGCGCCAGTCCGTGTCTTCACTGGGCGGCTGAACTACCTGGAGAATGGGCAGGCCGAAGACCTGGGCAAAGGCGAAGTCGCGTTCGTCATGGGCGGGGACGGCCATGATGGCTCCGGTTCCGTAGCCCATCAGCACATAGTCCGCGATCCAGACGGGAATTTGTTTTCCATTAACCGGATTGACGGCATAGGCTCCGGTGAAGACCCCTGTTTTTTCCTTGGAGAGGTCCGTGCGTTCCAGGTCGCTTTTGGAGGCGCACTGGGCGCGGTATTGTTCCACAGCATGTTTCTGTTCCGGCGTGGTGACGGTATCTACCAGAGGGTGCTCCGGGGAAAGAACCATGTAGGTGGCTCCAAAGAGGGTGTCCGGCCTGGTGGTGTAAACAGTAATCGTTTCTCCGTCCAGGGTGAAGTCCACTTCCGCACCTTCCGATTTGCCTATCCAGTTGCGCTGAAGCAGTTTAATGGATTCCGGCCAGTCCAGGGGCTCCAGCTCGTCAATGAGGCGTTCCGCGTAGTCCGTGATGCGCAGCATCCACTGGCGCAGGGGGCGGCGTTCCACGCGGTGTCCCTTGGATTTCCATTCCTCCACTTCCTCATTGGCAAGGACGGTTCCCAAGTCCGGGGACCAGTTGACGGCAGCTTCCGCTACGTAGGCCAGCCGGCGCTGATCGATTTCTTCCCGGCTCAATCCCTGTTCCTCCAGTTCGGAAACGGGGCGCGCCTTTTTCAGTTCCTTGTTGTAGTAGGAGTTGTAAAGCTGGAGGAATATCCACTGGGTCCAACGGACGTATTCATGGTCCGTTGTTGCTATTTCCCGGTCCCAGTCGTAAGAGAACCCCAGCATTTTGAGCTGGCGGCGGAAGTTGTCTATATTCCGGAAGGTAGTGACGGAGGGGTGCTGTCCGGTTTTAATGGCGTATTGCTCCGCCGGAAGGCCGAAGGAGTCCCACCCCATGGGATGGAGCACGTTGAAGCCGTTCATGCGTTTGAAACGCGCTACAATGTCCGTGGCGGTGTACCCTTCCGGATGGCCCACATGCAGGCCCGCCCCGCTGGGGTAGGGGAACATGTCCAGCACGTAGTATTTGGGTTTGGACGCATCAAAGCCCTCTTCTCCAGGGTTGTTTACTTTAAAGGTTTTCCTCTCGTCCCAGATCTGTTGCCATTTAGGTTCAAAAACGTCAAAGGGATATGGTTTCTTGCGCTCGGACATGACGGGAGGGAATGTATACTCCGCCCGCGGGGCAATCAAGCATAAACCCGGCGGAGTGCAGGCGCTTCCAATGCTCCGGAGGCATGATGCCGTTTTTCGGAAAAAAGGGAAAGGTAAGAAGACATTTGCGCGTATTTCTTAACTGAAAGGTTTTTGTTGATTGCAACCATGAAGTTTACTTCCTGTATTATGTCCGCCGTTTGCGGAGCATTGTTCCTGTTTGCCGGGGCATCCGCCCTGGGCAACGGTTCCAACCCTGTTTCCGGAAAGAAGCCCAATATCATCGTTTTCCTGGTAGATGACATGGGATGGCAGGATACTTCCCACCCGTTCTGGTCCGACAGCCAGGGCACCCCGAAGAAAACCTTTTTGAACAGGCGCTACCGGACACCGAATATGGAGAAGCTGGCTTCCCAGGGCATGACGTTTACGGATGCATATGCCCATCCCCTTTGCACGCCTTCCCGGGTGAGCCTGATGTCCGGCATGAATCCGGCGCGGCACCGCGTGACCTGCTGGGTACGGGAACAGAACGGGACGACGGACGCCAACAGCAGGAGCCTCCTGCCTCCGGACTGGGCGTTGAACGGCCTTCAGCCGGTAGGCACTCCCGCCAGGGGAACGACAAAACGCCCCATTTCCGGGGAGGATATGCGTTATCACATGACGCGTCCTTTTGCCACGGCGGCTACACTGCCGGAGATGCTGAAGAAGTGCGGTTATGTTACCGTCCATTGCGGGAAGGCCCATTTCGGCACGCAGGGAACTCCGGGTTCCAATCCGTTGAATATGGGATTTGATTATAATATCGCGGGTACGGAGATCGGCCATCCGGCGGATTACCGCGGTTCCAGGCATTACGGAAAGGGGTTTAACCATGTGCGCGGACTGGATGAGAATAATTATTACCAGGACGATGTATTTTTGACGGAGGCCCTGACGCAGGAGGCTATTAAACGCCTGGAAGCCATCAGGACCAATCCCAGGGAGGCAGGCAAGCCCTTTTATCTGTACATGGCCCATTACGCTTTGCATTCTCCGCTGGATGAGCGCGCTTACGACAAGAGGTTTGCGGATGCCTACAAAAACCCGGAGGACGGCCACAAGTGGTCCCGGACGGAGAAGCATTATTCCGGGCTGATCGAGGGGATGGACAAAAGCCTGGGGGATATCATGAAGTATCTCAGGGAACATCATCTGGAAAAAAATACCGTACTGGTGTTTATGTCGGATAACGGAGGCCTGGCCATCTCCGGCAGATTGGGCAATGAAGAGGCCAATTACCCTCTTTCCTTCGGCAAGGGGTCGTGCATGGAAGGCGGTATCCGGGAGCCTATGATTGTTTCCTGGCCGGGAGTGACGAAGGGCGGTTCAAGGTGTGCCGTCCCGGTGGTTATTGACGATTTTTTCCCGACTCTTCTGGATATCGCCGGATGCCGGAACGTAGAGGTTCCGCAGAAGCTTGACGGCTTAAGCCTGGTTCCTTTGCTCAAAGGCGGCCGGTTTCCTGAAGACCGCCCCCTTTTGTTCCACCAGCCGAATAATTGGGGGGAAGGCAGCCGGCAGGCGCCGCAGTATACTTCTTCCACCGCATTGCGCCAGGGGGATTGGAAATTGATTTACCGCCACCTGACCCAGAGCTTTGAGCTGTACCATTTAAGGAAAGATATCGGCGAGAAGAAAAATCTGGCTTCCAGGGAGCCGCGGAAAACCAGGGAAATGGCTGTTGTCATGGGCAGGTTGCTCCGGGAGAGGAAGGCGCAGATGCCAACCTATAAGAAGGACAATGAGCTGGGCGTTCCTGCCGGGAGTTCCGTTCCGTGGCCCGACCAGGTGAAGGGGAATGGTTTTTGATGATCCGCAATAACGTTTTTCCAAAGTTTTTTCATAACCCCCGGCAGGATTCACATCCCGCCGGGCGGACCGGGTCGAGGCTGGGGTGCCCTCACTTCTTTTTCCAGTAGTTTTTTCTGTCCGGTATAGGAATGGTGTGTGTTTTCTTTTCCGGATGCAGGGTCATCGTTTTTCGTGAATGAAGGCCTCAGCTTTTTTCGGAGCAAGGGGAGGAATGAGTAAGGGAACTGGTTCGGGAGGGATAAAAAACGCCCCGACGGATATGGCGTCGGGGCGTGACAAGGGTTAAATAACGAAGTTCCCTGAAAGGGAGGGTTTAAAAATCGTCGGTGACAGCGGCATCATCCGTTGTCGTGGTATCTTCGCTTTCAGCAGCGCTGTCCGCAGAGGGTTCCTCTTCCGTTCCGGCAGTATCGTCGGCAGGAGTTTCTTCCGTAGCGCCTGGTTCAGAAACGGACGTTGCTGCGGATTTGGCAGCGGGCGCTGCGGACGGAGCAGCGCCCTTGGGCGGAACAACGACTTTCATGGCCGGAGGGGCGGGAACGGGAGTTTCCAGCCCGTCAGCCTTGCGGGTGCTGACGCGGAGTCCGTCAGCATAAGCCAGGTTTTTCAGGATGGCATAGCCCAGGGCGGGAGCCCGGTCCGTCGTGTTGACCAGCATCTTGAAGTGGTTGTTGACGGACATCTTGCGGGCGTCCTTGCCATTGCGGAAGGGAATGATGCCTGTCATGTTGCCGTCATTGTCAATGCAGATCGCCCAGAAAGAGCGGTCTACCTGGATGAAGTACTGCGGGCGGATGTAGTCCATCGTTTTCCATTCAGCGCCCTTGATGTATTCCTCCATGGCGCGGCGCGCATTGGCCGGCATGCTGCCCCAGTCAGCGTAAACCCGGGAGGTCAGCGTTTCACGGCCATTGTAGCCGTGCACGGATACGTGCTGGGCAGTAGCAAATTGACGGGCATAGCTCTCGGGAGAGGCAGGTTGGCAAGAGCTGGTGAAGAGCGCTGCTCCGGCGGTCAGGATGCAGGCTGCTGCAGTAGTGAAGGGATGAATGTTAGTCATGGCAATCGCAATGGTTACGTTATAAAAGAGGAAAATACATCCCATTTCAAGGAAAAGAATGCAGGAGGTGCCGTTTTGTGGCGTTTTTTGACGTTTCCGTTTGATGCGGGGGGCTGGCGGGAGTGGGGAAGGCGTTCTCGTGCCCGTCTTGCAGGTATGATGGTAAATTACTAAAATTTTTCTCGCAAATCGTTCTGAATCGCTTAGGTTGTCGTTGCTTTATGTCCGCCTTTATCGTCAGCCTGCCGGCCCTGGAACGCAACGCTCTTATCCTGAGGGATGTGGCGGATGCCGCAGGGTGCCGCATCGCTCTGGCGCTGAAAGGGTTTTCCTGCTGGCCCTGTTTTGAGGCCCTGTCCCCCTGGCTGGACGGCTGCTGCGCTTCCGGCCTGTGGGAGGCACGGCTGGCCCGGCGCAGGTTCGGGAAGCATGTGCTGACTTATTCTCCCGGTCATGCCCCGGAGGAAATAGCGGAGCTGTCGGAGATTTCCAGCCATCTTGATTTTAACAGCCTGACGCAGTGGAGCCGTTTCCGGGAGGAAGTGATGCGGCATCCCCGTTTTGCTACCGGTGAATTGAAATGCGGCTTGCGCGTCAATCCCCAATGTTCCACCGGGCATACGCCCATATATGACCCCTGTGCCCCCGGTTCCCGCCTGGGCGTGACGCCGGATATGATGCAGGGGGCGGACCTGTCCGGTATTTCCGGTCTTCATTTCCATACTTTATGCGAACAGGGAGCGGATGACCTGGCGGTAACGATGGATGCGGTGGAACGCCACTTCGGCCATCTTCTGAGCCGCCCGGAGATTTCCTGGCTGAATATGGGAGGAGGGCATTGGATTACCAAACCCGACTATGACCGGAAGCTGCTGGCGGCACTTATCCGCCGCATCCGCGAACGCTACGGCGTGGAGGTATGGCTGGAACCGGGAGAGGCCGCTGCCATTCATACCGGGGTGCTGCGGTGCCGGGTGCTGGACCTTTTTTCCGCGGAGGGGGTGAATCATGCCATTCTGGATGTTTCCGCATCCGCCCACATGCCGGATACGCTGGAAATGCCTTATCGGCCGGATGTGTTCCAGATTGCAGGAGACGCTTCCCTCCGTTCCGCACAGCAGCCCGCCGTACGGTTGGAAGGGGAGAGCTATGCGCTGGCGGGGAAGGCCGGGGAAAAAGCTTATACGTACCGGCTGGGCGCCCCCACGTGCCTGGCGGGAGACCGGCTCGGAGATTATTCCTTCGCGGAGCCCCTGGCGGTAGGTGACGAACTTGTGTTTGACGATATGGCGCATTATACGATGGTGAAGACTACGTTTTTCAATGGCGTGCGCCATCCGGACATCGCCGTTCAGAGAAAAGACGGTTCCGTGGAGACGGTGCGCCGTTTTTCCTATGAAGATTTTGAGGCCCGCCTGGGCTAGAATATTTGACCAGACAGATTGACATGGCAACAGCTAAAGAAGGCATCAAGCAGAAAGTCCGCGGGTGGAGTCACCATGATTCCGCAGATTTGTACGGCATCGACGATTGGGGGAACGGTTATTTCCGCATCAGCAAAAAGGGAGAGGTTACCGTACGCCTGAATGACGAGGATGGAGGAAAGAAGGATGTCAGCCTGTGCGATCTGCTGGAGGGGCTGAAGGAGCGCGGGACTACCGTTCCCGTTCTGTTCCGGTTCCGGGATTTGCTGCGCAGCCGTATTGCGGAGCTGAACGACAGTTTCCGGAAAGCAATCAAGGAGGCGGGGTACCAGGGTAAGTACCAGGGCGTTTACCCCATCAAGGTGAACCAGCAGCGCCAGGTGGTGGAGGAGATTGCGGAGTTCGGCACCAAGTATGATTACGGTCTGGAGGCCGGTTCCAAGCCGGAGCTGATAGCCGCCATGGCCCATATGCACAATCCGAATGCCTATCTGATTTGCAACGGGTACAAGGATGACGAGTTTATTGACCTGGCGTTGACGGCCCAGAAGATGGGGCTGAATATTTTTATTGTGCTGGAAATGCCTTCCGAGCTGGACGTTATTATGGAGCGTGCCAGAAGGATGGATATCCGCCCTAATCTGGGCGTGCGCGTCAAGCTGGCGGCCAAGGGGTCCGGTTTATGGCAGGAATCCGCGGGGGATAAGTCCGTTTTCGGGTTGAACGCAGCCCAGGTGGTGGATGTGGTGGATAAGCTGAAGCAGGTGGATGCGCTGGATTGCCTGAAGCTGCTCCATTATCATCAGGGGTCCCAGATTCCAAATATTTCCGTGGTGCGCGAGGGGCTGACGGAGGCGGTCCGCATTTACGTGGACCTGGTGAAGGAGGGCGCCCCTCTGGGCACGCTGGACATGGGCGGCGGCCTGGCCGTGGATTATGACGGTTCCAAGACGAATTTCCATTCTTCCTGCAATTATTCCATTGCGGAGTTTGCCCGTGACGTGGTGGAGGTTGTGGGAGACATGTGTTCCAAGTACGGGGTTCCCCATCCCACGCTGGTGACGGAGTCCGGACGGGCCGTAGTGGCCTATTATTCCGTGCTGGTGTTCAACGTGCTGGATGTGACGAGCGCGCCGGGCGAGGAACCTCCGCCCGAGCTTCCGGATGACGCTCCGGAGCTGTTGAAGGCTTTTGCGGATACGGACCGGACGCTGGCCAGGAAGAATATGCAGGAGTGCTATAATGACGCCTGCTATTACCGGGACCAGTTGAGAGCCCTGTTTTTTTACGGGAACGCCACCCTACGGCAGCGCGGGCTGGGAGAGGCTTATTATTGGCATATCCTGAGCCGCATTTCCCGCATGCTGGCGGAGATGGAGACCATTCCGGAGGATCTCAGGGAGCTTTCCTGCTCCATGGTGGACTTTTATTACGGCAATTTTTCACTGTTCCAGTCTCTTCCGGATTCCTGGGCCATCCGCCAGCTTTTCCCCGTGATGCCTCTGCACCGTTTGAATGAACGGCCCACGAATAAGGCCGTGCTGGCAGACATCACGTGCGATTGCGACGGAAAGATAGACCATTTCATTGACCGTGAGGACGTGGCAACCGCCCTCCCCCTGCATGCCATCAAACCCGGCGAGGACGATTATTACATAGGCGTATTCCTGGTAGGAGCCTATCAGGAGACCTTGGGGGATTTGCATAACCTGCTGGGAGATACGAATGTGGTTGGCGTGCATCTGGAAGGCGGCCGCCCCGTTTATACCCATGAAGTGGAGGGCGATACGGTGTCCGATGTCCTTTCCTACGTGGAGTATGATCCCAAGGAGTTGATCAACAAGTTCCGCACGTTTGCGGAGCAAGCCGTAGCCGAGGGGAAAATATCTCCGTCCGAACGCCGGAGAGCCTTGGAAGTGTTCCGTTCCGGATTGAATGGATACACTTATTACGAACTGTAGGAAACGGTCTTGTCTTTTGCTTCAACAGGGAGCGTTTGTCCCGTGCCGGCGCGTTTTCCTTTGTTGCGGATCAGGAGACCAGCGGTTCTTCCGGCGGTTTCGTTTCTTCAATGACCTTGGCTGGCGTCAGGGCCCAGAAGCGCGTGGCCGTTTGCGGAGAGATGCCTTTCATGTTCAAGTACCGTGTGCGGAGCAGGGAGGAGGAGCGGTGCCCCATTTCCATTTGCAACAGGTTGTAGTCCTTGAAGTGCTTGGCGTGGTAGCTGGCGTAGGTGTGCCGCAGGCAGTCCGGCACCCATGATTTTTTTCTTCCTCCCCAGCCGGCTTTTTTCCGGATTTTGCGCCACTTGATTGTCCACCCTTTCGGGCAGATGGGAGTTCCGGGTCCGGGTTTGGTCCTGTCACGGCAGAATTTGAGCCATTTGGCGAGCACGGGCAGGATGGTGACGTGCCTGGCGCCTCCGGTTTTTGGTATGCTTGGAGTTCAGAATGATACAGCCGTCGCGGAGAGCGATGTTTTCCCAGAGCAGGCGTTCCACTTCCTGCGGGCGGATTCCTGCAAAGATCATCAGCGCCGCTCCGGCTGCGCAGCTTCCGTCAAATTCTTCCATGGCTGCCTTGAGAAGCTGAGTTATTTCCTTCAGCGTCAGAGCGGGGATTTCCTGCTCCTGCAGAAAAGGCGTGTCTACGCGGAGGATGGGATTCTCGTCACACCATCCGCGTTTGACGGAGAACGAGAAAATTCCGCTCAAGATGAGCCTCGCTTTGTGCCTCTGCCGGGATGTGGTAAAGGTATTCATCAGGATGTTCTGGCATTCCTCCACGCTCAGGTTGCGCAGGGAGGTGTGTTCCAGTTCCGGATTGCTCTTTTTAAGCTTGTGGATGATGCTCCTGATGTCCGTCAGCGTCCGGGGACGGCGGTGGCTTTTGGAACGTAGGCATTCCACGGCCGCCGTGCCGAAACTGACGGTTTGATGTTTGTTTTTAATGGCGTTCAATCCCAGGGAGACGACTTCCCGGCACCGGGTAATGGTACAGATTTCATCTCCAAGGGCTTCCTTGATTTCCAATACCAGCCTTGCAGCCTGGATCAGGGTGACTGATTCCCCCTCCAGAAGTGCGGCTCCGACATATTTCAATTTGTTTGTATTCGGTGCTTTTTTCATGTTCATTTCTCGTGTTTGTCCAAACACGGTTTTAATGAAAAAGGCTATCCTTATAATGGGGAAAACTTATGCTTTCCACTAGAAAACGCGTAACCGTCAAGGATATGTTGTTACTTATGTTTTCTTTGAACCGGCCGCAAAATCAAAGTTTCTGATGGTGCAGGAACCGAAAATGTTAGAAAGCGCGGCTCCCTGTGCTGAATGTCAAGATGGACGTGACTTGTCCGGCATGAGTATATTTCTGTCGGAAGAGGGGTAAAGGAACGGCCGGATGAAAGTATTTTATATGGCTGAACGTATATGGTAGGTACTGCTTTTCTGTACCATGAACATCAGAATTCATTCTTTCAACGTATCATGTGTCGGCCTTTGCTGCGTATTGGGGTCTTTTTTCGCGGCGGACGCCCGTGAGGTTTATCCCCTGAACGGTTCCTGGGATTTCAGTTTTAACGGGAAGCCTGCTGAAAAAGTGACGGTGCCCCATACATGGAACGCAGAGGATGCCGCCAATGGTGCTCAGGGGAAGCGGGAAGACGCCAAATCCGTCAACAGTGACGCCTACCGCCGCGGGCCGGCCGTTTATTCGCGCACGCTTCCGGTGGAGCCCAGGCCGGGCAAGAGGTATTTCATCCGCGGCGGGGGAGCCAGCATTGTTTCCGAGGTTTCCGTCAATGGGAAACCTGCCGGCAGCCATGAGGGGGCGTTTACGGCTTTCTGTTATGAAATAACGCCCCTTTTGAAAAAAGGCTCCAATACGATTTCCGTTCTGGTGGACAACACGCAGCGTAATCATATCGCCCCCCAGCGCGGGGATTTTTCCATGTTCGGCGGGCTGTACCGGCCCATTGAACTGATTGAGACGGACGGTGTCTGCATTGATCCTCTTTTTTATGCTTCTCCCGGCGTTTTCATCACGACAAAGTCTTTAAGCAAATCCAAGGCCGAGGTGGAAGTGAAGACCCTTCTCAATTCGGACGGAAAGGCCGGGGATGTGGATGTTGCCGTGGAAATCCTGGACATGAAGGGCAGGAAGGTAGCCGGGAAGACGGTAAAGGCCGCCGCCGGGGAAAAGAATAGACTGGAGGTTCCCGTAACGCTGGCAATCGCCAATCCCATACTCTGGAACGGAGTGAAGAATCCTTACCTGTACCAGGTGAAAACTTCCATCAGGACGGCAGATGGCCAGACGGATGAGCTGGTGCAGCCGCTGGGACTGAGGACGGTTTCCGTCAATCCCAAGGAAGGTTTTGTCCTGAACGGAAAGACCATGCAGATCAAGGGGGTCAGCCGCCATCAGGATATGAAGGGGAAGGGGTGGGCCCTTTCCCCGGAAGATGAGGCGCGGGATATCAGGCTGATTGCGGATATGGGGGCGGATGGGGTTAGAACGGGCCACTATCCCGCATCCACCAATATTTACGACCTGTGCGACAAGGCGGGGCTGATTGTCTGGTCCGAGGTCCCCAATGTCAACCTGGTGTGGGATACGCCGGAGTTCCGGGAGAATAACCGCCTCCAGGCCCGGGAGATGATTTTCCAGCATTGGAATCATCCCTCCATTTGCATGTGGGGAATTTTCAATGAAATCGGACACCAGCCCGAGGCTGCCACGAGAGGAGTGGACATGGAAGCTGAGTTGACGGAATTGAACAAGTTCGTGAAGGAGACTGATCCCTCCCGCATGACCGTGGGGGCCAGCAATCAGGCGGGCCGCAGAAAACTGAACAATATTCCTGACCACATCGCATTCAATACGTATCCCGGCTGGTACGGAGGAGGGCCCGAAACCATGAAGGGCAACCTGAACGGCTACATCCGCGACTATGGCGGCAAGATGGGCATTGCCGTCAGTGAGTATGGTCACGGCGCCAGCGTGGACATGCATGAGAATCCGGCCCAAAGACCGTCTCCCACCGGATTCTGGCATCCGGAGGAATGGCAGTCCCATGCGCATGAGGTCAATTACAGGTGCATCAGGGAAAGGCCGGAGGTGTGGGGGGCCTTTGTCTGGAACATGTTTGACTTCGGTTCCTCTTCCCGTTTTGAGGGGGAAAGCCCCGGCATTAACGACAAGGGGCTGGTGACCTATGACCGCAAGACGCCCAAGGACGCCTATTTTTTCTACAGGGCCAACTGGAGCCCCCGTCCTACCGTATACATCACATCCCGCAGGTTTGCGGAACGTACGGAAAAAACGGTGCCCGTGAAGGTTTACAGCAATGGTTCCGTGGTGAAGCTGAGCGTCAACGGGAAGCCCGTTGGGAGTGTCAAACCGGATGATTTGAAGCGCGCCGTCTGGCCGGAAGTGACTCTCAAGCCCGGCGTCAACACTATTACGGCCACGGCTTCCATAGGAGGGAAAACGTACACGGATTCCTGCAAGTGGACGTTGAACCCTGCCGGAGGTGACGGGAAGAAGGATTCAGAGCGTTATCAGGATCCGTCCCTGAAAAAGTATAAGTAAGCAATTCCATATTCATTCCGAGATGAAGACGGTACGCGCGTTTCTGTTTTCCGTGATGTGTCTGGCTCCGGCTCTTCCCCTGCTGGGGGATGTTCCGGATTGGGAAAATGAAGAGGTGACGGGAATCAATAAGGAGGCTCCCCGAGCCTCCGTTTTTCCGGCATCGGATAAAACGTTGAGCTTGAACGGGGATTGGAAGTTCAAATTTTCCATGACTCCGGACGAGAGGCCTGCCGATTTCTTCAATCCCTCCTATTCCGTTTCCGGATGGGATACGGTCAAGGTTCCTTCCAACTGGCAGCTTTACGGTTATGGAACGGCCATTTACACGAATGTTCCCTATCCATTCAAGCCGAATCCTCCCAAGGTAATGGGGGAACCGCCCAAGAACTGGCCGGCGTACAGGGAGCGTAATTCCGTGGGTTCCTACCGCCGGGATTTCAATTTGCCCGTTTCCTGGAAGGGAGAGCAGGTGATGATCCGGTTTGACGGGGTGGAGTCCGCCTTTTATGTGTGGGTAAATGGCCGTCAAGTCGGCTATTCCGAAGATTCCTATACAGGGGCGGAGTTTGACCTTACTCCCCATGTCAGGCCCGGCAGGAATACGATTGCCGTGGAAGTATACCGCTGGAGCGACGGTTCTTACCTGGAGGACCAGGATTTCCTGCGCCTTTCCGGCATTTTCCGGGACGTGACCCTGTTTGCCCAGCCGCAGACGCACGTGCGTGACCTGTTCCTGAAGGCCGGACTGGACAGGGAGGATTACACAACCGGGGTACTGGACGGAACGTTCACCATCCGCAATTCCGGTAAAAAGGATATTCCCGCCGGCATGAAGCTGAATTATTCCATCGACGGGATTTCCACCAAATTGAACTGGGAGGGCAGGAACGGTTCCGGCCGCGTGCAGACGGATAACAGGGGAAGGCTGGATTCCGGAACGCTGGAGGTTCCCCCCATTCCCTCCGGAGGCGAGGTGCAGATTTCCCTGAACAGGAAATTTCCCGGTGTGAAGCCATGGACGGCGGAAACGCCCAACCTGTACAGGGTGACTTATTCTCTGAATGGAAAAGATACCCGTTCCGTCAATATCGGGTTCCGTTCCGTGGAGATTGCGGATAACGGTGCCGTGCTGATTAACGGCAGAGCCGTCAAGTTCAAGGGGGTCAACCGCCATGAAGCCCATCCTGATTACGGGCGCGCCATTCCGCGGGAAGTGATGGAAAAGGACGTGCAGATTATCAAGGCGCATAATATCAATACCGTCCGTTGTTCCCACTATCCCAATCATCCTTATTTTTATGAGTTGTGCGACCGCTACGGCCTGTACGTGATGGACGAGGCCAACTGTGAAGCCCACGGCATCCGCAATAGCAGCATGGATATTTCCCGGAAGCCTTCCTGGAAGAAAGCCCATGTGGAGCGCAATATGAGCATGGTGCATCGTTCCAAGAACCACCCTTCCATTGTTTTCTGGTCCCTGGGCAATGAGTCCGGCAACGGTCCCAATTTTGAGGCGGCAGCGGCGGCTATCAGGGCTTATGACACTACGCGGCCCCTCCATTACTGCGAATTTCCGCACGGCCACAAGGCCGTGGATATGGATTCCGCCATGTATCCGCCCGTGGACCGGGTGGAAAACTGGGGGAAGCAGAAAACTTCCCGCCCCTTTTTCGTGTGCGAATATGCCCACTCCATGGGGAATGCCCTGGGTAATTTCAAGGAGTACATGGATGCCTTCGAGTCTTCCCCGCGCATGGTGGGCGGAGCCATCTGGGATTTCGTGGACCAGTCCCTCCGCGCCAATCCTGCCGGAAACGGCATTTACAAGCCCGCCCCTTTCAAGGGAGTAACACAGGCTTACGGCGGCATGTTCGGAGACAGGCCCAACCAGGCCAATTTCTGCGACAACGGCATTATTCTTGGCAACCGGAACACCACGGCCAAGACGAAGGAGGTGAAGAAAGTATACCAGTACATGGCTTTTGAGCGCAAGGACGGTTCCCTGTCCGTTCGCAACAAATATTTCCATAAGCCTTTGAAAGGTTATACGCTTTATCTGGTATCCCTTGTTCCCGGAGGCGGCCATGCCGTGGAGCGCATGGTTCTGCCGGAGGTCCCCCCCGGCAAATCCGCAACGGTTAATCTGCCTTCAGCCGCTATGCGGACCGGTTCCCTGATGGTTCTGGCGGATGCCCGGTTCAAGCTCCCGGAAGACGTGAAGGAACTTTCCGCCAAGCAACTGGAACATGTGGCGAATGAGTGCGAAGCTTACGAGTGGTTTCCGGCATCTGCAGAGAAGGAGGTTTCCGTGCCTCCCCCGGCGGCGCTGCCTGCTGTTTCCGTGCTTCAGGGGGATTCCGTGGTCGTGCAGGGAAAAGGTTTTTCCGCCTCCTTCAAAAATGGGATGCTTTCCTCCCTCCGGTATGGCGGCCGGGATTTGATTTTGCCCGGCTATCCGGTGGAGCTCCAGGCGTACCGCTCTCCGGTGGATAACGATGCCTGGATCAGGAGCAAGGTTGAAGGGAAAATGAAGATGCAGAATATGAAAGCGGAATATTCCGACGTTAAAGCTGCCGTCATTTCCCCCGGCGTGGCCCGAATCACGGCACAGTTCCGGACGAAAGGTTCCGAGCTTTCCTTTTCCGGGGAAGTCGCGTGGACGGTTTTCGGCAACGGCATTATCAATGCTTCCGTCCGAATGTATCCCTCCGCCAAGGGAGAAGAACTCCTCCGGCTGGGCGTCACTTTCGGGATGCCTGCCGCGTATGACCGGGTAGAGTACCTGGGGCTGGGACCGTGGGATAATTACCGGGACCGCCGCACGAGCTGCTGGAAGGACATTTTCCGCACTTCCGTGGACGATATGTTTTTTGCTTATTCCCGGCCCCAGGATATGGGCAATCGCATGGAAACGGACTGGATAGCCTTGTCCAAACCCCAAGAGGACCAGGCTCTGTGGGTGGGAGCCTCCTCTCCCAGGGCTCCGCTGGAGGTTTCCGTCCTGCGTTATACGCCGAAGGAGCTTAACGATGCCAGGAGTCTGGACAGGCTGCCGGAGAAAAATAAAGTGATTGTGAATCTGGATGCTTTCCAGATGGGGCTGGGTGGCTCTTCCTGCGGGCCCCGCCCGCTGGCTAAGTACCAGACATTGAGCGGGGCCACAGCCCTGGGGTTTGTGCTGGCTCCCTCGTCCGCCCTGCTGAATCTGGCGCGCACGGGGCTGGTCGTTCCCCATTCCCCTGTCATTGAACGGGATGGGGACGGCATGGTCAGTCTGACTTCCTCTACGCCCGAGGCGGAGATAAAGTATTCCGTCAACAAGGGGCCGGAAAAAACGTACCGGAATCCCTTCAAGCTTCCCGAAGGGGAAGTGAGGGCCTGGGCTGCCTCCGTGAAGTCCGGCAAGGTTCCTTCCACGTCTCCCGGAGAGAGGAAGTTCCCCCTCGTCAAGGGGCAGGGCGAATGGAAAATTCTAAGCGCTTCTTCGGAAGAGCCGGATACCGGTTTCGCCCATTTTGCCATTGACGGGAATCCGGATACCTGTTGGCATACATCCTATACGAACGGCCTGCCGGGGTTCCCCCACTCCATTGCCGTGGATATGGGAACCAGAATGAAGTTTACCGGATTTATCTACACGCCCAGAATGGACAAGGACAAGGGCCTCATCAGCCAGTACACGTTTTCCGTTTCCGATGACGGTCAGAATTGGAGGGAAGTGAAAAAAGGCCAGTTCTCCTACCATTATATCCGGAAGGATCCGGCTGTTCAGCGCATCGACTTCGGTAGGCCTGTGGAGGCACGCTACTTCAAGCTTGACGCCCGGTCTCCGGTGAGGGGCGGGGAACAGAGCGCCACTGTTGCGGAGCTGAATATCATTACCCAGTAACGGAGCGGCAGACGTTTTGCGTTGCTTCCCGGATGGAGAAGTTTTCCAGCCGTGAGCCTTTTCCGGGGTGCACGGCTTGTTGTTACGGGCTTTTCAGGGTGCGGAAATGTTTTTTAAATGAAAGAAAGAGCATGGCGGAATGGTAACATACGCATGCGCAAGATGATGGCCTGCATGCTGGGCGCTGCCCTGTGTTTTTCCATGGCCGGAGCGGAAACAGGCGTTTCCTCTGCGGAAAAAGCTTCATCCCCGTTCGGGAGGATGATCTGGAATCGCGGCTGGGAGTTCCGGCTTGAGGACGAGCCCGGAAAGAGCGGCTGGCAGACGGTTCATCTGCCCCATACGTTCAGTTTGCCCTACTTTATGTCCGATTCCTTTTACACGGGGCTCGGCTCCTACCGCAAGAAGCTTGTCATGCCGGAGGAATGGCAGGGGAAGAAGGTGTTTCTGGATTGCGGCGCAGCTTTCCAGGTGGCGGAGGTGAAGGTGAACGGGAAGACTGCGGGAAGGCATGAAGGGGGATATACGGCCTTCCGGTCGGATTTGACGCCTTTCCTGAAACCCGGCGAGAATTGGGTGGAGGTACGGGTGGATAACCGCTGGAGCCCCCGCATTGCGCCGCGGGCGGGGGAGCATACTTTTTCCGGAGGACTGTACCGGAACGTGCATCTGCACGTGTGTTCTCCCGTGTATCTGCCCGCGCACGGAGTATGGGTTCAGACGCCGGAGGTGACGGCGGCCCGCGGGAAGGTCCGGATTTTGACGGAAGTGAAGAATGATACCGGGATCGTGAGGAAAGTGACGGTGCGGCATACTGTGCGGGAGGAGCAAAGCGGCCGCGTGGTGTTGCGGGGAGAGAAGGACGCGGAACTGAGGGCCGGGGAAGAGTTTCGCGTACAGGCTGACCTGCCTCCTCTGGCTTCCCCCAGGTTGTGGAGCCCCGCGGCCCCCAATATGTACCGTGTGACGACGGAATTGTTGGACGGGAAGGGGCAGGTGCTGGACCGGGCTGAAAATCCCCTGGGGTTCCGTACTCTGGAGGTGACGGCGGATCGGGGCATGCTGATTAACGGGAAACCTGTTTATCTGCAGGGGGCCAATGTGCACCAGGACCACGCCGGGTGGGGGGATGCCGTGACGGACGCCGGGGCCCGCCGTGATGTGCGGCTGATGAAGAACGCCGGGTTTAATTTCATACGCGGCTCCCATTACCCTCATTCCCAGGCGTTTCTGGATGCTTGCGACCGGGAGGGAATGTGCATGCTGAATGAAGGCGTTTTTTGGGGAATGGGCGGGTTCAAGGAGCATGACAGGTACTGGAATTGCGATGCCTATCCAACGGAAAAGAAGGACCGTATTGCGTTTGAGGAAAGCTGCATGCGCCAGGTGAGGGAGATGGTGCTGCAATTTCGCAACCATCCTTCCATTGTCATCTGGAGCATCAGCAATGAACCGTTTTTTACCAGGCATGCGCCGGAGGCCAGGGCTTTGTGCAACAGGCTTATTGCCTTGGTGAAGGAGCTGGACCCGACGCGCCCCGTGTGCGCCGGGGGAGGGCAGCGCGGAAATTTTGACAAGCTGGGGGACATGGCCGCCTTCAACGGGGACGGCTCCCATGTGAAGACGCCCGGCAGGCCCAGCATGGTGACGGAGTACGGTTCCGTGAGCTGTCGGAGGCCGGGGATGTATGCGCCGGGGTGGGGGGATATGAAGAAGGATAAAGAGGCGGGGATTCGCTATCCCTGGCGCGTGGGAGAGGCGGTCTGGTGCGGCTTTGACCACGGCAGCATCTGGCCTTCCGGCGGGCGCATGGGCATTGTGGATTACTTCCGCATTCCCAAGCGGGCCTGGTACTGGTACAGGAATGAGTTGAGGAATATTCCTCCTCCGGAGTGGCCCGTGGAGGGGACTCCGGCACAGGTGAAGCTGTCCGCGGACAAGAAGGTCATCAGCCCGGCGGACGGCACGGATGACGTGCATGTGACCGTGAAAGTGGCGGACGCCGACGGAAAGCGGATAGCCAATGCCGTTCCGGTGACGCTTACGGTGGAATCGGGGCCCGGGGAGTTCCCCACCGGCAAGAGCATCACGTTCACGCCCGGAACGGATATTGATTTGATTGACGGCTGTGCGGCGATTGAGTTCCGGTCTTATTATGCCGGGAAGACGGTGATCAGGGCGTCTTCTCCCGGATTGAAGGGGGATAACCTCCAAATCGTTTGCCGGAATGCTCCGGCTTACGCAGCGGGCAGGAGCGCGGAAACGCAGGAAAGAACCTACAAGCGTTTTACTGCCAAGGAGAGGGGGGTCCAGCTGGCGCGGTACGGACGGTCCGAACCCGGAGAGAAGGCCAATTTGGCCGTATTGAGGCCCTGTTCCGCTTCCTCCGGGCTTCAGGAGGCGATGAAGGCTTCCGACGGCGACGATGTTTCCGCATGGCATCCGTCCGAGGAAGACAAAGCGCCGTGGTGGCAGCTGGACATGGAGTTTGAATTCCGCCTGGACCGGGTGGAGGTGAAGGCCGCCGGAAGCTGGAAGGGGCCGGCTCCCGCGGTTCAGGTCAGCAGGGACGGAAATAGCTGGAAGGACATTAAAGCCGTTTTGCGCAGGGATGGGACGGAGCTGACCGCAATGTGTCCGGAAGGGACCGGCGCCAGGTACGTACGCATCCGCCTGTCTCCGGGGCAGGGCATTGCGGAAGTGGCCGTATGGCCGGCGGATGCGTCATGAAGGCTCCTGCTTTTCCGGAACGGGAGGCTTTTTCCAGTTCCTGCGCGTACCGGAGTTTCCGGCGTCCTCTTCCGCCCGCTGGCGGCGCAGTTTGTCCCAATAGGCCAGGCGTTTGTTGATTTCCCGTTCAAAACCCCGTTCCGGCGGCCTGTAGAACTGGCGGCGGGGCATGTTGTCCGGAAAGTAGTTTTGCCCGGAGAATGCGTCCGGCGCGTCATGATCGTAGGCGTAATTTTTTCCATAGCCCAGTTCCTTCATGAGTCTGGTGGGCGCGTTGAGGATGTGTGCCGGGGGCATCAGGGAGCCGTATTCCCGCGCCGCTTTCCGGGCTGCGCTCCACGCGGTGTAGGCGCTGTTGGATTTGGGGGCGCAGCCCAGGTAGATGATCAGTTCCGCAATCGCCAGCTCTCCTTCCGGGGAGCCCAGGCGTTCATAGGTGTCCCACGCGGCAATGGCCATTTGAAGTGCGGCAGGGTCCGCCAGGCTGATATCCTCCATGGCGAAACGGGTCAGGCGGCGCAGGAGGTAGAGAGGGTCCTCGCCGCCCTCGAGCATGCGCGCGGCCCAGTACAGGGCCGCGTCCGTATCCGATCCCCGCAGGGATTTATGCAGGGCGCTGATGAGGTTGTAATGGCCTTCCCGGTCCTTGTCGTAAACCGGGGCGCGTTGCTGGACAATTTTCAGCAGCGCGTCCGTGTCCAGCATTTCATCGGGCTTGCGGAGGTCAAAGACGCTTTCCATCAGGTTAATGAGGTAGCGTCCGTCTCCGTCTGCCAGTTCTGTCAGGGTGGCGCGCGCCTCCGGCGCGAGCGGAAGTTTGCGCTGAAGAAGGGCTTCCGCCCGTTCAATGATGCTTTCCAGAGCCGGGGCGTCCAGGGAGTGCATGACGAAGACCTTGCAGCGCGAGAGAAGGGCGCTGTTCAGTTCAAAGGAAGGGTTTTCCGTAGTGGCCCCCACCAGCGTAACGGTTCCGTTTTCCACATATGGCAGAAAGCCGTCCTGCTGGGCGCGGTTGAACCGATGGATTTCATCCACGAACAGGAGGGTTCCCTGACCGTATTCCCTGCGCCTGGCCGCTTCGTCAAAGGCTTTTCTCAAATCCGCCATGCCGGAGAAGACGGCGGAGAGAGCTGTGAAATGCATGGACGTGCGCGTCGCCAGAATGCGCGCCAGCGTGGTTTTTCCGCAGCCGGGAGGCCCCCACAGAATAAAGCTGGTCATTTTGCCGGAGTCCGCCATGAGCCGGAGAGGGCCTCCTTCCCCCAGCAGGTGGTCCTGGCCCATGATTTCTTCCAGTGCGGTCGGCCTCAGGCGATCCGCCAGAGGGCGGTCTGCAAAGGCGGCGAACAGGCCCGGCGCATCGTCTTTTTTCATGATGCCCATCATACGCCGCCGGTAAAAGGAAGGCAAGGGGAGCATGAAGGCATTTCAGGCGTTTCGGGCAAAACGGCACGTCATGGAGAGGATGTTGCCCCGGCTTTGAGAGGCGGAAGAGAATTAGGGAGGAAAAAGAAAGATGCCTGAGAAAAACAGTGTATAGGGAACATGATCTTCCGGCATGTTTTCCATGTGTTTTCTGTTCTGTTTTCCGGCGTATGCGGCATGTCCGAGAATGCTCAGAATCAGAGCATGCCCCGGCCCGTGTCCGTGAAGGTGGAGGCCAGGGAGGCGGCAAAGCCCGTGAAGCTGGATGAAGGAATGCGCATCGTATGCAGAGAGAAGAGCGGGGAGTTCCGGCGTCGGGCGCGTTTGTTGCAGCAGTTTTTGTCACGCGGAACCGGATTGGCTCTGGAAGGGGGCGGAGGCACGGTGATCCGCGCCATTCGCCGCCGGGGAGGAGACGCCCCGGCTAGGTTGACAGTAAGCCCGCTTGTTACTCGGCTGAGGATTCGGGAGAGTTCGTGTCAATGGCTTCCTGGAGGCGCTCCGTCCGCGCCAGCATGTTTTCCAGAATTTTCAGAATATAAGAACGTGTTGTAGCCGAGTGGTCCGCTCCGCGTACGAAGGAAAGCCCCCGGTACCGTCCTACCGTTTCCAGGCGAAGATTCATATTTTCTCCGGACAGGTCTTCACCGGCAGGAGGAGGGTAATTGGAAGCGGGGCCGCTCAGGGACTTCATTTGCATGGTATCCATATTAAGCAGGCAGCTTTGTATTCCGTTGGTGAAGATCAGGCTGCCCTGATGACGCTTGTTTTCCGGCCACAGCCTGTAAATGGTAACGGCGCTTCTTCCCCCGGGATTGATCAGAATGGCAGGGAAAACATATTTGCCGCCTCCTTTTTTCCGGACGGTCACGTCAAAGTCGCATTCTCCGGAAAATCTGGTCGTGACGCGGGAGGAGAGGCGTACGTCAAAAGGCGCTTCCGGCGGCAGGGGAATCATGGTGGCGGCAGACAGGGGCGATCCCGGAGGGAGTTCCGGAATCGGGAAGGGGAGTGTAATGATGTCAATGGCGCAGCTGATGATGCCGATGATTGCGAACAGCAGGATGCCTTTGTTCCGGAGCTGGGCTGAGAGCATTTTTCCATATTCCTCCGGATAATGCCTGCCTGCGGATGGCTCCTGCCGAAGGTAATAGCCGGTCAGGCGTGAAATGACAATCAGAGCTGCCGCCATGGCTGCCAGCCATGCCAGGGCAAAAGCCAGACTTTCCGCTAAGGGAATTGTGGTGAACAAGCCGAATGTCCCAATAATGAAAGCCGTCAGCAGGAGAAAGACGGCCAGGAAGGTGATGCAGCCTAAAGGGGCCGTGGAGACGGGAATCCAGAAACTGCCGCGTTTGCCGAGGGCTCTCAGAATCAGGATGGCAATGCAGAAAGCAAGGATAGCCAGCGTTGAATAAAAATGTTGAAACAGATAATCGAGCATGGCATGCGGGAAAAACTTGGATAGGCAAGCGGGAAGCGATTCCATGCCGGTTTCCTGAAAGATATCCGGAAACAAGCAGTTTTGCGCCGCGAAATGATAGAAGCCGAATGTTGAACTCCTTTATTATTCTAGCCTTTTTCTATCCTTGCCTGCAAGATTTTTCGTTTACCTGTTCCTTCCCATTTGTTTTTGATATATTTGAAAAACATTGTTTCATAAGAAGATATGAGGGAAATCGGCTCCATTTCCATTCAGTAAAAAAGATGCTGTTTTCTATAAGCGGAGGATTCTGAAAAGATAAAACGCACGTTATGGATAAGAGGGAAAGACGGAAGAATCTGTCAGAGAAGAGGCTGGTTTTTCCTGTTGATGAACGAAACTGCTATACCGGCTTTCCTTTCTCATACCTTTCAGGAGATCGGGAAAGGGGAAGGGCGCCGACCGGATGTTTACCTGAAAAAGCGTGGAGCGGGCAACTCCGGCCGGGGTGATGAGGCAAAACACTTTCCCGAAGAAACAGCTACTGCTGTTCCGGTTTCGCCAGCACTTTCCTGAGTTTCGCGAAGCGGGGCAGGGAACATTCCTTCCGCATGGCCGTCTCTCCCTGGATCAGAGGCAGAACATAGTCAATGAACGGCTGTTCCACGCCATTGCTGCGGGCGTTGATCCATTCGCGGGGGACAAGTTTTTCCACATTGGCCACTTCTCCCAGACCTATCAATTTAGTCTTGCAGGAATAAATGCCATTCTCCGTAACCCGTTCAAAAGCTACCATTTTATCCGTCTGGCCGGAAACGGCGGCTTCCACGGCAGCTGTTCCCGCCATATACGCTTCATCAATATCCGTCTTGGAGGCGACATGGGAAGCGCAGCGCTGGAGGAGTGAAAGTTCAATGCTTCTGACTTTGGCTCCGGTTTGCCGCTTGACGGATTCCGCAAGCATGGCTCCCAGGCCGCCCAACTGCGTATGGCCGAAGACGTCCCTGTCTCCGGATTCCGCGACAAAGCGGCCGTCCGCATATTGCACGCCTTCCGAGACGGCGACCATGCAGCTGCCGTTCTGTCTGTAAATCCGGTCCACATCCTGCCAGAATTCCTCCATGCGGAAGGGAACTTCCGGCAGGTAAACCAAGTCCGGCCCAGCTCCCGCATACGTGGCCAGAGCTGCGGAGCCGGCCAGCCAACCGGCGTGGCGGCCCATGATTTCCACGATGGTGACGCGTCCCTTGTCGTACACGCGGAGATCCTGGTGAACTTCCATGCAGGAGGTCGCGATAAATTTGGCGGCAGAGCCGAAACCGGGGCAGTGGTCCGTGCCGTGAAGGTCATTGTCAATGGTCTTGGGGATTCCGATGACGCGGCATTCGTAACCGGACTGCTGCATGAATTTGGATATCTTGTTGCAGGTATCCATGGAATCGTTGCCCCCGTTGTAGAAAAAGTAGCGTACGTCGTATTTTCGGAATATTTCCAGCAGACGGCGGTAATCCGTATCATCCACGGATGGGGCGGCCATCTTGTAGCGGCAGGAACCCAGGGCCGAGGCCGGAGTATATTTGAGCAATTCCAATTCTCCGGGGTCTTCCCGAGCCATATCGAACAGGCGTTCTTTGAGCACTCCCTCAATCCCGTTGGCGGCTCCCAGCACGCGCGTGACCTGTTCGCTTTGCAGGGCGGACTGAATGGCTCCCAGTGCGCTGGCGTTGATGACGGCGGTGGGGCCACCGGACTGGCCGATGATGCATGCTCCTTTCAATGGGTTCATGGGCAATAATGGATGAGAGAGTTGTGTTGCGCCCCCTTTCAACGGCGTTGGAGGCAGGAAATGAAATGATAGTCAAACCTATCCGCAGCCCGGAGGGATGTCAAACATTATTGGTTTTCCGGATGGGGCTGGCGGGGCTGGAGAAAGTGGGGAAGAAAAAAGAGCCGGGGTATCAGTTTTTTTTGTCTCCAGAGCTTTTCCAATGCGGAGGCAAAGCGTTCCCAGGGCCAGAATTCCATGCGTACCCAGATGGACGGTATCCGTGGGATAGGGGGTGCGGAAGTCCACGCTGCGCAGCTGGAGATCGTCTGCGGGGACATAAACCGCATTGTTGACGGAGAGGGAGGTACGGGATTCTTCCGCCACATCCTTTTGCCCCTGCCGCACTTCTTCCCTGCCCGGAAAACGGGCCGGAGCGGGCACGGGAAGAACGCTGCCGTAGATAAAGGCCAGACCGGGGGCTTCCAGATCCGCTCTGATGCGTTTAATCAGGTTGTTCAGGTTGGCGCCGTAAGACAGAGCGTTTTTGATGCCGGCAATGTCCCTTGCGTCTCCTTCCCCCTGTTGCCACACCATGGCTTTCAGGACAGGAGCATGTCTCTGTTTTTTTCAGAGCTTCCATTCCGTTGCGGACGGTACGGATCAGTTTGACGTATTCTTCCCCCTGCTTATCCTGAGAAGTTTTTCCTGGGTTCCATTGCCGGAAAAGGTTGCTTCCGCTCCGGGCGTGTTTGATGATGGCCCATTTTTTTGCGGGAATTTTTTCTGCAACGCTGTTCCCAGGCTTAGTTCCACGCCAAAACGGTCGGGGGATTCGGATGCCGGGCTCAAGGGAACAAGCTGTTCTGCCGGTCCTGTCCCTTTGAGGGAGCCGGAATAGTACAGAAGAATCCGTTTATCCGTCTTGAAGCAGGGAGGAATGTTGTTGACATATCCTTGCCCTGTGGCGTTTGACTGGCCGCCGATAAGGATGACGTTGATTTCATCCGCATGCAGGGGTGGCGCCGGAAAGACCGTCAGGGGAGCAAAGCAGCCATGAAAAGAGGAAAAAACGTGCAGAGCGTGGAAGTACGGAAACAATCATGGCGGGGATATCCCTGATACGTTTCCGGAAAGAAGATTCTGTCTTCTGGAGGAATTCTTCTTTGCCTGCTGCCAGGATATTTTACTGTTGGTGCTCTTGTTCCCTTGATTCTTTCCTTTCCGGAAAAAGGCATTATGCGGAAGGTGCGTGCAGGGAAACGGATTGGCCGGGGTATATTTCCGGAATGACGGAAATGCTCTTGATATTTTTCCCGGCTGTCAGGGAGCGGAGCATCCGTATGAGCTTGTGAACCGTTTTTGTCTGGTTCTCTTCATAATAGGTGATCGTGGGCAGCAGGCGTTCCATGAAGGGTTCATACGTCAGGCTGACCAGGCTGAGCTGATCCGGAATGCTCAGCGAACGGGCTTCCACCCAGGAAAGAATGGGAACGATCTGGTTGCCCCGTGTGGCTACCAGGGCGGACATATCCGGATGTTCTTTAAACGCTTTGGCCAGATATTCAAAGAAGAGCGGCGTTTCAAACGGGGTGGGAACCAGGATGGGATTCCATCCCTGTTCCGCAAAGCTGAAAAAACCTTTTTGCATGAGCTGGTGGCCCTTCAACGGATCAGGAGGCAGGCACAGGCCTACCGTTCGATGCCCCTTGTTCCAAAGATGCTGCGCCGCATGATGCGTGGTGGCCGCCCAGTGGCGGTCCAGATAGGGAAGGTTGCTGCTCTGGTAGGAGGTGCCGCGCACAATGCAGGGGATGCGGTGCGTCTTGAACCAGAGCTGGGTTTGCTCCGAGGAACGGTGAAGTATCCAGCAGACGCATTCGGATTTGGTAACCAGCTTGGCAAGCCTCTTGTCCGGATTGTTGCCTAAGATCCAGGGAGCTTCAAAGATACGGACGCTGATGCCGTCTTCCTCCAGAATTTTGGAGATGGTATATATTTCCGCCAATACGCTTTGAGCCAGCCTTTTGAGGGGCTGGGGCGTCAGAAACCCGAGAATTTCTTTTTTTTCCTGAACCGGATGGCAAAAGATATTTTTAACCGTTTCTTCTTCCGTAGTTTTCAGGATGCGCCGCGGAACCTTGATGCGTGGGGGGGCAATCCATGCATCCCTTTCCAGAAGGGCCAGGGCCTTTCTGATGGTTTCCCTGCCTACGGATAACCTGTGCCCGAGTTCTCTTTCTCCGGGCAGGATATTGACCAGGCTGCCGCTGAGAATCATCTGTTTGATTTTATTGGCTACTGTTTCAACCAATGAAGAAGCTGGCAACGAAGTCATACTCTTGTATATACGTATCGCATTGCGTGAATTCGAGCCAATTGTAGGGATTGCCTGGCCCGCAGAATCCGAAAGGAGATCTGGTGTTGTTGCAAGTTGTTGATATTCTGTAAATCGTTTTAGGATTTAAGCTACTGGTCTTTTTTTGATGAGGTAAAGTGGGCGGATAATGTATAAATGATATAGTGTTATCAATGCATTACATTCCTGAGCGGTACGGCTTCAGGTGGTTTGTAATTATTTTTAATTCATTTAAGATAAATATTTTATTGCGTATTTTGTTAGACAGGGCCATTTATTACCTCCCTTTTCTCACTTTCCTCCATATTTCCGGCAGGAAATGTGCACGTATCAGCATGGATGACTTTTCTCCCGTTTCCGGCACTAAATCTGCTTGATGAAAGTGAATACCATACCGGGCGCATCTTATGCGCTGACTTGTACGGCTGCGTGTACTATCCATGCGCTTCTTAGCGACGCTTCTTCTCTGGTTATCCTGGAAACGGAAAATCCCGGACAATATTTTTTTATAGCTCCCACTGATACAGTAGAGGTATCAGACGAACACGCCCTGGTGACACAAACTTTTAAAGCGGCCGCTCCGGGATTGTCTGCCCGCGGCGGCATAAGGCCGGGAGTAAATGCCGATTTGAAAAATCCGACGGTGGAAAAAGCGGTATGAACCATTTCTTTTTTCTGATCGTCCGCGATTAAGCGCAGCGCTCATGAGCAATCCAGTCAAAAGGCTGTTCGCCAATAGTTTTTCGAACCTTTACGGGGAGCGGGGGACGGGACTTCCCCGCCAGATTATTGTCTGGCGCGGACTGGGTGCGGAAGTCCGTTTCATTCCTTTCTGGAATTACTACGGGGAGTCTCTTTGAGAAATGAAGCGTTATGACTGGTAATAGAAAACCCTGGGAGCGTTTAGCTACCAGGGTTTATTGATTGGTACCGCCGGTGGGACTCGAACCCACACTCTTTTGGAACTCGATTTTGAGTCGAGCGCGTCTACCATTCCGCCACGACGGCACGTGAAGCGAAAGAATTAAGAGGCAAGAGGGCCGGAGAGTCAAGAATTTCCTGTGGAATATGGTGAGCTGCTGAAAAAACGGAGGGATTTTTCTGTGGATTCCCTCCGTCATGTTTCCGGATGGAAATAAATGTTTGGAATGAGCAATGCACGGCAGCGTTAACGCTTTGGTTGACCATGTGTTCCTTCTGTTCCAGGCGGTAGAAGGTTTCGGCTCCCAAACTCTAGAGATGGTTCGGTTCAGACCAGCGTTGACGATTGAGGTATGGTGTCCCGGCCGAACACCGGATTTCCTTTTTATTCCCCGCCTGTGCCGCGAACTTCCCGGAAGAGCTTTTCATGGATGATGAAAGCGGAACCAACATGGCACAAGGGGGGATGGTACGCTTAATCTCCGGCGTTTTCTTTTCCTGACTAACAGGAGAACCGCTCTCCGGGCGTTTCAGCCTTTTTTCACGGTCAGGGGCAGTCCCGCCACCATGAAGTAGACTTCATCCGCGCTTTTGGCAAGGAGTTGGTTGGCAATGCCCAGCCCGTCGCAGTAGTGGCGCGTTTCCGCATCTGACTGGCTGATGCCCATGCCGGTTTCAGAAGAAACAAGCACCCATGGCACGGGGGATTGGCGGATGAGCTTTTTCAAAGCTTCTATTTCCTCAATCAGCGCTTCCTGGAACGGCTCGTAGTCCGTGGGGTCCTTCTGGGCGTACAGGGTATTGGAGGCGAGCAGGGTGACGCATTCCAGAATGACGCCGTCCACCTGGTCCAGCAAGCCGGATTCCCCGACGGCAGAAGCTACATGACGGGGACATTCCAGCGTGAGCCAGCTTTCAGGACGGCGTTCCCGGTGCTTGCGCACGCGGTATTCCATGGAGCCGGCCCCGGGCCAGACTTCCGCCGTGGCGACGTACAGGATTTTTTCCCCGAATCCGGCGGCTATTTGTTCAGCGTATTGGCTTTTGCCGCTTCTGATGCCGCCCAGGACGAGCGCCATGCGTGCGGTATTGGCGTCAGTGTTTGGTGATGTAACGTTCATGGGATTCCAGCATAGCCTGGTGGGAGTTCAGGAAGTCATCCAGGCTGAAGACTTCCAGCGTAATAAGAGGGGAGAAATGGAGGTCCCACATGGGGTGCAGAATGGCGTCCAGAGTAGCGGCAGGCATGTGGTGCAGGGATTTGTGGTCCCGTTTTTCCAGCCCGTGCAGGTGGCACATGCGTATGTCCGGCAGCCAGAGCGGCAGAAGTTTTTCCGGCCGCAAGCCTTCTTTCCAGACATGGCCTATGTCAAAGCAACGTGAATGGGGTGTAGCAGCTACCAGTTTGTCCAGATAGTCGGTCGGATGGCGTTCCAAATTTTCCAGGGCCAGGCATTCCGGTGCGGGGAGGTGGGGCGTGATTTGTTCCAGACTCCGGAGGATTCGTTCCGTTTCGCATTCCGTAAGATGGGGGCGCATATCAGGACCGGGAATATGGTCCGTGACCACATGCATGACCCAGGTGTGGGGTTCCAGTTCCCGTGTCAGGTCAATGGCGCGAATGATGTTTTCCGTATAACGGCGGCTTGATTCTTCCGTGGCGAAGCCGCCGTCCGTGGGCAGGTGGACGTTCCAGGTAACCCCGGCATCTGCAGCGATTCCGGCCAGTTCCCGTATTTCCGCAGGGGTAATGAGTTCCTTTCCGCATTCTCCGGCTTCCAGCAGGAGCAGAGCGACATCATCCGCGTAATGGACGCATTCCCTGATGGCGGGCACGTAGTAGTCCGGGATGATAAAGGAGGTGCATCCGATGTTGAGGCCTGGAACGCGGCATTTGTGTGGAGTTTTCATAAAGTGCAGAAGGTGAGCAGGACAAGCCATTCCGTACATTCTACGGTACAGCCGAATACATCCCCGGTAACGCCGCCCAGGCGGCGGCGCGCGTATAGAAGCAGGCCCATGGAGCCGGCCAGGGCGGAGAGCAGGGCGTACAGCCCGTTCCATCCTGCCAGAGCGCAGGCAGCCAGGGTGACGGCTGCAGCAGCCAGGGCGTGCCCCGGGCGCGTTCCCTGCTTGAACGCTTCCCCCATGCCGCCGGGGCGTGCGCCCGGAAAGCGCATGGCGATGAATATCTGGCTGCGGGCAAGCAATCCTGCCAGAGCGCACGCCGTGAGCAGAAGTTCCCAGGAGCCGTGGGCCGCCAGAGTCGCCAGGGCGGCTCCCTTGAATGCCAGGTTGAAAAACAGGGCCGTGCCGCCGAAGGTTCCCAGACGGGAGTCTTTCATGATTTCCAGCCTGCGTTCCCGGGATACTTCAATGGGAAGCCCGTCTCCGCAGTCCGCTACTCCGTCCAGGTGCAGGCCGCCCGTGACGGCTACCCAGCAGGCACAGCCGATAATGCCGCAGACCAGGGGGGGGAAGAGCAGGGTTGCCGTCCAGGTCAGGCCGCCCGCAAGCCCCCCCACTACCAGGCCAACCAGCGGTAGCCAGGCGGAAATTCCGTTCAGGTCATTTTGCAGCGGCCACGGCCCAACGGGCAGCCGGGTCAGGAAGCCGAAGGCGGAGCGGATGGTAGTGATGACAGCCATGGATACAGGGAAGAAAGGGTCAGCGTGGAACGGTGATGTCCAGTTCCGGCAGGGTTTTCATTTCAGAAAGTACGCGCGTGGCGGCGTCCAGCAGGGGAAAGAACAGGGCGGCCCCCGTGCCTTCCCCCAGGCAGAGGCCCAGGTCCATGTACATGGTGACGCCGATGTGGTCCATAATGAGCTTATGCCCCGGTTCCGCGGAGTTGTGGGAACCGATGAAGTATTGCGCCGCTTCCGGGCGAATGCCCTGGGCGATGGCCGCGGCCGCCCCGGCAATGAAGCCGTCAATGACGATGGGAACGCGCAGGGAGGCCGCCCCCAGCATCAGTCCGGCCATGGCTCCTATTTCCGGTCCTCCCACCTTCGCCAGCACGTCGATGGCATCGGAAGATTCTGGCTTGTTCAGGGTGATTCCCTGTTCGATGAGTTTTATTTTTTTGCGGATGACTTCTCCTCTGACACCGGAACCGCGTCCCGTCACGGTTTCCACAGGGGTGCCCGTGAGCACGGCCACGATGGCGGAAGAGGGGGTGGTGTTGCCAATGCCCATTTCTCCGGCAGCCACAATGTCCAGCCCTTTGTTTTTTTCTTCACGGGCCATGTCAATGCCCACTTGCAGGCATTCCAGGGCCTGTTCCCGCGTCATGGCCGGCCCCTTGCTGAAGTCGTTGGCTCCGTGCATGACTTTTCTTTTGACCAGCCCCGGCAGATCGCCGAAGTCGTAATTGACGCCCACGTCCACTACGGAAAGGCGTGCTCCCGCGTTGCGCGTAAAGGCGTTGATGGTGCCTCCGCCCTGAAGGAAGTTGCGGGTCTGGATGTAGGTGACGTCCGTGGATGTCAGGCTGAGGCCGTGGTCGGCAATGTGGTGGTCCGCGGCGAACAGGACCACGGCTTTGTCCTTCAGGCGCGGCGCGGGATTGCCGGTCATGGCGGCAATACGGATGGCCACGGGTTCCAGTTTCCCCAGGGCAAGGGGAGGCTTGGCCAGAATTTTCTGATGTTCCAGGGCCGCTTTTGCGGCCTGTTCGTCCAGCGGGGGGATATGCAGTTTGTTCATGATGGTCAGAGGCGGGGGATGAAGAGAAGAAGGAGAGTGAACGCCAGCGTACCCGTGACGGCAGTCGTCCACATGAGCCGAATGGCCAGGGCCAGGTCGCTGGCGGAGGCTTTGGTTCGCCCTGTTCCTATCCAGGGGTAGTTTGCAGGAATTCCCTTGTAAGAGACCGGACCCCCGAGACGGAGGCCCAGCGCTCCAGCGAAGGCCGCTTCGCTCCATGCGGAATTGGGGCTGGCGTGGGCATTCCGGAAGGCCCATCCCATGGTGAGCGCCCTCCGGGCGGAGGTTCCTTTCACCATCAGGGCGGAAAAGGAAATACATGGTAAAATAAGGCGTGCGGGGATGAAGTTGAGCGCGTCATCCGTGCGTGCGGCAAAGGTGCCGAAGTGTTTGTACCGGTCATTTTTTTTCCCCCACATGGCATCCAGGATGTTGAAAACACGATGCGCCAGCGCGGCGGAAGCCGCCCCGGAGGCGCCTCCTGCCAGGCAGCCTGCTGAGGCCCAGAACAGGGTGGAAAAAACGCCATCCGTCAAGTTCTCCGCCACGCTTTCAATGGCCGCTCTGGCGATGCCGTAGACGTCCATCCGTTCCGTATCCCGTCCCACGATCATGGAGACGGAGTGCCGGGCCTCTCCGGCGTTCCCGCTGCGCAGGGCGTTTTCCACCTTCCGGGCATGCTCGGCCAGGCTGCGCGGGGCCATGCAGATGTAAATGACCAGAACGGACGGAATCCAGGGTGCCCAGGGGGAGGGTAACAGGGAAAAGGGAAGGAAGAGCGCCGCGCAGCCGAACCATGCGGCAATGCAGGTTGCCAGCGCGGCCGCCATTCCCGCATGAAAAGTTCTTCCCCACTTTTGCCTCGCCAGTGTTTCCATGCGGAGCGCGCACCGGCCGATCAGACAGACGGGATGGAATCTGTTGGGCGGTTCTCCCGCCAGAATATCCAGCAGGAAGGCCGTAGGCAGGATGAACGGGCACGGGAACATGGATCAGCGTTTCAGTTGGAGAGCTCGGTAAATGGTTTTCAGGTCCAGATGTTTCCGGACCACGTCCGCCAGGCGGTCCAGCGCTCCGTCCAGGTCATAGGCGGTGTGCAGGGCTGGGTTGGCTTTCAGTCCTGAATCTTTCCTGACCATGTTGATGAATGCGCGGCGGAATTGGTCTCCGTCCAGCATGCCGTGCAGATACGTGGCCCAGATACGGCCTTTGCCGTAGCCGCAGGGGGAGCCGTCTTCCCGGAACATGACGGGGGGGCTGGATTCTTGATGGCTGGTGACGCCATGGTGGATTTCATAACCTGCGGCGGGAACGGGCAGCGGCGTGTTTGCCCGGCGTACGTTGATCAGGGTTTTGGCTGAGGAGAAGGTGGTGGAAAGTTCCAGCAGCCCCAGTCCTGGCGTGCGCTCCTCCGGGGATTCCATGTGCAGCGGGTCCAGAATGTCCGTCCCCAGCATTTGCAGCCCTCCGCAGACGCCCAGAAGCCACTTTCCCTTTTCGGCATGACGGCGGATGGGTTCTTCCAGCCCGGCGGAACGGAGAGAGGCCAGGTCCGCAGCCACGCTTTTAGTGCCGGGCAGAATGACCAGGTCCGGATTTCCCCATTCCTCCCGTGTCCGCACCTGGCGGAGCCGGACGTCCGGCTCCGCCGCCAGAGGGGCGAAGTCCGTGAAGTTGGAGACGTGGGCGGGCATGACTACGGCCACATCCAGGCAATCCGCATGTTTCCCGTGCTCCCCGTGGCCAGAGGGCAGCGTGGCGCGGTCTTCTTCCGGAATGTTGATGTCCCGCATCATCGGGATGACGCCCAGCACAGGCTTGCCCGTACGGTTCCGCATGTAGCTGTGCGCCGGGGCCAGCAGATCCGGATCTCCTCGAAATTTGTTGACCACGAACCCCGCCAGCAGTTCTTTTTCCCACGGGGCGAATGTCATCCACGTTCCCAGAAAGGAGGCGTACACTCCGCCACGGTCAATGTCCCCGGCGAGCAGGACTCTGGCACGCGCGTAGCGGGCCATGTTCATGTTGACCACGTCTGCTGATTTCAGATTGATTTCTCCGGGGCTTCCGGCCCCTTCCAGGCAGAGGAGTTCATATTCGTCCGCCAGGGAATCGTATGCTTTGCATACGTCCGGCCAGAAGCGCCTTTTAGCCGTGAAGTATTCCCGCGCGTCCATGCGGCCTACGGAGCGCCCCATCACGATCACCTGGGAGCCGGTATTGGAATGGGGCTTGAGAAGAATGGGGTTCATTCTGGCATCCGGATCAATGCGGCAGGCCTGGGCCTGCACCAGCTGGGCGCGGCCCATTTCCTCTCCCAGCGCAGTTACGCCGGAGTTGAGAGCCATGTTCTGCGCCTTGAACGGCGCCACGTGATAGCCGTCCTGAAGGAAAATGCGGCACAGGGCTGCCGTGAGAACGCTTTTTCCTGCATCGGAGCAGGTGCCCTGAATCATCAGGGCCGGTTTGGGAGCCTTACGGATAATGGAGGGGCCGTTTCCCGCCAGTTCGGCGCGCAGAGCTTCCGCCAGCAGAGCGTGTTCCTCCGGCGTGCGGACGCCGGAGCGCAACCAGCCGCCCGTTTCCAGCCCCGGATAATTGGAACAGTCGCGCAGCGCGATACCGTATTTTTTCAGGAGCCGGGCTGCCAGGCCATGAGGCGCCCCCGCCAGGCGGAAGAGAAGGAAGTTGGCCTCGGACGGGAGTACGGCGGAGCCCGGCAGGGAGGAGAGCCTGCGGAACAGGTCGTCCCGGCGTTCCCGGTTCCGGGCGCGTTCCCTGTCTGCCCAGGAGGAGGGCTGTGCCAGCACGGCCTTCACCGCTGCCGCCGCAAAGGCATTCACGTTCCAGGCGGGCAGGGATTGCCGCAGCCGCTCCGCGAGCGGAGCGGCACAGATGGAAAAACCGCACCGGACGCCGGCCATGCCGTAAAATTTGGTCAGGGAGCGCAGAACCACCAGGTTGGGAAGGAGGGCCGCTTCACGGAGCAGTGATTCCGCTCCTTGTACGTAATCCATGAAAGATTCGTCAATGATCCAGAGGACTTCGGGGCGGCTCTGGACAACCCTGTGCAGGGCCGCTGCGTCCAGCAGGCCGCCGGACGGATTGCTGGGATTTGCCAGAAAAACAGCGCTTCCGTCTGCGGCCTGTTCCTCCAGACGGCAAAGAGACGGGAGGAAGGAATTTCGTTCCTCCGTCCGGATGGAAAGAACATCCGTGCCGTGGCGCAGGCAGGCCAGCCTGTATTCGGAAAAAGCGGGTTCCGGAATGACGGCCTGTTTAAGGTTTAATGCGCGCGGAAGAGCGTGAATGAGTTCATTGGCCCCGTTTCCAAATACGAAGCAGCCGGAAGGAAGCCCGTAATGAACCGCCGCCAGTTCCCGCAGATCCGCCGCATCCGGAGAAGGGTAGGGTACTGCGTTTTCCATGGCCTTCCACAATGCTGAAACGATGAACTCCGGCATACCTTCCGGCCTCAGGTTGACGCTGAAGTCCAAAATATCCCGTTCCGGGCGGCAGGCCTCCTCCGCCAGGGATTTTAAATCTCCGCCATGTGAAAAAACGTTCATGCCACAGTAATTGGAACCGGCGTACCGAAGGGCTGCCCGCGCCGGAGAAAAAAAGGAAGCGCCTTGCAAGTTCGGAATTCCACGTAGCCGGAAGCTTCGCCGGAGACGGGAAATCTTCCCTGTTGCGGGAACGTGGGAACAAGGAGCGTCATGAGCGCATCATGTCCTGTATGCGCCGGGAGTGACAAGACAAAAATGGAAAGCCCCGTGAGGAAAAGAGGGATGGAGAACAATACGCTGAAAAGGGAAAACGACTGCAATTCATCTGGATGTTCAAAGAAAAATTTTTTTGTCTTGTCATACCGGTCTCTTTGGTATTTCATCCGTCCCATGAACCCTTATGGGAAGGGTTACAGACCTCAGGGACGCCCGTAGCCGGGCAGGAAATAAATGGGGAATACCGGTGTGAGTCCGGAGCGGTACCGCCACTGTAAGCGAGCCTGCCTCGCAAGCCAGAAAACCAGCCTGTGAGGTTGTCCAACTGTTCGGCGAGTTACCGAACGTAAGGCACTACAACCATGCTTTATACGAAGAAAGCCCTTCAAATGGGCGCAATTGCTGTTGGCCTTGCCGCATTCGCAGGCCAGTCCTCTCTTGCCGAGTCCGCTAAAAAGGAAGACTCCAAGCCCTCCGTCAGGACGGAAACCATGCAGGTTATGCCGGAACTGACTATGGCATCCCACTTTGTGGGCGTGCCGTACAACCGGTCTGGAGTGTCCGTTTCCATCATCAATCCGGAAGAATTCCAGAAGGCGGGCATTGAAACCCTGACGGGAGCCCTTTCCCAGACGCCCGGCGTTTTCACGCTGGACGGAGGCGGCACCTGGCAGCGCGGTTCCGTGAGCAACACCGTCATCCGCGGGATGAACAAGGATACCTACACTCTGACCATGGTTGACGGCATGCGCATCAGTGATGCCAACATGTCCGGCAACAAGCTGCTGGGCATCACTAATCTCTTTACGGTGGGCAATGTGGAAGTGGTGAAAGGCGCGCAGGGCGCCGTCTTCGGTTCCGGCGCCATTGGAGGCGTCGTCGCGATGGATACTCCGGAGGGGGAAGGCGATCCCGTAACCAGGATTTTTGCGGAGGCCGGTTCTTTCGGCTCTTTCAACAGCTATGTCACTTCCTCCGGCAAGATCAAGAAGCTTTCCTATTTTGTAGGCGTTGGGTTTGAAACTACGGAAAACGATCCGTCAATCTATCCGTCCATTTATGACAACAGGACAGGCATGAACGATTTCCGCCAGTGGCAGGAAGCCGTGCGCCTGGGCTATGACATCAATGACAAGGTGAAGGTGAGCTTTACCTATCGCCGCCTGGATTCCTACTTTGAATATCCCACGCCTTATGTGGATTATAACCAGTGGCCTTCCGTTCCGGATCCCCATCTGTACAATACGGAAGACAAGAACCGCAGCAATCTGGTGACAGGACGTGTGGATGCGGAAATTTCCAAGCTGTGGTCCACCAGCTTCATGGTGGGGCATTACAACATGGACTATTCCTGCCATACTCCCGGATTTGATTTCCAGCCCAATGTGATGCGCAACCGCCGTTTTCAGGCGGAGTGGCGTAATGCGCTGACGTGGAACAAGGAATGGAAAACCATCGCCGGCATGGCCTGGGACCGTTCCGACTACATGAGCGAAAACAATTACGTTGCCAAGGATGAATGGCAGAGCACGCTTGCCTTCTTTGCGGAGCAAATGTGGTCACCCACGGACAGCTTTGACGCCAGCGTGGCCCTGCGCCTGGAACATGATTCCGTCTGGAACAATCATTTTACGTGGCGTTATTCCAATTCCTGGAAAGTGACGGGCAAGGATTCCCCCACCCGTATTTTCGGTTCCGTGGGTTCCGGTTTCCGCGCGCCCACCTATTTTGAGCAGTATGCGGCCAATTATGGTTATGTTGGCAACCCTGATCTGGATGTGTCCAAGTCCCTGGGCGGCGATCTGGGGGTGGAACAGCGTCTGGCGGACGGCCATTATGCTTCCGTGACGGGCTTCTGGACCCGTATCGACGATGAAATCGGCACCATGAGCGTAGGTACCTGGCCTAATTCCTATACCACTTACACCAATTATTCCCACTGCACTTCCTACGGCGTGGAAGTGGCGTTCAAGGGACAGTTCAAGGACGCGTGGAACAGCGGCTATTATGCCAATTACACCTTCACGATGCCCAAGCGCGATTCCATCGGCAAATACGAAACCATTCAGATGGCCAATACCGCCCGCCACACCATCAACGCAGAGGTTTATACCTCCCCGGTTGAAAAGCTGACGGTCGGCTTCGGCGTAACGGCCGCCATGGGACGCACGGATTACAATTATGCCCGTCTGGACAATTTCTTTACGGCGCGCCTGTTTGCCCGTTACCAGGCAACGGACAATGTGTCCCTCCATGTGCGTCTGGAAAACCTGTTTGACCAGAAGTTCATCATGACGAATGATTATAACTTCGGCCCGCGTGAAGCCCGTGGATTCGGAATCTTCGGCGGTGTGACGGTCGAATTCTAAGTTCCTTTCAATATTAATTGTTGATTGCTCCCCCATCTTCCGTCTTGCGGACTGTTTCAGGCGAAGTGAACGGTTCCGCGCGGAAGATGGGTTTTCTGTTTTCCGTAGTTTCCGGAATCGGTTAACATGTGGCGGCCATCTGAGTTGTGTTGCGCTGGATATCCATACTGGGGGCATTGGCCCTTTCCGTCTTTCTGGGAGGTGTCTTTTACTTTTCCCAGCGTGAGAAGAATGTTTGGCATGAATTTTCCGGCCGGATGGACGGCAGGGGGATGCCTGCCGTATTTGACGGTTTTGTGGAACGCTGGAACAGGGCCGTGGAACGGGAGCTGCGCCGTGAATTGGCTGAAGGGGAGAGGAAGGAAAAACTTCTGGTCGTTTCCCGCGGGGAAGGGGACGGCCGGCGTTTGGCGGAACAGGCTCGTTCCGTGGAACGCATCAGGAAAAGGCTGTTATTGAAAGACCATATCCGCCTTCTTCCTCTGGAAGACGTTCCGGACGGATTGGAATGGCAAACCGGAATGGAAGAGCCGGATGTGGGTGATCCGCGCGCCGTCAAGGGTGGAAGAGTCCGGTTGTGGATCAATACTCCGTTTCCCGGAACTTTGCGTGCTTTCGGGCCGGGAAGTGAAAATTTTTTCAATTACTCCGCCATTGACAACGTGTGGCTTCCCCTCGTGGGGCTTCATCCGGAAACCTTCCGTCCCATTCCGGGCCTGGCGGACCGCTGGGCCTTGTCCGCAGACGGAAAAACTGTTTTTTATCATCTGGATCCGGAAGCGGCCTATTCGGACGGACGCATCGTGAAAGCGCAGGATTTTCTGCTGAACATTTGCCTCCGTACGTCCGGTTTTGCCCGGGATCCGTTCTGGACAACCCTGTTCCGTTCCATGTATGATCAGATTACGGTATACGGGGATTCCATCATTGCCCTGACGCTGCCGTCCCGCGGGCCGCTGCTGCCTTACATGGCCTGTGCGGATTTTCATCCGGCCCATCCCGGTTTTTACCATGATTTCAACGCTCTGTTTCTGGAACGCTACCAGTGGAAAGTCCCTCCAAATACGGGTGGCTACATGGTTGTTCCCGCTAAAATCCGGATAGGAGAAAGCATTACCCTGGCCCGCGTGAAAAATTGGTGGGCGAAGGACAGGAAGTATTACCGCCATTCCTGCAATGCGGACCAGGTGGAACATGTGTTTGTGAACATGGAAAACAAGGCGGTTGAAATGTTCCGCCGCGGGGAACTGGACATCATGAACGTCCGTAAGCCGGAGGTGTGGGAAACGGGTCTGGAACTGCCGGAAGTGCACCGGGGCTATATAGATAAATACAGTCTGGAAGCCAATTACGCCTGTCCCCCGTACGGACTGTATCTGAATTGCTCGGACAAACTGTTGAAAAATCCGGATATCCGCCGCGGGCTGGCGCATTCCGTGAACATGGGCCTGGTGATTGATACTTTGTTCCGCGGGAATATGAGAAGGCTCGGTTCCTACATGGAGGGGTACGGAGACCTGACTCTTCCGCTGAAAGCTCCGGAATACAGCAAGAAAAAAGCCATGGAATATTTTGCCCGCGCTGGCTACCGGGAAATGGGGACTGACGGCGTGCTGAAAAATGAACGGGGAGAACGGCTGGTGGTGGAACTGACGTTTGCGGATTCATCCGTCCTGATGACCAACGTCTGTTCCATTCTCCGGCAGGAGGCCCTGAAGTGCGGGGTGGACCTGCGTCTGGATTCTCTTACCTACAGTGTCTGTTCCCGTAAGGTTTTTGAAAAACGGTATCAGGCGGCTCTGTGGGCGTGGCCGCTGCAGACGCCGTTCCCACGGCTGTATGAAACATTTTCTTCCGAACTGGCGTATGATGCCCGCGGAAATCCCGTAGGCAATACGAATAATATTATGGCTGTGTCGGACGCTGAACTGGATGCCGCCCTGGATGCGGAACGCAATGCCCCGGATACCGGTTCCCTGAAGCTGACTCTTCACCGTGCCCAGCAGCGTCTTTATGAACTTTGCGTCTGGATTCCCGGCTGGAGGGAACCATACACGCATGTCGCCTGCTGGCGCTGGATACGCTGGCCGGAATCTCCCACCCGGTTCTGTTCCCCCAGAATTTACAATCCGCTGGAATCGCACCTGTACTGGGTGGATGAAGAAATGAAGAAGGAAACGCTGGAGGCTCGGAGCCGTGGCGTACCGTTTGAAGAAAAGCATCAAATAATATATCTTGAAAGACAGGATGGAGCCGTTCCGTAATAAAACCGGGTCACCGTCTCCTTTTTAAATTGAAAGGAGGTGATTTTTCATCATAATCTCCTTCGCATTTACCGTAATTAATTATTAATTCCATAATCATGAAATTATCCTTTTTCTCCGTTCTGCTTCTGGCAGGGCATCTTTGCGTGGCTGCTCCCATGCCTCTGCCGGAATCCAATGACGGAGCCAGGCATGTCTTCTCTACTAATCAGGAAAATTTTTTGATGGACGGAAAGCCCATCAAAATCATTTCCGGGGAAATGCATTATCCTCGCGTGCCGCGCCAACACTGGAAGGACAGGTTCCAGCGCATAAAGGCCATGGGCATGAATACCGTCTGCACTTATCTGTTCTGGAACGTGCACGAACCGGAACCCGGCAAATGGGACTTCTCCGGCAATCTGGATTTTGTGGAATTCATCAAGGAAGCGCAGAAGGCCGGCCTGTGGGTCATTGTGCGTCCCGGGCCCTATGTGTGCGCGGAATGGGAATTCGGCGGATTTCCCGGCTGGCTGCTGAAGGATGAAGATTTGAAAGTCCGTTCCCAGGATCCCCGCTTCCTGGAACCGGCCATGGCTTATCTTAAAAAAGTCTGTTCCATGTTGGAACCTCTGCAGATTACCAAGGGAGGCCCCATCATCATGGCCCAGGTGGAAAATGAATATGGTTCCTATGGTTCTGACAAGGATTACGTGAAAAAGCATCTGGACGTTATCCGGAAGGAACTTCCGGGAGTTGTTCCCTTCACGTCGGACGGCCCGAACGACTGGATGATTAAGAACGGCACGCTTCCGGGCGTTGTTCCCGCCATGAATTTCGGCGGCGGGGCCAAGGGCGCCTTTGCGAATCTGGAGAAGCACAAGGGTAAAACGCCCCGCATCAACGGCGAATTCTGGGTGGGCTGGTTTGACCACTGGGGCAAGCCCAAGAATGGCGGCAGTACGGAAGGTTTCAACCGAGACCTGAAGTGGATGCTGGAAAATAACGTCTCCCCCAACCTCTTCATGGTGCATGGGGGGACCTCCTTCGGCTTCATGAACGGGGCGAACTGGGAAGGCGCCTATACGCCGGATGTAACCAATTACGACTACGGCGCCCCCATTTCCGAAAACGGAACCCTGACGGACCGCTACCGCACCTTCCGCCAGACTATTCAGGATTATTACGGTGATACGTACAAGCTTCCCGAACCTCCCGCCCAGCCGGAAATGATGGAGCTGCCCCCCATCACGTTTACGGAAACGGCCGGCATGTTTTCCCGTCTTCCTCAGCCCTCCATCCGCAAGGAGCCCGTCCACATGGAAGCCCTGGGGCAAAGCCTGGGTTTCATCCTGTACCGGACAAAGGTGCAAGGACCGGTGAAAGGAGAACTGAAGATGAACAACATGCAGGACCGCGCCATCGTTTACGTGGATGGCAAGAGGCAGGGGGCGGCGGATCGCCGTTACAAGCAGGATTCCTGTGATGTGGTGATTCCTTCCGGACTTCATACGGTGGACATTTTTGTGGAAAACATGGGCCGCATCAACTTCGGCGGCCAGATACAGGGCGAGCGCAAGGGCATCCGAGGGCCCATCACGCTGGACGGCAAAAAGCTGGAAAACTTCCTTATCTACAACTTCCCGTGCAAGGGAGTGGAGCTTCTTCCCTTCTCCGGCAAGAAGCCGGCGGGCGACCAGCCCGTGTTCCACCGCGGGTATTTCAACGTTTCCAATCCCAAGGATACCTACCTGGATATGCGGGACGGCTGGAAGAAAGGCGTTGTGTGGGTGAATGGACGCAATCTGGGCCGCTTCTGGTTTATCGGCTCCCAGCAGGCTCTTTATTGCCCCGGAGAATACCTGAAGCCTGGGAAAAATGAAATCGTGGTGCTGGACGTGGACGGAGGTTTCGGCACGGTGAAGGGTGTGAAGGAAGCCATTTATGAAGTCAACAGGGACCCTGCCATGGCGGATGTCTTCCGCGTAGGCAAACCTGTGGCCCCCGCTGCCGGCCAGCTGGTGCACAGGGGTTCCTTCGCCAAGGGGGCAGATCAGCAGGAAATCAAATTCCGCGCTCCCGTCCAGGCCCGTTACATCGCCATTGTCAGTAAAAACGCCCATGACAACGGCCCCCATGCCGCTATTGCGGAGCTGAACTTCCTGGACGCCTCCGGCAACCTGCTTCCCCGCGAACAGTGGTCCGTGGTTTATGCGGATTCCCATGAAACGACGGGGGAAGCCGCCCAGGCGGGCCTGGTGATGGACAACCAGCCCACCACCTACTGGCATACCAAGTGGCAGGGGGACAACCCTCAGCATCCGCACATGATCGTGCTGGATCTGGGCAAGGTGCAGAAACTTTCAGGATTCCGCTACCTGCCGCGCCAGAACAGGGAAAACGGCCGCATCAAGGACTATGAAGTCTATGCGTCTCCCAAGCCGTTCAAGCCTGCCAAGTAAGGTTCTCTGAATTGTTGAACTTTTCAGGGCCGCTTCCTCCAGGATGAGGGGGCGGCCTTGTTGCGTCCGGACATCCCGGAAGAAACAGTCCTCCTTTGCCCGGATAAGAGCCGTTCCGGTTTAAAGATGCGTATCAGCTTTCCGTCCCTTTGTTTCCTGCTGTTGTGCGGGCCGGCATTCCATGCGCAAAAAAAGGCGGCTCCGCAGTATAACGGAGCCGCCGGAAGACCGTAATAAACCTGATAATTGTTTGTTAGAAATTCCAGGAGAAGCCCAGCTTGATGGTGTGGTAGCCGGGGTCATTGTAGCCCTGAATCTGGTAATATTCGTAGCCGAGCACGAAGTCCGCGCTATTGGAGATGCTGAACTTGAAGCCGGCCTGGGCAGCCCAGGAAAACTTGGTGGAGGAAATGGTTCGGGAACGGCTGCCGTCTTCCAGTCCATGAATGGTGGTCTTCACGTCGCCGTAAGTGGCGCCGACTTTGCCGCCCAGATAGAACATGGTGTAGTCGCCGATGGGAAGGTTCAGCGTGTAACCGGCCATCATCGGGATATAGGTGGAACGGAGGCTGGCGGTATAAGGCCCGCTGATGCCCAGGTCCTGCACGCTGGGGTGGTGGGAACCGGCCAGGATGCCGCCGTTCAGGGAAATCTGATGAACAATGCTGCCGGTTTCAATATAGTTGAAAATGCTCAGATTGCCGCCGGCCACGTTGGGCATGGCGTCTTTGGTGGCGATTCCGTAAGCCCCTTCCAGGGACATGCCGAACTGGCCGTCGTACTTGTCGGCATGATAGGCGCTGGCGGAAGACACGGAGGCCGCAAGGGCCAAACCTAACAGTATAGTTTTGTTCATATGGGGATAAATGGTGAATTTAACTGTGGTCCATTCTTGGCAGTTTTCTCTTTTGAAGTCAAACATGAAATGTCAAATGGACGCGAAATCCTCAAACCCGGGGAGATGAAGTTGCCAGAACGCTCCCGGTGGGGTACATTCTGCGCCATGGAACAACAAGCGTGTGATTTGTTGGTGACCGCTTTCCGCATGCTGGGCGGAGCGGAACAGTCCAGCGCTGCCGGAGATGCGGCCGTCGCCGTTCGGGACGGGAAAATTCTGGAAACGGGAAGCGCCGCAGAACTGGAAGCCAGGTGGACGCCCTCCGTTCGCAGGGATTTGGGGAATGCGCTGCTGATGCCGGGGCTGATTAATGCCCATACGCATGTCCCCATGACCTTTTTGCGCGGTTTTGCGGATGACTTGCCGCTGATGGAATGGCTGACCGGGCATATTTTCCCGGTGGAAGCCCGGCTGACGGATAAAATCGTCTCCCTGGGGGCCCGGCTGGGCATGTATGAAATGATGCGGACGGGCACCACGGCGTTTGTAGATTCCTACCTGTTGGAGGCCAATGTCCTCCAGGAAGCGGAACGCATGGGAATGCGCTGTGTTGGCGGGGAAGTCGTTTTTGCTTTTCCCTCTCCGGCATACGGGGGGTGGGATGGTGCGGAAGCCCTGTACCGGGAGCAGGCGGAACGCTTTTCCGGCCGCGGCAGGGTGCAGGTGGCCCTGATGCCGCACAGCGTGTACACTACCAGTGACGAAGTGCTCCGGCGTTCCATGAAGCTGGCGGAGGAACTGGATATGATGCTGCATATCCATCTGTCCGAATCCGCCGGGGAAGTGGAGCAGTGCCGTTCCCTGCACGGAGGAAGGCGCCCCGTGGGCTATGCCCGCGATATGGGGCTGCTGAATGAACGCGCCGTGCTGGCTCATATGGTGGACGTGACGGATGAGGAACTGGAGCTGGTGGCCGCTTCCGGGGCGGCGGTTGTCCATAACCCGGTCAGCAACCTGAAACTGGCGTCCGGCTTCGCCCGCGTGCGGGATATGGTGCAGGCCGGCGTTCCCGTCTCTCTGGGAACGGACGGAGCGTGCAGCAACAACAGTCTGGATATGTTTGAAACAATGAAGCTGGCCGCTATTCTTGCCAAGGGGTACAGCGGTGACGCTACTGCGCTCCCCGCCATGCAGGCGTTGAAGATGGCTACGGCGGAGGGCGCCCGCATTTTCCGGACGCCGGGGTTGGGAACACTGGTTCCGGGAGCTCCCGCGGATATGATCGCGCTGAACCTGGATGAACCGAATCTGTGCCCGATGTTCAACGAGACATCCCATGCCGTTTATGCATCTTCCGGCAAGGATTGCGTGTTCACCATGGTGGAAGGGAAAATTTTGTATGACCATGGAATTTACACGGATGGCCTGTATGCGGATACCGCCGCGGAAATGCGGGACCTGGTGGAGTGGGTGAAGGGGGGCAATGATAGTTAAGAGTTAATAGTGATTGGCTAATAGTTGTCGTGCTGTTGCCTGTTAACTGTTCTCCGGGAACGGCCCCCCTGAGTCGGCGCATGCTCATATTCCTTCTTTACCCGCAAGGGGGGATGCCTTTATAGTAATTTCATGCAATATGATCTCATCGTCATTGGTGGAGGCCCTGCCGGCTATGTGGGCGCCATCCGCGCCGCCCAGCTGGGGAAATCCGTGGTGTGCGTGGAACGCGAGCGGGTAGGGGGCACCTGTCTGAACTGGGGTTGCATTCCCACCAAGGCGCTTCTGAAGAACGCGGAGGCCTACCTGACTGTAACGGCCCGTGCCAGGGAATTCGGCATGACGGTGGAGGGCGTCAGCGTGGATTGGAGCGAAGTGATCGGCCGTTCCCGCAAGGTCAGCGACCGCCTGGCCGGCGGCGTGGGGTTCCTGTTCAAGAAAAATAAGGTGGATTCCGTTACGGGGGAAGCCTCCATCATTTCTCCCGGCAGGGTGGAAGTAAAGGCCGCCGACGGGACGGTGAATGTTCTGGAGGGAAAGAATATCCTGGTCTGTACCGGCTGCGTCACCCGCACGGTGCCCAGCCTCCCCCTGAACGGCACTACCGTCATCGGCTCCAGGGAAGCCATGGTGCTGGAAAAGCGGCCTGAAAGCATGATCATCATTGGTTCCGGAGCCATCGGCACGGAATTTGCCTACATTTACAATTCATTCGGCACCAGAGTGACGCTTATTGAAGCGCTTCCCCGGATGCTTCCCAATGAAGACGACGACTCCTGCATGACGCTGGAACGCGCATTCAAGAAGCAGGGCATCAAGGTGATGACGGGAGCCTCCGTGGAATCCGTTGCGGAAACCTGTGACGGACAGGTCAAGGCCAGCGTGAAAAACAGCAGGGGACAGGAAGAGGAAATCACGGCGGATGTCTGCCTGGTGGCCATCGGCGTGAAGCCGGTTGTTCCCGCCGCGCCCGGCCTGGACCTGGAGCTGACGGAAAAGGGATTCATCAAGGTGAATGACCGCTATGCGACTTCCATACCCGGCGTGTATGCGGCAGGCGATGTGATCGGCGGCGTGCTGCTGGCGCATACGGCTTCTTTTGAAGCTGTGCAGGCAGTAGAAGGCATGTTTAATCCGGACTATCAGCCCAGGCAGGTGGGCTTTTTCCCGAGCTGCACATATTGCTACCCGCAGGTGGCTTCCGTAGGTAAAACGGAACGCGCCCTCAAAGAGGCGGGCGTGGAATACAAGGTGGGGAAATTCCCCTTCCAGGCCATTGGCAAGGCTGTAGCCGCCGGAGAACCGGACGGTTTCGTAAAAACCCTGTACGGCGCCAAAAACGGAGAACTCCTGGGCGCCCACATCGTGGGGCCGGAAGCCACGGAGCTGATTGCCGTGCTGGGCATCGGCATTCAGGCGGAACTGACGGACGAGGACATCCATGCCACCATTTTCGCCCATCCCACGCTGTCTGAGGCCATCCATGAATCCATGCTGGCTTCCGAGGGAATCGCCATCCACATGTAACGGTTTTCAATGGGAGTCCCCGGAGGGGGCTCCCATTGATTCCTTTATCCTGTAAAGGATGAATATCAATCTGCGTTGGAAAAAGACGCTAAAGGGTGAATTTGTTGATGACGGCTACAGTCCAGCAGTTCCCGTGAAGACTCAGATAGGCTTTGAGCTGGTTCAATAGTCAATGTAGATGGTCGGCTGCAAGCCCAGGAAGGCCGCAATTTGCTTGTACATACTTGCGGTGATTCCATTGCGGAGGAAGCGATTTTCCTGATTAATGAGAAATTTTCCCCATGCCGACCCGGTATGCGGGAAATATGAACATGATGGCGGAGCGGGAGGGAAAGAAGATATTGGGCAAATAAACAATCATAATGGCTCATGTATTTGTAATTGTGCGGTTTAGCGATTTTGCGTGAAATATCAACAATTGTTAACGCTATTTTGACGTCACCAAAATTGGGTGTACTTTTGGGTGCAAACAATTTTACACGCCATTGATTATGAACATAAAAAGAATCGTAAATTTTAAATTAGAACAGCGAAAGAAGAAAGGTATTGCCGTTACGGAGAATGTGCCCATTCGCATGAGTCTGACATTCGACGGCAACCGCATAGAGTTTTCTACCGGCTAAAGGAGAAAGCCGTCAAAGCCGGAATCAGCATAGCGGAATTGCTCCGTATTGGTGCCTTCAAGCTCTCGATTGTTGAACGTCTCACCGACTTCGAGCGTGATGCTATACGCGAACTGATGTACCAAGGAAAGAATCTCAATGACCAAGTAAAGGCTTGTTAGGCCAATGCAGGGCCATCGACGAGACGCAAAGCCGAGGTTTGTCTCGACGGAATTTTAGCCATTCTCGGTAAGTTGAAATTCCAAAATTCCGCATTGTTATGATAGCGAAAATACTATGCAGCGGCGGAGTCGGCGATATTGTCGGCTACGTCATGCGGGAGAAACACAATAAGGAAAAGTACACCGCTGACACATGGTGGCTGATAGTGTGACCAACCATAAATGCCCGTAAGGGTCATTTGTCCCATGTGAAACACTCCCGCCATGAAACGGACATCATCAAATCTTTAATTCGCCGCCATGAGCAGCGTTCACAAGCCGACACCACCTTCTCGTACTATTATCCCACCACCCCTTAATCCCGACCAATGCCACCGAAAACACTCCATCGTTGCCGGTGGCATTCTATGTTTTCATTAGCCTCTCGTTTATAGTCATATGTTTCTCAACATATTTCGATTGCCATGTCAGAAAAAATCGCTAATCTTGCAATATAGTAACCTTAAGATTCTGAAGATGACTGAAACGGTTAAAGCATAACGGAAACGATTCCACAAAACCAAACAAACTCCAAAGCTCCTAAGCAGTCGTTACAGGCTCGGTCAGCCTTCAGAAAACTGCCCGGAGTTTTATTATTTTTAGATGCCACTTACTCAAAGCGAAGATGCACTGGAAAAAGGCTTGATAAAAACCCTCACTGATATGGCGTATGAATACGTTGAAATCAATGAGGAAACCAACCTTATATCCAATTTCAAACGACAGTTGGAAAAACATAATGCCAAGGAGCTTGCGTCGCATGGCAGAACGGAGCTTACAGATAATGAGTTCAATAAGGTCATGCTCTATCTTGAAGGCGGCACTACGTTTGAGAAAGCCAAGAAATTGCGGGATTTGTTGCCATTGGAGCTTAACAATGGACAGCGTGTATGGCTTGAATTTCTCAACCGTCACAAATGGTGTCAGAATGAATTTCAAGTTTCCAATCAGATTACGGTAGAAGGTCGCCGTCAGTGTCGCTATGATGTTACCATACTGATCAACGGCCTGCCTCTGGTGCAGATTGAGTTGAAGAAACGGGGTGTGGAACTGAAACAGGCATATAATCAGGTTCAACGCTATCACAAGACATCGTTCCACGGTCTATTCAACTATATTCAGATTTTTGTGATTTCCAACGGCGTGAATACCCGCTATTTCGCCAATAACCCCAATAGCGGTTATAAGTTCACGTTTAATTGGACTGACAGGAGAAACAATCCGTTCAATCAACTCAGCCTTTTCGCCGCTGAATTCTTCGACCCGTGTACACTTGGCAAAATCATCAGTAAATATATCGTGCTACATGAGGGTGATAAATGCCTCATGGTTCTGCGTCCATATCAATACTACGCCGTAGAGGAGATTCTTGACCGGGTTGTCAACAGCAACGACAACGGGTATATCTGGCACACAACCGGCGCGGGAAAGACTTTAACATCATTTAAGGCGGCACAACTCGTTTCGGAGGTCGATGAAATAGACAAGGTGCTTTTTGTCGTTGACCGTCACGACCTCGACACTCAGACACAGGCTGAATATGAAGCCTTTGAACCGGGAGCCGTTGATGGCACGGACAATACCAAGGAGCTTATCCGCCGTCTCGACAGCGATGCAAAAATCATAATCACCACAATTCAAAAGCTGAATTGCGCAGTCACAAAAGACTATTACAACAGACATATTCAGGATGTGCGCAATAAAAAGGTCGTGATGATTTTTGATGAGTGCCACCGAAGCCATTTCGGTGAAAGTCACAAAAATATTGTGAATTTTTTCAAAAATCTTCAAATATTCGGCTTCACAGGCACGCCGATATTCGTCGAGAACTCGAAAAATGACCGTACAACCAAAGAAATCTTCGGCAACTGCCTGCATAAGTATCTGATTAAAGATGCTATTGCCGATGACAATGTATTAGGCTTTCTTGTTGAATATTACACCGGAAACGCAGAACTTGACCTTGAAAGCGAGAGCCGTATGCGTGAAGTTGCAAGGTTTATCCTTAACAACTTCAATAAATCCACTTTTGATGGCGAATACAACGCTTTGTTTGCGGTTCAGTCAGTGCCGATGCTTTTGCGTTACTACAAAATTTTTAAGGAATTAAATCCCGATATCAAAATCGGTGCGATATTTACATACGCAGCAAACGGCAGTCAGGATGATGAAGCCACCGGCATGAACCGGGGGTTCGCAAATTTGAAAGTCGCTGCCGATGAGATGCAGGAAATCATAAATGACTACAACAAAAACTTCGGCACATCCCACTCGGTAGAAAACTTCGGACTCTATTATGATGATATCAACAAGAGGATGAAGAAGAAAGACCCGAAGATGAAGCCTTTGGACTTGTTGCTTGTCGTCGGGATGTTCCTTACAGGTTTCGATGCTAAGAAGCTCAACACTCTTTATGTCGATAAAAATCTTGAATACCATGGGCTGTTACAGGCTTTCAGCCGCACAAATCGTGTGTTGAACGAGAAAAAGAGATTTGGCAAGGTAATCTGCTTCCGCGACCTCAAAAGCAACGTGGATGCGTCTATAAAGCTGTTCTCCGACAATAATCCTATTGAGGATATAGTGCGACCGCCGTTCAAAGATGTCAAACGTGAATACATTGAAAAGACGGAGCAGTTCCTGTCGAAATATCCGAATGTGGACGAGATAGACAATCTCGAAAGCGAGAACGACAAGGTTGCTTTTGTCCTCGCCTTCCGCGATATAATCAAGAAACACGCTGAAATGCAGATTTATGAGGAATATTCACCTTCGGATATATCGTTCATAATGACAGAGCAGGAGTTTCAGGATTTTCGCAGCAAGTATCTTGACATTGCCCAGAACTTTGGAGCGTCCCCGGCCAAAGTAGCTGCAGAACCTGCCGCCGCTTATGATGACGAAGCCCAGACAACACTTGAAGATATTGACTTCTGCCTCGAACTGCTCCACAGCGATGTCATCAACGTGGCATACATTCTCGCGTTGATTCACGACCTTGACCCGTCAAGCGATGACTACTCGGAAAAACGCCGGGAGATTCTTAACACGATGATTCGTGATGCCGAGATGCGCAGCAAGGCTGAGCTTATCGACGGTTTCATCAGCGAGAATGTCGATGCCAATCAGGATGAATTCCGACGGTCTAAGGCTGACGGCACCATAGATCTTGAATCCCGATTGGTAGAATATGTACGCAAGGCAAAAGACCGCGCCGTCGAGCAACTTGCCAAGGAGGAAGAAATCGACCGGACGGCACTTCATAAATTCATGGAGGAATACGACTATCTCCACCGTGAGAAAGACGAGATACTTCAGGATGCCATCAAGAAAAAGAAACTCGGTCTGAAACAACGCCGTGGCGTTTTCAACCGCATCATTCAAAAACTCCGTAAAATCATAGAAATATATAATTGGGAATAGATGTTTAAAGGTTACAGATTATGGAAGAGAATTGTTTTTCTTTTGAGAATCTGAGAGTTTATCAGGATGCAAGGCAACTCGTTGTGGTAGTTTACCGGCTTTCTTCAAAGTTTCCGCGCACAGAGGCGTTTGCGTTGTGTCAGCAACTGCAAAGATCCATCGTTTCTGTGCCATCGAATATCGCGGAAGGCAGCGGCCACCGTTCTGTCAAAGAGAAAATTCATTTCATCGAAATTGCATATGGCTCTTTGATGGAAGCATATTGCCAGTTAGAGATAGCCTCCGACCTAAGCTATATCACTGCAGCGGAACTGCATGACATTAAGCCTCGCTTCCATGCCCTCTCCCGCCAACTATCGGCATTAGCTAAATCCTTCACCGAAAAACTACCCCCTAACCATTAACCCTTTAATTTCAAAGAAATTAAAACAATGAGCGAGGAACTTCAACAGCAGCTTCGCAGTCAACTTTGGACTGTGGCCAACAACCTTCGCGGCAATATGTCGGCGAGCGATTTTATGTACTTCACCCTCGGATTCATATTCTACAAATACTTGTCAGAGAAGATAGAGATGTATGCCGATGACATATTGTCGGAGGACGGTGTTACATTCAAGGAGGCGTGGGCAAGCGACGATGCCGAGCTAAAAGCCGACATAAAAGATGAGTGTCTGAGCAACCTCGGATACTTCCTCGAACCGGAATTTCTTTTTTCGAGCATAATTGAGGCGATTGACCGCGAAGAGAATATCCTGCCACAGCTTGAACGCTCGCTGAAGAAAATTGAGGACAGCACGGTCGGACAGGACAGCAACGAGGACTTCGGAGGTCTTTTCTCCGACATTGACCTCGCATCACCTAAGTTGGGAAAGTCTGCCGATGATAAAAATACGCTCATATCCAACGTGCTTGTCGCTCTCAACGGCATAGACTTCGGACTTAACGAGGCTTCCGAGATCGACATTCTCGGCGATGCCTACGAGTATATGATAGGTCAGTTTGCCGCCGGTGCCGGCAAAAAGGCCGGTGAGTTTTACACTCCGCAGGAAGTCAGTCAGATTCTCGCCGAGGTAGTAACCACCGGAAAGACACGTCTGCGCGATGTATATGACCCTACTTGCGGTTCCGGCTCCCTTCTTCTGCGGACAGCCCGCAACGGCAATGCCGATACCATTTATGGACAGGAAAAGAATCCCACCACGTTCAACCTTGCCCGAATGAATATGCTGCTTCATGGTGTCAAGTACAAAGATTTCACCATAGAGAACGGCGACACACTCGAAGCGGATGCCTTCCCCGACAGGGAGTTTGATGCCGTAGTTGCAAATCCTCCTTTCTCGGCTCAATGGAGTGCGGCGGAGAAATTCAACTCCGACGACCGTTTCAGCAAGGCGGGTGCATTGGCTCCTAAATCGAAAGCTGACTATGCTTTCATCCTGCACATGATCCATCACCTCAATGATGGTGGCACACTCGCCTGTGTAGCCCCCCACGGGGTCTTGTTCCGTGGCAACGCCGAGGGAAAGATACGCCGTTATCTCATCGAGAACAAGAACTACATTGACGCTATTATCGGTTTGCCCCCAAATATCTTCTACGGCACAGGAATACCCACCTGCATCATCGTAGCCAAGAAATGCCGCAAAGAGGATGATTCCATTCTTTTTATAGATGCGAGCCGGGAGTTTGAGAAAGTTAAGACGCAAAACAAGCTGCGTCCCGAACACATACAGAAGATTGTAGATACTTACCGCAATCGTACTGAAATCGAAAAATACAGCCATCTGGCACCGCTTCAGGAGATAGCCGACAACGATTACAATCTCAACATTCCCCGCTATGTAGATACATTCGAGGAAGAGGAAGAAATCGACATCAAGGCAGTAATGGCGGATATCAAAGAGCTTGAAGCGAAACGTTCCGAACTTGACGCGCAAATCGAGGTATATCTCCGTGAACTCGGAATTGTGGAGTAAGAATCCTTAATGTAGAACCGTAAAGATTGAAAATCCAGATGGCTGACACTGAAAACAACAAAAACTCCAATTCGCCCGCTTCCACATCCGCTCCCGCCCTGCGCTTCCCCGGCTTCACTGAACCGTGGCAAAAATCTCCTCTAAATCATTTTGCGAAAAAAATCACAAGAAAGAATAAGGACAATAGTATATCTAATATACTAAGCAATTCCGCAAACTTAGGAGTGATACCACAAAGTGATTATTTTGATCGAGATATTGCAAATCGAGAAAATACGGATGGTTATTATGTGATTGAACATGGAGATTTTGTATATAATCCCCGGAAGTCAGTTACCGCACCTTTCGGACCAGTAAATATATATGAAGGTCAAGAAATTGGGATTATTTCGCCACTATATCTATGCTTTCAGGTCTCTGGGATTGAACCGACATATCTTAGAATGTTTTTCAAAGGACGTTCTTGGCATAGGTTTATTTATGAAAATGGGGATAGTGGAGTTAGACACGACAGAGTGAGTATAAAGGATGATTTGTTCCTCCAACTTCCAGTCAGCTATCCAACAAAAGAAGAACAATGTAAAATCACAGCTTTACTCTCATTACTTGACGAGCGCATTGCGACCCAAAGGAGACTGATTGAGGATTTAGAAAAATTAATGTCCTCAATTGTTGACAGAATATTCTCAGACGTAGATGGTGAAGTCGTTAAGTTCCGTGATATATTGGAAATCTCAACACAACGTAATGACGGCAAAGCTGATTATAGGATATTGTCAGCCAGTCAAGAGTTTGGAATGATTGAGAGGGATAGCCTTGATATTGATATAAAGGCAGAAGCCAAGTCTGTAAAGATGTATAAGCGAGTCCATCCCGGAGATTATGTTTTACATCTTCGTAGCTTTCAGGGTGGGCTTGCCTTTGCCGAAGTCGAAGGTATTTGCAGCCCAGCCTATACAATACTCCGACCAAATAAGAGATTGGAGTATGGTTATCTGAAGGAATATTTCAACAGCTCAAAGTTTATAAAGTCGTTGGTTCTCGTCACATATGGCATCCGAGACGGTCGTTCTATAAATGTTGAAGAGTTTTTGGATATGAATATTTCTATTCACCACAAGAACAAACAAGCCGAAATAGTAAAATCTCTCTCCATGCTCAGTGATAAGCTAAATGTTGAAGCCTCGATTCTGAATAGATACGAACAACAACGAGCTTATCTTCTTAGCAATCTGTTCATATAAACAATTTTGTAAGTAGATAATTTCTTTGTTGAGTGAAGTTGCTGAGTATTTCTTGTTCAGTGGATATTTTTTTGGCAATCAATTGGAGCGTGTTGAAAATCTTTATTTGATTTTCTTTTGCTGGTAGAGAGAATTTCATGCTCATCAACGATGGCTTATGTAAATTAAAACGGGTGCTACCTTGTGCATAAGGAATTATTTTTCTGCGAAAATACGATGTTGAAGTGAGGTATCCCATATAAGGAGGATATACCATCTCGGATTCTGGGATATGTATTCCAAAACAAAAGCTATTCAAATATAATTCTTTGGCATCTCCCATATACACAGCAGAATAGCCGGCTTCTTCAGGGGTTTCCGATGACAGAGTAAAAAGTAAATCGCCTTTTCGTACTTTGTTCTGATTTTCCCTGTCTCTAATCTCTACATAATCAAAATTATAACCGGTTATTATTTGATTCTGATATACATTCAGATATGTGATGAAAGGTTTTCCTTTTCCAAAATCTTCGGCAGATTTCCCTGTCAACCCGCCATAATCACAGCCAATTTCATTAAACGAGGTCTTGTAATTTATGGTCAACGTCGCATACAGTGTTTCATTTATTGAGGACATTGATTGAAATATATCCCCAATTTATGTCACACGAACATCTTGGATAGCAAATATTCTCGCTGTTCTGTGTAATGAGTCAATACGGACTTTTCAAGAACAATCTTGTTTGTAATTGTATCCAAGCATTTTGCGAGGGCTGAGGCCTCGCTCTCATTTGATGGCAGGGGGACACTATTTGCTAAAAATCCGCTGTTTGTGATGTTGATTGTGTTTTTCGCGCCTTTCTGAATTATTGGATGAAGATAATTGAAAGTATTCACCTCACTCTCAAAGTAATATCCCAATAACATGCCTATCCAGTCTTGTTTAGGGACGAATACGCCATATAAAGGAGAAATGGCAGCCGGTTCTTTTTGAGTATCACGTTTGACTATGCCATATGGAAAACTTCCGGTCGGGCTTTTGGTATATATAATATCCCCATAGCGGGCAACATTATACTGTCTCGTTTCCTTGGCCGCAAACGAGCGACCGAGATATTCTATTTGATTTACAACTCCCTCAGAAACCGATACCGAGCAAACATCATATCCATCAGAGTTCCTTTCGCCTCGCTCGGTCAGAATGTCGTTTAACGTGGTAAACTTCCATGACTTCTTGGATAACCCTCTTTTTATTGCATCTTGCAGTATAGCTCTACGCAGAGATATAAAATCCTCAATCAGTCTCCTTTGGGTCGCAATGCGCTCGTCAAGCAATGCAAGGAATTTTGTAATGATTTCCTGCTCTGCCAAAGATGGAACATATATAGTAATGGGATTAATATGAATATTGTTTATTTGAGGAATGGTCGAGGTATCCGCTATTCGGTTTAATCTTGCTCGGAGAATGAAATAAAACAAATATTGATCTAATATAAACGAATTATCTGCTTTAATTCCCATCAAATTTGTATCAATATTAATGGGGAATAGATTCATTCTGACCTTATTGGTTAGGATTGCTGCGCCTCTTTTAGAGAAAACGACACAGCCTTCTGGTAAAATATTCTTTCCCCGTTGGCTCAAATATGGAGTTTCTCCTAAATACTTCTCACACCAATTGAGTTGTTCAACCTTGTAATATGGTATTTTATCATATTCTGAATTAATACGATTAGGGCTTTCTCCGCTGAAAATACGTATATAGTCACCCAACCGACATTTCTGCCACGGTTCAGTGAAGCCGGGGAAGCGCAGGGCGGGAGCGGATGTGGAAGCGGGCGAATTGACGCGATATTTTCTTTAATTATCCTAATCAATTCATTTCAACGAATATGGATAAAGAAAAAATCAACATCAAAGACCTCGCTGTCCTTTGGAAAAAGGACAAGCGACAGTATGTGAAGCAATCCACATACTCAGCCTACGCGCTCATCGTAGAAAACCAAATCTTCCCGACGTTCGGCAATCTTTATGCCGTGACCGAAGCGGATGTGCAGTCGTTTGTAATCGACCGCCTTAATGCCGGTCTGAGCCAAAAGTATGTCAAGGACATACTCATAGTCCTGAAGATGATAGTCCGCTTCGGAGAAAAACACGGCTATCTCCAGCATTTCGAGTGGGACATCAAATATCCGACCGCTCCCGAAAAGCAGGGCATAGATGTCCTGACGGCAACAAACCATCGCAAGATTCTGGACTACATCAGTCAGAACTTCACATTCCGCAACCTCGGCATATACATCTGCCTTACTACCGGGCTTCGCATCGGCGAGGTATGCGGATTGAAATGGAGCGACCTCGACGTAGAACGCTCCATGCTGACGGTGCAACGCACGGTGGAGAGAATATACATCCTTGAAGATGACGGCACCAAACACACTCAGATTGTGGTCAACACTCCAAAGACCGCCAACTCTGCCCGCGAAATACCACTCAATAAGCCCCTGATGACGATGATACGCCCATTGAAGAAGGTGGTCAACGGCGACTACTACGTCATAAGCAACGAGCCTCAGCCCATTGAGCCGCGTACATACCGCAACTACTACATGAAGCTGATGAAACGGCTCGGCATACCTCCGTTGAAATTCCACGGGCTGCGCCACAGCTTCGCCACACGCTGCATCGAAAGCAACTGCGACTACAAGACCGTCAGCGTCATTCTCGGTCATGCCGACATCTCCACAACCCTTAACCTCTACGTTCACCCCGGGGCAGAGCAAAAGAAAAAGTGCATCGACAAAATGCTCCGCTCACTCTGACCCGGAGGAACATCCCTCTACTATAGTTTGGTTTGGTTCGGGCTGTATATATGCCCGAACCAAACCTGTATATGGAGGCTGAGCAAAGGAAAAAAAGTAATGACTGATGAGAAAATAGAAGATACGCTTGGCGCAGAGCTGTGAGGGCGCCGAAAAGTTAACGTCGTTTCTTTTTTGCCTCGCTGATTCCGTTAAGAATACATAAAAAAACACCCAACTTTGCGATTTTGGGTGAAAAATTGGGTGTTGTTTTGTAATTTTCTGATATTTAGTATTTTTTTGCAGAGGAGCGAACCTTGGGTTCCGATTTTTGGGAAGAAAGGATTTCCTGATCCTAGGTTTTTTACAGTAGTGGAAAATTCTTCCGGGATGTTCCTACTCAGTGAATGAACCAGAGGGATTCATTTCCTGAGCACTCGGAAAATGAAAAAACATTTTGTTATTTGGCCTTTTTTCCTGCGAAGCCTCATAATTCGAACACCGGGTTTTCCACGGCATTTTTTACCGTAATGAGAAATTGCACGGCCTGCTTGCCGTCCACCAGGCGGTGGTCGTAGGAAAGGGCCAGGTACATCATGGGCCGGACGACGATTTGACCGTCCCGGACCACGGGGCGTTCCTGAATGGCGTGCATGCCCAGAATGCCGCTTTGGGGAGGGTTCAGAATCGGGGTGGAAAGAAGCGATCCATACGTGCCGCCGTTGGAAATGGTAAAGCATCCGCCTTGCAGGTCCTGCATGGACAGGTTTCCGCTACGTGCTTTTTCCGTCAGGACGGCGAGTTCCTGTTCCAGCTCCGGAAACGTTTTCCGGTCACAGTCCCGCAGCACGGGGACGACGAGACCCTTGTCCGTGCCAATGGCTACAGAGATGTCATAGTACAGGTTTTCCACGATGTCCGCGCCGTCAATTCTGGCGTTGACCTGGGGCATTTCCTGCAAGGCCTTGACTACTGCCTTGATAAAGAAGCTCATGAAACCAAGCTTGGTTCCGTGCCGTTCCCGGAATTCTGCATGGAATTGTTTGCGGAGTTCCATCACGGAGGACATGTCGCATTCGTTGAACGTGGTGAGGATGGCCGCCTGGTGCTGGGCCTCCACCAGCCGGGCCGCGATGGTGCGGCGCAGCGGACTCATGGGTTTTCTGATGAAGCGCAGAGCAATTTCCTTTTCTACCTCCCTGTCCTCTCCGGCAGGAACCTGTTCCGGGAGGGGGACTTTCCCGTGTGGCTTTTGTCCCGGAAATTCCGCAGCTGGGGCGGAAGGCGCGGAAACGGGGGACTTCCGTGTTTCCGGCGAGGTCGTTTTTTTCGGCTCAAGCGGTATGAGCAGAGTTTCCCTTTCCGGTGCGGCTGCGGTTCTGTCAGCGGAAGAAATGCGGCCAAGAACTGCGCCGATAAGGGCTTCTTCCCCTTCCGGAACGAGGATTTCCAGTACGCCGCTTTCTTCCGCCTCCAAATCCGTGGAAACCTTGTCCGTTTCCAGCGTCACCAGCGTATCGCCTTTGGCTACCGGATCGCCGGCGTTCTTGTGCCACGCGGCTACGGTGGCGGAGGTGACGGATTCTCCAAAGTTGGGAGTCAGGATGTCGCTCATGGGAGGAAGATGGGTTCAGGATTGCGTCCGCGGCCCGAAGGCAGCGGCGAGAAGTCTTTTTTGCGCGGCGGCGTGCAGGGCCTTGGCTCCTTCCGCAGGGCAGGCCATGGGCGGCCGTCCCGCATAGCGGAAGGAGGTGGCGAAGAGGTGCCCCAGCCTGTTCCGCAGGTGGCCCCAGGCCCCCATGTTGGAGGGTTCCTCCTGGCACCAGACGAAGTCGCGCACTTTCTGGTAGGGTGCCAGCAGGAAGGTGAGCTGTTCCCGGGCCAGAGGATAGATTTGTTCCAGACGGATGATTACCGTGTCTGCAATATTCCGTTCCTTCCGGCAGGCGGCCAGGTCATAATAAACTTTCCCGGTGCAGAAGACGGCGCGCGTCACCTGATCCGGCGCGGGAGCGTCCGGGTCCGGCAGTACTTCGCGGAAACGGGAGGGGGCCAGAAATTCCCGGTGCGGGGAGACGGCATCCGGACGGGAGAGCAGGCTTTTGGGCGTAAAGACGATCAGGGGCTTGTGCAGATTTCGGTGCACCTGGCGGCGCAGGGCGTGGAAGTATTGGGCCGGGGTGGTGGGGTTGATGACCTGCATGTTGTCGTCCGCGCAAAGCTGGAGATAGCGTTCCATGCGGGCGCTGGAGTGTTCCGAACCCGCCCCTTCATAGCCGTGGGGCAGCAGCAGCACCATGCGGTTTTTCTGGCGCCATTTGGCCTCCGCGGCCGCAATGAACTGGTCCACAATAACCTGTGCTCCGTTGGCGAAGTCCCCGAACTGGGCCTCCCACATGACCAGAGCGTCCGGGCTTTCCAGCGCATAGCCGTATTCAAAGCCCAGCACGGAGGCTTCCGACAGGGAGGAGTTGTAAATGCGGAACGCGGTAGTGCCGTGGTTCAGCTTTTCCAGAGGAGTGTACAGGGAGCCGTCATTGAAGTCATGCAGGACGGCGTGCCGCTGGGAGAAGGTGCCGCGCTGACAGTCCTGGCCGGACAGGCGCACGGTGTGGTTTTCCGCGAGCAGGCTGCCCCAGGCCAGGGATTCCGCCATGGCCCAGTCCAGCGGTCCGCCTTCCCGGAAGGCCTCCCTGCGGCGAGCCAGGAAGCGTTTTTCCAGCGTGGGGTGGAGCGTGAAGCCGTCCGGCAGTTCCGTAAGGATATTTCCGATGCGCTGGAACAACTCCGGGCTGATTCCCGTCCGTATGCTGGTACGCGGGATGGGCGTTTCATCCGCATCCTGCGCGGTGGCGGGCAGGAGGTAGTCCACGGGATTTTCCTTCATTTGCAGGTAGGCCTGTTCCATGCCTTCCCAAAGGTCTTTCCGGATGTCCCGCTCCTGCTGTTCCGTCAATTCCCCGCGTTCCCTGAGCGCCGTTCCGTACAGGGCTGCGGCGGTGGGACGCGCCTCAATCCGCTTGGTCTGCATGGGTGCGGTAAAGGCGGCCTGATCCGTTTCATTGTGGCCCAGACGGCGGTAACAGTACATGTCCAGAATGATGTCCCTTCCGAATTTCTGGCGGAACTGGAGCGCGAAGTCCGCCGCCCATACCAGGTCTTCCGGGCTTTCTCCGTTGATATGCAGGATGGGGGACTGGAGCATCTGGGCCACGTCCGTGGCGTAGCGGGAGGAGCGGGCTTCGTCCGGGCCGGTGGTGAAGCCGATCTGGTTGTTGATGACGAGATGCACGGTGCCGCCCGTGCGGTAGCCTTTCAGCAGGGAAAGATTGAGCACTTCCGCCACGATTCCCTGCCCAGAGAAAGCGGCGTCTCCGTGCAGGACGAGCGGCAGCACATGCTTGCGTTCCGCGTCTTGCAGGTTGTGCTGCATGGCCCTGGCTCTGCCTTCCACCACGGGATACACGGCTTCCAGATGGCTGGGGTTGGAGGAGAGGCGGATGTGGAGGTCATGCCCGTCCACGTGGCGCGTGGCGGCGTAGCCGAGGTGGTATTTGACGTCGCTCCTGCCGATGGGGGATTCCGGAAGGTAGTCCGGCGTGAATTCGTGGAAGATGGTTTTCAGCGGTTTGTGGAGGATGTTGGCGAGCACATTCAGCCTTCCGCGGTGGGCCATGCCCATTTCAATGTGGGAGACTCCGGCGGCGGGACAGCGCTTGATCATGGCGTCCAGCAGGACGATGGCTCCTTCCCCTCCTTCCAGGGAGAAGCGTTTTTCCCCCATGAAGCGCTTGCCCAGGAATTCCTCAAACAGTTCCGCCCTGCAGAGATGGAAGAAGGCTTCTCTCCGGACTTTCGGGCCATAATCCACGCCGTTTGCCCGGAGCTGGATTTTTTCTTCAATCCAGGAGCGGATTTCCAGATTGTCTATGTGGTGGTATTCAAAGCCGATGGCTCCACAATAGATTTTTTGCAGCCGATTGATGATTTCACGGAGCGTGAGTGTCCCTCCGTCCATGAAGGTGCCGATGTTGACGGGCTGGTCCAGATCCTCTTCTCGGAATCCCATATCCTCCGGGGTGACGGGGAATCGGGGCCGGTCCGACGGCTCCAGCGGATTGAAGCGGGCGCATTGGTGTCCCATGACCCGGTAGGCCCGGATGAGCTGGCTGATGCGCCCGCGGCCTTCCGCGCTTTCCGGAGGAACGGTGTAAAGGGACGTGTCCGCATCGGTCCCTGTGTTTTCTTTTTTCCCGGGGGCTTCTCCGCTCCCCAGTTCGTAGCCCTCGAACCAGGCCGCCCAGAGAGGATCTACGGACAGGGGATCGTTTTTCCATGATTGATGGAGTGCCGTAATTTCCTCCGGAGGGATTTTGGAGAAGATGGAGGCATTCATGCGGCAGAGCGGATGGTACGGGGCGTTTTCAGTTCTCTGATCGCTATTTTTGTCCGCAGGGCGTCAATAACTGTGTTCGTTGAGCTGAACTTTTCCACGGAAGACCCAGTAAATGGCGGCGGAATAAGCCAGAACGAGCGGCACGCCCATGATGGCTATGTATGTCATCACGACCAGGCTTTCCCGCGTGGATGAGCCGTTGACGAGCGTCAGGGAGTGTTCCGGGTTGGGCATGGAGTAAAGCAGGTTGGGGAACATCGCTGTCCCGAAGAGAGCCATCATGCAGCCCATGGTGGAGCAGGAGGCGACGAAGGCCCAGCCCGGACGGTTCCTGTGGATGAAGAGCCAGATGGACGCGATGGAAATGACCGCCAGGGCGGCGATGCCGTAAATCCAGGGGGAACGTTCCAGGGCCGCCGCTACGTGCGGAACATACAGCAGGGTGGCAGCCCCGTGCAGGATGATCAGGACAGTGAAGATGATGACGCAGGGTCTGAGCAGTTTCCTGATTTGTTCCTGAAGGCTGCCCTGGGTTTTCATCAGCAGGTAGATTCCCCCGTGCATGGAGAACAGGGCGACCGTCGTCAGCCCCAGAAGAACGGAATAAGGATTCAGCAGGCTGAGGAATGTTCCGGTGAAGTTTCCCTGCTCATCCAGAGGAATGCCTTTGGTAACGTTCCCCATGGCTACGCCGATGAGCAGGGCCGCCAGAAGGCTGCTGATGGAGAAGGTGGTATCCCATCCCCTGCGCCACCATTTCATGGGCTGCTTGCTTCTGAATTCAATGGACACGGCGCGGAAGATAAGGGTAAGGAGCAAGAGCATGAAGGCCAGGTAAAACCCGGAGAAGACGGAGGCGTACACGTACGGAAAGGCGGCGAAAAGGGCACCTCCTCCCGTGATGAGCCAGACTTCGTTTCCGTCCCATACGGGGCCCACGGCATTTAGTGTGAGTCTTCTGTTTTCATCGCCCTTGATGAAAAGCTGAAGGGCGCCGGTTCCCAGGTCAAAACCGTCCAGAATGGCGTATCCGGAGAAAAGCACGCCGACGAGGATGAACCAGATGATTTGCAGGTCTGCGAGAGTGAGATTGTCCAACATGGTTTTAAAAGAGGGGTGAAGATTAGTCTTTGACAAAAGGAACCTGGAGTTTGCCTTCCCCGGCGCCGTCGTCTTCGTCAGTTTCCTGATCCGGACCTTTGCGGATTTTATGGGTGATTTGATAGAGGAAGAGGGCCAGCAACAGGGCATAAATGATAAAGAACATACCCAGGGAGGAAAGGGCTTCCGCCGCGGTGAGGGTGGGGGATACGGCGTGTTCCGTTCTCAGGATGCCGTACACAATCCATGGCTGGCGCCCCAGTTCCGCTACGGCCCAGCCCGCCTGGTTGGCTATTTGCGGGCCCAGTACGGAGAAAACGAAGCACCAGAGCAGCCAGCGCTTCTGGAAGAGCCAGCCCTTTTTCCAGCCCCACAGGCCCACCAGAAACAGGGCCGCCAGGGCGCAGCCAATCAGGATCATGAGATGGAAGGAGTAAAAGACGGGCAGGATGGGAGGGCGTTCGTCCTGCGGGATGCCGTTCATGCCGGTGATGGCCGTGTCCAGGTCATGATGGGTCAGGAGGGTGAGCAAGTATGGGATGGAGATGCCCGTCACTTCATGGGTGGACGGGTTCATCCAGCCGATGAGATGGAGGTCCTGTGGGGCGCCGGATTCCATGACGCCTTCCATAGCCGCGAATTTGGCGGGCTGGTGGATGGAGACTTCTCGTGCGCTGGAATCTCCCGTGATGCCCATGCCTGCCACGCCGATGAGGCCGATGACCAATGCCACCTTGAAGCTTTTTTCCGATCCACCGGTAAAACGTTTTTTCAAAATATACCAGGCGGAGACGCTGAGGACGAGCGTGGCTCCCGCCAGCCAGCAGCCGGAGAGCGCATGCGTCAGGCGGTCAACGGTGGACGGATTGAAGACCACGTCATAGAAGCTGGTGATATGGGCCTGGATTTTTCCGTTTACTTCCACCAGCTTGTATCCGGCGGGCGTCTGCATCCAGGAGTTGGCCACAATGATCCAGATGGCGCTGAAATGGGCGCCGAGAGCGACCATGCAGGAGGAAAGAAAGTGCATTTTGGGGCCCACCTTGTCCCAGCCGAAAAGCAGAATGGCCAGGAAGCCTGATTCCAGGAAGAAGGCGAAAATGCCTTCTGCTGCCAGGGGACTGCCGAAGATGTCGCCTACGCAGCGGGAATAATCCGCCCAGTTGGTGCCGAACTGGAATTCCATCACGATGCCGGAAGCTACGCCAAGGGCAAAGATAATGCCGAAGATTCTGGTCCAGAATTTGGCCTGCTTGTGGTAGAGGTCATTTTTCGTTTTCAGCCAGAGGCCTTCCAGGGCGACCAGAACCACCCCCAGACCGATGGTCATCGGCGGGAAGATGTAGTGGAACATGATCGTGATGGCGAATTGGAGACGGGATAATAAGACCGGATCGTCCATGATTGATTGGGGATGAGTGGATGTTTATGGAACAGGAGGACGGCAGCCAAATACCGATACCTTCATACTTTATACATCCCAAAAGGGCCTTTGTTCAATTATTTTCCTTTTCCGAGAATAACTTTTTTAGATTGTGTCTAAAAAAGAACGGTTTAACATTGGATGAACACGTCCATTCCTTCTTCCGACAGAGCAAAAAGAGCCAGCATGTCCCTGGGAGAAAGGCGTATGCAGCCATGGGAAGCCGGGGTTCCCAGCAGTTCCGTATCGTTGGTGCCGTGGATATAAATATAGCGGCTCCGGGTATTGGCGTTGTGAGGTTCCAATCCGTCCAGCCACAGAATTCGGGTCAGAATGAAGTCGGAATGTTCATCCATATTTTTCGGGATGGCGGTGGGATAGCGGCCTGCCGGAAGACGTGAGATGAAAATAGTATCCTCCGGTTCTCCGTCCCCGATTTTTTTGCAGATGCGGAGATGCCCTGTGGGAGTTTTCCCGGAACCTTCTTCATGGCCAGCGCCCGCCTTCCCGCTGGAGACGGGGCATCGGAGCAGGACTTTTCCGGATTTTTCCAGCTCCAGTTCCTGACAGGACAGATTAATGCGTATGAAAGGGGAAGCCATGACGGGGGAAGGAGTCAAAGAAGAGTTACTCCTGTTGTTCCATCCGGGAGATGATGGCCTGAATGGCGGTTGTCAATTGCTGCGCTACTTTGTTGTAGGCTGCCTGTCCGCAGCCGATGGGGTCGGCGATGCCACGGTTGCCCGTGTAGCAGGTGACCAGCCTGACCTTGTCCGCATGTTCGGGGAAATTGGCAAGCAGGGCGGCAAGGTGGCTTTCCGTCATGGCGTAGACATCTGTGGCGTTTTTCATCAGTTCATCCGTAACAGGGCGGCTTTCATGGCTGGAGAGATTGACGCCATGCTCCCGGAGGACGTGGAGTGTTTCCGGACTGGCTGCCTGCCCGGGCCATGCGGCTGTTCCTGCGGAACCGGCCTGCCATTCCGGATGGTGCGCGGAAAGTTTCCGGAACAGGCCTTCCGCCATGGGGCTGCGGCAGGTGTTGCCGGTGCAGATGAAGAGGATGTGTTTGCGCTGTGTCATGAGTCGGGGCGTTCTCTTTTGGAGTGATGGGGGATAGGTACTTCGTTGGGTTCCTGATACAAGTTGTCCGGGGGCAGCACATGGCCGGCGCCGCTGCCTTCCGACGAGGGGGGGGCGTCGTCTTCTTCATCTTCATCCTCTGCATCGCGGGAGGGGGGGGAAAGCTGGGGGAACAGACTGCACGCCAGGGCTACGCACAGTACCGCCGTTATGGGAGTCATGACGGGGAACCATGTATCATGAGCGGAAAACAGGTACCATGCAATGAAGGGAACGAACAGGATACAGAGGCCCCAGGTGATGAAGCGCCCTCTGCGTTGAAAACGCAAAGCCCATACGGACAGAAGCAGGACGTCCAGCACGATGATCCATTGTACCCAGGCGGGGGCTATGGGAATCAGGACGGCAGGGGCAGGGGCAAGCGCTCCCATGATGCTGCGGACAGTTTGCGCCGCCAGAAGGGATTGCGCGTCCGGCGTGTCGGAAAGGGCGGATGGTTCGGAAACGAGTACCGCATCCGCAGAGGAAAGCAGTTTTCTGACGGCAGTAGTATCCGGCGGACGCAGGCCGGACATGACGGGGACGATCACTTCCTTCGTGTCCAGAATGGTGGGGCTGCTGTTTGCCGCCAGGGGGATGCGGCCGTTTTTATCCAGAGGAATGGAGCGTTTGCCGCCCAGAAAAAGGGTGTCTCCCGGAATGATTCTGACATCACTGGGTTTCAGGTCCAGGGCATTCAGAGCGGCCACCAGAGGAAGAGTGGGAATGATATCCCCGCCCCAGCGGATGAAAAGCGGCGGGGAGACCCTGTTTTCCGGAGCTGGGGAAAACAGCTCGTTATTTTCCACGACGGTTCCCAGGGAGGGGGCTGACGTGGTTATTTGCGGAGGTTCCCCTACGAACCTGTCCGCGCGCGGGAACTGGTCCGTCTTTCCTACGATGTTGGAAGCGGGAATAATCAAGTCTTTCCAATCCGGCGGAAGGGGCGAGCGGCGGGCGGATTCGCTCATTTGCCGGCCCAGAGCCTTGTGGAGGAAGCGGTCCAGTTCATACCCCACGGCGGCTTTGACAATGCTGTCCGGCTTTTCTTCCCAGGTCATGGGGGACATCACGTAAACATTCCTGGCTCCCTGTTCATACAGGTGCCGGAACAGCACTGTGTAATCCATGGGATTGGGAGGATAGGAGGCGAAACTGTTCAGTGATGATTCCCGGTGCAGGGAAACCACGGGAAGCTGGGCCGTCTGCCCTTTGTTGAAGTAATCGTAGGGCTGGAGGACGATGCTGTTTTCCGTATTCAGCCCTTCCGGGCGAACAGTCCGGTATTCCCCAGCCAGCAAATGTTCCGCTGCCTGTTCATAACAGAAAATGGTAGGAGGAAGAAGCACATACCCCAGAATCCAGCCCAGCCCCAGGGAAATCTGGAACAGGGACAGGATAAGCAGGAATTTGGGGGGAAGCGTCATCAGAGGGGCTGGGAAAAATCATGCTAGCATAGCAGCCAGCGGTTCTGCAAGCGTGGAGCCGGGCAGAAGCTTCCGCAGGTGTCCCAGCCCGGCGGGAATCTGAGCCAGATACCAGGTTTTTCCCTGGTTGTGGCCGATATTGGCGTAAGCACCCAGCATCTGCATAATCCGCTGCAGGGCGCAGGCACGGAAAATACGGTGATCTATGGAGTGAGCGGAGATATTTTCCCACTCCCTGAGCAATTCATCCGCCTGTTCCGGTTCCAGACGGGCGTAGCCGTCATAGACCAGGGAGGCCAGATCATATTCCGGACGGCCGCCGCGCATGCCCTGAAAATCAATCAGCCAGGTTTTTCCCGCGTGGATATGCACGTTCTGGGACTGGCTGTCCCGGTGGACGGGGCATTCCGGAAGGGCCGACAGAAACTGCGCCTGCTCTTTCAGGGCGGGATGGTTCAGGAAGGAAGCCGGTTCCAACCCCAGGTGGGATCCCAGGAAATGTTCAGCAAAATAGGACTGCTCCCAGCGGTACAAGGCCTCGTCAAAAGCGGGCTGGAGGGGGAATTCCTCCGGAAACGGGCAGGAGTGAAGCAGATGGAGTTGTTCCATAGCCCGGATGTAGCGCAGGCGCAGGGAAGGCCAGGGTTCTTTCCGGAAAGCCAGCAGGTTGGCGTCTCCCAGGTCTTCCACCAAGGCGGCTCCGCATCCGGGACCGAGAGGTTCATAATCGTAAATTTCCGGCACGTTGACACCGTGGGCGTGCAGATGCCGGGCTGCGGGGATAAAAGAATCATTGTCCGCACGGTCATTTCCCCACTGGATGCCGATGCATGTGCGGCCGCCAAAATGGATGCGGACGATCGTACGGCCGGAGGCTCCCAAAGCCAGGGGACGGAAATCTTCCTGACGCGGAATAATGTGAAAACTCCGGTGAACCAGACGGGACAATTCTTTCATGGAAAGGTGGCGTGGCTGCGTTAAGAGCCTTGCGTAAGGATGGCGTATGAAGGATGACGGCACCCTTCATACGCCGAAAATGAGGAAAGGCAGGGCAATCAGGCGGGGAACTGGTGGTCTTCCCCATAGCCGTAATGCTCCACGACGTAATCCACATCCTTGTCTCCGCGGCCGGAGCAGTTTACCAGAATGGCGCCTCCTCTGTTTTCCCGTGCCCACTTCATGGCATACGCGATAGCGTGGGAGCTTTCCAGAGCGGGAATGATCCCCTCGTAACGGGAAAGTTTGAAGAAGGCGTCCACGGCTTCCTCGTCTGTGGCGGTGACATAGTTAACGCGGCCGATGTCGTGCAGATAGGCGTGTTCCGGCCCTACGGAAGGATAATCCAGGCCGCTGGCTACGGAATGGACCGGTCCCGGATTGCCGTCTTCATCCTGGAGCATGATGCTTTCAAAACCGTGCAGGACGCCCTTGCGTCCATAGGTGATGGAGGCGGAATGGTCCCCAAGCCTGGAACCTTTGCCGAGGGGTTCTACGCCATAGATATCCAGCGGGTCTCCCAGGAAGGCGGTAAACATGCCCATGGAATTGCTGCCGCCGCCCACGCAGGCGCAGACGGCGTCCGGCAGAAGTCCCGTCATTTCCAGGAATTGTTCCCGGGCTTCCACGCCGATGCACATTTGGAAATCGCGCACCATTTGCGGGAAAGGGTGGGGGCCTACCACGGAACCGATGCAGTAAATGGAATCCTGATAACTGTTCAGGTAAGATTCAAAGGCGGAATCCACAGCTTCCTTCAAACTTTGGAGGCCGTGCGTGACAGGCACCACCTTGGCACCCAGGATTTTCATGCGGGTGACGTTCGGAGCCTGCTTGGCAATATCTACCGCTCCCATGTGAATTTCGCATTCCAGGCCGAAGAAGGCGGCGGCTGTAGCCAGCGCCACGCCATGCTGTCCTGCGCCCGTTTCCGCGATAATGCGCTTCTTGCCCATGTATTTGGCCAGAAGGCCTTCCCCCATGCAATGGTTGAGCTTATGGGCGCCTGTATGGTTCAAATCTTCCCTCTTCAGGTAAATTTGAGAGGTGCCCAGGTGGCGGGAAAGGCGTTCGCAGTGGTAAACCGGGGTGGGACGTCCCTGAAACTGTTTGCGGATGCGCCGCAATTCATTAATGAACTGGGCGGAGTGGGCTATCGTCTGGTAGGCTTCCGTAATTTCTTCAAAAGCGGGAACCAGCTCGTCCGGCAGGTAAACGCCGCCGTATTCGCCAAAACGGCCCTGGGCGTCTGGAAAATTGCGTAAATAAGTATGGAGATCCATGGTCTGTTGCGTTCGTGACTGCCAGTATTTAGCACGATGCCACAATTCAGGCAAAAACAATCTCCCCGGAAGCCCTTTTAAAAAAGAAAGGAAAGAAAAAGGACTTCCCCGCAACAGGGGAACGGTTTCTCCGGGAGAGACCGGGAGGAAAAATCGGAAATCAGGCCAAACGGCGCTTTCTGATGGATTTTCCGGTATCGGCAAGCGTCTGGCGTGCGTCCGGATCCGCTCCGGCCATCAAGGCTGCCAGATCCCGAACGATGTTCTGGCGCATGCGAGCTACCAGATCGCGCCCTTCCTGGGTGATGGCGACCATGATTTTGCGGCGGTCTTTGGCTGCGCTCATGCGTTTCAGGTAGCCCATTTCCTGTAATTTATCCACCATGCCGGTAGCGGCCGCGGTAGAATGCCCCATTTTCTGGGCAATGCTGGACATGCTCAGAAAATCTTCGCTGGCCAGATAAGTCAGCAGGAAAAACTGGGGGTAGGAAACCTTGCCCTCATTCAATTCTGAAGAAAGGTTCAGAATGCAGGAACGTTGCGTGAACAGGATGAAATCCGCCAGCTTGTTTGCTTCTTCGGAAATGGAGCTCATGATCGTTGTGAATGTATGGGAGGGTTGATAGCGATACCCGTCCGGAGACTCGCCGGCGGTTCGGCCAACCTACCGCCGCGTCCTTCTACGGGCAAGTCAAAAATATAAATTTTTATTAAAATTTTACATTTGCGGATAATAAGCATTTTGATGGTATTTGAAATACAATATGTTGACTGTTAATAGAATGGATATATTCTGAATATAGAATGTGAATAACATGTTAAAAATAGATATAAGCTATTGATAAACGGTAGTTTTTCACAAAACTTCCGGGAATCCGCAGCAAATCTGGCATAAAGAGGCGTTGCAGCATGACAAGCCTGGATTGAAGAGGGCTCTTGTGCAGAGGCTTTTCATGGGAAATAAAGCCTTGCCGGAGGAAAATTTTATACAGCGGGAAGCAATATTTTCCTGCCCTTGAGACGGACTTGGAACTTCTGCAGTCTTGACGTGAGAGTAGAGAAAGGGGGCGTTGAAAACTTTCTTTCATGGCCTCCTTCCTGCCGCGATAGTTGCGGTTCCTTGTTTACGGCGGTATGAGTCTATGACGCTTGTAAAGGCAGGAAAAACCTTTTTAAACGGTCCTGGAAGGAGGGGAAAAGAACAAACGGAAACCTGCCCCATACTGATGGAGCAAGCGCCGTTACAGACCCGGTTTGGGAATGACGCTCTGCTTTTGGGAGAGAAAAATTGCTTCTTCCCCAAAAGTCAAAGGCTGGCGGAAGTAATAGGGGAAAATGCTCAAGGAGCCGGAAAAAGACTGCCGGGGTTCTAAGAGGTTACCTGCAAAACTCCTATTATCCGGAACGGCCTATTTTGAAAATAGTCCAGCGGCAGTGAAAGGGCCGGGCGCATCAACCGCATTAATAAATGCTCCATTACAGATGACGCATCATTGGTTATCGGCACGGTGTGTAAAAGAGCAATTGCGCCGTCCATGTTCATATTCTGAAGGTCCGTTATCAAATGTTCACGACCATGGAACTTAGAGCCGTTACCATTACATTTCAATGATATCGGTTTGCTGGGGATGCGTGGTTCATTAATTTTTTCAGCATTTATTGTTTACGAGTGGTTCTTATGTCATTCCTCGCTATTCCGCACAACGGAAAATTTTGTGATCCGTCGGCCTGTTTCCTGAAAAATAAGAAAGACGGCGTTGCTTGCCGTCCCAGCTGCCGCCATACAGCAAATCCAGCTGCTTGCAGCATTGCAGGCAGAAAATCATGGAATAAAACATTACTGTCGGCAACATCATTGCATGCCGCCAACCTTATGCTTGTATCCGCAAGATATTTTATTCCCCCGCCATTCTCCGGTAAATTTTTTCTGGAACTCTTTTCCGGAGAATGGACGGAGAACAATAGCAACAACTAGTTGGCGGGAGGCGGCGTAAAGGTGCGGGCTGACATATCCTTGTCCAGAACCAGCATTCCCTGTCCTTCTCCCTTAATCATGCGTAATTTGCTGATGATGTCCTTGACGGTTTCTTCCTCTTCCACCTGTTCGGTGACAAACCATTGCAGGAAAATATCCGTGGCGAAATCCCGTTCTTCCTTGGCAAGATGCACCAGCTCGTTGATTCGGCGAGTGACTTCCTGTTCGTGGGACAGCGTTTCTTCAAAAATTTCAAGAATATTGGACCAGTTTGCATCCGGAGCGTCTATGGAAAGCATTGTAACCTGGCCTCCGCGGGAAAGAAGGAAATCATAAAATTTCAGCGCATGAGCGGTTTCTTCCTGATATTGAATGCGCATCCAGTGGGAAAAACCTGTCAGACCGGCATCCTGCAGATAGGCGGACATGGCCAGGTAAAGGTTGGCTGAATACATTTCCCATTTGATTTGCTCATTAAGAGCAGTTGCCATTGTTGTACTGATCATATTGTAAAATCCTGTTGATTTTTCCCACTTCTACAAAACAAAGTCCGCAGGATCAAGATAATCCTGCGGACTGTATGACGGGAAGGGGGGGAAGGGAAGGCGTCAGGCTTTTGCGGAAACCTCCTCCGGAATATTATTTTCAGGGAGTTCTTCCGCCGGAACGGAGGGGAATTCTTTAGTTTCCGTAACCACGCTGTTTTCTTCAGATGCTTCCTCCCGGGCGGCTGCCGCCTCGGAAGAAGAGGCGGCCTTCTGTTTTTCTGGTGCAGCGGAGTCCGTTGCCGGCGCTTCCTGGCCCTTCTCTTCCGGTTTCCGTTTTTCCTTGGGAGCCTTCTTGGGAGAAGGAGCTTGAGCGGAGACGGTTCTTGGACGGCTGACAGTGTTATTGGAGAAAACAAGGATGTAGCCCTGTTCGGACAGCCAGAGCAGATCACGAACCAAATTCTGCTGTTTTTCCATGGCCTGGGCTACTACTTCTTCTGTGGACTTTTCCTGTTCCGGGACTGGGGCCAGCTCTTTAAGCATGGCATCGACGCCTTTGCCGGGATTATTGGCCGCCCAGGTGGCAATGGACATCAGGGAATCTGATAAGACGGTGCCTTCTTCCATGGCCTTGGGGCGTGCCGGGCCGGTGTAATGGTTGCCTTTCCACTTGAAAATAGGCATATGATGCCGGGCTAACCCGTGGCAAAGGTTGGGAATCAGCATGCTGGGATGGCGGCGGGTGGTGCCGGATAATTGGATCAGGTGCGCCCACAGACCGGGGGAGAGGTGATTCTTTTTCACGGCTCCGTTGACGAACACCTTGTCCGTAACGTCATAGCACTCGTCAAAGTGGTTGGATTCGAAATCCTGTTCTACCGCGGCGGGAGATTCCAGAAGCACTTCGGAGGCTCCTTCCCGAACGGGCTTCCAGGCGGTGCGTTTGGAAACGGCTTCCTGCCATGCCTGGACAGCTTCTTCGCTCTTGTCCGTCACAATCTTGGAACGGAAAGCCTCAAAAGTCATGTTGGCAAATTTGGTGCGATGCAGGTTCATCAGGGCGGACTGGTAGCCGTGCCAATTAACGGGACCTATCAGCTCGTTGTTTAAGGAACATTTGGCAATGGCTTTGAAATCTCCTTTTGGAGCTTCCACTTCCTGTTCTACGGATTCGTAATATTTGGGCATCCAGGTGGACTGCCAGAGGTGTTTGACGGCCTCCTGTCGGGAAATAAAGCAGGCGCCGTCGCCATGCTTGCAATGGTACAGATCCGGGCCGTTTTCCTGCTTCATGAATACCAGGTCATAACGGTCGTAGGAACCCATGACCACCTTGGCAAGATCCAGCAGGGAAATGGTGCGGCGGTGTTTCTGTACTTCCTGGTGCAGGGCAGCCAGGCCGGAATCCACGGGGCGCAGCTCCACGCGCAGGCCTTCCGTCGGTTCCTCCATGGCGGAGCGGGGAGTTTGATCGCGGCGGTTGCGGAAGGAGCCGCGCGTGCGGTCTTCCCGGTTAAACCTTCTTTCGCCGCTTTGACCGTCAACACGATGTTCCCCCCGGGGCTGACGGCCTTCACGGTTGTCGCGCCGCGGTCGGCGGTCGCCTCCCTGCCTGTCTCCGGACCTGCGTTCCGGGTAGGATACAGGCCGTTCCTGACGGGCTCCCGGTCTCGCCCAGGCCGGACCAAATTGAAAGTCGGCCAAGCCGGAAAGGTCCGGAATCTGCTGCTTGGGGTCTGTGGAAGGAGTTTCGTCGGTCATCATGTACGGGTTGTTTCAATAGCAACTAAATGAGGTGGATGGCAATCATTTTACGTGCAAACAGACCGAAAATTGTTCAAAATGTCATGAAAGGCATCTGGAAATGCAACTATTTCCGGTGTATCCTTTCAACTCAACTTCTGTCAAATGCTCTATATGGATAAAATACGTCAACGACTTTCCGACCTTGGTTACGCCATTTACGATGCTCCCGCTCCCGTAGGCTCCTATGTGCAATGCGTACGCACGGGCAACCTGCTTCACCTCTCCGGCGGCATTTCTGTGAACGGGGACGACAAATACTTTGGCAAAGTAGGGCAGGAGCTGACGGTGGAAGAAGGTCAGGCCGCTGCGCGCGCCGCTATTTTGAATCGTCTGGCCGTTATTGTGCAGGCGGTGGGGTCTCTGGAAAAAGTATCCCGAATCGTGGCCGTGAACGGATTTGTAAATGCCGGCCCGGATTTTTATGACCATCCTAAAGTATTGAATGGCGCATCCGATCTGCTGGTGGAAGCCTTTGGAGAAATTGGCCGCCACAGCCGTACGGCGGTAGGCGTATCCGCCCTGCCGCTCAATGTAGCGGTGGAAATCAGCATGGTGGTGGAAGTTCGTGATTAATATTAAAAACCGGAAGGGATTCGTGCTTGAATCCCGGCGGCATTCCTGTAGAGTGCCGTCCGGTCAATGCCCCCGTGGCGGAATGGTAGACGCTGCAGACTTAAAATCTGTTGTCCGCAAGGACGTACCGGTTCGAGTCCGGTCGGGGGTACTTCTTTAAATAACAATGAATTATGTAAATTAAAGGCTCGCTGTTTGCGGGCCTTTTTGTTTTGCTTCAATATCATTTGTTGGCTGATTCTCCATCAATAATTTTTGTTTTCCCGGATGAGTAAAACAAGGATGGCGGTGTTTCGTGGCTATTCTTGTCATGAAATGCAGAAAGCAGAGAGAAGAATGTTGAGTGGAAACAGTTCTGAAAAAAGAGTTTATAACAGGGCGCCTCTGGCTGAAAAATAGAAATACGGAGTATGAAATTGTTGGGTATCTTCCGGTTTGGAAAATCAGATGGTTCATGGCGCCCTGGAAAAAAGGGAATGCTGCTGGCGTTGAAAATAGCAGGAGGCATGTTTGCGGGAGCGGTTGTGGTATGCGTTGCCGCAGAATGGTACATTTATTCCGTTTCAGAGGGCAGGATTGTTGAGCATTCCAGGGATGTTCCCGTTCGTGCTCCTGTTTTGGTGTTAGGATGCTCCCCAACATTCATGGGGAGCCCTAACGGATATTTCCATAACAGGATGGATACGGCCTCGGAACTTTGGAAAGATGGAAAAGCAACGGTTTTCATCGTTTCCGGAGATAATAGTTCTCATGCTTACAATGAACCGGAATGGATGAAACAGGCTCTGGTGGAACGTGGCGTTCCAGAGGAACGGATTGTATGTGACTTTGCGGGATTGCGGACTTTGGATTCTGTCGTGAGGATGAAGGAAATTTTTGGCGTTTCGACGATGATTGTTGTTTCTCAGGAATTTCATAATGAACGCGCCCTGGCAATCGCAGCGCATGAGGGGATGGCGGCCTGGGCCGTCAGCGCGCCGGATGTTCCCAACCGCCGTTCCCGTATGAAAAGCTGGTTCAGGGAGCGTGCGGCCCGCGTATGGATGATGCTGGACTTGTGGGTTTGGAGCCGTGAACCCCGTTTTTTGGGAGAACCTGTGGTTTTGCCGGAAATAAAAGAGGAAAAATGAACAATACTTCATGCGGCAGGGCTCGTCATAAGATGTCTTTGATGCGGTACGGCAACCCAGAGGGAGGGGGTGCCCGCGCCTCGAATCATTAAATGCTGAATGGTCCAATCATGTCGGCTACGTGGGATGATTTGCCATGAAGATGAACAAGGCCAGAAAGCCTGAGTGAACAATTCGTCATGAAGACGGTCGGAGGTGGTGGCCGTACGTTTCATTGTCCTTCATGGAAGAAACAGGTGCAATCCTTCCCCTTATCTTATGCGTATGGGTGGGCAACGGTTGAAAAAAGGATGGTTGGGAAACATCAGAAAGCTGATGCTCTGGTCGGAATAAGCTTGCCTCCATGTCTTGGGAATAAAACACTCCGGAACAGGTTCTGTTGCGTTTTGATGCGGCTGACGCTCCCTGTTGGAATTCCGTATTTGATTAAAAAGGGGAAAGGATACGGTAAAAATCATTGACTCTTTCCGGGAAAGTGCTATGCAGATTTTAGTGCTTTGTGAAAAGCGGGCTGTTTTATTCCGGCTGTCATGTTCCCTTCTTCTAGCGGTCAGGAAGGCCGTCTCTCCAACGGCAAAGGCTCGGTTCAACTCCGGCAGGGAATGCCATCCGGCAGCCATGTTTTGTTTCCTGCCGTGAAAAGGCGGTAAATTGCATCAGGAAAAGCAAGCTACGGGGGAGTTATGATGGAAACACGCTTTCAATGACTTTCCCCGTCCATTCCGGTAGTGGCTTTCCTCCGAATAAATGAAGAAGCATGGGAGCGGTATTGGTGGTATTATTTGGTTCGGAAATCAGGAAATTTCTCTTAATGCCCGGACCTGAAATCCCCCATGGAACTATCATTTCCGCTGCGCTCGTCCCCCCGTGGCCCTTTCCGATTCCCCCATGATCCGTCAGAAATAGAAAATGCGTATCGTTGAATAAGTCTTCCTGCCTCAATTTCTGAAAAAAGATTCCAATTTGCTGATCCGCCTCTTCAATAGATTGAAGGTATTCTCTGGACATCCAGCCGTATTTGTGCCCCGCATGATCTGTATGAACGGAATAGAGAAAAACCACAGTCGGGTTGTAGCGGTGTTTCTTGACGAATTGGAAAGCCTGATGGTAATTGGAAGCATAGGCGTCGTTTGCCAGGTACTTGATTTCATCCAGGTATTTTTCGTTGAACGGATAGGCAAGAGGTTTCCAATTATAGTAAAAAGCTGTTTTGCAGGAAGGCTGGCATTTTTTCAGGGCCTGGAATACGGAGGGATAATATCCGTCTTCGTCTCTCCGTACGGCGGGGTAGGAGGAATTTGCCGGCGTCCAGTTATTATTGAAGACTCCGTGCTGTTCCGGGCCGCTGCCGGTTAAGTGACTGGTCCAGTTAGGTAACGTGACGGAGGGCATCACAACCCGCGTATCCAGAGAAAAAGCTCCCTGTGACATCATTCCTTTTAAAGAGGGCGCATGCGCCTTTTGAAAACCTTCCACACAAATACCGTCCAGGGAAATCATGATCACTCTTTTGGCGGAATTATCGGAAGTTCTATCTGGTACGGAATTTCTGGGAATGCCGGAATCATATTGTGTAGTGGCAAGGGCTGTATTGCCCGTTGTCATTCCTGCTGCCGCCAGGCCTAATTGATTCAGGAAATTCCGGCGTGTTGTTTGATGATAAGAGTTTTCCATATAAAGTACATACTGTTGGCTTGAAGTATTTTTATCAACGCTTCTGGATATTCGGGAAGCTCATTTCATCGTATAGTTTTTTACGGACAGGGGCCGAATCCGGGTTTCAAAGCAATTTTTCCAATAATTCGTTCCTTTCCTGTGATAGGATGGTTTTATAGAGAAAGGATATTATCATTTATTGTATTCAAATAGTTAAGTGGGTGTGACAATATAGGAATGCTCCGCAGGCTGTCTCATCTGCGATTTAGGCAAAGCATCTTCCATACGCTTCAAACGAGGGGGCATATCATATTTGTTACGGGCCGTATCCTCATCAATGTTGGCCAAAATGCCGGGCGGGAGCGGGGACTTTCAATCTGGACGTTTTACACAGGATGACATTTTCCGCGAGCTGGAGCAGATTTTTCAAGGAAGTGGGTGTTAGGTGCAGTCAGCTCCCTGAAGAAAGATCAGCCGGAGGCAGACAAATATCCCTGATGTTATTCCTCCAACAAGACGGGACAAGCCCGGCAGGTGTGGGTGTTTGCCAGCCATCACGATGCTCGCGCCGCCATTATTAAATCAGCCAATTAGCATAATGATACCATGAGAGAGATACAAATACAGTTTTCCAAGCCCGGTAACTGGAGGGAATTCACACTGACAGCCATCTACCAGGATTCGGATGGATATACTCGCATAGACCGCTATAAACAGAATGATATACCGTCCGGGCAGGCCCCGGCTTTGAGCGCGGCTGTAGCCGTCATTGCAGACATGGAAGAGGACTGGCAAGCCGTCCAGGTATGGGCAAGGCTGGGAAATACCTCTGTTCTCAATAATTCCGCAGGAGACGATGAGGCCGTTGAGTTTCGTGAAGCAGTTCTACTGACGATTGAGGCTGTCAATAGCCTCGGGGGCCGCCGTATTTTTACCCCCGGTAATTATGCGCAGTTCATACTGATGGATTTTGCCTCCATATCGTTTTTCAAGTATTTTACCATCAGAAAATAATAAGGATATCAGCAAATAAGATTGTTGGACTGACTGCATGATTGCGGCAGACTGGGGGATATGTGATGCAGTGTTTTTTTCCAGACAAGGCGTTTCCGGATTTGTCGATGCATTGCAACAGTTTTAAATGGAAAAGATGTTCCTCCCAGGCAGGAGCGGATCAAAAACAGGGAATCAATGACAGTAACCCCATGAGTGACGTAAAGCAGTTCTTGGTCAACGTTGGGAACAGGAAGGGCCTGGTCTGTCGTGATGCCTCAAAAATTGCAGATTCCCTTATGCTCTGATGTTTATCGGAAAACTTGGATGGAGTATCGTCATGCGGCTTTAAAAATACAGTACATTGTTTCTAAAAGCCGTTATCATGTACTGCGGTTCTATAAAAACAACAACCGCAAACATTCTATTTCAAACGCTTGCGGTTGTTTTGAAATGGTGGAGGCGACACTATATTCTTATTGTTTCTAAAGCGTAAAACAACGTATTTACAACGGTTTTCTATGTCTTCAATGTTGCCAAAATGGGCTAAACAAGCTATAAATGTCTTGCAGTTTGTCTTGCAGTATCATGGCTTCCTTATTCAAAAGAGACACAACAAAATATTGGTACGCCTCTTGGCGGAGCGGTGATAAACGAAAACTCGTCTCAACGAAGGTACCAGTAAAAGGTGAAATAATCAACGGCATCAAGGAGACTCCCTCCCAAGCCCGAACCCGTGCCCAAATCATTGCAGATGGATATGAGGCGGCTGACAAGGAAGGCGTCCATGCCATCAAGGTAAAAGCGACAATAGCCACCTTAGCCAACGAAGAAGCAAAAGAAGTTCCCAGCGTCAAAAAGTTCCTGAACGACTACATCGCCTCGCGGGAAGGGCAGCTCTCAAAAGGAACACTCGTCAACTCTAAAACCGCCATCAAACTCTTCTTGGAACACCTCGGAAAGAAAGCATCCATGCCAATCTCCTCCGTCAAAAGGTCGGACGTCAAAGACTTCGTCAACGAACAGGTCAAACACGTCCGAAAGAAGACTGTCCAGAAGTACATGACCTCTCTGTCACCTGCATTCATGGCAGCTCTCGACAGCGAAATCATCGACAAAAACCCATTCTTCCGAATCAAAGTTCCCGACTCTCAAGCTTTTGAGGAAACGGAAAAGGAAGCATTCACCATTGAAGAAGTAACTCAAATGCTTCAGGAACTGCCTTCTGAATGGAAAAGCATGGTCATCTTCTCCCTCTACACCGGAGGGCAACGTCTCGGAGATATGGCAACCCTCAAATGGGAGCAAATAGACCTTGAAAACGGAATGATCATTCTCCGAACGGCCAAGACAAAAAGGCCAATGAGAATACCCATTGTTGCGACGTTGGCCGAACATATCAACACCCTGTCCCGCAGTGGACAGTATGTCCACCCAGTAGCAGCAAGACGGTATGAGCGCAATGGTGCAGCCAATCTTTCCGAGCAATTCAGAAAAGAACTGGAATATTCCGGTATCGTCCCGAAACTCAAACCTTCAAATGGCAACCGTTCTCGCACTGTCTCTCCCAAATCCTTCCACTGCCTCCGGGCTACTGCTGCCACCCTGTTACACACATCAGGGGTAGATGCAGCTCTGGCCCGTGAAGTAGTAGGCCATGACTCAAAGAAGGCCCATCAGCTCTACATCCGACCAGATGATGAACAACGCCGGGCTGCCCTCGAAAAACTCGCGGACGCTATGACTCCTCCGTCCCCCGAACCAACGGATCCGAAGGGAGAGATTTGAGCAGTGAGGAAAAAGACAACTCGCTCTTCACTTCAATTTTCTCTGGTTCGTAGGCTCCATCCATCTTATTCAGCTCCGCAATAGCGGACAGTTTGTTTGGCATCGTTATCTTGACAGTCGTGCCGAACTCGCTTTCTGTAACGCTGTGAGACTGGCACAAATCGGATTTTTCATCTACTTTGCCAATTGGAGTATTAACCACACGGGAAAGCCAGATCATACGTTGTTGTTTAGTCAGAATGAGGGGGCTTTCCGCTTTTTTATTCAATTCGGAAAGATACTCCTGAACCTTAGCATTTTTTAGCAAACGCGACGCATTTGCAGAGCATGTGGAGTCTTTGAGATTCTTTCCCCGTCCGTATGTATCACGGTAGGCCTTGGAACCATTCTTTCCATTTTCAAAATACCTTCTGGCAAATTCCTTTAGCATCTCTTCCTTCTTCATAACTCAAAAATTCCTTTGTTTGGATCCTGCACAATCGGAACAACACCGAATTTCCCTCTTTGACTCCATCGCATGTGGCGAACCATTTTCACGATAGTCCTCACGCCCTGCTGTGTTACATAAAACTTCCGTCGTGTTGTTGGCGATATGTCTGCTCTGTTGGCATGCTTCTTGCGAGTGAAAACCACATCTCCACTGTCAATCAGATACCCTAAAAGCCGCCCCACAGAAGGCAGGCTCAATCCCGTATGATTGGCAATGATGCCCGACGTGGCACCGGGGAACCGGGCAATCGTTGTCAGCACGGCCACTTGGGAAGCAAGCAACTGCTCCCCCGTAAAACAGATGGCGACATCGTTCAGAAGTTCCAAAGATGATAATACCTTCTTCATGACAACCTCCTCTTCCTTTCAAAGCAATAATCCGGGGCGTTTTCCACTTCGCAGACCACATTGTCCCCTCTGTACATTCGGGAAGCTATTCGCACGTCAATCGTCTTGCCTATATCATCGCTCAACAAGTTTGACGTCCACAATGTCCATTTCCCAAGTCTGCCGTCTGCAATTCGTACCAACATAGACCTTACGGCCTCCGTCGTATTTTCTGCCCCAATATCATCCAAAACGAGTACATAGGGATTCTCCACTAAATGTTCCACAATCCCAAAATCTCCGTCCCGGTAAATAGAAACCACCTTCTGCCACTTCCAGCACTGCACAAGCCAGCCACGCCGTTCCTTCTTCAAAATGGCTGCCACCGCTTCGGCAAGGTGGGTTTTACCTACACCGGATGCTCCCAGTAAGGAAAGCCACCTTCTCGGCCTTTGCTTGTTCAAAATATCATTTACGAACCATTGTGCGGCCCGGTGCATGCTATGTACTTCTGGATGCACAGACTCGTCAAATCCTCCCATATCATAACGGACAGGCTTGTAGCCTCTCACAATCCCATCATGTGGATTATTGGCCGATTCCATAGCATCCCCAAGCAAAGAACTCACATGCTTCATCATCGTCTGTAACTCCTTCCTTCGTTGGCATCCTTCCTGGACACATTCCCTTGTCGTCCCTTCTGGATATTGTTCACAGCCCATGAACGGGCATATTTCCGGGCCGCAGGCTTCCAATCGGCAAGAGGAATTCCCCTCGAATCTTTCCAACCTCTGGCCGCGAAATCGTCAAAGAACGACTCCGCACACCGGGCCAGCTCATCCCCCTTCGGGGCCTCAAGCAAAGCCGCCATAAAGCGGTGGACTTCCTCACTACACCGTGGAAACTGTTCTACACAGTGGCTCCCAGATAATATATTCGTCTCCGTCTTCTCCTGATCCTTCGTCTCCGCCTTCGCCTTCGTCTTAGCCGCGAGTGGCGGCGGTTCGCCGCAGTCCGCGGCGCTTCGCCGCGAATCGCCGCGCAACTCCGCAAACTGCGGAAAATCGCTGAACAATTCCGCAACCTCTGGCGTGACAGGGTAACGTGGTTTCGATTCCTTGCGAATGCGCTGCCCGTAATTCACAATTACCCCATATTGCTTCCCTTTGACCTCATAGAGACGGACAAGCCCGGCTGCTGAACAATCGTTCAGGCAACGTTGAATGTTGGTCTCCCTCATCTGGTCAAGTTTCAGCGGGTATAGGGATGGACGAAGAATTGCGGGGCGAGCATCGAATAATCCGAAATCGTCACCAACCGACAGCAAGCGGCGATAAAACACCTCCGCTTCCCAATCAAGCAGATTGACCCTTTCAGAAGTTAAAATCCCGTCTCGCAAAATCCGTGTAGGCATATTAATTCGTTTCCTGTTTTCTTATCTCAAAAACAATCTCCACCTTCCCGGCTCGTGCTAAATCATGAATCCTTTCAATACCCCGGCATCGAAGCCTACCGTCATCAATACCCATGGCGGAGCAAGCCCCGTCCTTGTAGTATTTGCAGCGGGTGAGGACATTGTCATCATCCGGTTCTGCCCCCTTGTAAAACCAGCGGACAGTATAAAAATTAGGCATAAACTTCTGACCCTGTAATGCTTTATAGGTAACAGCCCATGCCATGTGCCTTGCACGTTGTTTGGCAGACACCTTCTTCTTGTTTGCCACAACGGCCCCCCTCGGCGTGAGGGGGGTCTTGGCATTGGAAGACAGGCAGCGCGGCGTGTGGGGCAAGGTAATGGTCAATGTGATCATGCCGCACCTCCTCCTTTCTCCTTCACGGATCCTTCGGAAACCTTCGTAGAAGCACACCCGGCAAGAGTCTTCCGCAGCCACTTCTTCGATTCGTCTACAGTGGTCTGGATTCCTTGGAGCTTCCTGACGGAGTGCACCAGTTTATCCAGCTCTGTAATCCCCACTTTGCAAACTGCGGTAAACTCTGCTGCCCCGATTCTATCGGGGAACAGCTCATGCAAAACATTGAAAGCCGCTGCCGGGTCTGTTACCGTAAATGCCTTCTTCCCGGAAGTAAGGCACAACCCAGGAATTTCCAGTTCGGCCTTCAAATCGGCTTTTACCTTTGCCTCCACAGAAGCGGCCCATTTCTTGGCGAGTTGAGCGAGGTCGTAGGCTTCCCTACGTTTTTCCGGGGACCACTGTTCCCATGAGGCCACCAAATCCCCGGACGTCACATTCACCAGGGCCATCTTCACTGCCGGACACGCCGTCTTGGCACGACAATACCGACAAGCTTTTTCATCGGGGCGCAGTGGAGCGTTGGGAACCTCCGCATCGGCAATAATCTTTCGCAGATACCTTTCTGCTGCATCCAAATGTTCGGGGAGGAACTTCACAAGCTGGGGCTTCCGGCGGCTCACGTAAGGCTGGATAATCCCTGCAAAAATGGTAGAGGGACAAGAACCCAGCTTATACCGGAGCAAGACGGCAAGGGCAGCAAGCTGGCGGTTCTGTTCAACAGGATCCACGGCAAGACGTCCGAACTTGTAATCCAGAATCAGGGCAATGTCTTTGAGGGGGGAATAATACACCTTGTCCGGCTTACCGGAGAAAATGACATTACCGTCTTCATCCGTAGCAAACATCCGCTCTTCCCGGATGATTGTCAGATTGGAAGCTTCATCGTCGAAAATATCCTCTACAAGCTCTCCTTCCGCCTGGAAGCAGAACTCAATGAGTTCTGCCTGTTCCGGGTCGTCCGGTGTCCGGTTATGCTCCATGCAATCATGCAGATACGTTCCCGTTGTTGCATCCTCGCTTTCTTCTTCTGGTGGACATTTTGATTCAGCAAGCCAACTTCCGGGACACTGGGCAAGACGGAAAATACCGGATGCAGAAGGACGTCCCATGCGGGAATCTTTGTTAATAAGAGTAGTCTTCATATATACTTTATCCTTTCTATATATTTGATTATTAGGACTAATATTAACGTCGTCTAATGGTCTAGCATAGTTCCAAACATGCCTCCTCCTTCTGGAACATCCAGACCGGGAATACCATCTTTGAAATTGTTAGATGCGGGGTCCGGGGAAGGGGCGGGAGCTTCCGGTACTGATGGAATGTTGGGATCCTTCACCTCACTCTGTTCTTCCGTCGGAAAAACATCATTCATGCGTATCATCCCGTCGGCAATGGACGTATAAACCCTTCCAAGACGATACACCTCGGCCATCGTCATATCGTTGGGTTCCAAGGAATGCCCCAACTTCTTCTCAAGCTGGGAGCGCGATACACCCAATTCGAGGAACTTGGCTTCCATGGACTGGATTCTTTCAGGCAGCTTTTCTGCATTGTCATCCTTCTTCAAGGTCGCGGAAACTATTTCCAAGGCTTCTTCGGTAAGCCATCCGGGCACAACCTGTAAAATACAGGCACGGATGCGGCGGCTCGCCATATTGGCGCACAGTTCGTAAATATCCCGCTCATTGTCGAGGGCGACGCGCAGCATTTTCCCGGTCTTTTTCCCTCTGGAATCAGTCTCATTCTTGTCGCGGGTATGGGGCACGGAAAAAGAAATTTCTCTCCTCACGTTCGTTTCTTTATCAAAACAATAGGCGACACATTCCGATACATTGCAGCCGTTTCCGTCCGCGCCCTTGGGATCCCAGTGCCGAGCAACTTCCTTCCACCCGGCTTCTGCATTTCCCCAAGCGGAAATAAGGGCCTCCGCCAGTCGAATACTCGGCCCCTCCACAGAAGTTCCCCCTCTCGGAAAAACATAAGTGGCAGAACGGGCTAAAGACAACTGGGAACAAGACTGCTTCATGCGGTCTTTAACACCATCCACATCACGAGGAAATTGCTTGGCAATCCAGATAGACGCCAGCACCTCGGTTACGGCTGCATTAGCTGTAATGGCAGCCAAGGCACCGCCTCCGGCGGCAGCCTGCATGGCAAACGGGTTGCCCTGTGCTTGTGGTTGAAGAGAATTTGTAGTATTCATCATCTCGTTACTTTGTTGGTCATTTCAATTCACGGGTAACAATGACCGGAAGTCCGTTGCCGCGGACTTCCGGCAACATGGAATCAGTCCTCTTCGCATTCTTCACATTCACAACCAGCGATTCCGAGCATGGCCGCAATGGGGTTCATCCGATCCTTCATTTTCTCTTTCCTTTGTGCCTCAAGGAATAAACGAACTCCTTCTCCTATGGTTTTTGCATTGGAATAAAAGCATTCATTTGCTTTAAGGAGGTAGCCGCAGGCTCCCGTCCAAACATAAACCTTGGTATTTGCTCCATCCGACACAAACACGGCATTAGAAGCTCTGAATATCCGACGGATTTCTTCTTCATCTTCAAGGATGGCTGCAACGACAACATTTCCGTCGTAACGGCCTACCAAATCCATGACATGATCAATCGCTTTTCGGAGTTCTTCCTTCGTGACGGGTGCTTGTTCAGCAGCGGTATTGCAGCAGGCTTCGTCGGGCGAGCAGTTCTGCGTATTCTTTTCTTCGTTTTTGGTATTATCCATTGTATTTGTTTTCTATTGATTATTGCTTCTGGCAGAACCGCTCCCAGTGCGGGACGATTTATCCAAACCGTCAAAAATTTCTTCGGAAGACCAGACTGGGCAATCAGGAGAAAACCCGGAATGGGGAGACTTCCCGGCCTTCAACTCGGTATCGTCCTGGCTCACTACCAGCCAGAAGACCCATCCTCCAAACGCACCAAAAGCCGCTGCGCCAAGGCATCCTCCAATAAACTCTAAAATCTTCTTCATGACGCTTGAAAATGGGCTTCTAAATACTCATCCAGGCTCTTCTTCTGGATTCGGATAAAAGGACGTTTCCTGCTTTTCCTCACTCCATTGCGGAAATTCAGCACAGCCGTTTTAATAGGCATGCCCTTTTCCTCCGCATCCTTCATGATTCGGAACAGCGTAGTTCGGGAAATCCCGTAAACCGCTTCAACATCCTTCGGGCTGTACCATTCCCTCTTTTCTGATATGGGCAGCAACTTAGGCATGGCACACCTCCTCCTTTCTTTCCTCCACAAAAGCGGCAAAGTCCTTACTTTGCATTACCGCCTCGAAAATACAATTTACTGCTTTTTCGGGCGTTGTTTCCAATTGTTGGGCAACTTGGAGTACAAGCACCACAAATCTTTGGGGAGCCTTACTCAAATCAATTCCAAACTTGAAGCAGGAACTATCTACCGTGTTGCTATCCTTTACAGAAACATTGTTCTCAACTTCTGACATCAAGCTTTGAAGGATGAGTATGGCTTTCGCCGGAATCTTTCCAGATGATGAAAACCAGCAATCTACGGTTCTCTTACTGACACCGCATTGTGTAGCGAGCCAGTCTCTGTTCTTACCTGTCGCTTTCAGCCAAGACTTTACAGCTCCCTTTGACGGAAACATCTCTGAACCTACAGTCTGTGAGATAGAGGTCGTTTGCATGAGATTGTTTTATGGATTTTCCATATTCCAGTCAACAAGGAATTGCGGATTATCCATAAAATAAGGCTCATATAATACTTGAAAAATTGCGTAAAATCCATAATGTCAAGACATGAGCGATTTCAAAAAAAAATTGAAACAGTGGCTGAAAGAGAATAAAAAAGACCGATTTTGGCTCGCAGAAAAATGCCTTGTTTCAAAAAAAACAATAGATGACTGGCTAACTTCTCGCGGGACAATCCCTGAAACAAAGATGAAACTTATTCACCAGCTTATGGGGGAAAACATCAATTCAGCTACGGAACATTCCCTGAATGAAGAAGAACAGCAACAATTATTCCTCGACGTCATTGCTTCCCACATGGAAGAAATGATCCGCAAAACAGAAGCAGAACTATTTCACGACTACACTGTAGAAGAACTGGAAAAAGCCAGAGACACTGCAAAAAGACAGGGAATCACCCCCAAAGAATACCTTATCATTTCCTTTCTGCGCCATACTGCTCAATTTATGGAGAACGCGAGTAATAACGGCAGCGTATACAATTATTTAAAAAAATGGAAGGATACCCTTGAATAGAAAAAATAACTACGCTAATGAAAGAATTTTTTGACAACAACAGCTATTGGATTGTCCTTATATTTATCCCTGCGTTATCAGGTCTTTTTTCTTGGTTAGGCAAAGTTTGGAGTGAAAGAATAGCAAGAAAAGAAGACGCAGACATACGAAAATCTTTCCTGCAGAAAGAACGAGAATTAAATGAAAAAATGGATGATATGAAACGCGAGTGGGATCAAGACATGCGTTTCTTAACAGCTCAACTTGAAAACTCAAAACTTGTATTCAAATTACGATTTGAACACTTATATGAAGCCTATTTAAAAATATCAGAACAACTACATAGATGCCGTGAATTATGTTTACAGATAATGATTCTTGAAATACCAGGGGTTGAAATCTCTGAACACGTTTCACCAAAGCCTGACATAAAAAAAATAAGGGATGATTTCAATGAACTATCAATAAAATTGCAACGATATCTTCTCTCAAATATTCCATTCATAAATGAAGAAGTATATAAAAAATCTGTCATTTTAGTGGACATCATGATTGCTCTTGTGGATTTTGAGAGAATATCTCCTCCTCATCGGGAACAGTTTTCCTTCTTTCAGGAATGGCATGGTAATAAAACAATGGTAAATTATTGTGAATGTGAAAAAGCTTTATCAAAAATGTCGAGTTCCATAGGAAGCTTTATGAAAAAAGACATAGAAAATCACTCGATATTGAATCAGGAAAAACATCAGGACGACACTGTATCCGATAAAACAACTTCTCAAGATTAGCGATCATGGAACTCAAGGACTTCATCAGAGACACAATCAACCAAATATGCGAAGGCATTGGCCTCGCTAAACTGGATCAATCCAAACATGGGAACATGCCCGTTGCTCCCGCCCGAGTTTTCTCCGCGGAAGATCCAGCAGGCAAAGAAATTTATCATCAAGAAAACATCACCTTCGATGTATCCGTTGTCATTGAAGAGCAAAAAGGCAAACAAGGAGATGTAAAAATTTCAGTCCTCTCTTGTGTTGTCGCAGGTGGTGAGCTTGGTAAAAAATCAACCCAGCAAACAACGCAGAGGATTCAGTTCTCCGTTCCATACCTTCCGGCTGCTTGTACTCCGCCCAAAGAGGAATAGCGTATCAGTCTACATGTTAAGACGGAGCAACCCATCTCAATAAAATAAACCCTCTTTACCAACGCAAATTGCGTAGCACGGAATACATCCCGGCCAACATGCCAATCCAGACCAGCAGGCACAAAAGCCCCATAGCCGCATAAGCCAATGCCTTACCGGGATCATCGCTTCTATACCCGGCACTCGCCTTTTTGAAAGAATCCTCCACGAAACGGCTCACATAAAAAAAGCTCCCCCCCGCTGCCAGCCCAAAAATCACACATCCTGTTGTCTTCAACCTTCCAAACCCTACATAGCTACAGGAACACATGGCTATGCCAACACCGACAATCGCCATGGCGGCAAACGCACCCCACCTTTGAAAGTGGACCTCACCCATACTTGGCCAACACTCTCTCCTCACCACCTTATACCCGGCAGCAACCGTCAAAATAAAATCAACAATTGGTAGCGGATTTTCCTGCGGGATACTTCCCCCGTAAATCCACATACTGAACATATTGAAAACAATAGCCGCCACGCAGGCAAAAACAGCCGAAACGGCAATACCACTCTGCTTCCCAGCGTATATCCGAAACCCGACGGGAATAGCAAGACTCCCTAACAACTGGACACACAACAACCCGAACTGCAAACAAAAAGCCGTTGCAAAATCATTCGGAAAATACTGTGCCGCCAGAAAGGAATCCGCAAGAAAAAGGAGAAAAAACACCTCCCACCTCGCAGCCTTCCACCAAAAACCATGAACGGAATCAGGTACGGGCATTAAATTCTTGAAATCCATTATCAAAACTCCCTTTCTTCCTTTCTCCCAAAATACCACGGAAACAACTTCTTCGCCCCCTCTCCGGACAACGCACGGCGCGTAAACTTCGCCGCTACCCACTCATCGCGCTACTCTCCGGTAGTGAATTATCCGCAGGCGTAAGGTGGGAATCCGTATTTCCTCAATAGTAAAGAATCACATAGTTGAGAATTTACTTCTGAGGGAATGCCTCAAATTCATAAATAATTATATCCTTTTTGCGTTCCCTATTCAAAGAATCTTGTATAAATACCCAATGTTTGTCCTTAAGTAAATTAGCTACTACTTTCAAAAAGCTAGATGTATAACTAGGTTTTCCTATTACCCATTTTTCAAATTTAATAACTAATTTATATTTCAATCCAGAGCTCATAATCGAAATATCATTAACAAAGCTGACCTTGCTCCTTTCTTCTAAATAGGAATTCACTTTGTCAATATACTCACTGGTCGTATGTGAATCTATAAACTCTCTCATTGCATTGGCTTCATCTTTGCTAAAGTCACTCCTTCCACATTTTTGGCAAAAATAGTCGCCCGATCTCTGCCCGTTGATTGTTTCACTAATCAGACTATCATGCGGGCACAAAGATTCATCATATTCATATCTCTTCATTTACCAATTATAGAAACAATAATCTCCCTAGTCAACTCTGTATTTAACACCGTGAGCATATCCGGGGCACGGTGGCCCGCTCTATCATGGCCCCATGAAAAGAGTGGCCTTCAACGGCGGAGAACTGTCACCGGAACTCGCTCTGCGCTCGGACATGGACGTCTACATGCGCGGCGCGCAAACCTTGGAAAACTTTGACGTCTCCCAAATGGGCGGCATCCGTCGCCGCCGTGGCATGCGTCCATTTGCCGATGCTTTGGAAGGCTCCCGCATCATTCCCTACATCTACTCCACGGATGACCGTTACATCGTGGAAATCAACTCGGAAAAACTCCGTGTCTTCAATACCTCCGGCGCGGTCATTTCGGAACATGACTCCTACATCGGCAGCATAGACAAGCTGCGTTTCAAGCAAGTCAACAGCCTGCTCATTCTCACATCGCCGGACTACCCCGTCATGGTACTCAAGCGCAACAGTGCAGGGGAATGGACATTTGAAGAATTCCAATTCAAAAGCGTTCCATGGCGTGAGGAAGGCTACCGGGACTACCCCGTCACCGTCTCGCGGGATGCTTCCGGGGACTACTCCGTCTCCTTTCCTGAAGAACTTGAAGATGTCGAAAGGGAATGCAGCTCTGGCGACATCCTTCGCATCTCCTACTACACCACCCAGCAAGACCTCTTCAACTATGCCTCCCAGCTTCTCAACGGCGTCTCCATCATCACCGTCCTCTCTCCATCCTCCAACATCGCCAAAGGGCAGAAAATCGCCCGGCGCACGGATGAAACCAAACGCTACTACTCCTGCACGAGTGACTGGACAGGATCCACCTCATTTGTCACCGGATTAACGGCCCCGGAAAACTACCCGGACAACTTCCTCGCCGCAGAATCCATAGACGGCTACGACCAAGTCACTCCCATCAATGCACTCGCCCAGGGAATGAGCTTTAAAAAGGGAGACAAAATCGTTCTGGACTCCGGTTACTGGGAATACTGGACGTGCATCAAAGACTTCAACGCCGCCTCCTACGTCTCCGGTTCCGTCGCCCCGGAAGACTACCCCGGTTACTTCATCCGCGGCCTTGCCATTGGTTCCGCCGCCCCATGCCGGGGAACATGGCAATTCTACTGCTCCGGCTCGTGGATTGGCGAATACGAAGTCCGCCGCTCCTACGAAGGACGGGAACTCACCGATGAATGGGAAACCCTCGGCAACTCCTACTCCCGCATCGGATCCACCTCCAACACCCTCCTCACCGGAGACGAACAAAAAGAAGAATGCTGGCTGCGCCTCTTCATCACCCGCTCCCGGTATGAAGGAACTTCCATCATCAACGGCTTTCCTGCGGACTCGTGCAGCAACCGACTCGTTATCTCACCCTACAAACATGACATGCTCCTCCGTTACACCACCGTCGAAGACGAAAGCGGGGAAATCATCTCCTCCTCGTGGGACTACATCAACGACATCAAGCTCAACTACACCGGATCCCGCGACGTCATCGACTGGTCATGGCAGGCATATAGCGACAAATACGGCTATCCCTCCCTCTGCGACGTCTACAACCAACGCCTCGTCTTCGCATCCACCGCGGCCCAGCCTCAAACAATCTGGATGTCCGCCACGGACGACATCAACAACTTCCATGTAGGAAAAACGGATGACTCCGCCCTGGCCGTGACCATGTCCACCACCACGCAGAACCCTATCTGCTGGCTCATGGCGCAGGGCGCGCGCCTCCTGCTCGGCACCTCGGATGCGGAATGGGTTGTCTCATCCGGTGGCAGCCAGGCCATCACCTATGCCAACGCCCGCATCGACAACCACGGCTACGTTGGCTCCGCAGACACCCCGGCAATCATGGCGACGGACAAAGTCGTCTACTTCGAGCGCGGTTCGGGCCGTCTCTACCAATACGGATATGACTTCTCCTCGGACGCTTACGTCTCCCGTGACCTCACCGTCTTTTCTGACCATATCCTTCGCAATGGCGGCGGCGTCCGCGACGGTTGCTTCATCCGCAAGCCGGACTCCCGCGCCTTCTTCGTCCTGAACAACGGCACCGCCGCCCTCATGACCTACAACTCCCTTCATGAAGTCAACTGCTGGCATCGCTACACCACCTCGGGAACCCTGGAATACTGTGCCGTTCTCCCCAACGGTACGGAATCAGACTCCCTCTACCTCATCGTCCGGCGGGCCGACGGGCGGTACATTGAAGTCATCGACGACCAAAGCCCCTATATAGACCGCTACGAACACGACTACACCTCCACCATGATCACCAACGCCCTCACCAGCGTTGAATACCGGGCCAGACAGCAACCCGTGGCGGAAATCAAATTCTGCTTCGCGGAAGAAACGGAAGTGGAAGGCATACAAATCACCACGGACGGCACCACATGGGACAACCTTGACCGCAATGACCCCACCATCCCCAAAGGCTGGAACTCACTTGTCTCCTCCGGGCACTGGGACTATGACGTCATCGTCGGTATCCGTGTAACCGGAGAACGTCCTCTCCACATCCTCGCCATACAAGGCTGAAACATGGAGCTGACGCCAGTTCAATATGCCACCCTGAAAATCCTCCTATCCAACCGCGAATGGCGGTTGAACCACCTCTACCATGTCGTCAACAAAGACGGCAAAATCGTTCGCTTCTCTCTCAACTGGGCGCAGCGGCAAATCCACAGCGGCCTTCACCACTACAACAACATCCTCAAAGCCCGCCAGCTTGGCATCTCCACATACACCGCCTTGCTCATCCTGGACATGTGCATGTTCACGCCCAACTACACCGCAGGCATTGTAGACCGCACCGGGCCGGAATCAAAAAAGAAACTTGCCAAAATCAAATTTGCCTTCGACCACCTTGACCATCTTCCTCAACCCCCTACGCAGAAAGACCTGGAACTGGCCGCCATTGGCGCGTGGCTCAAGGAAGAAATGAAAGGCTGCTACATCGGAGCCACGGAAGCCAAATTCCCCAACGGCTCCACCATCTACGCCGGAACATCCCTGCGCGGCGGCACCCACCAATTCATTCATGTCTCTGAACTCGGATCCGTTGCCGTCCATAACCCCTCCAAGGCAGAGGAAACCATCACCGGGACCCTCAATTCCATCGACCAGACCGGCGTCGTCATCCTGGAATCCACCCATGAAGGCGGCCAATACGGCCTCAACTACCGCCTCGTCACGGAAGCAATGGACTTGGTCGGTAAACCACTCACTCCTCTTGACCCTAAATTCTGGTTCTTTAGCTGGGTGGAACAACCCGAATACCGCATCAAGGGCGGCAAATTCTCCGGCGCGCCGGAACTAGCCAAATACTTTCATAGCCTGGAAACCGACTACGCTATCACCCTCGATGAAGAACAAAAGGCTTGGTACGAATCCAAAAGCCGCACACAAGGTTATAAAATGAGACAGGAATACCCCACCGTCCCCGACGAAGCCCTCAACCCCATAGCCAGCGGGGCCATCTACGGCAGCCAGATCAACCGCCTCCGGGAACTGGGCCGCCTCACCGCGGAATACGAACCGGATCCCTACCGTCCTATCTACGCCGTCTTTGATAAAGGCATGGCGGACTTCACGTCCATCTGGTGGATCCAGCCCCGCCCGGACGGACTCTTCTCCTTCCTGGACAACTACACCGCCAACGGCCTCCCCCTTGACCACTACATCGCGGAACTCCGTAAAAGGGACGCCCTCTTTGGCCGTGTCAAAGACATCATCCTCCCGCACGACGGCGTCAACCGTGACTACAACGGCGTCAAATACTATGAAAAACTCGAACAGGCGGGCTACTCGACCATCCTCGTCAAGCGCACCTCGGACGTATGGGCCTCCATCGACACTACGCGCACCCTGCTGCACCACGCCGTCATTCATGCCCGCTGTTCGCAAAAAACAACCCTCCCCAACATGAAAGAAGGCTACATTTCCGGGGTAGACGCGCTGGCCAACTACAAAATGGCCCCGCCAGGCAAGAACGGCGTCACCCGGAACGAACCCCTCCATGACATCTGCTCCCATGCAGCCGACTCCCTGCGCACATTCGCCGATGCCTGGGCCGCCGGATACATAGCCAAAGAAACCGGATGGAAGAACGATGATGACGACGAAGGAGTCCGCTCTCCATACTCCGGCCTCGCCCGCGGAGCGGAGAGTCTGTATCTGTAATTTACTGCTTAATCCACAAACCGTGACAATGCCCTCTATCACAATCGAAATTATCCCGGATGATATTGTAATACAGGACGTCCCCATATTGAAAATACCTGTATACGGCAAAAGCTATCAAATCTGCCAGCTGAATAAGCCTTGATGATTTGGAATCAAGGAACAAAGGCACTTCCGCCATGTTTTTCAGTCTGCCCCATGTATAACCCTGGTGTTTGAAGCCAAGAGCAAAACGCTGTACTTCCAATTCCTTCTTGGCCCTGTCAACAATGAGGATCCCTTTTTCTTTTAATGTTCTTCCCTTTTTGTAATTGATGCGGTTGAGAAAATGGTCAAACCGGCTCGTCGCCTGCTCAAATAACAATTTCGTCAAATCTTCCTCCGGTTTACAAGATGCCTTGTCGATGACGGCGGCAAATAGCCTCAACTTCTTTTCTGTCACAAGAGTCAGGGCATCAAGAAATGCATTTCTCCTCGTATCATAGGGGAGCCTTCTCCATTCCCTGCGCCCTTTTTCACGCATATTTGTACCGTGAAATTCCCACTCATAAATATCTTCCTGAGCAAAAGATCGGACGATATCATTCATCCCTTTATCTATCCAGTGAGTTTGCTTTTCATTAACACAAAATCCGGCCAGAACAACATAACGGTCTTTTGTGTCGGAAACAGAACCCGAATCATCCAAATAAAGCAGATGCATAATAGTTAGTAGAAATCAGCAAAAAAAAGCGAACCAGGAACGAACTCTAAAGAGCCCGAAACGTACCGCGCACGGCAGCACTCCCGATTCGTATTGCCATTATACACTATGGAAACAATAAATCAATCTCTGATGACATAAAAAAAGCCCCGCTCGGCATCACACCGGGCGGGGCTTTGCTATGCAATAACCAACATGCAGGGAAACTAGGCGACGACCTCCTTGCAGGGCATCAGGAAGAACATCTCCTTATCCTTTCGGGTGGCGCCGGAAGCCGCCTTCACAAGAATCTGCTCCCGCACGCCGATATATTCGGGCCGCGGTTCAATGCGGAACTGGGCATCCTTCCAAACGCCGAACTCCACGCGGGACTTCAACCAGGCAACGCACATGCGGTTCCCGTCTTCATCCAGCGGTAGCATATTCGTCACCAGGAACTTCACGCCAAGGAAAGCGTTCACCTCCCCGTTCGTCAAGCTCTGGAACCCGTAATTGCGGTTCTGCGTCTGTTCCAGCAGCAGCATATCCATGTGCTGCGCCGGAGTAATGGCAACCACGATCTCTTCACCGCGGCCAGCCTTGAACATGTCAAGCATCTGGTAACGGGCGCGGAGCAGGGCAATCTTGTCAATCAGCATCCCGGCGGCGGTCTTCGTGTCCTTGGCGGCATAATCAACCGGAATCACATTGAAAGAATCGGGAGCCGTATCGAGTTCTTCAATAGTCGCTCCGTCATCTCCCGTATAATTCGGTGCCAGAATCCCGCCGCACACACCGTCTGCCTGCGTGCGGACGCGGTACTTCCCGGACGTCTTATCCTTCATCACGCCCAGGATGACCTCATCATTCATGCGGGCCAGGGCCTTCCTTTGCTCGCTCATGACGTGGGACGCCGTGAAATCCAGCGTGTCCATATCCATCTTGTCGTCCTCTTCCAGCGGAATCGCATTGTAAAACTTGCGCTTCCGCATCGTGCGCTTGCCGAACGGAATATCCTTCCATTCAACCTTCTCGAAGCGTCCTTCGTACTCCTGCATTTCCGTCTTGCCATAGGCGGGCATTTCGACGGCTTTGCCGGAACAGTTGGGATGAATCGTCACATACGGCTTCACCAGCTCGGTATCCTGCTGAATCTGTGTCTGCCACTTCGTTTCCCGCTTGGTGCGGAACATCTTTGTAATATCTGGGGTAAGTTCCATGCATCGCTTATCGCATTCCCCAGCCTTCCGGCTGCATGCTTGCCCCGTTAAAAAGCTCCCTCACGTTGTTAAAAACGCCCCCAAACTTAACACCGCAAGCATACACGCACGGCATCCCCCTTGCTTAATATGCCCGGTATGGACAAGGTCACCTTCTTTCAACAAAGTCTTCAAACCCTAGGAGACCGTGAATATAAGCGGGACTCCCCCACCGGGAAAGCCTGTGACCTCTGGTTCCCCTCCGTCATGCACGAAGCCCTCAACTACGGAGCATGGAGCTTTGCGACAAAAACCACGGAACTCCCGCCGGAAGAAGACGGCACCTACACCCTCCCGGAAGACTGCCTCCGTCCCTTCAAAATAGATGCGCTGCGATACCGGATTGACGGAAACAAAATCATCGTGGAGCAAAGCCGCGCCACCCCCGGTAAAAACACCTTGACCCTCCGCTACATCTCCAACGCGCTTGCCAAGGCGGAACACCTCCCGGAGACTCAACCCCTTTTTATCCGCGGCGTTTCCCTTCTGCTCGCGGCCCGCATGGCCGTTAAAATCACTGGGGAACCCCAGCTCGCCTTAAACCTGGAACAAATGGCGGCGGCTGCCCTCTCAAACGCCCTTCATCAAGACGCGCTCACCCAGTACAGCAATGACCAGCATCCGCTGGACGACATCCTTCAATCCTCCATCATCAGCTAACCATGGGACAAATCATTGGCAACCTCGGACAAGCCAAAACCTACAAGGCCCAGGCATCCGTTGCACTCGCACAGGGCCGCGCCCAAAAAGCCGCAGCCAGTAAGCGGGCCTTCAACCTTGAAGAAGAAGCCCGTTCCGACTCCATCCTTGCGGGAAAGAACATGATGCGCCAGCGGGAAAACCAGACCGCCGCGCAGGCCACTGTCCGCAACGCCATCGCATCCTCCGGCTTCACCAGTCAGGGATCCGGCCAGCAGGCGGAAATCGCCACGGCGGACATCTTTGAAACTGCCATCCGTGACATGGCCCTCTCCAACGCCATCAGCGACTCCAACAAACGGTATGCGGCGGACGTTTCCCGTTATCAGGGAGACCTTGCCATGCAACAGGCGGAAGCCGCGGCCTCCCAATACAACAGCTTGGCAAAAACGGCCAGGACATCCGCGTTCATTCAAGGCATCGGATCCGTGGGAGCGGGTGCCCTTGGCTACGCGCTGGGCTACCAGCAGACGGATCCCGTCACGGGCAAAACGACCACCATGTCGGGGTGGAAAGGCGCGCAGGCCGCGTACAGCAACGCCTATGACCTCTCCGGTTCCATGCTGCAATGGGCACCCGGTACAATAACGGCAGGCCGCAACTCCTCGGCCAATGCGGGCAACTCCATCTTCCAGCTCTTCGCTCAACTCTTTCCCGGAAAATAACCATGCGCCACTGTCCCACGGAAGCCTACACCTACCTTGAAGCCAGGGAACCCGGCCTCTACCATGCCCTCATACGCACCACCATTGCGGCAGGCGGCATCATTCACTCCGCCCCTGACTGCTTCTGTCTGGCTATTCCCGCGCCAGATGACCCGCGTACCGTCGTCATCCTCTTCCAATGCTCGGAACTCCCCGCCCTTTGGCGGCTGGCGAAAATGTACCGTCATCGCTTCGACAAAGTCCGCTTCCGCCGCGACTTCAAAAACCGCTACCCGGAGCGCACCGTCCACATCGTCCGCTTCATGCGTAAAAGAAAACTCGCTGCCCTTGCTTCAAAGAAATCTTAACTATTCACTTTTAACTATTAACTTCAATATCCCCTATGCCGGAACTTCCTATGTACACCGGGGCGCATGCCCAGCTCGGAAACGGGGCATCCCCGCTCCCCACGCCTGACATCGGCATACAGGCTGCCCAGCACGCCAACCAGCGCGGGGCCGCCGCTCTGGATGAAACTGTCAACCAATACTACCGAATCCAGGACTTCGGGGAATCACAAAAAATAGAAAGCCGTCTCCGTGAACAAATCGCTGACTTCGACGTGGAATTCAAACGCCGGGCCGCCCTCGCCCCAGGCTCGGAAAACGCCCTGTATGACGACCGTGGAACTCTTATGGAAGACCAGCTCGATAAACTCGTCGGAGAATACACCGACAACATCGGGGAACTCCAAGGCAACTTCATCAACCCGGAAGCCCGTATGCGTTCCGATGCCATGCGCTTCCACGTCAGCGGCGACCTGAAAAAAAGGGCCTACGGAAAAGCGGCGGAACTCGGCATCCAGCGCACGCGGGAACACTTCCAGAACAACTATGACCTCGCCATTCGTAACGAAGACTACTCCGGGGCCGGGTACGCCATCACGGACGCACGTGACAACGGCGTCATCACCGCAGAAAAAGCGGACATCATGCTCCTTGACCTTCGGGACACCGCTCTCATGGCCCGCGCCCAAAAACAAAGCGAAGAAGACCCCGTCGCCTTCTGGAATGAACTGGACGACGACGGCAGCCCTTACGCCGTTCTCCCCTCCTCCAAACGCATGCAGCTCCAACGCCTCGCTTCCCTCTCCATGCAGGGATTCAGCCGTTCCTTCGTCAAATCCGTGGAAACAGGCAACGCCAGGGCGGAAAAAATCCCCGGTTCCAAAACCTCAACAACCTCCACAGGCAACGCGAAAAAAGAAAAGGAAATCTACAACCCGGCTCCCTCCAACATCACCCGCAATCTTCATGCCCTCTGGCGCAAATACAACGGGGACTTCAAGGAAGGGCAGGGAAAAATAGACGCCATGCCCTTCCTTGCGGAACAGGGCCGCGCCATGATCACCTCGCCCCATGACGAAACGGAGGCGGAAATGGTCATCGCCCTCTACAAGCAATTCGGGCAGGGGGAAGACTACGCCAAAGCCATGGTCAAGCAATGGCAGGAAGACCTCGCCCGCCCGAAGGGCCTTGACCCCAAAGTCACCTTATCCCATGCAGCCCAGGTAGGCTACTTTACCAGGGCGGAAGACGCGGCCATCCTTGCTCTTGAACAGGAAAAAGTGCAGAAACAGGAAGACGACGAATGGACGCCGGAAGATGAAGCCCGGCTCAAAGCCGCCAAAGACCGGAGAAAAGCTGCGGCGGAAAATGCTCAATCCCTCCTTCTCGCCAATCTGGACATCTGGAAAAACGACCAGCAATACAACGGCGGAAAAGAAAAAAAGGAACTCACGGAACTCGAAATTGCAAACCGCCTGTGGGACACCATCGCCAACTACACCCCGGGCAACAGGGATCAGGTTCAGCAGGACAGCTATCGGCAACAGGAAGCCGTCAACATCACGGCAGCCAGTGACAACTACATTCGGAAGCAGGCCGCAGCTCAAAGCCGCAACCTTGACCTGAAAGCGGAACTGTCCGTTACCAACCGCCTTAATGAAGAAGAACGGAAAGCCGCGGAAAAAATGATCGCGGACATCAGGCGCAGGGAAGAAGAAGCCTACCGCCGCACGCAGCCCGTGGACTCCATCGTGCCCGTCAGCCGGAACAAAGAACTCCCCTCCCAATGGGGAGACGACGGCCAGGAACCCGTTCTCTACGTTCCGGAAGGCTGGTACGCGGAAGGAATCACCGTGGGCGTCACCACCCCCAGCCGCCGATACGCGGAAGCCAAAATCGTCTCCAAACCGGACTGTACCTCCCCCACCATGTCAAAAGCCCTTCGCCGCCAGCTTGGCACCATGAACATCAACTACGACCAGATTACCGTCACCGCATCCGGCACCAAAGCCAACACTGCCGCCGGAAACACCGCCGCCCTCATCATCGGCAATGAAGCCCGCCGTGACAAACAGGGCAATCTCTCCATCTACAAACTTCCAGCCGGAGACGGTGGAGGAACGCATGAAATCGCCGGAATCAACAACGGCAGTCACCCGGCGGAATACGCCAGACTGGAAACCCTCGTCAAAGCGGGCAAACACGCGGAGGCGGAACAGGAAGCCAAACGGTACATCATGCAATACACCCAGCCCGTCGGCAACATCCTGCAAACCGCAGGCGTCGCCTCCTCCGGCATAGACTACTTCCTCCGGGATATGTACTTCAACGGCGGCGAATATGGGGCCGTCCGCGTCATCCATCGCGCCCTCGGAGTGGAAGACTCCAAAAAGTTCAATGCAGACACCGTGGAAGCCATCAAAAACTACCTCAAGACCCACACGGAACAGCAGCTCTTGGAACGCCTTAAAAACGCACGGGAACGCCTCTACAAATCCATCGCCGCCAACAACCCGGACAAACGGCAATTCCTCTCCGGCTGGCTCAACCGCAACAACCGCGTCTACGGGCAGGCCGCGGACATGGCTTAATCCTCATCCTCTCTTCCCATGGACTACTTGCAGGAAAACACCTTCTTCATCCCGTCCCCCGCACTCGCGCCGGAACAACTCGCCTCCCCGGACTATGAGCAGCAGCGGAAACAGGACATGGACTACCTCTCCAACTACCTCCTCTCCGGCCAGTACCCGGAACACCGCGCTCTGGCGGAACAGGCCCACGGCCATGACCCCTATGCCCATGCGCCGGAACAAGAACGCAAATGCTTCGTCGGGCGTAAAGCCTGCGGCGTCCTCCTCGGCAACGACCAAGTCCCGGACATGTACTTCCGCCAGCAAAACCTTCCCATCCCGGAGGGGGCGGACACGCGGGAAAAAATGTACATGGCCGTCTATGACCACCTTGACGGCGTCGTCAAGCAGGCCAAGCAGAAACAGGTGGAAGAACAAAAAGCCCTGGAACAATACGGCCAGCAATTATTGGGACGCATCGACCGCGCCTGCAAGGGCAGTGGAGAACAATGGACGCCCAAAGACATAGACATGATGGGCCGCGCCGGAATCACGCCGGACATCATCAACCGCGTCCGCTCCGCCTATGCCAAGCTTCCCGTCGGCAGTTTCATCCTCGATGACGCCGATGCGGCAAACGTCATGACGGCAGCCGGACTCAACAAAGACGACCTCACGCCGGATGACAAAAAAGTGGAAGACATCCTCATGTCCCTGTGGGGCAAGGCTGTCTATGACAACTACGGGGCCAACATCGACAAACAATATGAAAACCCCGTCGCCCAATATGCCTATGAAAGCATCAAACCCATCCACAACCTCTACTACTCCACGCTCTCCGGCGCAATGGGCGTCTTGGAAAACCTCCGCAATGTAGACGCGGACGTCCCCACAATCATGACGCCGGGGGATCGCATGGCATACGACCGCATCCCCTTTGACAACAAAAACCCCTTCATGTCGCCGGAAGAAATGCGGCAGGACAAGGGACTCCTCCGCACCATCGACTTCCGGGCAAAAATGAAAAACGTCCGCAAGGCGGCCCAGCAGGCATACACCGAAGGGCGGAGTACATACGGCATCAACAAATTCGCCGTCACGCTGGGCGACATGGTCGGCCAATCCGTCCCCAACGCCATACCCTACTTTGGCGTATACAGCCTCCTAAAAGGATCCGGCACGCAACGCTATGAAGAAGGCGTTGCTCTTGGACTCTCCCGTGAAGAAAACGTCAAACGTGCATCCCTCTTCGGGGCGGCGGACACCCTGGAAGAAAAAGTCGGTATGGCCGTCCTTGGCAAAGTCCCCGTGCTGGGACGTCTTCTGAACGCCGGACTCAACAAAACGGGCCTTCCGTACAACTCCCTCCGCGCTAAATACCTCGCCAGTGAAACCGCCCAAATATGGGGTAACACCGCGGCGGGCGTGCTGGAAGAAGGCATTGCGGAACCCATCGTCGGGGGCACTACCCGCGCCGTCATGAGCAGCTTCCTTGACGATGAACGGGGCAAAACCTCCCTCTCTGCCATCCCTGGCGACATCCTCCAAAACTTTGAAGGCTACCAGGGCCTCGCCCTTGCCTTCTACTCCCGCGGCTTCGTCAAACTCGCGGAACCTCAAATCCGGGAAAACGTCAAGCACTTCGCGGAATCCCTGGACGGCTTCACCGCTCTCGGCGGTTCGGAATCCGGCTACCTTCGCGCCCTGGAAATCAAAGATACCGACGCCCGCAACGACTTCATCGCCGAACATCTCAAAACCGAATGGGCAAACAACCCGGAGACTGCCGCTCGCCGGGCGGAACAGGGAAACGCCGCCCTCCTCGGTAAACAGGAAATTGCCCAGCTCCGCGAACTCGAATCCTTCCGCGCCTTGCAGAAGCGCGGCGTCATTCCACGCTTTGAACCAGCGCAGGAAACGGGCAAATACCGCGTCTACCTTGACGCGGAAACAGCGGGAACCCGTCAGAAGGCTCTACCTTTGGAGGAAGGAATTTCCGCGGAATCCCCCGTGACGGAACAAACGCAGCAGGGGCAGAACTACGCCCTCATGACGGAAGACCAGCTCAACACCCTCCTCACTCTCTCCATCGGAGAACGTGAACGGGACACTATCCTGTGGGCGCAAAACCTCCTCGCGGCGGAAAACGTCGTGGACTACCTCGAACAACAGGGATGGAAAACGGAAAACATCGGACGCACGGAAACAACCGCCACCCTCCGCACCCTCGCCCGGCAGGCCACCGCCACAGTCCGCCTGCTGGAAGCCTCCGGCATTACCCGGCAGGAAGCCCTTGCCTCGGTCAACCCGGACATCTCGGAACACGCCAGCCTCCAAAGTATCATCACCGCCTACTCCGGTTCCAAGGGCAGGGCGGCCACCGCACGCCGCCGCGGGGAACAAACCTCCTTTGCCTCGAATGCCTATGTCATCCGCCAGCAGGATCCGGTCAACGGCGGCTTCCAGCAAATACTGCGCTTCTCCCGCGGAGAAGCCACGGTGGAAAACCTGTGGGAAGAAACCATGGAACAGGCCGCCATCAACTGGTGCGCCCAGGAAAACCTCTCCCCGTCCACCTTCGGCAGCCAGCTACAGGACATGCAGCGGGCTGTCAACCAGCTCTACGGAGAAGAAGGGGGAGTTCAATTCATCGGCCTTGACGCCGTCCCCACCTCCGGCGACGTCGTGGAAGCCCTCTCCCTCATCGGACGTTCCAGCCTCATGCACGACGTCGTCGCGGGTACCAGCAGCCTCCCCTCGTGGATCCAGAAGCTTGTCCGCTTCGTCTCCTCCTTCCTCGAACAATTCCGGGCCAAGGCGGAACTCGGCCACGCCATCGCCAAACTGGAATCATCCGGCCAGCTCACCCCGGAAATGCAAAACCTCATCAACGCCATGACCGGGGCTGTGGACTCCATCCACGCGCAGGACATCCGGCAGGAAGCGGACATCGTCACCGCCGTGGAAAGCTCCATCGCGGAACATGAAGCTGCCTTCACCCGTGCGGGCACCTCCCAAACGAAAACGCTGGAAGACATCCGGGCGGAACTTGACGACGTCGCCGCCCAGCAGGAACAACAGCAGGAACAGGCGGAACCTCCAGCCACGGAAACCCCGCCGGACCCCGGCCAGCCGGAACCGGACGCCAATGCCTTCATCGCCCCTGACGGCACAGTCCTTGCCCCCGGACAGGACAGCCGGAAAGACGCTGCCTCTGATAGCCCCTTCATCGGCGGCAACTACATCCAGATCGGGGAAGCCCGCCTCGGAGCCGTCCCCACGGCCTCCATCCTTCATGCGGAAGACCTCGCTCAAACCAAACGCAATGCGGACGCCAGCGGCCTCACCAAGCCCCTCACTGGAAAATTCAAAAGGGAAACCGCCCCCGTTTACCTCCTCCATCGCAACAACGGGGAACTTCATATCTTCTCCGGCAGGCATAAACTCGCCCTCGCCAGAGAAAACGGCATCGACCGTGTCGCCGCCTACGTCTATGAAGAAGACGCTGCCCACACCCCGGAATGGGCGCGGTATGAAGACATCCGCCTCAACATCCTCGATGAACAGGCCACCATCACGGAAGTAGCCCTCTACGCCCGCCATCTCAAGGAAGCGAACCCGGAAGCGGATGTTGTCGCAGACATGACCCAGGAGGGCCTGGTACGCATCCACCCCCAGCCGTGGCGGCGCACCCCCACCCAAATAGGCGCATTCATCGGAGCCAACGCCAGCCCTGACTTGCTCGACCGTCTCAAAAACCCGGACAATTCCCTCATGGATGAAAAGGCGGCTTACACCATATGCCAGCTCACCACGGACGCGACCGTCCAGCAATGGGCCGGGGGCCAAATCCAGCAGGGGCAGTCCATTGACGACATTGTCGCAGGCATCCAGCAGCGGGACGCCGCCGTCTCCGGCGGTCAAATCGAATACGACATGTTCGGCAATGCCATCTTCAACAACGCCGAATTCGACCACGTCACCCGCTATGTCAACGCCTGCAAGGCGGAAATCTCCCGCGTGGAAGCCCTCCTCAAAAGCAAAAACCGCATCGCCAAAGACCAGCCGCTTGCCCGTCAGCTCGGACTCTCCATTGACCAGCACACGGACGTTGCCTCCATCCGCAAGCAAATCGCGTCCCTCAAAATCGCCTACAACAACATCGGCGTCCACCCGGAAATCACCGCAGCGGGCCGCCTCTGGAAAGAAGGGGAACCCGTTCACCCCCTCAAGGACATCCTGGAACTCCGCCTTGAAAACGTAGAGAAAACGGACACGGAAACCATTCGGGAACCCCGGCCCTTCGATGACGGGGAAATGCTCTTCTCCGCCAGCCTCACCCCCATCCGGGAATCCGCTGCAAATGTCCGTCCGGAAGGCAGCCATGCCCCAAGAATCAACGTATTTTGGCATGGTGTGGAGGAAAAAGACTACCGTTCTCTTCCTGTGGAAGAACAGGAACGCCTTGCCAGCCGTGGCCTCGATGAACTCTACCCCATGGCCGAGGCCGTCATGCAGGACTTTGACTCCATCGTCCGTGGCATCGGGGAGCGACTCGGTCTGCGCGTCATGATGCGGCAAACCCTCAAAGGCCGGGCACGTGCCTTGCAGAAAACCGTGGGAGACAATTACGGCGATGCCGGAAAACTACTCGATGTCTTCGGGGGCACCCTCATCATGCCGGACAGTGCGGACTTCTCCCAAGTCATTTCAGAAGTCAGGGAATCGGGCATGACGATCGCCCGCATAAAAAATGGCTACAAGGCCCACGATCCCTATGGTTACGCGGACATCAAGCTCAACGTCCAAATGCCCAACGGATTCATCGGAGAAATCATCCTCATTGAAGAACACATGATGCGGATGAAAGAAGGCCCCGGTCATAAAATTTACGAAGTGGGCCGAACCCTTCAAAACGAACTCAACCAGAACAAAGACAACCCGGACTACGGGGAAAAACGCCGTCAGCTCGTTACTGGTTATGTAGAAACCCTGCAACAACTCTCCCGCGCCTACTACGGCAATCAGGGGAGCGAACCAATCAGGGAAGCGGAGCAGGAAGCACGGAAAGCTTATTCAAAATTGCATGGCTGGGCATTCTCCAATGCCTCTTCCAGTGAGGAAAGCGGAATTGTTCCATTGGCTGGATTGGGAGAAGGAATGTACTTTGCTTCAACCAATCTGGCAGACCCATCTTTGGCAACCTTCACCTGGTATGTATTCCCGGACTTGTCCGTGGCCCAGGAAGCGTCTCCGTCTCCTCTAGTCCAAAACTCGACCAGTTCCACATCTGATGCTCTCAATAACATATCCACGGATAATGTAGCATCGTCCCTGAACAATGTCAAATCAGCCCTCGAACAAGCGGGGGAACACGCATCCTCCCCATCCCCGGAACAGAACGGCCCCGGCGTCAGCTTCTCCCTTGCTCAAGCCTCCGTCATTTCAAGGCTTGTCCTTGCTCCCCGCGCCAATGAAGCCAAGGCTCGCTCCCTCATGCGCGGCATAGATGAAGCCATGAACCGCTGGAACATTGCCGCATCTGTGGACATCACCCATGACAGCGCGGCCCGCACCTTCGGGGAACTCAACTCCATCCTCGCGGAAATCCAGCGAGTCCTGCCGGACAACTACAAAATCAACATGCGCCCCTACCTCAACTTCGGAGCCGCCTACGCCCGCATGCTGGAAACCGGACGCATCCGCTCCTACGGCAAACTCTCCCCGGAACAAAGAAACACCCTTGCGGCGGAACTTCAAAACCTCATGAATTCGCCGGACGTTCTCACCGCCATCCGCGGGGAAGTGGCTGATCAAATCTCCGTCCGGCAGGAAACAACAGGAAGGGGAGTCCAGGAATACGCGCAGGCATACCGCACCCAGCAGGAAGACATTGTCCGTTCTTTTGCGGAAGGCCGTCTCAACACGCTCCTCACTTCCCTCATGACCGACGTTCGCGGGCAACTCGAACAATACCTCAAGGACGAAAGCGTTGCCAAGGTACTTGACCGCATCGCCCGTCTCATGCCCAAAAAGAAAGACAACGGAAAATACGGCAAAGGATCCCTCCCGGCGGACGCCTACCGCACCCTCGGCCAATACCTCGCCATGCTCGATGCGGATGCCGCCGTCGTAGAAACGGAAACAGCCCGACTGGAAGCACTCATCCGGGACGCCTCCCTCAACCAGACGGAAGCGGCGGAAGGCGAAACCATCTCCTTCCCCTACGAATATGCGGGAAGGAAAGAAAACCTCACACTCGACCAGTTGGAAAGCAAACTCGCGGACTGGCAAACCTTCGGCAACCTGGCAGGCATGAACCTCGATGAAACCCGCTCGGCTATGGAAGCCATCATGACCTACATCCAGACCAACCGCACGGCCTGGGTACAGAAAAACCAGCAGGAAGCATGGCAGAACGAAAAGCTGGCCTACGACATCTCCAACTCCATCCGGCAGCATGTCACCGTAGATGAACAAGCCGTCCGCGACGCCAACGAAAACGCCGCCAGCTCCCGCGTGGAATGGGCGCGTGCCTGGTTCTCCGGTCTGCAATCCTTCTCTCAAATGCTTGAAAGCCTCTCCTCCATCGACGGCATGAAGGAACTCTCCCAATACGGCATCTCGGAAATAGCCAAAGCCAACATCTCCCTCAACACGCGGGAAAACAACCATGCCGCAGCCTTCGCGCAAATCATCCGGGAATCCGCCGGACTGCGGACAAAACACGACGTAGAACAATGGATCCTTGACTCCAAGCTCACCCGCAACACCGGAGCCGTCACTGCTCCCGTCAGGGAAAAAACCGTTACCCTCGATATCCAGACTGCCCGGGAATACATCGACTTCATCGAAGCCGACGACAGGGAAGGATTTGAAACCAAGCGGCAGCACATCATGGAAACCGCCCGCCGCCAGCGCATCCGCCCCGAACGCCTCGGCCTCATCTCGGAAATGGACATCCCCGCGCTCATGGATGAACTTGCCGCCCATCCCAGGGCCGGGAAAATCACCATCACCAGCCGCGTCCTTGACAAAAAGGGAACCGCACGCCCGCTTCGCCTCTCCAAAGCGCAGGCCATGTACCAAATCCTCCTCTACGAACAAGACAGGTACAAGCTCAACTTCGAGCGGCACGGCTACACCGGGCAAACCATGCAGGCCCTCTACCGCTACGTCGGACAGGACGGCCTCGCCGTTGCCTACGGCCTCCGCGACTACATCAACCAATGCGGAATAGAACTCGCAGACGTCTTTGAAAAACTCACCGGAGTCCCGTTCCCCAAAGAAGAAAAATACTTCCGGGCCAAATTCAACCACCATGAAGGCGACGCCAAAACCGCCGTCATTGGAGAAGGCAACAACATCATGGGGCATAAATACTCCATGCTCATCACCCGCAAAAAACACAACCTCGGCCTCGACCTCTCCGCGGACGTCTTCGCCGTTGCCAATGCCTCACTTGCGGAAACGGACAACTACATATGCACCAAGCACATCACCTCCAAATTCCGCGGCGTCCTCTCCCATGGCTACGCAGCGGACGCTCTCAAGGTCAAAATGGGGGCGCAGCGATACCGCCAGCTCGTCACATGGCTTGACCTCATCGACGGCGCGGGTACCCTCGAAGCCGCCCAGCTCATGGCCCACTCCAAATTCGTAGGCCGCATGCAGGGAGCCAAGGCAAATGCCCTCCTCGCCTACAACCTCCTCACCTGCATCAAACAGACCTCCGCCATTCTCCACCCGCTCGCTTCCGGTAAAATCGGCCTCGGAGAACTCATGAAAGAATACTCCCTCATGCTCTCCGGCAACAGCCACTTCACCTTCGCGGACATGATGCGGACAGACGCCTTCCAATCCCGGTTCAGAAAAGAACCCGTCATCCGGGAAATCCTCAACTACGGCGCAGACCAGCACTTCGGTTATGGCAAAAGAATCGCCATGGCCGGAATGGTTCCCCTGGAAAAAATGGACGTATGGAGCAACGCCGTTTCCCATACCGCCCTTGCAAACGCCGTCTTCCGCAAGCTGGAAAAAGAAAACGCCGCCCGCATGCGCAACGGGGAAGAGCCAATGACCACCGCAGACATGGAGCAAATCGCCCTCGACGAAGTACGCCAATCACTCGAACTCGCAGCCCAGCCCACGCGCACCGCGCAGAAATCACAGCTCCAGGCCATGGGCGGCACCTTCGTCCGCCTCTGGACATTCATGGGCAGCGAAGCCATCAACAAATTCGGAAACCTCGTCACCTTCGCTCAAAAAGGCCAGTGGGGCAAACTCGCTGCCGCATGGGCCAGCCTCTCCCTGTGGGAACAAACCATGGTAACGCTCTGGATGCTCCTCATGAACCCGCCGGGAGATAAAGACAAGGACAAGGAAAAATGGTGGAAAACGCAGGTCGTGGCTCTCCCCTCCGCCATGCTCGGATCCGTCCCCGTCGTTGGGGCAACCATCCAGACAGCTCTTCAAACTTTCGGACTCGCTCCCTACTACGGCAACTACGGCTCCCAAATCATCCCCGCTGGCACAGCCGTTTCCAAAATCAAAAAGGCCACGAAGAAAAAAGCCACTTGGCAGGACACCTTCAACGCCTCCCTCGCCGTCCTCCAATGCCTCGCCATTGGCGGCGGCGTCTTCTCGGACTCCCGCTCCAAGCCAGTTGCAGAAACCGCCTCCGCCCTCATTGGACTATCCGCCGCGGCCAACATCCCGAAAGTCGCCGTCAAGGCAACCGAAGAACCCAAAAAGAAAAGGCGGTAAAAAGTATCGCCGCGGCTCCGTGGAACCGCGACGACCTTTGGACACTTGCCTGAAACGAGGCAAGGCATTCAGCATATCACCTCCCTTCACGTTCTCGAAAGAACTTCCTTGTGTCATACAAAAAAGAAACAGAAGAAAAAGCTTGTTTTGGTATCGTCACGATACTAAATTAACCATGTCGGCAGGAGATTGGACACCTCCTCCCGATGGGTTCCGGCCTCCGGGACTCAACGCCTGAAACGAAAAAACAATGAACACCGAAATCAAAAATGAAAACGTCGTGGCTCTGCTTCATGCGGTAGCCGTTTCCTCCGGTCTTGTCAAAGAAGGCTTGCCATGGTGCAAGCGCGTAAAAGTCGCTCCCGGTTCGATCTCCTTCAACATGTTCGGGCCTACGGAAGACGCCAATGCCTGGCAGGTCTCCTTTCATCTCTCCTCCCTTCGTTCCAGAAAGAAGGTAGATGAACTCCTGCACAACCTCGCCATTGCCGCCATGGACTTCAAACTCTGCGACGGCTACGAACTCCGCTTCTGCAAGGTGGACAAATACGTCAGCATCATTATCCCGGACAATGAAAAATATGCAGCCTGAACCGAACGCCAACCAAGGAAACAAAGCCATGAACGAATACATCAACGACATTTCCCAGCAGACCGCGGAACGCGCCTTCAACGGAACCAGCTTCTCCCCTGACAGACGCGGGGAAAGCCTGCGGCGCGAATACGCAAATGACCTCGCCTCCTTCCAATCCGTCTTGGAAAAATACATGAAGGGGGAAGACGAAGACAAAATCGACGAAGAATTCGAGCGTTTCCGCTCCGGCCTCAAGCAAAGATACCTTGCCTACTGCTCGTCACACTCTCGCTGCATGTCCGCCTTCATCGTCGGCCCGGCCCGATTTCCATCGGCACGCATGCAAAAATACTCCGGCTGGGCAGACAACAAAATGAGGGAAATCAGCTCCTTCATCGAACGGGCGGAAAAATCCGTCAAAAGGAGATACTTCAAAGACCCCAACGGCCCCATCAAATCCAGTGACCCGGATGCCGTGGAGCGGCTGGAAGCCAAGCTTTCTGCTTGCCGCAAAACGCAGGAAACCATGAAAGCCGCAAACGCTGTCATCCGTAAATCTAAGGGAGACAAGGATAAAGCTATGGCCGGACTCATTGAAATAGGATTAAGTGAACAGACCGTCGCCAAAATCCTCACGCCGGACTACTGCGGCAGAATCATCGGCTTCCAATCTTTCCGCCTCTCCAACAACAATGCAGAAATAAAAAGACTGGAAGGCCGTCTCCGTAAAATCAAAACTGCCAAAGAAACCACCCCGGAAAAAATAGAAACGGAAACCGGAATCATCATTGAAAAATGCCCGGAAGAGAATAGAATAAGGCTCTACTTCCCGGACAAGCCGGACGAAACTGTCAGGGCCAGCCTCAAGGCAAACGGATTCCGCTGGTCGCCTCGCCTCAAGGCATGGCAGTCCTACATCAACTGGAAGACGGAACGCTACGTCCGGAAAGAAATTGCCGCATCACAAACTGGTGCGCTCATTGAAACATGACCACTCCTGAACAATTCATTGACTGGGTGAAACAAACCCTCAACATCAGGAAAACCCCCGCCGTTGAAAAAGCGGCGGGGTTGCTTGGCGTTACGCGCCTCACCATCTTCCGCTGGCTCAACGGAACCATGCCCCCCAGCAAAACCTCTTCCCTCCTCATGGAACGCATCATCAGGGACAACACGGACTGGCTCCCCGAACGTGCCGCCACCTTCGCTCGGCAGGCCCATGAAGGCCAGACCCGAAAATTCACGGGCGCCCCCTACTACACCCATGTCGAACGAGTCGCTGCCCTCGTCGCCAGTCGCACGGACAGACCGGAACTCATTGCCGCCGCTTACCTTCACGACACGATGGAAGACTGCGGCGTCACCTATGAAACCCTCGCGCAGCACTTCGGCCATGCCGTCGCAAACATCGTCCACACCCTCACCAATGACGATGCGCGGAAAAAGCAACAGGGAAAAGTACGCTACATGATCGAAAAACTCACAGCCATGAACCCGGATGCCCTCCTGGTCAAACTCTGCGACATCCTCAACAACATCTCGGAAACCCGGTCCGCCAATCAGGCTCGCAACTACATCCTCATCATGGACGGCCTTCTCTCCAACCCTCCCCCTGCCTGGAACAAAACACACGCGGACATTGCAGCGCAAATCCTCGCGTCCTACCGGAAAAACTGGTCGCAGGAATAACAACCCGTTTTTAACACCGTGAGCATACCACGCCGGATAACAGGCATGGTATCTCGAAGTCATGCTTGACTTCCTCGGTGTCACTGAAAACTGGTCAGCCATTGAAAACATCCCGTGGACGCAACGCTGGACATTCAGCGATGAATTCACCTTGGAACCCGTATCTCTCGACGGAGTCACCTTCACAGGGCGCGTCCATCTTGAAGGCAGGCTGGAACCCGTCGAACTCGACATCCAGAAATCCGCCGCCGTAGAAGAAGCCAACGTCCTCATCGTCTCCTGCATAGGACTCCCGGAAGGTCGCCACGCTTACGAAATCTACTCCGTATCGGAATCCGGCAACCAGAACCGCCTCATCAGCGGCTACATCGGCGTCATCAAATCCATTGACAAACTCGTCAATGAACTCAAAACCTACGCCTCTCGCACCCTCTCCATCCGTCTCCCCGGTCACGTCACCCGGCAAATACGGCTCGAATGGCTCTCCTGTACTCTCGCCGCCGCTTCCGCGCAGCAGGCATGGGAATACTACGAACAGGTCAAACAGAAAGCGGAAGGCATGGAAGAAACCGCCCGGAAAGCGGAAGAAGCCGTGGAAAAACTCTCCGGTCTTGACGAAAAGCTCGACACCCTTGACCAAGCCGTACAAGACGCCCGGGACGCTGCCGCAGAAGCCGAACAATGGGCCACGGACGCCAGCCGTAAAGGAGACCCTGGACTCACCCCTTACATTGGCCCTAATGGCAACTGGTGGACTGGGGAAGGGGAACAGGCCGTAGACTCCGGCATCCGGGCCGTTCCTGTGGATGGAGTGGACGGAAAGGACGGCCAGGACGGAGAAGACGGAAAAACACCAGTCATCCGCTACTTTGAGGGAACCGTTGCAGGCATCAGCTACAGCGGCAACTATTGGTATGTATGGGGGCTTGACCCGGACACGGGGGAACACGCCTACATATTCACTGGCATCCTTGCGGAAGGTAAAAACGGCACGCCCGGCAGGGATGGACTCGACGCCGACGCAATCATGCGCCTCTACCTGGACTCGGCGGACGATCTCCCGCGTCCCGGCAACCACGGCACCGTCTGCTACATCCCTGTATTGGATCCGGAAACTCACCAGCCCACCGGACAATACACCGTCTACTGCTGGCTCCGACAGCCGGACGGCACGGCAGACTGGCTGCCCGTCAACCAGGACTTGCACGACTACTCCCGCTACGCCCTTACGGACATGACCAATCTGTCCGCCGGGGCGGACGACTACGAAACCCAGTACCCGGACAACTACCTTCCGCGCCTCTCCTACCTCAAAAGGGCATTGGCTGCTGCCATTCAAAACACGATTACCCAAATTGCCCGCGCCGCCACCACTCAACTCCTAGGCATGATCAAGCTCGGCACCGCCACGGTGCAGGATCCGGCTCATGCAGGCATGCTCGGCATCAACCAGGACGGAAACGCCATGACGCCGGAAGCCAAAGCAAACTCTCATGGAACCGTGCGTCTCGGAACATCCGTCAAACAGGACGCTGCTGCTTCCGCTGTAGTCGGAGTCAACGAAGCCGGGCAACTCCTCGTGCCGGAAGGAAAAATCAACTCCTATGGAACCTCCAAATACCGTAACAACAAAAACGTTGTCAACGGTGCCTTGGTGGACACCAACGCCAACGGTGCCCTCATTGTACCGCTGGCAGGCTACCGTTCCTATGGAACCGTCTGCTTCGGCACGCAATACGACATCACCATCAACAACGCTCCGCATGTCCTCACCCTCCCCAAATGCAACGGGGAAGCCACCTACAACAAATATGCGGGCAACATGGTCAACGCCATCTGCATCAACCTCGCGCAGCAGGGATGCCTTAAATACAACGGCAGCGGCCCTAACGGCCCCAACACGGGAAACAGCCTCTACCTCTCTCATGATTCCTCCCTGACAATCTCCGGCGGCAGCCTCGGCGTCGTCCGCTATCAGGACATTGTCTTCCACGACAGCTACGCCTCCGCAGACAAAGGCGGATCCGTCAAGATAGGCTCCAATCTGGAAATCTCGCAGGAAGGCGTCTTGACCGTCAGCATCGGAACCATGGACTCGGAACTCCCCGTCTCCGGCCAGACTGTCAAGCAGTACATCGGCAGCCTTGGTCATGTCACTGCCTCCGAACTGGAAGCCAAAAACTACGTTACCAGACCACAGCACGACGCTGACCTTGCCGCCCGCGTCGAATGCGCCGGAGGCATCAAAAAACTCGCCTACATGAGTGAAGACGAATACGGCAAGCTCGCCGTCAAAGACGCCTCCACCCTCTACCTTCTTTATTAACCATTCCATGAAAGCGGCCCTCGGCACCATCCCGGATAAATACGTCTACTCCGCCTACCTCGGAGAAAGTCCGCTTGCGTCCATCTACCAGGGCACCACAAAAATATGGCCGGACAACGCCCAGCGTGTCACCCGTATGACCTTGGACGTAGCATCCCTGGACGGAACCCTCAACGGCATCTACTGGCAGCTTGCCTTGGACGCCGTGGACACCGGATGTACCGCTTCCAAATTCATCCGCTTCACCTGCGACCGCACCTACAACGTCAACCACACCTACGGCAGCTACCCGCTCGTTTACCACATGGGCAACGGCGAATTCTCCTTCCTCAACGAACAGGGGCCGCTTGCCCGTAACGTCCATGTTGGGGACACGGTGGCAATCCTCCTCGTTATACCCAGCCGCGACAGTATCCGCACAGGCGGCCTCGAAAACACCCCCGTCAGCTACGACTATCCTCCCTGCATCCCCGGCACAATGGCCCGAGGCTACTTCAATAAAGGGCGGAAAAAAGTCAGTACAGGAGTGCGTCTTACCGTCTCCAGCCTGCCTTCCAATAAAACCTTGCTGGATGTTCACCAGCAGCAAAACGGACATGTCCGGGGAAGCCGTGACTGGGAATACGGTTCCGTCGGTTACGTTCCAGGAGAAACAGGAGTGCGCCTTACCGTCACTCCGCACCAGCCTGTGGGCGGAGCCTGGGGCGGTTACTTCCGCTATCCCGCCTACCGCCTTACCCTACATCTCAAAATCCTCCGTATAGAAACCACGCCATGACCATTCAAACAACCATCGGAAAAACCTACGCCGTTACATCGGCGGCAGAATGCACGATCACCACCCCGGAAGGCATCCTCATTGCTACCTGCGCGGCGGGAGAGCAAACGCTCTTCGTCGCCCCGGCAACGGAAATTGAAATCAGTGACGATGCCGCCCTTGTCACGGAATCTTTTAAAGGTGCCCCTGCCGGATCCGCTGCCGCCGGGGGCCTCAATAACAGGCAGGCCGCCGCCGTTTCGGACATTGTTGAAAACCATCTCAACAACACCATTACCGAGCCGCACACCACCGCCACCGGAACCGACAACGCCAATTTCAAATGGTGCCAGTTTGCTCCCACCCGCATTCTGCCCGGTACCGTCGCCGCCATTTCCATGCCGTGTCGCACAACCGCATCTTCCCTGATTACCACCAGTCCGGTTTACCTTTCCGTTTTTCAGCTCAATGCAGGCGGAGAATATGAACATGTCGGAATCAGTGAAAACGCCGTGGAGCAGGATATCGGCCAGACAAGCCGCTGGACCTTCCGCAAGCTTCAGCTCACGGGCCGCACGACGCGCCTTTGTCCCGTCCCGGACACTTCGACCAAATGGACTGACAAACTTGTACTGGGTGGTCGCGTGACCCCTGTTTCAGGGGAAGACAGCAAAATCACGCCCATTTCTGGCTCCGGGGCCTACGTCGCAGAAGTTTCCTTAGAATATGCTCACCAAGAACCCAAATATGCAACGGTTCCGGTAGTGGAAAGACACGTTTCCGATACTGGCGTTCATATCACAGAAGAGGAGCGTATTGCCTGGAACAACAAAGCTGACGCTTCCGCCCTTTCCAGCAAAGTCAACACAGCCACTTTCAATTCCCACACCGGGAATAATATTGTTCATGTGACGGCGGAGGAGCGCGCCGCCTGGAACGCAAAACAGGACTCAATCGTGAACGAAGAGGGAGTGGCGACCGTCTTCCGCTGCGCGGTCTATGACGCCTCGTATAGCTTGTTTTGCGTCCTGACCGGGGAAGCCGTCTGGCAAAACCGATCCAGTGGCACATTTGGCCTGCGCGGTGACGATGACTACTCGATGGGGGTTACTTTATCGGTTGGCCGTTCCAACGGGGAGCCCGCACGGATTATCAAGCAGAACCAACAGGCCCCTCTTACCCCCACCGACGTTCCCAACCGCGAGGAAGGCAACGCCTGCTGGGTCAAATTCAGGATAGATATGACCGATGCCCAGTATGAAGAGGCGGCATCCGCAGGCACTCTCGATGCAACCACCCTTTATGTAACTTCCGACGGCGGGAAAGTCTATCTCGGAACCAACGCACTCAATTAAACAACCAAAACAAATCCATGACTATAAACCACAACCACACCGAAGAAATCGCAAAGGACATGTACAACATGTACCAATCCGCCATATCCCATGCTCCGAAAGAAACGGGCTGGGAAGATGAAACGCCCGCCGTCAGGCAGGCATGGTATCATGTCGCAGACCAAGCTCTTCCCATCATCGGAAAGCATGCTCTTCAAGACGTGCAGAACTATCTCAAGGACAAGGCAACCACCACCTCCGGTTGGAAAAAAGCCCTCTACTGGGCAGCCTCCATCATCGCCGCCGGGCTGGCCGTTCTTGGCATCTCATCCTCCCTTGCCGGATGCGGGCACGACGTCACCATCACGCCGGATCACACGGAAATCTGCAAAGACGGTTCCTGCCTCGTCTTGGACAAAAACGGCCAGAGCATCACCTACCGCCAGAACGCCCCCGAACCTCCGGCCACAGCGGAACAAGCCCCCGTCGTCATCAAACAGGAAAAATAACCCCTGCACATGGACAACATCTCGCGTGCCTCCTACATTGTCGGCTCCATCCTTGCCACAGTTCCGGCCACAACGGAACTCGAAGGCTGGGTATCGGCAGTCGGATCCCTCGGAGGCTTCGGCGTCCTTGTCTACGCCGTCAGTTACACGATCAAACTGCTCAAGCGGAAAGACGACATCATCGACGCCCGCGACCGCCAGATACGGGAACTCACCATGCAGCTCATCAGCAACTGTAAAAACTGTGACCTCGCCAAAGCGGCCAACAAAGCCCTCATTGACGACGAAAACTAGCCCCAACTGTAAAGTTTTTCTTACAAGTTCAACTACCGCGGAACTCCTCGTCAGTTCTAACAAAAACAACTTATAACCATGAATATTGCTTTAGACATCGGACACGCCAACAACACCGGAAGCCGTGGAAACGGCTTGGAGGAACATGCGACCGCCTCCGTTATCGTTGACCACCTTGCCCCCATGCTGCGGGCGCAAGGTCACGACGTCACCGTTATTGACTACCCTTACATGGACAACGGCGGCGACCTTGCCGCCACTGTCAGGGCCATCAACGCAGGGAACTATGACATCTCCATCTCCGTACACTGTGATTCCTCGGACTCCCCCTCATCCCGTGGGGCGCATGTCTGCCATCACCGGACTTATCACGACGACGGCACCTGTACCGACTCCGTACAGGGGAAAGACCTTGCCGAAGCCATTGCCGGGCCGCTCTGCAAACTCCTTCCGGGCCGCGCCGACCATGTACAGGCCCGTCCTGACCGTTCCTGCACCCCTCCGAAAAGCAGCCTCTACGTCCTCCGTAAAACCAACCCTCCCGCCGTCCTTGTCGAATGTGGCTTCATCTCCAACGCCGGAGATACAGACCTCATGAAAAATAACCCCGCAGCCATCGCCCGCGCTATCGCGTGGGGCGTCAACACCTACACCCAGCGCAAATAACCATGGGACTTGGAGCAGCAGCAATAGCAGGTATCGCCTCCGCAGTCGTCGGAGCAGGTAGTGCGGCCTATGGCATGCACCAGAGCAACAAACAGGCCAAGGCCCAGGCATCCGCAGCGAATACCATGGCAGATGCCATGGAACAACAGCCTACCGTACAGACCTCGAAAGTGGCTGAACAGCAGACGCAGGACACACAGGCATCGGAACAGGCAGTCAACACCGAAGCCCGCCGTCGATACTCCCTTGCCCAAACCGTCAACAAACGCCCCAGCCTCAACAGCGGCATCCTCACCGGGCGGAAAACACTCGGCTAACCTATGGACTACATCCGAACCTCCGAAGCCCTTCTTGAAGAAATGCGTAGCCATTCCGGGGAATGGGACTGGCTGCGCCGCCACATCATGCCCCACACCCAGGCGGACGCAGACCAGAACGAACATCCGGGATCCGCAATCCGTCGGATGCACTCCACCGTCGCCTGTGACTCCCTGCACATTTTGGCCGGGGCGCACATCATGTACATCACCCCCACGGGGCAGCAATGGTTCTCTCTCAAATCCGGCAAAGAAGGAAGGTCACGGTATGACAACTGGTTCGCCAGAGCCACGGAAATCACCCACAAGGAACTTGCCAAATCCAACTTCTACACCGTCATCCATCAATGCTTCATTGACCGCTGCCTCACGGGAACGGGCTGTGTCTTTTGCTCCAAACTCCCGGACGGAACCCTCAACTTCAAACACATCCCCACGGGCACCTACGCCCTCGCAGAAGGCCGTGACGACATCGTGGACACTGTTGTCCGCCTCATCAAACTCACCCCCCATCAGGCGGTGGAACAATTCGGGGCCGAAAAACTCCCCCGGCGTATCCTCGATGCCTGGGACGACGAAAAACGCCGTTATACGGAAAAACACCAATACCTTCATCTCGTCATCCCCCGTTCCGGGGCTGCCTTCGGCCATGACCTTGTCAACCCGCTCAAGATGAAATGGGCCTCCATCTACATGGCATGGGATGCGGACAAAACCGTCATTCAGGAAAGCGGCTACAACGAATTCCCTTTCCTCGTCACTCGCTTCCTCAAATTCGGAGAAAGCCCTTACGGGTACTCTCCGGGCATGAACGTCAAAGAAGAAATCAAGGCCACTCTCAAACTCGAACGCGTCATGGACGTCCTCGGAGAAGTCGCCGCCTTCCCGCGCCTCCTGACCATGGCCGACCAAGTGGGAGAAATAGATATGAGGGCCGGAGGCCGTACCGTCGTCAAACCACAGGCGGCGGGAATGAACATGCCCCGCGAATGGGCCACCTCCGGACGCTACGACATCGGAAAAGACCGCATCCAAGACAAGGAAGAAAAAATCCGCCAAGCCTTCTACGTCCCCATGTTGCAAGTCATCTCATCGGTAGACCGCCAGATGACCGCAACGGAAGTTAATGCGCGGGAAGGAGAAAAAGTCCTCGCCTTCTCTCCCTCCATGTCCCTCTTCATCTCGGACTGCAACACCCTCATCAACCGCATCTTCTCCATGCTCTTCCGCATGGGCAAATACCCGACCGAAGACATGCCCGACGAACTCGTCGTCCGCGACCAGGGCGGCAGCGAAGACTTTGAAATCAAAATCCCTTCCGTCTCCTACAACGGAAAAATCAGTCAGGCCATTGAACGTGCCCAGCGCAACGGAGGCGACTACTACATCCAGAACGCCCTTGCCTACACCCAGGCCACAGGCGACCCCTCCATGATCGAAATCGTGGACATGCGGAAATATGGCCGCTTCCTCTATGAAAGCACAGGTGCCCCCACGGACTGCCTCCGCAAAGAAAAAGAACTCGAAGCCCTCGACCAGCAACGCGCCGCCGCTGCCCAGCAGCAAGCCCAGCTTGAAGCCATGCAAGGAACCGCCAAAGCAGGCCGTGACATCGCAGCAGCACAAAAATAACAGCCATGACTGAAGAAGAACAATTCGAGCAGGACTACAAAGCCTACGTCGCCGTCCGGCGCGCCCATCTTGCCGCCCACATCACCCCGGAAACAATCGCCTACCTCGAAGCCGAATTCCAAACAAACCTGCCTTGCTACCAGACAAGGAACCCAGCCACTGGGGAACCCGTGGAACCCAACCCCATCATGGCCGCCATCCGCGACGGCCAGCGGGAAGTCATCCTCTGGCTCAAACACGAGCTATCCCAATACGAAAAACAACAACAGAAAACCAACCCATAAACCACCATGCACACCAGCCTATTCAACCCATTCCACCCGCTCCTGCGAGAAGAAGCCCCCGCAGACGTCACCCCTCCCGGAGAGCAGAACCCGGCCCCCACGCCTGCCGAACCTCCTGCCCCGGTACCCGGTAACGAAAACCCGGCACCCGGAGAAGGGGAAGACGCCAACTTCAACCTGGATGCCGATCCTGAACCGGATCCCGCACCCGGCGACGGAACAAATCCGAAGGAGCCAGCCAAAGAAGAAAACCCGGACGCCGGAGAATACGCCGTTGAACTCCCGGAAGACTTCCAGGCATCCGACGACTTCCGCAACCTCGTCACCGAACAGGCCAAGGCTGCGGGCCTTGACGGCAAAGCCGCAGGAAAATACGTCTCCGGCGTCATCTCTGCTCTTCAAAAAGCCGAACAGGAAGCCCTCGCCCAATCCACCAAGGCACTCAAGGAAGAATGGGGCACCAACTTCAACGCCAACATGGGAGCCGTCAAACAATTCACGGCCAAGCTCCGCGCCAAATCCGGCCTCACCGCCGAAGACCTCGCCCCACTGCAAAGCCCCAAAGGCTTCAAGCTTCTGCATGCCCTCATGACAGCCACCAGCGAAGACGCCTTCGTCGGCAGCAAAACCGCCGTTCCTGGCCGCAGCAACGCAGAAGAAGCCCATGCCATGCTCACCGACCCCAACCACCCGGACTACGCCGCCCTCGACGACCCGGAACACCCCCGGCACATGGAAGCCAACCGCAAATACAACCGCCTCGTCGGCCTCTCCTGACCTCATAGCAACTAAGCAAATGCCCCTGTTCCGAATCAGGGAACAGTCCCCCCGAAGCCCTCTCCCGCCCGCCACAGGGGAGGGCTTCTTCATGCCTGCAAGACACACCTCCGACTGCAAGACATTGTTTCCAAAACGGATTTCAATGTCTTGCATTTTGTCTTGCAGTTCTATAAAAACAAAAACCGCAAACATTCTATTTCAAACGCTTGCGGTTGTTTTGAAATGGTGGAGGCGACGGGAGTCGAACCCGTGTCCTGAAGGCCATTGATGACGGCATCTCCATGTTCAGACGCATATTGCTGCTTTCGCGGCTGCTTCGCTATGCGTCAACTAGGCAAGCTCGCTAGTTGCCTGTGGAAGTCTCGTGCGTTGCGCGGCAACCCCGCATTGCACCAGCCTGCTGTGTCTTCGTCGTCCCCTCTAGCAGGCGTTGAGGTTCTGACGCGGCTGAACTAATTAGGCAGCCAGAGCAAGGTCGTTAGACTCTGCATTTATTTTTTTAATCGGCTTTTTAGAAGGCCAGCCGATTAACCTTCACATGCAGCCAGCACCGCAGACTTCCAGTCGAAACCATGGCGCCCCCATATGTATTTACCAGTAGAGACAAAAAATCCCGCCGTGACGTTCAGGCAGGAATCATTTTATTTGCTGGCAGTGATGCAAGTGGCACGCCCGTAGGGATTCGAACCCCAAACCTTCTGATCCGTAGTCAGACGCTCTATCCAATTGAGCTACGGGCGCTTTGACTTGCGTCGTGTACCGCGTAAGCGGTGAAGGAAATATAGATTTTTCTTCGGGAAAGTCAAGATGTTTGTAAGATGATTTGAGAAAAAAATTCATTTTTCTCTTTTTGGGAGAATAAATTTTCAGAAAAAGAACCGTTAATTGAGGGGTGGAGAAAAAGGGGAAAGGCGTTGCGCCATGGAATGGCCTGTGGCACACTAAACGGAGAAAATGAGCGAGTTCAAGGTGATCAGGTCGCCGATGGAGGCATTGAAGAAGTACTTCGGCTTTTCCGGCTTGAGGGAGGGCCAGGATCAAGTGGTGGCTTCCATTATGGAAGGCCGCAATGTATTGGTCGTGATGCCCACGGGAGGAGGAAAATCCCTGTGTTACCAGCTTCCCTCCTTGTGCCGGGCCGGGGTTTGCCTGGTTGTCAGTCCTCTAATCGCTTTAATGAAAGATCAGGTGGATGCTCTTGTCGCCAGAGGGATTCCCGCCACCATGATTAACAGCTCCCTGAGTTTTCCTGAGCAAAAGGAACGTTTGGAAGGAATGAAAAGGGGAGCGTTCAAGCTGGTATATGTGGCTCCTGAACGTTTTGGTCATGAAGGGTTCATGCATGCTCTGGCGGAGGTGGATGTAAATATGGTGGCTGTGGATGAAGCGCATTGCCTGAGCCAGTGGGGGCACGATTTCCGTCCGGATTATCTGAAGCTGGGAAAAGCTGTTGAAATGATGGGGCGGCCTCAGGTGGCTGCTCTGACCGCCACAGCTACTCCGCGGGTGCGGGAAGATATTCTGAAACATTTGGGGCTGGATGATCCGGTGACGATCGTACGAGGGTTTGCGCGGGAAAACCTGCATTTCCGCATTACTGCGTGCGATACGCACAAAGACAAATACAAGAGGCTGTACGAATTGGTGAAGCGTTACAAGACGGGTATTATTTATTGCTCCACCCGCAAAAAAGTGGAGCAGGTATATGAGGCTCTTTCCGATTTTGGATTGAGCGTGACAGCCTATCACGCAGGCATGACGGATGAACAGAGAGAGGAAGCCCAGAACGCTTTCATGAACCGCCATGCGGATATTGTTATTGCCACGAATGCTTTTGGAATGGGCATTGACCGTGCGGACGTCAGGTTTGTTGCCCATTTTGAGATTCCCGGCAGTGTGGAGGCCTATTATCAGGAGGCCGGCCGAGCCGGACGAGACGGGGAGGAGGCTTATTGCGAACTTTTGTTCAACCATGCGGATTTGCGGACCCAGGAATTTTTTATTGAAGGAGTGAATCCGGGAATTCCATTGATTGTGGAGCTGTACGAGTTGCTCAGAAAGCATTGCAGCGCAGAAACCCACGATGTCATGTGGTCTCTGGAGGAAATGGCGGAGCGTCTCAAATGCCGCAATGCCATGCAGGTGGGAGCTGCTTTATCCGTTCTTATACGCAATGGAGCGATCAGCCGTCATGACGTTCCGGGACAACGCGTGAAGCTTACCAGAGTGACGGATCCTTCCGTAAGCGGCTTGAAGATTCCTCTGGATGAAGATGCCCTGCGGGAAAAGGAAGTGAGGGACCGGGAAAAACTGAAGGCAATGACGGAGTTCGCTTATTCCTCCGGCTGCCGTCAGCAATGGATTTTGAATTATTTCGGGGAGGAAGATGGAGTGCCGTGCGGCCGCTGCGACCAGTGCCTGGCCCTGGGCGTTGAGGAAGGCCAATCCCTGGGAGAAGAAGAGACTTTGGTGGTGCGGCAGGCGTTGAGCGGGATTGCGCGCGCATCCGTGCGTTTGGCTGATGGTTCCTGGCAGGGAAGGTGGGGCAGGACGAAAATCATCCAGATGCTCAAAGGGGCGAAAACCCAGGAGTTGTTAAGAACATCCCTGGTCCGGCTGAGTACTTATGGCATCCTTTCCCGATGGAGTGAGGACGATATCCGCCAGTTGTTCCGTGCCATGCAGATGGCGGGATTGACCAGAATGAGCGGGGAGGCGGACCGTCCCCTGATTACCCTGAGTCCGAAAGGAAATGAAGTGATGATGGGGCGCAAGAAGGCATCTTTGGTTTGGCCTTTTGCCCGCCGGGGAAAAATATCCGTATCTATGGAGCAGGCCAGAGTTCGGTCTACGGGAAATTTGGCTGCCCTGGGAGAGTTTGACGAGGATTTGTTTTTGAAGTTGAAGGAGCTGAGGAATGAACTGGCACGGGAAGCCGGGATTCCGGCTTATGCCGTGTTTCATAATTCTACACTGGAAGGTTTGGCCAGGTTGAAACCTACCACCCGCCGTGGTGCTATGAACGTTCACGGCATTGGAGAGCAGAAAGCTGCTCGTTACTTGGATGATTTCCTGGAAGTCATTGCCGAGCATTGCGGGGTGTGAATTTGTCTTTCCGATTTGCTCCAATCAGGCGTACGCCGTCTCTGGAACGTGGTGTTCATGCTGAACTGAGGAACTATTTTTCATGAATTACGGAAAAAATGTTCCATACTTTGCGAATATATTTGCCGGGAAAATGCGTATTTGTTTGAATAAATTGTTCATCAACATCAAGTTGTGGATATTTTGACTCTTTCCAGAAGGTTGTTTTCCTGCCCTCATGGAACAATCAAATGGATGGCTGTCTATCCCGATCCAGTAGGATCGAGAAGATTGCCTGATCAATATTTTTGACTGTATTATTTATGTATTGACTTCATTTTGGGAAGCGTGTAGTCTCCTTTCCACACATTACCCAAGACGGAGCGGTGGCTGAGAGGCTGAAAGCACTCCTTTGCTAAAGGAACGTACTGGCAAAACCGGTACCGAGGGTTCGAATCCCTCCCGCTCCGCCAAAACCTTTCTTTTTTGAAGAGCCTGCACTTTAACGGTTTAGGCTCTTTTTCTTTGCAAACCAGGGGATTAGATGCTGGGGAATTATTTGCTGGTCTGATTGTCTTATTTTAGTTTTTTATTTTTTCATTTGAAATTGAATAACTTAGGCCAAAAACGCCGGTTAGGATGTATAGCCAGCGTTTTTTCTAATATCCTTATTATAGGCATCAGGATAATTATAGGTGCATTTGGAAAAAGGTCTGGACTGGAGGCTGTCCCTGAGGGTATTTGTGTGTGTGTGAATGATGATATAAATTTTTGAATGTAAGTTAGTTGTTGCAGGAGATGGACAGGATAAAACTGCCGTGGCTGGTAAAAGTGGAGAGTGCCCGGAATTGAATGGACACGAATGTGGTTCATGCGCCGGTCTCGGAGTGGTTCACGGCCGCATCGGATATGTTAACAGCTTCAGGATGTGTGGGAAAGTATGGAACAGCCACTCCAGAATGGGCTCTGTCTTTTTTTAATCTGCGGAGGATTTAACGGATTTTGGAATAATCTGGTGTTATCAATGGTCAAGACCATGAATAACAATATTAAAGAACATCCTATCCAATTTGAAGCAGATATGATTCGGGCATTGCTGCAGGAATACAGCACTCCCGGCGAGCACAAAAATCAAACCCGCCGCACGTGCGGCCTGAACCAGTTTAATGATCTCCCTGAAGCTTTGAAAGAAAGAGGGTGGGAGATTCAGGAATTTATAGAAGAGTCCGGCTCGTGGCTGGCTGTTTCCGAGGAAGGAAGCGGAAAGTTTTCAGATATTTTTATCCCGTGGATTGAATGTCCCTACGGGAAAGTTGGCGACCGTTTGTGGGTGCAGGAGGAGATTTGCCATAATAGCCGTTCTGGATGGCTTTATTCTGCTGATGGCGTTTGTTTGCCAATGTCATATCCAGACGGATGGATATCAAAAAATGCCCGCAGGCAGTTTATTCCTTCGATCCACATGCCGCGTTGGGCTTCCCGGATTTTACTGGAAATTACGGAAATCAGAGTTGAGCGGCTTTTGGACATTACGACGAACGATGCACGGATGGAGGGCATTGAATGCGTTTGGCACGATGAAGAAACGGATGCCTGTTTATGGAGGGATTACTCGGGAAAATCTGCGGGGTTGGCTTTTGCCCGGTTATCTTTCTTCTCCTTGTGGGAAAAAATAAAGGGAACCGGTTCCGCTGAACTGAATCCGTGGGTATGGGTTATTAAGTTCAATGTGTTAACTATCAACGGAAATATCGAATAAAGAATGTTAATGCCCTTTGTGAAGAACAAAATAAGAATATGTCTTTTACAGAGGGTTCGCCCACTAAGCGGAGGGAATAGTCTCCGTTGCAATTCAGATAAAATCCGAGTGATGTAATCAACTCCGTTTTATCATGAAAAAAGCGCCTTCCGGCAAGGGAAGGCGCTGGATATGAAAAGGTGAAAAAGAGGGAGGTTACATCCCCTTGTTTTTCATGGCTTCCGCCAGGGCAGCTCCCATCTGAGCCGGTGTCTTGGCAACCACAATACCGGCGTTCTTCAAGGCTTCCTGCTTAGCGGCGGCAGTACCTTTGCCTCCGGCAACGATGGCTCCTGCATGGCCCATGCGGCGGCCCTTGGGCGCCGTGGCTCCTGCGATGAACGCGGCAACAGGTTTTTTGCAGTTGTTCTTGATCCATTCAGCAGCTTCTTCTTCTTCAGAACCGCCGATTTCGCCAATCATGATGAAGGCGTCCGTGTTCGGGTCTTCCGTGAAGAATTGCACGGCCTGTTGCTGGGTCATGCCATGGACAGGGTCGCCGCCGATGCCGATGCACATGCTCTGGCCAAGGCCCATGTTGGTAACCTGCCAGACGGCTTCATAGGTAAGCGTTCCGGAACGGGAGACAATACCGATTCTGCCGGGTTTGAAGATGTAGGCCGGCATGATGCCGATCTTGCAGTTGGCGGAAGGATTGACGATTCCGGGGCAGTTCGGGCCGATGAGGGTTACGTCCTTGTCCTTCAGGAAGGTTTTCACCTTCTGCATGTCCTGCACAGGAATGCCTTCCGTGATGCAGACGATGAGTTTAACGCCCGCGTCAGCAGCTTCCATGATGGCGTCCGCTGCGAAGGGCGGAGGAACAAAAATCATGGAGGCATTGCAGTCCGTAGCTTTTTTGGCTTCCGCCACAGTATCGAAGACGGGGACCTTGCCTTCAAAGAGCTGGCCGCCCTTGCCGGGGGTCACACCGGCAACCACATTGGTGCCGAAGTCCATGCAGTTTTTGGCGTGGAACGCGCCGGCGCTTCCGGTGATGCCTTGCACGACCAGACGGGTGTTTTTGTCAATGAGAGGTGTCATTGTCGTAATAAATAGTGAGGGTTATTTAACTGCCGCAACCGCTTTCTGGGCAGCTTCGTCCAGGTTGTCGGCAGGGATAATGGAGATGCCGCTGTCTGCAAGGATTTTCTTGCCGATTTCTACGTTGGTGCCTTCCAGACGTACGACGAGCGGGATTTTCATATCGATGTTTTTCGCCGCAGCCACAATGCCCTGGGCAATGACATCGCAACGCATGATGCCACCGAAGATGTTGACCAGAAGGGCCTTCACGTTTTTGTCGCTGGTGAGGATGCGGAACGCGTTGGTTACCATTTCTTCCGTGGCGGAGCCTCCTACGTCTAGGAAGTTTGCGGGTTCGCCGCCGTAGTATTTGATGATGTCCATCGTAGCCATGGCCAGTCCGGCGCCGTTCACCATGCAGCCGATGTTGCCGTCCAGGCCGATGTAGTTCAGGTCGTACTTGCCGGCTTCCACTTCGCGGGGGTCTTCTTCCGTTTTATCCCTCATTTCCATGATTTCCGGGTGGCGGTACAGGGCGTTGTCGTCAAAATTGAATTTGGCGTCCAGGGCACACACGCGGTCATCCGTGGTAACTACAAGGGGGTTGATTTCCACCAGAGAGCAGTCCAGAGCGGTGAAAAGCTTGTAAACGTTGGTGATGAGCTTGGTGGTCTGGCGGAGCAGGGGACCGGTCAGTCCCAGCGCCACGGCGATTTTGAGAGCCTGGAAAGGCAGGATGCCCAGCGCCGGGTCAATGTGTTCGCGGATAATGGCTTCCGGGCGGGTGGTAGCCACTTCTTCAATGTCCATGCCGCCTTCCGTACTGGCCACGATAACGGGGCATTCCCGGGCGCGGTCTTGAAGAATGGCGAAGTAGCATTCCTTTTTGAGATCCACGGCTTCCGCCACCATGATTTTGCTGACCAGCTTGCCGGTTTCCCCGGTTTGCTTGGTGACCAGAACCTGGTTGAGCATCTTGCCGGCGACTTCTTCCACTTCCTCCACGGACTTGACGACGTGGACGCCTCCCTTAAAACCGTTTTTGAAGGTGCCTTTACCACGGCCGCCAGCGTGTACCTGTGCCTTAACTACGTATTGGGAGAGGCCCATGTTCCGGGCTGTTTGTGCTGCTTCCTGAGCTGTGGCGGCGGCAATGCCCTTGGGGGTAGCCACGCCAAAACGCTCAAAGAGTTGTTTTGCTTGATATTCGTGAATGTTCATGACAGTGGGCCGTTTGGCCAAATGTTTGCGGAAGAAAGGCTAGGACTATTTTTGATGTCGGTCAAGGGAGAATGGTTTGGTCTTTTGATTTTTTGTCCGGAGGTGCCGTGAAGCCCTGTTGGAAATCAAAGAGGACAGAAGGCTTGACTGCGTGCTTAAAGATTGGGAAACTTCCTTCCCGTTTTTCTGTAGAGACTTTTTATGAAAATTTACCGTCCTTCCGATACCTGCTTTGACGAAATGAAGCGCCGGATGAACCGCCGCGCCCTCCCGGAGGATTCCGTAAGGGATACCGTGAACGCTATTATCCAAAATGTTTCCGCGCGCGGGGATGAAGCCCTTTTTGACTATGCCTCCAGATTTGACAAGGTACATCTTGATTCTTCCTCCCTGTTCGTGACGGAGGCAGAGCTGGCGGAAGCGGAAGCCATGGTGGAGGGGAGTGTGAAGGAGGCCATTGCCGTCTCTCTGGCAAATATCCATTATTTTTCAGACCGCAGCCGCAGGCAGGACTGGTCCGGCGTAAATGCGCAGGGCGTGGAGGTAGCGGAGCGGTTCCTTCCGTACGACCGTGTGGGCATTTATATCCCCGGAGGAAAGGCTCCCCTGGTATCTACTTCCATCATGACGGGCGGTTTTGCTCAGGCCGCCGGCGTGCGGGAGATTGTGGCCGCCACGCCCTGCGGGCCGGACGGCCGGGTGAATCCCGCGCTTTTGTATGCGCTGAAAGCCTCCGGCGCGACGGAAATTGTCAAGATAGGGGGCGCTCAGGCGATAGCCGCCCTTGCACTGGGGACGGAGAGCGTGAAACCGGTGGAAAAGATTTTTGGTCCCGGCAACCGTTTTGTGGTGGAGGCCAAACGCCAGTTGGTGGGGGCTGTTGCCATTGATTTGCTGCCCGGACCCAGTGAAGTAATGGTGCTGGCGGATGATACTGCGGATGCAGAGTTTCTGGCTGCCGACCTGCTGGCGCAGGGCGAGCATGGCCCGGACAGCGTAGTTGTGTTTGTTACTACGTCAGAGGCGTTATTGAAACAGGTAGAGGCGGAAGTGGAACGCCAGGCTGCCCTGCTGAGCCGCGGGTCCATCATCCGGGAGGTGCTGGACAAGCATGCCTACGGTTTTCTGGTTTCTTCCATTCAGGAAGGGGTGGAACTGGTTAATGCCTTTGCGCCGGAGCATTTGGTGCTTGTCACTCGGGATGAAGAGGCCGTGCTTAATGGCATCAGGACGGCGGGCGCCATTTACGCAGGCACCCTTTCTACTGTAGCCTGCGGGGATTTTCTGGCGGGTCCCAGCCATACGCTGCCTACCGGCGGCGCCGGCAAGTCTTTTTCCGGCTTGCGGGCGGACCAGTTCCAGCGCCGCACCAGCGTGGTGCGCATGAACCGGGATGCCGTGCTGAACTCCGCCCCGTATGTGGCGGAGTTTGCCCGGGTGGAGGGGCTGGACGCCCACAACCACTCCATTCAGGTTCGCGCCGCCCGCGTGAACCGGTAATCCCGGAATTTTCCTCAATGCTCTCCATGATGCAACAGCAGGGAATCAGGGAACGGTTGCCCGTTGCAGAAGATCTCCTTGTTGCCGGACATGGCTATATGGGCGTTTCCCGGCATCATGGGGGTGGAGTGGGGGCCGTTGCTGAGAGCATGGTAGTCGGCTTGCCGACCCGTTTGCGAGATTTGTCGGGATGGAACGCTCATCGGATGGGAGGTTTCATCCATTTGCTCGAAAATCCAGCGTAATCGTTTCACCGCATTTCTCATGTTCAAGTCCCTCATCCGCACGTTTGCCATTGTGGCGGCCTTCATCGCGGGGTACATGATGCCCGGTCTGCATGTGTACAGTTGGATGTTCAAGTGGATGCTGATTGTGATGCTGTTCGTAACCTTTCTGGGCATCCGCTTCAAACGCATGAAGCCGGAACGGGCTCACTGGCTCCTGACGGGGGCTAATCTGATGGTCGCCCTGGCGGCATGGGGTGTGTGCCGCCTTGTTTTTGGGGATGGGTATCTGGCACAGGCCGCTTTTTTCGTAGGCATCATGCCTACAGCCACGGCGGCTCCCGTGGTGATGGGGCTGCTGGGAGGCAGCGTGGAGTTTATGCTGACCGCCCTTTTGCTAATTAACGGTATTATCTGCGCCTTGCTGCCTTTCATCCTGCCGGCGGTTGTTGGGCGGGGCGGTTTTGAGATTTATCTGAACGTGGCCCAGAATATTTCCTTGGTAATGTTACTTCCCCTGGCTCTGGCATTGGCGGCGCGGCGCTTTTATCCTCGCGCCATCGCGTGGCCCAGGAAGTTGAAAGACGTCACTTTTGGCATTTGGGTGGTGATTCTGGTTTTGATAGCCGCAAACGCCTCTTATGATATTTCCTCCCGTGAGGGCATTTCGGAACGTGTTTTGGAACAGATTGGCGTGATTGCCCTGCTGGTTTGCGGGGTCAATTTCGGGTTGGGATATTTGCTGGGGGGACGCACGCGCGCTGCGGAGTGCAGCCAGGCATTAGGGCAGAAGAATACCACCCTGTCCATTTATCTGGCTTTGACGTATGCCAGCCCCATTGCCGCTCTGGGCCCCACGTTTTATGTACTGTGGCATAATTTATGGAATGCCTGGCAGTTGTACCGCGCGTCCGAACGAAAGCGCAGGGATGGATGAGGAAGGGGGCATCCGGTGCGGCGGGAGTCCCCGGCAGAATTATGGGGATTTCCATGGTCGGAAAAACGGGAGGGAGGGTTCTTTTGAGCCGGTTCCCAGTGACGGCCGGCAGACTGTTGAAGGTTCTTTTTTATCCACTTTCAGGAACGGCAGAGGAGTTTTCCCCGAGCAAAAAGCTTGAAATTCGGGGAACGCCCGGTAACGTTATGCACTTGTTATGCAGGCGTCTTCTCCTTTGCCCCCTCTGTCTCCGCGTACCAAGTGGCTGATTGCCCTGTGCTTGTGCGTGCTTGTGATGTTGCTGGAGTTCCTGACGTACCACATGGCGTATCGCATCGGCTATGATGAAGGGATGCTGACTACTCCGCCGGTGGTGGTGCAGAAAAGCGATGAAAAGGCCATGCAGAATTTGTCCCGCTTCATGGCGGATGTTTTTGCTTCGCGCGAGAGCCTGGCCGGCATTCTGGACAACCGGGAGGAACGCCTTGCATGGATCAGGGATCCGGAACTGCGGACAGAAACTGCCTGGGGTCTCACCCGTGAGCTGATTAGCCGGGGTGGCGTCGTTCTTGCTCTTCCTGCGGCCAGGGAATTAATTGACGCCGGATACGCCGCCGGGCACTATCGGGTATGGGCTCCCCGTGCGGATGCCGTGGCAAAGGCTCTGTTGGCGGAGCACCAGTACACTTCCGCCTACGATTATTTGAAAACCGCTGAGGAGGGATATGAGAAGGAAGGAATGGCCGAGCCGCTGGTGCGGACGCTCCAGACCATGAGTTCCATTGACCAGATGCTGAACAGGAATAAACAGGCTAATATGTTGCTCCAGCGTGCGGTGGATGCCGCCGCGCATCTGGGGCCGGATGCCCTCCCTGTCAGGTCCAGGCTTTTAGCCGCCCAGGGAAGGCTGGCACGTACTACGGGACGCATTCCGGAATCGCGCGAGTATTTCAAGAAGGCTCTGGCTCTTTGTTCTCAGCCGGACAAGACCACTGGAGACCTGGCCCTGGCCAGCATCAGCATGGGAGAGGCCATGCTGGAAGCCGGCAGGAAGGATGAGGCACGGGAATTGTTTTTAAAGGGCCTTTCCGGTTCGGAAAATGCCTCTTACCTGTTGAACGACTGCCTCAATGCCCTGCGCGGCCTGGCCCGTATTTCTACGGAGCGGGGGAATTATGAGGAGGCCTTGGCTTATCTTTACCAGGCGGAAGGCGCTGCCCGCGGCGTGCTGCCGGCGGACCATGCCTTTTGGGCCGGGTTGTATGATCAGAGGGGGTGGGTCAACATCTTGCGCAAGGCCTCTCCGGAAGCCCGGGCGGATTTTTTAAAGGCCATTGCCAACAGCTCGGCTTCTCCCGTCATTTCCGCCCAGTCCCGCGAAGGGCTGGGCAAGGCATGGCTGGATGCCGGGGAGGGGGGCAAGGCCAGGGAGAACCTGGAAAAGGCTCTTCAGTTGCGGAAGTCCCATTTCGCCTCGGATCTTCTGTCCCTGGGCCGCGTATATTATTCCCTGGGGCTTGCCAGCGATATGGCGGGGGACAGGGAGGGCGCCCTGATTGCCTATGCCGGAGCGGTGGATTCCCTGCTGAAATGCGTGGAGGGGGCGGAACGCAGGGATTTGCTGGTTCAGTCTTATTTATGTAAGGCGTACGCTCTGTGTGACGGAGAACAATGGAAGGAGGCGGCAGAGGCTTTTGAGGCGGTTCTTCCCATGCTGGAAGGGGAACAGAGGTCGGAGAATTACAAACAGCTTGGACGCTGTTATGACGAACTGGGCATGAAGGAGAAAGCGGATGACTGCTGGAAGGAATCCGGTTTTCCCCGGGTGCGCATGGCATCCCCCGGGCGCAGGCCCTCCGTGAACTCCAGATCTTCACGGAGGTAGGATGCGAGGGGCTTCGTAAGACGTTGCGAGGCGTTTATTTTGCTTGATTTGTGCCGTCTTTTTGGCTCAATGCCTGCATGAGTTCCGAGCGCCATTTTTCCAGTAAGCCCTACCGCCCCGCACGCAAGAAAAAGTCTTATTGGAAGCCGGTCCTCTTTTTGATCCTCCTGGGAGGACTCTGGTTCGGCTATATCCAGTACTGGCCTACGATAGAAGGGTGGTTCAAGCCGACCATCCATGAAGTGCACAGCCAGACGCAGGCCATGGGGCATTTGCAGGATATGCTGGCTTCATGGAACGGTTCCGATGCAGAGCTGGCGCAGATGGCATCTTCCGTGGACAAGCAGGTGGAATGGATGAATTCTCCCGAAGCCAGAGATTCCTTTGCATGGCTTCTGGCGGTGGAAATGGACCGGCGCGGCATGCTGAAAGAATCCGAACCTATGCTGGCTGCTCTTCTGGAAAAAAAGCTGGCTGCTTCCTCCTCCATGGCGGCGGAGGACCATACCCGCCTTCTGGGCGTCAGCCTGAACTGGGCGCGGGAATTCGCCCGCCGCAAGCATGATGCTGTGGCGGAAAAGCTTTATGAAGTGATTTTGAAAAATACGCCGGAAGACCAGGTTTCCATCCGTTTAGCGTGCTTGGAGCCATTAATCCATTATGCGTACGACCAGGCTAGGTTTGAGCGTTTTTCCGCGTTGTGCAAGCAGGCTGTTTCTCCTGTCATGAGGAGCATGCTGAATAAGCCGGAGGATGTGAAGAGCATGGTGAAAATCCTGTTGCTTCAGGATACCCTGCCAGACAAGACCACCGGGTTGCCCGGTGGCACAGGGAGTGCGATTGCACGGGAGCTTCTTACTAAATTCCGCCTGACCGCCAATCCGGACATGGGCCGCATTATTCTGAATGAATTGAAGATGCCGCTGAACACGCGCCGGAAGTATTCCCAGGAGGAATTGAAGACCATGGCCGACCAGCTGGAAGCAGCCCTGATCTGCTTCCGTGCGGCTGAAACGGAGATGGACTGCACGCCGGAGACAATGCTTGCCCTGGCGCGGGTAAGGATGCAAATGGGGGATTTGAGGGAGGCCTCCCGCCTGTTGTCCCGTGCGGAAGGAGCCGCCATGACGCTTGGCGTGGATGCTCCCCGTATTTTGAGCGGCTCCAGCCTGAGCCAGGATATTGCGTCCATGCGCTCCCAGCTTGAAAAATACAGCCAGGCAGAGGCTTTGGTGAAACGGGCTTATGAAGATGTGAATATCGCCGCAGCTTTCCTGAAGGCGCGGGATTACGATCAGGCTGTGAAGTATCTGGAGCAGGCAATGAAAGTGGCCCGTGAAAATACCACGTTTGTTCAGGCGCTTCAGCCGGTCATTCTGAATCTTCAGGCGGAGATAAGCGCTGGCAGGGAACAATGGGCTCTGTCGGAGTCCCAATATGGAAAGTTGATTGCGGAGTGGGATGCGTTGACTCCGGAAGATAAGGAAAAACTCCGGAACAATCTGGCCTCCATCCAGTTGGGAGAGCTTTACAATGAAATTCACCGCAACTGGGCTGGTGTGTGCCTCAAGCAAAAACGAACCACAGAGGCCCGCAGGGTGCTGGGGAAGATAGGAGAGGTGCCGGCTGAAGAACCGGAGAGGCCTGCTTCGCGCCGACGCCGCAGATAGCAGACCCCTTCCTTCAGTTAGGCCGTTCCTTTTTTGGAAAGGCAAAGTTCTCCATTGGCAGATGCCGGAGGGGCTCAGAGTTCCCAGAGGCTCCGGTCGGGAGCTTGACCAAAGCGGGATACCTGCGGTCAGCTACGTGAGGCTGAAGGGGCTTTTTAAGGAAATGTGCCGCTTTAATCTCCCTTGGCGTCATCAAAGAGCTTTGGCACAGGTTCCGTTTCCCTGTATCGACGGGTACCCGGCATTCCGGAGAGAAAAAATGGATTTTAGGCCCTCAACAAACTATATGCCTCTTATTGGGGCAAATGTAACGTTTCCGGTATGCTCCATACTCTCAAGCAGAGCTGAAAAACAGCTTCTGCGGAACCTTCAGCTGCGGACTTTGGCTTTCTGCCTTACATGGCTGAGAGCCCTTTTTCCATGAACCATTTTTTCACGGCGGTCAGCTGCGGATTGACGGCGGGAGCGCACAGTATATTTTGCGAAAATTTGGCTAACCGTAAGGTTGCCCTGTTCGAAAAGTTTGAAAATATTATCTCTCACCCTCATGGCTTCCTGAAGCGCCGCGTCAGCGCCCCCGTATTGAGAATCGGAGAAATAACGGGTGAATAAACGCTTGTTCTTACAGATCGCCAACCGATAGCCCTGAAAGGCCGTTGTTTCGTAAGTGTAACGGGTGATGTTTTTACAAGGCATATGAACAGAAGTTATGGGACCGGGTGATAGAAGCAGTGATAAGCTTCTATTAGAATAAGTTCCATTTCCTGTAAAATCCAGAAAAAACACAATTTGTTAGATTGAGTGCAAAAAATGCACTGCTAGATGCTTGTGGACAGGTTATTGTGGCGTGTCATCCCTGACATAAAAACAACCGTCGGAAACACGGATTTTCAATTTTTCCCCTGCATGCACCTGGTTTGTCTGCCGGATAAGCTGCTTATCCTGGTTTTCCACCAGGGCATATCCGCGGCGCAGGGTCTGTTCCGGGCTGTGTGCTTCAAGACGTGCTTGAATAAGAGTGAGTTGTGAAGATAAATCCGTCATGCGGGCGGCGGCAGCATGGGATAAACCGGCCTGAAGGGAAGCCAGAAGCTGTGTACGCTCCCGGTTCCTGTGGGCGGGATGGCGCATTTGCAGTTGATGTTCCAATTTGTTAATATGCAGCGCATTATGAAAAATTCTCGTGGTTGCGGCATTCTGCAGAGTTTCTTCCATATCGTCCAGGCGCTGAGAATAAGGAGAGAGCAGGGAATACGCATCCAACAGTTTCCCTCGCAGGTAAACATCCAGTTTCAGCTTGGAACGCAAGAGGGAATGCCGAGCGGATGCATGAAGAGCCTGTTCCATTCTGGACAGCTTGCGGAGCCATTCGGGGCCGTCCGGTGTGGCCAGTTCCGCGGCTGCAGTGGGAGTGGGAGCGCGCAGATCCGCTACAAAATCGGCAATGGTGAAGTCCGTATCATGACCCACTGCGGAAATCACGGGAACGGTACATTCGTAAATGGCGCGCGCCACCGTTTCCTCATTGAAATTCCACAAATCCTCAATGGAGCCGCCGCCGCGGCCTACAATGAGCACGTCCACGGGAGGGAGACCGTTAAAGGGGGCTCCGGACCAAGCGCGCACGGCTGCGGCTATTTCGTGCTCCGCTCCTGCCCCCTGCACGCGTACGGGCAGCAGATAAGCCTTCACCCACGGGGCGCGGCGTTCCAATACGTGCCGCATGTCCTGGATGACGGCGCCGGTGGGGGAGGTGACGATGCCGATGGCGCGGGGGAACGTGGGAATTTTCTTTTTGTGTTCCGCATCAAACAACCCCTCGCGCTGGAGTTTGGCTTTCAACTCCAAAAAGCGAGTCTGCAAATCTCCCTGTCCTGCAGCTTTTACCTGCCTGATGACCAGCTGGAGTTGCCCCCGGTCCGGGTATACGGTGGCGCTGCCCAGGACATGGACTTTCATCCCTTCCTGGAGCCGTATGGGGCATTTGGAAGCCGCTGCCTTGAAAAAGGCGCAGAAAATTTCCGCTCCCTGTTCCTTCAGGGTGAAATAAACGTGGCCGCTGGTGTGATGCTTGACGTTACTCAGTTCTCCCACCACCCACTGGGTGCCCATAGCGATGCTGACCGTGTCCCTCAGGCGGTAAACGAGCTGTTTGACTGTGATGGGTTTGGGCGCGGCGGACGTTTCCTCCGGGAATTCCATAAATTACGGTTCAAAGGGGATGTTCAGCGCTTCATACGCCAGCATCCTGCATTGCTTGATATCCAGCTTGCCGGATGGGAGCACCGGGATGCGTTCTACGGGAATAATCTCCTTGGGGCACCAGAGGGCCGGCAGCCCCTGGTCAATCAGGCCGTGCCTGATGAGGGTGCGCGCCTGGTGCACGTAATCCGTCACCAGGGTGGTGAGCAGGGCTACGGCCTCCCCTTTTACGGGGTCCGGAATGGTGACGACGGCTATCCGCCGTTCTTCGTCCGCCGGATCCAGATTCCAAATGTTCATAATGGCTGCTTCCAGGGCTTCATGAGGCACCATTTCCCCACCTATTTTGGAAAAGCGGGAAATGCGTCCTTCAATCTTCAGGAAGCCGAATTCGTCTGCGGAACCTATGTCTCCGGTTTTTAGCCAGCCGTCCACGAAAATATCGCGATCCGTCTCCGGACCGCCCAGATAGCCGGGAAAGATGTTCGGTCCTTTCAGCCAGATCATGCCGGAAGTAGTGATGGGAACCACGCGTCCCGTGTGAGGGCTGGTGATGCGTATGGCGATTCCGGGAAGGAGGGCTCCTACGGAACTCTTTTTCATGCCGGGAATGAAGTCTCCGGCGGCATTGGATGGCGCCGGGTCAATGAAGTTGACGGAACAGACGGGAGAGGCTTCCGTCAGGCCGTAGCCTTCGCATGGAATGATGCCGAATTTTTCCCGGAAAGCGGCGGAAAGGTCTTCCGGCAGTTTTTCCGCGCCAACGATCAGGTAGCGGACGGTTTTAAAGGTGTCCGGTTCGCAGCGTTTCATGAAACCGCGCAGGAAGGTGGGCGTGGTGACTACCAGACTGATTCCGTACTGCTTGATAAGGGCTCCCAGCCGTTTGGCCTCAAGAGGGGAGGGATAGGTGACCATGTCGTACCCGCCGATCATCGGATACCATAGCCCGATGGTGATGCCGAAGCAGTGGAATACGGGCAGGCTTCCCAGAAACCTGCTTTGCGGTTCCAGCGTAATGCGGGAGGAACATTGAGAGATGTTGGAAAGAAGGTTGTGGTGGGTCAGCGGCACGCCCTTGGGTTCCCCGGAAGAGCCGGAAGTGAACATCAGAACGGCTTCGTCCGCGCCTGTAGGCGCGTCCAGCCCCAGTTTTTTAATCATGAACCCCGCTGTCAGGAATTTGATGGCGAGGCCCCAGCGTTTGGCGGAACCTTTAAGCAGGGGAATTTCCCGCTCCATGAGGATCAGATCCCGCTGAGGGGGCCACGGGAAATTCTGGAGCTTTCGCATGAAGGTATCCGCAGTGATAAACCAGTCCACGCCGGATTGCTTTACAGAGCTGGCAAAGGCTCCTTCCGAGGCGGAATAATTGAAATTCACCGGTGTTTTCCCGGCGAACAGGCAGCCCAGATTGGCTATGGCCGCTCCCTTGCCCGGCGGAAGAATGATGCCGACCCGGCGGTTCGAGGTAATTTTTTTCAACCTCTTGGCAAAGGCTACGGAAATGGCCAGCAGCTGGCCGTAAGTCAGCGTAGTGTCGTCAATGCCGTCGATGACCCGGCAATCGGAATGAAGTTTGAGGCTGCGGAAAAGGAGGGCGGACAGGGAACCGTGGAGCTGAGGCAGCGTGGCGTATGCCTGGGCGGAACATTCCAGCCACGCGGAGGTCAGGCGCGCCGCCATCTCGGCCCCGGGGGCCAGTTTGGGGAGAATATGTATCTGGATGTCCGCCTGGGCGTCCGTATCGGCCTCCGCATCCAGCACGGAGTTCGTGTAAAAACCGGCATAGACCGGTACGGGGGAGATATGCAGGGCTTCCAGGGCCTTGATGACCCGCGGAGGAATTTGGCTGATGGAACCTTTCACATGGGAGACGGGACCGGGTAGAAATACTACTCTTCTGCCTTCGTTAATGCGTTCCATGATGGCGGAACGCAGCGCGACAGGGTCGCTGCCTCCGGCCTGGAACAGGATGCCGTCCGCTTTAGTGGATTCCAGATGGGAGGCGGTGGCCGTATCCGGGGGGAGGCCTTCTTCCACCAGGTAGGTCATGCGGTCCCTGCCCAGTTCTTTTTCGAACATCAGTAGGGTTTTATAAGATACTTTGTTGAAAATCAACAGATCACCTGAGTCGGATAAATTGGAGGAACCAAAAATGGCCATGGGAAAAGGATAAAAAATTTGCTTGAAGTATTTTAGCAACTTGAAGAGCCGGGAGCAAGGAGGAAAGATGCATTCCCGGTTGCTTTTCCTTTATTCGGACCGGTCTTGGAAGCCTTTCCCGGCTCGGTTCGTTTTTTATGGGAAGAGTGTTGTTTTTCATGGGATTGCCTGGATTTGGCGTTATCTCCTGCGAAGGCGTTTCCGCAAACCAGCTGTTCCGATATTTACTTACTGATGGATGGGCCTGGTAGGCAGCAACATTTTTGAACGGGAAGCGCTGGCGGAAATCCGCGTGAACGCGGGCAGGACCTGGGAGGCCGGAGGGGGGACGAATGTATCTTTGCTGGGCAACCCGGCTTCGCGCAAAGCGTGCGTGGAGAGAAAGTGGATCTGGCGGCACTGCAGCTTGGAGACGGGTTGAGCGCGCCGGTGGGAACGGAGGCAACCATTTTCGTGAACGGAAACGCGGACATCCGTGACGGGTCCAGCTCGGTCAACGGAAGCGTCGGCTACCGCTACGACTTCTAAAAGAAAGAAAACCCAAGGAGAAGGCACCCCACCCACCCCCGAAAAGCCTTCCTCCTGACCCTCCAGAGCCGTTCCGGAACAACTCCGGAACGGCTCTGTTGCCTGAGAGAATCCCGCTAATCCGATACGGCGCGAGGAAATAGTTTTCACAATATATTGGAATGATTTTTATTAAAATTGTTTTTTTGTCGCAGTCGCTTGAATTCGTAAAGCGGATTAAAAATTCGCCGTGTAATGGGAACCGGGCCAATATACCAGAGTTACCCCGCCTGTTTGCTTATACTGATAAGGATAGAACGATGGATGCCCCTGATTCCAGACCAGATAAAGCATGAAAATACTCTTTTGGATGATGCGCAACACCTAAGGAATCAATGTTTAAGCTTGTAGGAGGATTTTTAATCCGCTAATGATGATAAAAAGCCTCCTGTCAGTTTCGGGAGGAATTTTCACGTATGCCCTTTTAAAAACTATGAAGTTGCACCTCCCTTTAAGTCTTTTGTCCTCCCTGCTTGCCTGCATGGCTGCTGTTTCCTCACCGCATGCCGTTGCGGAAACCTATACATGGCTGGGAGGAACGGTGGATGTTCATTTGAATACTAACTGGACTCCGGATTACGGCAGCAGCAACTGGTCGGCAACATGGGCCGGAACGGCGACAAACAGCATGCGTTTTGATGCGGGTAGCATGACGGGGCAGATCAAGGCCCTCCAGGCTTCTTTCAATACGCTTTCACTTGGGGGAATAACCGTTACGGATAATTCCGATGGATTCAGCGTTTCCAAAAGCAACGGCTCCAGCCGCACCGTTAATTTACGTGATGGAGGAGAAGGGTATACGCTATTTGACATAGGCGGAGATTTTTCTCTGGGAGTTGCCAGCCAAGTATGGAACGGAGTTGTTTTCAACTCCAACGCCCTGTTTAAAATTGCCTCCGGCAAGACCATGAATATTTACGGTGGTCTGGGAACGGCTGGAACGGGAACCAGGACGATGACGGTGGGGGCGGACGGTTTTGCGGGAATCCTTATCCTGAATACGGCTGCCCAGTCTTCCATGACGGCTGATTGGGTCATTTCCCATGGGGCGACCGTTCAACTGAACAATGCCGCGGCTTTGGGGTCCGGATCGGTCAGCTTAAACGGCGGCAATATAACGGCCCAGCACGATACTGTTTATAACAATGCCCTGGCCGTGAGCGGTTCTTCCGGCATGACCGTGAATGCTGCCACGCGGTTTGCCAGTGTCAGCCTTTCCAATGCCGCTGTCCTGAACATGAACGGAGGGACGCTTGGCATTGCGAATGCCGGCGTTTTGACACTGGGCTCTTCAGGGACTATTACGGGGAATTTGACGCTGGGAAACGCGTCTCTCCTGAATTTTTCCGCTCTTCCGGCTTCCGGAGCATATTTGCTTAATGTAACAGGAACGCTGACCGTGGACAGTGAATTGCTTCTGGGGCAGGGAACGATTGAAGGCGTAACCTGGACGGAGGGCTCTTACAGTCTGGTTCATGCGGGTTCCGTAGAGGGAGTCCCTGCCAGCTCTTTCGTTCTGGGCGACAATCTTCTGGGTTCATGGAGCACGGAAAACAATAATCTTACCCTGGTTGTGGAGCAGGTGGCTTTGCTTGAATGGAAAGGCGGCGACGGGATATGGTCTGTAACTGCTCCGGCTTCTTCACCGTGGAAAAATGACGGTGTGTACAATAATGCTTCCGGAGTGGTCATGGGAGATATTGACGGCAGTTCTCTGCAAACAGTAACCATTGATGGAGTTGTCTCTCCCTCAATCATGATGGTCCAGGCGGATACGACGGATTATGTGTGGAATGCCGCAGATGGAGGAGGTGCTTTGGAAGGCAGCGGTAATCTGGAGAAGACCGGCAGTGCCAAGCTGACCATTAATATGGATAATGCTGATTATGCCGGAAAGGTCATTCTGGGGGGGGGGACGCTTGAAATAGGGAATGATGCCGCTTTAGGCACAGGTGATCTGGCATTTGACGGCGGTACCCTCCGGTATGGAACAGGGGTAACGGCGGATATTTCCGGGCAGATTTCCACAACGAGCAAAAGTTCCGTGAAAGTGGATACCAACGGTAATAACGTAAGCTGGGCTTCCGCAGATCATTACAAGATGCTGAACCTGGAAAAGTCCGGCGACGGCGTATTGGCTCTCGGCGGCGCCGTGTATACGGGGGCCCTGACGGTGGATGAAGGGGGCGTGTCCATTGCTTCCGGCAATGTTCAGACGAAGTTTTCCGCGGGAGTTACGGTGAATGCAGGCGGGACGCTTGCCATTTCCAGCACCATTAACGGAATATCTGCCGGAGACAATGCCAATATCGTCATCAACGGCATGAGCGGAGCGGGGCGGATTGAGCTGGACAACCAGGCTGCCAGGTCCCGTTTCTATATTTCCGGAGATAATTCTTCCTTTACCGGGGAATTGGTGGCAGCCGGGCTGAACAATAATCCGGGAAATTCGAATGATGCCCGCGACCTTCAGTTTGCCACCTCCGCCAGTATGGGGCGGGGAACGGTCACCTTGAATGGACGCGGTTTCTGGCTGGGAACCGTCAACACGGCGGATACCGCTGTTATGGCGACAATCAATGTTCTGGAAAAAGGTTCCTATCTGAACGGGGGAAGCGGAAATTCCTATTACTTCGGCGGGGCGTTTACCGGTTCCGGCACCATGACCACAGCTCTGGGCAATGCGTTCGCTTATTTGACGGGAGATATGACCGGGTTCCAGGGAGCATTTTCCCACACGGGTGATTCCCTGTTTACCTGGGCATTCGGCAACAATACGGAGGCAGTTCTGAATGATGGAAAGCTTTTTGGGGATGGAGTGGTTTTGAAGGCTGACGGAGGGACAAGCCAGTTTAAATTCTCCTACACCAACGATATTATACTGATGAACGCCACCGTAGGCGCAGAAGGGGCCTTGAACGCCAGGGTGGAACAGGCCGGAACCGGAACGCTGGTGCTAACACAGGACAATAGCGCGACGGGAACGCTCACCATTACCAGCGGCACGGTTCAGCTGGGCAATGGAGAGGCTTCCGGCTCATGGGCAGGGCAGATTACCGGAGCAGGGGCTCTGGTGGTGGACAGGTCTGCAGGTTCCTCTGCTCTGGAACTGAACTCCGCCAACGATTACCAGGGTGGAACCACGCTGAACGGCGGCACAGTGAAGGCGCTGGGCGCCGGTTCCCTGGGAACTGGCGATGTTTTAGTCAACGGCGGTTCCATCCTGGATATGAACGGCCAGGCGATTGCCAATAATGTCGCTATTACCAAAGGAGGGCTGCAACATGCCGGGGCCTACGCCACGTTGGGCGGCGTAACTGTAAATGCGGAGGCTGATTCCGGGGACATTGACCTGGGAGGCCTGTCCGGCGACAAAGTGGGAGGCATCAATACCACCACGGCGGGAACGGCCATTACCGGCCTGACGGGAAATTTGACGCTGACGGGGAATAATGCCCTGCATGTGGGGGTGGAAAATACCATGTATGCCTCTGACGGAGACCAGAAAAGTCTGATTCAGTTCAATGATGCGGCTACGGGGACTGTTTCCTTAGGCGGAGATTCTTCCGATCTCACGCTGCACATGGATATTGATACGGATATCCTGATTGCCATGCGCGAACTGGATTCTGTCGGTATTCTGCTGACAGACGGGACGATTATCGGATTGCCGGACAGCGGTCTGGTAGCGTGGCTCAACCAGCATCTTACGTTTAATGCCACGCTGGAAAGCCTGGGGTTCGGCATCCAGGGAGTGGATGGAGGAAACATTATCATTTCCGGAAGAACGGACCAGATTTATATTGCTTCCGTAGACGGTTCCTCAGTGACGGAAATTCCGGCTTTGAATTCCTATGCCCAAGTGATTGTTGATAAGGATCTTTCTCTGAATTTTGATGTTCCCGCATCTAATACGGACAAGACCATCGTTCGTCATCTTTCCTCCGGCACCGGCACTACTGGCAACCTGGCAGTGAATGTCGCCGGAGAAGGTTCCTTGAATATTGAACTGGCCAACGATTTGGACGATTCCGTTTTTAACGGAAATCTTATCGTAAACGGAAACGGTGCGGACTTGGTCAAAACAGGAGAAAAGACGCTGGTGTTGAATGGGAGCGTCAGTACATCCAATGCCGTGATTGCCAAAGAAGGCACACTGGTTCTGAACGGGAGCGTCAACAATATCGGCACGCTGGCTTTGTCCTCCGCTTCTGCAGATGCAATTGCACGTACCGTGATTGGTGGGACTGTCACAGCCACTCTGTCGGACGAAGATGAAGGCGGTTCCCTGGAGATTGCTGCGGGGGGAACACTCAAGACCGCCGGAGATTCCGTCCTGGACCAGGCGACCTCCATTTCCGGAGCAGGGATTTTGAATATTCAGGAAGGTTCCGCCCTCTCCCTGACGGGGGAAGCCGGCTTGTCCGGAACTTCCGTGACGCTGAACGGAACGCTGGGCCTGTCCGGGGCTGGGGAAAAATCCATCCAGTCCCTCTCCGGTTCCGGAACGCTGGCGTTGAACGGCGGCACCCTGTCTGTCTCTTCCGCTTTCGTCAGAAACGGTTCTTTCTCCGGTACGCTGGATGGAGAGGGAGGTATTGACGTATCCGGCAGCGTAACCCAGGTAATGCAGACAGGAAGCTCTACGTATGACCTGGGCGTTCATGGAGGGGGGACGCTGGTGTTAAAAGGCACTTCTGACGCCCCCGCGCTTGATTACCGTAATGTTGCAGTAGGTTCTGCCGGCACCCTGCGTATTGAAGCCATTGGACATGAAGCCGGAGACTCCAATACCTCCTTAAACGTCGGCAGCATTGATTTTCAAAGCGGCTCTACGACGGAATTCGTTTATAATTTAAGTGCGTCTGATCCTTTCGGCTCCGCTATGCTGACGGCGGATTCCATCACCATTGGAAATGGAGCGGGATTCTCTCTTGCCAACATGGAAGGCAACACGGGGCTGGGAACGTATGACAACCTGGACGGCGTGGTGCTGATGACAGCAGACACGATTGACGGACTGACGGAGGGGGAATCCATATCCGTGGGGACTTCCGGCCTGTTTGCCGTTTATTACAAGGATGCGACCATGAGCCGGAAGGGCAATCATATTGTGCTGAATGCCACGGTGCAGCAGGACAATATTTTTACACCTGCGGTGAATTCCCATAATTCCGGAGCAGGTTCCGAACTTCTGTGGGAGGCAAAAAATAATCTGGATGCCACTTCCCAGCTTGGGCAGGCGATGCATTCCATCAGCACCATGATTACGGGAGATAATCCCGACTTGGCGGGGGCATCCAGGGCTTTGACAGCAGTGGCTGGGAGCACGGTCAACGCGCTGGGGACGGCGCAAAGGGACGCCCTGCGCGACCAGATGGGCTGGATCAGGAACCGGACCACCCTCATGGGCGTCAACCCGGCCTACGTCAACGACGACCTCCCCCGCTTCCACATGTGGATGGAAGGCACGGGCTCCTACGCCAAACTCGACACCCGTGGCGATGAAAGCGGCTACCAGCTCACCACCTGGGGAGGCACTGTGGGCGTGGACGCGGACCTCAGCGACCGCCTCACGGTGGGAGCGGCCTTCACGGCCGGCTACGGCGACCTGACGGCCGGCGCGGCGGACAGCGCCGACGGGCGCCTGGACAGCTACTACGCCAGCCTCTTCGGGCGCTACCAGAACAAACGCTGGGCGCACACGCTCATCCTGACGGGAGGGTGGAACGACGCGAAACTCAACCGTACGGTCAACTACGGGGAAGGAAGCTACGGGACGCAGGGAAGCACCAGCGGGTGGGGCCTTGGAGCGATGTACGAACTCACCTGCGACGTCTACCTCGACGAAAACCGCAGCAGCGTGCTTCAGCCGCTGTTCAACGCCTCGGTGGTGACGACGCGGATGGACGGCTATGAGGAAACGGGAGCGGGCAACGCGGGCCTGAACGTCGGCCGGCAGGACTGGACGACGGGGACGCTGGCGCTGGGCGGCCGTTGGATGGGTCTGGTGGGCAGCAACATCTTCGGCCGGGAATCGCTGGCGGAAATCCGGGTCAACGCGGCGCAGGACCTGGGAGACCGGAGAGGGGAAACGAACGTCTCTCTGCTGGGCAACCCAGGCTTCGCGCAAAGCGTGAGGGGAGCGAAAGTGGGAACGACGGCGCTGCAGCTGGGAGCCGGACTGAGCGTGCCTGTAGGAACGAAGGGAACCATCTACGTGAACGGGAACGCGGACATCCGTGACGGGTCCAGCGCGCTGAACGGAAGCATCGGCTACCGCTACGACTTCTAACAAGAGAAAACACAAGGAGGGGGGCCCACCCCCGAAAGGCCTTCCTCCTGACCCTCCAGAGCCGTTCCGGATTTATTCCGGAACGGCCTGGTAACGTCAGAGCTCGTCCGGCAGGGAAATGGCGGGATCCTGGCGTCTACTTTTCCAGCAGCCGTCCTCCGTCGTGCCATTCTCCGTACATCCTGTTTTCACGGGTATTCTTCAGAAATTTTTCCAGGCGCTTGCAGAACAGTTCCGGCTGGTTTTTTTTAATTTGAATGGTATCCAGGCGCACATGGCGGTATAGCCGGGGAAACGCCAGGAAATTGGCGTAAATAAGCGGATCCTGTTGAAGGAGCTGTAAAATATACGAGTTCGGGGAGTGAGACGCTGGGCCAGGAAACCGGAGGCCGTCTTCTTGCGGGTGCTGTCAATCCATCCGAAGCACAGGGCTTCCTCCACGGCATCCAGGTAAAGGAGGGCATGTGGGGAAGGTTTCCTCGTTGTGAGAACCCAGCAGCAGGAGGAAGTGAGGTGGTTGTTTTCCAACCATATTCTTAATTCCTTCCGTGTAGTGATGGGAAGAAGGTTGCTTATTTCCATGGCGTTTATAGGTCGGTCTTCCGCTGATGTTCTGAGGGCCGATAATACTTCTCCGGAGCTTGCATTTCCAGCACAGACATGGCTTCTAACCGGGGACAGCTTCGGGAAGGGCGCCTTTCTCAGGAACCGCTTTTCTTTCCGTCTTCTTTTTCCGCCGTTTTTTCCTTTTCCTTCTTCGGAGAGAAACGGCTGGTTTTCTGCTTGTCAAAACAAAAGCCGCCATTATAGATGATTTATGAAGAAGAATGTAGTCTTGTCCTTGCTGGGGCTGGTTCTGCTGGTTTCCGCCGTAGCGGCTTTCAATATGGCATGTGCAGAAAAATCCTCCAACCGTGCGGATATCGCGCGGAAACGGGTAACGCCCGTGCTGAATTCCTTTCTGGAGCCGTGCGGCGCCAGGGTGGGAAGTCCTGTGTTTTTACGGGCCGTAAAGGAAGACTCCGTCCTGGAACTGTGGGTGAAACCGGACAAGGCGGAATGCTACATGCTTGCCAAGCGCTATCCGATTGCCGCATGGTCCGGAAAACTGGGTCCCAAGGAGAAGGAGGGGGACAGGCAAACGCCGGAAGGTTTTTATGAAGTGGAACCGTCCGGGCTCAATCCCCGGAGCAATTACCATCTGTCTTTCAACATCGGGTATCCGAATGCCTATGACCGCTCCCTGAACCGGACGGGAAGCTTCATCATGGTGCATGGCCGGGATGTTTCCATCGGCTGCCTGGCGATGACCGATTCCGGAATTGAGGAGATTTATACCATGGTGGAACAGGCTCTGGTTCATGGGCAAAAAAACGTTCCCGTGCAGATTTATCCCTTCGTGCCCACTCCGGCGCGTTTGTCAGAGGAAAAGGATTCTCCCCACGCCGCCTTTTGGGCGGACATGGCCCGAGCGTGGGACTGGACGGAACGGACCCGTACTCCGGCCCGGGTGAAGGTCGTCAATGGCAGGCTGGTCGTTGTGGAGCAATAAAAATCCTCCGGTTGAGGACCGGAGGATAAAGGAAGGCCTGCGGAACAGGGGCGACAGGAGCGCCCCGGGCACCGTGTGTCCGGAATGCTCCGGATTAGACCAGCTGGGCAATCAATTCTTCGCGGTCGCCCGGCAGAAAATCCATCGGGGCAATTTCCGGCAGCGTATAGCAGCCTGCAGCCAGTTTCATGCTGGCGCGGGCGGAAGCCACCATGACCTGGGCGGTCAGGGCCGGATTGTTGATGCGCATTTCAAACGTGAACATCTGGTTCTGCGTGGAGCCGGAAACGCCCTTGCGTTCCATCAGCACGCCGTGGCCCATGTCTTTCAGCACGTCGATGTCGGGCACCTGCAGCACGCGGGTGTCGTCATGGCTGAAGTAGGAATCGGATTTAATGGCGAATTCCACGTCGGAGAATTTGGCGCCTTCTTTCAGCACCACATAAACCATGCGGCGGTGTACGCCGGAACCCGTGGGGATGGTGAGGGAAA